>Ga0209060_10000131_pt1 | contig 194596 bp, 157 predicted proteins | sample Coa_R1_8_FD_187155 | JGI IMG/M metagenome (GOLD analysis project Ga0209060, IMG submission 187155) | Surface soil microbial communities from Centralia Pennsylvania, which are recovering from an underground coalmine fire - Coalmine... | ecosystem: Environmental > Terrestrial > Soil >...
AACGTCCGTGCGTAACTCAGGACGTTCTTTGGGTCGGCATGGCGGGCCGGTTTCGCCATTCACGGGGGCTAAAGCCCAATTCCTTTCCTCGTACGTTCGGCACGGCTGAAGCCGTGCCCTGATACAACGCCGATCATATCCGATGCGCCCTTTCCGCACTACCCGGCTTCGTAATCAGGAGGAGGAATCGGTTTTAGCCGCTGCGCACGCCAGACACAGGGGCTAAAGCCCAGTATCAATGAAACGCGGTCGGCACGGCGGAAGCTGATACAAGGCGCATATCTCCACGCGCAATCGAATGCCCTATCGACCACTGGCAGACAGCCCACTAGCGTTTGCGCCATCCTCCGTGCCACGCGAGGCACGCCTCCGCACTCCAAAAACAACACGCATGCTACGATGGAATTCGCATGGCAGAGCGTAGAACAACAAAGAAAACCAGCCGCCAGAACGCCGTCCTGGTGATTGGCGGCGCGGGATACATCGGCGCGCATGTGGTCCGGGCGCTCCTGCAAGCCGGACGCCGCGTGGTGGTGCTCGACAATCTTTCCGAAGGCTATCGCGACTCCCTGACGGCCATCGAACGCGCCGAGCGCCGCAGCGTTCCACTGGTGAAAGGCGATTTGGGCGATCCTCGGACGTTGCGCAAGCTTTTTGCGGCGCATCGCTTTGACGCGGTGATGCACTTCGCGGCGCTCTGTTATGTCGGCGTGTCGGTGAAGGAGCCGGCCGCCTATTATCGCAACAACGCGGGGCACACTTCGGTGTTGCTCGACGAAATGCACCGGGCGGAAATCGGCAGGCTGGTTTTTTCGTCGACCTGCGCGGTGTACGGAAATCCCGTGAAAGTGCCGATGCCCGAAGATCATCCCTTCGCACCGATCAATCCGTACGGGCACAGCAAACGCATGGTCGAAGAGATGCTCGTGGATCTCGATAAAGCGAATCAAATGCGATTTGTCGCGCTGCGTTACTTCAACGCGTCGGGCGCCAGCGCCGACGCCGTGATCGGCGAACGCCACGATCCGGAAACGCATTTGATTCCGCTGTGCCTCGCCGCCGCCTACGGACACATTCCCGAACTTCAGGTTTTCGGCGACGACTATCCCACGCCCGATGGCACTTGCGTCCGCGACTACATCCACGTGGAGGACCTGGCGTCGGCGCACGTGCTGGCGCTCGATTGGCTGGCGCGAAACGATGCCAGCACATTCTGCAACGTCGGCACCGGCCGGGGACAATCCGTAAAGCAAGTGATCGAGACGGTGGAGCGCGTCAGCAAACGCCGCGTGCCGCACAGGATTGTCCCGCGGCGTGTAGGCGATCCGCCGGAGTTGGTGGCCGCCGCCGGCAGCATTCAGCAAAAACTGGGCTGGCGTCCGCGCTACACCTCGCTCGAATCGATTGTAGAAACCGCCGACCGCTGGTATCGCAAGATGTTTCTCAAGACGTCTGTCCACTTGTAGTCAGGTGGCGGCTGATGCATACCACATGCGTGCTACACTTCGCCCAGGACCAGCGATCCAGTTTGAAAGCGATCAAATAGATTCCTTCTCCTAACAACGATGAATACTCCTGGCTGCCTGGCGTCATTGCGCTGCGCCTTCTTCACCTCAGTCAACGGTTTTGGCGGGTCGGAAATCATTTTCGCCGACGTGATCGAAGGCGCGTGGAAGGCGGGCGCGGAAGTCATTTGCTGGAGTCCGAGCGGCGTGCCGTTACGGGCGATTCTAGCGGAGCGCGGTGTCGAGGTCGCGTTTCGCGACTGGCCGATCGAAGAAGCAAGCGCGGCCCCGCCGAAAGGGAGTACGCCCACGCAAAACACGATCCCGGCGCAGCCTCGGCGCGGCGTCCGATCGTGGAAACAGGCGATACCGCTTTCCTTCCGAAAGCTCGCGGGACTCTTTCAGGAAGCGCGCCATTTCCGCCGCGAGTTGGAATTCGCGAACCCGGATCTTCTCCTAATTAATTGCGACGGATTTGAGGCCTCTGCGTTCGCGGCCGGACGATGGAACCGCGCACGTACGCTGGGCCTGTACAACCTTTCCGTCTCACCGTTCCCCGGCGGCCTTTTGGCGCGCTGGATCGACCGGCTCATGAAGATTGCGACCATGCATTCTTTCTCGCGCGCCATTCACGCCAGCGCCGCGGCCAGGCAGGAGTGGAATCGCCTCACTTACTACCCGGAATCGCGCAGCACCGTGATTCACAACGGCGTGGCGATTCCGCCGGAGGCTCCGGCCGCGGCGCGCGTGGATCTCGGTATTGCGGAAGACGATTTCGTGTTCTGTGTCGCGGCGCGATTGCATCCCATCAAGGGACACCGGTATCTCATCGACGCCGTAAAGCTATCTCCCAATGACTTTGCCAAGTGCAAGGTTCTGTTCTGCGGTGACGGATTCGAGCAGCAGGCGTTGGCCGAACAATGCAGCTCCCCGCCGATCTCGAACGTGATCAAGATGCTGGGCTTCCGAAAGGACGTGCTCGACGTGATCCGGCTCAGCGATTGCCTGCTGCTCTCTTCGATTGAATCGGAGAATCTCAGCCTTGCCGCGCTGGAGGCGATGATGCTCGGCAAACCAGTGATCTCCACCCGCGTCGGAGGCATGGCCGAAGCGGTGATTCACGAAGAGACCGGACTCCTGGTGCCGCCTAAATCGCCGGCGGCCCTGCGCGACGGCATGGTCCGCATGAGCGCGAATCGCGGATGGGCTCGTGAACTCGGCGCGCGCGGACGACAACTGGCATTGCAGCAATTCACACGTGAAGAAATGGTTGCGAAGTATGTCGCCGAACTGGCCAAGACTGCGGGACGGTAGCCTCCGGCTCCCGCCGTAACCGTAAGCACCTCCAATGCCGTTCATCCCGGATCGTCGTTAAGGCAGTTCCGCGCTAGAAGCTGTCTTGGAAAGCGAGAACTTGCCGTGAGGCATCCTTTCGTTCCCAATTTGGAACAATTAATTTGGCACAATATATGAACATCTATTAGATAAATCGTGCACAATTGTGGCTCAAATGCCACGTCAGGGCACCCCTTTTCCCACCGCCGCCGCGCCGCCGCGCACGTTGGAAGTGTCGGACGAACTGGTCACGCGCTCTCAGCAAACGGTCTCGGTGATTATTCCGGCCTACAATGCCGCGCATTTTCTTCCGCGCTCGATTCAGAGCATTCTCGACCAAACGGTTCCCGTTTACGAAATCATCGTGGTGGATGACGGCTCCACCGACAATACGCGCGAAGTCGTCGCGGCCTATATCGCGAATCATGGCGACCGCGTGCGTTACATCTACCAAGAGAACAAAGGACTCTCCGGCGCGCGCAATACCGCCATGCACGCGGCCACCGGCGACTGGATCGGAATTCTCGATGCCGACGACGAATGGCTTCCCACCAAACACCAGCGTGTGCAAGAACTGCTCGCCGAACATCCTGACGCCCGGTTCATCTATCACCCCAGCGTGATGATTTACCCCAACCGGCGATTCGTCCGCCCGGTGCTTGATCCCGACCATCTTTGGCCGGACATGCGTCTCGGCAACCGGATTTCCGGCGGATCGTGCGCCCTGATTCGGCGCTCCGCTACGATCGAAATCGGCGACTGGCGAGACCAATCCACGGGCCCCGAGGATTGGGACTATTGGATGCGCGTGGCGATCCGCTATCCGCTGCACCGCATTCCCGAACCGCTCACCAATCAGTGGATGTACGAAGGGAGCAACGGTTCGAACCCGGAACGCTTCCACCACCTCGCGCTCGGCATGGTGGATCGCTCGCTGCTGCTGGGCCTCACCGGCATCGATCGCTGGCTGTGGCGGCGGCGAATCGTTTCCTATCTCAACTACGACATTTATCTGGAGTTAAAAGGAAGGCCGGCCCCACCGCCGTACCGCAAGTATCTCTGGCGATCGTTGGCGGAATGGCCGTCGCCGTTCTGGACGCCGAAACGTTGGTGGTCTATGGCGCGAATGCTGTTGCGCCGTCCCAACACGTAACACCGAAACACGCGGGGGCCGTCTCAGAGCGCCGCAGTCGCGCGTGTATAATACTTCGAGTGAAGAGTAAGATTGTTCTGCGAAATTCCGCGCTGAACGCCCTTGACACGGCGGCTTCGCTGGTCATGGCGTTCGCTACCGCCGGAATTGTCGCGCGGTCGCTCGGCCCGGCGAAAATGGGACGCTACGCGTTCGCCATTTGGCTGGCGATGGTGATGGGCGCGTTCGCCATGCACGGCGTCGGCGCGATCCTCAGCAAGTATCTCGCGGAAGCTTTCGGCAAGGGCGATTGGCCCGTAGCCAAAGCGCTCGTTCGAACCGGATATCAAATCCAGTTTACGTTCTTGATCCTCATCGGCGTCATCGCCGCGTTCTACGTCTACTGGCGCATTCCGGAAGGCCAGCGTTTATTCACGTCCTTGGTGCTGGCGACCGTGCTCCCCGGGCTTTTGTCGATTCCTCCGACGCTGACCAACATGGCCGCGGAGGATTTCTCGGCCAACGTCATTCCGGCACTCATATCCACGCTGTGCCAACCGCTGGGAATCGTGCTGGCACTCGGATGGACGTGGGGACCGCACGTAATCGTGAAGCGCTACGAACTCACGGGACTCGCGGCCGGCTTCTTGTTCTGCAAACTGGTGGATCTGGCGCTCCGACTGTGGCTGTCGCGCGGACGTTTTCCCGAAGGCACGCCGCACGTGGCCTTGCCGGCCGAACTGAAATCGCGCATGTGGACGTTCTTGTGGCACTCCAGCGCGCTCCTGGTTCTCGACTTGATCGTGTGGGAACGAAGCGAAGTTTTCTTCCTCAAGAAATTCTCCGATAACGTGCAACTCGGCTTCTACTACACCGGATTTTCGATCTCCGGTGTTCTGATGGCGCTGCCGAATTCGTTTGCCCATGCCGCCAGCGCGTCGCTGATGGTGGAGCGCGGACGCAATCCCAGCGCATTGAATCGCGCCGCGGCCGCCTCGATGCGCTACATGGCCATGATGGTCTTCCCCATGGCCGCGGGACTCGCGGCGGTTAGCGGTCCGTTGATCCGCATCCTTTATGGTCCCCGATATATTCCGGCGATCCCGGTGTTCGCGCTGATGGCGCTGCTGGTGATCCCGAAGGCGTTGGTGGGTCCCGCGCAATGGGTGCTGCGCGCGGTGGAGAAGCAGGCGTTCATGGTGCGCTGGATGATCGTGGGCAGCATCGTGACACTCGGCGCCGACTATTTCTTCATCCGCCGCTATGGCGCGCTCGGTGCGGCGTGGGGCAATGGAATCGGGCAGTTCGCGGCAGTGGCGGGAATCTGGTTCTACGCGCAGCACGAGGAAGGTCTGCCGATCCCTTGGAGCGAAATGGCGCGCATGGGCGGCGCGGCGGCCATCATGGGCGGGATCGCGTATCTATGCACGCTGCCGTTTTCGATCCTTCCCGCCGTCTTGATCGCGGTGCCGGTGGGTATCGTAACGTACTTGGCGTTGCTGCGCGCCCTGCGCAGTTTCGCCGAAGAAGACGGGCCGCGCCTACGCGACCTCGGCTCAAAGCTTCCCGGACCTCTGCGCGACTGGTATCTCGGCGGGATGCGTTGGATTCTCGACTGACCTTACGCGCGTCTGCGGCGCGCAATCAATCCGACCAGCGCGCTCGCTACCAATCCGAGTGTGGCAGGTTCCGGCGTCAGTTCGAGTTGCTGGTTCGTATTGGTGGCGTCGTACTCCACGTAGTAGGCAACGCGCGTAAAGTTGCTGTCGATCAGCGAGGAGTTGTCGATCTGATACGAGGGAACCGAGCCTGCCGTCGGCTGGAAAGCATAAACCAGCGTATAACCGCTCTCCTGAAGCCCGGGACCATCAAGGCTGATGCTTGATGAACCATCGTTGCTCAGAGACTGATCGTTTACGAACGCTTCAATCTCCTTGACGTTCATCGAGAAGAGGTCGCCGGAGAAGGTCCAATCCGTATTGTTTCCATTGGGATCGTTTCCTATCCCCAAGTCGCCACAGCAATTGTTATCGAAGGCGTTGTAAGCGAACACGGTGTTTCCAAGTCCGTTGCCGATTTGCATCGAACCGTAACAACCCGTCCCGGCTGCTATCGTGTCGTAGCCTGTGGACCAGCCCGGACTACCGTTGAAACCGTAACAGTCGGGCCAAAACTGGACGAAACCAGTGTTGAACCCCGTACCCGTAGCGACGCCCACTACGTTGGAAAAGACATTCATGTTCGATACGGCGACCTCGTTGAAAACGTCCGATTCTTGCGAGGGAACACCGATCTGCGTTGGGTTAGTGGTGAAGGCGTTCATCGAGACCGAAACCCAAGCAATCGGACCGGCATAAGCGCTAAACGAGAGTCCCAATAGTAGAGTTGCCAAGCCCAGAGGTTTCCCAATGTAGTGTCGCATACGGCAAATCCGAGCAGGTACAGAACCAAGACATAAGGTCTTTAGATTCAATACGACTGTATCCACCATGTGCAACAGTTTTCATCTTCTTTCCGATATTTTCGCCCTAATGCGACTTAGTAGTCCCGGTTTTGCATCGTCAGGACCGTCTGCGGACCGGCCGGCGCACCCATTCGCTACCGCGAATGGTTCTGACAACGGCAACACGGCTTACGCGTAATTTAGGACTCGCCCGCGACTTCCTGCAGTGCGTTGATCCACCGCCTGCGGTACACTTTACTTCTGATGAAACGCTCGCTTGGGATCGCCCTTCTTGCGGCCGCGGCCGCATTCGTTTGCGTCGCCCTTCGATACAATAGCGCCGCGGTTCACGCGCAACCTCGACCCACCGCGGCCGACAATCCGCACGTCGCGCTGGGGCTGGCACTGCGCAAACTCGGCGTTTCGGCGACGTTCATGCAGGTCGCCGCGCATCCTGACGACGAACACAACGCGCTCTACGCACTGTTTGGACTCGGCATGGGAATGCGCGCGATTTGCCTGCAAACCACGCGCGGCGAAGGCGGACAAAACGAAATCGGCCCGGAGCTTTTCCGCGAAATGGGCGTGCTGCGAACGTCCGAGCTGCAGAGCGCGCATCGCATCGACGGCGGCGAGCAATATTTCACCCGCGCCATCGACTACGGATATTCCTTCGATCCCAATGAAGTGATCGGCAAGTGGGGACGCCAGGAAATCATCGGCGATTTTGTGCGCTTGATCCGCACGCTGCGTCCCGACGTCATGCTGACCATGGGCATTCAGGGCGGCGGCGGCGACCGCGCGCACGAAGCGACAAGCGTGTTGTCGCATGAAGCGTACCTGGAAGCCGGCGATCCCACAAAATATCCCGAGCAGATCAAAGAAGGACTGCACGCGTGGCAGCCGCGCAAGCTCTACATCGCCGGCGGATTCGGCGGAGGACGCGGCAATGCGCCGTCCGGCAACATGACGCAGGTGAACACGGGCGCCACCGATTCTCTGCTGGGACGAAGCTACAACGACATCGGCAACGAAGCGCGGTCGATGCACAAGTGTCAAGGCATGGGCAATTTCACGGGTGGCGGACGCGGCGGCGGTGGTGGCGGCGGTCGCAGCTATCGCCTGGCGGAGAGCTCGCTTCCCGGCCAGTTGAACAAGAACGAATCGGGAATGTTCGACGACATCGACACGAGCATCACGGGCATCGCGCGTTACGCCGGCCCGAATCCGCCGGCGGGTTTGACCGCGGGACTCGCGAAAGTCGCTGACGCCGCCAAGCGTGCGCAAGCGGCATTCGATGCCGGTCGCGATGCCGATACCGCTGCTCCCATCGAAGAAGGATTGAATGCGATCCGTGCGTTGCGCGAAGGCCTGAAGAATACGACGTTGTCAGCCGACGCGCGCTACGAAATCGATTTTCGCTTGAATCAAAAGGAACGCGATTACGAAGACGCGGTGATCGCCGCGCACGGAATCACGTTTGAAGCGATCGCCGGCGACGGGTTAGTTGTGCGCGGGCAGCCGTTGCACGTATCGGTCACGGCGCAGAATCACGGCGCGACGGATGTTACGGTGCACGCGGAGGTCGCGGGGATCGAGAACGCAACATGCGCCGCGGGTCCTGCGAAGAAAGACGGCACATTCGCTTGTGCCGCCAACGGCCGCGTGCCCGCGAGCGCCGCCATCACCTCGCCGTACTTCGACGACGATTACTGGAAACATCCCGCGAATCCCGCCATCAACAAGTTCGCGCCGGGTGTGCCATTCGGGATTCCCTTCGCGGCATCGCCATTTCATGTGACGTTCCACGTGAAAACCGCCGCGACCGAAGTATCGAAGACGGTGCCGATCCAGTTCCAGTACAGCAAAGATTCCGGCGAAAAACGGATGGAGTTGAACGTGGAGCCGGCGTTCTCGGTGCGTGTCGAGCCGCCGCTCGCGGTTTTCCCCGAGCACGCGGGACCGCGCGAGGTCCACGTGACGGTCGTCAATAGCACGAAGGGCGCGTCGCGCGCGGACGTGTCGTTGGAAGCGCCCGCTGGATGGAAGGTATCGCCCACAAACGTGCCGCTCGAATTCAAGAGCGAAGACCAATCGCTTTCCGCACGCTTCGAAGTCACCGCGCCGCCGCAGAGCAAAGCAGGTTCGTACAAGCTGCGCGCCGTGGTCACGTCGCCGTCCGCGGCGGGTCAAAAATTCTCCACCGGCTATGAAACCATCGAATACCCGCACGTGGAGCGCCGTCAACTGATGCTTCCGGCGGAAGCGGAATTGAAAGTGATCGACGTAAAAGTCGCGCCGGGTTTGAAAGCCGGGTACATCAACGGGTCCGGAGATCTCGTTCCTCCAGCGATCGAACAGTTGGGCGTGAAGCTCAACTTCATCGAGAGAGACGAACTCGCGTCCGGCGATCTTTCCAAGTACGACGTGATCATGACCGGCGTGCGCGCCTACGAACGCCGCGACGATTTGGAGAAGTACAACCAACGCCTTCTCGATTACGCCGAGCACGGCGGCACCGTGATCGTGCAATACAACAAAAATGAATTCAACCGCGGGCAGTATGGACCGTTTCCGGCGCGCGTGGGACCGGGCCGCGTCTCCGATGAGAATGTGCCGGTGAAAGTTCTCGTTCCTAATCACCCGGTCTTCAATTTTCCGAACAAGATCGGTCCGGACGCCTGGGCGAACTGGGTGCAAGAGCGCGGACTCTATTTCCTCGGCGAAAAAGACAAGCGCTACGTCGATCTGGTCACGATGACCGACTCGTTCCCGGACAATCCCGGCGAAAAGCTCGGGAGCTTCGTGGAAGCGCGCACCGGCAACGGCCGCTGGATCTACCTGGGACTCGCGCTGTGGCGGGAATTGCCGGCCGGCGTGGACGGCTCGTATCTGCTGCTCGCAAATTTACTGAGTCTTCCAAGAGCTCCGAAATGATTTGGATTGTCAAGAACGGCGAACCACGAGTCCCGGAATCTTTTCGAAATGACGCATGTTTAGCGTGGCAACAGCATACCCGCGTTCAAGAGCGGAAGCACCGATTGCCAAGTCGTCGAACGCAATCTTGATCCCTTTCATAGCAAGCTCTGCGCTGATTCGCCCGACAATTTCACACGTCTCGCGCGTTACAGCGTGAACAGGAAAATGACGCAGCAGTTCTTCGATGAATGCCTTGCGCCGCTCGCGAATCTCAGGCCCGTTGGCCCTATAGACTCCGTGGACGAGTTCCGCCACGGTAACAGCACATATAGCCACATCGATTTCACCAAACATGCGTCTTATGTCGGTGAAAAGTTGCTCGACAGTCTGCCCTTTTCGTTCAGCAGCGATGATAATGCTGGAATCGATGGTCAGTCCCAGGATGGAGGGTTCCATTCGCCTTGGCGGCTCCTAATGCCGTCCTCGACATCCGCGGCGAATTCACCGTCCAGTGTCACGTTCGAGCCACTGGCGCGCGCAGATGCGATACACTCGGAAATCGGACGCCCCATCGGCTTGCTGGATCGAATGACCGCGACCGGTTGATGATCGTGCTCGACCAGCACTTCAGCGCCTTCGCGGACCTTGGCCAGCACGTCGGGAAAATTCCCGGCGACCTCGGCTGCGGTCATGTGCAATTGAATCATTGCAGTTATCATACCATCGCTCAACAAATAGGCGCGCGGGCGCATGAGTACCGGTTCCCGCGCTGATTTTAACACTCACATTTCACCCAGACTGAGACAATACCAACCATGGAACTTCTTGATGTTCTGCTGGGACGCCCGCTCGCCTCAAAGGAAGCACGCGCGGAACGCATCGGTCCCATGGCCGGCATTCCGATTTTCGGTTTAGATGCCCTGAGCTCGGCGGCCTACGGACCCGAAGCCGCGTTGACGCTCTTGATTCCGCTGGGCGCGGCGGGCGTCGCGTATATTCTGCCGATCACTATCAGCATCGTGATCCTGCTGACCATCGTTTATTTTTCCTATCGGCAAACTATCGAAGCGTATCCCGGCGGCGGTGGATCGTACACGGTGGCGCGCGAGAACTTGGGACCTTCCGCGGGATTGCTGGCGGCCTCCGCGCTGATGATCGACTACGTGCTGACGGTGGCAGTGGGAATTTCCGCGGGCGTCGGCGCGCTGGTATCGGCCGCGCCGAAATTGCAATCGCACACGCTGGCGATTTGCTTGGGGATTCTCGTGCTGATCGTGATCGTGAACTTGCGCGGCGTACGCGAGGCGGGCGTGGTGTTCATGATCCCGACGTATTTGTTCCTGGGATCGCTCTTGATCATGATCGCCATCGGACTCATGAAGACGCTCTCGTCGGGCGGTCATCCCACCGCCGTCGTGGCGGCGCCGGCGATGCCCGCGGCGGCCGCCGCCGTGAGCGCGTGGATGCTGTTGCAAGTTTTCGCGAGCGGTTGCACGGCGATGACCGGCGTGGAGGCGGTCTCGAACGGCGTGAGCGCCTTTCGCGAGCCGACCAACAAAAACGCGCAGCGTACGCTGACCATCATCATCGCCCTGTTGATCGTACTGCTCGCCGGCATCGCGTATCTGTGTAAGGCGTACGGAATCGGCGCGACGGATCCGGGGAAAGAAGGTTATCAAAGCGTCTTGTCGATGCTGCTGGCCGCCGTCGCCGGGCACGGCTGGTTTTACTATGTGAGTATCGGATCGATTCTGCTCGTGCTGTGCCTCTCGGCCAACACCGCATTCGCCGACTTCCCGCGCCTGTGCCGCATCATCGCGATCGACGGTTACTTGCCGCACGGATTCTCAACGGTGGGACGCCGCCTTGTTTTCACGCAGGGAATTTGGGTGCTCGCGGCACTCTCCGCGCTGCTGCTGACGATTTTTGGCGGCGTCACCGATCGCTTGATTCCGCTGTACGCGGTTGGCGCGTTTCTGGCGTTCACGTTGTCGCAAGCGGGCATGGTGGTGCATTGGCGGCGCCATGGCGGAGAGTGGTCGCACATCTTGATCAACGGCACGGGCGCTATCGCGACGGGAATTACGGTGGCCGTTGTGCTCGTCGCGAAATTCGTGGAAGGCGCGTGGATCACGCTGCTGCTGATTCCCACGATTCTGGCGGTGATGCTCGCGGTGAAACACCATTACGAGCGCGTCGCCGAGGAAATTGCCTCGACCGAGCCCGTCGATCTCACCAAGATCGAGCCGCCGATTGTCGTGCTGCCCGCGTATGTCTGGAATCGCGTGACCCGCGAGGCGCTGCGCTTCGTCTACGGCATTTCACACGAGATCCGCGCGGTGTCGGTGGAAGCCGAGGAAAATTCCTGCTCGGCGTTTCGTGATAACTGGGCGCGGCTCGCCGAACAACCCGCGCGCGACGCGGGACTGCCGCCGCCCAAGCTTGACGTGATCACGTCGCCGTACCGGCGCGTGATGCGTCCGCTTTACGACTACATTTTGCAGTTGGCGAAAGAAAACCCCACTCGCCAAATCGCCGTGGTGATTCCGGAGTTGGTGAAGCGCCGTTGGTATCACAACTTGATGCACAATCAGCGCGCCGCGATTTTGAAAACGTGGCTGCTGGTCGGTGGAAACCGCAACATCATCGTGATCAACGTGCCGTGGTACACCGAAGGCTGATGCTACAGTTCGTCCGGTAACTCGATCGCCGGACCGATCAGCGGCGCGACGTACTCACGATAGCTTTCATCCACCGCGCCTACGCCCGGCAAATATCGCCGCGGCATGGTGCGATGTTTCCCCGCCACTCTCGCCAGCGGCACGGCGACACACTCACAGCGGTAGCGTTTCGATTGCGCACGGCGAAAGCCGGCCATCACGGCATCCTCGCCGGCGAGCGCCAGTCGCACGGCGAATGCGCCGGCCATGCGTGACTCTTGCCAATCGACGGGAGACACGGTCGGCGTAAACGCGCGGCACAACAGTCCCGGTTTTTCGCTGCGGGCGCGAACCTTCAACCGTGTGCGCACCAGTTCCGCTAAGTGAATCGCCACGTTGCTGGCGAGCGGACGGCCCCAGGCGTCGCAATTCGCGCCGCCCGAGGCGACAATCACGCGCCCCTGGTGATCGCGCACCGCTTCGGCGACCACGCCCATCACCCAACCTTGGCGCGTCAACAAGCGATCCACGCGCGTCAGGAACTCTTCGCGGTCGAAGGGACGCTCGGGCGTATAGATGAAGTGCGGCGCGTCGCCTTGGCGGCGGCGTGCCAGGATCGTTGCGGCGGCTTGCCATCCCGTGTCGCGGCCCATCACTTCGCAAATGGAAACGGGCGTCGGCAACGAGCGTTGATCGAGTCCCATGTCCCGCACCGCCAGCCCGAGAAAACGCGCCGCCGTCCCGAATCCCGGCGTGTGATCGGTCAAGGCGATGTCGTTGTCGATGGTCTTGGGAATGCCCACCGTCGCGAGCTCGTAGCGTTCGGCGCGCGCGGCCTGCGAGATCGCCAGCGCCGTGCCCATCGATCCGTTGCCGCCGGTGTAAAAGCAATAGCGGATGTCGTGCGCGCGGAAATAGGCGATCAACTCGCGCAAGTGCGCACCGGTCACCTCGCCGCGATAGCAACCGATCAGCGATCCCGCTTGTCTGGCAAGCTTCGTCAGCCGCGAGGCGCTCCCGTCGAGCAGATCGATCCGTTCGCGCCCGCCCAATCCGCCGCGCGCCGCCCACAGCTTGCGCACGCCGCCACGCCGCGCGGCTTCAGCCACTCCCAATAAACTGGCGTTCAGCACCGCCGTAGGACCGCCGCCGTGAGCGAGAAATGCATTGCCGCCAGCCATCGACGCTCATCATATCGAAGCTTCTTTGGATCGAAGCCGCGTATCTAACGATTGCTCCTTGGCAAGACGCCGCACGATACAATGAAATTTGTGCCGCGTTCCCGCCGAATTCTGACGATTCCCAACGCTTTTACGATGCTGCGCGTGGTTCTGTTGCCCGCGATCCTTTGGTGCATCCTGGAAGAGCGTTTCGATTGGGCGCTGTGGATGATGGGCGTGTGCGGCATCAGCGATTTTCTCGACGGCTATCTTGCGCGCCGCTGGAAACAACGCTCGCGCTTCGGGATGGTTCTCGATCCCATCGCCGATAAGCTGCTGCTCAGTTCCTGCTTCCTGACGCTGGCGATGTCCGCGCAGATTTCCTGGTGGGTTTCAGGATTGGTGCTGGCGCGCGACGCCGGAATCATCGTCACGGCGGTGGTATTGGTGCTGACGACGAACCTGCGGCAATTTCCGCCCAGCGCCGTCGGAAAACTGAACACCGTCGTGCAACTGGCCGCGATTTACGCCGTGCTGCTCGACGTCGTTTATCGCGGATGGCTGTGGCATTATTTCCGTGTGGGCCTGATGTGGCTGACACCGGCGCTGGTGATGGCGTCGGGATGCCAATACGCCTGGTTGATGATCAAAAAGCTGAGCCGCGAGCGGAAACCGCTCGAGGAATTGGATCAGGACGAAAACGGCAAGCGTTAAGAAGGACCGCAGGCGCTCGTTCTTACGAGAGCGCAACGGCGCGGCGCACCACATCCTCCGGCGCCGGATTCAAGTCGAGTAACTCAATCGCCTCGCCGCGTTCCAGGGCTTCTTTCAGGATTCCCGCCGCCACACGTGCGGCGCGTTCATCGGTGAGGTCGCGCTTGGCGTTTTTCTGATACTCGCCCCACGCCGTGTGCGGCAGCGCCACCACCACGCCCGTTCCGTTGACACGAAATTTCACGTCCACCGTGTCGCTGTGGCGCAAGGAAATCGCCGTTTGCAGGTAGACGAATCGGCACTGGTAGTCCTGGCCGGTGAGAGAGGATTGCGCCTTGAATTCCCGGTAGTTCATCCCGCTATTGTCTCCATGTGTTATAGTACCGCACAGCCGGAGCTTTTGGGACGGCGAGCAACTCGCGATGCCTTCAGTGACCACCAAGACCAGCGTCCCCGTTCGCACAGCCGCGGAACGGCCCATCGACTCGATCGCCCAGATGATGGAGACGCTCACGTCGTGCGCGGACGGCGCGGAAATCGCCGCCCGCCTGACGAAAGCTTTGGTGGAACACTTCGGTGCGGAACTGGCGGAAATCTGGTTGTTCCCCGTAGCCGCGAAAAGCAACAACGCTGCGCCGGAATCGGCCACCGGCACGGTGCGTTTGATCATCCCGAAGGTGGAACGCGTCGCCGCGTCCGCAAGTTCGGGCGACGCTCCGCCGCCCGACGCCATGGCCGGCTCGCGTTGGATGCTGGCGCATGAGCCGTTTATTGAAAACTCCGACGGCCGGCATTTGCTGCTGTATCCGATTGCCGGGCGCGAGACGCCCCTCGGCGTGTTGACCGTGTATCGCACGGATACCTTCCCACAGGCGGCACTCGAATGGGCGCGCCTCTTCGCGGGCATCGCGGCGTCCACGCTCGATACCGCCCGCGTGCTGCAAGAGAATCGCAAGATCATTTCGCAACTGCAATTCATCGTGGAAGCGAGCCAAGTGCTGAACTCCACGCTCGACTTGGCGGAGTTGCTCGACCTGATCATGAAGCTGGCGCGCCGCGAAATCGGCGCGGACCGCGGCACGGTCTACATTGTCGATCACGAACATCGCCAGATTTGGACGATTCTCGCGCAAGGACTCGAGCAGACCGAAATCCGCTTGAATTTCGGACAAGGCGTGGCGGGATTCGTCGCCGAAACCGAGAAAACCTTGATCGTCGACGACGCCTACACGTTCGATCGTTTCGATCGCAGCTTCGACGACAAGACCGGCTATCGCACGCGCAGCATTTTGTGCCTGCCGATCCGCAATCGCAACGGCGGCGTCGCGGGCATTCTGCAATTGTTCAACAAATTCTCGGGACCCTTCACGCGCGAGGACGAGGAATTCCTGAACAAGATGTCGTTGCACATGGCGCTGGCTCTCGAAAACGCGCGCCTGCACCGCGAGATGGTGGAAAAGAAGCGCCTGGAACGCGAACTGCAACTCGCGCGCGGAATCCAACGCAACTTGCTGCCGGAAGCGCCGCCCGTGGTGCCGGGATACGAAATCGCCGTGTCCAACGAACCGTGTTTCGAGGTCGGCGGCGATTACTACGATTTCCTCTCGCTGGGGCCGAACACGCTGCTGCTGGTGATCGCCGACGTGGAAGGCAAAGGCGTCAGTTCGGCGATGGTGATGTCGAACCTGCAAGCGACGCTGCGCGCGCTGGTGATGCATCTGCATTCGCTCGAAGTGATCACGCTGTCGCTGAATGAAATGATCCTGGCCGACACGCGGTCCGGAAAGTTCTTGAGCTGCTTCCTGGGATTGGTCGACACGGCGCGAGGGGGACTGCATTACATCAACGCCGGACATGTCCCGCCGCTGGTGTTACGCAAGAACGGTGAAACGCAGAGCCTCGAAGCGGGCGGCATGCCGATCGGACTGTTTCCCTCGGTGGAATACGAGCGCGGCTCGGTGAAACTTCATCCGGGCGACATGCTGTTGTGCTGCACCGACGGAATCGGCGAAGCGGCCGATGTGAACGGCGACGAATTCGGCGCGGAGCGTTTGGCGTCGACGGCGCGCAAGTATCAGCACTTGTCGGCGGCGGAAATGTGCCAGGAAGTGGTCCGCGAAGTCGGCGAGTACTCGCGCGGCGGGCCGCACATCGACGACAAGGTCTTGATGGTCGTGAAGGTTTTGGAGCTGCCGGGCGGCGAAGAACCTTCGTAGGCGAGACTCAGGCAATTCCCAATTGCCGCCGCATTTCTTCGTCTGACAATTCCAAACCAGCCGCCTGTTGCGCACGCGAGCGCGCGATAATCGACAAGAACCTCGGATTCGCGCTCAAAGAAAGCGATTCCGCATCGGGTCCTTCGATCGAAACCACGACCGCGACGGGTTTGCCGCTTTCCGTCACGACAAGCGGCTCGTCGCCTGCTTCGCGCGCGGCCGATGCCAGCGTTTGTGTGGCGTCGGCGATGTCGATGGTTTTCATAAGTCGAAGATCTCTCCGCCGATTCGAACTTTGTCGCGATCCTTCACACCGACCGCGCGAACGTGAACTGCCGGAGTTTCTCCTTCCTCTACATCAAAGTATACTCGGAAACAATCGATTCGGAGTTCCCAGGGTGCGATCGGATTTTCGCGCATTGGCTTGCGATTCCGGGTCGGAACCGTCGGCTCGTACGCCAACTGCTGAACCACGGTGTCGGCGATCAATTTCCGGTCGCGAGCAGTGAAGGCCCTGAGATGGTCGACGGCTTCTGGCGCGTAGAGAATTTGGTAAGGCAAGTTTTGTTTCCCTCAAGCCCCGTGCTCCAGCCATAGCAAGCCCGCCGCGACTACTGCGAGCACCCACATCACCGGTTTCACCTCGCGACTCCGTCCCGCGATCGCGTACAACACGGCGTGCGATAGAAATCCCCACAAGATTCCTTGCGTGATGGAAAACGTCAGCGGAATCAGGACAATCGTGAGAAACGCGGGGATCGCGTCTTCCAGGCGTTCCAGCGGCAATCGCGCGATGCTGCGGAACATCAGCGCGCCCACGAGAATCAGCACCGGCGCGGTGGCGAACGCCGGCACGCTCGCGGCGAGCGGCGCGACGAACAAGCAAGGCAGAAAACAGAGCGCCGTGAAAACCGACGTCAGTCCCGTGCGTCCGCCCATCTCGATGCCCGCGGCGCTCTCGATGTACGCCGTTCCCGACGACGTGCCGGCCAAGCCCGCGCCGAGCGTCGCCAGCGCGTCGACGATCAAGCCTTGACGCAGGTTCAGCGGGTTCCCCTCTGCGTCGACGAGATCCGCGGCGTGCGAGACGCCGACGAACGTGGAGATGGAGTCGAACAAATCGGTGAAGAGAATCGAAACCGTCGCCGGCAACAACGACAATTGCAATGCGCCGCGAAGGTCGAGCTTCAAAAACACGCTTGAGAAATCGGGTGCGCTTAACAAATGCTCCGGCAGTTTGGCCAAGCCCATCGCCGCGGCGACCGCCGTCACAATCGCGATTCCACCGAGGAACGCCAGCGGACTCTTGCGTTGCAGCAACCACACCGTGACCGCCGCGCCGGCCATCGCGAGCCACGCGGGCGCGCCGAGTGGTCCCAGTTTCACGAGCGTCGCGGGATCGGCCACCACAATCCCGGCGTTGCGCAATCCAATGAACGTGAGAAATACGCCGATGCCCGCCGCAGCGGCAATCCGCAACGACGGCGGCAAACCGCGCGCGATGCTTTCGCGAATCGGCGTGACGGAAATCATCAGAAACAGCACGCCGGCCCAAAAGATCATTCCCAGCGCGGTGGGCCACGGAACTTTGCGTCCCAAGATGATGCTGAACGTGAAAAACGCGTTGATCCCCATGCCGGGCGCGACGGCGAACGGCAACTTGGCGTACACACCCATCAGCAGCGTCATCGTGAAGCACACCACGACGGTCGCGGTGAGCACGCCTTGGAAATTCATTCCCGTTCCCGGCGTCGAGAGAATCGCAGGATTCACCACCACGATGTAGGACATGGTGAGAAACGTGGTGAATCCGGCGATCGCTTCAGTGAGAACGTGACTCTTTGGGGTCGGCGTGTTCACGTGTGCGTTACTATACGTCAGGTCGCAAAAGCCCGCTCTGCTATAATTTTCCTTTATGGCTCCCATCACGCAGCCGAATGCCGCTGAGCACGAAACCAATCCGCTAGAAGCGCTGCAAGCGCGCTTCGACGAAGCCGCGCGCCGCCTACAACTTTCCGAAGGCATGTGGAAAGTGCTGCGGACGTCCACGCGCGAAATCACGGTCCACATTCCCGTCAACATGGACGACGGCCGCTTGGAAGTTTTCACCGGCTATCGCGTGCATCACTCGCTGGCGCGCGGTCCGGGCAAGGGCGGCATCCGCTACGCGCCCGACGTGTCCATCGACGAAGTGCGCGCGCTGGCCTCGTGGATGACGTGGAAGTGCGCGGTCGTGAATATTCCGTTCGGCGGCGCGAAAGGCGGAGTGATCTGCGATCCGCGCATCTTGAGCGCCGGCGAGCTGGAGCGCATCACCCGCCGCTACACGGCGCAAATTCTCGAATTCATCGGACCGGAGCGCGACGTCCCCGCACCCGACGTGAACACCAACGAGCAAGTGATGGCGTGGATCATGGACACGTACTCGATGCACGTGAACCTGACGTCCACCGCCGTCGTTACCGGCAAGCCCACGAGTCTTGGCGGATCGCTGGGACGCCGCGAGGCCACCGGCCGCGGCTGCATGATTGTCGCGAATGAAGCGGTGGCGGTGCGCGGCATGAAACCGCAAGGCACGCGCGTGGCCATCCAAGGATTCGGTAACGTCGGCTCGATGGCGGCGTTCCAGATGCGCGATCAAGGCTACAAGATTGTCGCGGTGGCCGACATGTACGGCGCGGTGTACAACTCGAACGGTCTGGACATCGACAAGTTGTTCGCCTACGTGCGCGCCAACAACGAAGTGGTGGGATTTCCGGAAGCCGAGAAGATCGATCGCGCCGACGTTCTCACTTGCGATTGCGACTTGCTGCTGCCGGCGGCCACCGAAAACCAAATCACCAGCAAGAACGCGAACTCGATCCGCGCGAAAGTGATCGTGGAAGGCGCGAATGGTCCCACCACCGCGCAAGCCGACGACATCTTGCGGCAAAAAGATATTCTCGTCGTGCCGGACATTCTTTCCAACGCCGGCGGCGTTACGGTCAGCTACTTCGAGTGGGTGCAAGACCGCCAGGGATATTTCTGGACGCTCGACGAAGTGAACACGCGCCTGGAACGCATCATGCGCTCCAGTTTCCACGACGTGCACGAAGCCGCGCAAAAGCACAACGTAAGCATGCGCATCGCGGCGTACATGCTGGCGATCGATCGCGTGGCCAAGGCCATGACGATCCGCGGGATTTACGCGTAGCCAGACCAGAACTGTCTGCGCCAGCGCATGGTTCCGACAGCGCTGTCATATACTGAAGTCGTGACCACCGTCGCGCCTGCAACACCAGAAGAACTCGCCTCCGCGCTCGGCGCGGCGAATCGCGACGGCCAGCGTGTCCATTTTTCACTCGAGCGCATGAATCGCGTGCTCAAGTACACGCCCGACGATCTGACCATCTCGGTGGAAGCAGGCATCACGCTCGGCGCGATCAATCGGCTTCTTGGCGAGCATCAACAGTGGTTGCCGATCGGCGCGCCGCGTCCCGATCGCCTGACGGCGGGCCAGGCGCTGGCTGCAAATCCGAGCGGTCCTTTCCGATTGTTCTACGGCACGCTCCGGGACATGGTCGTAGGTGTGCGTTTCGCGACGGCCGAAGGCGCGCTTGTGAAAAGCGGCGGCGAAGTGGTGAAGAACGTCGCCGGATACGATTTGGCGAAACTCCTCATAGGCTCGCGCGACACGCTGGCGATTCCCGTGCAAATCAATTTCCGCGTGCATTCGCGGCCGGCGTTCACCGAAACGTCGGTGCTCACGTTCTCCTCGGCGGCCGCGGCGCTCGAAGCGCGCACGGCAATCCAACAATCGCCGCTGAGGCCGCTGGCGATGGACTTCATCAGCGCCGGCGTCGCGGACGCGAAGACGTGGACGCTGCTCGTCGCTTACGGTGGAGTCGAACGCGTGATTGAACGTTATCGCCGCGAGTTGCGCAGTGAAGTTACTCTCAGGGGAGCGGACGAACAACGCCTGTGGGATTCGGTCTGCGATTTTCCGGCCATCATGGAAGATCGCGGCGCCGTGCGGGTGCGTGTGGCCTCAACAATTACCCGTATCGGTTCGTGTATTGATGCGCTGCCGGCCGACGCGGCGGTCTCACGCGCGGGAACGGGCGTGACGTATTTCTATGGCGTATCCTTCGACCAAGCGAAAAGCGCACTCGAGGGCAAGGCGGAATCGGTGGCGCTGGAATTTCCCGCGGCGCCCGAAGCACCTGCGCACTATGGCGCGCTGGCCGCGCGATTGAAACAAGCATTCGATCCCAACGGCATTCTCGCGGGAGGCCTGTGAGCGGATTCGGCGCCGGCGACAAGCCAGTCTACGAAGACTATTCCAAGTGCATCCATTGCGGATTGTGCTTGAACTATTGCCCCACCTATCGCGAGCTGCACTTGGAAAGCGATTCGCCGCGCGGACGTATCTATCAAATGATCCAAGTGGACGAAGGACGCCTGGAGCTCGGCGACAGCTTCGTGGAGCACATGGACCTATGCCTCGATTGCCGCTCGTGCGAAACGGCGTGCCCAAGCGGCGTGCACTATGGCCGGTTGATCGAGGCGGCGCGCGCGCAAATTCATCTGCACTACAAACGCCCGCTGCTGGAACGGATCGGCCGCAAGCTTTTTTACGAGCATTTGCTCACGAGTCCCGCGCTGATGAAACTGTTCGGCTACGCGATGGTGTTTTATCGACGCAGCGGGTTGCGCGATTTGCTGCGGGCGTCCGGTTTCTTGAAGGAATTGGGACTCGCCGACGTGGAAGCCGTCGCGCCCGACGCGGAAACGCCGTTTTTCTTCTCACAAATCGGTAAAGTCTTTCCGGCAACGGGCGAGTGCCGTTATCGCGTCGCGTTTTTTGCCGGTTGTCTCGCTAATGTGACGCACGCGCGTATGAATGAGGCGACCGTCCGTGTGCTGCAGGCGAATGGATGCGAAGTCGCCGTGCCCACAGGGCAAGGATGTTGCGGTGCACTGCACGTCCACGCCGGTGTGCGAAATGTGGCGCGCGATCTGGCGCGGAAGAATATCAATGCGTTTCTCGCGGGGGGCTTTGACGCCTTCATTACCAACGCCGCGGGTTGCGGGTCAACGCTGAAGGAATACGGCGAACTGCTTCCTCACGATCCACGGGCCGCGGAGTTTGCCAAGAAAATGGAAGATGCAAGCGAATTCCTCGCGCGCGTGGGACTCACGCAGCGTCTTGGTCCCGTGGCTGGAGTCGCGACGTATCAAGATCCATGCCATCTCGCGCACGGACAGCGTGTGCGCTCGGCTCCGCGGGAGTTGATCCGCAAAATCCCCGCATTGCAGTATCGCGAATTGGCGCACACCGAGATCTGTTGCGGTTCGGCCGGTGTCTACAACGTCATGCACAGCGATCTGGCCATGGATTTGTTGCGCAACAAAATGTCGGATGTCGCGGACACGCGCGCGGATGTCGTGCTCACCGCGAATCCCGGCTGTTTGTTGCAACTTCGCGCCGGCGCGCGCTTGTTTTCGGAGAAGCATCCGCCGCGAGTGCTGCACGTGATGGAATTACTCGACGAATCGGCGAGGGCCGCGGAATGATCGCTGTCCTTTTGGCCCTGCTCGCCGCAGGCTCGCCTGATCCCACGCTTACGGCGATCCATAACACGCTGGAATCGTCGCGCCAGAAGCTGGCCGCGAAATCGCCCGCGCCCTACTTCATCGGATATTCCGTCACCGACGTCGAGTACGTACAAGTGTCGGCGTCGAACGGTGCGATCGAAAATGCTAGCCGCAATCGCTCGCGCTGGCTCGACGTTTCGGTGCGCGCCGGAAGCTACCAACTTGACAACACGCATCGCGTGCCGGGCGAGCAGAACAGCGCGTCGTTCACGTTTCCCTTGCGAGGTCCGCAAGACGGCGGCGAAGTTCTCGACGCCGCGCTGTGGCGCGCCACCGAGCGCGTCTACAAGGACGCGGCGCGACGCTACCTGCGCGTGGATGCGGCCAAAGACGTGCGCCTCGCCGGTGAGGACAACTCGCCCGATTTCGCCAAGCCGCTGCCTGAAGATGTCACGGCGTGCTTGGCGGCAACGCCCGCGTCGCTTGGCGACAATCCCGACGCGCAGATGGAAAAATGGAAGGCTTCCTTGCGCGAGTGGTCGGAGATGTTCCGCCGCGAGCGTCACATCGTGAATTCACACATCACTCTTTCGGTGCGCTCGGCGACACGCTACGTGGTTTCCACCGACGGCCTTTGCAACATGGAGCCGTCAGTGTTGTTTCGCATCGGCTTGCTGGCCGAAGGCAAAGCGCCCGACGGCATGGAATTGAACCGCTTCGAAAGCTTTGAAGCGCGCAGCGCCTCCCAACTCCCGGCCACCGCGCAAGTCGTGGCGAAGATCGCGCTGATGTCGGCGGACGTGAAGGCGCTCGAGAACGCGCCGGTCCTCGAGCCGTACTCGGGTCCCGCGATTTTGTCGGGGCGGGCGGCCGCGGTTTTCTTCCACGAAGCGCTCGGCCATCGCGTGGAAGGCACGCGACAGCGCGAGTCCGATTCCGGGCAAACTTTTACTCATAAAGTCGGCGAACAGATTCTCCCGCCGTTCATCAACGTCGTTGACGATCCGACTCAATCGACATTCGGCGGAATGGAGTTGATGGGCGCGTACGGTTTCGACGATGAAGGCATTCGCGCCGATCGCGTGGACATCGCCGGCAAAGGAGTGTTGCACGGATTCCTGATGTCGCGCACGCCCGTGCGCGGTTTCAGCGCGTCGAACGGCCACGGCCGCGCCGAGCCGGGACAAATTCCCGTGGGGCGTCAAGGCAATTTGATTGTCACGAGCGATAAGAGCGTTCCACGCGAGCGCCTGCGTAAAATGCTGATCGACGAAGTGAAGAAACGCAAGAAACCGTACGGACTTCTTTTCGGCGACGTGGAAGGCGGCTACACACTGACGCATCGCTTCGTCGCGCAGGTATTCCAGGTATTTCCATTGATGGTATGGCGCGTCTATCCCGACGGACGTCCCGACGAATTGGTGCGCGGCGCGGAACTTGTCGGCACGCCGCTTGTGACGCTCGGAAAAATCGAAGCGGCCGGCGACGATCCGCAAGTTTTCAACGGATACTGCGGCGCGGAGTCGGGCTACATTCCGGTTTCGGCGGTGGCGCCGTCGCTGTTGATTTCGGAAATGGAAGTGCAGAAGAAGGCGCGGTCGTACGATCGTCCGCCGCTGTTGGCGCCGCCGGCCGACGTGGACGCGCACACACCGCCCGACGCGGTTCTCGACGCGATGAAAGACGAGATGAAGCGCGGCACGAGCGAATTGCGCTTAGGCGATCTCGAACGGCCCTACTTCATGGAATATCGCTTGGCCGACGTGCAGCGCGTAGAAGCGGCGGCGTCGATGGGCGCGCAGACGGAGTTGGCCGTGCAATCCTACCGGCCACTCACGGTGGGCGTTCGCGTCGGCGATCCGCAACTCGACAACACGAATTTTGCATCGTCCGCGGAGCCGGGTGCGGGAACGGGCGCCAACGAGCAGTTCACGATTTCGCTCGACAATTCCTACGCGGCGCTCCGCCAAGATTTGTGGATTGCCACGGATCAAGCGTACAAGCGCGCGCTTTCGTCGCTCGCGGCCAAGCGGGCGTATTTGCAAACGGCGACGCGTGAGGATCCGTTGCCGGAGTTTGGGAAAGCGCCGGCGGGTCTCGCACCGCACGTGCTCCCACGAAGCCGCCTGGCGGACGACTTGGCAGGCACGTGCGCGCAAATGACGCGAGCCGTCTCCGCGCGGCTCCGCGGCAAACCGGGCGTCGTGGCGTCGTCGGTACGCATCAGCGTGGATGCCGCGAATCAGTATTACCTGAACAGTGAAGGTACCGAGTTTCGCGATCCGCGCGGGCTTCGTACGTTGCGTGCGTGGGCCACGGCCACTACGCCAGACGGCCAGCGCCTGCGCGGAGGATTCGCGCAAATCGATCGCGCGAGAGAGTATGCGGCGTGCCAGGATGCTGACGAAAAAGCGTTTGGCGATCGCTACGTTGCTTCCTACAACGAGTTGATTTCGGCGGCGAATGCGCCGCAAGGCGAAGAGTACGTCGGTCCCGTCCTGATGGAAGCGGACGCAGCGGCGGAAATGTTCGGGACACTCTTGCCACCGGCGATCGTCGCGCGCAAGAGCGTGCTCACCGACAATCCTGTGGTCACTGACGCGAACCGCGAGTTGCCGAGTTTGAACGGTCGCGTACTTCCGCCGTCGTTTGATGTCAGCGATGCGCCCGCGGACCGTGATTTCCCCGACGATGAAGGCGTTGCTCCGCAACCGGTGCACGTGATTGAAAAGGGAATCTTGAAGCACCCGCTGAGCGGACGAGTGCCGGTGAAAGGCGCCACCGAATCGAACGGCCACGCGCGCGCGAATCCGGGCGGCGCGGCGCTACCCGCGCCGACAAATCTTCGCGTGGAAGCCGGCGGCACGCTCGGCGACAGCGATTTGAAACAAAAGTTGCGTGCGTTGTGTCGCGAGCGCGGCCTGGAGTACGGTTTCATCCTGCGACGATTCCAAACCGCCGGGTCGGTGGAAGATTTTTCGCCGGAAGATTTGAATGATCCTTCGATGGAAGCGGCGTTCTCGGGATCCGGGCGCGAGTCGGCGCTCGAACCGCTCAGTTTGTGGAAAGTATACGCGTCCGATGGCCGCGAGGAACAAGTGCGTGGACTGCTGCTCACCGATCTGCGGTTGTCCGTGCTGAAAACAATTCTCGCCGCCGGACAAACGCGCGCGACGTTCTCGGGTTTCTACACGCCGCCATCGTCGTTGACGTTCGGCGTGCTCGCCGTGGGAGTGAGCGAAGGTCTGCCGATCACGGTCTCGGCGCCTTCCGTGCTGTTCGACGAATTGGAATTCCGCCCGCAGCGTCGCGCGCCTTAGTAGGATGATCCAATGAAACCATTCCGGCTGACCCCCGCGGCTTCCGCGCACCTGGACATCGTGCGTGGAATCTCGGCGCTGGCGGTGATGGCCGGCCATCTTCGGGCGCTGTTCCTGGTGGATTACAGCGACATTCGCGGGACGCGCGGCCTTTTCGAGAAGGCGCTCTATTTTCTCACCGGCTTCGGTCATGAGTCGGTAATGGTTTTTTTCGTCCTGAGCGGATTGTTCATCGGTCCGGCCGCGTGGGAAGCAATCACCAGCGGCCGGTGGTCGTGGAAGCGCTATGCCGTGAATCGCCTGACGCGTTTGTACATTGTGCTGATCCCGGCATTGCTGTTGACGATGGCTCTCGATCGCGGAGGGCAACGCCTACCCGGCGCGGAACTCGGCTATCACCGGCCACTGCCGAACTACGGCGGATGGACCGTGGCAGAGCGGACCGGCATTCCCATCCTCCTCGGCAACGCGGTATTCCTCGAAAGCATTGAGTGTCCTCCCTACGGTTCCGACGCGCCTCTGTGGAGCTTGAGCTACGAATTCTGGTACTACGTTTTGTTTCCCGTGCTGGTTCTGGCGTTGGTATCTTCGGAAACCACGCTGCGCCGGGTGATGTGGGCAGCGCTCGCGATCTTGGTGGCGTGGTTTATCGGACTGAGCCTAACAATGTATTTCTCGATTTGGCTGTTGGGGGTGCTGGTGGCGATGCTTCACGCGCGCCGGCCGGGGCCGCTTCGTTGGAGCGGGCTGAGAATCGCCGTATCGGGAGCAATCTTGGCAGGTGTTCTCGCGTTGGTCCGCGCGGGAAGGATGCCGGCGGACGCGAGCGACTACGTCGTGGCCGTGGCGGCGGCCGTTTTCGTGAGCGCATTGTTGCGAGCTTCAGGATCGTGGCTGGTGCAGAGCCCGGAAAGCCCGTACGCGCGGGTTGCGCATTGGTTCGCCGGCTTTTCCTACACCCTTTACTTGATCCATTTGCCGATCCTTGTGTTCTTGCACGCCGCTTTGATTAGCGAATCGCGCTGGCAACCGACACTCGATCGCTTGGCTGGCGTAGCGGCCATCGGATTGGGAGTTCTGGGGTGTTGTTACGCCGTTTCGTTGGCGACCGAAGCGCAGACGGCGCGGGTGCGGAACATGCTGCTTCGCTAAGCGCGTCTTGCGGCCCTTCGCGCGTCCGCGATATCATGAACGTCGAGGGCTCTTTGCCATCCTTTAATTCCGTTTTTGTGGATAAGGCGTTGCGCGTAATTCGCCGCAAGGCGGACGCCCTGGCGGGACGGTTCTATCCGCTTCAGGAAACCCTTGACGCGATGGCCGCGCGTCCCTTCGAATTGCATCTCGAACTGACGAATCTCTGCAACGCCGACTGCGTCTTCTGCCCGTACCAGTTTCAACAACGCGAAACGCAGTTCATGTCCGACGAAGTCTTCCACAAGGCCGTTAGCGATTACGTGGCAATGGGAGGCGGCTCCGTTGGATTGACTCCGATTGTCGGCGACGCCCTGATCGATCCGAAATTCCTGGATCGCGTGCGGTTTCTCCGCTCGCAACCAGAAGTGGATCGCATTTGGCTGACCACCAACTGCATTCTGCTCGACAAATTCGGCGTCGACAACGTGCTGAAGGCGGGCCTTGACTCGGTGAACGTCAGCACCGCCGGTTTCGACGCCGAAATGTATAAGCGCGTGTACCGGAATGCGTCTTACGAGCGAATGCGCCGAAACGTGGTGGAGTTGGTGGAACGCAACGCCGCGCTGGGATCGCCGGTGGCGATCACCATCGCGCTGCGGCCGGACCGTCCATTGAGCGATGTGATGGCCGACAAGGATTTTCAGCCGATTCTCGCGCACAAGCCGCAACTCGATTTCACCTGGTCGTTTACGTCGGCCAATGGGCGTATCACGCGCGACATTCTGCCGCCGGCGATGAAACTGCGCGTCGTGCGGTCGCGGCCGGAAGCGTGCGTCAGCACGTTTAACGGCCCGATCGTGCTGCCGGACGGCAATCTCATGGGATGCAGTTGTGTCGCGGCCATGGATGCGGTGAAGGACTTGGGGATCGGCAACATCCTGCAATCGCCGCTGGGGGAAATTTGGACGGGCGGGCAGATGAGAGGTCTGCGCGAGAGCTTTTCCAAGGGCGGCTTGAATCCCACCTGTTCGGGTTGCGATATGTACCGCGATCTGGAATTGTACCGGACCAGCGAAGGACGTCGCCGTGCCGAGTTGAATCGCGCGCGGGCGCGCGGAGAACACGTCAAATCGGAAGCCACACCGGCCGGGCCGTTCGCCGGAGGATAGGCGATGATTACCAGCGGAACCGCAGGAGTTCCAACGGGAGCCGGGCGGTGCGCGCGCGGAGAACTGCGAGAATGAGGGCCATCGCGGTGATGTTCAGAATCAGCCCGCCGTATACCAACGATAGGTCGGAGTCGATATTGCAGCAGCGAGCCAGGACGATGGTGGCGAACAAAGGCACGCTGGGATGCGCGTCGGGCGCCGTGAGCGCATGATAAAGCAACCGTTGCACGAATCCCAGAAGCAGCATCCCGATCCCGACGCCCCACGCGCCAAAATTTGCGTAAAACTCCACGAGCTGCGGGAAATTGTAGGATGTCGTTCGATCAAACTTATCCAACAGTCCGTAGCGGTGCCCAAAATCCTGCCCTAGAACTTTACCCGGCTTGTCCGCGTAGATCACGCGCGGAATCAGCGACCAATACAAGTCCGCGTACGTCGCTCCGTTCCAGAAGGGAATCACGTTCGGAGTCAAAGACTGCACCGCGGCCAGCGTGGTGATCTGATTCATCCGCTCCATGGTGGCCTGGAAAGAGTCGTAATAGAAGTTCTCGTCCGTCTCATAGCCGCGCCGGATCAGGTCGCCGTAGAGAAAGCAACGATCAATCACACCAAGATTGGATTCGGGATCCCAGGCAATCGCGCGGAATTGGGTTTTCACACCCGATACCGGAATTACGAACAACGCCACGACAATGGCGGTTTTCCACAAAAACTTCCGGCGCACCAGCCAATAGGTTCCTACCACGGGCAGGAAGTGCTGCACGACGGGGCCGATGCCGCCGCCTGAGATGTCGAGGACCGCCATGCCGGGAATGAGAACGAACAACACACCGACCGAAGGACCGCGGAGCCGTCCTTGCAGATAATAGTAAAAGAGTAAGGCGAGTCCGAGACTGCCCAGTTGCTGGCAGATCTGTCCGAGGCTCTGGAAGCGGACCGGAATGTAAGCTCGGAATTGGACGACGATAATGCCTGTTGCGACAAGAATCCATCCTGTACGGACGCCCGTTTCATCGTCTACACCGTCGCGCATCCGCGGGATCTTTTCCAGAAAACGAGCGCCCGGCAAAACATAGAATCCAATCAACAGCATAGCGAAACCCAGCAGGATTAGCACTTCCGAATCGGTGACCACTGGATCGGCGATCGACGAACTGGAAAAAGGCAAGCTGAACTTGTCGTCCAAGAACACCGGGATAATGAAGTAGGCCGAAAACAGAAGCGCATAAAACGGCATAAACGGCAATTCAGTCTTGCGGCGCACGACATGAATGATCAGGGGAATGAAGGCCACGAAACTGCCGATAGACGCCACAAGGCGGAGCGTTGGATCTAGGTCGGGGCGCCCGAAGACATTCAACGCGATCACCGCAATCACGGGAGACGCCAGTGTGAAGAAACGAACCGTCCGGGAGGCGGCCCGCGGGTGCTCTGAGCTCTCAACCGCCGATAGGGGCGGGAACCGAGCCGCCGAAATGGGCGCGGATGGAATGGAAAGGCTCATGGATTCAATCGACTCGAGACCATAAGTCTATCATTCCTGTCCCGCGCCGCTGACTGAAAACCTCTCGCGGCCGTGTATAGCTTTGCGACCCTTCAAGCACGCGCTACGGCTCGGTAAAGGGCGGCGCCGAGCCGCTGAGAAAACGCGTCAAAGCTAAATTCCGCATCCCTGATACTTCGGCCGGCGCGGCCCATTGCGGCACGCAGCGATGGATCGCCGAGCAAACGCACGATGACCGCCGCGATGGCGTCCGGATCGCCGGGGTCTACGGTAAAACCGTTGATGCCATCCCGAACAATCTCACCACTGGCATCGCGGTTGCCGGCAACACACGGTAACCGATATCCCATGGCCTCCAAAAAGACCAACCCGAATCCTTCCGCGCGACTGGGCATGACGAAGATGGTCGCGCGGCGATACAGGCGATCCTTATCTTCTTCGGAAATCAGCCCCAAGAAATCAACACTGGAGTCCACACCGGTTTCGGCCGCCAGTGAACGGAGACGCTGTAAGTCGTCGCCGCCACCCGCAACCACGTAGCGCACAGTGGAAAACGACCGCAGAATCTGCGGCAGAGCGCGGATCACGGTGTCCTGACCTTTGTATGCCTCTCCGGCGGCGGCGCGTCCCACGGTTAGAAGTAAAGGAGCGTCTGAAACGGGGCTGGGGTCAGCGTCCGGTGGATCGCCGACGCAGAGACCAACCACCTCGGTCCGTTCCGGGCGTATCCCGTTCGAAGCGCAGAGGCGATCGCGCGTGAATCGGCTGTTCGTAAGCACCACGTCGGCTGCGTGAAGCGCCAACCTATAGAGGGGCGTTTGCCGAGGCCAAATCTCGATGCCGTGCCCAAACAGAGCGTAAGGGCGTCCGGTGACGGCCTTCCAAAACAAGGCCAGCGGAAACAAATTCCGGTGCGTGACCAAGAGAAGATCGTATTGCCGGCCCAAGAAGGCACGAGAAGCCCCCAAGACGAAGCGCGCCAAACGGCCTTGGAAGCCGTGAAACGGCGTCTCGCCGGAGCCGCACACGCTTCCCTCCCGATCATGGACAGAAAAAAACTCGGCGGTGAAACCGGGATGCCGCGCCATGACCTCGGCGATGCTCCGATTCACCAATTGAACGCCTCCGGTGCTACCGAAAGCTTCGGTTACGAGGACCGCCACTCGCAACGGTTTTTCGGAAACAGGCTGGGGAACCATGCTAGGCCGTTGCCAATCCGCAGAGGACCAGGAAGAGCATTCCGTTGGCCGGCAGTTGCAAATTGAAATCCACCATGCTGTGACACAGCATTCCAAAAATTCCCAGCGATACGCCAAGGATTACGCCGAACTCCGGGTCGCTGTCGTTCCACAAGCGCGGAATCAGCCATGCGCTGAGCTTCCACAGGAACCACACCATCATCAAGAATCCGGGGAGTCCGGTTTCGAACAGCACTTGTAAGTAGTCATTGTGCGTTTCGTTCCAGCGCAGGTCCGACGGCTCGATGCGAAAGCGTGGATAGACAATCCAAAACGTACCGAGGCCCGTGCCGGTCCAAATGTTGTCGCGAATCGCCGGTAAACTCTCGCGCCACACCAGTGTCCGGCTGCGGATTCCCAAGCGCCGCGCCGAGGTGGAGAAACTCGAACGCAAGACGGTCATTCCCACGCCCGCGCCAAACGCCGCCAGCAGCACGGCGGCGACCGCGACGATCGCCGCGTTGCGCATTTGTCCCCGAAACGCAAAGAGGAAGCCGAGAAATACGATCTCCGCCACAAACGCACCCAAGCCGCCGCGCGACCGTGAAAGAAGCACGGCCACGAACATCGCCGCCGTCAGCGAGAGCATCACAAACGCCTTATCGCGGCGCACGGTTCGTCCCAGGATCAGCGCCAACGGCATCAGCACCACCATGATCGTGAATCCCGCGAAGTGATTCTTGTTGGCGTAGGGGCCAAAAAACGGCGCAGCGGTTTCGCGGAGCCAGTAAAACTTGTGCGTTTCGGTGAAATCCTGCGCCAAGGCGAGAATCGCCACCGCCGCGCCAAAAACCACCAGCACCACCGAAAAGATACGCTTGCTCTCCGGACGATCCACGGTGTTCACCAGGACAAAGAACAGCAAGAAGTCGGTGATCAGCGTCAGCAGGGCTTCGCGCGTGGCCGGCAGATAGACGGTCCGCTTGGTGAGATATTGCAGTCCCACCCAACCGATGAAGGCGATCATCGGAGGGAACAACGGATTGCGCCGCAAGCGCAGACTTCCGCTCAGCAAGACCGATCCGGCCCACAGCGCAAACAACAGCAGCGATCCCATGCGCACGATCGCGATGCTCCAGTATTCCACCGCGCCATACGCCAGCACAGCAAACATCTGGAGAAGCAGAATGCCACCAAAGCAAATGCGGCGGAGAATCACTCCGCGATCGGGAGCGTCGACCCAAGCGCGCGCGGGCGCGGCGGAGGTCATGGATTTTCCTCCGCCGATCCCGTCACGTCGCGCATGGTCACGTTGTCCAGCCAGAAGGTTCCGGCGAGCGTTGTGGACACCGTCGTGCTGCGCAGATCGCGCGCCGGCCCGACGAGCACCAGCGCCGTTTTTGCCGGCGCGGTGAATTCGAATGTGTCCGCGACCCAATCCGACGTCTGGCTCACTTCATGTCCGTGGGCGAGCGGCGGCATTCGCAGATCGAGATGCGTGTCCCCCACTTCCATGCGGACGCCCACACCGCCTTGGATTCCTTCGGCCCGCAGATAACTCGTGACTCGATAGCGATGTCCGGGCTCGACCGGCACGGCTTGCTCCAACCCCACGTTGATGATTTTTGCGGTGCCGTCGAAATTGAAGCGCGCGGACAGCCGGCCTTCCTGGACGATGCTAGGATCGAAAGTCAGCATCACGCCCGGGGTTTGCGCCCACGTCCAGTCGAGACCGAAGTCGAGAATCGCCGATTCGAAGCCGCCGTTGTTGATCAGATTTCCAGCGGACTCCGCCGCGGGCGGGCGCGCGCCGGGGTTTTCGTCCGTGGCGCCCTCCGGTGACGGAACCGTCGCGAGCAACTGCATCATCTGCGCCCAATCGCGCTTAGCCGCTCGCGAGCGTTTCAGTTGGTCGGCCGGCGATTTGAAGAGCAGAAAATCGAAATACGGTGAGGCCAACTTCGGAGCAAACGGCTGTCGCCGCGCCATGATTCGATTCCATACCAATTCCGGCTCGCCCCGCTGATTCCCGGCCAGAAAACTCAGGAAGCCGAAGTCCGAATCGTTGTCGGGCGGAATCAAATGGTCGAGCAGAAGACGGGTGTCGGGAATCAGCTTCCATCCCAAATCGATCGCCGCCAATTCGCGGCTGGGATCTTCCTCGATCGCTTGCTTCCAGGCGTCCAGCGCCGAAGGAATGTCGCCGGCCTCGGCGCGAATGTTTCCGGTGGTCCAGGCGACTTGCGGATTGCGCGGATCGTGGCTGCGCGCGATGTTGACGCATTCCACCGAATCTTTCTTGCGTCCAAGGGAATCGTAAGCCGTGGCGAGATCCATCCAATATTCCGCCACCCCGGGATTCAACTGTACGGCCACGCGCAAGGTGTCGACGGCGCGCTGCGGATCATAGGAATCGAGCGAGAACATGTACTGCCGCCCGAGCATGTCGCGATACTCGGCGCGATCGGGCTCGAGCGAGATGGCGCGTTGCAAGTTTTCGATGGTGGGATCGCTGGCCAGCCGTGCCGCTTTGCTGTGTCTCCAGACTTTCGGGGCGAGAAACCAGAGGAGGCCGATCAGGGCGCCGCTGAGAGCCAGATAGGCCACAGGGCCGCGCAACGGAACGCGATAATACGTCTCCGCTGCGCGATGATGCTGAAGGACCGGCTGGGATTTTCCACCCGGCCGGCCCATCGAAGTCGTGCTGGAATCAGTTTCCAGGGACGTTGGCTGTCTCCCGATCCGGACGGCCGTAGCCGTAGTAACCGTAATAATAATAGTAGTAGTAGCCGTCGACCGCGAGGTTCAAATCGTTCAAGACCACGCCCAGCAGCCGGGAATTGACGTGTTCCAGCAGTTTCTTGGCGCGGCGCAATGAATCGCGCGTCGAGAATCCGCTGCGGCTTACTAGCAGCACGCCGTCGGTTTGCACCGAGAGGATCGTCGAATCGGTCACCGAAAGCAGCGGCGGCGAATCGATAATCACATGCGAGTATTCCTCGCGCAGATCGTGGAGCAGCTTGCGCATCGGCTCGGACGAGCACAACTCGGCGGGATTCGGCGGAATCGATCCGGCCATCATCACCTCCAAGTTTGGAATCAGTCCCGAAGGCTGAATGCAATCGGAGAGGGGCGAGTTGCCGGTGAGATAGTGGCTCAATCCCGGCATTTCGTCGCGCGACTTGCGCGATCCCATCAGGTGGCGATGCACCGAAGGACGGCGCAAATCGGCGTCCACCAGCAGCACGCGCCCGCCGCGTTGCGCCAGCGTGATCGCCACGTTAATGGCGATAGTGGTCTTGCCTTCCGACGGCAATCCGCTGGTCACGAGAATCGTGCGCGGGGGCATGCCGGAGTTGGCCAACAGCAGCGCCGTGCGCAATGCACGGAAACTCTCCGCAATCGAGGAATGCGGATGGCTGAGCGTTACGGTTTCAGGACGGCACAGGCCGACAATCGCTTTGGTGTCCTTGTCGCCGGCCAAAGTCTCGGTTTCGCCGGGCGCCAATTCCTTGTGCTTGCTCTTGCCCAAGCCATAGCCGGAGTAATAGGCGGCGCGCACCAAGCCCGGGCTGATGCCGGGGATCACGCCCAAGTTCGGCAGGCCGGCCATTTGCTCCACATCGTCGGGCGTCTTCACGGTGTTGTCCAGGAAGTCGCGCAGGAACGATGCCGCCAAGCCCATCATCAATCCCACCACGATGCCCAGCGAAATGTTCTGTCCGGTGCGAGGAAGCGACGGAACGCCGGGAACCTGCGCACGATCGACGATGGAAATATTGCTGGAGCTTAAGCCCGAGCCGATGCGCGCTTCCTTCAAGCGCGTCTCCATGTTGTTGTACAGATCGCGATAGCTGTCCACGTCGCGCTTCAGGATGTTGTACTCGATCAGCTTGTTGCTCTCCGCCTGCGCCTCGCCCTTGACGTCGGCGAACATCTTGCGGATGCTCTGCTCTTTCTCCTCCGTCAGCTGAAACTGGGCTTGCACTTGGGAGACTTGGCGTTGCACTTCGCGGTCCAGGTCGGTTTGCGCCGCCTCGCGCTGCGCTTTGGCCTTGATGTACTTCGGGTGATTCACGTCGTACTCGCGCTGCGCTTCTTCAAACACCTGGCTGGCTTCGCTGAGTTTCGCTTGCAGCGTGGAGAGCGGCGAGGAATCCTGAATCAAACCCGTGGGACCCGATTGTTGCAGCACTTTCCACTTGGATTCCGCGGCGCGGCGGTCGGATTCCGCCACCATCAGCTGTTTGTTGGCGTCGTCCAAGCGATCTTTCGTGGTGCTGTGATCGTCGTTGCCGTTGCTGAGCATCAAGATCGAGTTGGCGCGCTCGTAGGCCACCAGCGCCTCTTCGCTCTTGTCCAGTTTCACGCGCAACTCGTCGAGATTGCGCTGCAGCCATTCGCTGGCCTTGATGGTGCCTTGAACTTTCGTTTCGAGATTGTGATTGATGTAGTTTTCCGCGAGCTGATCGGCGATCTTGGCGGCCAGCACCGGATCGAAACACATGAAGTGGATTTCCACGATCTGGCTGCCGCGGATGCGCGTGACACGCAGGTCGCCCAGGAAACGCCCGATCAAACCGTTCGTCTCGGCCTCGCTGCGCGGACGCAGCGGATCGGGCGCCGGTCCGGCTTGCTTGCCCACGAAGCCCTCGTTGGACGCCAAATGCATGCCGTCGATCGTTTGCAGCGCCACGGTATTGCTCTGCAGGATCCGTAACTGCGTTTCGATGAACATTTCGTAGTCGAACGAATCGTTCACCAGATCCTTGAACGTCATGATTTGCGGGGTGGCGCGTTCTACATTGATCTTGGTGATCGCTTCGTAGATTTTCGGCGACTTGATCGAAACCATCACCGACACCAGCGTGCTGCACATCACGATCCCCGCAATCACCCAAATGTTCTTGCGCAGGATCGAGAAATATTTCGCCAGGTTCAACTCCGTGGGATCGGCGTGCGACAGCGCGGAGTTGGCGACCGTCGTCGGATAGCCGGCGCGCGGGGCCTCGGCGGGAAGATTGCTGCCTGGAACGTTTAAATACTTCACTGGGTTAATCCTCTTCTTCTATAAAAACGTCTGGCTCGAACCGTTCCGGGGGCTTGAACGTCTTTCTGAGCGAACAATTGCCATACGCCACTGGCGGGTGGCGCGAAAACTAGTTTTAGTGAAGCGTCAAGCCGGTCACGACGCCCGAACTCATACCGTTGAGGGTTTGCGCGGCGGCATAGAGCGCCTTCAGCCCTGCGCTCTCCGGAACCAGGATGATATCGTTGGCTCGGAGCACAACATCGGGCGCCTCGCGGTGCAGAATCTTCGCGAGGTCCAACGGGATTTGATCGGTCGTGCCGTCTTCTTTCTTGCGCACGATGACGGTAGCGTCTTTCTTCGCGACGCGGCTCAAGTTGCCGCACGCGGCCAACGCCTTCAGCACCGTCCAGGAGTCCACTTCGTTCAGCGCCAGCATGCCCGGCTTGTTCACCGCGCCGCCGACATACACGTAGTCGGTGCGCTGCACCGTGACCACGTCGCCGCCGTGCAGCGTGACGTTGATCTCTTTGTTGTCGGGATGCTCCAGCAAGTCGTGATAGGAAATGGTTTCGCTGGGCGCGGGGACCGTGATTCCCGCCGCGTCGGTGCGCTCGGGATGGCTGACATGGATCTTGGTGCCGGCTTGCTGGGACAGGCCGCCGGCCATCGCCAACGCGGTGGTCAGCGTGGTGCGTCCTTGGACTTGGATCGTCACAGGCTTCACCACGTATCCGGTGATCGTGACGGGCGAACTGCGAAATTCTTTCACTGACACCGTCACCATCGGATTCTTGTAGAGTTTCTGATTGCGATAGGCGTCTTCGATCTCGTGCTGAAGATCCTCGGGCGTTTTTCCCGCCGCTTTAATCGGCTCGCGAAGCATCGCCAGGAAAATGGATCCATCGCCGCGAATGTAGCATTCACGGTTCAGGTCCGACTCGTTGAAGAACGTCACCGTGATCGTATCGCCCACGCCGAGTCTGTAAATCTCGCCGGCCATCAAGGGCGCGACCAGATCGCTGTGCGGAGCGTCCGCGGTGGACGCGCTGGGTGTCGATGCGGTTGGTGGTCCGGGGGGAACCGATGTCTGGCTCGCTAGGTGGACCGGGGCCATGGAGACAGCAAAAAGGCAAAAGGCCAAGCCAAGGCGTGAAAGCATAGCGGTTCTCATTTGGGATGGATTCCCTTCGAGATGGTATTATAGCCGCAACGAGAAACCGAGGTCAAGCGATGTCAATGCACTGTACCTTATTGGTGCGACTCAATTTGATCTTCTTTTGGGGTGTGTCTTTTGGTACGTATTTGCCGGCATTGCCGGGGCCCGTTTGTGCCGCCGCGCAAGCCACCGCCACCACCGTTCACGGAACACTTCCCAGCGGTTCGCGATTCGAATTTCGAGCTCCTGGATCGCCCGATCGCAAATCGGCGGCGGCTGGAGACAAGGGCGCATACTCCCTTTCGCTCGATCCGGGACGGTACGAGGTCATTTGGGTCCAAGCCAGTGGCACAAAACTCAGCGAAATGGTTTGGATCGGTGGAAGCGATGTGACTCTGAACGCCGAAGACGGCGAAGGCTCGAAGCACGCCTCGGCGCAAGAGTTCGATTTGCTCGCCGATTGGCGCGTGACTTCGCCCGACGGCCAAGGCGCCGCCGCGCAAGTGACGATTCAGGCCGAGCTGACCAACGGTCGCACGGAAAACGTAACGGTTTGGGTGCTCAGCGCTTTCGGCGACGAAGAAAAGGAAACCGCGCCGCCGCTGGCGACTACTCCCGACGGCCGCGTCCTGTTCCGCGTGCACGACAACCGGCTGCGTCCCGATCGCGTGGTGGCGCTACGTGTCTCGGCGCAGGCCGGCGCGCGGAGAATCGAACAGCGGCTTGCTCCCATCCTCGAGTTTTCCGCCAGTGGTCACTTGCACGCGATCTATCCCGACAGTCTCATCTTGAAACTCAATCCGTGAGATGATTTTTCCTTCATGAATCCTATCGCCCGCGTGCGTGTGCCCGGATCGAGCGCCAATCTCGGCCCGGGATTCGATGCGCTCGCGCTCGCGCTGGAGTTGTTCGTGGACGTCGCGGCCGTGCCGCGCGTTCCTGGCGACGCTCGCATGAAACTGGGCGGTGCGCACTCCACGGGACTGGCGGACGACGACAGCAACCTAATTTGGCAGGCTTTTCTAGCCACGTTCCGAAAAGCGCGGTGCATTCATCCCGACGTGCAACTCATCGCCGGCAACGAAATTCCTCTGGGTCGCGGCTTGGGATCGAGCGGCGCGGCGGCCGTGGCCGGTGTTGCCGTCGCTAACGCGGTAGGCGCGCTGGGCATGACCGCGCTCGACGTGTTGATGACGGCGGCGGAAGTGGAAGGCCATCCCGACAACGTGGCGGCCTCGGCGCTCGGCGGACTCGCGGTGGTTGCGCCGCCCAAGCAAGCGATTTCGCTCGCGTGGCCGGCGCAGATCGCCGTGGTTGTAGCGTCGCCGGAAACGCAACTGGCCACGTCGAAAGCGCGCGCCGCGCTGCCGGGGACGTATCCGCGCGCCGATGCCGTGTTCAACTTGCAGCGCGCGACGCTTCTCGTTGCCGCCGCAGCATCGGGAAACGCGGGCGCATTGCGGACCGCACTGGAAGACCGCTGGCATCAGCCGTATCGCCAGCAACTCGTGCCGGGACTCGGCGAAGCGCTCGCCCTCGACTTGCCGGGATTGTACGGCGTCGCACTGAGCGGCGCGGGACCGTCGATCATCGCGTTTGTCGATCGCGCAAATCCTGGAGCCACGAAGCAAGCGCTGGAGCAAATCTACGCGACGTTGGGAATCACGGGAGTCGTGCGGGAGTTGAACGTAGCTGCGAAGGGCGCGGAGTCGCTTTAGTCGCTAAGCGTCCTAATCTGAATTGTCAGCGGCCATCTTCAACAATGTTAACGCTCGCCTGATCTGGTTGTGCTATCGTGGCGGCTTCTAGTGGTTTCGGGGACTCAAACATTCCATGGAGGTATCCCAATGAAGTTGCGAAATCTGCTGCTGGTCGCGGTGGTCTGCGCGTTGACTTGCGGACTTACGATGCAAGCCGCAGCCCAAATGGCGAAAAAGCCCGCGAAAGGCGACAAGAACGCCGCGCCCGCGCCGGTCGTTCAACACAACGACGAAGAGTACACCAAGAAAATCCTCGAGTACACGACGGAAAAATATTTCCTCACCGAACTCGTCGACCACTTGCCGGCGTCGGCCACCGTGCCCACGCCCGACAAAACGCTCCATCATATCGTCGGCGCGCCGAACTATCTCACCTATTCGAAGGACATCTACGCATACATGCGTTCGCTCGCCGCAGCCACGCCGCGCGTGAAGATCTTCTCGATGGGCATGAGCGAAGAGAACCGCGAGATGATCTGCGTCGCGGTTTCCGACGAAGAGAACATCAAGAATCTCGACCACTACAAGGAAATCAATGCCAAACTCGCCGATCCGCGCAAGACCACGCAGGCGGAAGCGGACAAGTTGATCGCCGAAGCGAAGCCGATGTACTGGGCGTCCGGATCGATCCACTCGCCGGAAACGGGATCGCCGGAAATGCTGATGGAATTGGCGTATCGTCTTGCCGTTGAGGACAGTCCTCATATTCAATCGATCCGCAAGAACGTGATTGTGTTGATCACGCCGCTGGTGGAAGTGGACGGTCACGATCGCGAAGTGGACAGCTACATGTCGGGCAAGGCGCAGCCCACCAAGCCGCGCTCGCCGCTGCTCTATTGGGGCAAATACGTCGCGCACGACAACAATCGCGACGGCATGGGCATGGGGCTCGCCCTGACGCGCAACATGATGAAGAACTTTTTCGAGTTCCACCCGACGATCTTGCACGATCTGCATGAGTCGGTGCCGTTCCTCTACACCTCCACCGGCACGGGACCGTATAACGCGTGGCTCGATCCGATCGTGGTCGACGAATGGCAGATGCTGGCCTATAACGAGATCGAGGAAATGACCAAGCGCGGCGTGCCCGGCGTGTGGACGCACGGATACTACGACGGTTGGGCGCCGAACTACATGTTCTACATCGCCAATGGCCACAACGGCATCGGACGTTTCTACGAAACGTTCGGCGCAGGCGGCGCCGACTCCGGCCCGCGCACGGTTCCCGCGGGACAAACGCAGCGGACGTGGTATCGTCCGAATCCGCCGCTGCCCACGGTGAATTGGTCGATTCGCAACAACATCAACATGCAGCAGAGCGCGATTCTTTTCTCGATGCGCTACGTCGGCGAGAACAAAGATCGCTTCGTCCGCAATTTCTGGATCAAGAGCCAGCGCTCGGTCGCCAAGCCGGCGAATGAAGGCCCGGCCGCGTACGTCGTCGACGCCGCGCGCAGTCCGTACAACGCCGCGGATCTGGTGAATCTTCTCCACATGCAAGGCGTGGAAGCGCACAAGCTCGATAAAGACGTAACGATCAAGGGCGAGAAATTCGCGGCCGGCTCCTACGTGATCCGCATGGATCAGCCGTACAGCCGCATGGCCGACATGCTGCTCGACACGCAATACTACAATCCCGGCGACGAGCGCCCCTACGACGATACCGGTTGGACGCTCGGCGCATTGCGCAACGTGAAAACCACGCGCGTGACCGACACATCAATTCTCAAAGAATCGATGACGCTCGTACCCGGTATGGCGCATTCCGAAGGCAAGATCGCGGGCTCGGGCACGGCGGCGTTCCTGTTGAATCACAACACCGATCAATCGCTCGCGACATTGCGCTATCGCTTGAAGGACGTGAAGATTCTCGCGGCCGAAGACGCATTCGAACAGGACGGCGCAAAGTACAACGCCGGAACGTTCATCATTCCGGCGGAAGGCAATCCTTCCGACACGCGCGCGCGTCTGCAATCGGCGGCCACGGAGTTGGGATTGGTGGCGGTCGCGACAGGCGCTGTGCCGAAGGTCGCCACGCATCCGACGTCAGCGCCGCGCGTGCTGGTTGTGCACACCTGGCAAAACACGCAGTCGGAAGGCTGGTGGCGCATGGGGCTCGATTTCAACAAGATCCCCTACACCTACAAGTCGGTCCATGAACTGCGCGATGTGGCGAATCTGAAAGACAAATACGACGTAATCATCATCGGACAATTGAACGGCACTCCGCAAAGCATCGTGCGCGGATTGTCCGGCAACGAGCCGATTCCCTACAAGAAGACCGACCTCACGCCGAACTTGGGCGATGCAGCCGATCAGTCCGACGACATTCGCGGCGGCATCGAGCTGGAAGGTATAGTGCACATGAACAAATTTGTGCGCGACGGCGGCTTGCTGGTTCTTTCGCCCGGCGCAGCGGCGATCGCACCGACCTATGGATTGATCGACGGCGTCAGCGTACAGGAACCGCGCCAACTCAACGCGCGCGGCGCCGTGTTGAACGCGCAGATAGCGGACGCGCGCAGCCCGATTGCGTATGGATATGAGCAGAACCTCGCGGTCTACTTCAGCCAGTCGCCGATTTTGCAGGCGAACAACGGTCTCGGCGGATTCGGTGGCGGTCGTGGCGGTGCGGGTGGCGGCGGTGGCGGCGGAATCCAAGGGGTGCCCGCGGGACGCCCGACGGGTCGCGGTCAAGATACGCCGGACAATCCCGATATTCCGCAAGGCCGACCGTTGTACGTTCCGCCCGCAGGTGGAGCAGCGGTAGGCGGGGGTGGGCGCGGAGGACGCGGTGGTCGCGGCGGAGCTGCGGCTGCGCCTGCGGCGGACGATCCATTGGCGGCGGTGCCGGAAGAGTTCCGCGCTCAACTGCGCGCGAACATGCCTCCGCCCGATCAAATGCCGCGGACGATCGTGCGCTTCGTGCCGAACGAAAAGGATCTGCTATACAGCGGATTGCTGACCGGCGGCGCGGAACTCGCCGGACATCCGGCGGTGGTGGATGCGCCCGCGGGCAAGGGTCACGTGTTGTTGTTCGCGAACAATCCCATGTGGCGGAATCAAACGCAGGGCAGCTATTTCCTGCTGTTCAACGCCATGCTGAACTGGGATCACTTGGGCGCGGGTCGCCGCACGCCGGCGCGTCCGAGTCCCGAGGCCAGCGACGACGAGATCCTTCAGTATCTGAACTGGGACAACTGGCAACAGCAGTAGTCACGCGATTGCAACGGAGCCGGAGGTTCGTGGAAACGCGGGCCTCCGCTTGCCATCATGAAGTTACAACGAATCGCCGCTGTCGCCGCCGGCTTGTTGTTGATGGGGCTCTCGATGTGGCTTGAACGAGGGATGGGGATGGCCGGCACTCTCATTTCGGTCGGTATCGCGGGGGCAATCTCTCTTCTTGCTCTGCTGTTCGGCGAGCGCGCAAGAAGGGGCTGGGTCGCGACTAAGAACAAACGATCACCGAAGCGAACCGCGATTTTTCTTGCCCTTTTGTGTGGCGGTGCGGCTCTCTCGATGTTCGACGACCCTGGCGTTGGCCCGAAGGCCTTTGCATTTTTAAATCTAGGACTCTGCGTTTATTTCATTGCGTCCATTCCAGATACCAAGGCGGCCAGCCCAGGAGATTCGCCAACAAGCACGGTCCCATGAGAACGGGCGGACTCACGGGTGCAAGCCGAACTCAAGGAGAACTTCTTCGTGAGGAATGCCCTCGCCGCGCCGCAAGGATGCGCGGGCGCGCGCCAAGGCAGCAGCGGTTTCGCCGTTAACTTCCTCTTCGTCAATAGGGGCGTGCGCGAGGGAGTGCGCCAGCGACTCGAAGAGATCCATATTGTGCCTAATTATACCGCCCGGGAGGAGCGAAAGAGCGGATTGAGCCGCGCGCAGTCCGGACAACGATAGCGAAATCGACCTACACGATACGCGGCGGCGTTTTCGATCCCGGATCCGCACGACATGCAGACATTCAAGCAGCCGGGTTCCTGAATCACCGTCGACGCGCTCGAATCAAACGCGAACGCCCATCCGTATCTCGAAAAACTCGTGCCGAGCGCACGATCGGTGGCGCGGCTCGCGACATTCAGCGCGACGCGCCATGCGTCGAAGAACCATACGGGCAAAGTTCCCAACCATCGCATGCGTCGCGGCAACGGCCCTGGTAGTCGTCCGATTGGCGCGGAAATGAAATTCAGTTTTTCGACAAACGTGAACGAAGTTGAAAGTTCCTTCCACGCGACGAGGCGCACGCTGGTTCCCGATTCGATCGCGTCCTTCAAACTGAGAAAAGAGAATCGCTGAAAATGATCGCCGCCGCAGAACATCGCGCGATAAAGCCAATCGGCGAAGCTCGCGCCCTCCGGCACTGAGACAAACAAGCGACCACCGGGCGCGAGCACGCGCCCGATTTCCGCGATCGCGCCCGCTGCGTCGGCAAAATGCTCCATGCTGTGATTGCTGATCACAAGATCGAACGCGCCATCGCGAAACGGCAAGCGATTGCTCATCGCGACGACGCCACGCAGCGCCGGTGTGCGCGCCAGCTCACGCGCGTCAAGGTCGACGCCGAAGACATTGCGTCCCTCGAGTTGCGAGCGCAGGCTGCCGCTGCCGCATCCGAGGTCAAGGATGCGCGCGTCGCGGCTGAGTTCCCCGAGCCATCGCGCCAGCATTTGCATCTTTGGATTGTAATGCGCGGAATGTAACGCGGGGATTGTAACGCCGGGAAACCGTGCTATCGTTTACACTGCGAGACTTTGCAGGAGAGAGCACTTTGACCCTAAGCGCGTTCAAGACGGACAAAGCCCGCAAGCCCGTCCAAGCCGATAGCGATGACGCCGAACTGCTCGCGCAGATCGATTTCACGCGGTTGCCGCGCCACATCGCCATCATCATGGACGGCAATGGACGCTGGGCCCATCGACGCCGCTTGCCGCGCGCCGCGGGACACTCCGCCGGCGTGCGATCGGTCAAAGAAATCGTGGAAAGCTGCACGCGCCTGGGCATTCCCGCGCTCACGCTCTACGCGTTTTCCGTGGAAAATTGGAAACGTCCCAAGACCGAGCGCGACGTTTTGTGGCGATTGCTGCGCGAATACCTGCGCCGCGAGCTCCCCGAGATTCACGCCAACAACGTGCGCTTCCAAACGATCGGACGTCCCGAGCAATTACCGGATGAAGTGCAGGAAGATATTCGCGGCGCCATCGAAAAAACCGCCGGTAATACCGGGATGGTTCTGACCGTGGCACTGAATTACGGCGCGCGCGCCGAGCTGGTCGATGCGTTCAATTCGATCCTAGAAAAATCGCGGAAAAACGGCGGCGGAACGCATCGCATCACCGAAGAAGATATCGACCGCGCGCTCTATACGAACGGCCTCCCCGACCCCGATCTGTTGATTCGCACCTCGGGCGAGTTGCGCGTCTCGAATTTTCTTCTCTGGCAAATCGCCTACTCTGAAATCTGGGTGACCGACACCTTGTGGCCGGATTTCGGACGTCCGCACTTGCTCGAATCGATCGTCGCGTATCAAAAGCGCGACCGCCGTTACGGCGGCTTGAGTCCCAACGGCGAATCGGGAGCCGCACTGCGGCTGGATGGCGCGGGCGGCAACGGCAACGGTCACGAATAGCCCGTGCAGCAAAATCATCTTCAGCGCATCCTAACGGCCATTGTCATGGTGCCCGTGGTGTTGGCGATCGTGATCTTCGCGCCGCCGTGGCTCTTGGGCATCGCGGCCGCGGCGCTCGCCGTTGGCACGCTGCGCGAATATCTCGACATCGCCGAAAAGGCGGACCTCGCGCCGCTGCGGCGGCCCGCCTACGCGATGGCCGCGCTGGTCGTGATGCTCGCGGCGTTCCAGCGCACCATCGCGCTCGAAGCGCTCTTCGTAGCCGTCGCGTTCGTCATCTTGATGATGACCCGCGACCTCGCCGTCACCGCCGCGGGCGCTGCGTCCACCGTATTCGGCGTCTTGTACGTCGCGCTGCCGTTTGCGATGCTCGTGGAACTGCGTCAATCGCCGCGCGGCCAGTGGCTGACGCTCTATGTACTGCTGATGATCTGGATCGGCGACACGGCGGCGTACTACGGCGGGCGTTTTCTGGGACGAGGCGGACGCCACAAACTCGCGCCGCGAATCAGTCCCGGCAAAACGTGGGAAGGAACCATCACGTCGCTCGTTGTTGTCACGGCGGCGGGATATTTTTACATGAAGTATCTGTTCCCCGAGCTTTCTGTCGCCGCGAGTATTTTCATCGCCGTTACGGTGAACGTCGCCGGACAAGCGGGCGACCTCGCCGAGTCGGCGTTGAAGCGCGGAGTCGGCGTGAAGGACTCGGGAACCCTCTTGCCCGGCCACGGCGGACTGCTGGACCGCGTCGACGCGCTGCTCTTTGCGATTCCAGCGCTATGGTACGATATCAAGGTTATCAACTTCCTCCACCGATAATCGCGCGAGGCGGCCACTTCGCTTGAAAAAAATCGCTATTCTCGGGTCCACGGGCTCCATTGGGCGTAGTTGTTTCCGTGTGCTCGATCAACTTCCTGGACAATTTCAAGTGGTGGCGCTCGCCGCGGGCGGAAATGTCGAGTTGCTCGCGGAACAAGCGGCGAAATGCCGTCCCGAAGTGGTTTCCGTCGCGAATGAATCGGATATTCCACGATTGCGCGAGCTCATTGCTCGTGCCGGCGGTCCGCTTCCCGAAATTCTTCACGGACCCGCCGGGATTCGCCAAGCGGCGGCGCACTCTTCGCTCGACATGTTGGTCTCGGCGGCCGTCGGCGTCGCGGGATTGCCCGCCACTTACGACGCCGTGAAGCGCGGCGTGAACATTGCACTGGCGAACAAAGAAGTGCTCGTCGTGGCGGGAGCGCTCGTCACTGCGGCGGCGCGCGAATCAGGCGCGGCGCTCTTGCCGGTGGATAGCGAACATAACGGCGTGCATCAATGCATGCGCGCCGGCCGGCACGAAGAAGTGCGACGTCTGATTCTCACCGCGTCCGGCGGACCGTTTCGGCGAACGCCGCCGCGCGATCTCGAAAACGTTACGGTCGAGCAGGCGCTCAATCATCCGACCTGGAAAATGGGATCGCGCATTACCATCGACTCCGCGACGATGACCAATAAGGGTTTTGAAGTCATCGAAGCATGCTGGTTGTTCGATCTGCACGTCGATCAAGTCGACGTTTTGATTCATCCGCAATCGACGGTGCATTGCCTCGTCGAATACGTCGACGGCTCGCTAATCGCGCAGCTTTCCGTCACCGACATGTGCTTACCGATTCAGTACGCGCTAACGTATCCCGCGCGCGTCACCGGCTGCGACTTGCGACTCGATCTCGACGAATTGCGGTCGCTCGAATTCGAGCGACCCGATCAGGAACGCTTTCCGTGCCTGGGTCTCGCGTATCAAGCGATGCGCATGGGCGGCGCGTATCCGTGTGTATTGAACGCGGCCGACGAAGTGGCGGTCGCCGCGTTCCTCGATCGCAAGATTCCCTACCTGGGCATCGCGCGCACGATTGCAACAACTCTTGACACGATGCATCCTGCCGCACCGAAGTCCCTGGACGATATACTGGAAGTGGATTGTGAGGCGCGTCGTGTGGCGTCGAGCTTGTTGGCCACTTCGCAACTGGGGGCTGCCACGCCTGCGCTCGTCAGCGCATCATAAATACAAAACATGGCCCTGATCCAAAATGCTTTGGCGGTCGTCGTCGTGCTCGGCGTGATGATCATTTTTCACGAGCTGGGCCACTTCCTCGCCGCCAAGTATTTCGACGTCCGCGTGGAAGCCTTTTCCATCGGATTCGGAAAACGCCTCGCGGGACGCCAAGTGGGCGACACCGACTATCGCTTGTGCGCGTTGCCGCTCGGCGGATACGTGAAGATGGCCGGCGACAACATCGGCGAAGGCACCGGCGACCCCGGTGAGTTTTTGTCGAAGCCGCGCTGGCAGCGATTCTTCATCGCGGTGATGGGGCCGGTCTTCAATTTCATTCTCGCCGTGATCCTGCTCACCGGGCTTTACGTGGTGGTTTTCAAGCAACCCGCGTTTCTCGATAAGGCCGCGGAAATCGGATACGTCGCGCAAAACTCTCCGGCCGCCAAGGCCGGCATTCAACCCGGCGACCGCATCACGAAATTCGACGGCATCGCCAATCCCAATTGGGAAATCCTGGAATTTCATGTTCTCTCGAATCCCGCGCATCCCGTCGACACGACATTTGTGCGCGACGGTCAGGAGCACACCGCTACCGTCACGCCCGACGTCGAGGGACGTGAGCGCGTCGGCGTAGCTGGATGGGGCCCGCTGTTGCCCGCGATGGTCGGCTCGGTCGATCCGGGAGAATCCGCTGCCAACGCCGGCGTTCAAGCGGGCGATCGGATCTATTCGGTGGACGGCAAGGTCATCTTGTATCGTCCCGAGATGATCGACATTGTGCAAAAGAGCAAGGGCGCGCCGCTGCATCTGGTGATCGAACGCGCCGGCAAGCGGTTCGATACCACGGTCACGGCACGCAGCCGCGACACGCCGGGCGTGGGACCGATGTGGCGAATCGGCGTGACGTTTCAAGACTTGGTGATTTCCAAATCCCTTCCGCTGCCGGAGGCCTTTAAGGAATCGCTGTCGCGCAACCGCACGTTCGCCATGATGATTTTCGATTTCGCGGGAAAACTGCTGGAGCGGCGGATGTCGCCGCGCTCCATGGCCGGGCCGATCGGCATTAGCCAACAGGCCGGTGACGCGGCACGGCAAGGTCCGTACGATTTCATCACCTTGATGGCGTTCATCAGCATCAATCTCGGAATCTTCAACCTCTTTCCGATTCCTATTCTCGACGGCGGACAGATTTTGCTGTTGCTGATTGAAGGCGCGCTGCGCCGCGACTTGAGTTTGGCGGTGAAAGAGAAAATCATCACCGTGGGTTTTGTATTTTTGGTGCTGTTCGCCGTGTACGTTTCATACATGGACATCGTGAAGTCCCTGCCGGCGCGCTTCGAGAAACTCCTTCCGTAGCCCCCATGCCGGAAGACGCACTGACCGAAGACGACGCCCTCCTTCAACTTTCCCGCCGCGATCTTCCCGCACCGTCGATTGTCGCGATGTCGCGTCAAGAACGGTTGCAGAGTTCCTACCGCATAAAAGTCGCGCTCGTCGGGCATCCGAACACGCCCCGCACGATCAGTCTCGCACTGCTGCGCCATCTTTATTTACAGGACCTGGTGCAAGTGGCCATGACGCCGGGTGCGCCCGGCGATCTGCGGCGCGTCGCCGAGGATGCCGCGATCAATCGTCTGCCGGGACTGGCGTTGGGCGAGCGAATCGCGTTGGCGCGGCGCGGCACAGGGCGCATCACCGGCGCGCTGCTGACGGATCGCGAGATGCGCGTGGTCGAAGCGGCGTTGGGGAGTCCTGCACTGACCGAGGAACTAGTGGTGAAAGCGCTGGGGCTCGAGAGCATCACGGCGGGCGCGGTCGAGCGGATCGCCGCGCACGACCGGTGGTCGCATGCCTACGGAGTGAGGCTCGCGCTGCTGCGCCAGCCGCTGACGTCGCTGGGCCGCGTGCTGGCCCTTGCGCCGGTTGTGAAACGCAATGACTTACTCGAAATCGCCGGCGATCCGCGGATGCCAGCCGATCGGCGGAAGTATCTCACGCGTCTGGCGCAGGCGGGGAAGTCGGCGTCGCGCGGTGGCGGGCGAACTATACACGGCGGTCCCCGCTAAGCTCGGCAATTTCACCACAGAGCGCACAGAGAAACCACTGAGGACACAGAGATGTTTTACCTGAGGTGAACGTTCTCTGTGTCCTCCGTGTTTCTCTGTGTTCTCCGTGGTTACTTGCCAACCTTAACCGGGGCCCTCGTGAATCTAGCGAAATCGCTTGGTCCCCAATCAAGACTTGCGATGGACTTCGCCTGTGCTATAGGATCGTTTTGTATCAACAACCAGCACCTGCTCCACGCGAATTTTTCTGGAGCCGGCTGGGCTTTTCCGGTGTCTATAGATGGCCCGCATCAACGCCCGCGGGGCTGTCATTGTGATGTCGTTGAGGATATCGGAAGCCTTGCGTTTTGCTATATAATGCCGCCCAGTTACAGGACCGCCATTATCTAAAGCCAGGAGCCGCTCGAACAATGTTCAGGAAGTTGCCCCCCGTCGCCGCTTTCCTCCTCCTACTCGCGTTCGCCGCGCCCGTCGCATGCCTCTTCGCCCAGCAAATTACCGACGCTACCGAATACAACGCGTACGTCGCCGCGCTCGGCGAGAAAGATCCCGCCAAGCAAGTCCAGTTGCTCGACGCATATCTGGCCGCGTATCCCAAGACCGTGATGAAGGAGCAGGCGCTGCAGTTGAAACTGCGAGCGTTGCAAGCCACGGGAAAACCAGTTGAGGACACCGCGCGCGACATCCTACAGGTAAACCCAAACAACAATATGGCGGTGGTGGTACTTGCGTACGCGTTCATTCAAACGCCGCCCGCGGAGAACGATCCCGCCCTTCAGGACAAGCTGGCCGCCGCCGAAGCCAACGCGAAACACTTGGTCGATATCGCCAGTTCCATGCCCAAGCCCGATAACGTCAGCGACGATGCGTTTCAAGCGAGCAAGAATACGATGCTCGCCACCGCCGATCAGGCGCAGGCGATCGTAGGACTGTATCGCAAGGACTATGGAGCGTCGCTGGAAGCGTTTAAGAAAGCCGCCGCCATCACACCCAACGATGGCGCGCTGTTTTATCGGATCGGCGACACCATGGTCAAGGAAAAGCCGATTAAGTGGGACGCCGCGCTGTGGGCCTTCGCGCGCGCCGTCACGCTAGAGGGTCCGGGCGCGATGCCGGCAGCGGGCAAACAGCAAGTCGACACGTATCTCACTACGGCTTATACGCGATATCACGGTTCCGAGGAAGGTCTGGCGGACTTGAAAGCGCAAGCCAAGGCCGCGCCATTTCCTCCCGATGGATTCCATATCAAGACCAAGGCCGAACTCGCGCCGCCGCCTCCGCCCGAGCCGGCGATTCCCGACGACGTCACGAAAATGTCTTTCCCTCAGATGGAAACGGTGTTGACCAAGGGCGACGAGAAGTCGAAGGAAGTGCTCGGCAAGCTGAAGGCCGTAGGGGAAATGGACTTTGAAGGCGTGATCGTCGCGTTTGTCGCGCCGCGCACCCTGCACTTGGCGGTGTCGAAACAAGCGCAAGACACGCCCGGCGCGTTCGATGTAGTATTGTCGCTCACCGCGCCGGTGCTGCCAGCGCGCGTGCCGAAGGGCAAGAAGATCGAGTTTACGGGGACGGTAAGGGACTTCAAGTCCGGCCCGTTCGCGCTGGTGCTGGGCGGCGGCAAGATTGTTCCGCCTTCGAAGTAATCGATTAAGCCGTAACCGTTGGGATTGTTGGTGTGTCCCTATTACTGAGGAGCTAACGCAATGTTCAGAACGTTGAAGCCGAGAAAGTTGATCGCACTGGGAGTGCTGCTAGGCGCGGTGATGGCCGTGGCGCAAGCGGCGCAAAACCTTCCCAAAGACGCCGCCGAGTACAACGTGTATTACGCCGCGGTCACCGAAGCGGACCCCGCCAAAAAGATCGCCGCTCTGGACGCCTACTTGGCTAAGTATCCCAACTCCGTGGCCAAGGAACAGGTCCTGGAAATCAAGATGCAAACGCAGTCGACCACCGGCGCGGGCTTACCGGCGCTGGTGGAGACGGCCAAGGCGCTTTTGACCGTGAATCCGAAGCACGAGCGCGCACGCCTGATCTTGAGCTTCGCGTTCCTGCAAGCTCCGCCCGCCGAAACCGATCCGCAATTCCAGCAGAAGCTGGACGACGCCGCAGCCAACGCCAAGGCCGGCATCGAGGGCATCAACGACATGAAGCGCGGCGAAGGCGTCAGCGACGCCGATTTCCAGGCCAACAAGAACGTCACTTCCGGCACGCACTATCGCGTGTTGGGCGTGATTGGATTCCTGAAGAAGGACGTCAATGAAGGCATCGCGAATTTCAAGAAGGCCGCCGAGATGATGCCGAATGACGCGAGCCTCCCGGCGGCAATCGCCGACACGCTGGCGCGTCAACCCCAGAAGGATTACGACCAAATCATGTGGTACTACGCACGCGCCGACATGATCGAGGGCGCGCAGGCGCTGCAAGGCCAAACCAAGACGACGGTCGATTCATATCTGGCGCGCGCTTACAAGAATCGCCATGGTTCCGACGAGGGATTTGATCAGTTGAAGGCCGCCGCGAAGGCCTCGCCGAACCCTCCCGAGGGATTCCACATCAAGACCGCTGCGGAAATGGCTCCGCCGCCTCCGCCGCCTCCCCCCGAAGCGCCGATTCCCGACGACGTGACGAAGATGCCTTTCGGCCAAATCAAGTACGTGTTGTCGAAGGACGACGACAAGGCCAAGGAAGTCTTCGGCAAGCTGAAAGCCGTCGGTGAAATGGGCTTGGACGGCACCATCGTTTCCTTCACCGCGCCGCGCACGGTTAAAGTGGCAGTGCTGAAGAAGACGCAAGAGACCGAAGGCGAGTTCGACGTGATCCTGGTGCTGGCCGCGCCGACCACTGCGGTGCGTGCCGCCAAGGGGAAGTCGATTGAGTTTACGGGCGTCGTGAAAGATTTCAAGGCGAATCCGTTCGCCCTGACACTCACCGACGGAAAGATCCTGCCACCGTCGAAGAAGTAAGCTCTTGTTTTCGGGAGTAGATCGACCCGCGACGTTCCGGCGTCGCGGGCTTCTTTTTTGTGGAGCTTCATGCCTCCACGCGAATTACTCGTCCCGATGAACCACTGGCTTGCTCGACTTCTTGTGGCGGCGCATAACCGCAGTATACCGCTTACCGCCGACCCTGCGTGCGCCCCGCGCCGTCGCGACCCGCGGCCGCCGCCGCGCGTGATGTGGACGGCACCGGCTCGTAGGCGCGTCCGATGGGCCGCGTGCCGTTGAAACCGCGCACCAGCGTCTCGGCCGGCTTATTGCGGAAGTCGGTCGTGAGGTTATATTCGGCAATCTTGCGTGAGAGTGTATTGCGATGCATGCCCAAGGTGCGCGCGGCACGCGATTGATTGCCCTTCACGCGCTCCAAAACGCGGCTGATGTAGCACTTCTCGAAATCCTGGACGATGGCGTCGTAACGGATGCCCTTTTCCACCATTTGTTGTATGAGTGCTTCCAACTGTTCTCTCACGCGACCCCTCCGAATCCTCTATAGAGTTTTTGAACTTCCGGAACGAGACTGCCAAACCTTTCGTGCGCGTTCCAAACCCTGCCAAAAGCTTTGCTGCATCCCCGCCGGCGCACCGGCGGCTAAAGCACGTGAGCCCTGCACCAAGTATGGCGCTAGGCGCGAGCGCTCGGCGATTTCCCGGCCCGGTGCGAACGCCACCAAAGCCAGAACCAGCGCCAGGCTCAGCAACAGACCTTTGACCAGGCCGAAGCTCGCGCCCAAAAGACGATCGGCCCCGCGCAGGCCCGCCGCCTTCACCACGCGGCCGACGATCGCGTTAACGATGGCGCCGGCCACTAACGCAGCCGCAACAATCGCGATGAACGCGGCCAGCCACGCCGCTTCTCGCGACTTTACGTACGGCTCAAACCACGGAGCGATGTCGCGATAAAACCACAACGCGGCGATCACCCCGCCGATCGAGGCGGTCAGCGAAATCAACTCGCGAACCAACCCCTTCAAGAAACTCAACAGCACCGAGATCGTCACAATCGCGGCGATCGCGTAATCCAATCCCGACCAATCCGACATCTACAACTGGCGACCGGTGAGCAGCCGGTACGCTTCCAAATATTTTTGCGACGTACGCTCCACCACGTCAGCGGGCAAAGCCGGCGCGGGCGGTTGCTTGTTCCACGCCAGCGTCTCCAGATAGTCGCGCACAAACTGTTTATCGAATGACGGCTGCGGACCGCCCGGCGAGTACTTGTCGCGCGGCCAATACCGGCTGGAGTCCGGCGTCAACGCTTCATCGCAAAGAATCAGTTGCTCGCTCTCTCCTTCGCCATCCGGCCGATCTCCGGCTCTCGATTCGCCGCCGATCAAGCCCAGCTCGAACTTGGTGTCGGCCAGAATGATTCCGCGGCTCTCCGCCCATTCCGACGCCTTCTTGTATAACGACAAACTCAGGCTCCGCATCTTCGCCGCCAGCTCGCGGCCGGCGATTTTTTCTACTTCAGAAAACGGAATGTTGATGTCGTGACCGCTCGGCGCTTTCGTCGCGGGCGTAAACAGCGGTTCCGGCAAGCGGTCGGATTCGCGCAGTCCCGCGGGCAACGCCATTCCACAAAGCGTTCCAGAAGCACGATAGTCCTTCCAGCCCGATCCGGAGAGATAGCCGCGCACCACACACTCCACCGGGATCATGCGCGCCTTGCGCACCAGCATCGAGCGGCCGCGCAGCAAGTCGGCGGCGGCGCGGAACGGCTCGGGATACTCGGCGATGTTCGCGGTAATAACATGGTTCGCCACAAGGTGCCGCAGTTTCTCGAACCAGAACAACGACGTCTGCGTGAGCACCTCGCCTTTGCGCGGAATTCCGTTGGGCATGACGCAGTCGAACGCGGAAATGCGGTCGGTGGCCACGAAAAGCAGCGCGTCCACTTTTCCGCCGGGGCCGTCGACCCGGCCGGCATCGTAGAGGTCGCGGACTTTCCCGCGCGCCACTAAAACCCAACCTTCCATTTCTGTCAAGAGAATCGTTTGTTCTGCAATCACGTTAGTCGCTCACTCTGGGGAGGGTGTCATTCTAACGAGGAGCGAAAGATTGTCAAGAAAAGATTTAGATGCTTGGAAGGCCCTAAACATGCGGGTTCCAGCGATGTGGCCCCTGGGAACGCCGCGCGCACGAATCGCAAAAACAAAATCGCGAAAAGCGTTTGACGATTTTTTCCGCCGGTGCAGTTGTCTGCGATGGCGGACGGGCCCGTTCGCTGCCGCGAATGCTTCTGATTTGGACACGAGCACACGGCCTCAGCGCGAAACCCAAGCCGGGCCCACGGCGTCCATAGATGGTAGGCTGTCAATGGTCATGCGCGCCGTCAGTATTTCCGCGTCTCCCTCCACCGCGAGCTACTCCGACTCCGTAAATCCGCAATGGGTCCGGTTGCTCGATTTGTTGCAGTTGAACGTGAGCTACGAGCGCTGTCAAGGCGCCGAGCTGTGGACACGGGACGGGAAGCACATCCTCGACTTTCTTTCCGGCTATTGCGTCGCCAACGCCGGACACAATCATCCGCGGATTATCGCCGCGTTGCACGATGAGCTCGACCGCCGCGGGCCCGCCATGTTGCAGAGTCACGTGGCGGAACGCGCCGGGGAACTTGCGGCTCGCCTTTGTCGCCTCGCGGGAGGACGCTTGCGCAAAGTGTTCTTCGCCTGCTCGGGCAGCGAGGGCGTGGAGTCGGCGATCAAGTTCGCGCGGGCCCACACCGGCCGTGGCGGAATTCTCGTGGCCGACAACGGATTCCACGGTCTGACGCTCGGCGCGCTTTCCTTGATGCCCGAGGGAATGTGGAAAGATCCGTTCGGACCGTTTCTGCCCGGCGTCACGCGCGTGCCGTTCGACGACGTGGAAGCGCTGCGCGCCGCGCTGGCCACGGGCCAATACGCCGCGTTCATCACCGAGCCAATTCAAGCCGAGGCCGGCATTCGCGTCCCCGGCAAAAACTATTTGCGCGAAGCCGGCGCGCTTTGCCGGCGATACGGTTCGATGTTCGTGATCGACGAAGTGCAGACCGGAATGTTCCGCACCGGACCGTTTCTCGCCGGGCAGCACTTTGCCGCCGAACCCGACATCGTGGTGATGGCTAAAGCGCTCTCGGGCGGATTGGTTCCTTGCAGCGCGGTGCTGATGACCGATCCCATCTACGACTCCGTTTACGGCTCGCTGGAAAAATCGATTTCGCATACCTCGACGTTCAGCGAAAACGGATTGGCGATGCGCGCCGGGCTGGCTTCGCTCGACGTCCTCGAGGACGAGCGCTTGGGCGCGCGCGCCGCGGAGTCGGGCGAATATCTCCGCGACCGCTTGCGCGCCGTCACGCGCGGTCACAGCATGGTCCGCGACATTCGCGGTCAGGGCCTGTTGAACGGCATCGAGTTCGCCGCTCCGCGCGAACTGTTGCTGCGCGCGCCGTTCGAAGCGTTTCGCAAGATTCATCCGGCGATGTTTGGACAAGTGTTGGTCGTTTACCTGTTCCGCGATCACGGAATCTTGACGCAGATTTGCGGCAACAACTTCATGGTATTGAAAGCCGCGCCGCCGCTCGTGGTGGAGCGCGAACACCTCGATCATTTCGTCGACGCCATCGCCGAGCTCGTCGAGCGAATGCATCATCCCGGAAAATTCTGGGCCGAGGCGCTGTCGATCGCCGGACGGGCGGCGAGAATCTGACGATGCCCTACGACACCGACCTGTTGGTAGCCGGCGGCGGTCCCGCCGGATTGGCCGTCGCCATCGCCGCACGCCGCGCGGGATTGCGTGTGCTCGTGGGCGACGCGCGGCGTCCGCCGATCGACAAAGCGTGCGGCGAAGGCTTGATGCCGGATGCGCTCTCGGCGGCGCGAGAAATCGGTCTGGAGATTCCGGCCGAGTTGGGTACGCCGTTTCGCGGCATCCATTTCTTCGGGCGCGGCGGCGCCGTGGCCGCGGATTTTCCGCAGGGCTGCGGCTTGGGAGTGCGGCGGGCCGCGCTTCACAGCTTTCTTTGCGATCATGCCGCGGCGGCCGGCGTGGATTTTTCCTGGGGCACGCCAATCACGGGATTTGACGGCGAATCTCTGCGCTTGGCGGGACGTCTTGTGCGCGCGCGATGGATTGCCGGGGCCGATGGCGCGCATTCCGCCGTGCGTCGCTGGGCCGGCCTGGAGGAATCTCGTTCGGAACGCCGGCGCTTCGGTTTTCGCCGGCATTACGCGATCGCGCCGTGGAATTCGCGAATGGAATTGCATTGGGGCGATGGCTGTCAGCTTTACGTCACGCCTGTTTCGCGCGAAGAAGTCTGCGTTGTCGTGATGTCGCGCGATTCGCACTTGCGTTTGAACGACGCGCTGGCGCGTTTTCCGGATCTAGCGAAGCGACTCGGCACCGTCGCGCCAACGAACGACGAGCGCGGCGCGATTTCCTCGACTTGCCGCTTACATTCGGTGGTGCGCGGAAACGTCGCGCTGGTCGGCGACGCTTCAGGACGCGTGGACGCCATCACCGGTGACGGTCTTTGCCTGGCGTTTCGCCAAGCGGCGGCGCTGGCGCGCGCGCTGGCCTCGGAGGATTTGAATCTCTACGCAGCCGAGCATCGCCGCTTGGCGCGCCGGCCCATTTTCATGGCCGAGTCGATGCTGTTGCTCGAGAATGGCGGCGCGTTTCAGGATGGCGTGTTGCGCGCCTTGGCGTCGCGTCCGCGGCTGTTCAAGAATCTGCTGGCGATGCACGTCGGTAAACTTGCCTGGCCGGATTTTGTACGCACCGGACTCGCCTTGGGATGGAGGCTGGCATGGTCTTGAAGCGAAATTGGCGCGTGTTCTTTGTCGTGGCATGCGCATTCGCGTCGGTGGCGGCATCCGCCGCGGAAATGCGCTTGGCGCTCGATCCCGCTGCGACGCCCGTTCACTACATTCTGGCCGATCCGCTACACACGGTGCATGGAGCTTTCAAACTCCTGCGCGGAACCATCGTCTTCGATCCGGAAACGGGCGCGGCCTCCGGCGAATTGGTGGTCGACGCCACCAGCGGACAGAGCGGCAGCAACGGGCGCGACAGCCGCATGCACAAAAGTGTGCTCGAAAGCGCGAAGTATCCCGAAATCGTGTTCAAGCCGGATCGTGTGGAAGGGAAAGTTGCGCTGGAAGGCGATTCCGAAGTGAGCGTGCACGGAGTTTTCCGCATCCACGGCGCAGATCACGAAATCACGGTGCAGGCCAAGACGCATTTCGCCGGAGATAAAGTCACCGCGGAAATTCGTTTTCCGGTTCCCTACGTGAAGTGGGGTATGAAGGATCCGAGCAACTTCATGCTACACGTGGGCAACACGGTGCAAATCGAGATCGACGCGGTGGGCCGGCTCTCGACGGGTGAAGTGAAGTAGCGCCGACGTTGCGGACGGGTTCAAGCAGCCGTCAACACAATAAGATCCGGTATGGCGGAATAGTCGCTGGCATTGTGAGTCACTAGGGGAACGTTGAGTTGCACGGCGCAGGCAGCAATCCAGGCGTCGGCGAATCCGATTGGGCGGCCTCGCTTCTCGCGCGCGCACCTGATACGCGCCCACTCGCGTGCCGTCTCTGAATCAGGCCCCAGCGGCGTGAAGCGCGCAAGAAAGCGTCGCATGAGTTCGCGGCGGGCTGCGCCCCAATTCTTTATTTCCATTCCATATTCGATCTCCGCCAAGGTAACGACCGATACGGCTAATGAGCGTCCGGCAAGAAGGGCTTGATAGTGTTCAGCCAACGGATGGGATTTGAACAAGTAGGAAATAACGTCGGTATCGACCACAACGGGACCGTTCGCTTCCATCAATGATCCGCGTTTTGCGCACCTTCGCGACGAATGGCGCGTATGAGCGACACAAACTCGTCGGCCCCTTGCGGGTCACGTTCCGTGTCTCTCGTCAGATCTTTCAAGCTGACGGGCGGCCTTAGCACTACGCCCGCCGGAAGGTGCGGTTGTTTGCTTGCCGCGTCGGTTTGTTCGGTCTTCTGGGTCATTTTCATCGCGCCACTGCTGGGGTTGATTTGGTCGGGGCGACGGGATTCGAACCCATGACCTTCTGCGCCCAAGGCAGACGCGCTACCAGGCTGCGCTACGCCCCGATCCTTTTAGTATAGCAGCGCGCTACTTCTTGATGTTGAAGCAGAACAGATTGTCTTCTTCGCGCAGGTACATTTTTCCGTTCGAGATGACCAACTGCGGATAGGCGGGCCACTCGCTCTTGCTGATCGAGAAGCGCGAAATTTCCTTGTAGGACTCCGGCGTCGCTTCCACCAGCGCGACGTTTCCGTTCTCGCCCAGCACGTAAAGCTTGCCTTCCGCCAGCGTCACCGACCCTTTGTCGCCGACGCTGCGATCTCTCCACGCCGTTTCGCCGGTCATCAGATTCATGGCCCTCAGGATGTTGTGATCGAATCCATAGAGCCAATTTCCTTGCAACACGGCGTTGGAGTTTTTCGTCTGCATGTCGCGATTGAAATACACTTCCGTCGCCTTGATCGTGCCGCCCTCATTGGTCAGTTTCAAAAGCGCGCAGCCGGTGCCGTATTCGGTGGAGACAAACACATACGGATCGCGATAAATCGGCGTGGCGATGTTCGCGGTGCGATTCGCCACCTTGTCGTAGCGCCAGAGAAGCTTGCCGTTGTCGGCGCGTATGCCGATCACGCCTTGCGCGGTCAACTGAATGAAGTGGCGGATGTCGCCGACTTGCGCGACGATCGGCGAAGAGTAGCCGGCGCTGTCGCCGACAGGCGATTTCCACACGACTCTGCCGGTATTCTTGTCGAGCGCCACGATCGTGGCGTCGCGCGCGCCCGGCGTCACGATCAAGTTCTCGCCTTCCACCAGCGGCGATTCGCTATAGGCCCAATGCGGCTGCTGCGCGTGGAAATCCTTTTCGAAATTCAGTTTCCAGATTTGCCGGCCGGTCTTCGTGTCGAGACATGCCAGCGTTCCATCGGCGGCCTCGGCGTAGAGTTTGTCGCCGTCGATGGTCGGCGTGCCCCGCGGACCATTACCGTGGCCCTCCGCGTACGTTCCGGTGGTCACCGGCGTTTGCCACACAGTTTTTCCGGTTGCAGCATCGAGCGCAACGACGAATTCCTCGCCTTTCTTCTGCCCCATCGTGAAGACCATGCCCTGCGACACGGAAACGTCGGAGTATCCTTCGCCGAGTCCACTGATTTTCCAAACTTGCGGCGGACCATCGGGCGGCCATTGCGTCAACAATCCCGTTTCGTTCGACGAGCCGTTGCGCGCGAGACCGAGAAACTGCGGCCAGTCGGAAGCGAAGACGAGGGTGGTGGCCAGGACGGCGGCGAAAAGGATTCGATGCGCTCTCATGGGCCCATTCTATCGCAGCAGGCGCTCGCGCTCGAGAATCCGAGCAAACGCTTCGGAGAACCGGGGCGCGTCCGCCGCGTCGAGGTGGGATCCATCGGGGCAACGGTAATTCGCCAGTTCCGGATAATTCTTGTAACTCAGCAGCGGAATGGAGAGCGAGTGTGAGAATGGATCGAAATAACGATCGGCCGGATACGTTTGATCCTCGAAATCGCGCACCGGACCATCCACCGCCATTTGGAAGAAAATCACGCTACCACCGCGGGCTTGGATTTGCCGCGTCCATCCGGCAACTTGCCGGAACAGCAGCGCCGAGCCGGCGGGCCGCCATTTCTGCGCGATATCCCGCTCCAAGGCCATCCATTTTTCGGTTTCGGTTTTCACGTCGCCGGCCCGCAAAGAGATTTGCGCGTTGCGGTGACGATCGATGCGAGTCATAGGAGGTTGAAAAAAGCCGGTGCGCCACAGTTGACCCGCCGCCAGCCAGAATCTTGCCGACGGATTGAAAAACGCGAAGCGCTCTTCGCCGAACATCTGCAATTCATTCTCGATGACGTTGCCGAAATGCTCGCGATGCGCGTACTCCACGAGCGCCGTCACGGGTTGTTGGGACCACGTCTCCCGGTCCGCCCACAACCATGGCGGCAGGAACTCGGCGATCACCGTGCCGCGAAAATCCACGTCTTGCGCGAGATCCTCCAAGACCGGCATGGCGCCACTCGCGTGCATCGAGAGCTGATAAAAGCGATGGTCCGGCAGAGTGCGCGACATCGCCTCGGTGTCCAGTCCGGCTTGGAACCGCGAGCTGCCGATCAGCACAACTTTCGAGGTGGATCCGTCGCATTCGCGCCGGACCTTGCTCCACAGCGCGGGCGTATCGCGAAAAGTAGTGGGCACTCTCAGCGCTCTCCAAGCCGCTTCGTTGCAGGCGATCACGAGAACCGCGAGTACACCGGCTTTGACGAGAAACGTTCGGAGTGATCCCATGTGTTGCGATCAGTATTGGAAATAAATGAACCGTTGCGCGGAATCAAACTCTCCCGCCGCCACGATCGTCATGAGTCCCAGAAAATAGACACTCCATCGCAACCAACCCGGCTGGCGATTGAGAACTTCGATCAAAGATCCCTTCTCCTGAAATAATTGGACCGCTTGATAAGACGCGATCAGCGCGCCCGCGACGCCAAGCCGCCACACACCGGCCTCATTGATGAACGCGGCCGCGAGTCCCGGCGACAACACGTTACGAAATTGGCCGATGGAGTGGAACGCGTGCTGCACACTCGGCGCGCGGAAGAAAATCATGCTGACGCAAGCGTATTGAAACGTGAAGAAGGTGCTGAGCCACGGCCGATCCAGGAAACCGCCCGCGTTCTGGTGTTTTGGCGCCCGCCGTCCAGAACCGGCCCACAAGAGCACAACGACCGTCGCCACGCCGTGCATGCCGCCCCATACCAGATACGTCCAATTCGCGCCGTGCCACAATCCAACGACAAAGAACACCACCATTACAGCGGCAACGCGGCGCCACAGCGAAATCCGCCGTCCTCCGAGCGAAAAATACAAGTAATCGCGAAACCACGTGTAGAGCGAAATATGCCAGCGCCGCCACAAGTCTTGAATCGATGACGCCCAATAGGGCTGCGCAAAGTTGACCATGAGGCGAAAGCCCATCACCTGCGCCGCGCCGCGCGCGATATCGGTGTACCCGGAGAAATCGCAGAGGATTTGGAACGCGAAGCACCACATCGCGATCAACACCGCGAATCCGCCGTGCGATTCGGGATGGTCGTAGACCATGTTGACGGTCACCGCCAGGCGGTCGGCGATCACCACTTTTTGGAAAAATCCCCACGCCATCAGTTTCAAGCCGCCGGTGACCTGGCGGTAGTCGAAGGAATGGATTTCGTCGAATTGCGGCAGGAGTTTTTGCGGGCGCTCGATCGGTCCCGCGACCAGTTGCGGATAGAACATCACGTAAAGCGCGAAGTGAAGAAAGCGCCGTTCCGGCTGCTGGTTGCCGCGATACACTTCGATGGTATAACTCATCGCTTGGAACGTGTGAAACGAGAGGCCGATCGGCAAAATCCAACTGAGCAAGACCGGCGTGTAGTTCCAATGGATCGCTCCGGCGAGCGCCGAGATATTCACGCTGAAAAAATCGAAGTACTTGAAGGCCGCCAGCACGCTGCAATTGGTCAGGATGCTCCACGCCAGATAGCGTTTTCTCGCGGCGCCTTGGGCCCGCGCGATCAGGATGCCGGCGCAATAGTCGACCACGATGGTGAAGGCGAGAATCGTCAGATACTTCGGGATGAACGCCATGTAGAACCAGCAACTCGCCGCCAACAACCACAGAACGCGCGCGCGGTGCGGCAACAAAAAGTATCCGAGTGTTACCAGCGGGAAGAACACCAGGAAGTGAAACGAGTTGAAGAGCATGGAGCCCGCGTGTAGTATAAGCCAAGAGGCGGAGGGGCATTGGTAACTACCGATGCCATGGAAGAAGAAGCGTAAGCAACGCCGCGAGGACGATTCCCGGTCGATTCGTTTTTTATCCAAAGGATGCGGGTGTCTCGCGCTACTGGTGTTGTTTGTCGCGGCGGCCACGGCGTTCTTTTGGTCGCAGTGGACTTTTCTCCATCACCGTTTTGTCGACTACCCGCACCTTGCCGACTATCTCGAGCGGACGGAGGAATCGCGCCATCCGAAATTGCGCGATGACGGCCTGGTCGACTTTCGCGGTGTATTTCATGCGCATTCGTTCCTGTCGCACGACAGCATGGGTACGCCGGAGGAAATCGTCCGCGGCGCGCAGCGCGCCAAGATCGATTTTGTTTTTCTCACTGACCATCCGGCCACTCCTCCGCACGAAGTTCCTCCCGATCTCGAGGGAATTCACGGCGGTGTCACGCTGATCCCCGGCGTGGAGACTTCGCAAGGCATGATCGCGTGGTTCTTCGATCCGCGCACCGTCGATCCCAAGGCCTCGCTCGCGGCGCAGATCGCCGCCGTGCAAGCGGCGGGCGGCGTGGCCGCGGTGTGTCATCCCGATGAGCCACGTCCGTGGCAAGAGTTGCCGCCGTTCACGGCCATGGAGATCTACAACCTTCACGCCGACGCCAGGAAAACGAAAATGACGATGGGCTATCGTCTCGGCGAGCAATTTTGGTCGATGGACAAGTACCCGATGCAAGTTTTCTACGGACTCTTCCACGACCCCGCGCCGTATCTGGCGATTTGGGATCGCGCAACACAAGGCGACGGTGCGCATCCCGGCCGCCGCGTTGTCGCGCTCGCCGGCAACGATGCGCATCAGAACAACGGCCTGCGACTCGTAGTAACCGCGAGCGGAAGTCTGGTGCTGACCGATACTTCCCCGAAGGTTTCACCGATGACCACGCTGAACAATTGGCTGGCGCGCCGCTGGGCCGCGGGTCACGCGCCGGGCGAGACGCTCTGGCGCACGGACGCCGATCTCTACGAGCGCAGCTTTCATTTCGTAAACACGCATTTGCTAGCGCGCGGAGACTCGCCGCAACAATTGCGCGAGGCGCTGGAAGCGGGTCACGGGTACGTGGCGTTCGATTCGCTGGTCACGGCGTCCGGCTTCGATTTCGCGTATAAGGCAGACGGCCAACATTATGTAATGGGCGATGAAGCGCCGCTGACCTCGGGCGGCGAGATCGCCATCGACCTGCCGGTCAGCGCATTGATCTCGCTGAAGCGCAACGGCCAGCCCGTGATGCAGACGCACGACACGCAAGTGCGCTACATCCCCACGCAACCGGGCGTCTATCGCGTGGAAGTTTTTCTCGATTCCGACACCGGTGCGCTGCCCTGGATCTATTCCGATCCAATTTACTTGAAGTGAACGCCTGAATCCCACAACCGAACACTTGTTACGGTGGATTGTTGTTCCGTATCAAGCGTTTACGGGTGGCACGCAACATGCCTATGTATTGGCATGAATGTTTGGCAGAGCAAACGCTCCCTCCCGCGCCGCCTGCGCGGAACGCCCCTGGCGAACCCAGTGGTGTCGCTCCTTACCTTTGTAAGGACCGGGTATTGCCAACGTCATGGGATGAGGGGATCGTCCCTTTAGGTTCTTGAAGCATGACTAGGCGAATTATCATTTTCGTCAGCGCTGTTGCATTAGCCGCGGTTCTCGCGATGCCGCGGCTCGACCGATCCGAACGCGGCAATGAACCGCGCATTGAGCCAAAAGCCGCGCTGACGTCGGATCGTCCTGACGTTCTGTACTACGCGTCGCAGGCGGCCGCCACCTTGCACGACGCCACCACCTGGAGCCGGCAGACCGTGGGGCGCGTCCGGCGAAAGGCCCGAAATCTGGCGCACCGCGCTCACCTGCTATAGTCTTCCCCGTTGCGTTTTGTAAACGCGCGCCTCTACCCTCTGCCCGCAGCCGCAGTGAATGGGCTATAATGCGGGTCTCGTAAGAAATTGGGGGAGGACCTTTTCATGACCAAGCATTTCGCCACATTCGCCAGCGCCGCACTTGTTGCAGGCCTGCTGGCGGTTCCCGCTGTCGCCGCGCAGGGGCGCGGACGCGGAGGATTCGATCAGCAACAGCAGCAGCAACAGCAAGCCGCGCAGCAACCGGCCGCCGGGGCCGCGAACGCCAACGCGTATCGCCCGCCGCCGCCGGAAGAAAAATCCGTGGTCACGCACCACGATGGAAAATTCGGCGGAAACGCCATCAAGTACACGGCCACGGCGGCAACTTACGTGATCAAGGCCGACGACGGCCAGCCCAAGGCCACCTTCTTCTTTACCGCGTACACGCGCGATGGCGTGGAAGACATGGTCCATCGTCCGCTGACGTTTGTGTTTAACGGCGGCCCCGGCTCGGCGTCGATGTGGACGCACATGGGTTTGGGACCGCGCCGCGTTGTGCTCACCGACGACGGCCAAGGAATGCCGGCGCCGTATTCCACGGTGGAGAACGGCGACTGCGTTCTTGATGCGACGGACATGGTTTTCGTGGACGCGATCGGCACGGGCTACAGCCGTCCGGCGCCCGGTGAAAATCCCACGCAATTCTACGGCGTGGCGCAAGACGCCCAGTATTTCGCGGACTTCATTTGGCAATACGTCACGCGCACGCAGCGCTGGGCGTCGCCGAAATTCCTGCTGGGCGAAAGCTACGGTACCACTCGGTCGGCCATGCTGGCGGGGACGCTCCTGCAGCGCCGCTCGATGTTCATGAGCGGAGTCATGCTGCTGTCGGCGGTGGGATTCGGCAACTTCGGTTCCGACGATCGCTTTGCGTTCGAGTTGCCGTCGTACGTCACCTCGGCTTGGTATCACCACTTGCTGGCGCCCGACTTGCAGAATCTGTCGATCGACCAAGTCGCCCAAAAGGCGCGCGACTTCGCGCACGGCGAGTACCGCCAGGCGCTGGAAAAGGGCGACGAAATGTCGGCGGCGGAAAAAGCGAAGGTTGTCGCGGACATCGCGCACTACACCGGACTCTCGAAGGCCTACGTCGAGGAATCAAATTTGCGCATCAGCCCGCAGCGTTGGTTTAAGGAATTGCTGCGCAGCAAGCGCCAGACCATGGGACGCCTCGACGCGCGTTTCACCGGCCAGGATTACGATGCCGCCGGCGAAGGCGAAGAGTACGATCCGAGCTGGGCCACTTACACCGGCGCCTACGCGGCGATGTGGCAAGACTACGTTCGCCGCGACCTGAACTGGGTCAGCGACGGTTGGTACAACGTCAGCGGCAACGTGCGTCCGTGGGATAACGGACAACCCGGTCAGCCCGCCGAGTCGTTGCGCGCGGCGATGACGCAGGAGAAACACCTGAAGTTGATGGTGATGGCCGGATACTACGATCACGCCACGCCGTTCAACGGCATCGAGCACACCGTGTCGCACATGAGTCTCGAGCCGAACATCCGGAAGAACGTGAGCTTCGTGTACTACGAAACCGGTCACATGGTATACATCGACAAGAAGGCGCGCGAGAAAATGCGCAAGGACGTCATCGGGTTCATCAATATGGCGTCCAAACAGGCGCCGGGCGAGTAGGGTCTTTCACCACAAAGACACGAAGAACACAAAGAAACCAAATCTTTGTGTTCTTCGTGTCATGTGGTTAATCCACCGTTCGCATTTCCAGCACCCGCATCGTTTCACCAATCCCGAAGAGCAAGTTCTTGAGCATCAGTGTGGTCTTCACGCGATCTGTGTCCGTCGCGCAGCCCTCGTAGATACACGCGAATTCATCTTGTTCGCCGATGCGCATCAAGTAGCGGCTCTGCGGATCGTACGAGACTTCCTCCAACCCCGCGGCACGCCCCGCGTCGGCCAATAAATCGAAATCCACATGCGCGGTGATGTCGCGTTCGCCGGGATCGGCGAAAACGTCCTCGGACGCTTGATGGTTCTTGTAGGTCATCAGCGAGCCGCGTTCGAAACGCTCGCGTTCGCGCCCGCGATAGCCGTAGTCGACGAGGATCACGGAGCCGCGCTCGAGGGTCCGCGTGATTCTCTCCATATATCCCGCCGCGCGCGGCGAGAACTCCCGGTCCGGTTCGCCGTCAAGCCACGAAAGCGTGCCGTTGCGCTCTGTGACCAAACACTCTTTCTCGCCGCGGAAAGCCCGCACCGGCAAGGCGTCGAAAAACTCGTTCGCAAAAACCACTCCACGCACGCGATCCGGCCACGGATCGCCGTAATCCACGCCGATATACCGAAATTCCTTGGCGATCTCGCGACCGAAGTCGCCGCGGCCGGGTCCGATTTCAAGGACCGTGAAATCCTCGCCGATTTCCTGGCGCATCGCCTTGAACCGCTGCGTCATGATGCGCGCGAACACCGTCCCTAGCTGCGCGCTCGTGTAGAAATCGCCGCCGCGTCCGAAGCGCTCTTTCGTTTTCGAAGTGTAGTAGCCCAGCTCCGGATGGTAGAGGCACAACTCCATATAACGCTCGAACGAAATCGGACCTTCGCGGCGGATCAGCGCAACGATTTCAGTTTCCAGCGGCGTCACTTGATCTTTTGGGGATTCTTCGTAAACATCTCGATGATGTAGTCGTGAACGCAATCGTAGAGCTGGCGCTGAAACGTCCAGGTGAATTGTGGATGGTCGAGATCGCGCGGATGCATTTGGTAGTAGTAGGTGTGCAGGCCGAGCGACTTGTTGCGGAAGTCGATGATGATTTCGACCGCGTCGTCGCCGTAAGGGCGCGCCGCAAATTCAAAGAGCGGGTGCTCGTATTCATCGAGTTCCGCGCGCACTTTGGCGAGACGCTCGTCGGAGATCATGATGTTATTTACGGGAAGCCCGCGACGCCACCGACTTCGCCAGTTTCTTTGCCACCGACGCGACTTCCGATTCCGCCGACGTGTGCGACAAAAGTCCCCAGCGTTCCGCTTCCAGCGCATCGATCACTTGCGCCGTCAGCGCCATGTGTTTGGCGCGCGCCCATCCCACGAGTTTCGCGAGACGTTCGGGCGGTGCGCCGCCGGTGCCGGGAAATCCGAAGCGCGTCGTTTCCGCCGACACGCGCAAGTCGCAGGCCAGCGCCAACTCGAAGCCCGGCCCTTGCGCCGACACGGTGATCGCGGCAAGCACGGGACGCGAAAATCCTTCCACCGCCTCGCACAGCGCGGCGATTCCCTCGCTGTCGGGCGCCGTCGCGGCCGGCCCGCCGAAATCCCCGGCGATCACCAACGCGCCGGCGGATTTGTCGGGCGTCAGTTCTTCGATCAGCGCCGCCAGCTCGGCCACGGTTTCAGCGTTGAGCGGAGCCTTGAGCGCCGCCACCACCGTCTTCTTGTCGCGCGTAACTTCGATGTTTTTGTATTCCGGCATATCAATACTGATAGACGCCGCGACCGGCGCGCCGGCCCGTGCGTCCAGCCTTCACATGCTGCGCCAGCAGCGGATTCGGACGAAAACGATCGCCGTAGACTTTGTGCAGCCGTTCCATTTCCTGTAGCAAATTGTCGAGACCAACCGAATCGGCCCACGCGAATGGTCCCGTGCGATTTTCCACCGCGCTGCACGCCTTGTCGACGTCGGCAAACGACGCCACGCCCTCCTGCACGATCGCGAACGCCTCGTTGCATTCGAGCGCGCGGAGCCGGCCGATGACAAGTCCGGAAGCATCGCGCACCTGAATGGTTTTCAATCCCAGGCGCTCGCCGACGCTCACGCCCACGGCCATTGCTTCGTCGCTGGTCTCGACACCGCGCACGATTTCCACCAGCGCCTCGTTGTAGAAATGCATTCCGAACGTGCGCGACGCGCGCAGCGTGATGGACGCGATTTCGCTGACGCTGAACGCCGAGGTCGTCGAGGCGATCCAAGCGCCGGGCGGCGCGGATTTATCGAGCACCGTGAAAATCTCCAGCTTGGTCTCCATGTCTTCCGGCACGGCTTCGATGATCAAGTCGGTTTGGCGCACCGAATCCTCGATGCGCGTAAAGGGTGCGATCCGCGCGAACGACGCTGCGTCGCCGGCCAGCATGGCGCGAATCTCCGCCAGCGCCGGCTCGATCATTTGTCCGGAAATATCTTCGAGCAGCGTGCGATATCCAGCGCGCGCGCATAGTCGCGCGGCCACGCGGCCCACACTCCCCGCGCCAACTACGGTGATGGTTTCGATGCCCGGCACAAGGACCATTATCTCACGCGGGCTAGGCGCTACTCGTACGCCCACTTGGCCGGCAGGCCGTTCTTACGCAACTCCTCGGTGAGATCATCCAGCTTCGTCTTGATTTCAGCGATCTTGGCGTCGTTTGCCGCAATGCCCTCGTGCAGCCTCTTGATCGCCGTCGGATTGAGATATCCGCCATTGACGGGATTGTTCGGGCTGGCGGCATCCAGCCTGGCGTGCAGGCGTTTGCCCTCCGCCTCCGCCCCTTTCAGCGCGGTGCGCAGTTGCGCAAATTGCAGGCGATATTTCTTTTCCAGATTTACGGCTTGAGCCTCCGCCGGTTTTGCCGGCTTGGCGTCGTCATCCTTGGCCTGCGGAGTCTCGACCGCCGCGGCAGCTTGTTTCAACGAATCGTTGTCGAACTTCCGCGCGGCTTTTTGTGCGGATGCTTGTTTTTCGCGCGCTTTTCTTGCGGCGTCGGCCAGCGACATGGGCTGATCTCCTTGCTGCGGCGACTGGGCGAGGGCGACGCCGGCGCAAATCAAGAGCAATCCGATCATTCGCATGACGTGCCTCAATTCTTCGGCGTTTCCTTCGCCGCCGGACTCTTGCTTCCCGTGCTCGCCTTGGCGCCCGACTCCACTGGCGCCGCCGGCACCTCGGCCGTTGGCAAATCGCCGGGGCGCACGTCTTGCCTGGCGATTCCCAGGTTCACGTCCGACACCAGCGGCTGCTCGTCGACCATTTCGAACGCCGACGCCGGCACGCGCTGGAGTTCCGCCAACTGCACGTCGTTCCAGCGCGGGTCGGGCGCGCCGCTGATGGTCCACGCACCGCCGATATCGGCCAGGAACATCCCGTAGTTTTGCAGCGCGCGCAAGATCACCTGACAGGGTTGGCTGTACTGGTTGATCGGGAAGTTCGCCTTCAACCGGAATCGCGCGCCCAGCGGCGGATAGGCATTGTCGTAAATGTTCGACTCCGCGTGGCGCGCCGGCCAAATGAACATCTTGCGTACCTTCGGCGTGGTGAACCGCAGCGCGTGTGTGATGGAGCCGGCCGCCACTTCTTCGTAGCGCACCAATCCCGGAAAAATGGGCATTCCCGCTTGATCGGCGGAGAGCGTACCGGTGCGCCGCAAAATATGCGAACGCAGATCGAAGACCGCGGCCGTCGTGCCGTTCCACTCGCCGTCGGCATCTTTATGTAAGCCCGAGTATTCGTAGAGCAAGCATTGCTGCGGGTCGAGCACGCTCAACACGCCTGTGGGGCTGTGCTCCAGCGGCGGGTTTTTCGGGATCGGCATCGCACCGCGATCGCTGTCGTCGATTTGGGTCAGCGCAATCGAGACCCGCGGTGTGTTGGCGTCGGCGATCACATAGGCCGATCCCCACTCGCCGGTGCGGCCGGAGCCGAAGCCGGCTTGGAGATGTCCCGACGAGTCCATGTTCTCGACGTAAGCCACAGAGTGCTCGTCCACCAGAAGTTGGTCGATGGGGGTGTTCCACACATCGTTCGGCGGAAAGATCGGGCAGGCAATGGAGCGCGACGCGCCGCCCGTGGCCACTTCCGACTTCGGGGCCGTCGCGTCGGTTGCGACGAGACAGCCGGTTTCGAGAACCGCCAGAACCGACAAGCTTGCCGCAAGAAGCAACAACTTTCTCATTGGGAACTAGTATATCGAATTGACAGCGACATCGGATCGGGCGCTAATATGGAAAGACCGCCGCGCGTTCATCCCCTCCAGCACGCGCCCACGTGAGTTCCTGTGACGGCTTTCTTGTGAAACGTCGGCTAAAAACTGGGTTGGTTCTATCGAGCCTCGCGGCGCTCGCCGGGGGCCTCGTTTTGGCCGTCGCGTTTCACGAGGCTTCCAGCGCGCTTCACGAATCGCGACGGCAAGCCGCCGAATCCACCGCCGCATTCCAGGAAATCCGCCTCGACCGCCGCGCGCCCAGCGGCTACGAAACGCTCGGATCGCCGGCGCGATTCCGCGACGCTGTCGCGTTTCAAGGACGCCTCTACATTTGCGCGTCCGCCGGGCTTTTCGCTTACGATTTTCACGGCGTGGAGCAAGCGCGCTACCGTCCGGGATTCGAACTGCCGGCGTCGAAACTCGTGGCGGTATCGGCGTCACCGCACGACCTTTATGTAGCGACCGAAACCGAAGGCTTGCTCGTTTTCGACGGCCAATCGTTCCGGCAGATTCGTCCCAACGCGGCGGCGCAGCGCAAACTTACGGCGGTGTCGGCGCTGGAAACCGGACGCGTGCTGGTGGGGACGCAGGAATCGGGCGTGTTGGCTTACGACGGACGCACCTGGACGCCGTTTCACGCATCGCTTGCCGCGACGCACGTGACCGCGCTCGCCGGAAATGAAGGCGACCTTTGGGTGGGCACGCTCGACCGCGGCGTTTTGCATTGGCGCGGCGGTCAAGCGGAGACGTTCACCGAAAACAGCGGTTTGCCCGATCCTGAAGTGCTGAGCTTAGCGCTGCACGGGACACACGCTTATGTCGGCACGCCGTTGGGCGTCGCGGAATTCGAAGACGGTCGCGCGCGCCGGACGCTGGCGCCGGGCGTTTTGTCCGCGGCGCTCCTGGTTCACGGTAATTCTCTGCTGATCGGCACCATCGACCAAGGCACGGTCACGGTACCGCTCGCCGCGCGCGGGCGACCGACTTCGCAAGAAGTGCCCAAGCGCGTCGCCAGGTTCCTGGAACTCGACGGCGAGGTCTACACGCTCGCCGACGATGCGCTTTATCGCGGCGCCAAGCCCGTGCTTCAGAGCGCCGGCGCCACCTTGGCCGACGGCAACATCTCCGCGCTCGCCGCCGATTCACGCGGCCGCCTATGGGTGGGATATTTCGACCGCGGCCTCGACATTGTTTCGGGATCATCCGTCCAGCACGTGGAAGACGAGCACGCCTTCTGCATCAATCGCATCGTCAACGACGCGTCGCGCGGCGTCACCGCGGTCGCCACCGCCAATGGACTGATCATTTTCGACTCCGCGCCACGCCTTATTCAAGTAATGACGCAATCGCAAGGCCTCATCTCCAACCACGTCAACGACGTTTTGCTGGAACCCGGCGCGATGACCATCGCCACGCCTGCGGGAATCACCTTGATCGACGCCGCGGGCGCCCGCAGCCTCTACGCATTTCATGGACTGGTGAACAATCACGTCTACGCGTTGGCGCGCGCCGGATCGAAAACCCTGGCCGGGACGCTCGGCGGCATCTCCGTGCTGGAAGGCGATCGCCCCGGCGTCCGCTACACCACCGCGAACTCGCCGCTGAAGCAAAACTGGATCACCGCGATTGCCGGCGTGGGCGCCGATGAGTACATCGGTACCTATGGAGCGGGTATCGTACGTCTCACCGCAAACGGAGTGTTTGAGCCCGTGGAAGGAAACTTCGAAGTGAATCCGTTGGCCATGGTGACGGACGGTGATCGCATCTACGCGGGCACCCTCGGCCGTGGACTCTACATCTACGATCGCTCGACCGGGCGCGGCCGATTCTCCACCGTCGGCTTGCCGTCCGGCAACGTGACGGCGCTGGCCGCGCGCGGCGGCATCCTTTATATAGGTACGGACAACGGCCTGATTCGCGTGCCGGAAGCGGAGATCGTGGAATGAGGCGGCGCCTGGCGTTCTCGTTGCTGTTGGCCGCCGCGTTCGCGCGCGGCGACGGCGGAATCCTTGTGCCCACCAATTTGGCGCAGCCGAATCCGAACGCCCTGACCATGGCGGAGATGGCCATCGATATCACCATCGACGACGGCGACGCGCGCGTGCTGGTGCGCCAGGTCTACGCGAGCCACGTCGGCCAAATCCTCGAGGGAAAATATTCCTTCGCGCTGCCGGGCCGCGCCATGATCTCCGACTTCGCCGTTTGGGACGACACCACGCGAATCCCCGGCGTGATCCTGGAACGCAAACGCGCCGAAGAGCTTTACAAGGACATCAAGCTGCAATCCATCGATCCGGGATTGCTCGAAGGCGGCGAAGACGCGGCCGAGGGCCGCCGCAGCGCCGTATTCAGCGCGCAAATCGTGCCGATCCCCATGTTCGGATCGAAGCGCATCGAGCTCGAGTATCACCAAACCATTCCCGTGGACGACCTGGCGTCGCTGCTGGCCATTCCGCTGAAGCCCGGCGCGTATCAGCAGCAGGCCGTCGGACATATGTGGATCACGCTCGAACTGCGTTCCTCGCAAGCGCTGAAGGATTTTCAGATTGTCTCGAAGGCCTACGCCGTCCAGGTGCGCGAGCAGAATCCGCACCTGGTGCGCGCCACGTTTGAAGCGCGCAACGTCAATCTCACTGAAGATTTTTCCGTTCGCTACGGCTACGAACCATCTGCCACCGCGAAACTCGGTGTGATCGCGCATCGCGACTCGGCCGGCGAGCCGGGATTCTTTCAGGCCTCGGCGCTCCTCGCTCCCGCGCCGGCCGCGGCGAGCGCCGCCCGCACGGTGGTCGTGCTCTTCGACAATTCGCTCTCCATGCAGTGGGAAAAGTTGGAGCGCAGTTTTGCGGCGCTCGACGGATTGTTGCACGCGCTCACGCCGCGCGATCGCTTCAACGTTCTGATGTTCAACACCGAAATCGAAACGTTCCAGCCCGATCCAACGGCGGTGTCGCCGCAAAGCGTGGAGCAGGCGCTCAACTGGGTTCGCCAACGGAGGTTGCGAGGCGGAACAAATCTCGAAGCGGCGCTCACCGCGGGAGTGGCGCAAGGACGCCGCGGAGCGGATGAAACGGAATTGGTTTTGCTGTCCGACGGCGGCGCGACGCGCGGCGTCATCGCCACCGGAAAGCTCGCCGACTGGTACGCCAAGCAAAACCCGCCGCGCACGTGCGTGTGGGCCGTCGGCGACGACGCCAACATTCCGCTGCTGACGATGCTGGCGCGCAATCCCGCGAATAACCCGGGATTCGTGGAAGCCATTCGCTCCACCGAGCCGGCCGAATTCCCGCTGCGGCTCTTTTTGTCGAAGGTCACGCGAAAGCCGGTGGATGGTTTGAACTTCACGGCCGCGCCGGCGTCGAATTTACGCTTGGTTTATCCACTGGAAGAAACGCGTTTCCCCGGATCGATGGCGTCTTGGATCGGGCAATACCAGCAGCCCGGGGCGGCGACCTTTTCGGCCGGCGCGATGCAAGCCACGGCGGATTTGCCCGCGGTCGCCCGGGAACATCCCGAACTTCCGCGCACCTGGGCGGCGGCGCGCGTGAAGGCGCTGCTTGAAAAGATCGAACGCGACGGCGAAGATCGCGAATCGATCGACGAAATCATTCGCCTCTCGCGCAAATACAAATTCGTCACACCGTACACCTCATTCCTGGCCGCGCCGCGCGCCTTGTTGCGTCCGCGCTTGATTCGTCCCGGCGATCCCGTCCTGCGCGTGCACACCGACGCCGCCGTCGCCTCGGTCACAGCGCTGTTTCCCTTTGGACTGGTGCAATCACTCCGCTATTTGGCGGGCGAGGATGTCTGGCAAACGCGTTTTCTCGCGCCAAAGGAAATGTCGGACGGCACGTACTGGGTGCGCCTCATTCTGCGCGACCGCCAAGGCCGCGTTTATCGCGAACGGAAAAGCTTTGTGATCGCCAGCAAACCGCCGGTGGTGCGCGTGAAGCTCGACAAATCGCGCTATCGCGCCGGCGACGTGGTGCACCTGCGTGCCAGCGCGTCGCAACACACGCGCACCGTGCTCGCGCGCATGTACGGAACGGCGGCCGTCGAACTGCATTGGGATTCGCGTTCGGCCGCTAACACCGGCGATCTCGCGATACCTGCGGGACTCGCGCCGGGAAGCTACGTGTTGACGGTTACCGCCGAGGATATCGCGCACAACATCGGGAGTCAGGAGGTACGCATCGATGTACTTCCGTAGGAAATGGCTGGTCGCCGCGTCCTTCTGCGCGATGTTCGCAAGCTCCGAGTGGTACAACAACTTCGCCAAAACGGATCCGCTGCACGACGTCTTCTGGAAAACCGCACCGATGCCGGGCGGTCCAGTGCCGGCGCGAAGAACACCGCGTGAAATGCGTCCTCTGCTGGCGGCGCGCCTGGACCTGCGCGCTCTGGAAGCCGAGCGCGCCATGGACTACGTCGCCGCCGAACAGGATTGGAAGCAACGTCCGCCCATTGAACTGGCGGACTTCTACCATCGCCGCAATCGCGCCGCCGACGAAGTGCAAGCGCTCTTAGCGACGGGCCGGCAGCCGTCACCCGACTCCGAAAAGCTGACGCCGCCCGCGCAGCAAGCTTCTTGGCGCGCCTTCGAGCGAGTCTTCGCCTTGATCGACGCGCAGGCGCTGCCGTCCACCGAACAAGGTCCCGCGTATCAAGCGTGGATGTTGCGCTATCCCAAGGAAAGTTCGGTTCCGGCGCGCTACTTCGGTTTCCTCGTGAAGCAGAAGCAATTCGCGGCGGCCGGCGCGTTGATCGCGCGCTATCAACGCGACTTCCCGGGCGATCACGTGTTTCCCGTGACGGCGCGCGCGTCGCTCGCCGAAGCGCGCGGGAATGGCGCGACCGCCGTGGCGGCGTACGATCAGGCGTTCGATCCACTGTGGCCGGACGAATTGCAAAACGCCTACTTCAAGTTGCTCTCCGAGCGTCGAATGCTGCGCGACTTTCTCTCGCGCGCTCGCGCGGATGCAGCCGAGAAACCCGACGACCTCGCGCCGGCCACTCGCATCTTTTTCTATTACTCGCGCCAAGGCAATCAAGCCGCGGCGCGGCGCGCGCTGCTTGAGTATCGCATCCGCAAAGAGGCTCGACATTCCGACTGGACACCTGCGCAGCTGCGAACGATGGCGCGCTTGTTCGAGGCTTCGCGCGATTACGTGGAAGCCGCTCGCGCTTGGCAACAGCTCTCGGAAACGTCCGGCGATGGCGCGGCCGCCGAGGACGGCACAGCGGGCTTGGTGGGAGTCCTTCTCAACGCCCCCGAACAACCGATCGAGTTCGGCTCTTCCGATCTCACGTTTCTTCGCGACGTCGCCACGATCGATCCGTATCCCGGATTTTTGAACGGCATCTTGTCCTTGGTGTTGAACTCCACCGAACCAGGCGCGAAATTCGCGAGCCTGGAAGGCGGACCCGCCGTCAGCTATTTTCATCGAGCGAAAGCCGCCGAGTTGCTCGCGCAACTCGATACGCGATTCCCACGCAACGCGCGACGCCCCGAATTGCACGCCGCGCTGGTGGAAGCATACGCGGCATACGGCTCGGACGCCGGCGTGATCGCCGATGGCGTGAAATTCCTGGCGGAATTTCGTGACGCGCCGCAGCGCTTGGACGTCGCGCTGCGCATGGCCGAATCGTATGCACGCACGCGCCGCGAGCGCGATGAATTTGCGTTGTACGATTCGCTCCTCAAGGATTTGGGTACGCGCGCTGGCAATGTTCCGCTCGGCACGGCCGCCGCCGCGCCGGCGCCGCTAGCCGAGGATCAAGATAATCCGGCGCCTCCTACGGGAATGCCGCCGGTCAATCGCGGACGCGCTCCTGACAGCGGTGCGCGATCGCCCGACTACGCGCGCATTCTCGATCGCTATGTGGCGCGTCTCGTCTCCCTGCGCCGCGTCACCGACGCGGCGACGCTCTATCGCCGCGAAATCGACCGCAACCCGAGCGATCCGGGATTGTACGAGCGCCTCGCCGCATTTCTCGATCAGAATCGCCGCTTCGCCGAAGTGGAAACGGTCTATGGCCAGGCGATGTCGCATTTCCCGGATCGTTCCTGGCACCACAAGCTGGCGCGCTGGTATCTGCGTCAGAAGCGCACCGCCGATTTCGAAAAACTCACGCGCGAAGTCACGGGAGTTTTCAACGGCAGCGATCTCTCGTCGTACTTCAGTGACGTGGTCACCGGTCCTCAGGTCGATGCGGTGATGTATCGCCAATTGAATCTCGCGGCCCACGATCGTTTCCCGGAGAATTTGATTTTTGTCCGCAATCTCCTCGACGCCTACACGCGCAACGGCACGCAAAATCCCGCGGGGATCGATGCGTTGTTGCGCCAATACTGGCCGCTCGACGATGGATTGCGTCAGCGCTGGCTGGAGCATCTTTCGGCGACCAATCGCTTGGAGAGCGAACTGCAAGCGACCAAGACTCTCGCCGCGGCGCCGGGTGGATTTAATGCACCCGCCACGCTTTTCACCGCGGAAGCGGAAATTTGGCAAGGACACTTCGAGGCGGCCGCCGATCCGTACGACAAACTTGTCGCCGACAATCCCGGCGACGCCGCGGCGGTAGCGCGCGACGCGACTCTGCAGCGTTCACTCGAGCGCGTGGATCGCGCCGTGGCGCTGGAAGAATCGCTCGCCAAACTCGACCCTCGCGATCGCGCGCCGCTAACGCACGCGGGAGAAATTCAAGCGGATCGCGAGAAATACGCCGCCGCCGCGCCGTACTGGAATCGCATCGCGGCCATCGAGCCGGGCCGCGCGGACGGATATCTCGAAGCGGCGACAGTTTTCTGGGATTATTACCGCTACGACGACGCCTTGCGTTTGATCGCCGCGGGACGGACCAAGCTTCACGATCCGGCGTTGTACGCATATCAAGCCGGCGCGATCTACGAAAACAAACGCGAATACCCGGCCGCCGTGCGCGAGTACATGAAGGGCGCGCTGGCCTCCGATGCCGAATCGGAAGCGCGCAATCGTCTTGTAAGGCTCGCTCGCCGCGCCGACCTTCAACCAATGATTGAAACGGCGGCGGCGACGGCGGCGATCTCGCCCACGCAATTTGCACTGCGCACGGCGTTGCTCGAGCGAGATTCCACGCGCCGCGCCGATCTCGAGGCGTATCTCATCGGGCTCGCCGCGAACACCTCGTCGTTCGACATGCTGGCTCGTGTGGAACAAGAAGCTGTGAAGCAGGGCATGGACGACGTGCGGCAAAAGGCGGTGGAGCGCGAGATTGCCGTCAACAAAGATCCCGTGGAGGGCATGCGCCTGCGTCTGGAACTCGCCGGATTGCACGAGGGACGCAATCAAATTCCCGAGGCGCGCGCGATAATCGTTGAGTTGTACCGCGATCATCCCACGATCCTCGGCGTAGTCCGCGCGGCGGTCGATTTCAACTGGCGTCACAACACGCCCGATGGTGCGATCACGATCTTGCAGAAAGCCGGCGATGCGTCGTACCCCGCCCAGAAGCGCGCATTCCTGCTGGAAGCCGCGCGGAAATGCACGGAGGCCAAGCAATACGCGCGGTCCCGCGAGATCCTGGCGCAGCTCACCAAAGACTCGCCGTTCAACGGCGAATACCTTGCCGCGATCGCCGATAGCTACGGTCAGGCCGGCGATGATGCGGGTCTTCGCGAGTTCTATACGACGACGCTCACGGCATTGCGCGACTCGAAACTCTCCAGCGACGAGCGCATCGCGCTGACGTCGCAGATGCGCCGTGGCCTGATTCCCGCACTCGTACGGCTGAAAGACTTCAGCGGCGCCGTCGATCAATACATCGAAGTGATCAATCGCTATCCGGAAGACGCCGCGGTTACCAGTGAAGCGGCGAACTTCGCGGCGCGCAACAACCTGAAGCCGCGATTGCTCGACTACTACGTGAAGACGGCCGCGCAGTCGCCGCGCGATTTCCGTTGGCCGCTGGTGTTGGCGCGTTTGCGCACGCAGTTCGAAGATTTTCCCTCGGCGATTTCAGCGTATGCAGCGGCCATCGCGATTCGCCCCGATCGTCCGGATCTCTTGCAGGCCCGCGCGGAACTCAACGAACGTCTGCTGCAATTCGCCAACGCGCTGGCCGACTATCAAAAGCTGTACGACTTGAGCTATCACGATCCTGCATGGATGGCGAAAGCGGCCGAGGCCGACGCGCGTCTCGGCAAAACGCAGGATGCCGTGGCCGCGCTGCGCAAGGCTTACATCGAGGGACGCCCCGACAAGGGCGAGAACTACAACAAGGTCGCGGACCAGTTGGCAAAATGGAATCTTCCCGAGCAAGCGCTGCCGTTTGCCGAAGAGGGCTTCAAGAAATCGCCCGGCGATTACTGGACGTTCCTAAAGTTGCTGATGCAACTGCGCCGTTACGACGACGCGATTAAGCAACTGCTTTCCGTTCCCGAAGAAGCACGGAACGGCGCGCTGCAAAGAACGCTGGGCGGAATCGCCGGGACGTATTACACGGCCGAAGAGAAGGCCGGGTTCGCGGCCGCGGTCGACAAACTCACGCCCGAACAACGCGGTCAACTGGTTTATCTCGCGGAAGCGTCGGCCACGCCGGACTTGTACGTTCGCCTTCTGGTGGAGAGGTTGAACGCCAAAGGCGAAGTGCAAGACCGCTCCCAACTGGAAGACATCCAGAAGCGCCGCATGAAGTACTCGGAACTTGGCGCAATGTTGGAGGCGTTCGCCGCCACGCGCCAGGAAATTCCCGAGAAGAACGCCGAGCTCGACCGTGCCGTGCAGGCGTTTCGCGAGGGCGGCGACGAAACGCAGGAACTCCGCCTGCTCGAATTGCGTTTGCGTAGCGGATTGCCGCCGGGTCCGGAAATGAATCGCTATCTGGCCCTCGTAGCCGCGCGCGATCCGCGCCGGTTGGTCGAGTTGGCGCGCACAGGCAGCGGAACCGATTTGCGCAACGCCGCCGCGACGAAAGCAATCACGATGGGCGATGCGGCGCTCGCTCGCGCGGCGATGCAAGCGCGCGGTGCGGGCATTTCGCCGGTGTGGTCGCGCGCGTACACGGGCCTGGCGGGATTGTATTGGTCCGACGCCTCGCCGGAAGTCGCGCAGGCGTTTACGGCGGCGCTCGATTCCGGAACAATCGGCCAGCGTCTCGGCAAAACGATCGATCGCCGTGAGCAACTCGCCGGCGATATCTGGTTTTACTACGGCGCGCGCTTCGGCGATTACCTCGATTTCCTGAAGCGTGCCAACGCTGAGGATTTTCTTCCCGCGAGTCTCGAAGCGCGCCCGTCTTCCACGAGCGCGTTCACCGGCCTCGCGGACCATTACGCGGAAACCGGCAATCTAGCGGCGGCGCTTGCGGATTATGATCGCGCGCTGGAACTCGACCGCACGCTGATCGCCCCGAACACGGGCGCCGCCGCGGCGCTCTGGAAGCAGGGCCGCCGCGATGAGGCGGTCGCGCGCTGGAAACTCGCGTTGGCCGGCTGCGAAAAACTGACGGTTGACATGCGGCGCTTCGGCGAGGAACTCGGCCGCGTACTCGAGTCGCTCAAACAAGCCGGCGCCTATTCGCAAGTCGCGCCGGACGCGGAGAAATCGCTACGCGTGTTTTTTCACTCGAACGGGGCGATGTTCGATGTTCGTGTGCTTGCACTGGCCGCGGAACTTGCCGGACTCCCCAAAACCCTCGACTTGGCCGGCGCCGCGCCGGACGAATTGACGCTGCTCGAAACCATCGTGCACGCGCCGTGGGTCGCGGATCGCGATCGCGGTGCAATTCTCGAGCGAATCGTGGCGTTAGCCGAGCGCAGCGTCGCGGAGAATTTCGGCGAAGCTCGCTTTCAAGCGGAAGGCCTGCTGCGAAACTGGCGAATCCAATACGCTGAATTCCTTCTCGATTCGAAGCAACCCGCGCGCGCCGCCGAATTGGTGGCGGCGCTGCGCTCCAGCGACAAAACGCACTTCGATAGCATCGATGTTTTGGAAATTCGAGTCGCCGGCCTCGATCCGGGCGGCGCCAAGCTCGATGCGCTCTTCGAACGTTATCGCCGCGATCCAACCGTCGCCGCTTCGGATGCGACGCTGGCAGACGCGGCGGCGCAACTTCGCTCGACGAACGCCGCGGCGCGAGGGCGCGTCTTGGAATTCCTATACACGCGACAACTAGAAGCCAACAGTCCCGCGCCGGCCGCCTTTCTGGGTCTTGCCGAAGTGCGGCTTGAGCAAAACAATGTCGCAGCCGCGCTGGTGTTGTTGCGCCGGATGAACCTGGTCGCCGGCGCGCCGTTTGAAAACTTGATGCCTTCGGCGCGAGCATTGGAGAGTCACGGGCACGCGGTGGAAGCGAACGAGTTTTTGGCGGCACGCATACGCGCCGTGCCGTGGGATCTGGAAGCGCGGGCGATGCAAGCGCGTTTGCAGCGCGACACCGCGGCGCTCGCTGCCATCGCGCGTGATCCGCACGCACCGGCGGCCATGCGCGCGCGAGCGTCCGGCGCGGATCCCCTGGCCGTCGCGCAGCGTGCAGGCGACGCCACGGCCAAGCTGCGCGCGTTGCTCGATGCGATCGCCGCCGATCCCGGTAATCTCGAAACCCGCGTCGCGGTTTTCCACGCCGCGATCGACGCGCATCGCGATCGGCTCGCGGTGTCGGCGCTTGAGTCGCTCGATTTGATGCGCAGTATCAATGACGGAGAGGAACCCAGTGAGGAGCAATATCGGCGGGTGGTCCCGCGTATGGTTTTCTTTCCGCAACTGCCGCTGAACGATGGGCCACGCGCCGCCCTAGCCGGCGACCTCGGACACGCGCGCGAACGTTTGGGCGAACTTGTTGAAGCCGAGCGACTGTTTGGCGTGGCGAGCCAATACGATCCCGCGGGCGTTTGGAAGCGCGAAGAAGATCGCGTAAAAGCGCAGATCGGGCGCGACAGCGAGAACGCCAAGCGGCGACCGGAGATCAAAGTATCATTGGAGCAGAGCCGCGTGGTTCGTCCGCGCCTAGGAGGGCAGCCATGAAGATCGCGCTCGCGTTACTCCTGGCGATGGCCGCGGCCGGCGCGGTCGTGGTGTGGCAAGCGCCCCCGCCCGCTCCGCAGACGATGGCCGGCTACATCCCCGCCGGTCCCGCGCTGGTGTTGGAAGCTTCCGATTTCGCGGCGCTCCTCCGCGATTGGCAGGGATCAAAAGAAAAATCTGCGTGGCTCGCGAGCGACAACTACAAGGTTTTTTCCAACTCCATGCTGCTTCTGCGACTCTCGCAACTGCGCGATGAGTTCGCGGGCGCGGCGGCGTTGGCGCCCGACATGTCGCTCGTGGAATCGGTGGCGGGGACGCATAGCATTCTGGCGCTCTACAATCTGCGTGAAATCGAATTCGTCTACATCACCCGATTGCCGACGGCGAAAGCGGTCGAGAGCGTTCTCTGGCAGAAGCGCAACGACTATCAGCCGCGACAGTCTGGTGGCGTCACCTACTACGTTCGTTCGCAAGGCGACCGCCAAGTTGCATTCGCCGCGAGCGGCGATTATCTGGTGCTCGCGACACGCGAAGACCTGATGGGTCGCGCACTCGCCCTCATGAATTCGGCTCAGGCCGCCGGCGTTCCCGCCGTCACGAGTGACGCGTGGTTTCAACAAGCCGTCGCCGCTGCGGGACCGGCGGGCGATTTGCGGCTCACGCTCGATCTTCAAACACTGGCGCGCGCACCGCAGTTCCGTAGTTACTGGATTCAGCAGAACACGCCGGACCTGCGCGCGTATCGCGCGGCCATCTGCGATCTGCGCCGGACGCCGAGTGAAATTCGCGAAGAGCGCATGATGTTGCGCATGGAATCGGCGGCCGCACCCGCGGCGCTCGACTCCGCGATCGCCGGCATGATTCCTTCGGGCGCGGGACTGTATCGCATGTGGTCCGCGCCGAGCGTCGACCAAGTGGTCGCGGCGCTGCGGCACAAAGTGTTGCGTCCCGGACCTGAGTTTCCATCGGGCTCGCCGGGGGGCACTGTTGCGGTCGCGCCACAAAGCAACGATGACGACGCCGACGCGGCCACGACCGACGACGACACCGACGATAGCGATGCCGCCGACGCTGACTCCGATTCGCCTCAAGATCCGCCACAAGTTGCCGCGCCAAGCGAAGATCTCGAGACGCGCATCGACGAAGCGCCGCTGCCTTCCGGCGCGGCCACGTTCGACGACAAGCCCCTGCGCCAACTCCTCAGCGCATCGACGCCGCGCGCGATGCTCGTAGCTCAGACGGTCCGCGATATTCCCGGCGGAATTCTCGCCGCCACACGCGCCGTCGTGATTGTGGAAGCCGATTCCTGGGACGCCGCAGTTGTCCGCGAGATTTTCGGCGCGTCGGCGACAATTCGCGGACGCTTTCTGATTGCGGGCGACGCCGGCACGGCGCAAGCCGCGGCGGCTCTCGGCGACGGTGTCGTGTACACGGCGCGTTTCGCGCATGCGCAAGAGCGCGGCGGATACATCAAGATGCTGCGTCTCATGGATCAGCAACCGGCATGGGCGCGCACCGCGGAGAACGATGCACGCCAGCCGCTCTTCTTCGCCGAGAATCTTACGAGTCTCAGCGGGGCGTTGCAGCGCTTGAGCGATATGTCGATTGTGGTGCGCGATACCGGCCACGCCTTGCAGCAAACCGTGGTCTACCACATCGCGCCATGATTTCGCTTCTCTTGTGGCTCGTGGTAGCACCGCGCGTTCCGAAAATCGAAGTAACGGAAATCGATTTGCAGTCGGGCGCGATTGTGAAAGAAGGCTGGCGCACGCCGGCGCCGGTGGGATCGTTGATCAAGCCGTTCACCGCGATGGCCTACGCCGCGCGCCACGACTACAGGTATCCGCAACTCGAATGCGCGCCCGGCACGTGCTGGCTGCCCGCGGGACACGGGCGCGTGGGCATTCGCGAAGCGGTGGCGTATTCCTGCAATTCCTATTTCTTGCAACTGGCGCGTGGAGTCGGCGTCGACGATTTGAACGCGGTCCTGCGGCGGTTCTCCCTTCCCGTGATGCTTGAAACCGCGGACCACGGCGCGTTCATCGGATTGGGCGACGACTGGCGCGTGAAGCCGCAAGAATTGCTGCGCGCCTACGGGGAAATCGCGTCGCGTGCGGCGGAACCGGGCGTTGCGGAGTTGCTCGAGGGCATGGCGCTTTCCGCGAAAGCGGGCACGGGAAAAGCCGCGGGGCGCGGAGGCGAATCAGAAAATTCCTGGCTTGTGAAGACGGGCACCGCGCCATGCGTCCACGCGGACCACATGCCCGGCGACGGTTACGCGCTCGGCCTGTATCCGGCGTCGCATCCTCGCCGCGCGATTCTGGTGCGCGCCCACGGCGCGACGGGCGCGGAAGCGGCCGCGTTTCTCCACTGAAGATGCTACTGGTGGCCATTAGCGTCTTCAGTCTGTTTCATCCTCGCGCGCTGGAGGTGCGCGTCGCCGATGTCGCCGTGGAGCTTCACGTTGGCTCCGCCGCGCTGCCGTATTCGCTGGCGGACGGCGCTGATTTCACGCTCGCAGTTCCGGGGAAAATCGAGCGCCACTTTCGCGGCGGCCTGGAAATCATCGAAGAGCATGGTGAACTTCGCGCCATCGTTCGCATGGATTTGGAAACGGCCGTCGCGTCGATTGTCGCGGCGGAAATTCCCGCCAGCGGCGCGCCCATCGAAGCGCTGCGCGCGCAAGCCGTCGCTGCGCGATCGTTTCTCGCCGCCGCACACGGGCGCCATCGCGGCTTCGACTTTTGCGACACGACGCACTGCCAGTTTCTTCGCCAACCTCCTGAACCCAACGAAAAAGCGTTTCAGGCCGCCGAGTCCACGCGCGGACTCACGCTGCGTTTTCGCGAGCAAACCATCGCCGCGCTGTATTCCGCCGATTGCGGTGGACACACCGACGCCTCGCCGCCGGGCGCGGATGGCTACGCGTATTCACGCGTCGCCTGCGCACGTAAAGGAGTCCGTCGCGGTCACGGCATGGGATTGTGTCAAGTGGGCGCGGCGGCGCTGGCCGCGAAAGGAAAATCGTATCTGGAAATTCTGACGTTCTACTATCCCGGCGCGACGGTGAAGTAGCGCTAATCCACTAACCCGGCGCGCATCGCGAAGCGCACCAGCTCGCCTGTCGAGTGCAGGTTCAGTTTCTCCATGATGCGTCCGCGATGCGCGTCCACGGTGTAGACGCTGAGTTGCAGCGCTTGCGCGATATCCTTGTTGGTTTTTCCCTCGGCGATCAACTGCAAGACCTCGCGTTCGCGATTCGTCAGCAAGTCCAGCGGATCGGTGACGTGCTTGCGGTAATCGGTGAGCACACCGTCGGCGATCGCGGGACTTAGGTACGCTTCGCCCTTCGCCACGGCTCGAACCGCGGCGAGAAGATCGCGGTCGATGGAATCTTTCAGCAAATATCCCTTGGCGCCGGCGCGCAGGATTTCGCGAACGTACACCGAATCCTTGTGCATGCTCAGCGCCAGCACGCGCGCGTGCGGCGCGGCGGCGCTCATGCGGCGAGTGGCTTCGATGCCGTTCAGGTTCGGCATGGCGACGTCCATCACCACTACGTCGGGCCGCAGTTTTTCCGCTTGCTCCACGGCCTGATTGCCGTCGCCCGCCTCGCCGACAATTTCCATGTCCGGCTGCTCGGAGAGAATCAGGCGGAAACCTTGGCGAACCACGGCGTGATCGTCGGCCAGTAAGATGCGCGTCTTCTTGCTCATGATTTTCTCTCCACAATTTCCAGCGGCAGCGACACCGCGATGCACACACCGGACGTTCCATTGCCCGGCGCGCCGTTCCCCAGCACAAACTCGCCGCCGATGCTGCGCGCGCGGGCCCGCATGCCGGTCATGCCCATGCCGCGATTTCCGTCGGCGACGCCGTGAGCCAAGCCGCGTCCATTGTCGGCGACCGTCAGCGAAATCTGCCCGCTGGAAGCGTGCAATTCCAGCGTAACGCGCGTGGCGCCGGAGTGTCGCGCGATATTGGTGAGCGCTTCTTGCGAAATGCGAAAGAGATGTGTCTCGGTCTCGTCAGGGAGCCGGCCGTTGAAGTTGGAGCGATAATCCACGTCGATGCGTGTGCGTTGATGAAACCTTTCGGTCAACCATCGAAGCGCCGCGTCGAGGCCGAAATCGTCGAGGATCAGCGGACGCAGCAGTTGCGAGAGTTGGCGCACGTTACCGATCGCTTCGTTGACCTGATGCAGACAATCGTCGATGCGCTCCCGCGCGGCCGCGTTCGATGCTTCACCTGACTCCAGCGCGACAAGATTCGCCTTCACCGCCGTGAGCGACTGCCCGAGTTCGTCGTGCAGTTCGTGCGAAAAGCGGCGCGCCGTGGTTTCTTGGCTTTCCACCATGTGCCACGAGACGCGGCTCAACTCGCTCGCTTGCCACTCCATGCGGCGGAAGAGCACGTGCGTCACGCGCACCGTGAGAATCGCGCAGAGCATCGCGAGGAATACGCAGATTCCTAAAAGAATTGTCGAGCGCGAAACGAGTTGCTGCGATCCTTCGGTGATCACGTTCCGGCTGATCGCGTAGTTACTTTCGTTGGCGCGCACGATAGCGCCCGATTCCTCGAGGATTTTTCCATTCAGACGGAAGAGTTCCTGCGAAAGCGTCGGCGGGATCGTCTCCATCGCCAGCAGGCGGCGCGCCTCGGCAGCGAATTTCGTGGTGGTGGCTTGCAGTTCGCGCCACGGTTTTTCCTGCGGCTTGCCTTTCACCGCTTTCACGAGTTCTTGCATCTGCGTCTCGGTGGCGCTGAGTTCTGAAAGCGCGCGTTCGCGATCCAGCGTCTCGGGATCGTGCGCCATGCGATGGAAAACCCAGGCGAGCGCGGCCTGCTCGCGCTGGATTTGCTCGATCAAGTCGGTGGCGGTTAGGTCTTGCGTCGCCAGCGTTTGCGCGCTCGATCGGATTTCGTCGACCTTTTGAAGTCCGATGTAAGCGGCCGCCAGCAGAAACGCGATCACCAGCGAGAATCCGCCGACCAGCACGGCCAAAATCATTTTCTGGCTGATTTGCTTCGACATAGCCTGACGCCTCAACTTCATTGTAGCAGCGAGGTTGGCGGGCGCAGCCGTATCCGGGCGGCATCCCCCAAGATCGGGGGTGTTTCTAGCCTCGTGGGGCTATCGCGCCTAGACGCCGTTCGCGAGAGGATGAAACACAGAGGGAACGGCCAGACGAAATGGAGGCGCCCTCAATAAGGAGAAAAGGCTATGAAGAAACTACTTACTGCAGTAATGTTTACGGCGTTAGCGGTGGCTCCGGCGTTCGCTCTGTCGTCTCAAGACGCCAAGGCAACCGACACCAAGATGGCGGCCAAGAGTGCCACCGGCAAGAAGGCGTCGACGGGCAAGAAGGCCACCACCGGCAAGATGGCGGCCACGGGCAAGAAAGCGGCGACGGGCAAGAAGGCCGCGACCGGCTCCACGGGCAAGAACTAGTCTCGAGCTCGAAACTTCAAGTTCGTCATTTCGTCTGGACGCGCGGGGTCAGGGCCGAATCAAAGGCCGGATTTCGGCTGCATGGTCGCCGGCCCCGCGCTGTCTTCAAATCGTCCCAGGAACGAAGAGACTTCGCGTAATACTTCTTTGGTCGATCCACTCACCTTTTTGCAATTCGGCAACGTCGCGAGGAAACTCGCGCCGAAGCGCCGCGTGACCACGCGCTGATCGAGGCAAAAGAACACACCGAAATCGCTGTGACGCCGGATGAGCCTTCCGAACGCCTGCTTGAAGGCGATGGCCGCCGCGGGCACGGAAAAATCCTGGAACGGATCGCCGCCCGCGCGCTCGATGGCTTCGAGGCGCGCTTCCATTACCGGCTCGTCGGGCACCGCGAACGGCAGGCGGTGCAGGATCAGCGAGCACAGCGATTCTCCCGGTACGTCGATTCCCTCGCGATAGCCCGACGTTGCGAGCAGTACCGACGTAACGTCGTCGCGAAATTCACGGATCAAATCGCGCTTGCTCATTTCGCCTTGCACCAGCAAACGAAAGCCGAGTTTGTCCGCATGCGGCGCGAGGATTTCGTGCGTCTTCCGCAGCGCACCCCAGGAATTGAACAGTACCAAGCAGCGCCCGCGCGTGGCTTTCCATGCTCGCCATAAAAAACGCGCCGACTCCTCCACGAATTTCGCATTGTCCGGCGGCGGCAGATCCATGGGAAACGCCGCGAGCACGCGATGGCGCAGGTCGAAGGGTGAATCGAGCAGCAGCGACGACGCCCGCGGCTTCACTTCGCCGTTCAATCCCGTGCGTCCTTCGAAATAGTCGAAACTGCGGCCGACGGCGAGCGTCGCCGAAGCCATGATCGCGGTGTCGAGTTTCTTGAACAGGCGTTGTTCCAGATGCGGCGCGATGGAGAGCGGCGCCATCGCCAGTTTCACGTCGGACGGTGCGACAATTTGCGCGCGGCGCATCGTCTCCGGCTGAAACCACTTCACGGTGTCTTCCACGCCGGCCATCGCGTCGAAGAACACGCGCACGTTCGACGCGGCGATCCGCAGTTTTTCTTCGGACGCGCGCAGCACGGCGAGATCGCGCTGCTCGAACAGCGTGGTCATGTAGCCCAAGCGCGACACCGCGCCGTGGAGCCGCTCCCCTACGAGTTCGAGCGCGGTCGCGAGATGATGCCCCGCCGTTTGCGCGGCCAAGAATTCGGGGCGCTGATAGACCGCCGGTGTCAAGCGCAACGCATACGGTTTTGCTCCCTCGGCCAGCAGCGCGCGCCACGCGGCGGTCATTTGGCGGAACGCGTCCTCCACGGTCGCGGAGAGGCCGGCGAGTTCGGTTTCCACTTGGGTGTCCAGAAATGTGGCGATGGCGCGTTTCTCGCGCGCGGGAATCTTCATTTCTTCTACCGCGGCTCGCACGCGCCCAAGCGCCCCGCCGCTGCCGCGCCCACCGCGCAATCGCGAGAGGGCGTAGCGCAGAGACCCGGCGGAGATTTCCGTGCCCAGAAATCCGGTGGCGGCGTCTTCCATCTTGTGCGCTTCGTCGAGCACCAGCACGGAAAACGGCGGAAGCACTTGTCCGCCTTCTTCCTTCACCGCGAGATCGGCGAAGACCAAGCTGTGATTCGCCACCACAATCTTCGCGGCTTGCATCCGGCGGCGCGACTGGAAATAAAAGCACGACTCGAAGAACGCGCAATCCTCACGCGCACAGGTGTCGCGATCGGCGCGCACTTCGCTCCATAACTCGTCGGAGACTCGGGGCGCATCGGCGCGTGTGCCGTCGCTGGGCGCGGCGTTCTCGGGCGACATGGCCGCTTGCATCCACTCGTAAAGCTTTTCGAGATTGCCGGCCGCTTCCGGATCAAGCGCGAGACGTCCGAGGGCGGCCATTTCCAGGTCGCGCTGGCACGCATACGCGCCCATGCCCTTGGCTTCGGCGGCGGGCAGCGCGATTTGAAACTCGGCGAGCGCTTGTTGAATCAGCGGAATGTCCTTGCCGATGAGTTGATCCTGCAATACGTGCGTCGAGGAGCTCACCACCACCGGACGATCCTGGCGCAGCGCGTACAACGCCAGCGGCGCAAGATACGCCATGCTTTTTCCCGTGCCGGTGGCCGCTTCTACGCTGAGCAAGCTTTTGTTGTTGAGCGCCGCTTCCACGCGCGCGGCCATTTCCATTTGTTGCGGACGCGACTCGTAACCGGGCAACAGCCGCGCGATCACGCCGCCGGGTCCCAGCAATTCTTCCACCGTAGGAAGTGGCAGCGCCGCGGCGCCGTCCTTCTTAGCGGCTTTCGGTTGGGATCTGGCGTCCTGCACGAAACCATCATATGCTGTGAGAATGTCGCGCGTGCCCAGGATCGTGCGATGCATCGTGTTGTGGTTGGCCGCGATTCTCTTGTGCTTCGCGCTGTTCGGTCAGAAAAAGGCGCCACCCCCGGCGCCGATGAATGTGAACACCGCGACGATCGCGCAATTGAAGACGCTGCCCGGATTGGGCGACGCCACGGCGCGCGCGATTGTGGACTATCGGCAAAAGAACGGGGCTTTTAGGCGTGTCGAAGAGCTTTTGATCATCAAGGGAATCAGCAAACGGCGTTTAGAAGAGTGGAAGCCGTATCTCAAAATCAATTGACGGAGATCAAACGAATCATGGACGGCCAAAGACAGTTGCTTCGCCACGCGGTGGCGACTCTCGCGTATCGATCCGCCAAAGCGCTGCGTGGCGCGCCGGCAAGTTTTTCCGATTATCCGGCCGGCGTGGGTCCGCGCAGCGTGGGAAAAATCGTGGCGCACATGGGCGATCTGCTCGATTGGGCGCTCTCGATGGCCAACGGAACGAAGCAATGGCACGACACGCCGATCGGTGCGTGGGACGCCGACGTGCATCGCTACTTCGCCGCCGTAAAAGCGTTCGACGACTATCTGGCCAGCGACGCACCGCTCGACGCTTCCGCGGATCGCTTGTTCCAAGGACCCATCGCCGACGCCATCGCGCACACCGGACAACTGGCGATGCTGCGGCGCATGGCCGGTATTCCGATCAAGAGCGAAAATTATTTCAAAGCCGCGGTGACGCCGGGATCGGTGGGATTGGAACAAACGCCGCCGAAATTCGAGTTTGATTAAAAACGTTAGCCGAAGATTGACGGTTCTTTTTAACGCAGAGAACGCAGAGACGCAGAGAAAACCTGCGTTCTCTGCGTTCTCTGCGTTAAAAAAGAACCGTCAGCGTTCAGCTAACGTCCTTGCTTGGCCAACGCCGCTAGCCCTTCAGTGGCGCGCGGGTTCCCCGGATTCAACTCGATAGCTTTCTCGTAGAGCATTTTCGCCTTCGCGAGATCGCCGCGCACGGATGCTAAATCACCGAGGCGCGCGTAGGTTTCCCCGCTGCGCGGTTCGAGTTCAAGCGCTTCATTCAAGAACTTCCCGGCAAGGTCCAGTTTTCCCGTGTGTAGATAGAGGAGTCCCAAATTCGATGGCGGCTGTGGAAACGTGGGATCGAGCACCAGGGCCGCTCGCAATTCCTTTTCCGCTTCGTCGTAGCGTGCTCGTTCCAAAAACAAATAGCCGAGATTGTTGTACGCGGCGGCAAACTCCGGATTGATCTGGATCGCCTTGCGATAGAGCAAAATCGCCTCGCCGGTTTTTCCCATGCGATTCGTTTCGTACGCCAGATTGTTGTAGATGCGCGCCACGCCTTTTCCCCCGCCGGCTTTCCGTGAATTCTCGATGGCCTGCCGGTACGCCTCGGCAGCCATCTCGGCGTTGTTCATCATCGAGTAGATTTGCCCAAGATTGTTTTGCGCTTCGGCGCTATCCGGCTTCATCGCCGCGGCGATCTTGGTTTCCTCGAGCGCCTGGGGCAGCATTTCGCGGCGCAAGAGCGCTTCGCCAAGCAGCACGTGAAGTTCGGCGATGGTCGGCGCCGTACGGATGGTCTTCTGGTAATACGGAATCTCGTACCGCCAGTCGAGATTGCGCGCTTCGGTGCGCATGCCGTAGGCGACCAGCAGCGCCGCAAACAACACGGAGATTCTCGCCGTTCCCCACGCGCGCATCATCTTGGCGACGCGCCACGCGATCAGCCAGCAGAATCCCAGCGACGGCAAATAAAGGTAGCGCTCCGCCAGCAAATTGAATCCACCCCACGGCAACGTGAACGCCGGCGCGAGCGCCAGCGCGAAAAGCGCCAGGCCGAGCGCGACGGGCTCACGGCGCTTCCACAGCCACGCGAGAAGCCAGAAGAAAATCGCCAGCTCGGCGACCGATGCGATTACCCGCCAATCGGTGATGCTACGGACCGGCGGGAAATCCTCGAATGAGCTGAGCTCGATAGGCCAGAGAAGCTTTACCAGATAGCGGTGGAACAATACAATGCGAGTAAAAATCTGCGCGTCGGCCGGCAATGACGCTCCCGTGGTGAACGGTGTCAGTCCGCCGAGGGCGTGAATGCGAAACGCGAGATACGGAACGATGCCGGCGACAATCGCCAAGTAGTCAGGCCAGCGATCACGCGGGTCGCGGCGTTGAAAGAGGTCCCATGCCAGGCAGACGCCGGGAATCACGATGGCGATTTCTTTGGAGAGAAGTCCGAGGAATGTCAGCATCGCGAGCGCGATCCAGCGGAGCACACGCCATTCCGGTTTCGCGATCCCGTAGGCGGACGTATAGAGAAGCACGGCGAGCAAAATGAACAACGACGCTTCGAGATCGGGATAGCCGGAAATCCAGCAGACGTTTTCCGTGTGTACCGGCAGCGCGGCGAACAAGAACGCCGCGAGCATGGCCGTGAGTGGATCGCCCGTCGCGCGCCGAATCAGAATCAACACAAGCACGGTGCACGCGACGTTCAGCGCGATGGAAACCAAATGATAACCGGCGGGATTGAAGCCGAACCAGCGGATCGCCGCGTAAAACGTAAGATGCATCAAAGGACGGTAGTAATTCGTGAAACGTCCATCGAAGCCCCACACGTTGTGATTGAAGATTTCCACGATTCCGTACGGATCGCGCAAGTAGGAATTCTGGAAAATCTGCTGCCAATCGTCCCAGATGAAAGTGTTGGAAAGAATATTCAGGTACAGCGCCAACGCGAGCGCGGCGGCGGCCGCCGGACCCCAGCGGCGAATGGCGTCAGAAGAGGAATCGTCGCGCATCACGGCTGGGCGGGTGCGGGATTCGGATTGATGATCTCGCGAAGCACGGGCGGCTGAGCGTCAGGCTCGAATTGCCAGACGCGCCGGCCGGGATAGTGCGCCACCATCGTACGATTCTCCTCTTTGGTCAGCACGCGCGACCAAACCACGCGCGCGCTCGCGATGTCGGCGTCGTTGTAGACCCATTCATCGTGAACGAAATGCGCCGGCGTGTAGCGCACAAAAACAATGTGATTGCCGCCGAGCTTCTTCAAGTCGCGCGCGATATCGTCGCGGGTGGGATGGCGCGCCGGAGGAACGCAGCACCAACTACTGTTGTCGCCGTTCGCGCCGGGACCGCCGGCCGCGCGCACGGCGATGGTCGCGAACATCGTCAGCACCACGGCGGCCACGAGCGCCGGACCGATGCTCAGGCGCGCGAAGCGCATGTGGCGGAATCCTTGGACCAGCAGCGCGACGATCGCCGCGGTCGCGGGCGCGGCGTAATGCGGAACCACCGTTTGACTGAGCGCGAGTCCCGCGAGCAACACGGCGGCCGGCGCGATCAGTGGACGGATGCGGCGGTCGCGCCATGCGAAAAGTGCGAAGAGCAACGCGGGAGTCAACGCGGGGCCCACATAAAACGCCCACAAGGTGGTGTACTTCAGCAGCATCACGAAAAACACCGCACTGGAATCGGCCTGCGCGTGAAAGCTGGATTCCCACTCGAAGTAGTGCTGCATCTCAGGATTGCGAAACGGCGGCGGTTGCGGGGCCGCGGTGAACAAAATCGTTTGCGGCCAGCCGTACTGCTGGCGATTCACTTGATACGGCGCTTTCCAAAAACTTCCCGTGACGCTGGAACAATAAAATCCTAGCGCGAGCGCGGCGATCACCACGATCGCGGCGATGGGAACAAACACTTGCGGGCGCAGCGCTGGGCGGCGAGAAAAGAAAAACATCCCCACGGCGACGGGCGCGCACAACAAGAGACCTTCGTACGGGCGGCCCCAAGCGAGAATCGCGAGACCCACGCCCATCGCGGCGGCGTGCGCCACCGATATTTTGCGATTCAGGCGCGGCCACGCGCCGAGAACCAACGCGCCGCCGATGGCGGAATGAAATCCTCCGTAGTATCCGTCGATCCAATAGGAGAAAAGTGCGAACCGCGCGACGGCCAGCAATCCGCCGAAGAACGCCCAACGCGACGGCATCCATCCTTCCAGCATCCACACGATGGCGCCGCACATCACGCCGCTGGAAAGCAAAACGCCGATCCAGGCGCTCCCGAAAAACTCGCCCAGGGCGAGAATCAAGCCCTGCATGGGGAAATACATCGACGCGTAAGTGGGCGTGAAAAAAACATGAATGCTTTCGAAATTATGCCAGTCGGTGGGCGTGGGATTCGACAGGCGGCCGTGCCAAAACGTGTCGGCCTGCAAAAGAAAACTGAATTCGTCGGTGACGTGCGGCGTGGGGATGGGATCGACAATCAGCAGCAGCGCGCGCGCCGCGATCGCCAGCGCGGCGATCGTCAATGCAGCACGCATTCCCGACGGCGGATTCCACCGTTGGCGTACGCGGCGTACGAAGCCGGGATTAAACCGAGCCGCTGCGGCAGCGATGGGAAACAACAGGATGAAAGCCCAGATTTCGAAGCGATTCAGATCGCGCTGGTAAGCGATTTCAACGATGCCGCGCAGCACGCCGGCGAAGTGGCTCATCTGGGCGTCAGTATAGCACGCGCATCAAACGCACTGACGTGCTCGATCCGGGCCGCACCTTAAGCGAGCCGTGACCGCTCCGGAGTACTACTACTTGCCTTCTTTGGCGAGTTTTGTGCGCGCGGCTTCCAGTTTTTTCTGAACCTCCGCGACGTCCAAGGGATCGGTGTCACCCGGCAGAGTGTTTTTCCATTCCGCCAGCGCTTCTTGCCATTTGTTCACGGCTTCGCGCGTGCGATTCGTGCTGAAGTACAAATCGGCGAGATGCGTCTTGATGGTGGCGTCGCGCAACGACCGCTGCGCGGCCTTCAGCAAATATTGTTCGGCGAGATCGTAGCGTTTCTGCTTGAAGTACGCCCAGCCGAGCGAGTCCATGTAGGCGCCGTTTTGCGGGTCCAGTTCCAGCGCCTTGTTGATGAGCTTGACCGCTTCGTCGAGACGCACGTTGTTGTCGGCGAGCATGTAGCCCCAATAGTTCAGAGTCATCGAGCTGTCGGGATTCTGCTCCAGCGCCTGGCGGAAGAGTTTTTCGGCCTGCTCCACTTTCTTGTCGCGCTCGTAAATTCCGCCCCAAAGGTAATAGACGATTTCCTTCTGTTCTTTGCCCTTGGAAAGTTTTTCGGCGTGTTGAATCGCGTCGATCGCTTCGTCGTAGCGCTTGGCGTGCTCGTAGATTTGCGTGAGGTTGATGTAAACCTCGCGCTTCTCTTCGTCATCCTTTTCGGCGTCGCCCGACCCCTTCGCTTGCAGCATGTCCTTCAGCTCTTTCACGCTGGAATCCACGCTGCCCATGTCGGCCGTCAACAACGCGCGCGATACGCGCAAGGAGCGATCGTCGGGATATTTTTTCACCGCGGCGTCGGCTTCCGCGCGGGCCTTCTGATACTCGCGCGATTGCCGCAACACGTCGATGATCTGGATCTCCACGCGCGAAGCGTTCTCGGGATCCATCACCATCATCTGGCGGAACGCCTGCTCGGATTCCGAATAGCGCTCCAGATTGCGGTACAGCAAGCCCAACTCTTCGAGAAACGCGGCGCGATTCGCTTTTTCCGGCTCCGTGTAGCTCACGCCGTCGGGTTTCGCGGTGTCGTCGAGCAATTTTTTCATCAACCGGATTGCTTCTTCCGGCGCGCCGTCCATTTCCTCGACCTTCGCCAGGTTGTAGGTGATTTCCAGGCTATCGGGAGCGAGCGCCTGGGCCTTGCGGAAACTGTCGCGCGCCTTGGCGAGCTGGTGCTTCTGGCGATAAATCTGGCCGAGGCGGAAATACGCGTTGGCGTCCTGCGGATCGGCCTTGATCACGTCCTGGAAAATCTTCAGCGCTTCGTCCAGATGCTCGCCGGCGAGAAGATTCGAGCCGAGCGAGCGCAACAAGTCGGGATCTTCTTTATCCTGCTCCAGCGCGCGGCGGAACACCTCGGCGGCCTTGTCGTACTCGTGATTTTTCTCGTACGTTTCACCGAGCATCGCCAGCAAGCGGGGATTCTGATTGTGCGAGCTCGCTTTTTCCAGCAGCTTGGCGGCTTCCTGCGTCTTGCCGCTCTCACCGTAGAACTGCGCGAGCGATACCAGCGCCTCGTCGTTATCGGGATCGGCCTCCACGGCCTTCTTGAACGCGCCTTCGGCCTTCAACGATTCGTTGTCCAGACGATACAAGCGCGCCAACGTCAGCAGCGAATCCACATCCTTGGGATCGCCCTGCGTGATTTTCTCAAACTGATCGGTAGCCTTCTTCAGCAAGTCGGATTGCGACGAGCGCCGGACACCTTGGCCGTTTTCTCCGCCCAAACTGCGCACGTAGATGCGTCCCAACAAGCGCCGGGCGTCGAGATTTCCGGGGAAGCGCTTCAGAATATCCTCGGCTTCGCTCACCGCTTCGGTAATGCGTCCGGTTTGCGCGTACATCTCGGCCAATTCCACGTTCACGAATGCGGAACTGGGATCGTATTTGATCGCTTGCCGCAGGTGTTCGATTGCGCGCGTGATGTAATCCTGGCGTTGGTAAGCTTGCGCCAGTTCGAAGTACATATGTCCGAGCGAATAGTGATAATAAGCTTGTCCGCGATTCGGCGTAACGGTCGCCGCATCACTTTGTTGTGAACCGGCGCCGGGTTTCGCCGGAGATTGAAAAGGTGCGGTTGCAAAAGCCGCCATCGGGAACGCGGCGAGAAGCAAAACCGCCCAGTGTGAGCAATCAAGGCTCTTCTTACTCATTTGGGGTCAGTATAACATGTAAGGGAATGACGCTGGGAAGAGCACAAACGAACAGAGACAAGGCTTAACCTAAATAAACATTTCCTCGTCTTGGGTCGATCGATCCACCGGGCCTTTGGGCGCGCTGCGGCGTCGTCCGCCGAGAAACTCGAACGCCGTACGAACACCCGCCAGGACCGCTTGGATCTCGCGCAGCGGTTGGCTCACGGTCTTGTGGACTTCCTCGGCGGTGATTTCCATGCGGGCCAGCGCTTGCGTAAAGATGTCGTCGGCGCGCAGCAATTGCAGACGGGCGCGCTCCACGGCTTCGCTGAAGAGTCCATCAAGGCGGCCGGTTTGTGTGTGCGCGAATTGCGCGATTTCTTCGGACGTGCCTTGCAGCGTGGCGACCGTCTTGCGTCCGTCGGCGACGAGCGACCGTGTTTCGCCGAGCAACGGGAGCACGTCGCGCTCGAGGATGCTGTCGATGCGCGTCTGCATCTCGGCCATTCGCTCCATCGTCTTGCGAATCGCCAGGAACATCAGGGCGAGGATCAACGTTTGCCCGAGCAGTGCCAGGGTCATCACGACGACGAAGACGATAAACCAATTCTCGAAGCTGGCGCTCAACGTTTGTACCTGTTTCCTGCGCGCTTAATCGGCGGCGTCGGAGCGTGCCGCTTCGCGATACGCTTGTTTTCCAGCGTCGACGGCCGATTGCAGATTGTCCCGGGTCCGGCTGACGGCGCGGCGTCCGCGGTCCACGTAATCCTCGGCTTGTTCGCGCACTTCGCGGCCGCGGCGGAGGATCTGATCGCGTCCTTCGTCGTAGCGCTGACCGAGCATTTCGCGAGTCTCTTCACCGGCGCGCGGCGCAAACAGGATTCCCACCAGCGATCCGATGCCGAGTCCGGCGAGAAAATAGGCGAATTTACCGCCACCACCTTCGTCTGCCATAAGGACCTCCAAGGGAATGGTAGCACAAAAATCTGCGGACGCTCTGTTCGCAAGCGCGCGTGTGTTACGCGCGCGGCCGCTCGCTCCACAAACGCAGCGCTTCCGCCGCGAGTTCGCGCGTGAAATCCGCCGCCGGCATCGACTTTGCCAGCGCCGCCGCTTGGCCGCTCCACAACTGCATGTAGTCGGGCGATCCTGATTTCTCCGACGCAGAACGCAACGGCGCGATCAACGTCGCGGCGTGGGGAAACGGCGGCGCGGCATCGGACATGGGTCCTGACTCCTCGAGATAGCGATTCATGATGGCGCGCGCGGGGCGTCCGCTGAACATATTGGTTAACGCGGTGCTGTTGTCCGCAGCCTGCGCCAACGCCGCGCGATACAACGGCGACGTGTTGGCTTCCGGACAGCGCAAATACGCCGTGCCGATCTGCACGGCGGAAGCTCCCAGCAGAAACGCGGCCGCCACGCCGCGCGCGTCGGCGATGCCTCCGGCGGCAATCACCGGAACCGACACGGCGTCGGCGACTTGCGGCAGCAGCGCGAACAATCCGGTTTGCGTGGCGATAGTCGACTCCATGAACATGCCGCGATGTCCGCCCGCTTCCACGCCTTGCGCGATAATCGCGTCGCAGCCGCGCGACTCGAGATACTTCGCCTCGCGCACGCTCGTGGCTGAAGAGAGAATTTTTATTCCGCGCTTTTTCAAGCGGTCGACGAGCGGCGCGTCCGGCAGGCCGAAATGAAAACTCACGATCGGCGGCGCGATTTCTTCCACCGCCGAGCAAATCGCTTCGTCGAACGGCATTCGCAGGCGCGCCTCGGGAACGGCGTCAATATCGAGCGACCACCGTTCGTAGTGTGGCCGCAGAATGTCTTTCCATTTTTCGATGGCCGCGGCACCGGGCGTCGAGAGCGTGTGGCAGAAAAAGTTTAGATTGAACGGCCGCGCGCCGTCGCGTAGGGCGTGTGCGCTCTCGCGAACCTTCTCGGGCGTGAGCAGCGCGCACCCAAGCGATCCCAGCGCTCCTACCGACGACACGGCACGCGCCAGCGCCACGGAGTCGGATCCGGCCATGGGCGCTTGAATGATCGGAATGTCAATGTGCAGGAGATCGAGCAGACGGCGGTTCGGCCACTGGGACATGATTGTATTGTCCCAGGTTTTCTCTGCGTCTCTGCGTTCTCTGCGTTGAAAAAACCGTAAGCGAAAGGGCTAGCGGTTTTCTTAACGCAGAGAACGCAGAGACGCAGAGAAAACCTGACGCAGAGAAAACCTACTGATACCGCAGCGCGACCATGGGATCGACACGCAAGGCGCGCCACGCCGGAAGCGCCGCCGAAGCCAGCGCGATCAACACGGTGAACACCGCCGCCGCGAGATACACCGTCGGGTCCACGGGGCTCACGTTCACCAGCGCTGCCGACAACACGCGCGCGAGCGCCGCAGCCATGACGGTTCCGGCGAGCAATCCCGCGACGGCCATGCCGAGTCCTTGGCGAATCACCAGCGACATCACGTCGGCCGGCCGCGCGCCCAACGTCATGCGAATGCCGATTTCCGCCGTGCGCTGCGCTACGGAATACGCCATCACGCTGTAGAGTCCCACGGCGGCGAGCAACAGCGCCATGCTTCCCAACACGCTGAGCAGCAGCGCGCCCACTCGTTGGCCGAAGAGCGCCGCCGAAATGTATTCGGTGAGCGGTTCGGTGTCGTGCATCGAGATCGCCGGATCAATCGCCATCGCTTCGCGCCGCAGAGTCGCCAGCGTGGCGGTGAGCGATGCGGTTGTACGCACGTTGAATGTCAGTCCGTATTCGGGGCGAAACTCTTGCCGGATCGGGATGTAGAAAAACGGACGCGGCTGCTCGGTGAAGTTGCGATACTTCATGGTTTCGACGACGCCCACGATCGTCAACCATTGGCCCCAGCCGCGAACTTTATGTCCGATGGGCGTGCGTCCGGCGAAAAAGCGCTGCGCGAACTCGCGATTCACGATCGCCACTCTCGTCGACTTGGCGTCGTCGTGCAGATCGAAATCGCGGCCATCGAGCAGAGGGATTTTCATCAAGGCGAAATAGCCCGGAGAAATCATGTCGCGCTGAATCTTCATGTTTTCGTCCGGCTGCGGTTGATAGCCTTCCACGTCGAGGTTTTCCCAGTTGCCGCCGAAGAATCCCATGGGCGGCGTGTCGTCGTAAGCCACCGCTGTGACGCCCGGCGTTTGCTCCATGCGCTCGCGCAAACGTCGACAGAAGTCGTCGGTACGCGCCGCGTTGTAACCCTCGTTCGAAAAGTTGAAGCGCGCCACGGCCACGCCTTCCGGATCGAAGCCCGGATGAATCGCGCGGGCCAATTGAAAACTCTTCATGAACAATCCCGCGCCAACCAGTGCCACTACCGCCAGTGCGACCTCCGATACGACGAGCAATCCACGGAGACGGTTTGCGCCTGCGCCGGCGGCTTGGCCGCGTCCGCCTTCTTTCAGTGCATCGTTGACGTTGGCGCGCGACGCGCTCACCGCCGGCGCGACGCCCGCGAGCAGCGCGACCGCGACCGCGAGCAGCGCGCTGAATCCCAGCACCGCATAGTCGATGGAGGCTTCGACGAGCGCGGGCGCGTTGATGTGCGGCAGCATCCAGTTCAGCGATCCGATCAGCCAACTGGCGATCAGCACGCCGGCCGCCGTACCGGCGGTCGCGAGCAGTAGCGACTCGGTGAGCAATTGGCGAATCAATCGCCATGGTCTCGCGCCCAATGCGAGCCGGACGCAAAATTCCTTTTGTCGGGAAGTCGCCCGCGCCAACATCATGTTGGCGACGTTCGCACACACGATCAGAAGCAGCACACCGGCCGCGCCCATCAGGATTCCGACGGGCGCGAGCAAGATCGCTTGCGTGCCGAAGTGTCCTTTCCAAACCGGCAGCACGTCCGCGCCGACACCTTTGTCGGAATCGGCGTTGGCGGTGGCCATCACGAACGCGAGGCCTTTGGTTTCCTCGCGCGCCTGCTCGATCGACACGCCGGGCGCGAGTCGCGCGCACATGAAGAAGTTGCGCGTGTTGCGGTCATCGAGCATCCACGTTCCCGTGTGCGTGAGTTGGCCGTACATCGTCACGGGCATCCAGATTTCAAAACGCAGTCCTGATTGCGCACCATGAAAATCCGCGGGCGCGACGCCGATGATGGTCAGCGGCGTGCGATTCACTTTGATCGTCGAGCCGATCGCGGATCGCTGCATGTCGAAGCGCGTGCGCCAATAGTCATGGCTAATCACTACAACAGGATGGGCGTTCTGCGCGTCGCCGCTTTCGGTGGACCCGAAAAAACGTCCGGCCTCCGGCGCGACGCGCATCATGTCGAAATAATCGGCGGAAACCGCCTCGCCCCAAACGCGCTCCGTGTTGCGATCCTCGCCGACGACAAACGCGCCCGGCGTCACGATGCTCAAATGCTCGAACGATTTCAGATGGTCGCGATAATCGCGATAGTCGAGATAGGAGGACGAGAGCGGTTCTCCGTTGGCGGCGGTGTTTTCGACCACGACCACGCGTCCCGGATCGGCCACGCCCGGCAGCGGATTCAGCAGCAACCCGCGCATCCATGTGAAGACCGTCGTGTTGGCCCCGATGCCGAGACCGATGGTCAGCACGGCGACGGCCGTGAATCCCGGATTCTTCAGGAGTCCTCGAAGAGCGTAGCGAATGTCGCGCCAGAGAGTGGTCATGATTCCCGTTGGTGCACGTTGTTTGCCACGATTCTCGCGCGACAGACGTGTGACTTGCAAGGAGGTCGCTGTCCGATTTTGGGACGGCGGGAGTCGAGGGCGAACAGGTTTTCTCTGCGCCTCTGCGTCTCTGCGGTAAAAAAAACGTATCCCTTTCGCTTACCCGTTTTTCAAAAAAGGTACATTGGCCGGCGGTTTTTTCACCGCAGAGACGCGGAGAACACCAGATTCCGCTTCGTTCAACGTGGGGTCGCCACGCGAAAGTGAAGCAAAAATTATCTGGTGGGTCTAATTTGGATTTCCTCGCCTCCGCACTCCAAAAGCGCCGCTGCGTCTTCGTTCTTTCGAGCGTCCTCTAGGCCGCCGGACTCTCCGCATCGGTGACTTGCAGCGCGTAGAGATCCGCGTACAAGCCGCCTTGCAACAGCAAGTCGCGGTGCTTGCCGCTCTCGACGATTCTTCCGTCGTCGATCACGTACACCACGTCGGCGCGGCGGATCGTCGAGAGACGATGCGCGATCACCAGCGACGTGCGCCCCTCCATCAAGCGATCGAGCGCTTCAAACACCAACCGTTCGGACTCCGCGTCGAGATTCGAGCTGGGCTCGTCGAGAATCAGGATCGGCGTGTTGCGAATCAGCGCGCGCGCGATGGCGATTCGCTGGCGCTGGCCGCCGCTCAGCGTGACGCCGCGTTCGCCGATGATGGTGTTGTAGCCTTCCGGCATTTTTTCGATGAACTCGTGCGCCAGCGCCACATCGGCAGCGCGAAGGATTTCCTCGCGGCTCGCTTCCGGCTTGCCATACGCAATGTTCTTCCACACCGGCGCGTGAAATAGCAGCGTCTCTTGCAACACGAAACTGATCTGACGCCGAATCGATCCTTGCAGCAGGCGTTTCACGTCGATGCCATCGAGTTTCACGATGCCGGAATCGGGATCGTAGAAGCGCGGCACAAGGCTGATGATGGTGGTCTTGCCCGCGCCGGTCGGGCCGACGAACGCCGCCACTTGTCCCGCGGCGATCTTGAAACTGACGTCGCGCAAAATCGGCTGCTCCTTGTTGTAGGAGAACGAGACGTTCTCGAATTCGATCGCGCCCTTCAGCGCGGGCGCCCGTCGCGCGCCCGGCAGATCGCGCACTTGCTGCTCGGTGGAAAGAACTTCCTGGATTCGTTCCCAGCCGACCTGGGCTTTGGAAAGCGTGTCGGTCATTTTCGAGAGGTCTTGCATCGGCTTGTACATTTTTCCGAGATAGAGAATGAAAACCACCAGCGACCCGGCTTCCAACTCGCCGGCCAGCGCCATCCGCGAACCAAACCACAGCACGGCGCACGTTCCCGTCGCCACGATGATTTCCACCAGCGGCGAAAGCTTGGCCTTCAGGCTGCGCGCGCGCAGCGTCGTTTCAAGCGACTCGAGGCTTTCTTCCTCCAGACGGCGTTGTTCGTAGTCTTCGCGGGCGAATGCTTTCACCACGCGGATCGACGACAACACTTCCTGGATCACCGAGACGATCTCGCCTTCTTTCTTGCGCACTTCACGCGACGCTTTCTTGATGCGGCGCGTGTAGTCGTAGATCACCAGGAAGAGCAGCGGCGCGACGGCCAGCGCGATCAACGTGAATTTCCAGTTGAGAAAGAACATCACCACGATCATTCCGCCGAGCGTGAGCATGTCGGTGAGCGATCCGAGCAGTCCCGAGGCAATGAAGGATTGAATGGCGTCGATGTCGGTGGTGACGCGGCTGATCAGGTCGCCGGTGCGTTTGTGGTCGTGATAATCGAGCGAGAGGCGTTGGATGTGCGAGTAGAGCGTGCGGCGCAAGTCGTACATCACCCATTGGCCCACGGTGGTGGTCAAGTATTTCTCGGCGTACGAGCAAATCGCGCCGACCGCGGCGATGATCAGCACGGCGGCGGCGGCGAACTTCAACATCGCGATCCGGTCGCCGCGAAATGTCTCGATGATGAAGCGGCTGGTGCGCGCGTTCGAAGGATTCGGCTTGATGACGCAATCGATCGCGATTTTCAGCGGCCACGGATCCAGCAGATTCGCGGCGCCCTCACCGACCACGGCGAGAAATCCCAGCGCCAGTTCGCGGTAGTGCGGACGCAGCAACGCGGCGATGCTCTTCGATTTGGCGACCTCGCCATCGGTTTGCATCAAGAGCCTCCAAATGGATCGTAGCAAGCGCGTTCCGCAAGGGATGTCCCAAACAGAACACTCGGGCATGTGGTTTAGAGGCTGTGGTTTAATGGATCGGTGAAACGCCGCTATCCCCTCGCGGTCTTTTTAGGCGCGTTCCTTCTTTTCCTGGTGCAACCGATGGCCGGCAAGCGCGTGCTGCCGAGATTCGGCGGCGGTCCCAGCGTGTGGACCGCCTGCATGCTGTTTTTTCAGTTGCTGCTTCTCGCCGGATACGCCTACGCGCACGCGCTGAGCAGCGGCGTACCGCGCCGTTTTCAGAAATGGGTGCATGGAGTGCTGCTCGTGTGCGCCGCCGCGACGCTGCCGTTTTTCGCGAGTGCCGACACTTGGTCGCGATTCAGCGCGAGTGGCGACGATCCCGTGCCGTCGATTCTCGCGATGCTGGTGATGGCGGTCGGGCTGCCGTATTTTGTGCTGGCGTCCACGGGACCGCTGATGCAGGCGTGGTTTTGGGCGGATTCGGATCAGGGAACATCGCCGTATCGTTTGTACGCGCTTTCGAACATCGCGAGTTTCCTGGCGCTGCTCTCGTACCCGATCGCGATCGAGCCATGGTTGACGTTGCGCACGCAGGCGTGGATTTGGTCGGGGATTTTTGTTGTCTACGCGGCGACGATTGCGTATTGCGCGTTCGCGGGCCGCGATGTTTCACCGGCTCCGGCGGCCGCACCCGAGGAACCGTCGGCGCCGCCCTCGACCGTGCAAATTTTCTTGTGGCTGGCGCTGGCCGCGTGCGGATCGACGCTCCTGCTCGCCGCGACGAATCACATTTGCCAGGAAGTCGCGGTGATTCCGTTTCTGTGGATTTTGCCGCTGGCGATTTACTTGTTGACCTTCGTGCTTTGCTTCGACGCCGAGGGCTGGTACAATCGCCGCGCCTTTGCGCTGCTCGCGGGCGGATGCATCGCGGGCGCGTGCTACATGGCGACGCGCGACACGCCGCCGAAAATTTGGCTGCAAGCGCTCACCGATTTAGGCGTGGTGTTGGGCGGATGCATGATTTGCCACGGCGAACTAGCGAGGTCGAAGCCCGCGCCCGCGCGGCTGACGCAGTTCTATCTCGCCCTGTCGGCGGGCGGAGCGCTCGGCGGCATCTTCGCGGCGATCGTCGCGCCGCACTTTTTCAACACGTTTCTGGAATTTCCCCTGGCCATGGTCGCGTGCTGCTTGTTGGGCGTGCTCTGCTGGTATCGCGACGGCGTTTTCGCGATCGATCGCCTCGACGAATCGCCCACGTGGAGTTGGCGCATCGATTCCAGCACCAAGTATCTCGCGGCCGCCGCGTTGATCGCCGCCGCCAGCTCCGGCATTACGCTGATGGTGAAGAAGCCCGACGAAAAAGTGCTGCTGGCCACGCGCAATTTCTTCGGCGTGCTACGCGTGACCGAAGACGAAGAGGACGGCGGCAAGACGCACAAGCTCACCCACGGGCGCACGCTACACGGATTGCAATTCGAAGATGCCGACCGCCGCGATCTGCCGACCACGTATTACGGTCCGCTGAGCGGCGTGGGATTGGCTGTGACGTTCCATCCAAAGCGTCACGTGCAGCCGGACGATCCACCGGACGCGCTGCACAGTCTGCGGATCGGCGTGATCGGTTTGGGTACAGGAACCATGGCCGCGTGGGGAAAACACGGCGACATAGTGCGTTTCTACGACATCAATCCGTCGGTGGAACGCGTTTCCAGCGAGTTCTTCAGCTATCGCAAGGACTCGCCCGCGAACGTCGACGTAGTGCTGGGCGACGCGCGCGTGAAAATGGAAGAACAGCAGCGACGCGGCGAATCGCAACAATTTGATGTGTTAGCCGTCGACGCGTTTTCGAGCGACGCGATCCCCGCGCACTTGCTCACCGCCGAGTGCGGCGAGTTGTACAAGTATCATCTGGCGCCGGACGGCTTGCTGCTGCTGCACATATCAAATAGGTGGTTAGACCTGGCGCCTCCGGCGCGCGCGTTGGCCGAGCATCTTGGCTGGAGCTCCGCGTTGATCGAATCGAATGACGAAGAAGGTCCGGGAATCCGTTCGTCCACGTGGGTGGTGGTCACGGCGAATACGGCGTTTCTGGAAAGCGATCCCATTCGCGCGGCGACCACGGCTTGGAAGCGCGACGACAAGCCGCCGCTCAAGTGGCGCGACGACTTCACGAGTCTTTGGCCCGTGTTCAATTGGTAGAACACGCAGATTAGAAGTTAGGCCATCCGTCCTGGGAGACTATAGGGGTAGAATCGTTCCAATCCTTTGGTTTGCCACCTGCCCCCACCGCCGGTCCGTGCAGGCGCCTTTCTGTAACCATTTGAAATAACGGCTAGATAGCCGTCTTGGCAAACGCCGAAGGGGCTTGGCTTCGAACGTGCTTACATTTCAAACCGTAGAGAGTGTGAGCTATGACTGCCAAAGCTAAAATTTGGGCGTTTGTAACCACGGCCGGAATCGGCGGACTCGGTGTATTCCTTTGGGCCGCGCTGAGTTATCGACCGCACGACCTGTTCCGCTTCTTCTGTTACTTGGCGCTGGCGGGCATGGCGTCGCGCATGAAAGTGCGACTGCCCGGCGTCACCGGCACGATGTCGGTGAACTTCGTTTTCATCCTGCTCGGCGTTTTGGAAATGGATCGCCTGGAAACGTTGGCGATCGGTTGCTTCGCGGGATTGTTGCAATGCATCTGGAACGCCAACAAGCGGCCGTCGTTCCAACAAATCGTTTTCAATGTGGGCAGCATGGCGGTGGCGATTCAAGCGTCGTTCAGCGTGTATCACTTCATCCACGATGTACCGCTGCACATCAGCGGTCCGTTGCCGCTGGCGCTTTCCGCCGCGGTGCTGTTCGTGGCCAACACGTTGCCGGTGGCAATGATTATTTCCGCTACCGAAGGCAAGCCGCTGCGCAAGCTTTGGTCGGAATGCTATTTCTGGGCGTTCCCGTGTTACCTGGTCGGCGCGGGCGTTTCGGGATTGTTTGACGCCATCAGCCACGCGTGGGGATGGCAGTCGACGCTGTTGGTCCTGCCGCTGGTCTATTGGATTTATCACTCCTATCGGTTGTACCTGGAGCGCTTGGAGCGCGAAAAAACGCACGCCGAGGAAATGTCCAAGCTGCACTTGCGCACGATTGAAGCGCTGGCGCTGGCCATCGACGCCAAGGATCACACCACGCAGGAGCACTTGAGCCGCGTGCAGGTCTACGCCATGGAAATCGGCAAGGACATGGGGTTGAACGAGAACGAACTGGAAGCCTTGCGCGCCGCGTCGCTGTTGCACGACATCGGAAAGCTGGCCGTTCCCGAGCACATCATCGCGAAACCGGGTCGCCTGACGCCGGAAGAGTTCGACAAGATGAAGATTCACCCGCTGGTCGGCGCGGAAATTCTGGAACGCGTGCAATTTCCGTATCCCGTGGTACCGATCGTGCGGAGCCATCACGAAAAATGGGATGGCAGCGGATATCCGCAAGGTTTGCGCGGCGAAGAAATTCCCATCGGCGCGCGGATTCTCTCGGTGGTCGATTGCCTCGATGCGCTGGCGTCCGATCGCCAGTATCGCCGCGCGTTGCCGCTCGACGAAGCGATGGAAGCGATCGTTCTCGATGCCGGCAAGAGCTTTGATCCGAAAGTTGTGGGCTTGCTGCAGCGCCGTTATCTGGAACTCGAGCAAAAGGCGCGCAACGAGCGCATGGATGTCCACCGGATCAGCAAGAATGTGAAGATCGAGCGCGGCGCCGCGCCCGACGCCGGTTTCGAAAGCGACGCGCCGCCGCATCGCCCCGCGGGTCTCGAGTTCCTTACCACCATCGCGTCGGCCCGCGAGGAAGTGCAAACGCTGTTTGAACTCACCAAGGAACTGGGCAGCTCGCTGCGTCTCGATGAAACGCTCTGCTTCCTCGACGTGCGCTTGAAGCGCATCGTTCCCTACGACGCCATCGCCATCTACGCGATCCGCGACGGCAAGCTGCTGCCGGAATTCGTGAACGGCGAAAACGCACGGCTGCTCTCGGCTCTGGAGATCCCCATGGGCGAAGGGCTTTCCGGATGGGTGGCGCAGAATAACATGTCGATCGTCAACGGCAATCCGTCGGTGGAGCCGGGATACTTGAACGATCCCACGGTGTTCTCGACGCTGCGCTCGGCCTTGGCCGTGCCCCTGGAGAGTCCACAGGGTGTGGTCGGCGTGCTGGCGATTTATTCGCGCGAAAAAGACAGCTTTACCCGCGATCAGTTGCGTGTGGTGCAGGCGATCAGTCACAAACTGGCGATGGCCATGGAAAACGCGCTGAAATTCCGGCAAGCGGAGAAGTCGGCGACCACGGACAGTCTCACGGGATTGCCGAATGCGCGCTCGCTCTTCCTGCATCTCGATGCCGAACTCGCCCGCTGCAAGCGCGAAGAAACGCCGCTCTCGATTTTGGTGTGCGATCTCGACGGCTTCAAGCAAGTCAACGACAAGTACGGTCACTTAGCCGGCAATCAAGTGCTGCAAACCGTGGCGCAGGAATTGCGCGACAGTTGCCGCGCCTATGATTACGTGGCGCGTATGGGCGGCGATGAATTCGTCGTGGTGCTGCCGTCGCAACGTTCCGGGTCGCTGCGCGCGAAGATCGATCGCTTTGTCGCCGTAGTGGAAGAAACGGGACGGCGCCTCTGCCCGCTCGCGGACCTTTCGCTCAGCGTTGGTGAAGCGGCGTATCCCACCGATGGCCTCGACGCCGAGCAGCTTCTCGGCGAAGCCGATCGCAAGATGTACAAGACCAAGGAAGTTCACAGGGCCGCGTTGCGTGTGCGCCCCGAAAAACTGGAAGCCGCGCACCTTTCCCTGACAATCCAATAACGAGCGGCGTCGATGACACCTACGGCGACGAAGTCGACGATTCAGAAAATGCCGCGCATCCTCCGGCGAGTTTTCGCGGCGCTGGCAACCGTTCTGGCCGGCGGTTTTCTCTGCGCGCTGCTGATTCGCCTTGCGCCCGGCTACGGTTTCGACGAACGCGAAATGGACCAACGCATGCGCGCGGAAAGCATTCGCGCGATCCGCGCGGAACGCACCGAAACAGGTTTCGCGGCGCTCTACTGGCAGAATCTTCGTGCGGCGATCGGCGGCGATCTCGGAAAGTCGCGCGCCCTCAATCGTCCGATCGCGGAATTGTTCGCCGAGCGTCTCCCGGTGACCGCGCGATCGATGGCGATTGGCCTGGCGCTGGCGTGGGTTTTTGCTTTGGGCCTGGCGGCGGCGATGGCTGTTACGCGCAGCCAAGCGCTAAACGCGTTCGCCGCCGCGCTGAGCGGCGCGACACTCGCGCTGCCCTCGGCGGTGATCGCGCTCTTGTTCCTGCTGGCCGGTTGGCCGCCGGGATTGGCCGTCGCCGTAGTGATCTTCCCGCGCATCTTCCGCTATCTCGATTCCCTCACCCGCGGCATTCTCGATCAGCCGCACGTCTTGTTTGCCGAAGCCAAGGGCGTGAGCCGCGCGCGCATTCTCGCGTACCACGTGCTGCCGGTGGCCGCCGAAGAGATTGCCGCACTCGCGGGAATCTCGGTGAGTCTCGCATTTGGCGCGCTCATTCCGATCGAAGTGGTCTGCGGATCGCCGGGATTCGGTCTGCTGGCGTGGCAAGCCGCGCAGGCGCGCGACCTGCCATTGCTCGTCGATATGACCGTAATCGTGACGCTGTTCACAATCGCCGCGAATTCCATCCCTGATTTCTTCGAGCGCGCGGAGCGTGCCGCATGACACGCACAATGGCCCGCGCGATTTTGGTGCTTACGTTTTTAGCCGCGATTCTCGCGCCGTGGATCGCTCCCCGCGCCTACGATCATCAGTATCGCCAGGCGGTGAATGCCTCGCCGTCGAGCCAGTTTCCGCTGGGCGCCGACAACTTGGGCCGCGACCGCCTTTCGCGGCTACTGGAAGGCGCGCGCGTTTCGCTTCTTCTCGCGCCCGCGGCGGCGGCCCTCGCCGTGTTGCTCGCCGCGATCGTCGGGATTTTGTCCGCGTATCTCGGCGGCGTGTGGGATCGCCTGATCATGGGCGCCGTCGATTTATTGCTCGCCCTGCCGTGGCTGTTCTTGCTGCTAGCGGTCCGCGCGGTGCTGCCGCTGAACGTTGCGCCGCGACTCTCGGTGACGCTGACGTTTCTTTTGCTCGGCGCGCTTGGATGGGCCGCGCCCGCGCGTGTGGTCCGCGCGCAAGTCCGGGCGCTGCTTGATTCCGATTTTTTGCTGCAAGCGCGGGCCCTCGGCATTTCACCCGCGCGCGTGTTGACGCGTCAACTCCCACCGAATGTCGCGCCTGTTTTGCTGGCGCAGTTCTGCGTCTCGGTTCCGGCGTTCGTTCTCGCAGAGGCAAGTCTGGGATTACTGGGACTCGGCGTGTCGGAGCCTTTGCCCTCGCTCGGAAGCTTGCTTCGTGATCTGGAAAGTTTGCCCGCGCTGCACGCTTCACTATTCCAGCAGGCGCCGATGGAAATGGCGGCGATGCTGGCGCCCGCCGCATTCTTGGTTTTGGTGATTTGCTCCTTTCAACTGGCCTTCCCCCAACAGGAGATTTGCTCATGATCCGCCGACTCTTTTTGCTCGCAACGATTCTCGCTGCCGCCGTCGCGCTGCCCGCGCGCTACGCGTTCGCTCAAACGTCGAACAACGAATTGCGCTTCGCCCTGCGCGCCGATCCGAAGACGTTCAACCCGCTGCTGATGGCCGACGAACCTTCCGAGACCGTTTCGTATCTGACGCACGGCGTATTGATCCGCATCAATCGCGCGACGCAACAATTGCAGCCGGAACTCGCTACGTCGTGGAAAGTCACCGAAGGCGGACGCAAAATCACTTTCACGCTGCGCCAAGGCGTTACGTTTTCCGATGGCACGCCGTTTACTTCCGCCGACGTGGTCTACACCTTCACGTCGATGATGGATCCCAAACTCCACTCGCCGATCGCCGACACCTTCCAAGTGGACGGTGGTCCGACCACCGCGCACGCCAACGGAAAATACGAAGTGACCATCGCGTTTCCGGCGCCCGTGGCGGGTCTCGAGCGCCTCTTCGATCAAGCGCCGATTCTTTCGGCCTCCGCGAGCGGCAAAGAAGCGTCGCCCGGCCTCGGACCTTTCATGCTCGCCGAGTACAAGGCGGGCAATTACGTCCTGCTGCATCGCAATTCGCATTACTGGAAACATGACGCGCAGGGAAAACAACTACCGTATCTCGACGCCGTCCGTCTGGAGATCGTCCCGAATCGCGATCTGGAAATGCTGCGCTTTGCGCAAGGCGAATTGCATTTGATCAACAACCTTGACGCCGATTCCTTCGAGAGAATGGCCGCGCAGAATGGTGGCGCGTCGAATTCGGCGCGCGACTTGGGACCGTCACTGGAAGGCGAACAGATGTGGTTCAACCAAGTGGCGGCGTCGCCGCTGCCCGATTACAAAAAAGCGTGGTTCCGCTCGACGAATTTCCGCCGGGCGATTTCCGGCGCCATCAATCGTCACGATTTGACGCGCGTGGTTTATCAGAACCACGCGAGCCCCGGCGTCGGACCGTTTTCCTCCGCCAACAAGTTTTGGTTCAACGCGAATTTGAAGGCGCATCCCTATGATCCCGCCGACGCGTTGCGCCGCCTGCAACTCGACGGCTTCCACAAGTCGGGCCCCGATCTCGTCGACGCGAGCGGACACGTCGTGGAGTTCTCCGTGATCACGAACGCCGGCAATCAGTCGCGCGAGCGCGTGGCGGCGATGATCCAGCAGGACCTCAAGCAAATCGGCGTGCATCTCAATATCGTGACCCTCGACTTCCCGTCGATCATCACGCGCATCACGCAGAGTTTCGACTACGAAGCGTGCCTGCTCGGTCTCGTGAACGTGGACCTCGATCCCAGCGCGCAAATGAACGTGTGGATGAGCAGCGGTGAGAATCATCAGTGGAATCCCGCGCAGAAAACGCCGGCGACGGCGTGGGAAGCGGAACTCGATCAACTCATGAAGAAGCAAGCCACCGAACTCGATCCGGCGAAACGCAAAGCGGCGTTCGATCGCGTGCAGGAGATTGTTTCCGAGCAAGTGCCGTTCCTGTATCTGGTGAACAAGAACGCCTTGACCGCAGTGTCGCCGGCGTTGGGCAACACCCAACCGTCGGTGCTGCGCCCGCAGGTGTATTGGAACGCGGAGACGCTCACGTTGGCCGCTCCAGCGGCTGGATCGAAGCAATTGGCAATGAAGTAGAATCGCAAGGTGGATCAAGTGGACATGGAAGTACCGCTTTTCTTCACGCGCGTCTCGGTGGATTATCCCGGCAAGCCCGGCGTTCTAAAAAACGTCGCGCTCGACATCAACGCCGGCGAGATCGTCGGCCTTGTCGGACAAAGCGGATCGGGCAAAAGCACGCTGGCGCTGGCCGCGCTGCAATTGCTGCGCGCGAAAGGCGTGCAAGCTTCCGGCCGCATCGACTTCCAAGGTCGCGACTTGCTGCGCCTGCCGGAAAACGAAATGCGCCAGATTCGCGGGCGCGACATCGGCTTGGTCTTGCAAAGTCCGCTGGCGTCGCTGAATCCCGCGCTGCGCATCGGCGCACAACTGCGCGAGGCGTGGGAAGCGCACGCTCGCGGTACCGATGCGGAATGGCAAGCACATGTGCGGGAGTTGCTGGAAAGCGTCAGCCTGCCCAGCGACGCCGCGTTTTTGCGCCGCTATCCCCGCGAGTTGAGCGTAGGACTCGCGCAGCGCGTGCTGATCGCCTCGGCGATCATGCACCGGCCCGCGTTGTTGCTGGCCGACGAGCCGACGAGCGCGCTTGACGCCATCACGCAAGACGAAATCCTCGAGTTGTTCGCGCGCTTGAGCCGCCTGCGCCGCATGGCGATGCTCTATATTTCCCACGATCTCGCCTCGGTGGCGTCGCTGTGCCATCGCACGGCGATTCTTCATCAAGGCGAAATTGTCGAATTCGAAGAAACGTCCCGAATTTTCTCACACCCGTCCCACCCGTACACGCGCCGGCTCGTCGGCACGCTTCATCTCGGCGATCGCGAATTCGCATAGTGGCAAACATATATTGGACGGCCAAGGCGATCCTCTGGACGGAACTTATGTACTTTGTAGACCGGATGGCTCCGCCTTCTTTGGCGTCCTCATTCTTTTTCTGGTAGGTGGGACTCGCCGATCTCCGCGAGATATTGTCGGTGCTGCTCCATGATCTCCTTATAGTCCTCGAGCGTCTGTGGCTTGGCAATCCAGTCGCACCAGAAGGTTTCATCATACTTATTGTATCCAACGTACATCACGCTGATCCCGACGCCGATTACAACCCCCGCGGGCAAAGCATCCGAATGAAGATGCCACCAACGTAAGAAAAGACCGAACAAGAAGATCCATCCGCCACTTGACAAGCCCCTACGTCGGCTCGCGCGCTGTAATTGCTCGAACGCGTTCCGATTCCACCTTTGATGCATTGCTGGTCGGAAACCTGGCCAGATCGCGATCAGGACAACCGAGAAAAACAAATAGACGAGTAGTTCAATTGCCACAAATCTGCTCCTTCCTGCCACAGTCCACGCTGCTACCGTGTGATACTCTAACTTGCGCACGTCTAATTTGTAAATCTTGGTCTGAGAGGGAAGGCTAAACTTTATGGATGCCAAAAGAAAATTTGAGCAGGATATGTTTGATGAGTTGGACTACCTTCAACGTAGATGGGATCAGCAAGCGGCCGTTACGTCAAACGCAGCAACCACGCTCCACCGCGAGCTGACGAAATCTGGCTTTACATCTCAGATGATCACGGAGCTAGCCCAAGAGGACATTGCTAATACTAACGGGCTACTTCGAGCAATCGACAACGTTCGTAGTCGGCATCGCGCATTGCCCTTGTCACAGTAGTAGGTCAGTTTGTCCTGATCCCGCGGAGCGGGATCGCAGCTTGTAGCCGGTGGTTGAGCGTTCTTTGCGATACCACCGGGCTCATGAATAGCAATAGTTTCAATCCGGAAGGGATCGCAGCCGAACACCCGTTGCTGTGATCCCTCCCGGGATCTATTTGTGTTTGGTGAATGACCCGGTGGTATCGCAAAGAACGCTCAACCACCGGCTACAAGCTGGCATCCCTCCGGGATGCGTACCGCCCCCAAGTTGAATCACTGCCGTTTTTCAAGATTCCGTCCAATCGGCCGCGATTTTCGCTTACCCTGTCGAATGTGACCGTCCTTTCCCGGATGTCGTTTGTCGCCCTAATCTGGACAGCGCTGACCATGGTGCCGGCCTTGGCACAGACGACCTCATCGTCTTCGCCAGCGGACCTCGCGCGTGGCAAAAAACTGTTCCAGGGCCAATGCGCGCTTTGCCATGGACAGACCGGCGAAGGCGCCCGCGGTCCGAACTTGGCGCGACCTAAGTTGGTCCACGCGGCCGACGAGGCCGGCGTGGTGCGCCTGTTGGACAATGGCATTCCGGGAACGGAGATGAGCGCGTTCTGGCAAATGACGCCGAACGAAAAGCGTCAAGTGGCGGCTTACGTGATCTCCCTTGGAAAAACGGCCACCGAAACTCTTCCCGGCGACCCTGAACGCGGACGCGCGCTCTATGCCGCGCAAGGTTGCGCGAACTGCCATATCGCCGGCGGCAATGGAAACGCGTTCGGTCCGGAACTAAGCGATGTGGGCGCTCGCCGGAGCGCCGCCAATTTGCGCGAGCATCTGACCAATCCTGGAAAAAATCCGCCGGATGGTTTCATGATGGTGCAGGTGACCACGCGCGACGGCAAGAAAATCGCCGGAATCCGCAAGAACGAAGATACTTTCACGATTCAGATTCTCGATGCCGGCGGACATTCCTATTCCTTCCGCAAGAGCGCGCTCGCAGAATTCAAGAAATTGCCCAACGCGTCGCCGATGCCAAGTTTTCGTTCGCTGTCCTCCGCGCAGCTTGACGATTTAGTCGCCTACCTCGCGGGGATGAGAGGTGCGCAATGAAGCCCGCCAAGTTCCTGTGCGTGATTCTCGCGGCGTGTGCCAGTGCCCAAGTTCCCTATCAGCGGATCGTGAAGGCGGCGTCGGAACCGGGAGCGTGGCTCACTTATTCCGGCGGATATGCGGGACACCGTTTTTCTCCGCTCACACAAATTACTCCAGCCAACGTGAGTGGACTGCATCCGAAATGGGTCTATCAGGTGAAGCCGGCGGGCACGGTGGAAACGTCGCCGGTAGTGGCCGACGGCGTGATGTACGTCACCGAGCCGCCGCATAACGTCACGGCGCTCGATCTCCGCACCGGTCGTCCGTTGTGGACGTATCAACGTCCTGTGCCTCCGAAGCTCGACACCATCGGCTTTGGCCGCGTGAATCGCGGCGTGGCCGTGCTCGACGACATGGTCTACGTCGGCACGCTCGACGCGCACTTGGTGGCGCTCGACGCGCGATCGGGCGCAGTGCGCTGGGACGTTCAGGTGGCCGATTACACACTGGGCCACTGCATCACCGGCGCGCCGTTGGCGATCAACGGGAAGATCATCACCGGCATCAGCGGCGGCGAGGCGGGCATCCGTGGATTCCTGGACGCCTACGACGCCAAAACCGGAAAACGTCTGTGGCGTTTTTGGACGATTCCCGCGCCCGGGGAACCCGGAGCGGAAACTTGGCAAGCAGATGCGTGGAAGACCGGAGGCGCGCCCACTTGGCTGACGGGAACGTACGATCCGGAGTTGAATTTGATCTACTGGGGCACCGGCAATCCCGGACCTGACTGGAATCCTGACGGCCGTCCCGGCGACAACCTTTATACGTGCTCCGTGCTGGCGCTCGACGCCGATAGCGGCAAACTGAAATGGCATTTCCAGTTCACGCCGGCCGACGATCACGATTGGGACGCCACGGAAGTCCCGGTGTTGGTCGACGCAACGGTCAAAGGAAAGCCGCGCAAACTGCTGGCCATGGCGAATCGCAATGCGTTTTACTATTTGCTCGATCGCGTCACCGGAGAGTTTTTGCTGGGCGTGCCGTACGCCAAACAAACTTGGGCTTCGGGACTCGACGGGAAGGGGCGGCCGGTGCGTTTGCCGAACGTGGGTCCGAGTGAAGAAGGAACGCTCGTGTGGCCGTCGTTGCAGGGCGCCACGAACTGGTTTTCTCCCTCTTACGATGCCGGCCGCCAACTGTTTTTCGCGCCGGTGCGAGAGATGGGCGCTTATTACTACAAAGGCGAAGCGGAGTATAAGCCGGGCACGTTTTTTGCGGGCGGCGGTGAACGCACTTTGCCCGCGGATGAAGTGTACGGAGCGGTGCGCGCGCTCGACGTTGCCACGGGTCAACGGCGCTGGGAGTTTCGTTTGCAATCGCCCACGTGGGCGGGGTTGCTTTCCACGGCCGGCGGCGTGGTTTTCGGCGGCAGCAATGAAGGCAACTTCTTCGCGCTCGATTCCCTCACCGGCAACCCGCTATGGGATTTTCAAACCGGCGGCGCGATCGAAGGAAATCCGATTTCGTTTCTCATCGACGGCAAACAACACGTCGCGATTCCCGCGGGTCACGCGATATTCGTTTTTGGACTATAACTATGAAACTCCTGGCGACCTTTCTCGCGGTCAGCTCTCTCCTCGCGGCCGAAGTCAAAACCGACAAAGTAAATTACAAGGGATGGCCCAACTGCTACCGCATCACCAACGGTCAGGTGGAGTTGATCGTCACCGCCGACGTTGGCCCGCGCATCATCCGCTATGGATTTGCCGGCGGTCAAAATCTGTTCAAGGAATTTACCGAGCAACTGGGAAAATCGGGAGAAAAGGAATTTCAGTTGCGCGGCGGCGATCGCGTTTGGAAGGCGCCGGAAGATCCAGTCGCGACCTGGGCGCCGGACAACGTCGCCGTGGCGATCGAAGTGACAAAAAACGGTCTCATTGCCACGGCGCCGGTGGAACCACTGACGGGATTGCAGAAGCAAATCGAAGTATCCATGGCTGCGGCGGGAACCGCCGTCACCGTCACGCATCGCATCACCAACAAGACGCTCTTCCCTCTGGAATTCGCGCCTTGGGCCTTGACCATGATGGCGCCCGGCGGCACGGCGGTGGCTGGTTTCCCGGCGCGTGGATCGTATCCGGCGCATCTCGAGGCCACGAATCCCATGGTCTTGTGGGCGTACACCGATCTCACCGACAAACGTTGGGGACTGCTGAAAAAATATCTGACGCTGCGCCAGGATCCCGCCAACTCCACGCCTCAAAAAATCGGAATGTTTGCGGCCAACACCTGGGCCGCGTACTTCTTGCACGGCGAAGTATTTCTCAAGCAGTATCAAGCCGACGCGTCGAAAACGTACCCGGATTTCGGATGCTCCTTCGAAACTTTCACCAACGCCGATTTTCTGGAAGTCGAGACACTCGGTCCGATGACGAAACTGGAGCCGGGAAAGAGCGTCAGCCACGTGGAGAATTGGCGTCTCGACAAAGCGACGGTCGCCGCCTTCACTGATGCGGAACTGGATCGCGTCATTCCCTCGATGCTCAATAAGCCGTAAGAGAGCCCAAGCTGCAGCGGCAAGCCGGGATGCGTGCCCTACGTGTCTGCTATACTCCGTGGCAATGCCGCTTGCCAACGGCTCACGCCTCGGACCCCACGAAATCCTCGCGCCGCTCGGCGCGGGCGGGATGGGCGAGGTGTATCGCGCTCGCGATACGCGCTTGGATCGCACCGTAGCGATCAAAGTGTTGCCGGCGCATTTGGCCGCAAATCCCGAACTGAAGCAGCGTTTCGAACGCGAAGCGCGCACCGTTTCGAGCCTGAATCACCCCAACATCTGCACGCTGCACGACATCGGCCGGCAGGACGGCACCGACTTCCTGGTGATGGAGTACCTGGAAGGCGAGACGCTGGCCGCGCGGCTGGCCAAGGGTCCGCTGCCGTTGAAGCAGGCGCTGCGCATCGCTATCGAAATCGCCGACGCGCTGGACAAAGCTCATCGCAAAGGGGTGATTCATCGCGATCTGAAGCCGGGCAACATCATGCTGACTAAGCTCAGCAGCAAGCTGATGGATTTCGGCCTGGCGAAATCGAAACCGCTCGGCGCAGTGGAGGAAGCGGCGCTGACGCAGGATCCGCTCACTGGGCAGGGAATGATCCTCGGGACACTCCAGTACATGTCGCCCGAGCAGTTAGAGGGAAAAGAAGCCGACGCGCGCAGCGACATCTTTTCGTTTGGCGCGGTCTTATACGAGATGCTGACGGGCGCCAAACCCTTCGCCGGCAAAACACAAGCCAGTGTGATCTCCGCGATCATGGAGCACGACCCCGCGCCGCTTTCGACGCTGCAACCACTGGCGCCGCCGTCACTGGAGCGTTTGATCGCAACATGTCTGGCAAAGGATCCGGACGAACGCTGGCAGACCTCGCACGATCTCCTTCTGCAATTGAAGTGGGTTGAGGAAGGTGGTTCGCAATCGCAGACCGCGCTGGTCGGCTTGGCGATACCGAAGAAGCGTTGGGCGTGGCAGATCGCCTGGCTGTTAGCGGCCGTCGCCATCGCTGCATCAGCCGCATGGTTTTTGAAGCCTGCACCGTCCCCTCTCGTGCGAAGAATGGTGGTCTCGCTGCCTCCTGGCCAGCGGCTCGCCGAACTGAGCCAACCGGTGATGGCGCTCTCGCCGGATGGGAAGAATCTATTCTACGCTGCTGTGCAAAATGGCGTGCAGCAGCTTTATATGCGCCCGCTCGACAGCTTCGAGGCCAAGCCGATCGCCGGCACGGAAGCGGGGTCAGCGCCGTTCTTTTCTCCTGACGGCGAATGGATCGGTTTCTTTGCGCAGGGCAAGCTCAAAAAGGCCCTGCTCACTGGCGGCGTCTCCGTATCGCTTTGCAGCACGGCAACAACCATTCCCGGCGCGTCGTGGGGTAGCGACAATACCATCGTCTTCCAATTCAACGTTGGAAGTCTCTTGCGCGTTTCGGCCTCCGGCGGTAATCCGGAAACGCTGAAGACCCTGAAAGACGAAGCCTCCAATCGTTGGCCGAAGTTCGTGCCGGGCTCCCAGGTAGTGCTCTATGCAGGTTCCCAAACCGTGGCTTGGGCGAATGCAGTTGTGAGAGGTTATTCGATTAAGTCCGGAGAACAACGCGATCTGTTTCCGGGAGGCACTCGCCCCGGCTACACGTCCACAGGTCATCTGTTGTTCGTGCAGCAGGGAACGCTCATGGCCGTCCCCTTCAATCCGCAGCGCCTGGAAATCTTCGGTACTCCCGTTCCAACCGTGGAGCGGATCATGCATTCCAACTACAGCGGGGTGGCGCAGTACAGCGTTTCCGACAGCGGGTCGCTGGCCTACGTTTCTGGCGCAGTGGAAGGTGACCAGAAGAACCTGGTGTGGGTGGACCGCAAAGGCATCGAGCAAATCTTGCCGGCGCCCGCGCGCGCCTACCGGAATCCGCGGGTGTCGCCGGATGGGAGCCGGATTGCAGTGGGTATTGACGACGCCGAAAGCCAGGTGTGGATCTACGATCTGGCGCGGGAGACCCTAGCCAAGCTGACCTCTCAGGTGAGCGGCACTTCCAGCCCGGCCTGGAGTCCTGATGGCAAGCGAGTCGTCTACCAGGGCGGTTCGCCTCGGAACCTTCATTGGCAGCCGGCGGACGGCTCCGGACAGGTGGAGCGGCTGACCACTGCTCCACACACGGAATCTCCGCTCTCTTTTACGCCGGACGGCCAGACGATGGCCTTTCTGGAAGTCGACCCGGTCACCGGCTACGATCTCTGGTTGCTGCGGCTGAGCGACCATCACGCGGAGCCTTTCCTAAAAACGCCGTCCAACGAGGCCGCTCCGCAATTCTCTCCCGACGGGCACTGGATCGCCTATGTTTCGGATGAAAGCGGGCGCTGGGAGATTTATGCCAAGCCGTATCCCGGGCCGGGCTCGAAAGTGCAGATCTCCAATGACGGCGGCAAGGAGCCGGTCTGGAATCGCAATGGCAACGAACTGTTTTATCGCAACGGAAACAAAATGATGTCGGTGGACGTAACTACACAACCTACATTTTCCGCCGGCAAACCCAAGGTGGTCTTTGAACGCCCGTACACGGAGACTCCGGCGACCTTTCCGGCCTACGACGTATCGGCGGACGGCCAACGATTCCTGATGATGAAAGGCGTTGGAGAGGAGCAGTCGGCCACGCAAATTAACGTGGTGCTGAATTGGTTTGAAGAGTTGAAGCGCCGCGTGCCGGTGAAATGATCTGGAATGCGTCGGCCCGGCCTGCCGCACTCCCAAAACGCACCTGAAATTCCCTGTTGTTGCGATTAATCCGCAAATTTGTTATTCATTTGTGAGCCTAAATGCTCGTCAAAACGCTGAGCGCCGCGCTGTACGGCATCGACGCCTACCTCGTTGACGTCGAAGTTGATCTCGCCGGCTACGGCGGCGACGACGCGCGCTTCATCGTGGTGGGACTGCCCGACGCCGCCGTGCGGGAAAGCGATCAACGCGTGCGCGGCGCCCTGAAAAACTGCGGCTACTTCTGTTCGTCGAGCATCACCGTCAATCTCGCGCCCGCCGACCGCAAGAAAGAAGGTTCGGCTTTCGATCTGCCGATGGCCATCGGGATTTTGGGCGCCATGGGCGTGATCGCCGGGGAACATCTGCGCGATGCACTTTTCGCCGGTGAATTGTCGCTCGACGGCACGGTGCGTCCCGTGCACGGCGTGCTGCCGATCGCAGCGCGAGCGCGCGAAGCCGGGATTTCGCGCGTCTTTGTGCCGCGCGCCAACGCCTCGGAAGCGGCGGTGGTGGAAAACGTGAACGTTTACGCGGTGCAGTCGCTGGGTCATGCCATTGATTTGTTGACGGGACGCGCGATTGACGCACCGGCCAAGCCGCTGCCGGCGTCCACGCCCGCGCCGGACACCGATTCTCTACCGGACTTCTCCGACGTGCGCGGGCAGCAGTCGGCCAAGCGCGCGCTTGAAGTGGCAGCGGCCGGCGGCCACAACATCTTGATGATCGGTCCGCCGGGATCCGGCAAGACGATGCTGGCGAAACGTCTACCGAGCATTTTGCCGCCCATGGATTTCGACGAGGCGTTGCAAACCACAAAAATCCACTCGGTGGCCGGCGCGTTGTCGGAAGGCGCGGGCTTGCTGGCCACGCGTCCGTTTCGCGCGCCGCATCACACCATTTCCGACGCGGGATTAGTCGGCGGGGGAGCCGTGCCGCGTCCCGGCGAAGTGAGTCTTGCGCACAATGGCGTGCTTTTTCTCGACGAATTGCCGGAATTCCCGCGCAATGTTCTGGAAGTTTTGCGCCAGCCGCTCGAGGAACGCGCCGTGACCATCGCGCGCGCCGCCATGACGCTATCGTTTCCCGCCAGTTTCGCCCTGGTCGCCGCGATGAATCCGTGCCCGTGCGGATTTTTCAACGATCCGACGCATGAATGCCGCTGTACGCCGCCGCTGATCGCGCGTTACATGGGACGCATCTCGGGCCCGCTGCTGGACCGCATCGACATTCACATGGACGTTCCGGCGGTGAAGTACGCCGAACTACGCGGCGCGGAGGCCACCGAGAAATCCGCGCAGATTCGCGAGCGCGTCGCGCGGGCCCGCGCCATTCAGTCCGAGCGTTTTGCCGGACTGCCGATTCACTCGAATGGTCAGATGAACACCAAGCAAGTCCGCCACCATTGCAAACTGGACGCCGCGGGCGAAAAACTGCTGGAAACGGCAATCGCCCGGCAAGGGCTTTCCGCACGCGCCCACGATCGCATCCTGAAGGTCGCGCGAACGGCAGCGGATCTGGAAGGCAGCGCGACGCTCGGGAGCAAGCACATCGCCGAGGCGGTGCACTACCGGAGTCTCGATCGCACGTATTGGACCTGACGATCGGATCAGGACGGTAGACGAGTTGTGTATACTACGGAAGTCTGTGCGAGCAAATCGAACGCCGGCCCGCACGCGGGCAGTGCCCAGGTCACTCGCAAGTATGTTACGCACGGCTAGTTTCATTTGTTTCCTCTCGCTCGTGCTCCATGCGCAAGTTGTTCCTCAACCTTCCGGCTGGCAACTTGCTTACAGCACAAACTTCGCGCCGGGAAGCATCGGCGATTGGACCGTTACTGGAAATCCGACGCTCTCCGGCTCGTGGTCGATCATCAAGGACGGAACCATTTCGGCGTTCCAGGGAACGAATCAAGCGTCCGTAACCCTCGCGGACCGCGCGTTCGCCGACTTTCATCTTTCGTTCCAGCTAAAGCTGACTGACGCCGGCCTGAACGTCTCGTTTCGACAGGAGTTGAGCGCCTGCAAGCAGTACTTTCTCAGCATCAATAAGGCCAATGTGGGCTTGGGCGGTCAGAATCAATGCGGTCCTCCCTACTTGTCGATGAACGCGAATTCCGCTCTGGCAGGCGGAACGTGGCATGCCGTCGATCTTGTGGCGGTCGGCGGCAGTTTCACGGTATACGAAGACGGCGTGTTGGTTCTCCGCGCATCGGACCCCACGCCCTTACCGATTGGCGGTCTTCAGTTCTCGGCGCCCGCCAACGGTACGGTCGAAATCGCCGCCGTACAGATCTACGGTCCCCCGGCGCTTGCCGGCGCCGCGCAACTAGTTTGGACCAAGACCGGCGGACCGCCCGGCGGTATCGGCTATGACGTCCGCATTCGGATGGATCAGCCCAACCTCATGTATGCCACCGACGCGTTCAGCGGCGTCAACATCAGCAGCGACAATGGCATGACCTGGTCCGCGTCCAACTTCGGCATCACCGCGCGGTCGGGGTTCTCGGCCGACGATATTCCGATCTTCACGATCACCATCGATCCCAATAATCCAAGTGTGCTTTGGACCGGTACACGAAACGCCCGCGGCGTCTATGAATCCACCGACGCCGGCCAAACCTGGGTGGAAAAGACGCAAGGCGTCACCGAACAGGACATTACGTTCCGTGGGATCACCGTTGATCCGCGCAACTCAAGCGTCATCTATGCCGCCGCAGAGGTCCCCAGCCTCCAATATGCGGGACAGAATGTTGTGGGGTTGCGCTTCACCGAGTCCCAGGGCGTCGTTTACAAATCCATAAACGGTGGACAGAGTTGGACCGCCGTCTGGCGGGGCGCGGCTCTCGCTCGATATGTGCTGATCGATCCGCGGGACTCCAACGTCATCTATGTCTCGACCGGATTCTTCGACGTCGAAGCTTCCAATGCCAATCCCCAAACGCTGCAAGCGGGAGGCGTCGGCATTTTGAAATCCACCGACGGCGGGCAAACCTGGCAGGTCCAGAATCAAGCGAACGGCCTGACCGATCTCTACCTCCAGTCACTGGCCATGAACAGCGCGAGTCCTGGCACCCTGATCGCCGCAAGCTGCGAAGATTCGGCCTATTCTCACAACGGCCAGGATTCCGGCGTTTTCATAACCACAAACGGGGGCCAGACCTGGACCAAGGGTGTAATTGCATGCAATACTCCCGGCTGCAACGCCAGCCCTATCAGCGGCGGTTACTTCGCCGTCGCGTTCGCCCCCGGCGATCCCAATGTTGCCTACGCCGCATCTCCGCAGCAGTTTTTGCGCAGCAGCGATTCTGGAAAGACATGGAGCGTGATGAGCGGCGGTCAACAGAGTTCCTATGGTCCGCCGGGATTGTTGCCGGGCACGCCCGTCGCCTTAGCCGCGGATCCGCGTAATTCCAATCGTGTCTTTCAGAACAACTATAGCGGCGGGAATTTTTTGTCGGAGGATGGCGGAGTCACTTGGCAATTGGCCAGCACCGGGTACACAGGGGCGCAAGTGAATGTCGTGGCCAACGACCCGGCGGATGCATTGCGCATCTTTGCCGGCGGCATGACGGGGCTGTTCCGAAGCATGGACGCAGGAAATACCTGGAAGGGTCTAAATGCCCAGACTGCTTTTAGTTCCTATTCGTTTACCGCGATGGCCGTCGACCCTTCGCAGTCCGAGAACGTGGTGGCGGGTGACGACAGCGATGGCACGATCGTGCGGAGCACCGATGGCGGACTGACTCAGCAAATTGTTTTCCAACAGCCGGGTCTTTACACCTCATCGGACTATAACAATCGCCACGGTTTTCAAGCCATCGTCTTCGCGCCTAGCAATCCGCGGACCGTGTACGCGGGAATGCGCCTATACGAAGAGGGCCTCGACGCCGGGCTCACCAACAAAAGCTACGGGATGGTGAAGTCGCTCGACGCCGGCGTTACGTGGGCCTACACGAATGACGCCAACATGGCAGGCCAAAACGTCAACGCCATTGCGGTGAACCCAACCAATGAATCGATTGTTTACGCAGGAACCGTCTTTAGCGGGCTGTTCATTTCCGGCGATGGCGGACAATCCTGGATGGCGAGCAATCGCGGGCTGCCATCGCTGGATGTCCGAGCGCTGGCGATCGATCCGACGAACCCATCGACGATTTATGCCGGTCTGGAGAACGCCGCCGTCTGGAAGTCGACCGATGCCGGCGCGAATTGGCAATTCGCGGGCGCGGGTCTGGACCCGATGGCCTCGATCCGTAGAATCATCCTTGATCCGACCAATCCCAAGGTGCTGTACGGGGCAGATCCGTTTACGGGAGTCTATGAATCTGTCGACGGAGGATCTCTCTGGGTTGCGCTGGACTTGGGTTTGACGGAGCGGACCGCTTTGTCGCTGGCGATGAGCTCAGATGGAAGCACGCTGTGGGCCGCGACGTTCGGCGGAGGAGTGTTCCGACTCAATGTGCGCGCCAGTGGAATCGGCAACGTTGCAACAGTGTCGGCCGCGAGCTACACAAGCCACGCCCCGTTGGCGGCCAATTCCATCGCCGCGCTGTTTGGGCCGGCGCTGGCAACCTCGACGCAAACCGCCACGAGTTTGCCGTTGCCCTCCCAGCTTGGTGGTACCACCGTCGTGCTGACCGACAGTTCCGGTCACGACTTCATTGCGCCGCTGTTCTTTGTATCGAAAGGACAGGTGAACTGCCTCATTCCCAGCGGAGTGGCGATAGGTCCGGCAACGGTTCGCGCGATGATCAACAATCAAACGGTGGCCCAGGGTGAAGTGACAATTGCGGCGATCGCGCCGGCCCTTTTTACCGCGAACGCGAACGGTAGCGGACCTCCGGCCGCACTGCTTCTGCGCGTCGGCACGGACGGATCCCAGACCTACACAACGCCGTATACGTGCGGGACAGGCGCTTGTGTGCCCGCGCCCATCGACTTGAGCGCGGAGTCCGCAGGGGATCAATTCTATCTATTGCTATTTGGCACGGGAATTCGCGGATACGCTTCACAGGCTCAGGTGGCAATCGGCAATGTGAATGCGCCCGTCACCGGCGTCGCCGCGCAAGGGCAATTCGTTGGTCTCGACCAAGTGAATGTGCAGTTGCCGTCCACGCTGGCCGGGAGCGGCGCCGTAAACTTGATCCTAACGGTGGATGGGCAGCGAGCGAATATCGTGAACTTGAAGTTCCAATGATCTTTCTTCCCATGGTGGCCTGCGTCGCGGGCGTTGTCTGGGGAAGGGACGCTCCGATCCCCGGCGCGACCGTTCGCGTTCAACGCACGAGCGTTGCCGCGGTCACAAATCCGGCCGGCGAATTCAAGTTGTGCACCAGCGAGGCGGAGCCGCTCTTGCTGACAGCGGCGGCTTCCGGATATTACATCGCCGGTCCCGTATCGGCAGCGGCCGGAGCCTCCAAGCTTGAATTGCATTTGACACCCATAGCCGCAAAAGATGACCCCGCATATCGTTGGGTCAGTCCTTTTAAGTCGTCCGGGAACATGGAAAGTTGCGAGGGTTGCCATTCGGAGCCTGCGGCAGCCGCGCCATTGCCTTTTGAAGAATGGCTAGCCGATGCCCACGGCCGTGCAACGGCGAACGCGCGATTCCTTTCCGTGTACCGGGGGACGGACCTCAGCGGCGAGCATCGGAGTCCACTGACCGAGTTCGTGAATCAACGAGATTATGGACGGCGCGCACTGAAGCCGGACCCTGACACTCCGTACTTCGGCCCTGGATTCCAACTGGATTTTCCCGGACAAGCCGGTAATTGCGCAGCCTGCCACGCTCCCGTCGCCGCTGCAGCGTCTCCCTATCAAACGCGTTCCGACAACGTCGGCGCCTCCGAAGGGATTACTTGCGATTTCTGCCACAAGATCTCCGGCGTGAAACTCGATTCGGCGGCCGGGCGACCCTATCCCAACACGCCCGGGGTTCTCTCTTTTGAATTTCGCCGGCCTGGCGCTGCCGGCCAATTGTTTCTCGGATCGCTCGACGATGCCACTCGCGGCAACGACGTCTATTCGCCGCTCCACAAATCCAGCGCGTTCTGTGCGCCGTGTCATTCCGCGCGGTTCTGGGGAGTGCCCGTGTACGACTCGTTCGGCGAATGGCTCGACAGCAGCTACTCGCGCGGACCCGAGACGCGTACCTGCCAGGATTGCCACATGCAGCAACGCGGCGCAACGCATTTCGCCAAACTCGACGCCGGCGGATTGCAGCGCAATCCCAAAGACATTCCCAGCCACTTGATGCGTGGACCCGATGATGCGGACTTCATGAGCCAAGCGGCCCGACTGGATTTGCAGGCTCGCCGCGGTGACGATGCCGTGTCGGTGACCGCCGTGGTGACGAACTCCGGCGCGGGTCACGCCTTGCCCACGGGCCATCCCGGGCGCAACATGATGCTCATCATCGACGCGCGCGACGAAACTGGCGTTGAGTTGCCGCTGCTGGACGGTCCCGTGCTGCCCGTTTGGAGTGGTCTTGCCGGCCACGCCGGCCGGGCGTTCGCGCAAATCCTGGAAGAACGTTGGACAGGAAACTCTCCAACCATCTCGTACTGGGCTCCGATCAAAGAGATGAGTGACACTCGAATTCCCGCGATGCATGCGGACTCTAGCGAATATGCCTTTCGCATCGAACGCGGGAAAATAGCTCGCGTCACGGCTCGGCTCATTTATCGTCGTACATTTCCACAAATCGGGCGGCAGAAGGGCTGGACCGATCCGGGCATCGAAATGCACACGAGCAGACTTACCGTACCTGCCCGTGCAGTGCGCTAGCAGTGTGCTTTTGAAAGTAAGCGTGGTGGAATCGCCACGCTGAAGAGACTCGCAGCCGCGCTGGGCGCTACCCTCGACCATCTGACATGATCGCGCTCACTTGGCAGTTTCCAGCTCGGACACATGAGCCAGGATCGCGGAGGCATTCGAAGACCGCGGATTCCGCTTCAAGTACTCCTTGTATCGCAGCAACGCCTCGCCGAGATTGCCGCACGCCTCATCGATGTCCGCCAGCAGTAATTGGATTTGCGGAGTTTGCCCGGAGTCGTTGCGCTCGGCCAGCAGCGCGGACTTCTCGGCGTCGTCGAGACGCCCCATGCTGAAGAATCCCACCGCGTTGAAGAAATTCGGCAGGCTCAGCGAGGGATTCAGGTCCAGCGCGCGCTCATCGGTCTTCATCATGCCGGCGATGTCTCTTTCCTGAAGCTGTAACTTCGCCAGATTGATGTACGGCAGCGGCCATTTCGGGTCGATCTCGATGGCTTTCTGGAATGCATCGCGGGCATCCGGCAGCTTGTTCTCGAGGAAGTCGACGCGTCCGATTTCGTTGTAGGCAGCGGAATACTTCGGATAAATCGTCACGGCGTTTTGGAAATGGGACAAAGCCTCGGCGTATTTTTTCTTCTCGGCCAACTCGGCGCCTTTGGCCAACTCGCGCTGAGCCTTGCTGGGAGCCATCAGATTCGTCACGCTGACGGTTCCCGTAGCGGCGCGACTCTGCCCGCTGGACGCTCTCACGGTTTGCATCTGATTCAAGTAGATCAGCGCGGCACTCGATCCTTGGAACTCCACGTCCTGGCTCAGTTCGTCGCCGTCGGCCAGCACCACGTGGATTTCGTATCGGCGGTCGGTCGCCTCACGTGGAAAGCGAAAGACGCCTTCGTACGAAGTGTACGTGCTGCCGATCCGGGCTCCGTCCCTGTACAAATCAACCTCCACGCGAGACGCCGTGGGAATCAAGCGGCCGGTGATGCCGAGTCCGGCGGCGCCCGTCGACAGGGCGCCTGAGGGGTCGGAATCATTCGCCGCGAAACTGGAGTGCCCCGCCGGCGACGGCATAACGCGGGTTGATTGAAACTGCGCTTCCAACGAAACCGCTGAAAGAACGACGAGAAGACACACCACCGCGACCGGTGGCTTCCAAAGGAAGGCCTTCATATGTTCCCCCTATTTCTTGCGAACGACTGGTGTCTGAAGTCAGAATACGGTTCGCCGCGAAGAATCGGCTAGATCACTTCTGAACATTCGCGGCGTAATTTATTACGGCTGTTGGCTAGGGCGTTCCCGAGGGCTTCGCGCCGGTTGACGTAGAATAACGGCAATGGAAAAACTGATCGCCGGGTATCGCAGCTTTCGCTCGAAAAACTGGGTTGAGCATCGCGCGTTGTTTGAATCGCTGGCGGAAAACGGACAGCGTCCCCAAGCGTTGGTGATTGCCTGCGTCGATAGCCGCGTGGATCCCGCGATGATCTTCGACAGCGCGCCCGGCACGGTGCTGACGGTGCGTAACGTGGCGAATCTCGTGCCGCCGTACGCGCCGGACCATGCGTATCACGGCACCAGCGCCGCGCTCGAGTTCGGCGTGCGCGTGCTGGAAGTGCGCGACCTGATCGTGCTGGGTCACAGTTCCTGCGGCGGCGTGCAAGCGCTTTTGAATGGCGCGCCGGAAAAGGGCCGCGACTTCATCGCGCCGTGGATGGAACTGGCGCGGCCGGCGCTGGAGCGCGCGTCGCAGGTCGCGGCGGGGCCGGAGCGCGACGAATCTTGCGAGCAGGAAGTGGTGAAGGTATCGCTCGCGAATCTGTTGACGTTTCCTTGGATCGCCGAGCGGGTCGCCGGGAAAAACTTGAAGCTGCATGGCGCGTGGTTCGACATCCGCGGCGGCGTTTTGAAACTGTTGCAGGCCGATCAAACGTTTCAGCGCGTCTAGGCCGGACGGGAAATTGAGGCACTATGTCCAAAATCAGGGCACGTATCATCCAAACTGCATTTGCGTTGACGATTCTGACTCTTGCTGCCAGCGCTTGCGAGTGCGCACCGCCTCCGCCTCCATGCGAGGCTTTCTCGCACTCCCCGCTTATCTTCTTGGGAACCGTAACCTCCATTCTCGAATATAACGGCGAATTCGTCGCGAGCGCCCGGATGCGCATAGACAAAGCGTATAAGGGCATCAAAGACGAAGAAGTGACGCTTTTCGACAACGGCATGTGCGACGGACCGAGTCTAAAGACGGGCGAGCAATACCTCATGTACACATATGGCGATCCGAAAGCCGGGCCAATCCCGTCGCGTGGCTGTACGCGCAGCCGAAGCGTCAAGTACGCTGAAGAAGATCTCAAGTTTCTAGACGGATTGTCGAAAGCGTCGCCGACCTCGACGATCTTCGGCCAAGTACGATCGCGATCAGACGACTACAACGGTTCCTCGAAGGACTTAGCCGGGGTAGCCGTCGTTCTGAACGGAACGGGCGGACAACGCACGTCCCAAACCGATTCTGAAGGTCGTTACGTCTTCAACAACCTTCAGCCCGGCGAATACACAGTCGCCGCAAACCAGCCAGGGTTCACCATGCTCACCTTTGGACTTCCTGACGAGGCGCCAAAGACGAAGGTCGAGGCCCGTGGTTGCGCGGTTCAGAACATTGTCCTGCGGAAGAGTTGGCAAGCAACGGTTCGCGGACGGGTGGCCAAAGCAGACGGCACACCCGGACCATCCGGACTCTCATTTACGCTGATTCGGATTGAAAGTCACAACGGCAAAGAGATTCGCAATCCATTGTTCATGCGGGCCGTGGTCACCGGCGATGACGGCCAGTTTTCCTTTCCAGAGGTCGAACCCGGGCGCTACAAGATTGTGATGAATCTCATGCGCTTCCCAACGACGAAGATGCCGTATCGGGAAATGTATTGGCCTCAGGCTCGTTCCGAGTCGGAAGCGTCGATCATCGAAGTCGCAGACTCGACGGACCACTCGGGCTTCGACTTCGTGTTGCCGGCCGTGCCTTCCAGCAGAGTTGTTAGCGGCGTTCTTCTGTCGGTGGACGGACAACCCGTTGCGGATTCCGAGGTCATGCTCACGGCCCTTCCGGACGGCAGCATTGCCGAAGAAAACGAAAACCGCGTGAAGACCGACGCGTCAGGCCGTTTTTCGTTCGAAGTGCTTGAGGGATTCGAGTACGAGGTGCGAGCAAGCGACTTTCGGGCACGGCCTTCGCGGTTCGCACAGGTCAAGTTCACACTAGATAGGGAACAGCCCCTGATCAGGTTGGTGCTGAAGCCGGCGCAGTAACGCTACGGCTGCAAAATTACTTTCATCAAATTGCCCTCGCGCGCATAGAGACGCGCGAACCACTCCGCGCCCTCGGTGAGCGGGGCTTTCGCGCTGATCAGCGGCTCCACTTCGATCGCGCCCGACGCCATCATGTCGATGCACTGCGGATATTCGCCGCAGGACGCGCACGATCCCGTCACGCGAATCTGCCGCGTCACCACCGCTTGCAGCGGAAATTCGATTTGTGGCGCGAGATTGCCCACCAGCGTCAACGCGCCGCCCTTGCGCAATGCCGCGATCGCGGTTTTCACGGGCTCGGTCGCGCCGACCACTTCCATCGCCACATCCGCCCCGCGACCCGCGGTGCGCTCGCGCACAAATTCCACCGGATCGCTCTGGCGCGCGTTCACCGTGTCCGTTGCGCCCAAGCGCCGCGCGAGTTCCAGGCGATTGTCCTCAAGGTCAATGGCGAAAATCCGCCCGCAGCCCGCGCGTTTCAGCGCCTGCACGGCGAGCAATCCGATCATCCCCGCGCCCACGACTACGGCGGAGTCGCCCAAGCGGATCGGCGTAAGATTCGTGGCGTGCACGGCCACCGAAACCGCTTCGATCATCGCGGCGTGTTCGAATGGAAGCGCGTCCGGCAGCCGATAACAAATGCGCGCCGGCGCGACCACGTACTCCGCGAACGCGCCGTGACGGCGGTAGTCGCCGCAGGACACGCCGAGCACTTGGCGGCGGTCGCACAGGTTCACGTCGCCGCGTCGGCAGAAAAAGCAATCGCCGCAGTACACGGTGGAGTCCATCGTGACGCGATCGCCTTCGCGAAATTCGGTGACGCCCGCGCCCACGGCCGCGACCACTCCGGCCGCTTCGTGACCCATCACCAGCGGCGGAATGCGCCGTCCCGAACTGCCGTCGTAGCCGTGAATATCGGAGCCGCAAATGCCGCACGCGCGCACACGGATCAGTAATTCGTCCGCGGCGGGCGCGGGCGTGGGCATGTCGGCGATTTCCAGATGTTTGTATTCGGTCAGTAGAAGAGCTTGCATGAGATGCCGCGATTATACACTGTGACTTTCGCGTTGCTTGAGCCTTCCGGTTTGTGTTAGAAATATCCTTCTTGCGAATCGGCGGAATCCTCGCCAACCCTTGCCGTTTGAGAGATACTTAAGAAGATGCCGGACGAGATCAAGCCAGAGGCTCCGAAACCCGAAGCTGCGAAGCCAGAAGCGCCCAAAGCCGAAGCCCCGAAGGCCGAAGCTGCGGTCAAGCCGGAGGCTCCGAAAGCTGAAGCGGCCGCGCCGAAACCCGCCGCGCCCCCGAAAGCCCCGCCCGTGGCGCCGGCGCCGTGGGAAGGCGATCTCGTCACGCACATGAAAAATCGCTTTGGCGCGGCGATTCTGGAAGCGTCCACGTTCCTGGGACAAAATTATTTCCTCGTCGACGCCACGCGCATCGAGGAAATCTGCTTCTACTTGCGCGACGACCAGAAGTTCGACATGCTGGCCGATCTCACCGCGGTCGACTATCCGAAAAAAGAGAAGCGCTTTGAAGTGGTCTACCAGCTTTATTCGTTCCCGCGCAATGAGCGCCTGCGCTTGAAGGCGCCCGTCGCCGAGAACGAATCGATTTCCACCGCGGTGAACGTTTGGAAGACCGCCAATTGGCTGGAGCGCGAAGCGTACGACATGTTCGGCATCAACTTCGCCGGACATCCCGATCTCCGCCGCATCCTTTTGCCGGAAGGCTGGCAGGGATTTCCGCTGCGCAAGGATCATCACATCCTCACGCAGGACGATCAGTGGGTGCGCGAGAACCTGAACATCGAAAGTGGCCAATAAGCAATGACCGAAGCCGAAACCGTTTATCGCCCGCATCCGGAAGACCACACGTTTCTCGACTCCAACGAGATCGTCATCAACATGGGGCCGCAGCATCCCTCCACGCACGGCGTGTTGCGCGTGGTGTTGCGCCTGGACGGCGAGAAAATCATCGGCAGCGAGTGCGTGATCGGCTACTTGCATCGCGGCGTGGAGAAAATCGCCGAGAACCGCACCTACGTCCAGTTCAATCCTTACGTCGACCGCATGGATTACGCCGCGGCGGTGTCGAACAGCCTCGGTTACTGCGAAGCGATCGAAAAAATCATGAGCGTGGTGGCGCCGCCGCGCGCCCAGTACGTTCGCGTGATTCTCACCGAACTGAATCGCATCGCCAGCCACTTGTTGTGGCTCGGCACGCACGCGCTTGATATCGGCGCCCTCACGCCGCTGTTCTATTGCTTCCGCGAACGCGAGGAAATCCTGAAGATTTTCGAGAACTATTGCGGCGCGCGCTTGACCACGCACTCGTTCCGCATCGGTGGATTGCAGTACGAAACGTACGACGGCTTTGAGAAACAGGTGAACGTTTTCTGCGACGACTTCCTGCACAAAGTCGACGAGTACGAAACGCTGCTCACCGGAAATCGCATTTGGCTGCAGCGCACCAAGGGAATCGGCGTGATCAGCGCGGAGGATTGCATTCAGTACGGCGTCACGGGACCGGTGCTGCGCGGTTCCGGCGTCAAGTGGGATATTCGCAAGGCGATGCCGTATTGCTGCTATCCCGATTTCGAGTTCGATATTCCGACGGGACAGAACGGCGACACGTTCGATCGCTACATCGTGCGCATGGAAGAAATGCGCCAAGCGGTGCGGATCATCAAGCAAGCCGTCGCGAAAATTCCCGATGGGCCGATCATGGCGAAAATTCCCAAAGTGATCAAGCCGCCGGTGGGGGAGATTTATCATTCCATTGAAGCGCCCAAGGGAGAATTGGGATATCTTGTGGTCAGCGACAACAGCACGCAGCCGTATCGCGTGCGCGTGCGTCCGCCCTCGTTCGTGAACTTGAGCGCGCTCGACATCATGATTCGCGGACACTTGGTGGCGGACGTGGTCGCGGTGATTGGAACCATCGATATCGTGTTGGGAGAAGTGGATCGCTAAGCTCGAAACTAAACAGACACTCCTGTCAAACAATGCCTTCGACCGCGCAAATCCTGGACTGGTTGACCATCGCCAAGCCGTACATCATCATGGGTCTCGTGGTGGCCGTGTGGCCGCTCGTATCGGGCTACATTGTGCTGATGGAGCGCAAGGTGATGGCCGACATGCAAGTGCGTCTCGGCCCCATGCGCGTCGGTCCGCACGGATTGCTGCAACCGATCGCCGACGCCCTAAAGCTGCTCATCAAAGAAGACATCATCCCCGCTCGGGTGGATAAGTGGGTCTTCTGGTTCGCGCCGGTGATTCCCGTGCTCACGGCGCTCACAGCGTTTGCCGTGCTGCCGTTCAGCCAGCGCTATTTTGTGGCCGAGTTGAATGTCGGCGTCATCTTTATTCTGGCGATGACGTCGATCGGTGTGCTGGGCATCATGCTGGGCGGATGGGCGTCGAACAGCAGCTACCCTTTATTGGGCGCGTTGCGATCCACCGCGCAACTGGTCAGCTACGAAGTCGCCATGGGATTTGCGGTTGTGGCCGCAGTGATGGTGGCCGGCAGCTTGGACATGGTGAACATCGTCAAGCACCAGCAAGCATCGGGCGTGTGGTTCATCTTCTATCAGCCGATCGGATTTTTCATTTACCTAGTCGCGGCGATGGCGGAAACCAATCGCGCGCCGTTCGACATGCCGGAAGCGGAGTCGGAACTGGTCGCCGGATTCATGACCGAATACAGCGGCTTTCGCTGGGCGCTTTATTTCCTGGCCGAGTATTCGAACATTTTTGTGGTGTGTTCCATCGCCACGACGCTGTTCTTCGGCGGATGGCTGCGGCCGTTTCCGAATGTCGCGTGGCTGAACTTTCTCGATTGGGCGCCGGCGGTGATGTTGGTGGGCGTCGGCGCGGGTTGTTTGTACCTCGCCGGAAAGCAATTGAGCGCCGCCAATAAGATCGGCATGGGCGTGTTGGGCGCCGCTATTATCGCTGTGGGCCTGGCTTTCGGCGTGCCCATGGTGATCGATTACGTCTCGGGTCCTTTCTGGTTTTTGTTCAAAGTCGCAGTGATGATTTATATGTTCATGTGGGCCCGCTTCACGTTCCCGCGTTATCGCTATGACCAACTGATGCAGCTCGGGTGGAAGTGGATGATCCCGCTCGGCATGGCGAATCTGCTGGTAACGGGCGTGTTGATCCTCGTGAAAATGCAATACTGGAGTGCCAAATGAGTTTGTTTCGCAAGCTGTTCCTGGTGGATTTGATCGAAGGAATGAAGGTGACCTTCGGTTATCAGAATCCCAAGTACATTTACACGGAGCAGTATCCCAAAGAGCGGCCGCCCGTGTCGGAGCGCTATCGCGGCGCGCCGCGTCTCAACATCAATCCGGAAAACGGCGAAACGTTGTGCATCGCGTGCGACCTGTGCGCGCTGGCGTGTCCGGAAAACCTGATCGTGGTGGGCTGGCAACGCGGCGGCCCCGACGGCAAGACCGGCAAAAAGACGTTGACGAATTTTACCTATGACATTTCGCGCTGCATGTTCTGCGGATTGTGCGAGGACGCCTGTCCCACCGATGCGCTCGAACTGACGCAGGATTTCGAGATGGCTAATTACTCGCGCGAGGGCGCGATTTGGGATCGCCAGGCGCTGGAAGAGGGTCCGCGGCCGACGCAGTACAAGGAATAAGCGCGGGACGCACGATCGATATGGATCAATTCTTTTTCTACATGTTCTCGGCCGTGATCTTGGTGATGGCGTTGTTGTGCGTCACCGCCAAGAACGCCGTGCACAGCGCCATCTTTTTGATCGGAACGCTGCTCGGCGTGGCGGGTTTGTACTTACACCTGGGCGCTGAGTTCCTGGCCGGCGTGCAAGTGATCCTCTACGTCGGCGGCATCATGGTGCTGTTCCTGTTCGTGATCATGCTGGTGAACATCGATCAAACGTTGAAGGAAGCGATCTTCAGCGGCCAGTGGAAATTGGGCTTGATCGGCGTGGCGCTGCTAGGCGTGGAACTGGTGTGGTTTGTCGCCAAAGGCACGGGACTTCCCGAAAAGCCCGAGACACATGCGGCGGCTCCGGCGGCCGCGCAGCTCGGCAACGTCCAGCAAGTGGGCGACGTACTGTTCCAGAGTTACTTGCTGCCGTTTGAAATCGCTTCGATCCTGCTGTTGGTGGCGATGGTTGGGGCCGTCGTCATGGCGAAAAAGAGAATATGATTCCGATTTCCAATTACCTGTTCCTCTCGACGGCGCTGATGACCATCGGCGTGCTCGGCGTGCTGACACGCCGCAACATGGTGATCATCCTGATGTCGGTGGAACTGATTTTGAACGCGGTGAACATCAACCTGGTGGCGTTTTCGCACTATTGGGGCACGGTGCACGGACAGACTTTCGCGATCTTCATCATCGCCGACGCCGCCGCCGAGGTCGCCGTGGGCTTGGGCTTATTGATCGCGCTGTTCCGCAACAAGGAAGTGGTGAACGCCGATCAAATCGAGTTGCTGAAGTGGTAGCTGGGGTTGGCGTAGCGATCGTGTACGTTGGGTGAGCGAACACAAATGGACTTTCTCAATCTGATCTGGCTTATCCCGCTGTATCCGCTGGCGGGGTCGGTACTGATGCTGTTCATTGGGCGCAAGCTGGAGCACGGCCACAAGAACAACGTCATCGGGACGATTTGCGCGGGATTGGTCGGCGTCGCGTTTGTACACGCCATCGGCGCCGTCGTGCAACTCGTCTCCGCACCGGGTCATTTTTTCGAGAAGCCGCTGTACACCTGGGTCGCCGGATTGCAGTTCCACATGGCCAACGGCGCGTTGTCGCGCTTCACCGCGGACTTCGGCTACATGCTCGATCCGTTGAGCGCCGTGATGGTGCTGGTCGTCACGGGCGTGGGCTTCCTGATCCACGTTTATTCGATCGGCTACATGGCGCATGACCACGGGTTCTATCGCTTCTTCGGTTACTTGAACCTGTTCATGTTCAACATGCTCACGCTGGTGCTGGCCAGCAACTACGTGCTGATGTTCGTCGGCTGGGAAGGCGTGGGATTGTGCTCCTACCTCTTGATCGGATTCTATTTCCAGAAAAAATCCGCCACCGACGCCGGCAAGAAGGCGTTCGTCGTCAATCGCATCGGCGACGCCGCGTTCATCATCGGCATGTTTTACATTTTCGCGACCTTCGGCACGGTGAATTTCCATCACGTCACCGAGGCGGCGCGCAACGGAGACCTCGGGTACGGCTCATTCGTCGCGACGATGATCACGATGATGTTGTTCATCGGCGCGACCGGAAAATCGGCGCAGATTCCGCTGTACGTTTGGCTGCCGGACGCGATGGAAGGTCCCACGCCTGTCAGCGCGTTGATCCACGCGGCCACGATGGTGACGGCGGGCGTTTACATGGTGGCACGCTCGAACGCGCTCTTTCAACTCGCGCCCGACACGATGCACGTTGTCGCGGCGATCGGCGCGGCCACGGCGATTTTCGCGGCGTCGATCGGCTTAGTGCAAACCGATATCAAGCGCGTGCTCGCCTACTCCACGGTCAGCCAGTTGGGATACATGTTCCTGGCGTGCGGCGTCGGCGCGTTTTGGGTGGGAATTTTCCACGTCCAGACGCATGCGTTCTTCAAAGCGCTGTTGTTCCTTGGATCAGGCTCGGTGATCCACGCGCTTTCCGGCGAGCAGGACATGCGCAAGATGGGCGCGCTCGCCAACAAGATTCCTTGGACCTTCCGTTTCATGGCCGCCGCGTGGATTGCCATCGCCGGCATCCCGCCGCTCGCGGGATTCTTCTCGAAGGACGAAATCCTCTGGCAAGCCTTCAACAACGAGTGGAACGGAAAGATCCTGTGGCTCGTGGGATTTATCACCGCCGGCATGACCGCGTTTTACATGTCGCGCCTGATGTTCCTAACGTTCTTTGGAAAGTCGCGCGTGGATCATGAAGTGGAGCACCACATCCACGAATCGCCCATGGTAATGCTCGCGCCGCTCGGAGTGCTCGCGGTACTTTCGGTAGTCGGCGGATGGTGGAAGTCGCCGCTGGAACATTGGCTCGAGCCGGTATTCGAGCACGTGAAATCCGTACCGGCAACAGCGGTCGAAGCGGCCGGCAGCATGGAGTATGTGCTGATGGGATTATCGATCGGCGTGGCGCTGGCCGGAATTTTCCTGGCGCGCTATTTCTTCCTAAGCAATCCGGCTGCTTCCGAGCGTCTCGCGGCCAATTGGCCAGGGCTGCACAGATTGCTTTTGAACAAGTATTACGTCGACGAAGTGTACAGCGCGGTATTCGTCGATGGTCCCGTGATGGGCAAACAGTTGGGCTCGGCGCTTTCCGCGTTCGACGCAACGGTGGTCGACGGCGGCGTGAACGGCGCGGGCTGGTTCGCGCGAGGCACGTCGTCGATCTCCATACTGTGGGATAGCTGGATCGTCGACGGTGCGGTGCGCGCGGTGGGCTTTGTCACCAAACTTCTTTCTTTCCCAATGCGCATGATCCAAACCGGCTTCGTGCAGAATTACGCGCTGGCGATCGTCGGGGGAGTGCTGTTGCTGGGATATTACCTTTTGAAGTAAGGCGTGGAGATAACAACAGATGGACTTTTTTAGAGAACACATTCTGAGCTTCACGCTCTTTTACCCGCTAGTGGGCGTCGTGCTCGTCCTGCTGCCGAAGAAGGACGAACACGTGCGCTGGCTCGCCAACATCTGGTCGTTCGCGGGTTTCCTGCTCTCGCTGCCGCTGGTCTTTTGGTTCGACAAGAACGCCGACGGCATGCAGTTCCAAGAGAGAGTGAACTGGATTCCCTCGATCGGCGCCACCTACCACCTGGGCATCGACGGCATCAGTTTCCTGCTGATCATGCTGACCACGCTTCTCGGCTTCATCAGCATTCTTTGCTCCTGGTCGGCGATCACCACGCGGGTGAAGGAATACTACGCTTTCTTCCTGCTGCTCCAAGTGGGAATGCTGGGCGTCTTCATGTCGCTGGACTTTTTCTTGTTCTACGTTTTCTGGGAAGTGATGCTCGTGCCGATGTACTTCATCATCGGCATTTGGGGCGGTCCGCGGAAACTTTACGCGGCGATCAAGTTTTTCCTCTACACGCTGGTCGGCTCGGTGCTGATGCTGTTGAGCATCTTGACGCTCTACTACGCGTATCACACGCAATTCGGACAATACACCTTCGACATTATCGACTTGTTGCGCGTGAACCTGCCGCGCCATACGCAGATTTGGATTTTCCTCGGCTTCTTTGTCGGATTCGCGATCAAGGTTCCGATGTTCCCCTTCCACACCTGGCTCCCCGACGCTCACGTGGAAGCGCCCACAGCCGGTTCGGTGATCCTGGCCGGCGTCCTCTTGAAGATGGGAACGTACGGATTCATGCGCTTCGCGCTGCCGCTCGCGCCGCTGGGCGCATCCGATGACCGGATCGTCAAGTTGATGGTGACGTTGTCGCTGATCGGCATCGTCTACGGCGCGCTGGTGTCCCTGATGCAGAAGGATTGGAAGAAACTTGTGGCCTACAGTTCGGTGAGCCACTTGGGATTCTGCACGCTGGGCATTTTCGCAATGAACCCGAATGGGTTGGCAGGAAGCCTGGTGCAGCAGATTAATCACGGCATTTCCACCGGCGCGCTCTTCTTGATTGTCGGCATCGTTTATGAGCGGCGTCACACGCGCGAGATTTCCGAATACGGCGGACTATCGAGCATCATGCCGATCTACGCCACGTTGTTCATGATCGTGACGATGAGCTCGATCGGCGTGCCGGCGCTGAACGGATTCATCGGTGAGTTCACGATTTTACAGGGTGCCTTCGAAGCGAATCACCTGTGGGCGGGCATCGCCGTGTCGGGCGTGGTGCTCGGCGCGGCCTACATGCTGTGGCTGTATCAACGAACCATGTTCGGTCCGCTCAGCAATCCGAAGAATCAAAGCTTGAAGGATTTGAACGTGCGCGAACTGGCGGTGTTGTTGCCGCTGATCGCCTGGGCGTTTTGGATCGGCCTCTATCCGAAGCCGTACTTCGACATTCTGGAGAAGCCGGTAGCGAAGATCGTGGAGCGCGTGCATCCCGGCTACTACGCCAAGGCCGCGGCCGCCGAGCACGCCACGATGGAACCCCAGCACCCGGCACAAGTTGCGAGCCCGCCGGACGCGTCCGCCGAAGATCACACCGCGCATGCCGCCGCGGAGGCAGGGGCCGCGAAATGAACGGCGGATTCTCCGAGTTCTTCAACCGCAACGATTATTTCTTGATCACGCCGGCCGTGTTGCTGGCGCTGTTCGGTTGCGGCATTCTGCTCATCGATTTCCTGCACGACACACGGCAGAAATTCATGAACGCCTTGACGGCGCTGGTGGGCTTGTCGTTCGTCGCCTACCAATTGATTCGGATCCAGAATCAGATGGACGCCGTCCAGATGCCCGAGCTCGCGGGACTGAACAACTCGCTGCTGGTCGATCACTTCGCCATCTTCTTCATGCTGGTTTGCGTCGCCGCCACGTTCATCTCCGTGCTGATTTCGGTGCGTTACATGGAAATCGAGCATGAGAATCACGGCGAGTATTACGCCCTGATGCTTTTCTCGCTGCTCGGCATGTATTTCATGATTACGGGCATGGATCTGGTGACGTTGTTCATCGGTCTTGAAACGATGGCGCTCTCCGGATACGTGCTCGCGGGATTCTTGCGTGGCGACAAGCGGTCGAACGAAGGCGCGATGAAGTATTTTCTGCTCGGCGCGTTTTCCAGCGGCCTTTTGGCCTTCGGATTCTCGCTGCTCTACGGCATTTCCGGCTCCACCAACTTGCAAACCATCGCCCAGGCGCTCGGCCAACGCTCCAGCGGCGATCCGCTGGCATCGCTCGCGCTATTGACCACGGTCACCGGCTTGCTTTTCAAAGTCGCGGCCGTGCCGTTCCATCAATGGGCGCCCGACGCCTACGAAGGCGCGCCGACTTCGATCACGGGATTCTTGTCGACCGGTCCCAAGGCCGCGGCGTTCGCGTTTCTCATGCGAATTCTCCTCGTGGGACTCGCGCCGATGCGCGATAGCGGCTGGAAGCCGATGCTGATCGCCGTGGCGATTGTCACGATGACCGTCGGCAATCTCGCGGCGGTGACGCAGAATAACACCAAGCGCTTGTTCGCGTACTCCTCGATTTCGCACGTGGGATACATTTTGCTCGGCCTGGTGGCCGGCAACGAGACGGGACTGAAGGGCATCGCCGTTTACATCCTGGTGTACGCATTCATGAACCTCGGCGCGTTCACGGTGCTCGTGGCGCTGCGTCACGGCAACGTGATCGGCGACGAGATCGAGGACTTGAGCGGATTGTTCTTCCGCAATCCCGGGGCGGCGGTCATGATGCTGATTTTCCTGCTCTCGCTCGCCGGCATTCCGCCGATGGCGGGATTCCTCGGGAAGTATTTCATTTTTCTGTCGCTGATCGAGACGGGGCACACGGGCCTTGCGGCGTTTGCGGTGCTCTACGTGGCGGTGTCGCTTTACTACTACATGCGCATGACCGTGATGATGTTCATGCGCGAGCCCGTCGAACGCGAACCATTGACGCTCTCGCCGGGAATCCGCATTGCGCTGGGATTGACGCTGGCCGGGACTGTAATCATCGGCCTCTATCCCGAGCCGATCATCCAACTGGCGACGTCAGCGATTCTGCGATAATTGTCCACTGTGGTAGCATGTCCTGAAGCGCCGAAATATGGCCGCGAGGGTCCTGCATGCCAACTGATATTCACGGCGAGTCAGCCGAAATCGAAAAGCGCCTGACGAAAATCGAGGGAGCGCTCGAATCCATAGCGGGCAACCTGCAGCGTATGAAGTCGGCTGTGAAGGCGCCCGTTTGGATTCCCGTCGATTCGTTTGCCCCCGAACCATATGCGGTCGTCGAACCGTTTACGATCGTTCTTTCGTCGGAAGATGACGAGGTTCTGGCGAGTTGGTTTGACGCGAATCTGCACGCCGCCGGAGAAACGGAAGAGCAAGCGTTTAATGACTTGAAGGCGATGGTGCTGGATACCTTCGACCGGCTCGATCAGCTTTCCGACGATGAAATGGGGCCCGGCCCACGGCGCCAAAAGCGCGTTCTGCGCTCTCACATCTCTCGGATTACGACTTAGCATGTTCACGCAGGATAACGCCGAGGCGATCGCGAAGAAGCTGAAGTGTGTGATGCGCGATGGACGAGCGCACCGGCATGCGGATGTTTTCGAAAGCGGCAAACTCGTTGCGACTTTCGGGATTCGCCGAGCGTCAAAGGAAGTGGGTCACGGGCACATCCCGCGTGAACTGCACATCACCCAGAAGCAATGTCGTGAGTTGCACGACTGTTCGTTAAGCCGCGAGCAATACGTTGAGTTGTTGCGCGAGAAGAATTTGCTGGGCTGATCGCCGTTTCTTCATGAACCCTCTCCGCCAAGCCGACCGTTATCTCGAGATCGGCTTCGCGTTTCCCGCATGCATCGTCGCGGGATTGTTCGGCGGCTACGGACTCGACCGCCTCTTTCACACGCATTCTCTTTACATCATCGGATTGCTTCTCGGAATCGTCGCGGGATTCGTCCAGTTGATCCGCCTGACGCGGAAACCTCCGTCCGGTGAAGAATGAACGTCGACGCCGCGCTCCATCGCATCTACCTTTGGATCGCCGGTCTCGCCGCTGCCGGCACACTCGGCGCGCTCATCTGGCGCGGAGGGCCCGACGCCCTCAGTTTCGCCATCGGATCCGCTGTCGCGGCGCTCAATTTTCACTGGATCAAGGGCGCCGCCGACACGTTGGCCGCGAAATTCGCTGAGCGTCCCGACACGCGGCGGCCCAGGCTCGTGGCCACCAAGTTTGTGCTGCGCTACGCCGTGCTGGGACTGGCCGGCTATGCTATATTCAAATATTTGAGGGTGAGTCTGCCGGGATTCCTGGCGGGACTCTTGGTGGTAGCCGCGGCGATCATGGCGGAACTAGCGTACGAGATCGCCACCGGGTTTAGGGGAACTCCGAATGGAACATGAAGTTTGGTTTGCGAAGTTGTTGAACGATATGATCGGCGGCGTCTCCGCGCCGTTGCTCGCGAAGCTGCACATTGAGGGATTTGGTCCGGGCCGGCCGTTCACGAACTACTTGGCCATGGAAATCATGGTGGCGATCGTCATCATGGTGATGTTCACCGTGCTGCGGTCGATGCTCTCGATGGACAAGCCCGGCGGCGTCCAACATTTCTTCGAGTTGTTCCACGATTTCGTCAAGGGCCAGTCGCTTGAGCAAGTGGGGCCGCACGGCGTGAAGTATGTGCCTGTGGTGATGACGCTCACGGTCTTCATTCTGTTCTGCAACTTGATCGGCTTGATCCCCACGCTCGAAGCGCCCACGCAATACATTTACGTCACGCTCGGCTGCGCGGTCTTCGCGTTCCTCTATTACCACTTCGAGGGATTCCGCGCCATGGGCGTACTGAAGTATCTGTGGCATTTCACGGGGCCGGTGTGGTGGTTGGCGTGGCTCATGCTTCCGATTGAAATCATCAGCCACCTGGGCCGCAACCTCTCGCTCTCCGTTCGTCTTTTCGCCAACATGTTCGCGGGCGAGCAGGTGTTCCTGGTGTTCTTGCATCTGGTACCGATCGGCATTCCGATCATCTTCATGGCGCTGCACGTTTTCGTGGCGTTCTTGCAGTCATACATTTTCATGCTGTTGACGTTGATTTATTTGGGCGGCGCGACGCATCACGAGCACGCGGAGCATGAGCACGACGAACATGCTCACGGCGATGCGGCGCACGCGCCTGCGCATTAAGGCATTAAGCACGCCGCCAGTGTGAGCCCGGCTGCAAGAGGATGACGGGAACCACCTCCTGGAGGCAATTCATACAAGGAGCAACACAATGAAAAGCAAAGTACTCACAATGATGTTCCTGGCGATCGCGCTGTTCATGATCGCCGCACCGGCCTCCGCGCAAACCGGCGGCGGCATGACCGAGAAGTCTTGGGGCTTCATCGCCGCGGGATTCTCCATGGCGATCGCCTCGGCCGTCTGCGGATTGGCACAAGCCAAGGCCACCGCGGCCGCCTGCGAAGGCATGGCGCGCAATCCGGGCGCAAGCGACGCGATCCGTTTCGCCCTGATCCTGGGCTTGGCGCTGATCGAGTCGCTGGCGTTGTACACGTTGGTGATCATCTTCTTGACGTCGGCGAAGTAAGTCCGGCGTCGTTTCGGTTCAAGGGCACGCGGAGCGATCCGCGTGCCCGTTTTTCTTGGGCGGCCCGGAAACGATTCCATGATTTACTAATCCTATGAAAATCCGTTCAACCATCTTCCTGTTGTTCCTTGCGAGCGCCTTCCTGCCGGCGCAGGTGAAAATCACCCAAGAAGCCGACAAGGTTAACGTCGAGATCGACGGCAAGCCCTTCACCACGTTTTATCTGCACGAAGGCGAAGCGATGAAGCCGTACTTGTATCCGTTGCGCACCGCGTCGGGAAAAGTCATCACGCGCCACTTCCCCATGGAGAAGGTCGACGGCGAGCCCGCCGATCACCCGCATCAGCGTGGACTGTGGTTCGGTCATGAAGACGTGAATGGCAGCGATTTTTGGAACAACGAAACGTCGTACACCACGCGTTCCAAGCGCGCCTGGATCAAAGTGGACAAGATTGACGAAGTGAAAAGCGGCAAGACCGGCAAGATCGCCGCGACCATGACCTGGAGCGCGCTCGACGGCACGAAACTCGTCCGCGAGAATCGCGAGATGCGGTTTAGCGGCGATTCGAAGTTGCGCGTGATCGATCTCGACATCACGTTGACCGCGCTCACCAACGTGAAATTCGGCGACGCCAAGGACGGCGTGCTCGGCATCCGCCTAGCGCGTTCGTTGCAAGAGGATTCTGCCGACAAAGGTAAGGCCGATACGGGACCGCACACCGGAACGATGGTCAATGCCGAAGGCGCCACGAAAGAGAAGGGTGTGTGGGGCAAGCTTTCCGATTGGGTGGATTATTCAGGCGACGTGGACGGCGAAAAAGTCGGCGTGGCGATCTTCGATAACCCGGCGAACTCTACGCGTTCCATCTGGCACTCGCGCGGATACGGTTTGTTCGCCGCCAATCCCTTCGGCCGCACGGCGTTCGATAAGTCGCTCAGCGACGGCAGCAAGAGCGTCGATGAAGGCAAGTCGATCCACTACGCCTATCGCATCGTGATTCACGAAGGCGACGCCAAGGATGCCGGCATCGCCAAGATGTGGGATGCGTACGTAAAAAAATAAGGTTCTTGAAAAACGGGAAAGCCGCCGGTGATAAGCCGGCGGCCTTCGATCGAGCCCTTCGAGTGAGACGTTCCGATTACATCCGGAATCGCGGCTAGTTCTCGCCGTAGACCAAGACCGGCGTGGTTTCCGCCGCGGGTGTGTACGTACCCCACACGACGCTCGTTCCCCAGATCAAGCTGGACGCCGCGTTGGTGGTGGTGCCCCAGATCAACGACGTTCCCCAGATCAAGGAATTCCCGGAGACAACCGACGTGCCCCAAACCAGCGACGTTCCCCAAACCAGCGACGTTCCCCAAACCAGCGACGTTCCCCATACCAGCGAATTGCCGTTGACCAACGAAACGCTGCCATCCCAGTTCCGCACGGCTGCGGGAGATACCGCGTTGTAGCCGCTAGGAACGTAATCGTTGCTCGACGCCGCAGCGTAGCTATCGAGATAGCCCGCGCCGACGGTGAAGATGTCGGAGTAAGTGGTGTAATTGATGCCCGTTGTGGGATCGACGGCCGTGCTGGATTGAGGAAAGGTCTTCGAGGCCGTCTTCATCAGGCGCGCCTTCACGGTGTCGGGCGTCAGGGACGGCTGGTTCTGCAGCATTAGCGCCACGGTGCCGCTCACTGCGGGCGTGGCCATGCTCGTGCCGCTCAGCATGTAGTAGTTGGTGGATTTGCCATTGCCAGGAGGCGGCGGCCCCTGCGTGTACACACTAGTGGCAATGGCGGTTTGCGGGTATAGCTTAATCAGGTTGCTATTGGGCGCCAGCAGCGAGATTTCGCGATTGCCGGGCGCTACGATGTCCGGCTTGACGATGTGATCGATCGCCGTGGGACCTTTCGAGCTATAGCTCGCCATCGTGTCGTCGGAGCGGGTCGCCGTTCCGTTATTCTTCATCGCACCGACGGTAATGATGTAGGGATCGTTGCCCGGCGCTTCGATCGTGCCGTAGCCGTTTTCGCCGAACGTGTTGTCGCGTCCCATGTTGCCCGCGGCCGCCACCACCACGATGCCCGCCTGCCACGCTGATTCTACTGCCTGGCACAACGGATCGACCTTGTAGCTTTCGAACACCGGACGTCCCAGCGACAAATTGATGATGCGGATGTTGTACTTCGACCGCAGCGTGATCGCTTGATCGACGGCCGCGATCACCGCGGCGTCGGTGCCGTTGCCGTTCGCGTCCAGCACGCGCAAATTGATGATGCTGGCGCCCGGCGCATAGCCGGCGAAGGTGCGGTTGAAACTCGGACCCTTGGAGTTCGAGCCGCTCGACGCGATGATTCCCGCGACGTGCGTGCCATGACCGTAGAGATCGGCACCCACGCTGTTTGCAGCGCCAGGGCCGTCGTCATCAGGACCCCCGGGACCCCCGGGACCCGCCGGGCCCGCCGGGGCCGCGGCGCTAGCAGAGGTCGTGAAGTCTTGGCTATAAACGATGCGGCTGGCCGGGCCGTTCCCCAAATCGGCGTTGGGGGTTACGCCAGAATCGACCACAGCAACGCCGATGCCATTGCCGTTGAGTCCCCACTTCTGCACCAAATTGGCGTTCGTGGTGAGGACGGTGATATCCACCAAGCCCTTCAGCGAGCGATTGGGAGAAATGTAAGCAACTTCGGGATCGTCGGCCAGTTGCAACGCGGCCGAGGCGGGCATCGTGTAATGCGCGCCATTGATGGATTGGAACGCTTGGTTCAAGCGGCCACCCAAGCTCGTAATCTTCGCATGATGCCGCGGCGTGGGCGGTTCCGTGAACTGAACGATGAATTCCTGCGGTGTTTGATCCGTCGCGCTCAGCTTAAGGTCGGGGGCGATCGTCGGTTTGTTGGTGCCCGTGCGGGTGCCCCAAACAGCGGTCTCGGCGTGTTGTTTGGATTGGGCGGCGGCGAAAGCGGCTGCCATCGAAATCGTCAGAATAATCAGCGAGAACTTCTTCATAACCAAGGCTCCTCATCGCGCGGGGCCTTTAAGGGCCATAACTAGTCCGCGCAGGGTCCTAAACGCAACTACCATGCCAAGTGAGCATTGTTCGGAGAAACCTAATGTTCTATTGAAGTTACTGATGGGGCCCTGGGACTATGGAGGCGGACCTGTCAAGGAATTGCTGGTACTAAATGAAACAATTTGGGATGCCTGGGTAGCCGAAAGATTCAAGCACAAAGACACAAAGGACACAAAGAAAACAAAAGAACCGGTTTCCGGTTGCGGCCCCGGTTGCCGGTTCTTGTGTTTCTCTCTGCGATCTCTCTGCGATCTCTTTGTGTCTTTGTGGTTCAGTTTCCTGGTGATGTTTTAGTTCTCGCCGTAAATCAGGATCGGCGTCACTTCCGACACCGGGCTGCTGGTGCCCCAAACGACGCTGGTGCCCCAGATCAAGCTGAACGCCGAGTTCGTGGTGGTTCCCCAAATCAGCGACGTTCCCCAGATCAAGGAATTGCCGGAAACAACCGTCGTGCCCCACACCACCGACGTTCCCCACACCAACGACGTTCCCCAGATCAGGGAATTGCCGTTGACCAGCGTCACAGCGCCGGTTGTGGAGTTCTGCACGGCCGTGGGCGAAATTGCATTGGCGCCCCAACCTACGTAATCGTTGTTCGACGCCGCGGCGTAACTGTCGAGATAGCCCGCGCCCACCGTGAAAATGTCGTAGTTGGTGGTGTAGCTGACGCCGGTGGTCGGATCGGTCGCAGTGGTCGACGTCGGAAAAACTTTCGACGCGGTTTTCATCAGGCGCGCCTTCACCGTGTCGGGCGAAATCCACGGCGTGTTCTGCAACATCAACGCCACGGTGCCGCTCACCGCGGGCGTGGCCATGCTCGTGCCGCTCAGCATGTAGTAGTCGCTGGAATTTCCGCTCGGCGCCGGTGACATATAGACACTGTTGGCGATCGCCGTTTGCGGATAGTTCTTGATCAAATTGCTGTTAGACGCCAGCAGCGAGATCTCGCGATTGCCGGGCGCCACGAGGTCGGGCTTGACGATGTGATCGATCGGCGTGGGACCTTTCGAACTGTAGCTGGCCATCGTATCGTCGCCGCGTCCCGGCGTTCCGTTGTTCTTCATCGCGCCGACGGTGATGATGTAGGGATCGTTGCCGGGCGCTTCGATCGTACCGTAACCCTGCTCGTTGAAGGTGTTGTCGCGGCCCATATTTCCCGCAGCCGCCACTACCACGATGCCGGATTGCCAGGCTTGTTCCGCGGCTTGGCACAGCGGATCGATCTTGTAGCTCTCAAACACCGGCCGTCCCAACGACAAATTGATGATGCGAATGTTGTACCTGTTTTGCAGCTTGATCGCCGTGTCGATAGCCGAAATCACGCTGGCGTCGGTTCCGTAACCGTTCTGATCGAGCACGCGCAGGTTGACGATGTTGGCATTCGGCGCGTAGCCGGCGAATTCACGCGTATACTGCCTGCCTTCGGACTTCGAGCCGTTCGACGCGATGATCCCCGCGACGTGCGTGCCGTGACCGTATTGGTCGGGCGCGACATTCGAGGAGAGAAGCGAGAGACCAAGACCGGTGAAGTCCTGGCTGTAAACAATGCGGCCGGACAAATCGGCGTGCGAAGTCACACCCGAATCGATTACCGCGACGCCGATGCCCGTGCCGTCGAGTCCCCAGGAGTTCTGGAGAATATCGGCGTGGGTGGTCTGGACCGTGATGTCGACCAAGCCCTTCAGCGGGCGATTCGGAGAAATATAGGTGACTTCAGGATCGTCGGCCAGTTGCAACGCGGCCGAGGCGGGCATCGTGTAATGCGCGCCTTTGATCGATTGGAACGCTTGGTTCAAGCGGCCACCCAAGCTCGTAATCTTCGCATGATGCCGCGGCGTGGGAGGTTCCGTGAACTGAACGATGAATTCCATCGGCGTTTGGTCCGAAGCGCTCAGCTTAAGATCGGGCGCGAGAGTGGGCTTGTTGGTGCCGGTGCGGGTGCCCCAAACGGCGGTCTCGGCGTGTTGTTTGGATTGGGCGGCGGCGAAAGCGCCTGCCATCGAAATCGTCAGAATAATCAGCGAGAACTTCTTCATAAACCTAATCTCCTCATAGCGCGGGGCCTTAAGGGGCCATAACTAGTCCGCGCACGATGGTCCTAAACGCAACTATCGTGCCAAGTGGACACTGTTCAGAGAAACCTAATGTTCTGTTGGAGTTACTTAGGGGGCCTGGGACTATGGGGGCGGACCTGACGAGGAAACTGCTGGTACTAAACGAAACAATTTGGGCAAAGCCCGAAAGATCGTTAACCTTGAACCTGCGCCTTCAGGGAACCGACTCCAGCTCCACGGGCTGTACAACCTCCCTCGCCGGCGTCCCGTTCAGTTGGCGCTCCAACGCCGCCTGATCGAGGTCGCCGGTCCATCGCGCGACCACCACCGACGCGACACCGTTGCCGATCACATTGGTCAAGGCGCGCGCTTCCGACATGAAGCGATCGATCCCCAGGATCAGCGCCAGACCGCCCACCGGAATCGATCCGACTGCGGAGAGCGTCGCGGCCAGCACGATGAATCCGCTGCCGGTCACGCCCGCCGCGCCCTTGGAAGTCAGCAGCAAAACGCCGAGCAGCGTGACTTGTTGCAGCAACGTCAAGTGCACGTTGGTGGCCTGCGCGATGAAGATCGCCGCCATCGTCAAATAAATGGAAGTGCCGTCGAGATTGAAGGAGTATCCCGTGGGCACGACTAAACCCACGGTGGATCGCCCCGCGCCGAGGCTCTCCAGTTTCTGCATCAAGGGCGGCAGCGCCGCTTCCGACGACGAGGTGCCCAGCACAATCAGGATCTCTTCCCGAATGTAGCGGACAAACCGGAAAATACTAAAACCGTGCGCGCGCGCGATGATGCCCAACACGCCGAAGACGAAAACCAGACAGGTCGCATAAAACGTCGCCATCAGTTTGGCCAGCGACATCAAACTGTGGATGCCGTACGACCCGATGGTAAACGCCATCGCACCGAAGGCGCCCACCGGCGCGAGTTTCATGATCATGCGTACCATCTCGAAGAGCACTTCCGAGATTTTCGAGATCACCGGCAACAACCGCGCGTTCACCGCGGGCACTCTTTGCAACGCCACTCCGAACAGCACCGCCAAAAACAGCACTTGCAGCACTTCGCCCTTCGCGAACGCGTCCGCCTGAGTGGAGGGAATCACATTCAGCAAGAAATCGGTGACGCTCTGCATCTTGCCGGGACCGGCGTAGGCCGCCACGGCCTTGGTGTCGAGCGTGTGGATATCCACGTTCATGCCGGCGCCGGGTTGCACGGTGTTCACCAGCAGCAGGCCGATCAAGAGCGACGCCGTGCTGACCGCTTCAAAGTAAAGCAGCGCCAAGCCGCCTGTCTTGCCGACCTTCTTGAGACTCTCGGTGCCGGCGATGCCCAACACCACGGTGCAAAAGATGATCGGCGCGATCATCATCTTGATGAGCTTGATGAAGCCGTCGCCCAGCGGCTTCATCGCCGCGGCCTGGCTCGGCGCGATGACACCGAACAACACACCGGCGGCGATGGCCAACAAGACCTGAATGTAAAGCGATCGCGATTTCATCGGCTGCAATCAGAACAGCAATTTGAAAGCAAACTGTATCACACGCGGATTGCCGGTGGTCGCGCTGATCCCGCCAAAGGCAGAACTCGAAACGTTGCCCGAGGGATTGGCGAAGTTCACCATGTTGAAGATGTTGAAGAACTCCGCGCGGAATTCGCCGTTCAGCCGTTCCGCAATCGGGATGTGCTTGTTCACGGAAAAATCCACATTGCGCTGGAACGGACCGCGCAAGATTCCACGCCCCGCGTTGCCGAAGAGATTACCGGCCTTGGTGAAATCCGCGGTATTGAAATACTGGGTCAAGCGGCTTTCCACCGAGCCCGATAACGTCGCGGTTTCCACCGTCGCTCCGGGAGCCCAATTCGCGCGACTGCCGGCGGTGCCGAAGTACGTGGCTCCAGCGCTGTCGCTGATGGTGATGGGCGTTCCTGATTGCCCGATCACGATGCCGGCGAGCTCCCATCCTGAGAAGACGCGCTTGCCGATCGCGGTGTCGTTCCAGCCGAATCCCCAGCGCGGCACTTCGTAACCCCAATTGACGACCACACGCTGCGTGCGGTCGAAATCGGACGGGCCTTTGCTGGTCCAGATGTGCGCTTCGTCGCCGGTGATCTCGCTGAAGATTGTCGTGGAGCCGCCGCTCGTGTCGTCGATCGACTTCGAGAAGGTGTAGGAAGCCAGCAATCGCAGTCCGTGATTGAATCGGCGCGTCATGCTGACTTGCAGCGAGTGATAATGCGAATCCGCCGCGGTTTCTTCAGCCAACAATCCGGTGGGAGAGAAGCCTACGTACGGCACGCGCAATCCGGTGTTGGTGGAATCATTCGTGGTGATCCCGTTGATCGGACTCGATGGGCTCGCGAGCACAGCTTGGTCGATCGCACGCCGGTCGGGCAAGGAGACGCCCTTGGTTCCAACGTAGCCGACTTCCAGCAGCAGGTCCTGGCTGAGTTCAAACTGGAAATTCGCCCCCCACTGTTGAATGTACGGCGTGCGCAACGTCGGATCCACGGAGTTCAGCCCGAGCGCCGGTTGCGTATTCGTGTAGGGCGGCGAATAGAGCACCGGAAGAATGGGATATTGAAACTGCCGCGGCAGGACCGGGAACGGATTTTGCAGCGTCGAGGCGACGTTGGACGTTCCGGTGAGACTGGTGCGCAAATAATCGGGCGCCGATTGCGAGGTCAGCAAGCCCAGTTGGTTCGACAAGCGGTCGTAGAAAATTCCGTATCCGGCGCGAAATACCAGACGGTGCGACACCTTGTAGGACAGCCCGATGCGCGGCGCGAAGTTCTTGTCCGGCGGGTTGTCGATCAACGTTGGGTTTACCAACGGTAAGCCTGGCAGCGGATGCGGCGAGTTCGATGCTTGCACGAAGCCCGCGGTGGTGGAACCGCCCACGGGCGGCGGCTGATACAAGCGATAGTCGAAGTTTCCGCGACGCCCCAGCGCGTCCACCGGCCAGCCGAGGTAATCCCAGCGCAAACCCAAGTTCATCGTCAAGCGGGAATTGACTTTCCAATCGTCCTGGACAAACAAACCGAGGTCCGTGATGCGGTCGGCGCCATCGGGAATTCCGCTCGCCACGTCGGCGCTGTTGATGTTGCTGAAGCCCGTGCCATTGCCGCCTTGCGCCACGGGATTACCCGACAATCCCAGCAGAAAATCGGCCATCGATGGAATCGTAAGTTGTCCGCGGTAGCGATTGCGGCTGTAAAAATTGTCATCGTAACGGCGGCCTTCGATTCCGCCGCGGATCTGGTGCTTGCCTTTCACCCATGAAATCGTGTCGGCGTAGTGCCACGTGGTGGGCCGCACGCCTTGATCGCCGTTGGTGTCATAGCCGAGCGCGAATCCGCCGGTCACGGTGGTCAACGGGATATCGGGATAGTCGGCGGAATTGAAACGATTCATGCCGATGGAGCTCAGAGTAATCACGGTTTGCGGGATTACCACGCCGAGCACGCGCGATACTCCGAAGCGCGCCTCGTTCACCAGATTGCCGGTGAACACATAAGTGTCGGTGAGACTGGCCAAGCGCTCCGAAAAATCCTGCGTCGATCCAAAGCCCGGCACGTTCGCGCTGCCAAACGGCTTGTACGTCGGCTGCGAGGCCACGAATCCCTTGAACGACAGGCGGTTCTTGTCGCTGAACTGATGGTCGATGTTGACCATGCCCTGATCCTCGTTGAACGTGGCGGGACGCGACGCCGTGTAGTTAACGCCGGTGCCGCCAATCTGCGGCGACGGAATCAAGAAAGTTCCGTCGGGCAGTTTCAGATTCAGCAAAGCCAACGCGACGGGATTGACGTTCGATCCGTTGGCGAGCAGCGCGGTTCCGCCATGCGTGCCCTTCTGCCCGGCGAAGGCGGCGCCGATCGACGCCGCGGAGCGGTCCAACGGAATCGCCGGAAGTTTCAAGGAAGTGGAACTGGAAAGACCGTCTTTCTGACGCGTTCCCTGATAGGAGAGGAAAAAGAACGTCTTGTTCCGCTTGATGGGACCACCAATCGTGCCCCCAAACTGATTCTGATTCAACACGCCGCGCGGCGTTCCGGTGGAGTTCTGAAAAAAGGTGTTGGCGTTGAGGTCAGTGTTGCGCAAAAACTCGAATGCCGAACCGTGAAATTCATTGCTGCCGGACCGCGTGACCAAAACAATGTTAGCCCCGCCGCTGCGACCCGACTGCGCGTCGTACAAACTGGTTTGCACCTTGAATTCTTGGATCGCCTCCGGCGACGGAACCAAAATCCCGTTCGAACCTACGCCATTGTCGTTGGCGCTATTGGTGTGGATGTTGACGGCGTCCACTCCGTCGATCTCGACGGCGTTGGAGGTGGTGCGCGCGCCGGACGCCGAAATGATTTGCGTGCCGCGGCCGAGCGCGCCGGCGTCATTCAGCGCCGACGACGTTCCCGGCGACAGCGTCAACAACTGCGTGAAGTTGCGCGTGGAAAGCGGGAGCTGGCGAATCGCCGTTCCGTCTACGGTGCGTCCCTCCGTGGAGGTTTCCGTCTGCAACATGGCGCCGGAAGCGTTCACTTCCACTTTTTCGCTGACCGAAGCCGGTTTCATCACCGCGTCCACGGCGATGCGCTCGGTAACGTACAACTTGGTCTTCACGAGAACCGTCGTGAAGCCGTTGGCGGCGAACTCCAGTTCGTAGTTGCCGGGCGGCAGAAGGGCAAACGTATACTGTCCGGCGCTATTGGTAACCGCCTCGTGGCGATCCTGCGGCGCGCCGCCATCGATCGCCGATCGGGAACAGCCGACCTTGACGCCGGCCATGACCGCGCTCGAAGCGTCGGTAACGGTGCCGGTAATTGTGCCGCTGGTTTGCGCGGCGGCCCAAATGCCCATGAAGCTAACCACCCCAAGCAGAAAGAGAATTCGCAGTAGTTTCATGGGCGCGAGTGTAGAGGCGCGCGGCGCAAGTGTCAATAAGACCGTCTAAAGAACTTCTAAAATCGCCGAAAGGTCAAAAGAAGCAGTGTGTTAGAATCGTGTCAAGTTTCGCGAGGGATATCTTGGCGTCTCGTCCAGTTTTCGATTTCGGTCCCTTCCGCTTGAATCCTTCCGAGCGTCTTCTTACTAAGGACGGCCAGTCCGTCGCCTTGCCTCGTCGCGCATTCGACACGCTTGTGATTCTGGTTCAGAGCAAAGGACGCCTGCTCACCAAAAGCGAACTCATGACCGCCGTATGGCCGGATTGCTTTGTGGAAGAGGCCAACCTGATGGTGGCCGTATCGACGGTGCGCAAAGCGCTCGGCGACGAGGAGCCGCAACGCAAGTACATCCAAACCGTGCCCGGCACCGGTTACCGTTTCATCGGCGATATCGTGGAAGCCGCTATGCCGGAGCCGTCGCAACCGGATCCGGTGCAAGCTGTCGCGGTTCCTGTGCAACCCGTGCGAGCGTTCCATTGGTCGAGATGGATCGCAGGCGTCGCCGTGCTCGTGCTGGCGGTTGTCGCGGGCGCCTGGGCCTTGAAGTCGCGACTCATGCCGGCGGTGCATCCGATCCGTACGGTCGCCGTGCTGCCGTTCCGCACTTTGGGTGAGGATACCAGCCAGGAGTATCTGGGACTCGGCATGACCGACGCACTGATCACCAAGCTTGGTGTCGTCGGCGGAATCACCGTGCGTCCCACGGGAGCAGTGATTAAGTATGCGAAGGGAACGATGAATCCGCTGGCCGCCGGCCGCGAACAAAGTGTCGACGCCATTCTCGACGGCCGAATTCAAGCATCGCCCTCGATCGTCCGCGTCACTGTGCAGTTGGTCCGCGTTTCAGACGGCGTAACAGTTTGGGCCGGGGCGTTCGAGCAGAGTCCGCAACAGATGTTCCGCTTGCAGGACTCCATGGGGGAGACCATCGCGGGCCAGTTGGCACAGCATCTCACCGGCCAACAACTAACCGGAGAGGAGAAGCGCCGCATTGCCAAGAACGATACGCTGAGCAACGAAGCGTATGAGAGCTACATGCGCGGGCGGCTTCTGTGGAACCGCCGCACCGAAGACAGCTTGGTGCGAGGCATTGATTATTTTCAGAAAGCCATTGACGCCGATCCCAACTATGCGCTGGCCTACGCCGGCCTGGCCGATTCCTACGCGCTGATGGCATCGTTCTCCGTGGAGCCCGGCCGCAAGGCGCATCCGAACGCGCGAGCCGCGGCGCTGCGCGCCATCCAGTTGGACTCCAGCTTGGCCGAGCCGCACGCGTCGCTGGGAATGATTTCGTTTTTCTCCGACTGGGAGTTCAAGGAAGCGGAACGTCATTTCCGCGAGGCGATCTCGCTGCACCCGGAATACGCCACCGCCCATCATTGGTACGCGCTCGACCTGGCGGCGATGGGCCGGCTGCCCGAATCGCTTTCGGAAGTGCGCCGCGCCGAGCAACTCGACCCGAACTCCATGATCATCGACACCAACGTCGGCTGGATCCTCTATTTCAGCCGCCGCTATGACGAAGCGATCGTGCAGTATCGGCGCACCCTGGACCTCGACCCCGGTTTCGCCCGCGCTCGCACGCGCTTGGGGATCGCGCTGGCACTGGAGGGCGATTTTCCGGCGGCGATTCCCCAACTAGAGGACGCCGTCCGTTTGTCGGGCAGCGATCCCTACGTGGAAGGCGTGCTGGCCTACGCGCGCGCCCTTTCGGGCGACAAGGCCGCGGCGCGCAAGACGCTACGAGGGTTGAACGAGCGGTCCAAGAATCATTACGTGCCGCCGTTCAGCAATGCGCTTGTCTGCATCGGTCTGGGCGATAAGGCAGAAGCGCTGCGTTGGCTCGAGCAAGCCTACGAAGACCATTCCACGTCCATGGTCTATGCCAAGGTCGATCCAATTCTCGACCCTCTGCGCGCCGAGCCACGTTTTCAGGCCTTGCTGACACGCATGGGATTGTAGACGTTCCCGGCTACTCCCGGCCCTTGTCCCAATCCGCAAAGGACTTGCCTTCCTTGGCGAGTTGCTGCAGCAACGGCGCCGGTTCCCAGTGATATCCGTGCGCTTGATGGAACTCGCCGACGCGTTCGTAGACGTTTTTCAATCCCACGGTGTCGGCGTACCACATGGGACCGCCGCGCCACGCCGGAAATCCGTAGCCGTTGAGATAAATGATGTCGATGTCGACGGCGCGCAGCGCGAATCCTTCTTCCAAAATGCGCGCGCCTTCGTTGACCAGCGCGTAAATGCAACGATCGACGATTTCCCGCGCGTCGATGGGGCGTCGCGGAATGCCGCGTTCCTTCGCCACCTCCAGTACAATGCGATCCACTTCCGGATCGAGGTGGCGCTGGCGGTTTTCGTCGTACTTGTACCATCCGGCGCCGGTCTTTTGTCCGTAACGGCCGAGCTCGCACAAGCGATCTTCCGCCTCGGGATAACGCACGCCCGCGACTTCGGTGTGCTTGTACTCCTTGCGAATGCGCCAGCCCACGTCGAGACCCGCCAGGTCGCCGGTGGCGAGTGGTCCCATGGCCATGCCGTATTCGTAGAGCGCGGCGTCCACGGCGTCGACAGCGGCGCCTTCTTCCACCAGGAATTGCGCTTCCCGGCGATACGGTCCAAACATGCGATTGCCTACGAATCCGCGGCAATTGCCCACCAGCACGCCCACTTTTTTCAGTTTGCGCGACAAATCCATCGACGTCGCGATTACTTCGGGACTGCTGGCCTTGCCGCGAACAATCTCGAGCAAGCGCATCACGTTGGCCGGTGAAAAATAGTGATGACCGATCACCTGCTGCGGCCGCGACGTGGCCGAAGCGATCTCGTCGATGTTCAGCGTGGACGTGTTGCTGGCAAGAATCGCGGTGGGTTTCGCGATCTTATCCAATTCCGCGAAGACTTTTTTCTTCAGCTCCATGCCTTCGAACACGGCTTCGGCGACGATGTCGGCTTGCTCGAAACCGTCGTAGGTGAGCGTGGGCGTGATCAGTGCCATGCGGCGATCCATTTCTTCCTGCGAGAAACGGCCTTTCTTTACCGAGTTCGCGTAATTCTTCTTGATGGTCGCGAGACCCTTGTCGAGCAATTCCTGCGACGTCTCCTTGATCAGCACGGGAATGCCGGCGTTCACGTAATTCATGGCGATGCCGCCGCCCATGGTGCCCGCGCCGATCACCGCGGCGCGCTTGATGGGGATCAATGGCACGTCTTTGCCGATGCCGGGAATCTTCGAGACAGCGCGTTCGCCGAAAAACGCGTGGATCAATCCTTTCGACTGGTCGGAGAAGAGACATTTCTGGAAAAGCTCCGCTTCCACCTTCAACCCTTCGTCGAAGGACTTCCGCGTGGTCGCTTCGATGGCGTCGATGGCGGCAGCCGGCGCGATCAGCACGCGTCCTTTTTTCTTTAGGGCTTCGCGCGCGGCGGAAATTGCCGCGGCGCTGCCTGCTTGGTCGCTAAGCTTGGCGGATTTGTCGCGCGTGCGCGTGTGTGGTCCCGTTAGCGCCTCGGCGAATTTCACCGCGCCGGCGAGCAGGTCGTCGCCTGACGTTCCGTCGACGATTGAATCGATCACGCCGGAGGCCAGCGCGTCCTTAGCGGAAATGGGATCCCCGCCGACGCACATGTCGAGTGCTTTGGCCACACCCGCGAGCCGCGGGAGTCGCTGCGTGCCGCCCGCGCCCGGGATCAGGCCGAGCTTCACTTCAGGCTGTCCGACTTGCGCGGATGCAATCGCCACGCGATACTGGCAGGACATCGCGAATTCCAGGCCGCCGCCAAAAGCGGTCCCGTGAATCGCGGCGACAATCGGCTTGGGCGAGTCTTCGAGAGTCGCGAGCGTAGGATTCATGCTCAATCGCTCGCGTTTTCCGCTGGTCATCTTGCCGAATTCGCGAATGTCGGCGCCCGCGATAAAGGTGCGTCCACCGCCGATCAGTACGACCGCCTTGATCGACGCGTCGAGCGCAGCGTCCTTCACGAACTTCAGAATGCCCTCCGGCACGCCGGGACTCAGTGCATTAACCGGAGGATTGTTGATGGTGATGACGCCAACCGAGCCTTGCTTCGCAAAAGATACCAGTTCCTGCGTACCCGCTTCCGCCATGGGATCACTCCAAAGTTTGAGATGAGATTATGCCAGTACACCACGAGTCGCGCGTCGGAGCAAGGTTCTTGAACCACAAAGACACAAAGGGCACAAAGAAGAACTATGTAGTGGCGGCTGAAGGGTTGGTCTTCTTTGTGTTCTTTGTGCCTTTGTGGTTCAAAAGCCGTTATCTCCAAAACGCGAAGACCACCGCACCCGCCAGACACACAAACGATCCCAGATAATTCCAGCGCATGCGTTCGCCGAGATACAGGTACGCGAACATCACGAACACCACCAGCGTGATCGCTTCTTGAATGATCTTCAACTGATACCCAGTGAACTTGCCGTAACCCAGGCGATTCGCCGGGACTTGGAAACAGTATTCGCCTAGCGCGATCGCCCAACTGCCAAGAATTGCCACGATCATCGTAGTGTTGCGATGGCGCAGGTGTCCGTACCACGCGAAGGTCATGAAGGTGTTGGAAATCACGAGGAGAATTACGGTGAGCATTCTCCGATCTTAACCGACGGCGGCCACTCATCCGCCGTCATACGCCGGCGACCACTGCGTTTCGGCCACGCGGCGCGACAATTCCTCGGGCGACGTAATGGGCGCCACGCCCGCTTCTTGCGCGGCAAGTCCCACGGCGATCGCGATTTCCACGGCGACGCGCCGCAAGTCTTCGACCGGCGGCAGCAGCCGTCCGCTCAATCCCGAAACGGCCGGCGAGTGTTCGGCGAGCGAGCGCGCCGCCGCTAAAATCATTCCATCCGTCACGCGTCGCGCCTTAGAAGCGATCACGCCCAGGCCGATCGCCGGGAAAATACAAACGTTGTTGCACTGCGCGATTGGAACGATTTCATCCCCATATTTCACGGGCGCAAACGGCGATCCCGTGGCGACCAGCGCGCGGCCGTTGGTCCATGCGATTAAGTCTGCCGCGGACGCTTCCGATTTCGACGTGGGATTCGACAGCGGGAAAATAATCGGCCGCGCGACTTTGCCGGCCATTTCACGCACAATCGATTCGGTGAACGCGCCACCGACGGTGGAGAGTCCAATCAAAATGTTGGCGCGAATCCGCGCGACCACTTCGGCCAGCCCAATTTGCCCTGCATCATTCCGCGGCCAATCGGCGACTTCGGCGTGGGGACGCGCGTAGGCCATCTGCGCGGGCGTTAGTCCCGCGCGATCGGTGTGCAATAGCCCGTCCTTATCGACGATCCAGAAGCGCTGGCGCGCTTCTTCGTCGGTGAGTCCTTCGGCGATCAATTGCCGGCGGATGTAGTCGGCCACGCCGATGCTGGCCGATCCTGCGCCGAGATGCACGATCTCCTGATCGCGCAAAGTCGACTTCGATACGCGAACGGCGGCCATCAACGCCGCGACGACAACCGCCGCGGTTCCCTGAATGTCGTCGTTGAACGTGAGCAGTTCGTCGCGATAGCGTTCCAGAATCGGCAAGGCGTGATGGGACGCGAAATCTTCCCACTGCAAACAAGTGTTGGGAAGCTCAACTTTTACCGCGGATACAAAACGCTCGATGAATTCGTCGTAGGCGTCGCCCGTGATGCGTTCATGATGCCATCCGAGATACTCGGGGTCGGAAAGCCGCTCGGGATTGTTCGTGCCGACATCGAGCACGATGGGCAATGTGCGCGCGGGTCGAATGCCGCCGATCAACGAATACAAACTGAGTTTTCCGATGGGAATGCCCAGTCCGCCGGCGCCTTGATCGCCAATGCCGAGCACGCGTTCGCCGTCGGTGACCACGATTACGTCGATTTCCGCGTTCGGCCGGTTGCGTAGCAGCGCGGGAATGGAGTCGCGCAACGGATAGGAAATGTACAGCCCGCGCGGACGCCGGTAAATATGACTGAACTCCTGGCACGCCAACCCGACCACCGGCGTGTAGACGATCGGCATCATTTCCTCGATGTGATCGAGCAACAGCCGATAGAAGAGCACTTCGTTGGCGTCCTGCATTTGCCGCAAATAGATGTGCTTCTCCAAATCGTCATGCTTGCGCTGATACGCGGCGTAGGCCCGCACGACTTGTTCATCGAGCGTTTCAATCTGCGGCGGGAGGAGTCCGTGCAATCCGAGCGCGGTGCGTTCCTCGTCTGTGAACGCGGTGCCCTTGTTGTGTTCGGGCGTGTTGATGAGCGCGGTGCTGCGAAGGGAAGATTGTTTGGCGGCCATAGGTCCTGCTACTATGGTGCATCGTAAAGGAGAAACCCGTGAAAGTTTCCGCAAGAAAGCTCGCGTTTGCCGTCGTCATCTTCTCTGTTTTCGCTTGCGCCGATAGTTTCGATCTGCTGAAGCGCCAAAACCTGTGGCGTTCCATCGGACCCTTTCGCGGTGGACGCGTCACCGCCGTGGCCGGCGTGGTTTCACAGCCCAACGTGTTCTATTTCGGCTGCACCGGCGGCGGCGTTTGGAAAACCACCGACGCGGGCCTCTCGTGGGAGCCGATTTCGGACAAAGATTTCACCACCGGATCGGTCGGGGCAATCGCCGTGTCGGAATCCGATCCCAACATCGTCTACGTGGGCATGGGCGAAGAGGCGATTCGCGGCAACATCTCCTATGGCGATGGCGTGTACAAATCCACCGACGCCGGAAAAACGTGGAAGAAAATCGGCCTCGCCGACTCCCAGCAAATTTCGCGCATTCGCATCCATCCCAAGAATCCCGATCTCGTATACGTCGCGGTGGAAGGACACGCCTGGGGACCGCATGAAGAGCGCGGCGTTTTCCGCTCGAAAGACGGCGGAAAAACGTGGCAGAAAATCCTGTACAAAGGTCCGCGGGCCGGCGCGATCGATTTGATTCTCGATCCCACCAACGCCAGCGTTTTGTACGCGGCCACGTGGGAAGTCTGGCGCAATCCGTATCACCTGGAGAGCGGCGGCCCGGGCAGCGGAATCTGGAAATCCACTGACGGCGGCGATACTTGGACCGACCTCTCCCACATGCAAGGGTTGCCCAAGGGAGTCGAAGGACGCATCGGCCTCGCGGTGTCGCCCGTGAACTCCGAGCGCGTCTGGGCCAGCGTGGAAGCCGAGGACGGCGGCATTTTCCGCAGTGAAAACGGCGGACGCACGTGGACCAAGACCAACGAGTCGCGCAGTTTGCGCCAGCGCGCGTGGTATTACTCGCGCATTTACGCCGACCCGAAGAGTCTCGACACGCTCTACGTGTTGAACGTGCAATTCAATCGCTCCATCGACGGTGGACGCACCTTCACCACGATCCGCCAGCCGCACGGCGACAATCACGACATGTGGATTGCGCCCGATAATCCCGAGCGCTTCATCGAATCGAACGATGGCGGCGCGAACGTCACGCAGAACGGCGGAAAATCGTGGACGCCGTCAACGAATCAGCCGACCGCGCAGTTTTATCGCGTGGCGCTCGACAGCGATTTTCCTTACAACGTCTACGGCGCGCAGCAGGACAACTCGACCGTGCGCATCGCCAGCCGCACGACGGAAGGCGCGATCGACGAGCGCGCGTGGTTCGACGTCGGCGGCGGTGAAAGCGGGTGGATCGCGCCGCTGCCGTCGGATCCCAACATCGTTTTTGCGGGATCGTACGGCGGATTGATCACGCGCTACGATCACCGCACCGGCCAGCTTCGCAACGTCACGGCATGGCCCGACAATCCCATGGGGCATCCGGCCGCGGATTTGAAGGAGCGTTTTCAGTGGACGTTCCCGCTGCTGTTTTCTCCGCATCAACCGACCACGTTGTACGCGGCGTCGCAGCATCTTTTCAAATCCACCGATGAAGGCAAGACGTGGACCATCATCAGTCCCGACCTCACGACGAACGACCAATCGCGCCAGGCGACGTCGGGCGGCCCGATCACCAAGGACAACACCAGCATCGAGTATTACTGCACGATTTTCACGGTGGCGGAGTCGCCGGTGAAGAAGGGCGTCATCTGGACGGGATCGGACGACGGCTTGGTTCAAGTGACGCAGGACGGCGGCGCGCATTGGTCCAACGTAACGCCGAAGGAAATGCCGCAGTGGATCATGGTGAACACGGTGGAGGCCTCGCCGTTTGACGCGGGCACGGCGTACGTGGCCGCGACGAATTACAAGAACGACGACAACAAACCGTATCTCTACAAGACCAGTGACTACGGCAAGACGTGGACGCGCATCGACCAGCTTGGCAAGACGGGCGGCATCCCCAACGGCGCATTCACGCGCACGATTCGCGAAGATCCGAACTGGAAAGGAACGTTGTATGCTGGCACCGAGACCGGCGTGTACGCGTCCTTCGACGACGGGGCGTCTTGGCGGCCGCTGAATTTCAATCTGCCGGTGGTGCCGATTCACGACCTCGCGGTGCACAAGGGTGAAAAGCAACTCGTGGCCGCGACGCATGGCCGCAGTTTCTGGATTCTCGACGATTTGGATTTGATTCATCAATCGGCGACGGCATCGGCGGACGACGCCGTGCATCTCTTCAAGCCGAGCGACGCGTATCGCATGCCGGGCGGCGGATTCCGTTTGCCAGGCGCGGCGGCAGTGGGACAAAATCCGGCGGCCGGTGTGACGGTGTACTACAACTTGAAGTCCAAGCCGTCGGGTGAAGTTTCGCTGGAGTTTTTGGACGCCTCCGGCGCCGTCGTGCGCAAGTTTTCGACGAAAGATGTTCCGGCGACGCCGGCCGCGCCCGACGCCGAAGAAGCGTTCGGCGGTGGCCCTGGGCCGCGCGTGCCCGCGGAAGCGGGATTGAATCATTTCACGTGGAACATGCGCCACACCGATGCTTCGCGGTTCCCCGGCTTGATCATGTGGGCGGGCAGCGTCAATGGTCCGGCGGCCGTGCCGGGCGCGTACTCGGTGCGTCTCACCGTCGACGGCAAAGCGTACACCGAAACGTTCGCGATCAAAAAAGATCCGCGGTTGAAATTCACCGACGCCGACTACGCCGCGCAGTTGAAATTGGGCATCGAGATTCGCGACAAGCTAACCGCCATTCACGACGACATCGCGAAAGTTCGCGAGGCGCGCACGCAAATCGACGCGCTGACCGCGCGTTGGAAGGACGATCCCAAGGGCCAAAAAATCGTCGACGCCGGGAAGGCGTTGAACGAAAAAATGAAGGCCGTGGAGGAAGCGCTTTACCAAACGAAAAACCAGAGCAGTCAAGACCCGCTAAATTTTCCGATTCGCTTGAACAATCGCCTGGCCGCGCTCGGCGGCGTAGTGGCGGAAGGCGACGGCGCGCCCACAGCGGCGGACCTGGTGGTCTACAAAGAACTGGTTGCGGAAATCGATCCAGAGTTGGCGAAACTCGACACGATCTTGAAAAAAGACCTCGAGGACTTCAACAAGACCGTGCGCGACGCGAATGTCCCGGCCGTGATGCTGAAGGAAAAGAAATAGGCAGCTAGAGTGCGGCGACAGAAAACTGCAACCGCCGATGAACGCCGATGGATGGCCGCGTTTTCTTATCTGCGTTCATCTGCGTTCATCGGCGGTTGCAGTTTTCTGTCGCCGCACGCCAAGAACTACAGCAGCTTCGCGGCGTCCTTGGCGAAATACGTCAGGATCATGTCCGCGCCGGCGCGGCGGATCGCGGTGAGCGACTCCATCATCGCGCGTTCGCCGTCGAGCCATCCGAGGCTCGCGGCCGCGCGAATCATCGAGAACTCGCCGCTCACTTGATACGCGGCGACGGGCACGCGGAATTCGCGGCGTACATGCGCGATCACGTCGAGGTAGGGCATCGCCGGCTTCACCATGACCATGTCCGCGCCTTCTTCCAAGTCAAGCGCGACCTCACGGAGCGCCTCGCGCGCGTTGGCAGGATCCATTTGATACGCGCGGCGGTCGCCGAACTGCGGCGCGGAGTCGGCGGCTTCGCGAAAAGGCCCGTAGAACACCGACGCATATTTCGCGGCATAGGCGAGAATCGGCGTTTCGAGGAATCCTGACTTGTCGAGCGCCGCGCGGATCGCACCAACACGGCCGTCCATCATGTCGGACGGCGCCACGATGTCCGCGCCCGCTTGCACATGCGAGAGCGCGGTGCGCGCCAGCAAATCAAGCGACGGATCGTTGTCCACTTCTTCGCCCTTGATCACACCGCAATGTCCGTGACTCGTGTATTCGCACAGACAAACGTCCGTTACCACGAGCAAATCCTTCACGTCCGCCTTGATCGCGCGAATCGCGCGCTGCACGATGCCGTCTTCGGCGTACGCGCCGGTCGCGACTTCGTCCTTGGCTTCGGGAAGTCCGAACAGAATCACTGCGGGAATGCCCAACGCGGCGACTTCGCGGCATTCTTGCGCCACGCCGTCCACCGACCAGTGGAAATTGCCGGGCATCGAGGAGATTTCCCGTTTGATTCCGTTTCCCGGACACACAAACAACGGATAAATAAAATTCTCCGGTGATAAACGCGTTTCGCGAACCATCGAGCGGATCAAACTATTGCGTCGCAGCCGGCGGGGTCGATGCAGCGGAAAAGCCATGATATGATTCGATCATAGCACTGGCCGACCGCGCTACGGCTGATTGCAACGATTACCTCAAAAGGTAGGTTCTGACCATGAACCAGACGTGCATTCGCGGCGCAGTTTTCCTCTTGGTTTCCCTTTTTTCCTTCGCGGGCTTGATCTCCGCGCAATCGACACTGGTCGCCAGTCAGTCGACGTTGAACTTCGATGGGCCGGTGAGTGGCAGCATTAATCCTCAGACTGTCACGTTCACAGGCAGTGGTGGCTGGTCCATCACCGGTGGAACTGCCAACGGAATCCAGTACCAGAATGGGTTCGGCTGGGCCAGTTTGACCAATTGCCCGAACACCACCGGTGGTCAGTGCTCCGGAGGCAGCGGAAGCGGCCCAACCGTTGCGATCAGCACGTCGGGCTTGTCGGCGGGAACTTACAACGCGTCGTTCACGGCGCTTGGGAACGGGGGTGGAAGTGCGACCGTCAACATCGTGCTCTGTTTGGGCCCCACTTGCATCGCTCCACCGACGACGAATCCAACGTCCCTGACTTTCGGCGTGGCCCTGGCTACGTCGCAAAACCAGATGCTCAATATCACGTCCGCCGCCGGGACCACCTACACCGCCACGGCCAACGTCACCACGCCGAGCGGCGGCAACTGGCTGAGCGTTACGTCGTCGGGCAACGCGCCGGGTACGGCTACGGTCACGGCCAACGCTGGAAGCCTCCCGATGGGAAGCTACAGCGGGTTCGTCACGATCTCCTCGGGAGGCGCATCGGTGAACGTCAACGTGACGATGAACGTCGCCACAACGTCGCAGCAGCCAACGTTCATCTTGGGGACGCCGAGCATCACCTACAACAGCGCCACCGCAACCAGTACAACGTTGCTCAGTACTCCACTGGCGATATCGGACAACGGCTTCGGGTCGCTCTCCTGGACGTCGGCCCTCAGCACCAGCAACAGTTCGGGATGGCTGAAACTCACCGATTGCAACGGGAACTCGATCAATTCGGGATCCACGCCAAACTCGGCGTGCGTTGTGATCGATACATCGAAAATTGTTGGCGCATCGGACACCGGCAGCATTCTCTTCAACGTAAGCAATCCCAACGTGAGCAACGCCACTTCCATTTTGCCGATTGCCGTGAATTTGTCGGCGCCGGTTACGGGGCAACTCAACGTCGTGAGCACGGTGGGGTCCCAACAATCGCTCTTGTTCGTGATGAATCAAGGCGCATCGGTTCCGCCGCCGGTGAATCTGACCGTCACCGGCACCAGCGGCGCGGTCAACGCCGGTTGGGTGGCGTTCCCCGTTACGTCCACGGGAGGCGCATGGCTGATCGTGAATCCATCGAACGGCCCCACGCCGGACACGGGCGGCGTTTCCGCCGGCCTGAATAGCACCGTAGCGTCGAACCTCGCCTCGGGCACGTATAACGGTTCCATTTACTTCTCCGCACCGGGCGTTGCGACTCCCACGATCTATTCGGTGACGCTCGTCGTCGGTGGATCGGCGACGTTCACAGTTTCTCCGTCGACTTTGACTTTCGGCGCGCCCCAAGGCGGCGCTGCTCCGAGCACGCAAACCGTAATTCTGAACCCCAGTTCCTCCTCCAGCGCCACCTGGACTACGACCTCCAGCGCCACGTGGCTCTCGGTCCTTCCATCTACCGGAACGTTTTCGAACAATCTCACCGCGCAGATTTCGGTGAATCAAGGCACCCTGGCCGTGGGATCGTACACCGGAACCATCACGTTTGCGGCGCAAGGATTCGTCAGTCAAACCGTGAATGTGACCCTTAACGTCACGAACAATGCCGTGATCACGGTGAGCCCCACATCGCTTACGTTCAACGGCACGGCCGGCGGAACGATCGCGTCGCAATCGCTGACGCTCGGCACGAGCAGTGGCACGCTCAGCTACGCCGCGTCGGCGAGCGTCACCACGCCGAGTGGCGGATCATGGCTCTCCGTGTCGCCGACGTCGGGCACGGCGCCGGGAAGTGCCACCGTTTCGGTGAACACCAGCGGCCTTTCTGTCGGCAGCTACTCGGGGACCGTCAACTTCGGCTCGGGCGTGACTGTGCCCGTGACGCTCAATCTTGTCGCAGGCGTGTCGGTCAACGCGAGTCCCACAACGCTCACATTCACCGGCTCCGCCAGCGCAACGATCCCCGCGCAAACCGTTTCCGTCTCGGCGGCCAGTACAATCACATTTAGCACGCAGGTGACGACAGTGAGCGGCGGTAGTTGGCTGAGCGTCGGCGGCAACGCCACGACGCCGTCAACGCTGACGGTATCGGTGAATCCACAAGGACTTGCCACCGGCACCTACACGGGAACCATCCAGATTGTTTCCGCCGCGGCGTCGAACACACCAACGATTAGTGTGACACTCAACGTCACGGCGCCAGGAACGCTCGCCGCGTCCACCACTTCGTTGACCTTCCAAACGGCCACGGGAGGAACGTCGCCGACGCAAACGCTGAACATCACAAATTCGGCGTCGACCGGCGGATCGATCCCCTGGTCCGCCAGCGTGTCGACGAACTCGGGCGGCAGTTGGCTGTCGATTGCGCCGTTGGCCGGCACAACGCCTGGCTCCGCGACGGTCACGGCCAACGCCGGAACACTCGCGCAAGGCGCCTACACGGGCGCGATCGTGCTGGTGTCGACGTCAGCGCCCAACACCGTGGTGATTTTTGTCACCATGAATGTTGGCGCGCCGGGAATCGCGGTGACGCCCACCACGCTCACGTTTAGCGGCGCCGCCGGTGGCAGCATCGCGGCGCAAACCTTGAATGTTGCGAGCACTGGAACGTCGGTGATCAGTTGGACCGCCACTGCATCGACGCAATCGGGCGGAACGTGGCTCTCCGTGTCGCCTACGTCGGGACAATCCGGCGGCACGGCCCAAGTTTCCGCGAACATCGGCGGTTTGGCGCCCGGAACTTACTCGGGCGCGGTGACATTCACGTCCAGCACCAATCAGCAAACGGTCAACGTGACGCTCACCGTGAGTCCGCTCTACATCGCCGGCGTCGGTCCGTCGTCGTTGCAGTTGTTGGCCGCGGCGGGATCGAGTGCTCCGGTCACGGGCGGATTCGACGTGGTGAATCGCGGCTCGGGCAGCATGGCGTTCAACGTCACATCGTCGACGCTCTCGGGCGGCAACTGGCTCTCGGTGTCGCCGTCGTCGGGAACGTCGCCGTCGACCGTTACGGTGACCGCGAATCCCGCGGGACTCGCCACGGGAACCTACCTCGGGTCGGTGGTTGTGACGCCGACGGGTGCGACCAACGCCCTGTCCGCTCCGCAGACTGTCGTCGTGAGTTTTGCGGTCGGTGCACCCGCGATTTTCACGGGCGGCATCGTCGATGCCGGCAGCTTTGCGGCGGACAATTCGGCGTCGCCCGGTGAATTGATGTCGCTGTTCGGACAAAACCTCACTGCGTCGTCGACGCCGTCGCAGGCTTCCTCGCTGCCGCTGCCCACGATTCTCGGCGGCACGGAAGTTTTGGTGAACGGATCGCCGGTCCCGCTGTTCTTCGTCTCGCAAGGACAGATCAACTTCCAGATGCCGGCGCTGACGGGCAACGCCGCCGTCGTGTCGGTCGTGTCAGGCACGTCATCAACGACTCCCGCGACGCAGATTTCGCTGGTGCCGATTCATCCGGCGATCTTTCCAGTTGCGGGAGGCCAGGGTTTGGGGCAAATCCTGAACGCGAACTCCAGCGCGAACTCGCCGGCCAATCCGGCGTCCGCGGGACAAGTGATTCAGATTTTCGCCACCGGACTCGGCGTCACCAATCCACCGTTGACGCCGGGACAGCCGGGCAATTCCGTGGCGCCGTTCAACGCCGCGGTGGTGACGCCGGCGGTGACCATCGGCGGAATCAACGCCAGCGTGACGTTCTCGGCCGCCGCGCCGGGACTCGCGGGCGTCTTCCAAGTGAATGCCGTTGTGCCTTCGGGATTGCCGTCGGGAGGATTTGCGGCCGTGCAGATTTCCTCTGGCGGCAAACTGAGCAATACGGTGATGCTGGCGGTGAAATAACTGCGAGTGCTGAGTGCTGAGTCCTGAGTGCTGAGTCCTGAGTAACTCGGGACTCAGTACTGTTACTTCAGCTTGAGGTAAGCGATCCCCACACCGGGACTCGATCGATTCCACGCGTTCATTAAATCGAATCCATGCATGAAGTCGCGCGTTTGCCCGGCAGCGAGCGGCTTCAGCCGCGGCGAAATCGCCGTGGCGCGTTCGGTGGCGATCACGTTGCCGGCCGCGTCCTGAAAATAGAGCACTACGTCGAGCTCCCTGATGTCGCGTGGTCCGGTGTTGGCCACGTCCATGTGCAGCGTGCCTAGCGATTGCCCGCGGTAATCCGTCTTCGCGCTGGCGCGCACGTTTTGGAAGCGCACATACTGCTTGGCGTAAGCGATGGTCTCCTGATCCATCGTGGGCGGCTTGCAACCGGCCGCCGACGCCAGTATCGCGATCGCAACCCACTTTCCGGAACGAGACATTTTTTAACTGTAACCCGCTCCGGCCGGGGGACTAGGACGAAAATAGTCTCGCGCGTGGAGACTTTTACCCGGTAACGCGCCAGATGGCCTTCGCATCTCACGTGGCGAAGGAAGCAGAAAGGCTCCCGAAAGACAAATGAGAGCCAATCTTCTTCAAGGAGGCTATATGAGAAGGAAAATCTTGACTGGCTTCACCGCGTTGGTTCTCGCCGGAAGCGGCCTGGTCTTAGGGCAGGACTTCCGCGATTTGCACCGCGAGGGATTCGACCAAGGTTATCGCTGCGTCGTGTCGGGCCGGGATTGTGACACCGACCGCAGGACGCGCGATATGAACCGGGATCAACGCCGGGCCTTCGACCGCGCATTTCGTGAAGGTGCACAAAAGGCGCGCGCCGATCATGGCTGGGGACCGCCCCGCTAGGTAGCGGCGCCGCGGCCGGAAATTAGCGATAGCGACCAGAGGACACAGAGTCGTTCAACCTTAGGTGAACGTTCTCTGTGTCCTCTGTCTTTAGTGGATCAGGTTTTCCACACGCCGGCTTTCAATCTGCTGCTTGACGAGGTGCAATCCGTAGACGCATTCCTCGAAGGAATCTTCCAACTTGCGATACAGCGGCGCCACCGGCTTGTATTCGAACTGATCGAATGCCGCGACCACGTGATACGACTCCTTGCCGGCCTTGATGTAGTCCAGAAATCCGCTGACCTGAAGGCGCCGCAGGCGCCAGTTGCGGATCGACTCGGGAAACATGCCGGAGAAAAACAGCGTGAAGTCGCCGACGTGCTTGCGGACCTCGCGTTCGCGGTCAAAGTTCGCGGCGCGCCCCAAGGGATCGGACTCGATCAGCATTTCGCCGATGTCCTCGATCGTTCGCCCGCGGGCGTCGCGGATGCGGTACACGTGATCGGCGCGTGTGAAGTCGAACAACAGCGCCGCCATGTAGTGGATTACCTCGGGATCGCGAAGTTCGAGCGTGTGGAGAAAACTGCGCTCCACCAGCTCCCGAAACAGATCGCTCAGAGAATGTTCGTCCATCGCTACTCTTCTTAGTACTCGACGCGGGACGCCGCTGTCAAGTTTCGATTGACAATGGATCCGATCACTTTCGCCGATGCCCGAGTCGCGCCGCCGGGAGTTTTCACAATCCGTAACAACTCCCTTCGGCGCGCTGCGCATATAATAAGGTTCTTAGGAATGAGCGAAGTATCCTACCTTTGGGCGTTTGTTTGGGGAGTCCTGTCGTTTCTTTCGCCTTGCGTCCTGCCTTTGGTGCCCGGCTACGTCGCGCTGATCTCCGGCGCGAGCCTGGAACAGCTTAAAGACGGCGCGGACAAGAAACTGATGGCCCGCGCGTTTGTCCATTCCCTGCTCTTCATCCTGGGATTTTCGATCGTCTTTGTGGTGATGGGCGCGTCAGCGTCGTATGCCGGCGAAGTGCTCAAGGCCAAGCGCCACCTGCTGACGCAGCTCGCCGGATTGCTGATTATCCTGTTCGGCTTGAACATGATCGGGGTGCTGAAGATCGGCATCCTGTATCGCGACACGCGCGTCACTGAAACCGCCAAGCCCGCCTCCATGTTCGGATCGTTCTTGGTAGGTCTTGCCTTTGCTTTCGGATGGGCGCCGTGCATTGGTCCCGTGCTCGCCGGCATCCTGACGATCGCCGCCACCAGCGGCCGCGTCGCGGAAGGAATGCTGCTTCTCAGCACTTACGCATTGGGACTGGCCGTGCCGTTCCTGCTGACGACGCTCGGGTTGAGCAGCTTTCTGCGGTTTTATCAGCGCTTCCGCCGCCATTTGCACACCATGGAAGTGTGCTCCGGCGTGCTCTTGATTGCGCTGGGCGTGCTTTTGGCCAGCAATCAATTTACACGGCTCTCGGGATACCTCTCGTTTCTAGATCGCTTCCAGTAGAGCGGGCGCGATAGAATAAAGCTTAAGGAGTTTTGCGACACACATGGACGAGTCCACACTGCCCAACGTTGGCGAACACGCCGTTCCCGAAGCACCACCCTCGCCGGAAACGCCTCGCGAAGCGCAACCTACGCCCGTTTCCACCGGCTCGCGCATCCTGACCATCGGAATCCTCGCTTGCGCCGTCGCGCTGGCGGTCGTTTGGATCAAGCAGGATTCTGACCGCGCCAAGGTGATCAAAGAAGGCAAGCCGACAACCTCTGCCGCCGATGGCCCGTCACCCATCAAGATCGGCGCTGCCGCACCGGCGTTGGTGCTGAAAGACCTCGACGGCCGCACCGTCACGCTCGCGGACCTGAAGGGCAAAGTGGTGATGGTGGATTTCTGGGCCACTTGGTGCGAACCGTGCCAGATTATGATTCCGTGGCTCATCGAAATGCACAATCGCTACGCGTCACAAGGGCTGGAAATTGTCGGCGTGGCCATGGATGACGATCAGAAAGACGTCCGGCCTTTCGTCGATAAGGCCAAGATGAACTACCCGATTCTCTACGGCAACGACAACATCGCCGATTCCTGGGGCGGCGTTTTCGGATTGCCCACCTCGTTCTTGATCGATCGCGACGGCAAGATTCGCGCCACGCATCAAGGATTGGTTGGCAAGGACGTGCTCGAGAAAGACATCAAAGGATTGCTCCAGCCGTGATCGCCCTGCTGATGCTGTTGCTGGCCGTTCCTGGCCAGTTCACCAAGAAGACCATCGTGCAAATCGACACGCCGGACTCTGTCGAGGCGCACGCGGGAAAACCGTTCGACGTGGCGCTGCGATTTCACGTGCAGGACGGATATCACATCAATTCCAACAAGCCGACCGAAGAGTATTTGATCGCCACCAGGGTGGAGTGGGATGCCGCCGGTCCCAAACATCTTACGGACGATTTTCCGCCGGCGGAACTAAAGCAGTTCGCTTTCACCAACGGAAAAAAACTCTCCGTTTTCGAAGGCATGCAGACGCTGAAGGCGCATTTCACCGCGCCCGCGTCCGCGGGAACCATCGCCATTGACGGCGTGTTCAAGTATCAGGCGTGCGATCAGCATGCTTGCTATCCGCCGGGGAAGGTTCCCATTCACGTCACGGTTAAGGTTGACCGCTAGGCCCGCGTTAAGCCTGGCAGATTCACCTCAGGCAGATTCACCACAGAGGACACAGAGAAACACAGAGGACACAGAGAACATTCACCTGGGGTTGACGCTCTCTGTGTTCTCCGTGGTTCTCTGTGTCCTCTGTGGTGAAATTGCCAAGCCTAAACGGGGGCTCACCGTGTTACGATAAAACAAGGTAGTGGGTTTCTGTATTTACATGGAAGAAAAAATTAAGTTTGCCGTTTTCATCGACTTCGACAACATCGAAATCGGCGTGAAAAGCACGCTGGGACGCGAGTTCGACGTGTCGCTGGTGCTCGAGGCGCTCAAGGAGCGCGGCGAAGTCGTCACGAAGTTCGCCTACGGCAACTGGAAGATGGCCGGCCGGCATTCCGAGAAGATGGCGGCGCACGCCGTGCACATGATCCAGCGCGATCCTTCACCGCGCGGCGACAAGAACGGCGGCGACATCAATCTCGCCATGGACGCGCTCGAAATGGCTTTCACGCGCGACTTCATCAACGCCTTTTGCATCGTCGGCGGCGACAGTGACTTCATGTCGCTGGTGGAAAAGCTGAAGCAATACAACAAGGCGGTGTACATCGTCGGCGGACGCGGATTCACGTCCACGATCTTGCAGAAGAATTGCCGCGAGTTCATTAGCTACGAGAATTTGATCGGCGCCAACGACGAAGCGCCGGCCGTCGCGCCGGAAAGCATTCGCCGTCCGCGCGGCGCGCGAGGGGGCCGGACGCCGAGCCGGGCGCCGGGCCGCGCACCACGCGGCGGCCGCGTACCCGCGAAAGCGCTGGCGGCCCACGCACCGGAAGGCGCCGCGGAAACCGCCGTTGCCGCGCCGCAACATGCGCCGTCGCATGGACGCCACGAGGATTCGCTCGAACTTTCCAACGTCATGCCGCTGTTGAGCCGGACGCTCAAGGTGCTGTCCGACCGCGAACACGAGCCGCTGCTGGGACTCGTCAAGAGCACCATGATCCAGCTCGATTCCACGTTTACCGAGCGTGACTACGGCGTCAGCTCGTTCTTGGACTTTGCGGAAAAACTCGCCCACGCCGGCCTCGTCCACATCGAACGTCACGGCGGCAACTACACGTTGTCGCTGCCGGAAGGCGACCACCAAGCCGCACCGTCTTCGACTACCGATTCGCGCGAGGATCACGCGATCAATGTGTTGCGCGAGGTGTTGCTGGAAGCCGCGCAGCGCGGGCGACGCGAGTTTCACATTCACGGCTTGAAACAGTTCCTCAGCAAACTGCGTCCCGGTTTCGACGAACGAAAATTCGGCTTCAAGCAGTTTTCCGCGCTATTGAATTTGGCGCACGACAAAGGACTCGTCTCCATCGCACCCGATGAACGCGGTGCGATGCGCGTGCGCACGATGGTGGAAGCGGGCCCGCCGGCGGCGACGCCTGCGATGGAAACGGCGGCGGAATCCGCCGCGCCGCAAGCCGCAGAAACCACAGCGGCCGGCGATACTGGCGCGCCCGAGACATCGGAAGCGATGCCGGCGTCGGAAGAAACTGCACCCGCGGTGGAAGGCGATGCGCCCGCTCCAAAGCGCCGGCGCAAAGCGGCGTCCAGCAGCGACAAGCCGAAGCGCGCCGCGAAACCACGCGCGCCGCGGAAGAAAAAACCCGCGGCGGAGTGAGTTTCTACCTCACGTCCCTACGCGGCGCGACAAGTGTTCCCAGTATTTTTCGCGCAGCACGCGCTTCAAAATCTTCCCCGTGCCGCTCTTCGGCAACTCCGCGAGAAACTCGATCGTCTTGGGAACCTTGTAGTGCGCCAGCCGGCCGCGCACAAACTCGATGATTTCCGCCTCCGTCGCCTGCTGACCCGATTTCAGCGACACTAAACCCTTCGCGACTTCGCCCCATCGAGCATCTGGAACCGGGATCACCGCCGCCTCATACACCGCCGGATGCGCCAGAATTGCTTTCTCCACTTCCAGCGAGGAAATATTTTCGCCGCCCGAAACGATGATTTCCTTCTTGCGATCGACAATCAGGATGTAGCGGTCTTTGTCGATCACCGCGAGGTCGCCGGTGTGAAACCAGCCTCCCCGGAGTGCCTCGGCGGTGGCCTCGGGCTGCCGCCAATATCCCGCCATCACGACATCGCCGCGCGTCACCACTTCGCCGACCGATTGGCCGTCGCACGGCACATCGTTCATGTCCTGATCCACCACGCGAATCTCCGTGCACGGAAACGCGCATCCGGCCATCGATTGCCGCGTGTGCCGAAATTCTTCGGGATCGGAGAGCGACGGCTTCAACAGCGACATGCTCATCGCGGGAGACGTTTCGGTAAGTCCATAGCCCGAGTAGCACGCGCAACCCAGCGCCTTTTCCAGTTGCGCCACAAGTTCGGGACTCGACGCCGCGCCGCCGATGCTCACGTATTTCAGGCTGGAGAGATCGTGCTCGGCCTTCATCGCGGGACAATTCAGCAGCGCGATCGCCATCGTCGGCACCATCGCGAATCCTTCCACGCGCTCGCGCTCCACCAGCGCCAACACTTGCGCCGGATCGAAGCGCCGCATCATCACATGGACACCGCCCATGCACGTCAGCGTCTGCACGCGTCCCCAACCATTGGCGTGAAAGAGCGGAATCGTGTGCAGCTCTCTCATCGTGACGAGGTTGCCCACGCCCGTGAGGAGGCTGAAGCAGTGCAGATACAAATTGCGATGCGTCAGCATCACGCCTTTGGGATTCGACGTGGTTCCCGACGTGTAGAACAACTCGGCCACGGCATTTTCATCAATCTGCGTCCAATCGATGAAGTACGGTTCGCGCGCCGCGAGCAGGCCGTCGTATTCCTCCAGGCTAAAAACGTGGCGGACGGTCGTGAGGTCTTTGCGAAAAGTCTCGAGCAGCGGCTTCAATTCGCTGTCGTAGAACAAGACGGTAGCGCCGGCGTCGTTCAGGATGAAGGAAAGTTCCGGCGGCGCCAGACGCACGTTCAGCGGCAGCAACACCGCGCCGGCCTCCAGCACGCCGTAATACGCTTCCAGCAAGTGGTGCGAGTTCAATCCCAGAAACGCCACGCGATCCCCGGGTTGCACGCCCAGTTCGCGCAGCAAACTGCCCAATTGCCCGCAGCGATGACCGAATTCGGCGTAGGTGAAACGCTTCTCGCCGTCGATAATGCCCACTTTGTTGGGATACTCGGCCATGGCGCGGCGCAGGAATCGCACCGGCGTAAGAGAGAGGTTCATGGCTCCATGGTAATACGGTTGCCCGCGGGCCCGTTAGATACCCGCGCTAGACACGCGCGATCGCGCGGAGCACGCGGAACGGCAACGTCACCACGATCCACACCGCTTCCAGCACGCCCGTGACGACAAATCCCACCAGACGGAACGGCAGCAGGATCAGCCACACCAGGGGATAGAGCACCAGCGCCAGAATCGCCAGCGGCCAGCACAGCACGAACAGTACGCACCATAGCAGGAACGTGAACATATATAGTGAATACGAAGCGGCATTTTAAAGGTTCCGCCAAAAACTGGCCACCGGCAACCGACCGGCAACCGATATGTTTACGTGCACCCGTTGTCCCCTGACATTCCCCGATTCCCAGCCGCGCTGGCGGTGCGACTGCGGCCAGCCGTTACGCTATGTGTCGGACGCGATCTTCCGCCCGGCCGACTTGGCCGCGCGTCCACCGACGTTGTGGCGATATCGCGAGGCCTTGGGAATCGCCGGTGAAACGATAACCCTGGGCGAAGGCATGACGCCGCTGGTTTCTTCGCGCATCGCTAACCGTGACGTTTCGCTGAAGCTCGATTTCGTGATGCCCACTGGATCCTACAAAGATCGTGGCACCACGGCGATGATCTCGAAGCTGAAAGAGTGGGGAATTCGCGAAGTCGTCGAGGATTCCTCGGGGAACGCCGGCGCCTCGGTCGCGGCGTACTCGGCGCTCGCAGGAATGCGCGCGCGCATCTTTATCCCAGCGACAACTTCAGCCGGAAAAGCGGTGCAGATCGCGATGTACGGCGCCGATCTCGTGCGTGTCGCCGGCAGTCGCGAGGACACCACGCGCGCGGCCGAAAAAGCCGCCGCGGCGCCGGGCGTCTTCTACGGCAGTCACAACTGGAATCCCTATTTCATCGCGGGATTGAAGACGCTCGGCTTCGAGATTGCCGAACAAATGAAATGGCAAGCGCCCGATTGGATCGTCACGCCGCTGGGCGGCGGCAGTTTGTTGCTCGGTCTCTACTATTCATTCCAGGAAATGATCGCCGCCGGCATCGTGGACAAAATGCCGCAGCTCGCCGCCGTGCAATCGGAGAATTGCGCGCCGGTGTATCACGCCTGGAAAGCGGAATTGGACGAAGTTCCGGAAGTCAAGAAGCAGGACACGATCGCCGAGGGAATCACGATCGCGAAACCGGTGAAAGGCCGTCAAATTCTCGAAGCGATTCGCGGATCGGACGGCGTGGTGGTTCCCGTTTCCGACGAGGCCATCTGGAGCGCCATGGACGAACTCGGCCGCAGCGGAATTTACGCGGAACCGACGGGCGCCGTGGCCGCGGCGGCGCTGCCGCTGCTCGAGCAGTCGGGTGTCCTCGAGCCAGAGCATCGAGTGGTGCTCGTTCTCACCGGTTCGGGACTCAAGGCCACCGATCGCATCAGCGAGTACTACAAAAAGTTGTATCGCTAATTTGGGCATCAACTTACTTGGCGTACGATGTGGCAAGAGGTGGCGCTAGGTGGCATACGGTGGCAAGAGGCGCGCAACCCATTGACTAATCGGAAGGTTCCGCGCCGCCTGAATGCGGGCATTTCCGGTTGTGAAAGTCACAACTGTTGACTCCAAACTGCTCACCGTGTTGGCAGCGAACGATCCACACCAGCGCGTAGCGATGGTCGCTGCTTTTGCGTTTGGTCTTCTCAACTAGGACTAGGTTGTGGCGATTTCTGGAGCCAATGGTGCGCTTAGGGCGGCCCATTGTTAACTCCTGACAGGCCCTTGCCGGAAATGCCCGTCTGTCAGCGCGCCACACTCTGGACACCGTGCGCTGTAGTGAAAAAGGGTTGCGTCGCGATCGTCTTGCGTTGTAGTTGCTTCAAGTACAAGTCGTTTACAGGACCGACATTCGACTTTCATACTTTCGCCTTTGCGCGCTTGCGGGTGGATTTCTTCGCACCGATCACGGTTTCTTTCGGCACAGCCACTATCGTTTTCATCGCGCGCTTGAATCGATCAAACGCCGTCTGTCCTTCATCGAAGGTCGCAGGTTTCTGAGCACTCCCTCGTGAATGCATATCGTTACGCATTGCGTCTTGCGACGCGATTTGCGACGGCCTGACGCCTTCGGTTTGGGCTGTTCGGTCACCTGGCCGAACGCTAGCAACAGACCAGCAATGCCCAACGCAACGGCCGCTGGCGGCGCGTTGCAGATCACGTCTCCGAGAGTACGGTTGCAGTGCATTGGTTCCTCCACACGGCCCTTTGTGCCACAGAATCTCAATGAGCGGCTAGCGTTAACCATATTACGTGTTATCAAGGTCCTGTTCCAAGTCCCTCACTCTTCGTGATAGGTCGTTGACTGCTTCGACCGCTGAATTCAGGGAATCCACAATCTCATTTTGCGCTTCGGACCTATTCGCCACTGCTTCCTCCATCGCGGCGAGCCTTTGCTCCAAGGTATAGATCCGAGCTACCAAATCCCTTATTGATACCGGAGATGGAGGAACAGTGCCTGTATTACGGCGCAAGATCCACCGTACCCCAAATGCCACTAGCGCAAACGACAGGAGCCATGACGCCCAGAATGACATGCCCCAACTATCCCGGCTGGTCAGGTAGCCGGGCATGGATGGTTTGATCTGAATGGCCGCGACGATAGCTAGGGTCGTGGTCGCTCCTAGAATCAGACAGACCAATGCGGCAATGGATAGCCACTCCCCCATCCGGTCACGGAGCATTCTGTCGATGTCCCAAACCTCCAAGCGGCCACAGTCTACCATATGGCCGTTAATGAGTATTCCGCCGCTTCCCGTGAACGGATCAAAGACATCGTAAGTAGCGAACGCCTGCAACGGCTCCTTGAAGTAAGCGTGGTGTTTATTTAAAGTGCCCTTCGCACTGCAAGGCCCGTTTCTATGCTTTAGGGCAATCAATAATAAATCCAAAAAATAACTTGCCAATCTGTCATGTCAGTTTGCTATGATAGTTACGTATAGGGAACTACCTATACAGGCTGTCGGGGTTTTGTTGCCCCTCGGGAGCTCTTGGAAGATATTCGGTGACAAGGACCAGAGGGTCGGTTTGAAGACGGCAGCTTCCCGCGATTGCTCCCTTTATCAGAGGGATGGCGGAGGGTTGTTACCGCCGCTTCATTCCGACCCTCTAGCATTTACGAGCGTAGCATAAACTGGCTCGTCAGGCGATCAATAATTTCTCTTCCCGCGTTTCTGCCGCTCGTTCTCTTTTCTAGTTAATTGCCCGAGTAGGCGTTTCCTCTTTGCCAGCTGGTTTATTCCAGGTAACGCGCCGTCCCCCGACTTGGGAACAAGCTAATTTGAAACGCTCGAATTCATTCATGGGCTGTTGCCGGTTGTTGCGTCGGTATGCCTGTTCGCCGAGATACCGGAACAAATAGAACGGCTCGACCGAAGCGTACGTTCCGCTGATTCCACGCGTGAGTAGTGACCAGAAATTTTCCAGCCCGTTGGTGTGAACGCGGCCTTGCACGTACTCTTCCGCGCGGTCAATCACGCCATGCGCGTACTCTTGCGCTTAGCCGTCGTAGGTTTTCAATGCGGTGATCGCCGCTAGCGCGCTGCCGACGCCTTCATTCCCACGAACTGCTCAAAATTCCCGCGGAACAAACGCGCCACATCACGCTCGACGTCTTGGCGTGTCACGTTACGGCCGTCTTCGATCAGTAACCGATACGTGTTGGCCAGCAGCGGGGCCATCGTGCGGCGCGTGTTCCGCCACTTGTAAATTACCTGCTCGAGGATTCGCGCGTCGGAATGCTGCGGAATGAAACTTGGGCCCAGCATCTCCATGCGTTCGCGCGTGATCTCTTCCACCAGCGAGGGATTGTTCAGGAACCACCAGCATCCGAACGGCATCATGTTTGCGAACTTTCGAGCGTAAACGCACAACTCGTGCTGGTTTTCCCGGCTGAGCAGCGACACCAGAAAGCGATTCTCGGGAAAGTCGCGGCACAAGTTTTCGAGCGCGCGTAAATCAGCCACGCCGCTCGCGTCGCCGGCCAGGCGAATTGCGGGATTCACTTGACGCCGCACGCCGATCATCAGCGACATCGGAATGCCGGCGTCGCGACACGCCGGCAGCACGGCTTCACGGAAGAGTTTCGTGCGTAGGTCGCCGAGCGGATAGAAAAACGTATCGTCGAGCGACACCGCCATGTACACGGGCTGCGCGCGCTTCACCCAATCGCCCAGGAAGCGGCGCACTTCGGACATGCTTTTACCGCCGCCCGATGCCTCCACCTTGTAGCCTTGCGCATCCAGCGCCGTGGCGTGCGCCGAAAATTGATTCAGGATGCGATCCAGGCGCAACGCGGCGTGAAAGCGCGGGTCCCGCGGGCCGCCCTTCGACCATTGCGGCGCTTCCGCGGGGTCGAGAATATCGTTGGTCATCACCGCCGATGAAATGCCCGCGAGTTTGAACACTTTGCCGATATACTCCGGAAGATTCTGGGCGCGAAAAAACTCGCGCGCCTGCGCCAGCGTTGCCGCATTGGGGTCGAGACCGAGCAAGTGCATCGATGCGACCACTCCGCGGCAGGCCTCACTGAGTGGAGGATTTTCCACGAAGAGCGTTTTCCAAATCACGTCGGCTTGCTGCGACTTCGTCATCGCCCAATACGCTTCGGGCTGCAGCGGATTGAAGCGGAACAACTCGGCTTCGAGATAGTGATACGTCAGCAGTTCATCGATGCCCCACAGCCCCAGCGATCCCAGTTCGGGTGCGAACAAGTGGGTATGAACGTCGATGAAAGGCGTGGCGGCGAGCACCTCGGTGACAACGTTTTCAAGCGCGTCCTTGGAAATTGGAGAGTGGTTTGACATAGAGATATACTTTTCATGTTATCAAAGCCTGGAAATGATTCACGTTCGCCAATTCGTGGTCCCGATCTTCCTTACGCTCGCCGTTGCGGCGTTGACCGGCGTCATTCTTACGACCGATTGGTCGACTCCCAAAACCCCGCCGGCGGCATCGCCTGCGGGAGTTGCCGCCGCGCCCATCGACCTTGAGCCGTTGACCATGGCGCAGGATCTCGCGCCGCTCGCCGTTACGCCCGAAGAGCACGAGTTTGCTAAAGAAGCCCTGCAACTCGCGGATCACGAAATCGACTTGGCATTCGCCGCCGCGTTGCGCACCGCCGCCGATCACACCTCCAGCGGCGATCCCAAAATCCGCGCGATTCAGGATCGCCTGGCCAAAGCGCAGTCGTTGGCCGCCATCGACAAACAACGCATCGCGGAGCTAACCGCGCAAGCCGCGAAAGCCACGGGAGCGAAGCGCGACGCGCTCGATGCCCAAATCGCGCTGCACAAGTCGACGCTGGAGCTCGATCAGGATCAAGCGGCCGACGCGCAAGAAGATTTGAAGCGCTTCGGCGGCGATCCGCGCGCGGAAATCCAAAAAATCCAAGCGGAACATGAAGCCACGCAGCACGCCACCGACGAAGCACTCCATGGAAGCACGGCGCCTGCGCCCTCTTGGCAAGGCCTCGCCGGAAAAATCGAGAATGCCGTGCGCACGTCGCGAAAAGGCACGCAGATCTACGAAGCGCGGCGCGCGATGGAGGAGCGCACGATTTCTCTGATCGCGCAACACGACGCTGCGGAAAAACAAGTGGCGCAGGAAAGCAAGTCGCTGCCGGAGCTCGCCAATCGCTCGGTGGCCACGCCCTCGCTCAACGCCTCGGGTGACCGCTCCGCGGAACTGCTCACCGGCGCGCAGCATCTTGCCGGTGGACAACAACGTCTGGCCAGTTTGAACAAGCGCATCTCCGACAGCGCGCAACTCGCGGCCATCTACCGCCGCTGGGGCACGGTGGCGCGCGTCGAGCATCGCGCGGCGCTGCGCGGCGTACTCGCGGGCGTGCTGTGGATCGCCGTCATTATCGTATTCCTGCATTACTTGCGCATGTGGCTCGACTGCTTGGGCGCGCGCTTCATCTCCGATCACCGCTTGCAAGCGTCGCTGCGCACGATGGTCGCCACGGCGATCGATCTGGTGGGTCTCGTCACGATCGCCATCATGCTTTTCGGGCAGCCATCGCAATTCGGTACCGCGCTTGGGCTGATCGGCGCGGGACTCACCGTCGCGCTGAAGGATTTTGTGGTCGGCTTCGTCGGCTGGTTCATGTTGATGGGACGCCGCGGCATTCGCGTCGGAGATTGGGTGGAAATTGATGGCGTGCGCGGAGAGGTCACCGAAATCGGATTGTTCCGCACCATCGTGCTGGAGACCGGCAACTGGACCGAGTCGGGACATCCCACCGGCCGCAGCGTTTCGTTTCCGAATACGTTCGCCATCGAAGGGCATTTCTTCAATTTCACGACGGAAGGACAATGGCTGTGGGACGAGCTTCGTGCGAACCTGCCTGCCGGACGCGATTTTCACGCCATCGCCGAGAGCATCCGCAAGCGCGCGTCGACGGTGACGGCCGATGCCGCGGGCCGCGCGGACAAAGAATGGGCCCGCGCGGGGACAGACGCGATGCGCTCGTTCTCCGCCGAGCCGGCGGTCAGCCTGCGCCCTGGACCCGCGGGCATGGAAGTGTGGGTGCGATACGTAGTGGGCGCGGCCGAGCGAAACGAGATCCGCGCGCGATTGTTTCAAGAACTCGTGGCGGCCATCGACGAAACGGCCCCCAAGCCGGCGCCCTGAAACGAGCACGCCTGATTGTGCTATGGTGCTCTCATGCGAAAAGCAATCCTGCTTCTAGCGTCGGCGCTGTGCGCCGCGCAACTGTTCGGTCAACAAGGCGAGCCGCTTCCCGACGACAAAAACACCGTCGCGGAGGCGCAGAAAAAACTTTCCGCCGATCCCAAGAACGTCAAGCTGATTCTAGACCTGGGACGCGCGCAGGCCGCGGTGTGGCGCGCTACCGATGCCGCTGCGACGTTCAGCGAAGGTCTGAAACTGGAGCCGGAAAATGTCACGCTGCTGCTCGAGCGCGGACATCGCTACGTCACGCTGCGCCAATGGGACGCGGCGCTGAAGGATCTCGATCAGGCCTCGAAGCTCGTCGATCAGGATGCGCCGGAACATTACGAAATCTGGTATCACATCGGCGTCGCGCAATACATGCGCGGCAATTTCGACGAATCGGCGGACGCGTGGGACCGCTGCCGCACGCTGGCCAAGACGGACGATCAAAAAGCGAGTTCGTCGGACTGGTCGTACATGGTTTATCGCCGCTTGAAACGCGATCGCGAGGCGCAGCGCATTCTCGACAAAGTTTCTCCCGACTGGAAGATCACCGGCAGCCCCTACTACTTCCAGCGCCTGAAGTTTTACAAGGGCCTGCTCAAAGAAGATCAGTTGATGGACGAAAAATCGCCGCCGCTGGTCGTCGCCACCGTTTCCTATGGCTTAGGCAACTGGTATTTGTACAATGGCAACACGGCGAAGGCGCGCGAGTACTTCGAAAAAGCCGTGGCCAGCAAGGGATGGGCGGCGTGGGGTTACATCGCGTCCGACATTGAATTGCACCGGATGAAGTGAGTTAACCTTTAGCTTTCTTGAACTCTTCGATGAGAGCCGGCACGACTTCGAAGAGATTTCCCACAACGCCGTAGTCGGAAACTTCAAAGATCGGCGCGTTGGCGTCTTTGTTGACGGCGACCACGCAGCGCGATCCCTTCATTCCGACAAGATGCTGAATCGCGCCCGAAATTCCCAGCGCCAAATACAACTTCGGCGCCACCGTTTGGCCGGAACTGCCGATCTGGCGCTCCATGGGCAGCCATCCGGCGTCGCAAATGGGCCGAGAAGCGGCGAGTTCCGCGCCCATCACTTCACAAAGTTGCTTCACCATGTCGATGTTCTGAGGCTCCTTGATGCCGCGGCCCACCGAAACAATCCACTCGGCGGAACCGAGATCGACGGTGCGCTTCGCTTCCTGGAACCAATCTTCGGGAACATTGCGAATTTGTGAAGCGTCGAGCGTCACCTCGATTTTTTCGATCGTCGCCGCAGCCGCCGCTTCCGCGCCGCGAAACGCACCCGCTTGCACCGACGCGAAAAACGGCGACGCCCCGCCAAATGCTACATCACAAGCAACCTTGCCGGCAAAGAGTTGGCGCACGATCTGCAACTCGCCGTTCTCGACTTTGTATCCCGTGCCGTCCGAGACGAACGCCTTGCCTAGGCCCGCCGCGAGTTTCGGCGCGAAGTCGCGCACTTGATACGTGTGTGGAAGCAGCACCAGCCACGGATTTAGTTTCGCGATCACTTGCTTCAACGCGGCCGAGTATCCGTCGGCCGTGTATTTCTCGAGTAGCGGATGTTCCACGACATGCAGCTTGGCCGCGGGAATCTCCGACGACATTGCCGCCACGCCCGAGCCGATCAGCAGGGCTTCCACCGGATGATTCATTTCCTTGCCGATGCTCGCGGCGGCGGAAAGCGCCTCGAGGCTCATCTTGTTCAGCTTGCCTTGCAGATGTTCTACGATAACCAGAATCATTAGATGACCCTCGCTTCAAACCGCAATTTCTCCACCAGTTTCGCCGCCGCTTCCTTCGCCGTGCCCTCGATGAATTGCGTCTGCTTGCTCTTTTGCGGCACGTAAACGCGCCGCACGATTTGCGTGGGCGCCCATTCGGCGTCGTTCCAGCCGAGTTCCACTTTCGTCAGCCGCTTGATCTCTTTGGTCTTCGCCTTCTTGATTCCCATCAGCGTGGCGTAACGCAATTTCGCGAGTCCCGATTGAATCGAGAGAACGGCGGGCATCGCCATCGACACCCACTGGAACCATCCGGCTTCGAGTTCGCGTTTCACACGGAGCCGGCCATCCGTTTGTGGTTCGATCGCCATCGTGATAGTGGAATGCGGCAAGCCCGCAAGCTCCGCGAAGATTACGCCCGTCTGCGCGTAACCCAAATCGTCCGACTGCAATCCGGTGAAAAGCAAATCGTAGGACTCTCCGGCCGTCGCCAAACCCTTCGCCAACAACTTCGCGCCATTGTAAGCGTCGAGCCGCGCGAACGCGTCGTCTTCCAGGTGGATCGCGCGATCCGCGCCTTTGGCGAGCGCTTCACGCAGCACCGTTTGCACGCGCGCGGGACCGGCCGACAGCGCGACCACCTCGCCGCCGTGCTGTTCCTTCAATCGCAGCGCGGCTTCCAGCGCGTAGGCGTCCGGTTCGTTGATTTCGAAACTAATGTCGGTGTCGCGGATCCAGGCGCCGCCTTCCGCAATACGCAGCGTGGAATCCTTGGCAGGAACCTGCTTGATACAAACAATGATTTTCATGGATGAAAAATGACCTCTCGCAAAAGGTCTCGCAAAACTTACTGCCAGCGCTTGAACAACAACGCGCCGTTGGTGCCACCGAATCCAAACGAGTTCGAAAGCACCACGTTGAGCGCCGCCTTCCGCGGCTGATTCGGCACATAGTCCAAGTCGCAATCCGGATCGGGCGTCGTGTAGTTCATCGTCGGCGGAATCACTTGATCGCGCAACGCCAACACGCTGATGCCTGCTTCCAATCCGCCCGCGCCGCCGAGCAAATGGCCGGTCATGCTCTTGGTGGAACTGACGGCCACCGTTTTCGCGGCCTCGCCGAAGGCTCGCTTGAGGGCGATGGTTTCAAACTTGTCGTTGTACGGCGTGGATGTTCCGTGCGCGTTCACGTAGCTGACGTCCGCCGGCTTGAGTCCGCCGTCTTGAATGGCGTTGCGCATCACGCGATACGCGCCGTCGCCGTCCTCGCAAGGCTGCGTAATGTGAAACGCATCCGACGACATGCCGTAGCCGATCATCTCGGCGATGATTTTCGCGCCGCGCCTCCGCGCGAATTCCAATTCTTCGAGAATCAGGATGCCCGCGCCTTCGCCGATGATGAATCCGTCGCGATCTTTGTCGAACGGCCGCGAGGCGTGCGTGGGATCGTCGTTGCGCGTGGAGAGCGCGCGCATGGCCGCGAATCCACCGACGCTCATCGGCGTGATCGCCGCTTCCGAGCCGCCGCAAATCATCGCGTCGGCATAACCGTGCTGAATCAAGCGGAAACTATCACCGATGGCGTGCGCGCCCGCCGAGCACGCGGTGGCCGTGGCGGAGTTGGGCCCCTTCGCGCCAAAGCGGATCGAGACGTGTCCCGACGCCAAATTGATGATCGTGCCAGGAATGAAAAACGGGCTGATGCGCGACGGTCCGCTCTCGATCAATTTCGAGTGCTCGCGCTCGATCACGTCGAATCCGCCGATGCCGGAAGCGATGTAGGTGCCGATGCGCTCGGCCGTTTCCGGCGTCGCCTGGAGGCCCGATTGCTTCATCGCGAAGTCCGACGCCGCGATCGCGAAGTGAATAAAGCGGCCCATCTTCTTCACTTCTTTTTTCTCGATGAAATTGAGCGGATCGAAGTTTTTCACTTCGGCCGCGATCTTGCAATCGAATTTCTCCGTGTCGAAAGCGGTGATCCGGCCCACACCGTTGGTGCCGGCCAGCAACGCGGCCCAGGTTTCCTCCGTGCCATTGCCCACGGCGGAAACCAAGCCCACTCCGGTGACTACCACTTGTCGCGCCAATGCACTAGTCTCCTTCTGGGGTTTTCGCGTGGCCGGCGTTTAGCTCGCCGGCGTCTTCATCTTGCCGCCGTGGCTCTTGATATAGTCGATGGCCTGTTGCACGGTGAGAATTTTCTCGGCGTCCTCGTCGGGGATATCGATTTCAAACGCTTCCTCGAAAGCCATCACCAACTCGACTACGTCGAGTGAATCGGCTCCCAAGTCGTCGACAAACGATGCCGTCGAGGTCACTTCGTTTTCCTCCACACCCAACTGCTCGACGATAATCTGCTTCACCTTCTCTTCCAATGTCATTCGAAACTCCTCCTCGCTAGGTTATGTAGAAATGCGTTGGATCGGGCGCTGGGCCCAATCCTTAGATTATCCCATGAACATCCCGCCGTTCACATTTAGAACGTGTCCTGTTATGTAGCCGGCTTCCTCGGACGCGAGAAAGCGCACGGCCGCGGCGATGTCGCGATCGGTACCCATGCGTCCGAGCGGGATCATTTGAATCAGCCGCTCGCGCGCGGCGTCTTGAATTTTGTCGGTCATCGCGGTGGAGATGAATCCCGGCGCGACCGCGTTCACCGTAATGTTGCGCGACGCCACTTCCTGCGCCACCGCTTTGGTGAGGCCAATGAGTCCGGCCTTGGACGCAATGTAATTTGCTTGCCCGGGATTTCCGGTCTGCGCGACCACCGACGTAATGTTGATGATGCGCCCCCAACGTGCGCGCAACATGATCGGCAGCGCTTGCTGGATGCACAGATGTGCGCCGGTGAGATTCGACGCGATCACGCTGTCCCAATCCTCGCGCTTCATACGCATCACCAGACCATCGCGCGTGATGCCCGCATTGTTCACAAGAATGTCGATACGTCCGAATTTTTCCTTCACTTGCGCGAAGGCCGCGGCGATTTGCGCCGAGTCGGAGACGTCCATGGGAATGACCGATGCGTTCGCGCCGATTTCCGCTGCGGTCTCATTCAATTTGTCGACATTGCGCGCGGCCAGCACGACTTTCGCGCCGGCCTCGGCCAGTGCGATCGCGCACGCCTTGCCGATCCCTTGTGACGCGCCGGTGATCAGTGCGACTCGTTCATCCCAACTCATGGTAGACGATCATCATATCGCACAGGATTTACAGGATGTGCGATGCGCTGACTCCTATCCTGCCAATCCTGTCCATCCTGTCAATCATTCCAGTGGAGGATTCTCTGCGCGACCTCGAGTTCCACCTGTTCCAGAGTCCAGTCGAGATGCTGCGCGGCGACAAAGCGTAGCAGACTGCTCCTCACCGATCGCCAGATCTCCGCCGCGATAGCTAGCCTTTCGGCCGGAGTCTTCTTACGCAGAATTTCGGCGATTTCCTCGTCGACCACTTCAATCCGCCGCCAATCTGGTGTGAACGGCATTAACCCCTGACCTTCGCCAGCGTCGCCACCAACGACTTCTCGTCTTCCACATTCGTCGCCGCCAACGCTTTATTGATTTGCCGCAACAATCCGCACAACACGCGGCCCGGGCCGACTTCCACAAAAAGGTCCGCGCCCAATTCCGCCATCCGCAGCATCGAGCGATGCCACAAGACCGGCGCCGAGACTTGCCCGATGAGTCCCGCGCGCACTTTGTCGCCGCCGGTCACTTCCGACGCCGTCAGGTTTTGCACTAGCGGCACGCGCAAATCGGAAAACGCGATCGCCTGAAGGTCCGCACCGAGACGTTCCTGTGCCGGCATCAGCAACGAGCAATGGAACGGCGCGCTGACCGGCAACATCACCGCGCGTTTCGCGCCGCGATTCTTCGCCAAGTTCACCGCGACTTCCACCGCCGCCGTCGATCCCGCAATTACCACTTGTTCGGGCGAGTTGATGTTGGCCGGCGATAAAACCGTTTTCTTGTCGGCGGCATTCAATGCATCCACCGCCGCTTCCAGTTCCACGGAGTTGCCCGTTTCGACGGCTTGGGAAACGGCCAAGGCTAATTCCGCTTTTTTCACGGGATCGGTGCCCGTGCCGGATGCCGCCATCGCGTCGCGACAAACTTCTTCCACCGCCGGCAACTCCATGCCGAGGATCGCGGCCATCGCGCCTTCGCCTACCGGCACCGCTTCCTGCATGTACTTGCCGCGTTTTCGCACCGCGACTACAGCGTCTTCAAATTTCATCCCGCCCGCCGCGACCACCGCGGAGTATTCGCCCAAACTGTGACCCGCCACGTAATTCGGCGACACGCCTTCCGCTTCCAGCACGCGTGCAAACGCGACAGAGCACGTCAAAATCGCGGGCTGCGTGTTTTCGGTGAGCTTTAAATCTTCCTCGGGACCTTCGAAGCACAACTTCGAGATGGAAAACCCCAACGCCGCGTCGGCGGCTTCGAACGTTTGCTTCGCGACAGGATATTTTTCCGCCAACTCGCGGCCCATCCCTGGATACTGGCTGGCTTGACCGGGAAACAGGAACGCGATTTTCATTGGGCGGACTCCTTGGCGCCCGCGCTGCCGCGCTTCCGCGCGAGTTCCGTGGCGATTCGATCGTTGATGTGACGCCCGGCGTATTCGGCGGCCACGCGGATCGCGTTCTTGATGGCGTTGCCGTTGGAGCGTCCGTGACAAACGATCGCGCATCCTTTGATGCCGAGCAGCGGCGCGCCGCCGTATTCGGAATAGTCGAGGCGCTTCTTGAAATCGGCGTACGCCTGGCGCGAAAGCACGTAACCCATCTTCGCGGAAAGCGTCGACGAGAGCGCTTCCTTCAGCATGTACTTGATCGTTTCCACCAAACCTTCGGAGATTTTCAGCGCGACGTTGCCGATGAAGCCGTCGCACACGATGACGTCGGCTTTGCCGTTGTACAAATCCCGTCCCTCGACGTTGCCGAGGAATTCGAGCGAAAGTTTTTTCAACAAGCCTGACGCCTCGCGCGTCAGTTCGTTGCCTTTGTGTTCTTCCTCGCCGATACTCAGCAATCCCACGCGCGGACGCAAGATTCCGAAGATGGCGCGCGAGTAAATTTCGCCCATCACCGCGAATTGTTCAAGATTGTGCGGCTTGCAATCGACGTTGGCGCCGACGTCCACCATGATCGCCATGGTTCCGCGCGACGTTGGAAAAATTCCCGCCAGCGCGGGACGATCGACCCCCGGCAGCGTGCCGCACACCACTTTCACCGTGGCCATGAACGCGCCGGTGTTGCCCGCGCTCACCACGCCGGCCGCTTTGCCGTCGTGGACCAATCGCGCGGCCACGCGCATCGAGCTATCGCGCTTGCCGCGCATCGCTTTCGCGGCGTGATCGTCCATGGTGATCACGTCGTTGGCGTGAACCACTTCAATCGGCAAGCCGTCGTGCGGAACCTTGGCCATTTCCTTGCGGACCGTTTCTTCACGGCCCACCAGAATGACGCGCACACCCAGCTCGCGAGCCGCGGCGATGGAGCCTTCTACTTCCGCGCGCGGCGCGTCGTCTCCGCCCATGGCGTCAACGGCGATGCTGGTCATAGGGGGATTGGGCGCGGGACCCTGGTCGCACTACTCGGTGGCCACTTCCACAATCTCGCGGCCCGACTTTTTGTCTTTGGGACCGGAATAATAATAGCCGCACTTGGGGCACACGCGGTGCGGCAGTTTCCGTTCGTGGCACTGCGGACATTCCGTCTGCGAAATCGGCTTCAGGAAATCGTGAGCGCGCCGGCTGCTGGAGCGGCGCTTGGAGTGTCGTCTTTTTGGATTCGGCATGATTCTCTCTTGTCTTGTTTTCTACGATCGTATCTTCTTTAGCGCTTCCCACCGCGGATCGGCCGCCGTCTCTGCGCAGCGGCACGTCTCGCGATTCCGGTTGATGCCGCACTGCGGGCACAACCCCTTGCAATCGGTTCGGCAAACGGCGCGCATCGGCAGGCTCAGGAGCACTTGCTCCTTGGCCACATCTTCGAGCTGCAATCCGTCGCCCGAAAAAAACGCCAACTCTTCTTCCCCGCGCGGAACCGCCAACTCGTCCGCTTCCGGCGATTCGTCCAACGACCGGTAGTACAGGTCGAAGGTGCGCTTCACGTCCTGCGCCACCGGATCGAGACAACGGGCGCATTCCGTTTCCAACTGCACGGTCAACGATCCCTGAACGTGGATTTCCGCCCCCAGAATCGAGGCGATCCCCTTTACGTGCAAGCCGGAAATCTGACGCAAACCCGGAGTCGCGTAATCCACAACGCCGGGCGCGAACGTTTCGTCGAACCGAACCGGCTTATCTTGCAGTTGTTCCAGTGCAATGAACACCGGGAACCCTCAGAACCTCTTCCGGCCGCGCAGGATCAGCGGCCCGCGAATAATTATACCGCAGCTTCCACTCGCGGACCCGCTTCGCGAACGTCGGCGCCGGCTTTGGTGAATTGCACGAAATTCTTCTGGAATTGCCCGGCCAGGTCGCGCGCCTTGTCGTCGTAGTCGCGCGGATTCCGCCACGTCTTGCGCGGATCGAGAATTTCCGCCGGAACGCCCGGACACGCCGTGGGAATCTCCACGCCAAAAAGCGGATCGGGCCGCGTGGACATGCCGTCGAGCTCGCCCGACAACACCGCGCGGACCATCGCCCGCGTGTACGCGAGCTTGATGCGTTGTCCCGTGCCGTACGCGCCGCCCGACCATCCGGTGTTCATCAACCATACGCGCGATCCGTGCTTGCGCAGCTTTTCTCCCAGCAGATTCGCGTATACCGACGGGTACAGCGGCAAAAACGGCGCGCCGAAGCAAGTGGAAAACGTCGCTTGCGGCTCGGTGACGCCGGTTTCGGTGCCCGCGACTTTCGCCGTGTAACCCGAAAGGAAGTAATACATGGCTTGCTCGATACTCAACTTCGCCACCGGCGGCAGCACGCCAAAAGCGTCGGCGGTGAGCAGCACCACGTTTTGCGCGTGGCCGCCCACGCCGGGGATCACGCAATTCGGAATGAAGTCCACGGGATAGGCCGCGCGGGTGTTTTCCGTGAGCGACTGGTTGTCGAAATCGCAATGGCCGTGTTCGTCGGCCACGACGTTTTCGAGCACCGTGCCGAACTTGATCGCCGCCCAAATCTGCGGCTCGGTTTTTTCCGAGAGGTGAATGCACTTCGCGTAGCAGCCGCCTTCGAAATTGAAAACCCCATTGTCGCTCCATCCGTGCTCGTCATCGCCGATCAGCCGGCGTTCGGGATCGGCGGAAAGCGTAGTTTTGCCGGTGCCGGAGAGTCCAAAAAACAACGCGACATCGCCACCGTGAGCGCCTCCCGCTCCGATATTGGCGGAGCAATGCATGGGCATCACGCCTTTCAGCGGCAGCAGGAAATTCAGCAGCGAAAAAACGGATTTTTTCATCTCGCCGGCATACTGCGTGCCGCCGATGATCACGACGCGGCGCGTCATATTCATGATGATGAACGCCGCCGGCCGCCCCTTGTCCGGAGCGCGCGTGCCGTCGAGTTCGGGATCAGCTTGAAAGCCGGGCGCGTCGATGATGGTGAATTCCGGCTCGTGGGTTTCATTTGGGTTCGAGCTGGGCGCGGCCGGGAGCAGCAATTGTTTGCAGAAAAGATTGTGCCACGCGTATTCGTTGATCACGCGAACGCGCAACGAGTACTGCGGATCGGCTCCGCCCACGCAATCGCGGACGTACAGCGGGCGTCCTTGCAGGTACGCGGTCAAGCGGCGATAGAGGCGATCGAATTTCTCGGGATCAAAGGACTGATTAACGGATCCCCACTTGACGTGATCGCGCGTTTCCGCGTCTTCCACGATGAATTTGTCTTTGGGAGTGCGTCCCGTGTACTTGCCGGTGGAGGTAAGCAGCGCGCCATTGGCCGCGAGCCGTCCTTGGCCGAGGCGGATCGAATGTTCGACGAGTTCAGGAGTGCTGAGATTCCAGTAAATGGGTCCTGTGTTGACAATACCGTGCCCGACCAAGCGCTCCTGCATGTAGAGATCCCCCGAGCTCGCAAGTATAAGACTATGACGCGAAAACGCAATTAAGAAAGTCTATCATAGTGGTCAGTTGTGCTCGACAGCGGGGCTATTTCTGCTTCGCGAGTGCTTTCCAGAGGGCCGTTTGCAGATTGGGTGCCCGGTGACGGGCGGCTTCCATCAACGTTTCTCCGGCGTCATTGAGAATCGTGACGTCCGCGCCGTGAGCGATCAGCAATGGGATGGCATGCTCATCCATTGTTGTGAAGATCGGTGTTTCACCAGCATTGTTGCGAGCGTTCACGTCGGCGCCGAGGCGCATTAGCTCCTCAGCCACATCCGTAAGCGGCGTTTTGTGCAGAGGTGTGTTGCCGTTTTTATCGCGGACGTTCACATCCGCGCCCGCCTCCGCCAGCAACCGGAGGACTTCCACCCGCGCGGGGTCTTTGCCGTTGGATCGAGACTCAACGGCGGCTAGAAGTGCGGTCCGTCCCTTGCTGTCCCGTTTGTCCAACTGTGGGTGATAGCGAAGAATCTCGCGCACCGTCTCCGGGTTGCTCAATTCCGTCGCGCAGATCAGGACGCTCCCGCACGTCTGGTTGTTCGTCGTTGGCAGATCGAAATTGACGTCGGCGCCGTACGCGACAAGCAACCGAATGGAGCTTGCATTTCCGAAACGAACAGCCCTGAGCAAGGCCGCGTTCTTCTCCGCCTGGTCGCGCTTGCTAGCTCCAGCGGCGATCAGAGTTTCCAACACACTTGGATACGCAGAGGCCGACTCCAACCAACCCACGGAGTCCGGTTGCATGCCAAAGTGTACTCCGGCTGGTCGAGGCGTAGGAGGCAAAGGTTCGAGCGGCACACCCGCCTTCAAAAGTTCGACGACCGTCGAAGCGCGGCCCCGAGACGCGGCATCCTTCAACATGACCTGCGCATCGTACGTGTGGAAGTCGAATCGCTCAGCGCGCAGAGCGTCGACTACGTCGTTACTACCTGCGATCCAGCGACCGGTTTTCGCCAGCTTGTCGACTTCATTCTCGAGATCACTGATAACGCCTGGCATCCCAGCGCCTCGACCGACATAGTCGACGACTTTCTTGGAGCGACCGTCAATGGTGATGGTGAGAATGTACGTTGGGCTATCCGTCACGCCCATCCGGTATTCGGCATCCATGGAATAAAACTGCGCTTCCACGAATCGTTTTGCGAGGCTCCGAACTTCGCCCCGTGCAACGGGTGCCGTGTGCTTCCCTGGGGCGACGACGTAGCGGTCCGCGTCGAACACGATGCCGCCCGTACTCAACGTGACCGTATACGAGGGGCAACTACCGAAACACGCCGTTCTCTGCAGCGTGATCGTGATGTCGGAATCCTCGCGCACGGGTGGCGGCATCACCAGTCGCTCGGGAAACCGCTCCGGAGGAGCGAAATCGACATACTCCTGCACCAGAGCTGCGACGGCTTCGCCGTTTTGCTCAAAGGGCTTGAATTTCCACGCTCGTACTTCCTCGACAATTTGGGGCCACAGTTTCAGTCCGCTTGGCTGACCGCTAGCCTTGATATCGATTACGTCGCCCGAAGGTGATACGACAACGCGAAGGTTAATCTGATCGGAAAAAAGCTGGCCGGCCTTCATCGGAATGATTCGGCGATGTGGCGGGATTTCGTGCGCGCGAGCCGTTTCGTAGTCGAATTCGGGGAGCTCTGTATCTTGGGCGCCCAGGAGGGCGCTCGACAACAGGCACGCGATGGCAAAGGCGCGCATTCAACGCATTCTACCGTAGACACCGCCTGTTCGCCCACGACTCCGCGCGTTCCCAAATTCGGACCGCGCGGACGCTGTCAAGTAACCGGAAAAAAACGAACCTGCGCAGCAGGCGATACAATGTTAGCCCCAGGCGTCAGCCTGGGGAAAACGGACCAAAACAGCGAGCCTGCGAAGCTGGCGGCACAAACACCTGCCAAGCGCCAGCGCCTCGCAAAATCGCAGGTTGAGATCGTACCAAAGTATATCCGTCACAGCGGCAGCACCATCGAAGGATGGCCTTCGACGACGAGTTCCGAAAGTTATGGCGCGCGCACCGAATCGAATTCGAAGAGAAACACGTGTGGACCTGACGGCCAAAATGGGGAAGCGTTTTGTGCCGCCCGCTTCGCAGGCTCATTGTTGCTGCTAGGTTTCCCCAGGCTGACGCCTGGGGCTAACGTTGTACCGCCTGCTTTGCAGGCTCGCTCGCATCAACTCCAACCGATAGCGATGTGAACGACGGAAATACCGCCTGCACAGCAAGCGTAGTGCAGAGGCAAGCCTCCGCACTCCGAAACTAAAGCTTGTTCAAATCGCTAATCCGCTGCATCACGACCTTGGTGTACGCGCCGGCTTCTTCGTCGGAATATCCGCCGGCGCGAAACGCCGACCGGATCTGATCTTCGGACAGACGCGCGAGCACCGAACCAATCCATCGCGCGTCGGCGCGCGGCACGCGGCGGCCGATCGCGGTGAGTTTGAACGTGCGGCTCCAGCAGTCGTTCGGATGCACCCAATCCCACATCGCCGGACGCCCAGGCGTCGCAAAGTCGACGGAATCGCCGTGAACGGCGGTAATGAACTTTGAATGCGCGTAGGCATCGAGGTTGTCCTTGGACCGCGAAAAGCGCCATGCAATACCGGGCGCGCCAAAGCTCGCGCCAAGGTCGCTGACTTCGTACAACGCTTCGTCGGACTTCTCGGACTTCTCGTCCTTTTCGTCGTCTGACTTGGCGTCGCCGTCCTTGTCTTTCTTGTGCTTCTTCTCCTTGAGTCGATAGATGCCGTTGTTCACATCTTTCAAGTCCCAGTTGTTGACCAGCGCCATCATCACGCGCAATCCGTTGAACTCACGTGTGCCGAGGAATGGATTGTCGCGCCACGCCCACTGTTCCGTTTTCTTCTCCTCTTCCATGCGCTTCAGGCGTGCGTTGTGCATGTCGCCCGTCGCGGAGATGAAACGATCGGCGTGTTTGCGTTTGAGTTTGCCCATGTTGTCGACATGGACGTCGCGCAGGAAATAATCCTCGTTCGTCGAGTAGCCGACGGCCCACACCAGCCGCGTCGTAACGGTTTCGGGACGCGCTTCCGGTCCTAGCTTTACGCGCCATTTCACGCCGTCGGCGTCGCGGACGTCGAATTTGATACTGGTGCCGTTGGTGTCTTCTTCGAGGTAGGAAAAACCCTGATGCGGCTGGTGCTCTGGTCCCCCGGGACCATTGAGTAGATCGCGCGTCGAGATGTCCTGCGGATCCTTCCACAGCACCGGATGCGACGGAGTCGCGACAACCGCGGCGGTATCAGACCCGGCAAATTTATTCTTCTTCTGCGCGTAAAAAACGCTCGCGCACACTACCAACAGGAGGGCCAGCGCCTTTCGGTTCTTGAACATAACACCCGCTCCTTTTGGGGGGAACGCTCCACACTTTTACCTGCACGATGCATGCCAATGCAAGAGTGGTGCAACGAAGAACGGGAGTGCACGCATCTAACATTGTGGAACCGGTATGAGGTCAACGTGAAACTACTCGTGCAGCCGGGTGACGGCATCACGCCGTTGCTAACGGCGATCGATAACGCGAGAAAAAGCGTTGAGATCCTGATCTTCCGCTCGGATCGCGCGGAGCTTGAGCGCGCCCTCGCGAAAGCGGTGCGGCGCGGCGTGCACGTGCACGCGTTGATCGCGTTCACGAATCGCGGCGGCGAGAAAAACTTGCGGCGCTTGGAGTCGCGACTCTTGGCGAAGGGCATTACGGTTGGCCGCACCAACGACGATTTGGTGCGCTATCACGCCAAGATGATGATCATCGACCGCAGCGTGCTCTATCTGCTGGCCTTCAACTTCACTTACCTCGACATCGACCACAGCCGCACCTTCGGCTTGATGATCCGCGAGAAAAAGCTGGTGCGCGAAGCGATCCGCTTGTTCGAGGCGGACTCGCGACGCCAGCCGTATTCCGCGCGCGCGGGCACGTTCGTGATCAGTCCGCAGAACGCGCGCCCGCAATTGGCCGCATTCATTCGTCGCGCGAAAAAGCAGCTCGTCGTCTACAACCACGACATCAGCGATCCGGCCATGATCCATTTGCTGGAAGAGCGCCAGAGAGCCGGCGTCGATCTGCGAATCGTGGGCACGGTCCAGCGGCGCGGAGCGGATTTACCGGTGCGCCGTGCACAATTGCGCGTGCATACGCGCACCATGGTGCGCGATCGACGCGAAGTTTTCATCGGCAGCCAGGGCTTGCGCGAGATCGAGTTGGATGCGCGCCGCGAAGTCGGCGTGATTTTCCAGAATCCCACGATTGCCGCGCGAATCCTGCGCGTCTTCGACGAAGACTGGGCCGCGGCGGAAGCCAGCGGAGTGAAAGCCGGCGACTCCGATGCGCCGCCGGCCCAGCGAGTGGCCAAGCGCGTGGCGAAAGCGATGGTCAAGGAGCTGCCGCCCGTCGGCCCGATGCTGAAAGAAGCAATGAAGGAAATGCTTCCGAACGCCGCCACGATCGAAATGGATCGCCAGGAATTGGAAGACACCGTGAAGCACGTGGTAAAGCAAGCGGTGAAGCAGGCGGTGCGCGACGTCGTGGAGGGATCGGTGGAGACGCCCGCGGCGCCGCCGGAAGAGTCAAAGGTGATCCAGTGAAAACCGTGGCATTGCTTGTGCTCGCCGCAGCTTGTGCCGCACAACCGCGCGTGAATCCCGATGCGCAATTGACCGCCGACTTTCAAAAACACGTGGACGAGTACGTGAAATTGCGGAAATCGCTGGAAGCGAAATTGCCGGCGTTGAAGACAGGCGCGACGCCCAGCCAAGTGACGCACCATCGCCGAAAACTGCGCGAAATGCTCCAGCAGGAACGTCGCGGCGCCAAGCAAGGCGAGTTCTTCACGCCGCCTATCGAAGCGGAATTTCGCCGTTTGATGGGATTCGCCGATCGCGGGGCCGACGCGAATCGCGTGGAGAAGAGCCTCGCGCACGCCGAACCGGTCCGCTTGAAACTGGCGGTGAACGGCGCGTATCCCGACGGCGTGCCGATCCAATCGACGCCGCCCACGCTGCTGCAAAATTTCCCCCCGCTGCCGCCGGAGATTGAATATCGCGTCGTCGGCCAGCAGCTGGTGTTGGTGGACGCGGGCGCGAACTTGATCCTGGATATTTCGCGCGGCCCATTGATGCCCAAAGCTCCGTTGCCGGAGCCGTCGGCGAAGCATCCCTAAATGTGGCGACCCGTTCAGTCCCGTTTCGCAGTGGCTCTCACGTGTTCGTGTGTGGTGTTGCCGGTCCTAGCGGGAATCGCGCTGGAGCAGCGGTCTCCTGCGCCGGCCGGTTCGGTGCAAGCGGTCGCAGCGCATCAAGTCTTGCTGCCCATGAAAGAAGGTTCGGTGCGCTTCGCCGCGATCGGCGACATGGGCACGGGCGAAACGCCGCAATACGAAACGGCCGCCGAGATGGTTCGCTATCACGAGAAGTTCCCATATGACACCGTGTTGATGCTTGGCGACAACTTGTACGGCGGCAGCAAACCCGAAGACTATCAGAAGAAATTCTCCACGCCGTACAAGCCGCTGCTCGACGCCGGCGTGAAGTTCTACGCTTCTCTCGGGAATCACGATCGCGCCGACGAGAGATTCTTCGCACCGTTCAACATGAACGGCCAACGCTACTACAATTTCAAGAAGGGCAACGTTCAGTTTTTCGCGCTCGACAGCAATTACATGGACCCGCCGCAGACCGATTGGCTCGATCGCCGTTTGAACGAAGCGGGCAACGGTTGGAAAATTTGCTTTTTCCATCATCCGCTCTATTCCAACGGAAAATTTCATGGACCCGATCTCGACCTGCGCCAGCGCCTGGAGCCGTTGTTGATGAAAGATTCCGTAAATCTCGTGCTCAGCGGACACGAGCACGTCTATGAGCGCATCGCGCCGCAGCACAACATCTATTATTTCGTGATGGGATGCTCGGGTGAACTTCGCTACCACAATCTGAACCCGTCGCCCGATAGTCAAAAGGGATTTGACACGGACCGCGCGTTTCTGCTCTTCGAAATCTCCGGCGACCAACTCTATTTCCAGGCGGTGTCGCGCGAGGGACTCACCATCGACTCGGGCATGCTGCAACGCCAGGGCACGAGCCCCCGTTAAGGCTGGCTATTTCACCACAAAGAACACAGAGAACACGGAGAGAACCAAAGAGGACATAAGAGACGTTCAACCCAAGGTGAACGCTCTCTGTGTCCTCTGCGGTTCTCTGTGTTCTTTGTGGTGAAATGGCCATCCATGATAAGTAAAGTCAAGAGGGCAGACGGAGTTGCCCTGTCGACGTGCTCGAAGAGCCGCCTGGGGACGATGGAGCACGGAGCGACGATCACGCGTGGGCCTCTCGGCGGCGATTCCCGCGG
>Ga0209060_10000132_pt1 | contig 194225 bp, 140 predicted proteins | sample Coa_R1_8_FD_187155 | JGI IMG/M metagenome (GOLD analysis project Ga0209060, IMG submission 187155) | Surface soil microbial communities from Centralia Pennsylvania, which are recovering from an underground coalmine fire - Coalmine... | ecosystem: Environmental > Terrestrial > Soil >...
AGCGCACGTATCCCGCGAAGGTAGCTTACGAGCCGCGACCGTGAGGGAGCGTTGCCACCACCCCGCTAAAGCAGTCAAGATCGCTTGCTAACGCGCGCGGCTCGTAAGCACGCGCATTCCCCGAACGTATTGGGGTAAGTTACGAGCCACGCCCCGTGAGGGAGTGTTCTTGCCAAGAATACGAGACCGTATTTCTGAAACGGTGTACTTAGGTTCCGGACCTACGCCACGGAGCCGCGGGCCTTAAAGATCGGCGACCGGTACATTGACTACGTCTCCATGCGGTTCGAGTCTTCTTTTCCTCTTTAGCGAAACCATCCCACGTTTAATCGCGGCGATCGTGACGAGGTACCTTCTGCCTCGTTATGATGGAGCCTATGCACCTGGGTGGCGCAGTCCTCTTCGTCAAGGATTTGCCTCGTATGCGAGAGTTTTACGGAGACATGCTGCAGGCACGACCATGTAACCAGGAGTGCACGGACTCATATGCCCTGTTCGAGCTGAATGGCGGCAGGTTGGTGCTCCACGCGATCCCGGAGGAGTACCGCGCGACATCGAGATCGCGTCCCCACCACAGAAACGTGAAGGGAATCCGGTAAAAGTGATCTTCGAGGTGGAGAGTGTTTCCTCCGAGCGTTCTCGACTGGAGGCAATGGGTGTAGTGATGCTGCACCGGACCTGGCAGAATCCCGCCGAATCGTGCGATGGCATTGACCCGGAGGGTAATGTCTTTCAGATCGCGAGCCGTTCTCGGTGATGTCCCGGGGGTTTCCGAGGGCTACCGTTGAATATTGGAGCATCACTTCATGAGCAACGTCATGGCCTTGAAATCGAGCGTTACTTCCTCGGCCTGATTTAAGAGGTCCATGCCTATCGTGCCATAGTGCCAGTTGCTCGCCCCGGCAGTCGTCGCGAGGAGCACCGGCGCGGGACGCAAAACGATCGGGATGTTCGCTACCTTCATCCGCAACTCCGGCATAATCGCGGCGTCGACATGTCCAGTGCCCGAAAGCCCGATCAGTTCCTGAGAGCTTTCTTCGCGTCCTGCAGGAGTGCTGTACTGCTCCACGAATACCGGCCATGCCGCGGAGTGTGAACCTCCGGTTGTTCCGGTTCAGCTGGAAATGGAGAAGTCGTTCTCCCAGTAAGGTAAAGGAGAGAGCGCATGAAGAAGCAACGGAAGCACTATACGCCGGAAGAGAAGGTCGCCGTCCTGAGGCGGCATCTGCTGGATAAGGAGCCCATCTCGAAGCTCTGCGACGAACTCGGCTTGCAGCCCACGGTTTTCTACCGTTGGCAGAAGGAGTTCTTTGAGAATGGCGCCGCCGCCTGCGAGCAGAAAGCGCGGGCAATCCAATCCGCCGACCAGGAGCGGATCGCATACCTGGAGAAGAAGATCCAGACCAAAGATGAGGTCCTGGCCGAACTGATGGCGGAGCACGTCGCCCTAAAAAAAACTCTTGGGGTACTCTGACCGGGGTCTGGGTTCCGCATGATACGCGGGACCAGATCGTGGATTTTGTCCGGCGCTGGTCGGAGAAGACCGAGATCGGCGCCGGGCGGTTCATTGGGTGGCTCGACATCACCGCCAGCAGGTTCTACGACTGGCGGGAACGCTACGGTAAGGTGAACGAGCACAACGGCTGGGTTCCCCGCGACTTCTGGCTGGAGGATTGGGAGAAGCAGGCCATCATCGGGTTTCATCTGAAGAACCCGCTGGAGGCGCCACCGCCGGCTGACGTTCATGATGCTCGATGCAGACATCGTGGCGGTGAGTCCGACCAGCGTATGGCGCGTGTTGGGGCAGGCAGGGCTTTTGTCCAAGTGGAACGGCAAGCCGTCGAAGAAGGGCACGGGCTTTGAGCAGCCGCCGGCCGCGCATCAGCACTGGCATATCGACGTGTCGTACATCAACATCAGCGGGACGTTCTACTACCTGTGCAGCATTCTGGACGGCTGTAGCCGATACATCGTCAACTGGGATCTGCGGGAGTCGATGACCGAATCGGACATTGAGATCATCCTGGAACGGGCCAAGGAACTTCATCCGGAGGCGCGGCCCCGGATCATCTCCGACAACGGACCCGCAGGTCATCGCCAAGGACTTCAAGGAGTTCATTCGAATCTCGGGCATGACGCACGTCAGAACTTCGCCCTACTATCCTCAATCAAACGGAAAGATCGAACGTTGGCACAAATCGCTCAAGGGAGAGTGCATCCGGCCGGGAACGCCCCTATCGCTGGAAGATGCGCGGCGTCTGGTGGAGGGCTACGTCGAGCATTACAATAATGTTCGCCTGAACGGCGCGGTTGGCTATATCACCCCAAAAGACATGCTCGCCGGGCGGCAGGCAGAGATCCACGCCGAGAGGGATCGGAAGTTGGAGGCGGCGCGGAAGCAACGGCAGACTCGTCGTCAGCAAACCGCTTGATGTAGATTTGGTGCCACGTTGCGCGCACTCCCTCTGGTATGCACGACCGACTGCGATAGTGTAATCTTGTCACGAGAAAGGGGCGGTAATGAACTCGTTGACGCACAGATGTTTTCTGCAGACCGTTGCACGGCTACTAACTTGTTGCCGGATTCTTCTCGCGTTCGCTTCCTGTGCGCTTCCGTTAACGGCCCAAAGCAGCGGTGGGCCTCAGGCGCGATGGCAGGCCAAGTACTCCCAAATTTATTCTGACGATTTTGAGGGCGATCATCCGGGTGTTCAACTCCAAAATGGCGCGGGGGTGGTCACCGATCCGGCACTCGTGATAGCGGGAGGCGCTTCCCTTCGGTTGAACAACTTCGCTTTCTTGGTGACCAATCTCGCTGTCGTTCCGCTTTCCACAAATACCACTTACATCGTCGAATTCAAATACCACATTCTCAATTATGGAAGCGGCAACACCGTGGTGTCCGTATCATTCAAACCCGCAGGATCGTCCGACGGGCAACTGGCTGTCCAAACCACCCAGCTTCTAAAGAACGCACCGGCCACAGGCACCTTTTCGGCGGGTGCGTTAATGGGCTCGGCGGCCTCTTATACATTTGTCCTTCAGTCCACTAATACTGGAGCTGACATAATCATCGATGACTTTGCGGTGTTCAGGCAGGATGCGACGCAAACCAACAGCGTCCCTCCGAGCTGGTCCAGGCTCGCAACATTACCTTACCCGCGCCTGGGAAAACGACAGATTAGCCCACCCTACTGGAACGCCACCAGTGCCGATGGAGTGCCCTTCCTGTATTCACTCGATGAAATCGAGCGACGGCTCGCGTTCTTTGACGTAATCACCGACATGAGGTTGCTAAACCAAACCGAATTTTCCGACTCGATCCGCCATGTCCGCGCCTTGAATCCTAACGTCGTAATCCTGGTCGATTGCGATTCGGAGAGTGTCTACCAAGCCGCGGCGCCGAGTTCCGGCAATGTGGATTTGAGCGATCAGTTGCGCCTCGGCATTCCCGACGTTTGGTACCTGAGAGATTCCAAAGGCAACTACCCGGTGAATGGGAGTTATGCGTTAAGCCGCTATGCTAACTTCTCCCCCTTTGCTCCCGTGATTGGCGGTCAAACGTTTTTCAGCTATCTGCACAACTGGCTGGACACCTCTGTATTCACCTCCGGGCTTTGGGACGGTGTGTTTTTCGATGGCCTCGTCGCGCGTGAAGATAGCCTGCCCAATGCCTCCAACCCGGCTCTTTTCGACGTAGATTACGAGCGGACCGGGATCCGCGACGAGACGATCGCCTGGGTGAGTGATATGGCGAGAGGCGCCACCATGGAAATGCTGCGGCAATTCCGTAACAGCCACGGTGAACAGCAACTGATTATCAGCAACTCAGGAAGTATGCCGGAGCTAAGCCTCGCCCCCTATGTGAATGGCTACACATTTGAGTGCTTCGATCAGCAGTTGCCGGCATTGCCCGAACAAGCGGTTTTCACTCCCGACACGTGGCGGCGGGCCCTTGATGTCTATCTGGCGGCGGATGCCAGTACCAGGCTGCCCCGTATCAACATCATCGAAGGCTGCGGCAAATCACCGGGGTATGCGAGCGGTGACGGCTATGCAGGTGGTCAGCTCTCTTCAGTTCCATCGGCCGAGGATCTGCAGCGACATCGGGTAGCGTTGGGGACTGCTCTGCTGGGCGACGGTTTCTACAGTTATGACCTGCACGATCCTTCGAGCCCTCCGCTCTGGTACGACGAATACTCGGTGAATCCCAACGGTGTGGCGGTGGAAGACATGAGCCGCAAGGGCTATCTCGGGCAAGCCTTATCCAAAGCGACAGAACTCAGCGGCCCGCCGTCCGTGGTTTTCGAAGAGACGTTCGAGCAGGCTTCCCCCTCCCACACGCCCGGCGTCTCAGTTTCTCATGATCCCGGTGAAGTAATCAGCGGAACGGCCAGCCTGGTGCTCGATAACCAAGATCACACCAAAACGGGCCCCGTGATCGCCTCGATGGTAACAAATCTCCAGCTCTCATCTTCGAGTTCGTATCTGCTTACGTTCGACTGGCGCATTTTGGAGACAGTCGAGTGGTATTTCAATGCAGGGGCTGGTGGCGGCGGTTCCGCATTGTTCCCCGGGCCGGCATCCGAGGTGGTCGCCGGTGACGGTGGAACCCACCACGTTCCAATTAGCGTTGTCTCTTCCAATCCCCTGTCCATCTACTTCACCATCGGTGCGGCCGGAAAAGTTGCCATTGACAACATCCGGATCACGCAGAACGGCACTGGCCCCTGGCGCCGCGATTTTGAGAACGGTTTCGTACTGGTGAATCCCTTCGATGATCCGCACACTTTCTCCGCGGCGGACCTCGCCGGCGCTCTGAATCGCACGGGAATTCGCCGCATCAGAGGCACGCAGGCGCCCGATGTGAATAACGGCCAGCGGGTAACCGGCAGCCTGACGCTGGCAGCGTTCGATGCCGTCATTCTATTGGCGGATCACATTGACGCGCCTCCGCGCTCGACCGCTCCTCCAACAGTTAACAGCGTGGCGACCGCAAGTGCCTTCGGAGCTTCAACCAGCATTGCGCCCGGCTCGTACATCGAAATTTACGGCTCGAACCTCGCCGCCACAACGCGTACATGGTCAGCCGCAGATTTTAATGGAACGGCTGCTCCAACTTCTCTGGATAACGTGAGTGTCTTGGTCGGCGGACGCCCCGCTTACATCTCCTATGTCAGTCCTAGCCAGATCAATGCTTTGGTCTCGTCCGATGCGGCGATCGGGCCGATGCAGGTGGTCGTGAGCAGCCCCGCGGGAACAAGCGTTCCTTACATGGTCAATGTACAGGCAACCGAACCGGGCTTACTGGCGCCGCCCGCGTTCAAGTTGGGCGGAAAGCAGTACGCCGCCGCGTTATTGCCGGACAACCAGACATTCGTATTGCCGCCGGGCGCTATATCGGGCGTGTTGTCGAGACCGGCGAAGCCGGGCGAAACCATCGTAATCTACGGCGCCGGGTTCGGGCCGGCGACTCCGAATCTGCGCGCCGGGACATTGGTGGGAGCCGCGAATTCGCTGACGAACCCGTTGCAGATCTACATCGCGGGCACTCCCGCTACACTCTTGTACGATGGGCTCGCTCCGGGCCAGACGGGCGTCTATCAGTTCAATGTTGTCGTTCCGGATGTACCCGACGGCACTTTGCCCTTGACGTTTAATCTGGGTGGCCTACCCGGCACTCAGACCTTATACATTGCGGTGCAACGCTAATGACAATGAGAGACCCTGGTTCGAAAGCGATTGGACTTGCTGCGAGTGTGGTCACTGCCAACCGCCCGCAGAGCGAAGGCCGGTCTGATGGCCTGTTCGCCTGCTTAATGACGATTGGCCCGTCGATTCGATATTCTTTTCCTAGCCAGTTCGTTCTCCCGTGTGCAAGGTGAGTTTCTCTCCTTTTGACCCGAGCCTCGGAGAGCGCGATAGACAGTTAAGCGAGTACCGAACGCACCTCTGGTGAATGGGGACGATCCAACACGATCTCCTTTTTGAAACCAGTTGTAGGTTTCCGCCCGCTGTCCCTCCTGCGGGCCGCCACCGCGTTGGGCATCGCAAAGGACACTGAATATGGCGTTATACTCCCTAACGGGGCGCGCCAACTCTCCATTTCACGCTGAACCAACACACGGTGTCCAGGACGAACGTAAGCCTGCGGCTTTCCACCGTTACCTCCACCAGCGGGTCCGTGCCGAGGAAGCAAAGATTGGCAACACGACTGCCTGTGCTCCCGGTTCCACCGGAAGGTCTGAATCGCCAGAATCACCGGTAAACCCAGGATGCCGCGCTGTTCTACCGGGTATTCCAGGAGTTTTCCCGTGCTATCGGGGACCACCAGAAATGGGACGTTCCGGAACTCGGTTCCACCAACCTTTAGATGATCGGCAATCGCCGTGTGCCCACCCGGAGCAGACGATCCAGTGACTCCGATAAATGCAACTTCGTACTCGGAAACCCGCATCCCTAGCCCCTTGGCTTCCGCCTCACTGATTACAGACATGTTCATGTCCGTGTCGAGCGCAAAACGGGCGGCGTGGCCATTGATAATCAAAGGCGTAACCACCTGGCCCCCAGGCCAAGTGGTATACGCCACAGTGGCCGGCTTCCGCGAAACTATTGCCAGATCGGGCAGTTGTTCGAACAAGCGAACCAGCGCCCTTTCTCCATCGGGCGGCGTCTTTTCGGGTTTCAGAGCCCATTTCCTTTTGACCTCCATCGCAGCTCGCCGGTACAAGCCATTGCGGAAACTCGCGTTGAATAACGCTTCATGAGCCGCGTATTGTTGATCCCCACTTGCGCCGGAGCGAATTGCTACCCGAAACTCCCTTTCCGCACGCGCAATATCGTTGAATGCAGCCGCGACCAGACCGCGGTACAAGGCTGGCGATTTGCCCGTGCTCACGGCATCCCTTAGATCGAACCACCGATGCGCTTCTAAGATCGGTCGGGCAGTTGCGTTGGCGAGATCAGCACCTTTGGCGAACGGACTGGCCAGCAATAGCAACATCGTCAATTTCATCGAGGCACCATTCTTGCTCACCCGGGCCAACGGTCCAAACAGGCGGGAACGTGACACGAACGTGCGCGGTCTATGATAGAGGTTTTCGCCGCGCTCGCTTCCGCGCCACGGAACTCATCACGATTCTAAACCGTTGCCATCGATTCCGGGGATTTGTCTATCATCGCTCCCGGTATCGAGGTCTCCGTACGGCCGCGCAAGGGTTAGCCGCGATGTGCTCGCACCCCCACCAGCCGGCACGGGGCTATCAACTTGCAGGGCGGCGCGTTGAGTTCATTCCGCTGTGGGGATTCTTCGTCCTCGATCGCGTCCATATCGTGGCCAAAATGAACAAGGCCCTGGACGAGGTCCGCACTGAGGAAACGCGCCGCATGCAACGCGACGGGAACACGCCGGCCCTGAAAGGATCTCACTTCCCGAGCCCGACTCCCCCACGACTTCTTCTGACGATCGGAAAATGAAAATGCGTCCAAATCTGCGTCACCCTGCGCCTTCTCCTGCCATCAGCCGACTGATCCTGTATGTGAAGGACATTGAGAAAGTTGCCTTGTTCTATCAAACCTTCTTTGGCATGAAGCGGATCAAGTCCGAAGAACCCGGTTGGCTGGAACTGAAGAGCCCGTCCGGCGGTTGTCTCATAGCTCTTCATCAGGCGAGTAAAGCTCAAAAGAGCGGCGCGGCAGTAAAACTCGTGTTCGGAGTCAAGGACGTTCCAGCGTTCAAAGAAACAGCGGCACTGCGCGGTCTGAAATTCGGCCCGGTGCATCTTGTTCGCAAAGGCTTAGGTCACGAAATTCGCCAATGCCAAGGATCCTGCTGGTAACTCGATTTCCATTTCAAGCCGTGGAATGAAGGTGTCGCGTCAGGCGTAAGTCGTGTCGGCGCCGCCAGCGTTGCCATGCGCCCAGCGCTTCCACGCCCGACCCTGATATGATTTCGAATTCATGCGGCATTTCTCTCTTCTTCTGTTAGCGACGTTACCAATGTTTCCAATCCACGCACAGGACCGTTCCCAGGCGCGATCGATGGTGATTTCCGACGGCGGTATCGTGGCCACCAGCCAGACGCTGGCTTCGCAGGCTGGCGCCCAGGTGCTGGCGCGCGGCGGTTCGGCGATGGACGCGGCAATCGCGGCGAACGCGACGCTCGGCGTGGTCGAACCGGAGAGCTGTGGCATCGGGGGCGACCTGTTCGCCATCTACTGGGACGCGAAGACCGGAAAGCTGACCGCTATCAACTCCAGCGGGTGGGCTCCCAAAGCGCTCACCATCGATGTACTGAAGTCTCTCGGCAACACCACCATGCCGCAGGAAGGGATCCACTCGGTCACGGTTCCGGGAGCCGTCGATGGATGGGCCAAACTGCACAAGCGCTTCGGCAAGCTGCCGTGGAAGGACGTGTTCCAGCCAGCCATCTACTATGCCGAACACGGCTACCCCGTGACCGAAATGATCCGCGAAGCATGGAAAGAGGAAGAGGCCAAACTTGCCAAGGACCAGAACGCCAAGGACGTGTTTCTCATCCATGGCGCGGCCCCGGAACTGGGACAGGTCTTTCGCAATCCTCAGATGGCCTCGGCGTACCGGTTGATCGCCTCCGAGGGGCCGTCGGCAGTCTATCGCGGCGCAATTGCCAAGGCAATTCTGAAGACCAGCGACCGGCTGGGCGGCAAGATGGACCTCTCCGACCTGAGCGAGTTCGAGGCTGAGTGGGTGGAGCCGATAGCCACGGACTACCGCGGATGGAAGATCTACGAACTACCGCCCAGCGGTCAGGGAATTGCCGCGATCGAGATGTTGAATATCCTCTCGCTGTTCCCGCTAGGCACTTATCAGCCTCGCGGCGTACTGGAACTGCATACACAGATGGAGGCGCAGAAGCTGGCGTATGAGGACCTGCATCGTTACGTGGCCGACATGCGCTTCAGCAAAGTGCCCGTGGACGGGATGATTTCCATGGAGTACGCACGTGAGCGGGCCAAGACCATCAATCCCGATCGTGCGCGATGCGATGTGGGTCCCGGGGACCCCTGGAAGGTGCATGGCGACACTGTGTATCTCTCGGTGGTGGACCGCGAGGGGAATATCGTCTCGCTGATTCAGAGCCTGTATCAGCACTTCGGGTCCAAGGTGGTGACTGACGATTTCGGATTCGCCCTGCAGAATCGCGGCGGCCTGTTTGAAATGGACCCGGCGCATCCCAACGCACTGGCTCCGCGCAAGCGGCCCTTCCACACCATCATTCCAGCGTTCATGGAACGCGGCGACCTGCACATCGGGTTTGGAATCATGGGCGGATTGAACCAGGCGCAGGCCCACGCGCAGTTCGTTTCGAACATTGTGGACCACGGTATGAGCATCCAGTCGGCCCTGGAAGCGCCGCGCTTCACCAAGATCACGTTCGGCGGGTGCGATTTTTCGATCGAGAACCGGATTCCGCCGGAGGTCCGCGACGCCTTGACGGCCAAAGGACACCAGCTCAAAGTACTCGGCGATTTTTCCAGCCTGATGGGCGGAGGCCAGGTGGTCGTCCATGATGCCGCAAAGGGCGTGAATTACGGCGCTTCCGATCCTCGGAAGGACGGCGCGGCAGTGCCGGAACCTCCACCCTACTTCAGCGCGGCGAAAAAGTAGCCGACCGCTCAGCTCGCGTGATTGCAGGTTTCGGCTTGGGTGGGAATTCGCCTGGCAGCCGCTTCGGTCAGATACGTCAAGGCTTGGCGGGCCAACTCCGCGACGCTCGGATCGGGGTGCCGCAAGAGGGAGACCAGCATGCGGATCCAGCGCAGCTCAGCGGCGTCGAGGCCGATCACGGAGACGGTTTTGTTCATAGGCCAAGCCTTCTTAAAATTCTCTTCGGTCAAGGCGGTGGTTTCATGAGGTTAGTGGGAAATTCATGATTTCCCAGGTGCGCGCGATAAGTCAGTTGTGAGCCCTTTCTTACAACACGCGGACGAGATCTTCTCGACCGCGCAGGAGGCGGGTCCCGATGCCGGAGAACTCTCCATCCTGGTAGGCCGCGATGGCATTATCCACATGGTGGCGGGCACGGAGTGGGCTCTCGAGCCGCTGCGCTTGCACTACGGGGCAAAGGCTGCCTATCACATCTCCCGCGGGCCGCAGGGCATTCGGCTGGAAGCGCGCTCTGCGAGCGAGACCTGTGTGCTGCAGAGCCAGTCGCCGGGTCGCCGGCTCCCGCTTTTACCGCCAGACTGTCCGCAATACCATACGCTCTAGATTTCCACGGTTGGGCCGATAAGAGGATTGCTGGGAAGCGCCGAGTCACCGAATCGGTCTCTACCCGGAAAGGAGCTGCTATGGACGTTAATGCATCGAATCAGAACTTCCAGGTCGCCTCTGCTGCGGCGCCTGCGCCAGTTACTCCGGTGGACAAGGCAGCGGAGAACCGGGAAGTGGTTCAGGCCGTGAAGGCTTTAAACGGCACTGAGATGTTTGGCCAGGACAACGTGTTGACGTTTCAGAAGGACCGCCAGACGAACAAGATGGTAATCCGCATGGTGAACAAGAAGACCCAGGAAGTGGTCTCTCAGATTCCGCCCGAGTACGTGTTGCGCCTCGCTTGCGACGCGAGAAGCGACGAAAAACTCTAGAAAACGTCGTCTTAGACGATAAGGTTTTTGAGGGAAAAAGCAGATGTGGCAAGACGCGCATGATACTTACCTGGAAAGCCGAGTGCTATCCGCCGACCCGATCGAACTGGTTCGCATGCTGTACCAATCCGCCATGCGCGGGGTCGAGAACGCCCGGCGACACCTGGCGGCGGGCGATATTGGGGCGAGAGCGCGCTCGATTTCGCATGCTAGCGCAGTGGTGATCGAACTCGCCACATCTTTGGATCTGGAACGCGGAGGAGAGATCAGCAAGAACCTCGCGCAGCTCTACGACTACATGCTCCGCAAACTGACCGAGGCGAATCTGCAGCAGAGAGACGAGCCGCTGGCCGAGGTTCAGGGTCTCTTGACGACGTTGGGGGAAGGCTGGGGAGCGATCAAGAACGAAGAAGAGAGCGCGCCCGCGGCTGCATGGGCGATGCCGGAACCCACTCTGTCTGCCGACACGCCGCCAGGCGCCTGGGCGCCGGATCCCGAACCTTCTGCCTGGGAGCCGGTATCGGGTTACGGAAACTCGTGGTCGCACCTGGCCGCGCAGGAGACGGCTTCGTATGGTCAGCACGATTGGAGTCTGTAATTACGGCGCAATGCCGGCGAGACGGCGTGCCGCGGCGAGTCCTCCGGCCCGCTGAATGCCCGGCACGAAGAAGTTGCTGACGAAATCCTCATCGGTCCCGGCAAATCCCGAGAGGTCGGCCTGCAGGTCGATTTTCTGAGGAGCCACCGCGGCTGCGAAAAGGCTCCACACCGCCGCTTTACCGAGCCCAATCAGCTGCGTCTTGGGATTGTTCAGCCACGCCAGCGCGGTGAGGATGTCCTGCACGCGGTTGGCGTCGTCCGATCGATTGAAGGTGAGGAACATCTTCACTGAACGATCGCGCGGCGCCACCGCGGTGCCAGTCTGGAAAGCATCGATCATCAACACCGATCGTTTGGCCGCCTTCAGATCCGCCACCACAGTGGTTTTACTCGACCAGTCTGCGCCCTCGCCAGACACCACCAGTGCCGGGGGCTTCGCACCTTCGATCCAGATTCCGGGAATCCGATCGCCCTTGCCGGGACGGCTCAGCAGGATGCGATCGCTATAGAATTGCGCCTTAACTTCAGCGGGCCATTCGACACCGAGCGCCGCGGTCATCCGCTCGCGCGGGTTCTCGCTCTGGTTTTTGGCGAAACGAACCCACTGTTCAAAGATCTGGTCAAAGGTGAGTGCGTTGTCGGGCAGCTTGCGATTGAGCAGCACCAGCATATCCTGCAGCTTCTCAATGCGGATGGACTTTTCCTTGAACTTCGCGGGATCGGTCTCACCCAGAACCTTCCTGCCAAAGAATGCATACATGGCTTCGCGATTCGGCTGGTTGTAATTGTGTGGTGCGTCCAGCAGCACCGTCTCCACGTCCTCACCTTTGCCGTAGAGGTCGTAGATGGCCCGGACAGCCGGATACTCCTCGCGCAGCATGTTCCGCGTCCAGTCGCCGGTCGCGGCGGTCATAATCATGGGCCGCGGCGCCATCATGGAAGCGAACTCTACATTATTGGTATCGAAGCGCAAGCCCGGAGCATTCTCGCAGAGTCCTCCGCCCTGCATGATGAGGGAGACCATGTTGGCGGGGGCCGAGAATTGGATGCGGTCGTCTACGGCGGAGACGAGGAACGTCTGTGTGCCGCCGCCTGAAGCTCCGGTGGCGCCGATCTTGTGCGGATTCACGCCGGGCAGCGCCTCCAGGAAGTCGATGGCGCGAATGGAATTCCACAACTGCAGCCCTAGAGGTCCAAAGTTCCAGAGCTGCTCCACAGGCTTGTCGCCGAAATCGTGCGGCGTCTGAATGGTGTCATTGTAGCCGACCATATCATAGGCAAAGACCACGTAGCCTTGGCGGGCCAGGCTTATGGCGCGAGCGGGAACGGAGGCGATGTTGGTGTGTTCGAGCCGGCCGTAGTTCCAGTGGCCGTGCGGGCTGATGATCGCGGGGAAGCCCTCGGGCGGAGAGGGCCGCAAGGGCCGATACAGGTTGCCGCCGAGATAGTAGCCGGGCATGGTCTCGAGCAGGACCTTCTCGATGGAGTAGTCGCGGTTCTCGATGCGTCCGAAGATCTGCGGGTGCAGGTCGTTCTTCGGGAACATGGGGTACAGTCCGGCGGCCGAGAGGATCTGGGTACGCAGGAATTCCTTGCGCGCCTGCCACTCGGCCAGGGTCTTATAGCTCTTGGCAGTGAAGTGCGTGTCGGTATTCGGTAGATCGACATTGCGCGCGTCTTGTGGGGGCGCCTGGCCCCACGCCATCAGGCTGGCGGCGAAAACCACGAGGAGGAAACGCATGGTAATAAGGTAGTACGCCACGGAGTTCGGTACAATCCAGGAGGAATAGGAGATTTTCATGCCTCACGAGAGACCCTCGCGGACGATTTGCGCGACTGCCTTTGCCTTCGCGGCTTCTGCAGTCATAGGACCGTTGGCCGCAAATGCGCAGGCTCTGGGGCCGAAGACCGCCGAGCAGGAATATAAGAACATCACGGCATTAAAGGGCGTGCCCGCCGATCAGCTCATGCCGGCGATGAATTTCATTTCCACTTCTCTCGGCGTGAGCTGCGAGTTTTGCCACACCATGGGCAAGTTCGAAGCCGACGACAAGGGGGCCAAGAAGACCGCCCGCGAGATGATGGCGATGCAGGCAATGATCAATAAGGAGAGCTTCGGCGGCCGCACGCAGGTGACGTGCTATTCGTGCCACCGCGGGTCGGCCCGTCCGGTCAACATGCCGCCGATCGAGGGGACAGCAACCACGCCCGCTACCATGACTCCTCCGGCTCCGCCGGCCGCTACGGCCTCGGCGCCGACGGAGACAGTGGACTCGATTCTCGCCAAGTATATTGCCGCCGTGGGTGGCGCCGAAGCGATCGGTAAAGTCTCGACGCGGGTGATGAAGGGGGTGATGGCGGCAGGTGGAGTCACCACCAATATCGAGGTGTATACGAAGGCGCCGAACAAGCGGGTCACCATCGTGCACAATTCTCCGATCGGCACGGAAGGCGCGCCGGACACCGTCAAACGGACCAACGACCAGTACACGGCATACGACGGGAAAGCGGGCTGGATGGGCAGTTCGGGCAGACCAGTGCGGGACATGACCCCGCAGGAGTCGGAAGCCTCATCGCTGGACGCCGAGTTCTCGCTGGCGCTGCGGCTGAAGGAGATATTCCCGCAGTTGCGGCGTGGACGGCCGGAGCAGGTCCGGGGTATGCAATGCGAAGTGCTGAATGGTTCGGGACCGGGCAAGCCGGCGGTGCGGTTGTACTTCGATTCGAAGTCGGGGCTGCTGGTGCGGATGGTGCGGTATGCCGATACGCCGGTGGGACGGATGCCGACGCAGATCGATTATGACGACTATCGGGCGATTGGGAGTGTCAAGGTGCCGTACCGGTGGACACTGGCTCGGACGATGGGCAGCTTCATGATTCAGATCAACGAAGCGGCCGAGAACGTGCGCGTTGACGACGCGAAGTTCGTGAAGCCGGCGGGGAATGCGATGTAGGTGCGGGGAGAAGAGTTCACCGCGAAGAGGCGAAGCCGCGCAGAAAAACGCGGAGGACTCCAGTTGGGAACTTTGGCCCAGCGTTCACCGCGCGGGTTTGGACCGAATCAGCTCACCAGATGTAGGTTCCGACTGCCCCGGGATTCAGCCGGATGTTGGCGATTTGGCCGTTATGCTGGACGGCGAACGAGCTGACCGACTGCGTGTCGTTGGCGACGATGAGAACGATTTTGCCGTCCGGCGCTTTGAATGCCACATTGGGCAGCGTCTGCGTGTTCTCGATCACGGCCATACGCTTCAGCCCGGGCCGCTCTTCGTCCTCAGTGAGCGCGACGGTCTGGTCGCCGCGACTGGTAGACGCGATCCGCACGGAACCAGGGCGCACGAACTTCGAGGCGTGGGCGATGGTGTAGTAGGCGAGATTCAGTGAGACGGCGTCTTTGTCGATGGTGATGGCGCCTTGGCAAGTCGGGCAGCCGCCGTTATCGGTATGCGGCTTGTTCTCGGGGTCGGCGGCCAGGTTCCAGAGGATCACGTTGCGGCTCCAGTTTCGGGTGGTATCGACGATCATGCGTTTCACCGCGGGCGCGATCGCGATAGTCGGGCTGCCGGGCCTTTCGGTGATCATCTGCTCGGTAAAGTAGATGTTCTTGTCCGGCCGCGCCATGTGAACCTGGCTCATAGCGCCCATGTCGCCGCCGTAGTGGTGGAAGCCCGAGCCGTCGGCGAATCGTGAAATGACGGGATCGCTCAACAGGGCCAGCGGATAATCGGGCCGGTCGAGGTTGTGGTCGAACAAGACCACCTTGGTCTTCAGGCCCGCCTGGGTGAACGCTGGATACAGATGGTCGCGCAGGAAGACCAGTTGCTGGTTGAGCTGCCACTGCATGCTGGGCGTGTTCTTGGAGTTCAGCGGCTCATTCTGGATCGTGATGGCGTCGATGGCGACGCCTTCTTTCTGCATCGCCTCGAGATATCGGACCAGATAGAGCGCGTAGGAGGGATAGTATTCCTCTTTGAGCGCGCCGCCGCGAACATTGTTGTTGGTTTTCATCCACGCCGGAGCAGACCAGGGCGACCCGAGGATTTTGATGCCGGGCGCGAGCGCGAGGATCTCTTTGAGGATTGGGAGCACATGCTTCCTGTCCTCGCCGAGGTCGAACTTCGCAAGGGTCGGGTCCGTCTCCCCGGCCGGCAGATCGTCATAAGAGTAGACCACGCTGTTGAGATCCGAGGCCCCGATGGTCACACGCAGGTAGCTGACTCCCAGATTGTTGCCGTCGGAGGCGAAGATCTGCCGCAGGATGCGGGCGCGAGCGTCAGGGGTCATTTGCATGAGCAACTCGGCGCTCCCGCCGGTGAGCGCGTAGCCGAAGCCATCGATCGACTGCATCTGCTGCGCCGGATCGATCACGATGACCGGTCCGCGTGCGGCGGAGTTGCGAAACGCGATCGTCTCCGCAGCCTTTTGGAATAGGAAAGAGCGGTCCGGGTTGGTCACCCAGGCTTCGATTTGGGTCTGGGCAATCAGGAGACCGGCGTGGGCAACGAGGAACGCGATCCAAGTTGCCCTGAGCATTCGATTGAACACGGAGAGTACCGAACGCCATCATAACGCCCGGCACTCGTTCCGTTCGTCATTAGCGGCCCGCTGTGAACCGTAGCTCGATTTGGGTATCGGTTTCGATCGCCTGTCCATCGACCCTTGCCGGGCGGTAAACCCACTGCTTCACTGCCTCCAGTGCGGCCGGCACGAGTTCCGCGGGACCGTCCGTTACGCGGATGTTGGACAATCTTCCGTCCATGCCGACTCTCGCCTGGAATATCACGGTTCCTCCGAGGCCCTGCAAATCCCCGCCAGGATGGATGGGTTCTTTGCGGAAGATCAGGGCCGCCGGCTCAAACGCTCCGGCGGGCGGCGCCGATGATGGTGGCGTCGCCAGCGGTGGCTGTCCCGCAAAATTCACGAAGACCTGGGATTGCGATTCCACGGCAGTCCCGTTGAGCAGCGTAGGTTTATATCTCCACTGAAGGACTGCGTCCTCGGCTGCCTTCGCCAGCAGGGGGTCCCCGCGTAGCGTGCGAGCCGTCTTCACGTGTCCGTCCGAGGCGATGGTGACCACCAACTCGACAATGCCCTTGGTTCCAGCCCGCCTGGCTTCTTCGGGATAGACCGGATCTCTCTTCGAAATGAGAACGGCCTGCTGGATGCCGGCCGCTGAGGGTGCCGGCGAATCGCTTCCCGGGAAGTCAACCGTCGCGAGGGTCTGGGTCTCCGCAGGCTGCGGGGGATAGGTCCACTGCATCACTGCCGAGACTGCCGCCCTTTGCAGCATCGGAGGGCCATGTATCACCTTGACGTCGGTGACGTGGCCATCCTTCGCAACGGTCGCGATCAGTTCTACCATCCCGTGGGCGCCGGTCTCTCGTGCCAGGCGCGGATACTCGGGAGACACGCGTGTCACAGGAGTCAAGGCGGCAAGGGCCACGGCGCCCGGTGCAGAAGTTTGGTCGGTTACTGACGTCTGGGTTGCCACGGAATTTGGCGGGGCAGCACTGGGCGATGTTGCCCGCGACCGTTGAGCCACGATGTACTGCTCCACGACCTGATCAGTCTTTGGCGCACTTTGTGCCGTATAGCTGGGAGTGGGGGCTGTCGGCTCGGGTTGGCTCGCTGGAGGCGCTACCGTCTTCTCCTGCGTCATTGGCTGTGCTAGCGCCACCGCGGGGGCCACTTCGAGCACGGCCGCCGCATACGCTACCGGCAGGCTGCACGCCAGCAGCACGGCGCACCACGGGCGGCTCAGCCCCGCCGGAATCTGTCGCGTCTCATCCAGAATTCGATCGATCCTCATATGCACCTCGGTTGTTTTTGCCATCGCCATTGCTTCCCATACCGTGCGGCCTCGACTGGAACTCACAGCCGCAGCCATGTCCAACAAAACCTCCGCATACTGCGCGCGGCTGACTGTCTCGAGCAAAGCGGCATCATCCGCGGCGTGCTCCGCCAGCGATCCCAGGATCCGCTCCAGCCACCACGCCAACGGATGAAACCAGAAGAGGCTCCGATTGATCGCAGCGACTCCGGCAATCGCCCAGTCGGCGCGACGCACGTGGCAACGTTCGTGGGCCAGAACGACTTCCAGCTTGGTTTCGTCCCAGTCGCGCCAAGTGGGTGGCAGCAAAATCTTCGGACGCAGCCAGCCCACCGTCATCGGTACTGAAATCCAGCTCGACTCGCAGATTTCGCCGTCGACGGGCCGTGCCTCGCGCAGCAACCTCCTCGTGAACGCGTAGCCATACGCGAGGCGAAGGAGAGAAATCAGCGCACCTGCTCCGTACACGAAGGCCAACATCACGTGCCACGAGGGCACGGACTGAGCCACCACTACGGCCGGCATCGGAACCGCTGGAGCCGTATCCACCACGACTGCACCCGGGCCGTTGGCCATCACGGAAGCAGCAGGCAAGACGCGGACAGGAATCGACGGCAGGACCGGCGCCAGTGCCAGGTACAACAACATGCACACCGTCACCGCGGTCCAGGCCGCATGCCGTGCCGCCGCGGCTTTTACCTGTCCGATGCCCAACACCGCACCAGCGATCGCTGCAGGAATCAGTACCCGCAGGGAAACGCTCAATAGCAGTTCCATCTCACGCCTCCTCCCGCCGGGAGAGTTTGGCGTACCGCCTCGCCGTTGCCGAGGTGCGCTCCCACCGCAGGAGAACCCAGGTGTTCGAGGCCCCTCAGCGGCTTTAAAGCTGTTCTCCCGCTAAACATGGTAGCGCTACGAAATGTAGCGACCGAGTAGCGGGTGGAACAAGTCGTCTTTGGTTAGCAGTATTCCCCGGGCCGCCCGCTGATACGGGGCGAAGGGAAGCCGCACGTTTTTTCGGTCCACGACTTCAACGACGACGGCGCGCAACCAGGGCCTCTTTCAGACGCAGCTTACCTCGGCATCACCGCAGCGTTCTGCATCACTCTTTTTGGAGCGTTGCGGTTTGAGCGCCCATTCTGCAAACCGGCAATCCTGGCGGGGAGACGCGCAAAATGACGCCGTTCACTGACTCCCGCGTGTGCCAGCTTCCATGACACCATCTATCGGCCACAACACAGCACTCCGCACCCTGGTAACCTTGTAGCCAAGTGCTCTCGCTACGCGGAATTATGGCAAGGACCGAGATCACCGAACCTAGATATCGGTGTTGGATCCCCTCGGTGCTTTCGACCAATCAAGCGCCGATGGATATCGCATCCGAGGACTGTCCGACCAACGAACCCGCCCCCGAAACCTCAGTATGCGAGCGGAGTGGTTCGCGGTTCCCGTTCGCGCCAAAGCCGGACGACATTGCGCTCCTGATCGAGGTGGCTGACGCCTTAGACTACGACGTTTCGATAAACGGTGGTTTGTACGCGATGGCGGGGATCATCGAGTATGGAGTTCCCGACCCTGGCGGGCGCCGATCGCATCGCAATCCTCCTGAAGGAAAATACCGCTCGATTCCCGCGTATGACGGGCACGAGGACGTGGCGTCCTTGGCCGAGGCGAATCCGGCATTTCGCATAGGAGAGGTGTTCCCTCCGAAATAGATCAACGTACCGAGGTTTCCATATGAGGCGTCTGCTCATGCTCGCATTCGGCGTCATCTCGATCCTGAGCGCTCAGTATCCGCCGGAAACACAATGGCGCCGCATCGTGACGCCGCACTTTGAAATTGTCTTTCCTCGCGAAATCGAAGCCGACGCGCAACGCGCCGCCAATACACTCGAAACCCTTTATGGCCCCCTCACGGCATCGCTCGGCACCCATTTCAAACGCACCACCATCGTGCTGGCCAACCAACGCGTGACCCGATACGTTGGAGGCTCCGTCTCTCTGTTTCCCCGCATGGCGACCTTCAACACCATGCCGTCGCAAGGTTTCTGGGGCACCAACGATTGGCTCACCACCCTGGTAGTCGACGAAGGGCGACATTTGGCACAACTCGCCAAGATGAACGAAGGATTCGGCAAGATCGCGAGCACGATGTTCGGCGAATCGGGCCTGGCCTCGGTCTTCGGCTGGACTCTCCCAGAGTGGTGGGTCCAGGGTGATGCCCGGGTGGCCGAGAGCACGCTGTTGCGCGGCGGCGTGGGGCAGTTCGCATCCTCCGAAGCGACCGAGCGCGCGCTGCTTCTCTCCGGCCAGCACTACTCGTATATGAAGGCGATTCACGGCTCGTACCGCGACATGGTGGCGGACCCCGCTGAACTCGGATCGTTTCTGGTGAGTCACGTCGAGCGCACAAGCGGTTCCGACGTGTGGAACCGCGTCCTCTCGCGTACCGCCAACAACTCCTGGGATCCCTTCGCGCTTTCGTTCGCCCTGAAGAAGGAGACGGGCCGCGGCATCGGAGAGACCTACGCTGAAACGGTCTCGGAACTCGGCGAATTATGGAAGACCAAGTCCGACACGATGCAGTTCAGCCAGCCCCACATCGTCAACATCGCGCCCAAGCGCGTCGCCACAGGTTACTACCAACCCGTCTACGAGGCCGATGGCAGCGTGCTGGCGCAGAAGACCGGTCTCGACACCTTTCCCGTGGAGATGGTCCGGATCCATCCCGATGGACACGAGGAGAAGCTCTTTTCGATGACGCCCTCGGTGGTCGCATCCAATCGCACCTCTGTGGTGAACGGGCACATGGTGTTCGACGAGTACGTGCCTGACTTGCGCTGGCAGCGTGGATACTCCGAGATTGTGATCCGCGACATCGCCACAGGCCACACGCACAAGCTCACACACCGCACGCGATTCATGAATCCAGCATTATCGCCTGACGGTACGCGTGTCGCAGTGGTGGAATTTCTGCCGGATCGCCGCTGCTCGCTGGTGATTTTGGATTCGACGACCGGGCGCGAGTTACGCCGCCTGCCGTCGCCGGGCAACGACATGGTCTACTCGCCGGTGTGGTCCGCGGATGGCGGCCGAATCGCCATCATCACGCAGAGTGCCGCCGGCCGCGCGCTCCAGGTAGCCGATCTCGAGGCGGGCACGTTCCATGAGGCGATCCCACACGTCAATGAGGAACTGGCCAATCCGGTGTTCTGGGGAGACTATCTGCTATACAAGTCTTCTTACGATGGCACGGTTAATATCTACGCCGTGAAGGTCGATACGGGAGAGCGATTCCGCGTGACGGAATCGAAGTTCGGCGCCAACTACCCTGCAATTTCGCCGGATGGCACGAAGCTGCTGTACAGCGATTTCACCAGCCAGGGATACAACCTCGCGGAGTTGCCCCTTGACCCTTCCACCTGGGCGCCTCTCGACACGGCGGGTAGTCACCGAATCGCCTACCACGGCCCATTCAAGGACTGGAGCGCGGGCGTCCCCACGACGCCCTATCCGGTGCAGGCCTATCATCCATCGCTGCATCTCTTCGATTTCCATTCGTGGGGCTTCACCGGTGACGGTCCGAACATCGGCTTCGGCGTCTATTCGAACGACAAAATGGGCCTTCTCCGCATGAACACTTCGATCCTTTACAACACCAACGAGGGCACCCCGGGATTCGAAACCGGATTCAGCTACAGCCGCTTCTTCCCCGTGCTGGACGCCAGTTTCAGCGAACTCGGCCGCCATGTGGAATTCGCGACCGGCACCCAGGATTGGACCGAGCGCACGGTCACGGCGGGATTCCACATTCCGCTCAATCTGTCGCGCCGCGCGTACTTCACGGGTGTGAGTGCGGGCGTTTACGTGCAGTCGATCCACTTATTGGGAGGCGGACTGGACCCGCTCACCTATACTCTGGGCTTCTCGCGAGCCCGCCAGGAGAGCGCGCGCGACCTGGCTCCGCCGTGGGGACAGGCTTTCCATTTCACCTATCGCGAGACGCCCTGGCCGGGCACGTTCAGCGGTAACTTCCTTTCGGGTGGCGGCAAGATGGTGGTGCCCGGGTTGGCACGCCACCATAGTCTTCGATTCGAGGGTGGCTACGAGCGGAATAGCGGGACCTACTTCTTCTCCAGCCAGGTGCAGTTCCCGCGGGGCTACACCGCCGTGACGGGGTCGAAATTCACCAAGATGTCCACCAGTTACGCGCTTCCGTTGTTCTATCCGGATTGGGCTGTGGGACATTTGCTCTACATGAAACGAATGTCGGCCAACGCATTTTACGATTACGGCAAGGTGGACCAGCGGCAATACCGCTCCACAGGAATGGAGTTGTTGTTCGACCTGAATTTTCTGCACTTTCCGGAGACGCTTCGTGGCGGGGTCCGGTATGCCCATCGGTTCGACCTCCACGATGCTCGCATTCGCCCGTTCATTGCGTTCAACTGGTAGTGTCTTGGAACTTTGGGGGGCATATGACTTTGACTCGCATCACGATGTTCTCCGGCTTCTGCGCCGCGATGATCTTCGCGAAGACAGCCTATCCCTGCTCTGTAGTGCAGATCGGAGCAGGTCCTGACATCGTACGTGATGCCGCGGCGATTGTCCGGGCCACCGCGGTAGAGTACGCCGTTCCACCAGGCGACCCCAGCATTGTTACCACAGGAGTGCCAGACTCGCGGATTCGCTTCCAGGTAGTTGAGACCATTCGCGGGACGGCGATCGCCAGCGTGACTCTGCCGGGATATCTGGTGGAGCAGGACGATTTCAACGATCGGCAGCCGCCCTATACCTTTGTGCGGCCTAATGGCAGAAGGGGCAGTTGCTACGCCAACTCTTATCGCCGGGGTGCGCAGTTTCTCCTCTTTCTTCAGAAGGACAAGAGCGGCGACTTCACCGTGAACTGGAGCGCCCTGAGCCCGGTGAACGAGCAACTCCACTCGCCGGACGACCCCTGGCTCCTCTGGGTGCGGGAACAGGCGCGCAAGATCGAGAAGGCGCCTGCCAAACCAAAGTGAGCCTCGACGAGCGCTTTGCCGATACAACGAAAATGTTCGACAGAGCGAAATACTGTGGCGCAAACACTCCTGTTTGCCGCGTCGAGACTCCTCTCGACGCTTTTCGGGTGGCAAGCAAATCTGGTGAATGAGGTGAGTGTGTCCAGCGTACCTGGTGCACAAAAAGTCTCGACAAAAGTGTCGAGACGGCAAACACGAGTGTTTGCGCCACCTCGATTCGTTGCTCACCCACAAAGCCCTTCAATTCGGCGATCTGCTGGATGCCCGCGCATCGGCTCGGCCTGCGAATACCTGCTGGTATCATGAAATCCATATGGAGGAAGTGAACCTCGGCATTGTGGGTCTGGGTAACGTCGGCTCGGGCACGCTCGGAATTCTGGCGGAAAACGGCGATCAGATCGCCCTCAAACTCGGCTACCGCCTCAAGGTGGTCGCGGTCTGCAGCCGCTCAGTGCAGTCCAAGGAAATCCCCGCCGAACTGGGAGACGTGTTCAAGACGACCGACTGGCGCCAGGTGGTGACCCACCCTGACGTTCACATTGTCGCGGAGTTGGTGGGCGGCACTTCCGTCGCGAAAGAGATCGTCAACGCGGCGATCGAGAATCGCAAGTCGGTCGTGACCGCCAACAAGGAACTGATGGCCGATTGTGGTCCCGAAATCTGGGACCGCGCCATTCATGCGGGCATCAACCTCGCGATGGAAGCGAGTGTCTGCGGCGGAATTCCGATTCATGCGGTGCTGCGCGAGGGTATCTCGGGCGACCGCATCATGGCGCTCTACGGAATTCTGAACGGCACCTGCAACTACATGCTGACCGAGATGGAGAAGCGCCAGGTACCTCTTCCCGGTGTGCTCGCCGAGGCCCAGATGCTCGGCTATGCGGAGGCCGACCCGAGCGCGGATATCGATGGTTATGACGCGCGATCCAAGCTGGTGCTGCTGGCGGCACTGGCGTTCGGCGAGAAGATCACGGCGTCGGACATCTTTATGGAGGGGATTCGCCGCATTTCGCCGCTCGACTTTCAGTACGCCCGCCAGTTGAAACACACCATCCGGCTGATTTGCGGCGCGCGCAAGACGTCGCGCGGTTTGATCCTGTTTGTGCGTCCCGCATTGATTCCTTCGCAGACGATTCTGGCGGGTGTGCAGGGCGCTTACAACGCCGTGTGGGTGAAGGGCCAGTTTGGAGAAGACACGTTTTACTACGGCTGGGGCGCGGGTGCGCGGCCGACCGGTGTCGCGGTGGTCAGCGATCTGATGCGCGTGGCCCGCGAGATCCGCAGTGGCAGTCCGGAACGCGTCTCGCCATTCGCCCACGAGCGGCTGGGCGAAAACAAGCCGGTCTCCATCCTGCTCCAAAAGCGTGCCTACTACCTGCGGTTCCGCGTGGAGGATCGCCCCGGCATCATCGCCAAGCTCGCCGGCATCCTGGCGAGCAAGAATATCAGCCTGGAAGCCGTCCTGCAGGAGCCTTGCGACAGCAAGCACGACCTGCCGTTTGTCATCACCGTCGAGCAGACATCCGAACAGTCCATTCGCGAAGCCGTGGAAGAGATGTCGCACCTCGACTTTATGCGCGAGGCGCCACTCGCCTTGCCGATGGAGACTGCGTTATGAAACTCAGAGCGATATTTGCGGTTCTGGCGTGCGCTTGCGGACTGTCTGCGCAGGTAGCCACCCAGGCCAATTCCGGCTACCAAACCGAACAAGCCCGCAAACAGGTAGCGTCCGGCCTCGCCGATCCGGCTCGCGACGAAAAACAGAAACCCCGTGAACTTGTGCAGGCGATGGGGCTGCGTCGCGGTATGGCGGTGGCGGATGTCGGCACCGGCATCGGGTACATGCTGCCGTTTTTAAGCCGCGCAGTCGGCCCCTCCGGCCACGTGACCGCGGAGGACATCTTCGACGATTTTCTGACGGCGGCCAAACAGCGAGCCGAAAATCAGAATCTGCACAACGTGACTTTTGTGAAAGGCACGGAGACCGACCCGTCTCTTCCAGCGAACCAGATGGACGAGATCCTGGTGTTGGACGTGTATCACCATTTCGACTATCCGGAGAAGATGCTGGCGTCCATCCGCAACGCGCTCAAACCCGACGGGAAGCTGGTGATCGTGGAGTATTACAAGACTCAGGAAGCGATGGCCAACGGCCGCGCGCTGAACCACATTCGCCTGAACAAGCCCGACGTCATCAAGGAGATCGAGGCCAATCACTTTCGCCTGGTTTCCGAACGGGAGCACATTCCGGGGAGCCAATATATGTTAATCCTGGAGAAAGACCAGGCTACTGGGGGATTGGAGTAAATGTCAGTGTTTTTCCGATACGTGAAGTACGCGGCTATGCCGCTTTTCCTGCTATTGCCGTTGAGCGCTCAGGAACAGGGCATCACTCGCCAGCAGGCGGACGAGATCCTGAACGAATTGCGCCAGATCCGGCAGTTGCTGGAGAAGCAAGGCAAACCCGCCGGAGCGCAGCCGGACCTGATCAGCAAGGCCAAGCTGAACCTGGATGGCTTCGCCATGATGGGCTCGAAGGACGCGCCGATCACCATCGTCGAGTTCACCGACTACCAATGCCCGTTCTGCCAGCGCTTTCACCTCACCACCTTCGGCGATATCAAGAAAAACTATATCGACACTGGCAAGGTCCGCTTCTACAGCCGCGACATGCCGCTCGACTTTCACCCCAACGCGCTGCGCGCCGCGCAGGCCGCACGCTGCGCGGGTGAACAGGGCCAGTTCTGGAGCTTGCGCAGCGTGATGGGCGCCAATCCGGACAAGCTCGACATGGACCACATCATGGGATTCGCGGGCGATCTGAAGCTGGACACCGCGAAGCTCAAATCGTGCGTGGAGAGCGAAAAGTACAAGAGCCCCGTCGAGACCGACGTCATGGAAGCGATGAAGATCGGCGCTACCGGGACGCCCACGTTCGTGATCGGCAAGAGTACGCCGGAGGGCGTGGATGGCGAGCTGATGATCGGTGCGCAGCCCTATCAGTATTTCGAATTGAAGCTGAAGGAATTGTCGAAGTAGTCGGGCACTCGCCCGTTATCGGACCGCCAGGTCTTCCAGAAAAATTTGCCGCGCCTCGCGATAGTCGTCAGGCAGCATGGGGCCGAGTTTGGCGGACTGCTCCGCCTCCCCGCGCTCCTCAGCGAACGTGGTATGCATCGACTGGAACGCGAGGAGGCTGGCCTCCACCACATCCGTGCCGTACTGCTCGGACGAATCGACCAGTTGATTGGCGCGCCCGAGAATATTCTCGGCAGTGGCGATGCGGCTGAGGCCGTCGCTCAGGATCGTGGCGCGCCGCGAGAGGCTCATGTGCGGGCCGAAGGCCTGGAGCAGCGTTGACCAGCGGTCGATGACGATCAGCGCGCCGTAGCGGTGCGTGTCGAATGTCATTTCGTAGGCAAAGGCTGAGCCCTTCGAGCGGCCTTCCAGGCGGCGCAACGCGATCGTGGCGGCATTCAACTCGCCTTCGAGCGAATTGACGAACGCGGCGACGCATCCGAAGAATTGGGGTTCGGTAAGGCTGGGATATCGAGTGATCCGCAATCCGGCCTCAGGCCATGTGGTCGCCGAGCGCGCGCTCGACTTCTTCGGCATTGAGTTTCTCGCCGTTGTTCAGCCGGTGGAGGACGGAATTGATGATCTCCTTGGCCTCGTCCTTCCCGAAATTCTTGATGAATCCGTCGAAGAAGTGCTCGCCTGCCATGGCGTGGTTGATTTCGGTTTCTTTGTTGTGATCCTGCAGTTCGGTGAAGTAGACCACGCGGTATTTGCCGGTGTACTCGGTCTCGCGATAGATCTCGAACATCACCTTGTCGGACTCGAACAGCATAAATTCGAGCGTACCACACGAAAATCAGTGCATCGTGGCGGCGATGATCCAGCACAGTCCGAGCGCGACCGCCCCGGCCAGAATCGCCGCCGCCACGTTGCGCTCCTGCACGATCTCCTTCCACAGATTGAAGGGGGCCAGCTTGATGACGATGGAAAAGGCGGCGATGAAGACGAGGATGGCGAGCCCGGCAAAGATGAGCGCGTTGAGGAGGGGAAATTCGGTCATAGCGAGCAGTTTTGCGGGTGCAAACCCTACTGTAGGGGATTGCACGAGGGGTGGCAACCCTTGGTAGAATGGATAGGACCTGCGGGAGTAACTCAATGGTAGAGTCACAGATTTCCAATCTGTTGGTTGCGGGTTCGATTCCCGTCTCCCGCTCCACCATTCGGCCGGCGTAGCTCAGTTGGTAGAGCATCTGATTTGTAATCAGAGGGTCGGGGGTTCAAGCCCCTCCGCCGGCTCCATAAAATCAATAGCTTACAGTCAGGTGGGGAGCCTTTCGCCGGGATTGGTAGCAACGCGCTCTGAAGGGCGGAAAATCGCATCCATTCGATCCGCAGCTTCCTTTCTCAGTTCAGGAACTACATGCGAATAGAGGTTCATCGTCACCGCAATCTGGCTGTGTCCGAGCAACTCCATTACAACCCGCGGGTGAACGCCTTGCGTCAACAGCAAGGTTGCGGCGGTATGGCGGAGGTCATGAATTCGGACTCGTGGCAACTCCGCGGCGGCCCTGATCTCATCGAACGCGCGCTGTAGGTTCCTCGGTTCAATCGGTGTTCCGATGTTGGATGTGAACACGAAATTCGTATCCTTCCACCTGCTTCCAGCGATCCTCCGTTCCTCTTCTTGACGGGATCGGTGCTCGATCAAAGCTGAAAGGCAGACCTGGGGCAGATTGACGGTCCGTCTGCTGGATCGCTTCGGTTCCCTCAAGAGCAACGTTCCGTTCTTCTCGCCGGGGAGTTTAATTCGTTGCAAAGCTGAACGGATCGCCAACGTCCCACTGTTCGAAATCGATGGCTGCCCATTGCAGGCCCAGTGCCTCGCCCTTCCGCAGGCCAATTGCCAGTGCCACGGAGAACAGGGCCCCAAGCCGATGCCCCTTTGACGCTTCAATGAATCGCTTCGACTGCTCTGGAGTGTAGGGCGTGATCTCTGCCGTTTCCATCTTCGGGTAATCCACAAGAAGGGCAACATTCCGCGGTACGAGGTCCAACCTGTAAGCCTTGTCGAGAGCCATTCGAAGGACCGTGAGGCAGTAGCGAACCGAGGCGGCCGACAAGTGCTTATCTTCCGGTTTTGGCTCACCTTCAACAGCCGCTTTGACACCCGGCCCGTTGGTCCTGATCGCCGCCAACTTCGCACGCTTGAACTGTTCAATAGCGGAAGCGCTCAATTTTGCGAGCGCGATTTTGCCCAAGCCCGGAATCAGGTGCAATCGGACCGTTGCTTCGTAACTAACGTACGTTGCTGGAGCGACATCGGCCTTTGTTGCTTGGACCCATTCGACGAGGTAGTCGCTGACCGTCTGTTTGACCGGGTTGATATTGATTCCGCGTTGCTGATCGTGGAGAGCCTTTTTCAATTCATCGCCAACCTCGTGACGCGTTGCCGCTGTGAATACCTTCCGGTTGAGGCTGCCGTATGGCTTCCTTCCGACCGTCACGGCTGCGCGCCAACGGCCATCTTGCATGCGGTATATCGAACCTTCGGAATTACCTCGTCTTCTTTTGAGCATTTTTGGACCTCAAGTCTTGGCGGTAACGCGCCATCTTTTCGCGAAGTGAGCAGTTATCGTGCATTCGCTTGTTTCGGCGATAATTCGTTACATCCATTTTTCCGCCGTGGCGAAAGCGGAAAGGCGGTACTTTTGGCTGCTGATGAAACAGTGTCGCGCGGAGCTCGGTCGGGAGGAAGAGAGGCAATGATTTTCAATCTGAGTGGAACAGGAGATTCCTATCTTTCGTGAACGTTGTGTCTGAATCGACAGATGGGTTACTCCTGGAGGACACGGGCCTTGGTGAACGACTGTGCTAAAGGAGCAAACACGTGTTCTGCATGAAGTGTGGTATGGAGATTCAGGATAAGTGGACGGTCTGTCCTCAATGCGCAGAGCCTTTACCTTGTCGTGCTGCCGCTAGACCTGCACCACCACCGCCTCGACCGGCCGTGCCACCGCCTCGCCCGGCGACGGCTCCGCCTTCTGTGCCGAGAGCGCAAAAGCCGGGGGTATCAGTCGCGGCTGTGATTGTGTGTTCGTTGGTTCTGGGTCTCGGACTGCTGAGTGTGTTTCACCGGACTAGCCGGCGAACCGAGGATCCAGCTAACCGCTCCGCCGAGGATCCGGTAGCGATCCAGAACAGAATTCTCGCCGGCTCCCACGACGGCTATCTCAAGGCCCTGAATGGGAAATCTCCAGTCGCAAGTCCGCCTCCTGTGGCAACATCGACTTCCGCAGGCGAATACGTAATCGTCTACAAACCTTGGCCCTGTGGATCGTCAAAGGATGCCCTTTCCGAAATCACCAAGTGGGCCGTAAGGAACGACACGCGAGAAATGGCCATTGCGATGGCCAGAACAGGCTCCGCACTCTTGATCCCCGGAACCCGGATCAAGATTCTGGATACCGGAATTATGTCATCGAAGGTTCGCATCGTCAGGATGGGCGATCTGGCCAGCAGCGGCCTGTCAGGGTCATCAAAGTACTATGGATTTTCGGGCCAGGAATGCTGGGTGCATTCGGAAGCTGTCCGATAAAGCGGTTTCTCTCCAAGCGGGTTGTGTTCCATGGGCGGTACCACACTAGTCTCGGCTCGGTTTGTCATGCAACGGGACCGTCAGATGACGGAACGTTTGTGGGCGGTCAACTCTTTTGAACGAAAGGAGCGGCTGAGGGAGCGTACCAATGTGCAGCCCACATTCCCATCGCGCACGGGTTATGATCACAGACGGAGCGAAATGAACCCCGAAAAACAACAAGAGATTTTAAGCGCCCTCAGATCGAAACAGGCTCTCGGGCCGTGTCCTGTCTGCCAGAAGCCCACTCGTGTCGTGCAGCCTGAGTACGCCGGTCTGCTGTTCTCAAAAACGGCGACATTCGAGATTCCTGGCCCAGTTGCAACATGCGCAATTGTTGAATGTCTAAACTGCGGCTTCATCACGACTCACAATATTTCTAGGTTGGGGGTGCAGGCATAGTATATGGACCAACAGCCCCAACTTGGGAGAGGCGTAGAGAAGTTTGGTGACGAGCAGGTTACCCTCAACCTCGGCCAATTAATTAATCGCGTCGATACTAATGTCAATCAGGACATTATCGTCACCACAGCGGACAAAGCGAAGCTTTGCTTGATCGACGCGCTTGACCGGTTGGAGAGGAGGCGGTCTTGGATTGCTCCTGCGGGTATTGTCGCCACGCTTTTCATTGTTTTCCCCACCACGACATTCCACGACTTCATTGGACTTTCAAAGGAGTACTGGAAGGCAATGTTTTCATTGGTGACACTGGGTTCTTTGTTTTGGCTGATATGGACTCTGTTCCGGCTTCGGTCGTCCCTCTCCGTCGACCAAGTTGTTGAGAACCTCCGCGCAAGTTCGATCACGAAGATAACGTCAGATTAAGACGCTGCGCGCCACGCCTGGATTTGAAGCCTTGGTTACGGGAATTGACGGAACTAGGCTAGAAGCTAGAGCGACGCGATCAACTTATCAACAGCTTCCTTATATCGATCAAGCGGCTCATCATTCACCTGGGGCTTAGTATCGTGGATCTGGTACTTTCCGGCTCCCCAGCAACGGTCAGGACCCACACCGTTGGACTGACGACCATCAAACCTACGAAACTCTCATTTTGGACGACTTGCGCTTCGCTTCGCGAGCCGCGACGGCCTTGCGCGCACGTTCCGAGCGTTGTTCAGGAGTCATGGTTTCGAGGGAACGCTTCCCTCCAATCTTGCCACCCTTGGCTTCCTGCATTCGGCTTCTGTACGAGTTTGCCACTATTTCGCGGCATAACGCTAAGCCCTTTAATTACAACATCAATATATTTTCTTCGGTTTCGTGCGATGGGCGGCATTGTGTGCCGTGGGGACTGTAGACCACCAAACGCTTGGCTGCCGTTCGATAACATGAGCCGCTGGAGGACATTTGGCAGATCGCTGGATCAGTTCACGACGGTCGCGCGCTTGGTGGGATGCAATCGGACGCTGATCGTGGGGTGCTTACGCGCTTTTTGGGAATCCTCGCGCGGCCTACGCCGCACCGCAGTCTGACGCTGCATCACGTGACGCATGCGCCAGACGCCAAAACCAGGCAAACCGTCTGACTCCGACGGGTGCGGTCTTTTAGAACCAGTGAGTTACAAGGAATTTCCGTCGGACTCCGACGGGTTCGAGAGGCATCCTGCGCGCATCTGGTAAGCGGTTCCAGAGCAAGCGGCCTCTGGCCGAACTGGTCCGGCAAATTCTGAGGATGGGTGCCGCCGAAAGATCGGGCGCAAGGCCAGTAAGGATAGCGGGGGCCCATTGGCCACAGCATCCCAGTGATTACTTCCCCGTTGTGGAACTCGCCGGTCCAGCTTTTCCTAATAGCAGCGGCGCGAAGACCATTCCGATCGGGCCCAGGTCTCGCACCTTGGCGTATGACGATTTCGACATCTCCCGAGCTTTGGCAGTGTGACAGAAGTATGCGTTCACCGGGTTGAATGGCACTTCGATCTTGGACAGAGCCTTGGCGAGGCCTGGATTTTGGGTGGCAAATTTCTCAATCTTTTCAAAGGCGTTTCCGCTGACCTGAAAGAAGGCCAGGGAGCTTTGCAGATTCTGATCCATTTCCATGAAGCTGGTGTGTGAGGAGCGGAGGTGCCCACTTTTGAGCTCGGACAGGTAGATGTTCTCGACGAGGACGGCAAAGAATTCTTCGTCGCTGTCGTACATCGAGAGCCCCTTGCGGGCCACGGTCGAGGGCCCGAGGTCGAACTTCAGGGAAACCATCCGCGCTCCATGCACCAGTTCGTGCAGTAGAACCTCATCCTCGGACGGCGTGTACTGGGCCCGTGGCGCGTAGAGTTTCTGGCAGGGGCCTCCTTTCGCGTACATGCCGGGAGTAAAGTTGACCTTCCCCCGCAAGACCGGGAGGTGGGTGCGCGCCACATTGTTGAGTACATTAGTGACGGCGTTCCACTTATACTGCATGGGGTCCCCTTCGTCGGTGTCTGCCGGTGCGCAGACGTTGGGGTTCATCACATTCGGCACAATCCTGACGACCCGGTGGTTCGACCGAATCGTATTGAGCACTGCCTGCCCAACCTTGGAGGCTGCGATCTTGATGAGGATCCTGCGGACCCCGTTCTCATAGGCTACTGGGGAAATCGGTGGGGTTTTGGTGTCTGAAAGAGAGCTCGGATCGATTAAGATCCCGAACTGCGATTCGAACGGCATGCGGCCTCCTGCGTGAAAGCCCCCGGGATAGCTGCTGGGATCGCCTTTTGCTCTCAGGGGGCCCGCAATCAAAATATTGGCGTCTTCCAATGGATATAGCGCCAGTCCGCCGCGGAAACCGTAACGCTGCTCGAATTTTTCCCAGACTTGAAGATGACGGCCTTGCCGACGGCGACCGCTCCTGCAGCGGCTGGCAATACGGTCGTGATCAATTGCACGGGTTTGGGGCCGGTGAGCCCGTTGGTCCCCGCCGGTCTTCCGGCACCCAACTCACCGCTTTCGGAGGCCAGTGGCGTCACAGGGACAATGGACGGCATCCCAGCCGTGCCGTTCGCAAGCCTGTCGCCGGGGTTCACGGGGCTGTACCAGCTTAATTGCGGTGCCTCAAAACGTGACACCCGGATCGCAGGTTCCTGTGGTGATCAACGTGGCGGGTCAGATGAGCCAGCCCGTCACGATGGTGGTGAGACCGTAGTGGCTCGTATTCCCGATTGGCTCAGTCGGCCAGCGCCAACACTGCCCGCCCACGAAACCGTTCTGCGCGAAACCGCATTCCCTCCGAATTAGAACGCGATTTTGAAAGCCAACTGGACATTACGGGGCTCGCCGAAGCCGAGACCTGGCGCGGAAGATCCATTCTTCGTTTGCGTCAACTGGCCGAAGGTAGCGCTCGTGAGTGTGGTCGTCGGGTTCGCCCAGTTCGTGCGATTGAACAAGTTGAAGATCTCCACGCGGAATTGGCCGGCGATGCGTTCGGTGATCGGAATCTTCTTGAAGATCGAGAAGTCCACGGAACCAAATCCCGGACCGTAGAGGACGTCGCGGCCGAGATTGCCGAAGGTGCCGGCGGCGGGCTTGGCAAATGCCGCGGGATTGAAGTACTGAACCGCGCGCGTGTTGGTCAAGACCGGGATATTGGCGTACGGGTCACCGACCAGGTCCACGCGATCTTTGCCTTCGCTGGTGCCACTGACGTTGGTGCCCGCCGAGATGCTCATGGGAGAGCCGGTGGTGAAGGTGAGCAGCGCGTTGAACTGCCACCCGTTGGTCAGGCGCGATGCGAATTTGGTCCAGTGGGGCAGATCGTAGCTCACGAAACTGGTCATCGCGTGGCGCACGTCGAAGGTGCTCGACCCCCAATCGTTCTTCAGGTTGTAGCTGTTGGTGGGAGTGCCAACCGACGATGCGTCATCCAGGGAGTGTCCGTAGGTGTAGTTGACGTTTGCGGTCAGTCCTCTCCAAACGCGTTGGTGCAGGGCCACCTGCAGCGAGTTGTAGCTGGAGTCGGCGATCGCGGCAAGCTGGTTGATCGCGCCGAGCGTTGGATAGAGCGCGGCGTATGGCCGCACGCCGTTGATCAGTTGGTTGATGTCGAGCACCGCGGCCAGTTTCCGGCCTTCGCTGCCCACGTAGCCTACCTGCAGCAAGGTGGAACTGGTAAGCTGCCGCTGGATATTGAGATTGAAATTCTGAATGTGGGGCATGGTGAAGTTGGGATTCACCGAATATGCGCCGAACGGCGGCGTGGCAGTGGCGGTTCCGAAAACCGGCACGCCCGGTTGGAAGATCACGTTCTTCGCTGAGACGGAAAATACCGGGTTCGCGCCGGCTGGATTGTAGGCCGCCCCGGATGCGCCACCATTGCCGGTCCCGCCGCCGGCCGTAAATTCGCTGACCGTCGGCACGTCATAGAATATGCCCCATCCACCGCGGATAACCCACTTGCCGCCTCGCTTTGGGGTGTATGCAAAACCGAAACGCGGCGCGAAGTCGCGATGGCTCGGAGAATAGAGGTCGCTGTTGGTGAAGCCGTTCGCGGGCGTGAAGTTGTAAATCGGAGCGTTGGTCGTGTATGGCGCGCCTTGGTAGCTGTAGCGCACGCCATAGTTGATATTCAACAGCGGCGAGATCTGAAAGGTGTCGTGAACCCACCAGTCGCCCGAGTTGACGTGGTAGACACGCTGTGGATCGCCGCGGATGATGGTGGCGCCGTTCGAATTGCTTGGTTCGCCGGCGAGGAAGTCCGCCATAGATCGCAAAGTCGATGAGACTGTTGGGTCGGTGGCCCAGGGCCCTCGTGTGCCGTCGAACGTGAAGGTGCTGCGGGAATTGCTGAAGTAGGCGACGTCCACGACAGCGACGCGAAACTCGCCGCCGAACTTCCATTGGTGCCGCCCCGAGGTGAACGAAAGATTGTCGGTAGCATGGCCGGTCGTATCGGTGCGCCCGAGAGGAGGCGTGGCGCCGACATAGTCGAAGCCGTTAATCGTGATCTTGGGCGCACCGGAGAGTCCTCCGGTCACCAGCCCCATGGCTAGCGGGTCGAATCCAATGTTCACGTCGTCGAAGGTTTGCAGGAAGTAGTTGGTGCCGAGCGTGAGCTGGTTGATCAGCCGCGGCGTGAGGAGAGCGTTTTCGACCACCGAGAAATTGTGGACGTGCATCGGGGCTACCTGGAAAAAGTCGTGGAAATGGGAGCCGACGTCGGCAGCTTGGGTTCCCGTGCCTCCCAGGTAGCGAATCGCCAGCGAGTGCTTGTCGTTGAACCGGTGATCTACTTTGATGATGCCGTTGTAGCTGTTGTATGTATTCAGCGAGTTTGCGAGGTAGTTGTTGGCGGTTGCCGGCCCGGTGCGGCTGTTCGCGGGCCAGATGTTAATCAGGTTGGCGGAAACGGGATTCAGCGCGACCCCGTATTTCTGGAGGACCGCGGTGCCCGCGTCAACCCACGCCGCCGAAGGTGAGGTATCGAGAATCGAGAGTCCGGCTACGGCCAGTTGGACTTCACCGGTCAGAAAGAAGAAGGTCTTGTTCTTGATGATCGGCCCACCAGTTGCGAATCCGAACTGATTATTGCGGATCTCCTGCTTCGGGCTACCCGGATTCTGAAGCGGCGAAAGGGCGGCCAGGGCCTCATTGCGGTCGAAGAAGAACAGGTCGCCGTGCAAACTGTTGGTCCCCGATTTGATCACCATCTGGATCGCGGCTCCCGCGTTGCGCCCCATGTCGGCGCTCGCATTCGTCTCGACTGAGAACTGGTCGAGCGCTTCGATCGGCACCAGCGCACCCGCGATGCCCGAGACACCTCCCTGATTCACGGCCACGGCGTTCGAATACGCATCGTTGTTGTCTGCGCCGTCAATCTGGTAATTCGCGCCGTTGGTGCGCATTCCGTTGATGGAAGTGCCGGAAGGGGTGACGCCCGGAGCCAGCTTGATCATCTGTTTGAAATCGCGGCCGTTCATCGGCATGTCGCGCACGGCCTTGTCATCCACTACGGCGACCAGCGCGGTGCTGGTAGTTTCAAGCGATACCGCAGTCCCCGAGACCTCGATCACGGATTGTTGCTGGGCAACGGACAACTGCACGGGCACATTGGTGGTCTTGGCAACGGAAACCTCCAGTCCGCCAATCTTCGTCACCTGGAAGCCGGGCGCAGTTACCGTGATTTGATAGATGCCAGTCTGCAATTCGGCGAAGAGAAACGCCCCATTGCCGGTAGTGCTCATGGAACGGGAGTAACCCGTGGCAGGGTTGTCCAGCTTGACGATGGCATCGACCAGCGCGGCGCCGCTGGAATCCACGACTGTGCCGGCGATATCACCGCGGAAATTCTGCGCGAAAGAGCTCGCCGCAAACACCGCTACGAGCGCAAGACAGCGTATGCGCATGAGTGGCTCCTTGATGTTCGGAATTTATTGAAGGATCAGACTACAAGGCTGATATGCAGGAACAACAAGGTAGCTGCCGCGTTACGAACTTGGATCGATTGGTTGGTAGCTTACCGCAGGATCGAGTTGCTGTCAATATAAGAGTCACCTTCAAAATCACCCGGCGTTGCGATGCTGCAATCGCAGGCGGTCCCAACTCCCGTCCGCCAGCCATCCGCCGTCGACGCGTAGTTCCATGCCGTTGACGAAGCCGCTCAGCTTCGGGTCCGAAAGATAGGCGATGGCCTCCGCGATGTCGTTGGGGCGGGCAAATCGAGCCATCGGGATGCGATTCTCGATGTCCGCGTCGCTATAATGTCCTCCGGCCTGATCAGCCTGGTCCATCTCCGTCTTCACCCAACCTGGACACACGGCGTTGCAACGGACGCCGCGCCCTCCCCACTCTGCGGCGAGCGTCCGGGTGAGGCCGATCAATCCGTGCTTGCTCGCGTTGTAGGCGGCGCGGTCCGCAATTCCAGCGAGACCGGCGACCGACGCTACATTCACGATCGCGCCCTCGCGCTGCCGGAGCATGACTTTGCCGAAGGCCCGCGATAACAGAAATGGTCCGGTGAGATTCACTTCTAAGACGCGGCGCCACTCGTCGGCGCCAGTCTCTTCCGCAGGCCGGATAAAACTGATCCCGGCGTTATTGACCAGCACGTCCACTCTTTGAAAGTGGCCGGTCACTATCTGCGCGATGTGCTCCACTTCGCTTTCGTTCGAGATGTCTGCCGGAATGGCGATCGCGGCGCCACCGGCCGCTCGGATCGCTTCCAAGGTTCCGTCTACCGGCTGAATGTCGTTCAAGGCCAGCGCGTATCCTTTGGCGGCGAGCACTTCGGCCGTTCGCCGGCCGATACCCTGAGCGGCGCCTGTGATCACCGCGACCCGAATTGTGGCTTCCATGCCTACCAGGATAAATCCCCGGTGCCGTTTTCCCGTCACTTTTCGTTGGCGTTCTCGCAGGTAACAGATAGAAGGGTGACCTCGGAGGTAAGCCCTCGAAAAACCAATTCAGGAGGTGCGCGGCCAATGACCCCCGCCCAGTACATGGAACGTTATAAGAATATTTGGGTGCCGATTGATGGTGACCGGTCAATGAGCGTCTCTGTGAAGAAGTATGTCTTGGCGAGCGACTCGAGCTACAACGCCTCGGCGGCCGACCTCTTCCTTCGCACGCTGGCGCGCCGGGGGATCGACAGTTCCGTGCGGGTGGATACGCCAAACGGAACGACTCGTGTAGATCCACGGCAAACCAAGCACGCGGACGCGATCAAACAAGGCAAACGCGACCTGGTGCTGAGCAGCGGCGGATTGAACGGCAAGGAACTGAGGGTGGATACGCGGGTTGCGAACTGGTATTCGATGGCGCAATTCGCCTTCTGGGGAAAGGGTTCACCAGAGGCTTGCCAGATTGTGCTGCAGCTTGCGGTCAACTGGGGCCTCACCGCGAACCCTCAGGACTATGCGGACGCCGCTCTGGGAATTGACTGCAACGGGTTTGTCGGCAACTACATGTGGCACATGATGGGCAAATCCAACGATTGGACGTCGCTCGGCGTCGCGAACCATGAGCTGGGACCGAATTCTCCGATCAGGAGCGGCTATTACGACCGATACAAAGGCCACCTCATCAAGCGCTGGCAGGATCTCGACAACTCATCGAAGTACATCATGATGCTGACTGACGACCATGGTGAGGTGGTCAATCAAAAATCCGGCAGACTTACAGCGCATATCGTGATCACCGAGCCGGGAGGCCGCCAGGACCGTCCCGGCGACCCGAATTCGTTTGCCGTGACCGTAGTGGAGTCTACCGCGGGAGCGAATCCGACCGGACTGACGAAGAGCTACTACCTTTGCCAGAGTTTCACGGCAGACGGCACGTTCTCGCTGTATCGGGAATCTATGATCGCGGGGCATAAAGAAGTGAAGTTCAAGATTGCAAAAGTCGGTTAAAGAAAGAAGGTCGAGGCTGAAGCAAATCTGGCGCGGAGGGGTCTAAGAGGACAATGTTCCAGGACTTCCGCTATGCAGCGCGGCCCCGCTGATCCGATCGATCCGCGCGGTGGGCCACACAGCGCGATCGGCCGGCGGCCGGGCCGCGCGCGTCGATCCAGCTGTCACGCTGCGAGGAGAGTGAGTAAGGTAAGATGGACCGCGGGGAATGGCGTGCATTTTATTTCCGGTCGACGCCTAACCTTGGCGTCGGAGTGCAGTCCAATGCCCCAAGGAGAACTCCGTGGACAAGCTCTGGATGGACGTTCGCTATTCCTTCCGCGCTCTTGCCAAGAATCCGGCTTTTGCCGGCATCGCGATTCTCGTGCTCGCCCTTGGCATCGGCGCAACCACCGCGATTTTCAGTGTCGTCAATGCGGTTCTGATCCGGCCCATGCCGTACAAGGATCCGGCGCGGCTCGTCGCCATCTCCAGTCTGATCCGGCGCCCGAGTGCCAGCCGGACCATCGCCACGGTAAGTCTGAACGAGGTGGAACATTGGCGTGCCGGGAGCCGCTCGCTGGAGGCGGTCGGCAGCTTCGTCTTCTCCGGGTTCCCGGTGAGCGTCGGGACGCAATCGATGTACCTGGTGGGCATCGGAGCGGATCCCGAATTACTGGAGGCGCTCGGGGTTCAACCGGCGATAGGCCGCAATCTGGCTGGGCAGGGGAGCAAGGTGAAGGACTCTGGAGTGCTGATCAGCCATCGGATCTGGGTCGAGGCTTTTCACAGCGATCCGCAGGTGATTGGCAAATCGATCGACATGGATGGATCGGCCTCCGTGGTGGCCGGCGTGCTTCCCGCGACGTTCCAGTTTCCCCGATCGGATGCTACGTACTTCGCCGAAGATCCGGACCTCATCTTTCCGGTCGCGAATATCGCCGATTCCTGGGGTCGCGGCTCCACGCAGTGGTTCGCCATCGGGCGTTTGAAGGCCGGCGTTTCCGTCAGCCAGGCAGACGCTGAACTGAAGACCCTCACCAACAGCCTGGCCGCCCGCGATCCCGACCTGGCCGGCATGTCGGTGCAGCTTTCTCCGCTCAATGCGGAGACTACCAACTCGGTGCGTCCCGCACTCCTGCTCTCACTGGGAATTTCCGTCGTGTTGCTGCTGATCGCGTGCAGCAACATTATGAATCTCCTGTTCTCGAGGGCCGCGCAGAGGGGGCGTGAGATGGCGGTACGCAAGGCGGTAGGCGCGACGTCCGGGAGGTTGATCCGGCAGATGTTGACGGAGAGCGCGTGCCTCACACTGCTCGCCGGAGTCCTGGGCGTGGCCCTCGCCAACCTGGCGCTGAATGCGCTGGTGCGGCTTTCCCCGGCTCATCTACCCATCTCCGGGGAAGTGACTATCGACCGGACCGTTCTACTGTTCGCCTTTGCCGTGTGCTCGGCGTCGGCGATTCTCGCCGGAGTCCTGCCAGCGCTGCACCGCAGCCGGCAGACTGAGTCTTTGATCGCCACACCGCGATCGTCGGGCAGCCGGGCGCTGCTGCATTTCCAGCGCGCGCTGATGGTCACGCAGATCGCTCTCGGAGTGGGCCTGCTGGCTGCGGCCGGACTGCTGACGCACAGCCTCTTACGCCTGAGTTCCGTGGATCCGGGATTCCGAACGGAGGGCACGCTCGCGTTCGAGATGGCTTTCCCCAGCGGCCGCCCCGGCGAAACTCCGCGCACCTACGAGCGCATTCTGCAGGCGACCCGCTCGGTGCCGGGCGTGATCTCCGCGGGCTGGATCACCAATCCTCCGCCGGAGACGCGGGCAGGAATCTTCATCCCGTTCTCGATCGTCGGAAGTGCTTCGCGCTCGCAGGCATTTTGCAATCTCCAGATCACCAGCGAAGACTACTTTAATACGGCCGGCATTGCGTTGGCTCACGGCCGCGACTTCACCGCCGGCGACGCTTCCGGCGCGCCTCGTGTGGTCATCATCAACGAAACGCTGGCCCGGCAATACTTCCCCAATTCCGATCCGGTGGGGAAGCACATCGTGATTTCGTGGGACGGAACGAACGACCGCGAAATCGTGGGAATCATCCGCGACGTTCACGATCGCGGTCTGAACGTGAAGCCGGTTGGGGCCGCGTATGTTCCGTACCGTCAGTTCGCGTTGGCCTACGGCGGAGTGGTGGCGCGCACGCAGGGCTCGCCGGAAGCGGTGCTGCCGGAGATTCGCCGCCGCATCGCGCAGGTGGATCCATCGATACCGCTGAAGAGTGTGATGACCATCGGCGCCCGCTTACGCCGCACACTGGATGCGCCGCGATTCTACACGATGATGGCGGCCGGCTGCGCGCTGATGGCGGTCCTGTTTGTCACTCTCGGGCTGTACGGCGTGATCTCGTACGCGGTCTCGCGGCGGACTGCGGAGATTGGCATTCGGGTCGCCCTGGGCGCGCCGCGCGAGCAGATTCTGCGCTCGGTGCTGTGGCAGGGGCTGCAAATGGCCGCGATTGGAGTCGCGCTGGGGGTGGCGTTGTCACTCGCCGCCACGCGACTGCTCGCCACCCTGTTGTTCGAGGTGAAACCGATCGATCCGGCGACGCTCGCCGGAGCCGCGGCCGTAGTCGTGGTAGTGACGCTCGCCGCGAGTTATTTTCCGGCGCGTCGCGCCAGTATGGTCCACCCAATGGTGGCGCTGCGTCAGGATTGAGCGGGCGGCGATTCGGCGCTCATTTTGCGGCCCAACGACTCGGCCTTGCGGATTACCTTTTCGCGCATCTCCCAGGCGGCGATGGCTTGTCTGGCGCCCTCGCAGGCCATGGAAGTGCTCATCCGCCGGTCGGCAAGGTCGAAAGTATCTTCCGCCTCCATGTGGGCGGCATCCGCCTGTTCTTCGGCTTCCTTGAGACGATGAACGGCGTCCAGAAGTTCGGCGGGAATCGTTCGGGGCTTACCGTTGCGGCTCCCCAGCGAGCGATAGGCCGCCTTCAGTTCCTGGCTCCAGGATGCCTTCACCTTGGCTTCCTGTTCCTCCAGTGCTGCCCACGCCCGGTCAGCAGTGGTTCTTAATCGGCGTTTTTCGGTAAGCCAACCCCAGAGCGACCAGTCGATGGCTTCCCGCATCAGGCTCTTGGCCTCTTCGACAGCGGCTAACTTCTGCATACTGCCTCGATCGTAGCGAGTGCTTACGCGACCTTTGGGAAGTTGAGCCTTACCAACCGCTCTCTCACGGTCGCACTTTGTCCAGGCGAATTCCCGGAAAAACGCGTACGCGCCCGATTGTAGCCACAGAATAACAGCCATCGCGGATTGGCGCTATGATTAATCAGGTAAAAAGGACATGAAAAACCGTAAATGGATCACCACGCCAGTGATCTTGTCCTGTGCCGTGCTGGCGGCTGCCATTTCCTGTGCGGCGCTGTTCGCGCAACAATTGAAACCTCAAACCCAGCACGATTTCGATAATTACGTGCAATCTGCGGAGACTCGGATGAATGGCCAAAAGGCGTTTGTCCGCGCGGATTCCGATAGCGCGTTGAATACCCGACTGGTCCACGGCCTGAAGGTGGAGACCTTGCCCGCGAACGGGCCGAACCCGCATGCGCTGACGGGGGGCCAACTCTACGACTGGGTTGGCGTGGTGTTCATTCCAGATGTCAATCTGGACAGGCTGGTACGCATGCTCCAGGATTACGATCATCGGGCGGATTATTTCAGCGAGACGATCGCGTCTTCCAAACTCCTGTGCCGCACCGGCGACTCTCACTTCCGATACACGATGCGCCTGAAGGAGCCAGCCGTAATCGATGTGGAGAGCGATGTAGTTTGGGAGAAAGTGGACGAGCATCGCTGGCGCTGCCGTTCGTACTCGACCAACACGCAAGAAGTAGGCAAGGATCACGGGTACCTGCGGCGTCTCTATTCCTACTGGCGCTTCGCCGAGAATCAGCAGGGGGTTCAGGTGGAGGCGGAGACGATCACGCTGAGCGACGAATTCGGCTCGATGGCGCGGACCTTCGGGTCGCTGCTGATGGGGATTAACCCCGAGAAATCGTTGAAGCACTCGCTGAGCTCGATGCGGGAGTCGGCCAAGCGGCCCGGGCTGGAGAAGTTGACGCTGCCGATCGGCCTGCCCGAGTGCACCACCGGAACCCAATAGCCAGGGTCGAGGGCCAAGGTCATGGACGACACGCGGTTCGATTTCGATTTCATCGTGGTTGGATCCGGGTTTGGAGGCAGCGTCACGGCGCACCGGCTGGCTGAGAAAGGCTACCGGGTGGGAGTGATGGAAATGGGGCGCCGGTGGACCCCCGAAAATCTGCCGCCCACCAATTGGCTGATCTGGCGCTGGATCTGGCGGCCCCGGCTGGCTCTTCGCGGCTTCTTCAATATGGAGCCGTTCCGGCATGTCGTGATTCTGCACGGGTGCGCGGTCGGAGGAGGGTCGATCACTTACGGGAATACGCTGCTGGTGCCGAAAGACTCGGTATGGGACAACGGCTCCTGGGCGGGCCTGGCGGATTGGAAGCGCGAGATTCGTCCTCACTTCCAGACGGCGCTGCGCATGCTGGGCGTGGCCGAGAACCGCATTCTGGGACCTGCGGACCAGATCCTGCGGCGTGCCGCGGTACATGCGGGCGTCGGCGACACTTTTTACCGGACGCAAGTGGCGGTCTTCGAACCACAGGAAGGCGAGGCGGGTGGCGTGACCTATCCGGATCCCTACTTTGGAGGCGAAGGGCCGGAGCGAACCACTTGCATCGGCTGCGGCGGCTGCATGATCGGGTGCCGCTACAACGCCAAGAATACGCTCGATAAAAACTATCTCTATCTGGCCGAAAAGCACGGAGCGCGGGTCTTTGCCGAAACGCGGGTGGTGGACGTGGCGCCGTTGAATGGCAAAGCCGATGGCAGCGACGGCTACGAAGTCCGCACCGAGAAATCCACCGCGTGGCTCCGCCGGGAGCCGCGCCGCTTCACCTGCCGCTCGGTGGTATTTGCGGCATCCGCTTTAGGTACCATGGATCTGCTCTTCCGGCTAAAGCAGAAGGGATCTCTGCCGGCGATCAGCGATCAGCTTGGCAAACGAGTCCGCACCAATGCCGAGTCGCTGATTGGCGTGCGCATCCCACGGAGCAAGGACGACCTGTCACAAGGCATCGCGATCGGGTCAGGGGCTTACATCGACGAGGACACGCACATCGAGGCAGTGAGGTACCCGGACAAAGCGGACGCCATGGGTCTGCTGGCGACACCGTTGACCGGTGGCCGGGCAGGGTGGACGCGGATTCTCTACTGGGTGGGCTCGATCGCGAGGGCACTGCTGCGCCATCCCTTCCATACGATCCGCTGCCTGCACCCGTTTGGATTCGCGCGGGAGTCGATCATTCTGCTCTGTATGCAGGCGCTCGACGGGCATATCGACATGCGTCTCGGGCGCCCGTGGTTCTGGCCGTTTCGCAAGATCCTGATGAGCCGCGGGAAGCGAATCCGCACCTTTATTCCGAAGGCCAACGATTTTGCGGCGAAGGTCGCCAAACTTACGGGGGGCACGCCGATGAGCATGATCACGGAGGTGCTTTTCGATGTCCCGGGAACGGCGCACATTTTGGGAGGCTGCCCGATCGCAGATTCGGCGGAGCACGGAGTGGTGGACCATCGCAGCCGCGTATTCGGCTATCGCAATCTGTACATCTGCGATGGCTCAGTGCTGGCGGCGAATCTGGGTGTGAACCCGAGTCTGACGATCTGTGCGGTCACGGAGAGGGCGATGAGCTTCATTCCGCCGGCGCAGGGGGATGAAAAGCGGTTGGCCTGAAATGTCTTAGACGAGACCATCCTCGGACGACCATCGCAACGGCCTAACGCACCGACATGTCGCGGACGTAGATGTCTTTGAAGCGCATGTTGCCCTCCCCGCCGGAGTGCAATTGCAGGGCGATGTATCCGTCGAACGACTTGGGTGTGGGATCGGTGAAGTCGAGGATGGTGATGCCGTTCAAGATCGCGACCATGTGATTGCCTTCCACTTTGAGAAGGAAGTCGTTCCAGTCGGTGGGTCGCAGAACCTGTTCGTATTCGGGTGAGGGCCACGCGATCCAGTTGCGATTGTCGCCATAGAGTCCGCCAGTGTGGTGGTTGAGGGTGCGGTCGATTTCGAACTGCATGCCGCTCGAGATGTCGACGGTGCCGGGCTTGAATTCGGTGTGGAAGTAGATGCCGCTGTTGCCATCGTCCTCGCACTTGAAGCGGATGGAGAGCCAGAAGTCCTTGTACTTCTTCTCGGTGCGGAGGTAGCCGTACTCTTTGGTGACGCCTTGGCCGTGGATGGTCCCGTCTTCCACAGTCCATTTTTCGTGCCCTACCTCCGCCCAGTTGGTCAGATCTTTGCCATTGAAGAGGCGCACCCACTGCTCATTGGGATAGGGGGCACGGTTCCGGGGCACCTGCGCGGCGGCGAAGGAAGGGATCGCCAGGATGAGCAGACACACGCAGACGTATCTGGATGAGGGGGATGCGAGGTTTGGCATCCCCCCAGATTACAACGCTGTGGCCCGGACTAATCGGCGATGTTGCGGCCGAAATTGAAGGCTGGTCCGATCGAGAAGCGTGTAGTGAAGCGGCCGTCTTGCAAGAGATCGTTAAAGAGGTGGTCGTAGACGAGATCTGCCTGCGTCCGCCAGGATATGTGCTTCGACAGGATGAGGTCGACACCGCCACCGAAGCCGATGAAGATCACATTGTCGGTCTTCTTGCCGGAGGGCGCAAGCTCTTTGACGATCGCTGTTGCGATTGGATCGGTAGGTGTGGGGTTGGGCGTCGCCGACTCGTGAATCACACCCATGAAGACGGGGCGGAGGAAGAGAGTGACCTTGCGCATGTGGCGGTAAGCGAGTTGGGGACCGGCAGCGAAGGTCTGGGTATGGGAATGCGCGGCCACCGATAGGGAATAAGTGGGAGGAATGATACCTTGGGCGACCAGACCGCCGAGCTGCGCTCCGAGTTGCTGCTGTAACTGGGTCGTCAGCAGATTGGGAGTCAGCTTGAGATCGCCGCTGGCGAACGTGTAGTCCACGCCCAAAGAGAGCCAGCGTTTGACGCGGACGCCGGCCTGCGTGGCAAAACCGTTTTCGAACATGTTAACGTGCGGGCTATCGAGAAAAGCGTAGCCTCCGAAGGCATCAAAGCGCGTGACATAAGTCTGCTGACCAGATACCGGCGAAGGCGCCAGAATCAGGATCAGTGTCAGCGCACAAAAACCAAGGAGCACGCGGTGATGTGGACGGGCGAGGACTTTAGTCATACGGAGGATCTCCGAAAAAGCGGAAATGGCCTTCACCCAGCGGACGGGGTGCACACGCCGTGGCAGCAATCGCTGTCCGGCGCTCGACAGGTCGATTATACAATAAAACAAGATAAACGAACCCTTTTTACTTCTGTCCGAATGTGAAATTGTGTGTATCAGGCCTACTGGTACCCTGGAAGGAGGTACTGAATGGGGACGCCTCGGAAGCCCGAAATCATGAGTCCGGCCGGATACTGGCCCCAGTTGCGCACCGCAATTGAGGCCGGCGCCGATTCGGTGTATTTCGGACTGACGCACTTCACTGCCCGGGCGAAGGTGGGTTTTTCGCTTTCCGAATTGCCTGAGGTGATGACGACCCTCCATCGGCGAGGCGTAAAAGGCTTCGTCACGTTCAACACCCTCGTCTTCGACCACGAACTGGACGACGCCACGCGGGCACTGGCCGCCATCGCAGACGCGGGGGCGGACGCCATCATCGTGCAGGACATTGGGATCGTCAAGCTCGCACGGGAGATCGCGCCGGACCTGGAGATTCACGGCAGCACCCAGATGAGCATTACCAGCGCGGAGGGAGTGCGGCTGGCGCAAAGTTTCGGAGTGAGCCGCGTCACGCTGGCGCGCGAACTCTCGCTGGCGGAGGTGCGAGCGATCCGCGCTGCGACCGATTGCGAGCTGGAAATCTTTGTGCATGGCGCATTGTGCGTAGCCTATTCGGGGCAGTGCTACTCCTCGGAGGCGTGGGGCGGGCGTAGCGCCAATCGCGGCCAGTGCGCACAGGCGTGCCGGCTGCCGTACGAGCTGATTGTCGACGACCAACTGCGTCCGCTCGGGGATGCTCGCTATCTGCTGTCTCCGGGCGACTTGTTCGCGTTGCACCAGGTGCCGGAGATCGTGGACATCGGGATTTCGGCACTGAAGATCGAGGGGCGGTACAAGGATTCGGACTACGTGGCTCTGACCACACGTGCCTATCGGCAGGCGGTAGACGATGCGTGGGCGGGGCGGCCGGCGCCGGTCGATCGTGCCGCGGAGTTGCAGTTGGAGCAGGTCTATTCGCGCGGGCTTGGCCCGTTCTTTCTGAACGGCACGGACCATCAGTCGGTGGTCCAAGGACGGGCGCCGCGGCATCGGGGCGTATTGATGGGGCGGGTGTCGCGGGTGGGGGAAGGCGGCGTGTTCGTCGAACCCACGGAGGCCAGCCGCATCGCTCCACTCAAGGCGGGAGACGGTGTGGTCTTCGACGCAGCGTCGTGGCGGAGTCCTGAAGAGGCGGAGGAAGGCGGGCGGATTTTTCAGGCGACGGCGCGCGGCGACAAGCTGGAATTGCAATTCGGGAATGGGGTTCTGAAGCCCTCCAGGATCCGCCGCGGCGACCTGGTATGGCGCACTCACGATCCCGATCTGGACAAAGTAGTGCGCCCGTATATCGACGCATCGGCGCCAGTGCGCAAGCAGGCTGTGGATGTGCGCGTGGTGGCTTCCGAAGGCGAGGTGCTGGTCACCGAGTGGACTTGTGGCAAGCATTGCGTGCGGGTAGAATCGCCGGAACCACTCGGGGCAGCCCGGAATCGCGGGCTGGACGTGGAATACCTCAAGGCTCAATTGGGTCGTTTGGGAAATACGCCGTACGAGTTGGCGGAAGTGGAACTGGCGGTCAGTGGATCGCCTTTTGCGCCCAGTTCCATGCTGAATGCGGTGCGTCGCGAGGCGGTGGAGAAATTGCAGGATGCGGCCAGCGTCACCGTGCCGCGCAGCCGGGAACTTCCGAAGCTGCCGAAGGAATGGGTGACGCCGCGAGCCAGGGTTGACAGCGCGTTGCACCTGCTGGTCAGGACCTCTGAACAGTTGGACGCCGCGCTGGCACTGAGGCCGGCGAGTATCACGCTCGACTACCTGGATCTGTACGGCCTGCGGCCCTCGCTGGAGCGAGTGCGGACGGCGGGAGTTCAGGCGCGGGTAGCGAGTCCCCGCGTGTTGAAGCCAGGGGAGGAGCGCATTGTCGACTTCCTGTTGGGTTGCGGCTGCCCCATCCTGGTACGCTCCAGCGGGCTGCTGAATGCGCTGCGCGAGCGGCAGCATCGGGAACTGATTGGCGATTTCAGTCTGAACACCGCGAACGCGGTGACGGCGCACGAACTTCTCGGGCTGGGACTCGCCAGCCTCACTCCGTCTCACGATTTGAACGCGGCGCAGGTGAGTGAACTGGCGCGGCAAGTCGGCGGCGATTCGATGGAGGTGGTGGCGTACCAGCACCTGCCGGTTTTTCATACGGAGCATTGCGTGTTCTGCCGGTTCCTCTCCACGGGTACGAGCTATCGCGATTGCGGACGACCGTGTGAGAAGCACCAGGTATCGCTGCGCGACTCAGCGGGACGCGCGCACCCTCTAATGGCTGACGTGGGGTGCCGCAATACGGTTTTCGGCGCCGAGGCACAGGAGGCGAGCTCCCATTTGGAGTCGTGGCTGGATGCGGGGATTTATCGGTTCCGACTGGAGTTCGCGCACGAAAACACCGAGCAGGTGACGCGGGTTACGCGCGCTTTTGCCGATGCTCTCGAGCGGCGGATGCCGTTCCGCGAGCTTGGGCGGCTTTTGCAGCGTATCGCGCCGCAGAGCACGACGCAAGGAAGTCTGTTCGTGCCGGAGGGATACCTGACGCTTCCTGTGCTGCAATGATTGATGGGTGAAGACACTACCGCCGTAAGGTCGAGATGAGAAGTAAGACGTTGCGGCGGCCGGTCCCGCGAGATGATATTGCCCCAGAAGGTATCGATCCTTGTTTCCGACCGCCCCAGATGTTTGATTGAGGCCGTTGCCGGCCCTCTGACTCATGGGTTCGAACCAGTCCCCCGCGCTTTTCGGCTAGAGGGCGCAGATTCCACCTGAAATGCAAACGTATCCTGGCCAGGATAAAGCTTGTTGCGGCCTTCGCGGTGGAGCGAAAGCGTCTTACAAGTTGATGGTATCGGGAGCACCCAAGCTGCCGCTTGCATGCATCTCGAAGCGCATCTGGAAGGATGTGCGATTCGTCTCGCTCCGGTCGAGGTATCGTCGATAGTGCGTTCGGACCTTTTCAAGCCGGTCAGAGTATCGCGGCACAGCCGTCGCTCGAAACTATGGTGAAAGCCCGCCTGCCTCACCGGCACGACGGCGGGCTGAGGGTGGTGTCGAGGACCCAAACGGACTGATGTAGCTCATCTGCTGAAAACTCACAGCTGTGATAAGCAGTCACTCGCGTCCACTCGGGACGGTGAATAAACATGGGACCTCAGAGCCTTGGCTAGTCACGTGCAATGCATCAGGCCCAATGCCAAAACTATACTCGACGTTCTTGTTGCTGACTGTCGGTACGCTCTTCATGAATGCCCAGTCGATCTCCTTCGGTTTAACGGGCGGTTTGCCGGTGAGTAGCCTGGCTGCTGCCAGCAACGAGTCCCTCCCATTTACAGTTGGACCTTCTATCGAGTTCCGCCTGCGCGGCCGATTTGCGCTGGAGGTTGACGGGCTTTACGAACGTGTTGGCAGTAATGAGACCTTTGTTCAAATCGCGGGAGACGCTTCCAGCAGCGGGACCGTCCGCTGGCGAGGCAACGTCTGGGAGTTTCCGGTGATCGCCAAATACTATTTCCACGCACACAAGAGCTGGCAGCCGTTCGCCGGCTCTGGACTGGGAGCGCGCTGGTTGACTCGTCAGGAGGATGTCAGTCAACTTAGCTCACTACCACTTTCCACGCTGCTGATGGCGCACTATTCCGGATGGCGAGTTACTGGAGGGTTAGTAGCCGAGGCTGGCATTCACCTCCGTTCCGGGCGAATTCAGTGGACTCCAGAATTCCGCTACGCCCGTTGGGGAGCGAATGGCCCCCTATCGCGCCCAAACGAAGCGAGCCTTTTGCTGGGAGTGCATTTCTGAGGTGTGGCTGGACGACACGATCAGAGTTCACGAAGTCCCGTCCTATGCTTGGGGGATCATCTTGGGACCACTAGCAGCGGCATGGTTTGAGGTGCGGGCTGGTTTTTCCAGCGGTCATGATCAATATGTTTGATCGCCGGGTTTCTCTATGCAAGGCGAGGTGTAGACGCTCAGCCAAGTTTTGCAACCAAAAGCTTGAGGTTGGCCCTCGGAAACAGGCCTGGCCGTTTTGCCAGACCTCGTATTGGACCTCCGACTTTTTTGAGGCGCTCTGCTTTTCCGAGTGATCCGAGAGCTGAATCGCTGGATCCTAGTCATCCTGGAAATCAAACACCTAAGGTCAAGCAACGTCTGCCGGCAACTGCACGTAAGAGTTCGACTGCGTTGCGCCGGGTCTCAATGCGGTTGGGCGAAGGTGCGAGTCGTGACAACGGACCATGGTGGGCCCCAAGAGCAATAGAACGGAACCAGTTTGTTTCTAGCCGTTCAGCCAATGCTCCTATGCGTGCATTGGTGGGCGCTCGAAAAGTCTCGACATGAGTGTCGAGACGGCAGACAGGAGTGTCTGCGCCACACAGCACAGCACAGCACAACACAGCACAGCACAGCACAGCACAACACAGAACAACACAGCACAGCACAACACAGCACAGAACAGCACAACACAACACAGAACAGCACAACACAACACAGAACAGCACAACACAACACAGCACAGCAGAGCACTACACAGCACATCAACTCAATTTGGAGCGGAGGGATTCCGCATGGATCGCGCCTTCGGGGCTCTCCTCGTGCTTGAACATCAGGTATAGATCACGGCCGGTGGCGAGCATATCTTTGGAGCGCGCGGCGATGGACTCGACATCCTCGGCCGTGTAGTCGGGCTTGCGCAGACGATAGTACACGAAGTCAGCAGTGATCACTTCGGGCACCTCCAACTTCTCCGATTCGGCGACGCACAGCGAGACGTTGTGGGCGCGAAGCACCTCATAGACGGGCTCGGCGAGCCACGATTCGTGGCGGAATTCGAACGCGTATCGCATGCCGGAGGGCAGAAGATCCAGGTAGTTGCGAAGCAGATCCACATCGCACTTCAAATGCGGCGGCAACTGGAACAGGACCGGCCCCAGGCGCCGCGAGGTCCGCAGCGGATCGATCATCTTCAGAAACAGCTCGGTGGCCTCGGCGGCATTCTTCAGGCGCAGGATGTGAGTGATCCGCTGGTTGGCCTTGACGGCGAAGACGAAACCCGGCGGAGTGGCATCCACCCAACTCTGCAGAGTCGATAGGGATGGCAATCGGCGAAAGGTGTAATTGATCTCGACGCAGTTCAGCCGTTGCGCGTAATGGTGCAGGAACTGCTTGGCCGGCAGCTTCTGGGGGTAGAATCCAGGCTTCCAGGCCGGGTATGCAAAGCCGGAGGTTCCGGCAAACAACGTTGCCATGGCTTATCATTATCTCTGGCCGGAGGGCCGACATGCTCGTACACCTGATCGTAAGCTGGCTGGTCGCCGCACTTGCTTTGTACATCGTGGCTCGGATCGTCGAAGGAATCGAGGTCCGCAATTTTGGCGATGCTCTGATCGCCACCGCCGTGATTGCCATTCTAGATGTCACGGTGAAGCCAATCCTCAAGTTCTTCACTGCCCCGATCACGTGGTTGACTCTGGGGCTTTTCCTGCTGGTGATCAACGCCTTCGTGCTGATGCTGGCATCGCTATTGTCGCCAGGTTTCCGGGTTCGCGGGTTTCTGAACGCGCTGATCGGTTCGTTGCTTCTCACTATCCTCACCGCCGTACTACGCTACGTGGTATGGGCATAGGTCCGGGGGCACAGACTCCTCGAGAACTGGCGGAAGCGCTGCGCTCGGCAGCCGAGGCCGGGCACACCATCGCGCTCGGGGGAAACAACTCGAAGCGCCGGATGGCGGGCCCGGTTCCGCGAGCCGACGAGGCGATTGCTACTACTGAATTACGGCGGGTTCTGCAATACGAGCCGCATGACCTGACGATAAGCGTGGAGGCGGGACTTCCGTGGAGCGAGTTGTCGCGCCTGCTGGCAGAGAATCGGCAGATGGTGCCGCTGGATCCGCCATTCGCCGCCTGTGCGACCGTGGGCGGTGTGGTCGCTGCCAATTGCAGCGGGCCGCGCCGTCGACTGTATGGCTCAGCACGCGACTTGGTGATCGGGATGCAATTCGCGACGCTGGAAGGCAAGCTGGTGGATTGCGGCGGGATGGTGGTGAAGAACGTCGCCGGACTGGACATGGCGAAGTTGATGATCGGCTCGTTCGGGACTTTGGCAGCGATCGCGGTGGTCAATTTCAAACTTGTGCCTATGCCGGAGCAGGAGCGCACTTTTCTGCTGCCTTTCGAAACGGCAGCGAAGGCGATGGCGGCGCGCGACCGCGTCCTTACCGGGGTGCTGCAACCGTCTGCCATCGACCTTTTGAATCCGGTGGGCGGCGGGACGGTAGGCTATCCCGGCTGGCTTCTGGTGATCCGCGCGGGTGGCAACGCCGCGGTGATCCAACGCTACGAACGTGAACTGGGCCAGCTTGGCGAAATCCTGGTCTTCGATGAGGAGCGGCAGAGCGGGCTGTGGCGGCAGATCGAAGAGTTCAGTCCACAGTTCCTGGAAAGCCATGCGGATGGCGCGGTGGTGCGTGCGTCGTGTACCCTGAAGGAGTTGGCAGGGGTGATGGAATCATTCCGGGGACCTTCGGTAGCGCGGGCCGGCTCCGGGGTCTGCTACGGGTACTTCGACGAATCCCGGGCGGCCTCCTCGTGGTTGACTGAAACGGCGGCGCGAGGCATGAAGGCTGTCATGGAATACTCGCGCGAGGATCGGGACGGCAACGGATTGTGGCTTGCCCCCGGGGGCGACTTCGCCATCATGCATCGGATCAAGCAATTATTTGACCCGGGCAATCTGCTGAATCGTGGCCGGCTTTATGGTCGAATCTGAAAAATCCGCGCAGGGGCCTCGCCAATTCGATCTCGACCGTTGTGTACATTGCGGGCTTTGTCTGAACGCGTGTCCGACGTACCGCGAGTTGGGATTGGAGATGGATTCGCCGCGCGGCCGCGTGTACCAGATGGTGCAAGTGGCCAACGGCGCTCCCATTACGCCTTCCTATATCGAGCATATCGACTTGTGCCTGGCGTGCCGTGGTTGCGAGACGGCGTGCCCGTCGGGGGTGCGCTATGGACGCATGGTGGAAGATGCGCGGGCGCAGATTGAAGGTCATGTGCGTCGCGGTTGGCTGGAGCGACAGACCCGGCGCTTCGTATTCGGCCACCTCTTGACCTCGCGGCCTTTGCTGACGGTGATGGGCACGACGCTGTACCTCTACGAGGCCAGCGGGATGAAGGCATTGGTGCGCGCAATGGGTTTCCTGAAACTGCTGGGGCGCCTGGGAGACCTGGAGCAACTGGCACCCTCGGCCGAACCGCCATTTTTCTTCAGCCAGTTGGGGCGGACGTTTGCACCGCAGGGTCCTCGCAAATACCGGGTCGCATTGCTGGCGGGATGCATTGCAAATATCGCCTTCGCGCGGTTGAACGAGGCCACGGTGCGGGTGCTGCAGCGGAACGGCTGCGAAGTGGTAGTCCCCAAGGAACAGGGATGCTGCGGCGCTCTGCACCTGCACTCCGGCCTTCCTGAAGAGACGCGTAAATTGGCGCGCCGCAATATCGATGCGGTGCTGGATGGCGGCTACGATGCGATCATCACGAATGCGGGAGGGTGCGGCTCGACGCTGAAGGAGTACGGAGACCTGCTGGAAGACGATCCGCAATATGCCGCCAAAGCGCGAGAGTTCTCGAGCCGCATGCGCGATATCAGCGAATTTCTGGGCGGAATCGAGCTCAATACTCGATTAGGGGCTGTCAACGCGACGGTCACCTATCAGGACTCCTGCCATCTGGCGCATGGACAACGCATCCGCACGGCGCCGCGCAAACTGTTGGCGGCGATTCCGGGATTGACTTTCCGCGAGATGGCGGGTGCGGACATCTGCTGCGGGAGCGCGGGGATCTATAACGTGGTGCAGAGCGAGATGTCGTCGCAAATTCTGCGGCACAAGATGGAAACGGTGAATGCGACGGGGGCGACGCTGATCGTTACCGCGAATCCTGGCTGCATGCTGCAAATGCAGGCGGGCGTGCGCCGCCACGGATCGGGCCAGCGCGTGATGCATGTGGTAGAGGTGCTCGATCTGGCGTATAAGAACGCGTGAGGGACAAGGCATCGCCGGACCAAGGTCACGCCAATCTTGCCTTTCCGGAGTGACCTGTTCGCCGCCCCTGGAGCCTACAAGTAAGGTGGTTGCAGGGTGTCCTAATTCGCCGTGGGCGCTTTGGAGACCTGATCAACCACCACGGTTTCGACGGTCAGCTTGCGCGGTTCCAGTTTCAGACCGAGTCTTTCGACCGCTTCGAAAACAGTTCCACCTGGAACGTCGGCATTCTTCCAGGTCTCGATGGTCACCGAATATTTTCCGGTCAAACCCGTCTCGTCGACTACGGGCGCTTCGGCGAATCGCACCAGCCGGGCAGCCAATTCTTCGGTGGTGATCGAGCGCACCGACATGCGGGTGAGCCCCACCCTTGGTATGTCGTTTTCGCGATTTTCCTGCATGCGCTTTTGCGTATCCGCGATACGCTTCTGCGGATCGAGTGGCGGCTCAGCGGGTTTCAGCTTGGGCCCATTTTTGCCCACTGCCAGCGCAAAGCCCTGCCTGGTCTGCGTACCGCGATGCACTTTGAGACCGAAGCGTTCCTCGAGAAGCGACTGCAGCATGGCATTCAACTCTTCCTTCCGAGTGCCATCGGCCACTTTGGCTTCGATATCGAAGCCCTGGCCGGAAAGCCAGGCCGGGCCGGACACCTGGGTGGCACGTACGCTGTAGGCAGCGGCAATCAAGTCGAGTAGTGCCCAGTCCTCCAGGCGAACGCGCCCCGGGTCGTCCATCGGAATCATTCCGGGCGGCCGCAAGTCCCGCAGTATCTCCCGAGGCGTCAGAAGGCGACCGTCGCCGCCCGTTGCTCCATTTGCCGCCGGCTTCACGGATGCCACTTCGAATTGGGGTCTGTCGGGCGGGGTCTGCGCACGCAAGTTTATGCAAATTGAGGCAATCGCTGTGCATACGAGAAATCGCATCGTCAACCTTCTTCTGCTGTTCTGCGGGGCAGCGACATAGTCATAGAAATCGATTCGCTACATATTGTAGCGGATAGTTCCGCCCACTCGTCAAGCCGGCGCATAGGACGTCCCGATGAGTCGGGACGCCGCAGACAGGAGTGTCCGCGCCACGTAGCGTCAGCGGCTCGAGAGTCCGTGTCTAAGCGGCAGGTATGCCGGCGTTGCTCTGGTCCTTGTACTGCAGTTGGAACAGCTTCCAGTAGATTCCGCGCGCAGCCAGGAGCTCCTGATGGGTGCCCGCCTCGCGCAGTCTTCCTTTGTGCATGACGAGAATCCGGTCAGCGCGCTGAATTGTGGAGAGACGGTGGGCGATGACGATCGAAGTGCGGCCTTCGACCATCCGGCTCAGTGCCTGGCGGACGCGGAATTCGGTATCGGTATCCACGCTCGAAGTGGCCTCGTCGAGGATGAGGTATCGCGGGTTGTGCGCCAGGGCGCGGGCGAAGCTGATCAACTGCTTCTGGCCCGTAGACAGGCCGCTGCCACGCTCGCGGATGGGGTGGTTGTATCCGTCCGGCAAGCCGCGAATAAAGTCGGCGACATTGACCTGCTCGGCGGCGGACTCCACGTCCTCGCGTTGGATTCTTTCTGTTCCCAGACGGATGTTTTCTTCCAAAGTGCCAGTGAAGAGGAAGGGATCCTGCAGGACCACGCCGAACTGGCGGCGCAATTCCAACGGGTCGAATTTGCGGAGATCCTCACCCCCTATGCGAATGGAGCCCTTCTGCACGTCGTAGAAGCGCAGCAGGAGGCTGATCAAGGTAGTCTTGCCGGCGCCCGTGTGCCCGACGACGGCGACGGTCTCGCCAGGTGCGATGGTGAAGCTGACGTCGCGGAGCACCCAGTCGTCATCGTGATAGGCGAACCAGACGTGATCGAATTCGATGCCGGCGATGAAATCGGGCATAGGGCGTGGCGCGCTGGGCGGCAGGACTGTGGCGCCGGTGTCGAGGAGCTTGAAAATCCGCTCAGCGGACGCCATCGCGGATTGCAGGATGTTGTACTTTTCGCTCAAGTCCTGGATGGGGCGAAAGAAACGGAGTCCGTATTGTAGAAAGGCGGCGAGGATTCCCAGCGTCAGCATGCCTCGTTGAATGCGAAAGCCGCCATAGGTCAGGATGCCGGAGAGCGCCAGAACAGAAATAAACTCCACCGCCGGGTAGAACCACGCGTAGGAATTGATGGCGTCTTTGTACGCATCCATGTGCTGGCGATTGATGCCGTCGAACTCCTCGGAGCAGCGCCGTTCGCGATTGAAGAGCTGCAGCACTACGATCCCGGTGATGTGCTCCTGGAGATAGGAGTTAATGCGGGCGATGGCGACACGGATCCGGCGGTAGCTCTGAGTGACCGAGCGCCGGAAGATCACCGTCACCAGGACTACGAATGGCATGGCCGCCAGGATCACCCCGGAGAGCAGCGGGCTCATGCGAAACATGATCAGTACCACGAGGGACAGAACGAGAACGTCGCCAAGGATGGTGATGAGTCCGGACGCAAACAGGTCGTTGAGGACGTCCACATCGGTGGTAACTCGGGTTACCAGGCGACCCACGGGATTGCGGTCGTAGAAGGCAAGGTCGAGCGTTTGGAGATGGCGCATGAGCTGCTTGCGCAGGTCGAACATGGCGAGTTGGCCGGTGTACTGCATCACGTAAGTCTGGACAAACTCCGCCACCAGGGAGCCGACGAGCACTCCAAAATAGAGGATTCCGATTTGCGTCAGGCCCGTCCACGGGTCGGAGGTGAGCCGGGCATCAAGCCATGCCGGCGCGGAGTAGGAAGCCTTCTGCAGGTACTTGTCGATGGCGATACGGGTGAGCAGGGGTCCCATCACCTGCAGTCCGGATTGCAGGAGCAGGAAGACGAGGGAAACCCCGGCGCGCGCCCAGTATGGGCGCATGTAGCCCATGAGGCGGCGCATCAGGCGTCCGTCGTATGCTTTTCCGAGGACCTCTTCTTCCACTGATTCCAGTGTAACCCGGGGCGAAGGCACACCTCCGCGGGCGCGGGTCGAGTCAGTGGGGTTGGCGGAGGGAGAGGGAATCCAACCCCCGGTAGCTCTTACGAGCTTACGCCAGTGTTCGGGACTGGTGACTTTAGCAACTCGTCCATCCCTCCGAGTGAGTAAGTTGGAGCGTCCGCCGCGGAGTCGAACCGCGCACACCGGGATTGCGGCCCGGCCGCTCACCGCTTGCTGTTGCGGCGCTTGAGAGATCTGGTAGGCTCGGTCAGATTCGAACTGACACTACACGCGTTCTGAGCGCGTTGCCTCTGCCGGTTGGGCTACGAGCCTAAGCTAAACTAAGAGGCTGCGGAAAAAGGGTTCGTGATTCGCTCCCTTTACGGTAGCGGCACGCCAGGTTGTTACAAATACAAGGTAAGAACCCGAGTCGCAGCCTGCTGAAAGCACGGATTATCAAAGATCTGGCGGAAGGCAGGCGATTCGAACGCCTATGTCCCGAGGGACGCTGGCTTAGCAGGCCAGTGGGAGACCAGTTACCCGAGCCTTCCAGGTTACCGATTGCAAATGTGTGGGAAGCGATTACAGACTAAGCGAGAGACAGCACGAGCGTCCGGCTGAGCGCCGGAAGAGTAGCAGGCCGTGACTGAGGAATTGCCGCATATCGACTATAACTTTACAGTAAGTGACTAGTTAGAGTCAAGAGTAATTTAGTGTGGGTGGCAACGCAAAGGATCTGAACGGGCTGGATTGGCGAACGGGCGAAAAGCGTCGAGATGAGTCTCGACGCGGCAAACATGAGTGTTTGCGCCACGGTCGTGTATCATGTGAGGTTTATGGACAGACGAACCTGGTTACAGTTGTTGAGCATTCTCGCGGCCGCACGCCCCACTTGGGCAGAAGCACCTGCCGCTCCTCCGCAGGGGCGCGGCGGACAGCAGCAGCCGATGCGCGTCACCAAGGAACAGGTGGACGCGGCGCTGAAACTGCTTGGCCTGGAATTTCAAGATGCGGAGATCGACCAGATGCTCCGTCGCGTGAACGGCTCTTTATTCACCTACGAGTCTGTCCGCAAGATAGAGGTTCCCTACGACACTGAGCCGGCGTTCACCTTCCATCCCGGATTGCCGGATCGCGTTCCAGGAAAAGGGCCGGCACGCTTTCAGACCACGTTCGCCAAGGCCAGGAAGGCAAAGGCTCCGTCGAACCACGACGACATGGCCTTCTGGCGCATTAGTGAGATTGCGCCGCTGGTGAAGCGCCGCGAGGTCTCCTCGACGGACCTCACCAAGATGTATCTGGAACGGATGAAGAAGTACTCTCCGAAACTGCTCTCGGTGGTCACGCTGACGGAGGATCACGCGCTCGAGTTGGCGACTGCCGCGGATGCCGAGATCCGCCGCGGCCACTATCGCGGTCCTCTCCACGGCATCCCCTTCGGTGTGAAGGACCTGTTCGACACTAAAGGGATTCCGACTACATGGGGCGCGGAGCCGTTCCAGAATCGCGTGCCCACGGCGGACGCCACGTGCATAGAGCGCTTATATAAGGCTGGCGCGGTTCTGATTGCCAAACTGTCCATGGGAGCCCTGGCTCAGGGAGACCTCTGGTTCAAGGGCCGCACGATGAGCCCGTGGCCGACCAAGGAGTCGCGCGCGAAGGGCGAATACGATAGAGGGTCGAGCGGATCGTCGGCTGGCTCTGCCGCTTCCACCGCCGCTGGGCTGGTGGGGTTCTCGCTGGGGACGGAGACTCTCGGGTCCATTGTGTCGCCGAGTACGGCCTGCGGGACTGTCGGCTTGCGTCCTACTTATGGACGCGTGAGCCGTCACGGCGCGATGGCTTTGAGTTGGACTATGGACAAGATTGGCCCGATCTGCCGAGGAGTGGAGGATTGTGCCCTTGTCTTGAACGCGATCTATGGACCGGATGGGCATGACCGGAGCGTGGCTGCAGATCCGTTCCACTGGGAGCCGCGGAAGCCGCTCAAGAGCCTCCGTGTGGGCGTACTCCAAAAGGATTTCGACCTTGTACAGGGCGATCAGAAGAAGATGTATGACCAAGTCCTGGACGATCTGAAGAAAGCCGGAGTCTCGATGACACCGGTGGAGTTTCAGGAGGATCTCGGCGGCATCAGCTTTCTGCTTCAGGCGGAAGGCGCAGCCGCTTTCGACGACATCACGCGCGATGGCAGCGTACGGACGCTCAAGGGCCAGAGGCCGAATGACTGGCCGAACAGCTTCCGCACCTCCCGGCTGATTCCCGCCGTCGAGTATATTCGGGCGCAGCGGATTCGCACACTGCTGGTGGAGAAGTTCGAAAAATTCATGGCAGATTGGGACGTGATCGTGCTCGCACCCAACAACGGCTTGCTTACGACCACCAATCTCACGGGGAATCCGCAGGTGGTGATGAAGTGCGGTTATCAAAACGAAATTCCGCAGTCGATCAGCTTCCTGGGGCGCATCTACGACGAAGGATCGCCGCTACGTGTGGCACTGGCGTACGAACAGGTCACGGAGTGGCACAAGCAGAATCCGACATTGTTCACCTAGTTCAGGTGGGCGCGATGCGGCAAAACGGCGCAAACGTATGACCTGGAACCAAATAGGACTTTTGGTAGTGGTGAAATTCACTAGTCCTACTAGGCTTTTGGGTCTATCGATACAGTCACGGTATGTAAACGTACAAATGCCGGTTGACGGTTCGGGAGTAGTACTCGATAAATTTGGGATCTTCATCCAGCGCAAACGGTAAGGTCGTATAATCCAACGAGGAACGAGGAAAGCTGATGGTAGCGGGCAAAAAAAACCCGTTCCAAGATGCGCAATTCACTCAAAGAATTCCGCAATAGATAAATGGGGGTAGGAGATGCCAAGAGAAAGTACCCAACACAAGCTTGATCGCGTTCGCTCACCGCGCGTACAGATCACTTACGATGTGGAAATCGGCGACGCGATTGAATTGAAGGAACTGCCATTTGTATTAGGGGTCCTCGGTGATTTCAGTGGACAGCCGGTAGACGGGCTGCCGAAGCTCAAAGACCGGAAGTTCGTTGAGGTCAACCCCGACAATTTCGACCAGGTGCTCGAGTCGATGAAGCCGCACCTGGCATTTTCCGTAGAGAATAAGCTGAGCGAAGATCCCAACGCCGGCAATATCAAGGTCGACCTGCACTTTAAGAACATGGACGACTTTGCTCCGGAGAACGTGGCCAAGCAGGTGAAGCCTTTGAAGGATCTTCTGGACCTGCGCAGCGCCATGACGGATCTGCGTGGGAACTTACAAGGAAACGACAAACTGGACGAAGCGCTGGTCAACCTTGTAAGCGATAAAGACAAAATGAAGCAGCTCCGCAAGGAACTGGGCATGCCGGAGGGGTCCAATGAGTGAAGCACAACAGGCAACACCACAAACCACGACTGAAACTGTTCAGCAGTCGAGCCTGCTTGACGAGATTTTAGAAAAAGGCAGGATGTCGCGGGACGCGGAGGCCAAGAGCCGCAATACCAGCGTCCTGAAAGAGTTTGTGAACCAGGTGATGGAAGGTGCAGTCACGGTATCGAAAGATGCCGAGATGATGATCACCGAACTCATCGGCAAGATCGACCACCTGATCTCCATCCAGTTGAACGAAGTGCTGCATCATCCCTCGTTCCAGAAGCTGGAGGGAAGCTGGCGCGGCTTGAAGTACATGATGGATCAGAGCGAAACCAGCGTGATGCTGAAGATTCGCGTGATGAACGTGACCAAGCGGGAACTGCTGCGCGACATGCAACGGGCGCCGGAGTTCGACCAGAGCGCGCTGTTCAAGAAGATTTACGAAGAAGAGTACGGCGTGTTCGGCGGCGCTCCCTTCGCGGGGATGATCGGGGACTACGAGTTCACCAAGCATCCTGAAGACGTGGAACTGCTGGAGAAGATCTCCAACGTGGCCGCGGCGGCGCATGCTCCATTCCTGTCGGCGGCGGCTCCCGACATGTTCAACATGGACAGCTTCACGCAGATCGGGAATCCTCGCGACATCGGCAAGATCTTCGACACCACCGAGTATGCGAAGTGGAAGAGCTTCCGGATGAGCGAAGACTCGCGCTACGTCGGCCTGTGCCTGCCGCACGTGCTGATGCGTTTGCCGTACGGCAAAGCGGGCGCTTCCGTGGATGCCTTCAATTACGAAGAGGGCGTGGACGGAACCGACCACAGCAAGTATCTCTGGGGCAACGCGGCCTATTGCATGGGCGCGCGGCTGACCAACGCGTTCGCCCGTTACGGGTGGTGCGCGGCGATTCGCGGTGTGGAAGGCGGCGGGTTGGTGGAAGGATTGCCGACTCACAACTTCACCACGGATGAAGGTGAAGTGGCGCTCAAGTGTCCGACTGAATCACCGATTACGGACCGTCGCGAAAAGGAATTGGCGGATTGGGGCTTCGTACCGCTGGTGCACTGCAAGGACACCGATTACGCGGCATTCTTCAGCGTGCAGTCGTGCCAGAAGGCCAGATTGTACGATAAGGACGCGGCCAATGCCAATGCGCGCCTCTCGACCCAGATTCCGTACATCATGGCAGTATCGCGCTTCGCGCATTATCTGAAGGCCATGATGCGGGACAAGATCGGAAGCTTCATGTCCCGGTCGGATTGCGCGCACTTCCTCAACCAGTGGATCCAGAATTACGTGGCGGTTGGGGACGTAGGACCGACCATCAAGGCTCAAAAGCCTCTGTCGGCGGCGAGCATCGAAGTGGCGGAAGTACCTGGAAAGCCCGGCTGTTATCGCGCGGTTGCCTTCCTCAAGCCGCACTTCCAACTCGACGAACTGTCAGTTTCGCTCCGCCTGGTTGCGGAACTGCCGGCCAACACGAGGAAATAGGTTCCCGGGATCAGCGATCCCGGATTCTCCGGGATCGCGGACGATCCCGAAAACTTAGCAACGAACGACCATCGATCGAAAGACGACATAGGAGGACTTTGACTATATGGCTGTTGATTATTTTCTGAATCTGAACGGGATCAAGGGCGAGGCCCAAGACAAAGTTTATCCCGGCTGGATTGACATTTATAGCTGGAGCTTCGGCGCTACCCAGAGCGGCGGCGGCGGACACGTGGGCGGCGGTTCGGGCGCGGGCAAGGTGAACATGCACGACATCACCGTTTCCAAGCGCACCGATACTTCGAGCTCCGATCTCTTCTTGAAGACCTGCAACGGCAAGCACTACGATACCGGGACGATCGTGGCTCGCAAGGCCGGTGAAAATCCGTTGGAATTCTTGAAGATCAAGCTCACCCAGATCCTGGTGACCTCGTATCAGTTGGGTGGTTCTCACGGAGACGACACGCCGACGGAGAGCATCACGCTGAACTTCCGCACCATCAACATGACGTATCAGGTGCAGAAACCCGACGGTACCGGTCAGACGGCTGGTGACGCTGGTTGGGACGTTGCACAAAACGTCAAGCTGTAATCAGAGAGACCTGGATTCTCCCATGACAGCCAGGGAACTATACCAGGCTGGCAAACTCGATGAGGCGGTGCTGGCGCTGAACGCGGAACTCCGGAACAATCCGGACGATGCGAAGCGCCGCACCTTCCTCTTCGAGCTTTTGTGTTTTGCCGGCAATTTTGATCGTGCTGAAAAGCAACTCGACATCCTTGCGCAAGGAAGCCCCGAGGCATTGACGGGGGCTTTGATGTACCGCGCGGCGTTGGCGGCGGAACGCGGCCGGCGAGAGATGTTCGAGAAGAAAGAATACCCCACCACCGGCTCGGACGTTCACGAACCCGCGGGCACTCTCAACGGGACGGCGTTCCAAGCGGTCTCCGACAGCGATCCCAGAATCGGGCCGCGGCTGGAGGTGTTTGCCGCGGGCCAGTATATGTGGATTCCGTTCCAGCATATCGCCTCATTGGAGATGCAGCCACCCAAGCGTCTCCGGGACCTGCTTTGGGCGCCGGTAGTTTTGCGCACGGGCCCATCCTTCCGAGGCGTGGAGTTGGGAGAAGTTCTCGTGCCTACGCTCTCGCCTTTCAGTTTCAAGCACGCCGACGATGCCGTACGTCTGGGTCGTGTTTCGGTGTGGGAGGAACAGGACGGCGAAGAGATTCCCTTCGGTCTGAAGAGTCTGCTGATAGACGGCGAGGAGTTCCCGATCCTGGAGCTGCGCCGCCTGGAGATCGCGGGTCAAGAAGAAGAAGTCCCGCAAGAACATGCCTCTGCGCATTGATGAGCTGCTAAAACCGATTTCGGCGGACCAACCCTCCGGTAAGTCTTACCGGTGGGACCCACTATTCGACGAGATCAAAGAAACCAAGCGGGAAGAGATTCCCGATGCACAAGGCGACTGGAAGTACGAGTACAAGCAGGCTGACTGGTCGAAGACCATCAAGCTCACGACCACTGCCCTAACCACGAAAACCAAGGACCTTTGGTTTGCCTGCTGGTTGGGGCAGGCCGTTTTGAAGCGTGAAGGCATCGCCTCCTTCCGCGATTCTCTGAATTTCATCCGACAACTTCTCGAGACATTTTGGGATACCCTCCATCCCCTGCCGGAAGATGGGGATCTGGAGCCACGCCGGGCGCCTCTCGAATGGTTCGGCACCGAGTCGGACCGTGAGCCGACCCGGCCCGCCGGCTCATTGAAATTCACGACGATCACGGCGGGTGGCCTGACCTACGTCCAGTTCATGGAAGCTCGTGAAGTGGGGACGGAGGAGTCAGTCTCGGACAGTTGGGACAGGCAGCAGGCCCGCGAAAAGAAGATCAAAGAAGGCAAAACGCCGCCTGAAGTTTTTGACAAAGACTTCGACGCGACCCCGAAATCTTTTTATGCGGACCTGGAGCGCACGTTTGACGATGCGCTCGACCAACTGAAACAGATCGACGCATTCTGTGACGAGAAGTTCAAGGACGAAGCCCCGAGCCTGCATGGTCTGAAAGAGAACATGATCGCGGTGCGGACGGTGGTCCACACGCTGCTTGTCAAGAAGCGTGAAACGGATCCAGATCCGGAGCCGGAACCGGTACCAGGGGATCCGGAAGGCGCACCGCACGAATCACCGGACACCGAGGGTGCAGAGCCAGAATCGGTAGCCCTTTACGCAGATGCAGCGCGTCCTGGCGCCGCTGTCGCAAAACGCGCCGGACCACTCACCCCTCTTCCCACCTCTTGGAATGACGCGATAGACCGCGTGGTAACCGCCGCGAAGTACATGCGGCAGAACGAACCCCACAATCCAGCACCATACCTGATGCTCCGCGGCCTGCGATGGGGCGAATTGCGCGGCTCGGGCAACCAGATCGATCCGGGCAAACTGGGAGCCCCACCACAGGAGATCCGGCAGGGTTTACGAAAGGCCAGGATCGAGCGAAATTGGCGGGAGATGATCGAGACCGCTGAAACCGCCATGGGAATGGAGTGCGGACGTGGCTGGCTGGACCTGCAGCGGTACGTGGTGATAGCCTGTCATGAGTTGGGGGGATATTTCGAGCCGATTCGGAAGGCGGTGATTTCCGAGTTGCAGGTTCTGCTGGAGACGTATCCGCAGCTTCCCGAACTGACCATGATGGACGACATGCCTACGGCGAACGCTGAGACGCAGGCGTGGATTGAGAAAGATGTTTTGCGTCTGGCGGGAAATGCTTCGGAAAGCGACGACGGGATGCTTAACGGCAACGGCGAGCCGATGCCATCGCGATGGTTCGAGGTGGCGATGCAGGCGGCCAAGGCGGGCCGGCCCGAGATCACCAAGGCCCTCATCGCCAAGGAGCTGTCGCTCGAAACCAGCGGCAGGGGGCGCTTCCAGAGAAGGGTCCAACTGGCGCAGCTTTTCCAGGCTGCCGGCAACGACGTGGTGGCGCAGACTCTGTTTCAGGAAGCGGTCGCGGAAATGGATGACAAGCGCCTGGAGGAGTGGGAGTCGCGCGAAACCCTTACCCACGCGCTCGGCCTCTTCTACAAATGCCTGCTAAAATCCGGATCTGACGAGCGCGAACAGATTTATGAGCGGATCTGCCGTCTCGACCCGCTGGAAGCTCTGAGATTGGAGCGATAAGGTATGCCGCGTTGGGAGCCGGAAAATGTTGTCGGATTGTCGCTGCTGGATCGGTTGATCGACGACGTTCCCAAGGACGGAGTCGAGCAGCCGATGACCCGCGCGAGATCGGTCAAGATTCTGAAGACTTCGCTGCGGCGGGATTTGGAATGGCTCCTGAACACGCGGCAGACGCCCGAGGCCGTGGATGGCGAATTCCAGGAACTGGAGCGCTCTCTCTACAATTACGGCTTGCCCGATCTCACCTTGCTGAACTGGGAATCCACGCGCGACCGCAACGATCTCGCCCGCATGATCGAACAGGTCGTGGCCACCTTCGAACCCCGGCTGAGGCGGATCCATGTGGAACCCATCGGGGAAATCGGACCTACCAAGAGCACACTACGATTCCAGATCGAAGCACTGCTCGACATGTCTCCCTCACCGGAACGCATCTCTTTCGACACGGTGCTCCAGCTTTCGAGCGGTGAGATCCAGGTAAAGGGAGACCCGAGTGCGGGATGACCTGCGGCTCTACTACGAACGCGAATTAACTTTTCTGCGCCAGATGGGCGCCGAGTTTGCCGCCAAGTATCCCAGAGTGGCTGCCCGGCTGGTGCTGGAACCGGACAAGTGTGAGGACCCGCATGTCGAGCGCCTGATCGAAGCGTTTGCCTTCCTCGCGGGCCGCATTCACCTCAAAATCGACGACGAGTTTCCGGAAATCACGGAGTCGCTGCTGAGCGTGATGTATCCGCATTATTTGCGGCCGATCCCGTCGATGTCGATTGCGCAGTTCCACATCGACCCGGAGGCGGTACGGCCGGATTCGGGGCTGAAACTCGAGCGCGATGCGGTGCTGAATTCGAAGCCGGTTCAGGGCGTCCCGTGCAAATTCAGAACCTGCTACGACCTGTGGTTCTGGCCCGTCGAAGTGGCGGATGCGGAATGGAAGACGCCGGACCGGCTGCAACCCGCCATCAAGTCGAGCGATGCGGTGGCAGCCTTGCGCCTGGAACTGGCGGCGCAGGGAGATTTGAAGTTTTCGCAGATGCCGCTCGATTCGCTGCGCTTCTATCTGAGCGGCGAACAGAACACGGTGCACGCGTTGTACGAACTGCTGTGCAACAACTGCGTGCAGATCCTGGTGCGCGATCCGACTCCGCGGTCCAAAATTCCACCGGTGTATCTGCAGCCCGATGCGCTGCAACCGGTCGGATTCGCCGAGAACGAAGGCACGCTGCCGTATCCGCGGCGTTCTTTCGTCGGTTACCGCCTGCTCCAGGAGTATTTCTGTTTTCCTCAAAAGTTCTTCTTCATTGAGCTGAGCGGGCTGCAGGAGGTGTGCCAGGCGGGATTCGGCAAACGAGCCGAGGTGATCCTGCTGATCTCGCAGTTTGAACGCAATGACCGCCGCCAGATTCTGGAACTGGGCGTTTCGAAGAGCACCTTCCGCCTGGGATGCACGCCCATCATCAATCTCTTCAAGCAGACCGCCGAGCCCATTCTTCTCGACCATACAAGATACGAATACCAGGTGGTTCCGGATGTGACGCGGCGCAAAGCGACGGAGGTTTTCGAGGTCACCGAGGTCCTCAGTTTGAATCCCCAGACGCAGGAAGAACTGCGCTTCGAGCCGCTCTATTCGCTGCGGCACGGCATGGGCCGGCAGAAGGCGCAAATGTTCTGGCGCCCGGCACGCAGGCCCTCCGGCTATCGGAATGACGAGGGGACGGAAGTCTACCTCTCTCTGGTCGACCGCTCAGGGCGTCCCGTAAAGCCGAATGTCGAGACTCTGATGGTGCGGACGATTTGCACCAATCGGGATCTGCCTTCGCGGCTGCCCTTCGGCGATGAGAATGGGGACTTCGAGCTGGAAGGTGGGATGCCGATCAAGCGCATCGTCTCGCTGTTGAAGCCCACCGATACGCTGCGTCCCCCGATGGCGAAGGATTCGCTGTGGCGATTGATCTCGCAACTTTCGCTGAATTATCTGTCGTTGGTGAGCGAGGGGCGCGAGGCACTGCAGGAGATTCTGCGGCTCTACAATTTCACAGGATCGACGTACTCCGACAAAGAGATTGAGGGCATCATCGCGCTCAACAGCAAGCGGCATTTTGCACGGGTAGTGTCCGACGATGGAATGGCTTTTGCCCGCGGTACGCAGGTAGAAATGGAGCTGGACGAAGAACAGTTTGTGGGGGGCGGTGTCTACCTGTTCGCGTCGGTGTTGGAGCACTTCCTGGGGCTCTATGTTTCGATGAACAGCTTCAGCCAATTGCAGGTGCGAACGCGCCAGCGGCAGGAAACCATGAGGCAATGGCCGCCGCGTTCGGGACGGAAGATATTGCTGTGACCCCGAAAGAGAAGTCGAGCGACGAGAATCCTCGCGAGCCGGTGGATCGGGAACGGTGGCCGATAATCGACTATCTGGATGCCGAGCCGTACTGCTTCGACTTCTTCCAGGCGGTACGTCTGTTGACCCGCATGGCCTCGAGTCGCGACGTGGTGGGGCGCTTCAGCAATCCGAACTCGGAGGTACTGCGCTTCGGCGCGCACTCTTCGGTCGCTTTTCCGGCGAGCCACATTCAGGAGTTGGAGCGGCCACCAGGAAAGCCCGCACAGATGCGGGTGAATTTTATGGGGCTCACCGGACCTTCGGGAGTCCTGCCGTTGGTCTACAGCGAGATGGTGCTGGGACGGTTGCGGGTCCGCGATCGCACGATGCGGGATTTCTACGACCTGTTCAATCACCGCATGATCTCGCTGTTCTATCAGGCGTGGGAGAAGTACCGGTTCACGGTCCCTTACGAGCGCGGTGAGTACGATCAGTTTTCGCACCATGTGCTGGGGCTTTTAGGCCTGGGCACTCCGGGATTGCGAGACCGGCAGGACGTTCTCGACGATTCGCTCTTGTTCTACAGCGGGCTGCTCTCCTTGCACCCGCGCTCGGCTACCGCGCTGCGCCAGGTGCTGTCGGACTATTTCGACGTGGATGTGGAAGTGGAGCAGTTTGTGGGCGCCTGGTACCCGGTGGAAGAGGATTCGCAATGTTCCTTGAGCGAGTCCATGGACTATTCGGAGAGGCTGGGATACGGAGCGGTGGTGGGCGATGAGATTTGGGATCAGCAGTCGCGGATCCGGATCCAACTCGGCCCCTTGGGCTTGGATCGGTACATGGAGTTTCTTCCCGGCGGCGATGCCTACCGGCACATTCGGGCACTGGCGCGATTCTACGCCGGGAAGGAGTACGATGTGGAGATTCAGCTCATTTTGAAACGGAGGGAGGTACCGGTTTGCGAGTTGAAGGACGAACCGGGGCCGCAGTTGGGGTGGACCTCCTGGGTGAAAAGTGCGCCGTTCTCGCGTGATCCGGGCGACGCGATTTTAGAGCTGTAAGCAGTGTTCCAGATTTAGGGAGGATTTCATATGGCAGTGGATTTATTCAAACCATTAGTCAAGCGACTGAATACGACCACACGTAAAGCGATGGAGGATGCCGCCGGTCTTTGTAACGCGCGCACCAACTACGACATCGATGTCGAACACTTCCTGTTCAAGATCATCGAGTCGACGGAGTCGGATTTCAGCCGCATCATGAAGCAGTTTGGCGTCGATCGAGCGCGCCTGGCAGGTGAATTGACGCGCGCTTTGGACGGAAAGAAGCGCGGCAACTCCGGGGCTATGAATTACACGCCGGCGCTCATCCGCATGTTCAGCGAGGCGTGGTCGTTCGGCTCTTTGGAATATAACTCCGCGCAAATCCGCTCGGGATTTATCGCGCTCGCGCTAGTGTCCGATGTGGAACTTTCGCGGATGGTCCGGGATATCAGTCGGGAACTTCCCAAGATCGAGCTGGAGGCTCTTCGCAAACTACTGCCGGCAATCATGTCGGACTCCCAGGAGACTGTGCTGGAGGCCTCTACTGCGGCGGGTGCTTCTGCCCCTGGCGCCGGGCCTAAGATGGGAGGAAAGACTCCGAACCTCGACCAGTACACGGTGAATCTCACCGAGAATGCGAAGAAGGGCAAGATCGATGCGGTACTGGGACGTGATTTCGAGATCCGGCAGATCATCGACATCCTGACGCGCCGCCGCCAGAATAATCCCATCCTGACGGGTGAAGCGGGCGTCGGAAAGACCGCGGTGGTGGAAGGTTTTGCCATGCGGATTGTGCAGGGTGACGTCCCGGATGTGCTGAAGCATGTCACCCTCCGGACACTCGATCTTGCTCTTCTGCAGGCCGGTGCAGGCATCAAGGGCGAATTCGAAAATCGACTGAAAGGGTTGGTCGACGAGGTCAAGGCGTCGGTCACGCCCATCATTCTCTTCATTGACGAAGCGCACACCATGATCGGTGCGGGAGGCGCGGCGGGGCAGAACGACGCGGCTAATATCCTGAAACCCGCTCTGGCGCGCGGTGAATTGCGCACCATCGCGGCCACCACGTGGTCGGAATACAAGAAGTACTTCGAAAAGGACCCGGCCCTGGCGCGGCGCTTCCAGGTGGTCAAAGTGGAAGAGCCCACCGAAGCCAATTGCCAGTTGATGATGCGCGGCGTGGCGCCGATGCTGGAGAAGCACCACAACGTGCGGATTTTGGACGAAGGGTTGGCTGCGGCAGTGAAGCTCTCGCACCGGTATCTGGCCGACCGGCAGCTTCCGGACAAAGCGGTGAGCGTGCTGGATACGGCGTGTGCGCGACTGGCGCTGGGACAAAATGCCACACCGCCGGCGATTGAGGATGCCCATCGCGAAATCGACGATTGCGCGGTACAGTTGCGCATTCTGGAGCGGGAAGCGGCACTCGGCGCCGAACACTCCGATCGGATTACTTCGGTGGGCGCACAGAGAAAGGCGGCCGAGGAGCGCCTGGCGGGGCTCCAGGAGCGCTGGGAGAAGGAGCGCGATTTAGTCAATCGGATCCGCGAAATTCGAACCAAGATTGAGGAGACAGTGGCTCCTCCCGCTGCCGGTGCGCCGGCAGCTCAGACCGCGCCTGTTTCGCAAGCGGCGGCCGCGGCGCCGACGGCTTCAGCGGCTCCCGTGCCCGCGCCAGCTCCTGTGGCCCCGGCGGCGCCCCCTGTTCCGGTAGACGTCAACGAGTTGCGCAGTCAACTGACCCAGTTGAATACCGAGCTGGAACAACTGCAGGGTGAGACTCCGCTGATGCGGATTTGCGTAGACGCGAACATCGTGGGCGACGTGGTTTCGGGGTGGACGGGCATTCCCATCGGCAAAATGCTGAAGGATGAGGTCGAGACCGTACTGCACCTCGAGACTCATCTCAAGAAGCGCGTGATTGGCCAGGACCACGCATTGGGAATGATCAGCGAACGAATCCGTACCTCAAAGGCGAGCCTGGAGGATCCCAGTAAGCCGATTGGCACCTTCCTCCTGGTGGGGCCGAGCGGTGTCGGAAAGACCGAGACCGCGCTCACCCTGGCCGACATGATGTACGGTGGCGAGCGGAACATGATCACCATCAACATGTCGGAATTCCAGGAGGCCCACACGGTTTCGACCTTGAAGGGCTCGCCTCCGGGATATGTGGGGTATGGCGAAGGCGGTGTCCTGACGGAGGCGGTGCGGCGCCGTCCTTACTCGGTGGTGTTGCTGGACGAGGTGGAGAAGGCCCATCCCGACGTGTTGGAGCTGTTCTTCCAGGTCTTCGACAAAGGCATGATGGAAGACGGCGAGGGCAGGGTAATCGATTTCAAGAATACGATCATCATCCTGACCTCGAACGCTGGTACCGATACGTTGATGAAACTGATGGCGGATCCGGAATCCGCTCCGGGACCTGAAGGACTGGTGAAGGCCCTGAAGCCGGAATTGAACAAGATCTTCAAGCCGGCATTCCTGGGCCGCCTGGTGATCATCCCCTACTTCCCGGTGCGGGACGAAGCGCTGAAAATGATCGTCCGGCTGAAGCTGGCCAAGATCCAACGCAGGCTGCACGAAACCCACAAGATCGCGCTGACGCACGACGATCAGCTTGTGGAAGAGGTTGCCAAGCGCTGCACCGAGCTGGAAAGCGGGGCACGCAATGTGGACAACATCCTGACCAATACCCTGCTTCCCGAGGTTTCGCGGCAGATTCTGGCCAAGCTGGCGGAGGGTCTAAAACTCGCTCCGATCCACGTTTCAGTCGGAAGTGACGGCGAATTCGTATATCAATAGGGAAGTAAGACGCGAAGTCAGGCGCCGGAGCGAATTGAGGGGCGTGTTCAGGCAGGAAAACGGGCACGCCCCCGGCGCCAGGTGGCTGGAAAGCAAACGGGTGAGGGAATATGTGGGAGCAGACTGATCGACCGTACCAATTGACCACTCCTCTCGGCAAGGACGTCCTGCTGGTGAGAAAGTTTACCGGGCGGGAATCCGTATCGGAGTTGTTTCACTTTGAGTTCGATGTGGTTTCCGAGGTGCAAACCGATGTTTCGTTCGACGCGCTGATGGGCCAGAAAGTAACCCTGTCCATCAATCGCGAAACAGGCAAACGATACATCAACGGGATTGTGAGGCGTGTCAAACAAGGCGGGCGCGACCTGGTATTTAAGACCTACCGCCTGGAAGTGGTACCGTCATTCTGGCTGCTGACCAAAAATCGCACCAGCAAGCTGTTCCAGCAGATGACCATCCCGGACATCCTCAAGAAGGTATTGACGGGGTTGGATGTTTCCTACGAATTGCAAGGCGACTGGAAGATCCGGGAGTACGTGTGCCAGTACCAGGAGAGCGACTTTCATTTCGCATGCCGCCTGATGGAGGAGTGCGGAATCTTCTACTTCTTCAAACACTCCGCGGGCGGGCACCAGATGGTGCTGGCGAACACGCCGGGATCGCATCCGGACGTTCCCTTCGACTCGACCGCCATCTACGAAGAGCTGACCAATCTGTTCGAGTTGGATGAGGACCGGATTTTCGTCTGGTCGAAGGGTCAGGAGGTGCGCTCGCCAAAGGCCACCGTGTGGGACGAGCATTTTCAGTTGCCCTATAAACACCTGAACGCCGACAAATCGATCATGGACACGGTGCAGGTGGGCAAGACTTCCCACAAGCTCAAGGCGGGCAGCACCGATGCCATGGAGCTTTACGAGTTTCCAGGAGAATACTCGCGCCACTTCGACGGCATCAACAAGTCGGGCGGCGATCAGTCGGACCATCTGCAGTGGCCCTTTACCGAGAATTCGCGGATCGTGGATATCCGTATGCAACAGGAGGCAGTGGGAGGCCTGTCGTGCGAGGGGCAGAGCGTGAATTCGGCGTTCACCGCGGGACACACCTTTCAGCTTTCCAAGCACTTTTCGGATGACAGCAAGTACGTGCTCACGTCCGTAGAACATGACGGCAGGCAGCCGCTGCGCGCGGGGGAGGCAGCGTACGAATACACCAACACCTTCGCCTGTATCCCGTTCGCGCTGCCGTACCGGCCACAGCGCGTGACTCCGATTCCGTCCATCCGGGGCGTGCAGTTGGCGACGGTAGTGGGGCCTCCGGGCGAGGAGATCTTTCCGGATAAGTACAGCCGCGTCAAGGTGCAGTTCCATTGGGACCGCGAAGGCAAGAACGATCTCGACAGCTCCTGCTGGATTCGTGTGGCCACCAGTTGGGCCGGCAAGCAGTGGGGCACCATTCACATTCCGCGCATTGGCCAGGAAGTGGTGGTGGCGTTCGAGGAGGGCGATGTTGACCATCCGATCATCGTGGGAAGCGTGTACAATGCCGACATGATGCCGCCCTACTCTCTGCCCGAAAATAAGACGCAGAGCGGCATGAAGAGCCGCAGCTCCAAACAGGGGACTCCCGACAATTACAACGAGATCCGCATCGAGGATAAAAAGGGGAGCGAGGAGATTCTGGTTCACGCCGAAAAAGATTTGACGGTGGAGGTGGAGCACAATCGGACCACCACCGTGGGCTTCGGCAAGCCTCCGATGACCCCTGGCGACGATTCGCTCCATGTCATGAACAACCTGACGGAGAAGATCGAGAATGCGCAGAGCACCGAGGCGGTAACGAAGATCACCATTAAATGCGGGCAGAGCACGATTGTCATGGATCCGACCAGCATCACCATATCTTCGGTGATGATCAAGATCGATGCACAGGCTACACTAGATGAACACGCGATGATGACAACCATCAAGTCCGACGCGATTACCACCATCAAGGGCGCGATGGTCATGATCAACTAGTATGGATAGCGCAGTGCAAGCAAATTCCCCGACGGAGTCCGTCGCCACAGTCGCCGAACTGGGCGAAGAGGCCATGGCTCTGATGAAGCCGGAGATGCATCCATTGGACTTCGTCGCAAAGCTGATGGAAAAACAGCTCTACCCGGACGCGGTGCGATTTGTGGCGCATGCGTTACCAAAGCGTGAGGCGGTTTGGTGGGCGTGGATGTCGGCGCGGCGGGCTGCGGGCGAGAGTCCACCGCCCAAGATCAAACGATCGTTGGAAGCGACGGAGAAGTGGATCGCGCAACCCACGGATGAGAATCGGCGAGCTGCCAAAGATGCTGCCGATGCCGCTCCGGTCGGGACGGGGGCTGGATGCGCCGGATTGGCTGCATTCTTTGCGGGGGACAGCCTGGCGCCTCCTGACTGTCCGCCCGTGGCGCCCGGACCTTATCTCACGGCAAAGGCGGTATCCGGGGCTGTGGTGTTCGCGGCCATGAGCGGGGATCCACGGCAAGCCCCGGAGAAGTTCAAAAGCTTTGTAGCGCAAGGCGTGGACGTGACCAAGCGCATTAAATTGTGGGAAGGAAAGCAGGGCTGATATGGGAATGCCTGCGGCGAGAATTGGGGATATGCACACCTGTCCGATGGTGACGGGCGTAGTGCCACACGTCGGTGGGCCGATCTTACCTCCTTGCGCCGTGACGGTCTTGATCGGCAACATACCGGCTGCCCGGATTGGCGACATGGCGACCTGCGTGGGCCCTCCGGACGTGATTGCGCTGGCGTCGTTCACCGTGATCACCGCGGGCAGCCCCCAGGCACGCATCGGGGATATGACCGTCCACGGCGGCGTGATCGTGATGGGCCTGCCTACCGTACTGGTGGGCTGAGGACTGCATGAAGCGGCGTCAATTCGTCAGCGGAGTGGCCGCCGCGGGGCTGGCCAATGCGATGGCAGCGGAACCCGCAAATCCCGCGATATTCGAACTACATTACTTCTACATGCAGAGCGGCTCGCAGGTGGATCGCACGACGCAGTATCTCAGCAACGTGCTCCTGCCGGCGGCGCAGCGTTTGGGAATGGGCCCGATGGGCTTTTTCAGCCCCGTGGTCGGTGAGCGGAGCCCGTACATTCTGTGCCTCGAGACCTATTCTTCCCTGGCGCAGATGGAGACGCTGCCGAAGAAGTTCGCAGACGACAAGGAGTTTCTCAAGGGCTGGGACGCGTATAACAACATCCAGGACCCGCCTTACGTCCGCATGGAGAGCACGCTGCTGCGGGCTTTTGAGAGCATGCCTTCGATCGAAACGCGATCGGCCGACGCCCGGAGGGCGGCCCGCATTTTCGAGATGCGCACCTACGAGTCGGTGAATGAAAAGGCTTCGATGCGCAAGGTTCAGATGTTCGGCAATGGCGAGATCGGAATTTTCCGTCGCCTGGGGATGACTCCGGTGTTCTTCGCGCAGACCGTCGTGGGTCGCAATCTGCCGAGTCTGACCTACATGCTGGCCTTCGACGATCTCGCCGCGCGCGAGCGTCTGTGGCGCGAGTTCGGAGCGGACCCGGAGTGGCAGAAACTGCGCGCCCAACCGGGACTCAGCGACGCCGAGATCGTCAGCAACATTACGAACACGATCCTGCGCCCGCTGCCTTTCTCGCAGGTGCGATAGCAACGGTTACGGCTTGTCCGTTTCGACGCGGATATCGGCAACTGCGCCGAATTCCCTGGCGCTGGTGCGATCGTCTTGCACCAAAGTCGGACCGGGAATGTTGGGCTGGAGCCGAAACAGCCGGTTGGAATAGACAATGCCCGACGCTCTGGGCTGAAACGGGCGCTTCCAGTGCTGCTCCGACGCGATCCAATAGCTGTTCGCCTGGTTGCCGAATCTGTCGACCTGCAGCGTGTATTGCAACCGGAACTCGGTGCCTTTGCGCAGCAAACGATGCAAAGGCGCGCGTATCGGATCCTCGCCGTAATGCAGTTCCTGGGTCGTGTCGCCTTCACAACCGCTGTCCACGACTTTCCCTTCAAGGTACGTCGGGAAGTAAGTCGCTGGGTCGAGGCGTAGTGTGGCTTGAATGGAGGCGGTGCAGCGGACTTCGTGTTGCGGATCGCGGTCCCGGGATTTGTCGGGTTGAATCTGGAGCGTGATTGACGAGCGGGAGCGCGGTCCCAGTTTCACGGTCGCGCTCTGGAGAAGCGCGTCCATCCGGAAGGGCGGGTCGGTGGGTTCCTGCCCGGCGCAGCGCGTGTCGGCATCTTCGTTCAATTTGTAGGGCGCGACACCGTCGCCCCAGGAGAGCACAGCATTGCAACGGCGGCCATCTTTGCGGATCACGGACTCGACGGTCACCGACGGCAGTGGTTGGACCGTCCGCCCGGCACGATCCACAACGGCGCGCTCTTCGGTGGTGGTCCAGTTCCAGTGGTCCTGGCGCTCCCGATTCTGCGCGAAGGCTTCGCGGGCTTTGGCGAGCAGTTCCGTGGCGGTCAGGCGCTGTCCCGCCACGGGCTGAACGAAGAGGAGGAGGCATACCGTTGCGAAGAGGCTGGTGGTCATGCGCGCGACTCTCCCTAAACAGGATACGCCAGCGTACGTGAGGAGAGACGCAAAACATTGGTTGCGCTTCGGGTGTGGCGCAAAGACTCAGGCGCGACTCCCCGAGTCTGATTATTTACGCGCTCGTGGAACAGACTCGGGAACCGGAGGACACCGCGAAAAGCATCGACAGGAGTGTCGACGCGGCAAACATGAGTGTTTGCGCCACTTACAGCGTCTTTAAAAACGTAATCAGCTGTTGCTGTTGCGATTTAGTTAAGGCGTGAAACTTCGCGGTCACCTGCCGCGCTTCGCCGCGATGCCGATTGATGGCTTCCTCCAGAGTTAAAGAAGCCAGATCGTGCATGAAGCGCGATTTCGTGCGCAGTCCCCACAACGCCACGGTCCGCAACTTGTTGGCGGTGTCCTGCGGACCTGCCTGTACGATGCCGTCGCCGGTCCCAATGTCATGCAACAGGAAATCGCCGAAAGGATGAATCACCATGTTGCCCAGCGCGTCCGGCACCTTGTACTGGCCGCCGTTGATCGAAGTCCCCGCGGGCGCGGTGGTCATCGACTCCACGTGACAGATATTGCAGCCCACGCCCTCAAACATCTTCTGCCCAGCCATCGCGTCGCTGGTCGCGGCCAGGGTAGTATCGCGCGGGGGTGCTTTAGTGCCGCGAATGAACTGCGCAAAGTGATCGATGTTGGCCATTCCAAGTTGGTCCGGCACGTCTTCGGGATCGGTGCTCGTCTTGCAAACGGTCGTGGTATCGGTAGGCTTCAGGCGGCTGGTCACGCCCATTTCGTTCTGATAAGCGTCCGCCGCGAACGACAGGATGCTGCCGTGCTGGTCCTTCCAGCCGAACCGCCCCACGCGCGTCATGCCCGGCGCCTCGAGAATGGGCACCTGAATCGCCTCGCCCTGAATGAACCCGCCGCTCTGTTGCGGCTGATTCTGGGCGATGGCCAGGAGCGTGCTGTCATCCACCGCTTCCACGAAGCCGTCACCGAGGGTGTTGAGGACAGCCCGCAGCGCGCGAATATCCTCCGCCTCGGGGACGTGCTCCTGCGCCTGAGCGCAGGTGGCGCGGTCGTTCACCAGCGAGCGGCCCGCCACGGTGTTGGCGCCATCGTTGATGGTGATCGTCGGATTGACGAAGTTGCCGTTGTCGTCACGGTGGCCGATGCGGATCTCGGTGATCTGGCTGGGTCCGCCGGTCACCGGGTTCTGATGGCAGGCAGCACACGCGGTGGCATTGAACAACGGGCCCAGTCCGTTGGTCGCCGGATCTTCGACGGTTTCAAAGATCTTCTGATCGAGCGCGAAGGTGTCGCCGCTGGGCTCGGCGATTCCGTTGCTCGAGCTTTGCGAACCCGGATTCTGGGAGACTGCCGGCGTATCGAAGCCCGTGGGCGCCTCGGTGGCTGCCTGCTGCGCCAGAGTGGCAAGCACCAGAAACGCCGCACCTGTGGGAATGGCAAGGAGGGACCTTTTGTTTGGCATCATCCTCCAAGACTCTGGGATGAGCGCGGTTATTCCTGTTAGAACTGTTAATGACGGTTGCGCACGCCGGAATTGGTGGACCCGCGAAAAGTTTCGACACGAGTGTCGAGACGGCAAATTGGAGTGTTTGCGCCACTTCTGCGCGCGAAGATCTTAGCGTGCTTCATAGACCAGATACTGGGGGTTCTCGAACAGTGGAGTGCGGGGCAGGCGATGGGGAGGCTTTAGAACGATGTAGCGTACGCCCAGTCCAGCGTACTTCAGAAGATCGTCGGGACGGAAGCCGTTCGCCATGGTCAACTGCCACCGGAACCACCACTGTTCGCCGAAATCTCGCAGGTAATTTACCTGTCCTCCACCTTTCCAGTCGACGTATACGGCCCGCAAGGCTTCCGATCGGAAGATGCCGGGAGACAATCCGTGTCCGGCATCGGGAAAAAGGAAGACCGCGTCTGGAGAAGTGGAATTCCGTGCCCACTCAGAGAGCTGCGCCAGTTCAGGAGTGTGCAAACGCGGATAATTGACCACTCCCCCCACCGATGGAATCGCAAAGAAAGCAGCGATCGCCACGGCGAGGGCCAATCGCCCATCCATCCGCGCCGCCAGCGTCATCAGCGCTCCCAGGACCAACGCCAATACAGCCGTACGCCACGCAATCGACGCGGTGAACAAAATATGAAGCGGGGGCAGGAATCCCGCAGTGAACCAGACGAAACCTTCGACTATCCGCCGCTGTTTGAGAGCGTAAGTCGCCGCTACTGCCGCGAGGAACTGCATGCAGAGCACGACAAACAGCAAGGCGCGCATCGGTTGTACTTGCGGGACGAGCGACCATCGGAAATGCTCGAGGAGCATCCAGGAAATCGGCATGCTCGCCAGTCCCACTGCCGGGAGCCCAAGAAGTAATATTTGTAAATCCTGGGGCAAGTCCCGTCGCACGCGCAGAAACGCAGCCAGCAGAATCGCGGACACGATCAGGTAATGGGGGATCAGTCCAGGCGGCCACGACGAGATCCATACGTATGCCGTGCGCATGTGCTGGAGTTGCTCCTGCAATGGGCTGAGCCGGCTGAAGAAAGTCTGCGCTTCCGCAGAGCCCGCACCGCCGGCCTGGGCTGCGACGGCTTCGGCGAGAACCACCGCGGCGCACGCCAGTGGCGCCAGGGCGGCGAGCTTCTTCCTCCAAATGAGCAGCAGCAGAAACACCGCCCAGAACGGAATCGTGGTGGGCGCGTGATACAGGAAGGCCGCCGCACCGGCTACTCCTGCCGCGAGGTATCGGCGATGAGCCGCGAGCCCTACGCCGCAGACCAACAGCGGAACCGCAAATGCCCGCGGGGTCGGTTCGTACTCGAAGGTCAGCACCTCGGGCCCCGGAATCGCCGCGCCAAGCGAAACGACTGCCGCCACCAGGAGCGATTGCCAAGTCCCCAGTCCTATCGACGTTGCCATCAGATACAAACCCCAGATACCGAGGGCGCGCGTTGCCACCTGCCCGGCGGCGAGCACCTCACGGAATCCCAGGCTGGTCACGGCGCGTAGCAGGCGCGCTGTCTCATCGTAGAGGGTGAACGTCACATGCGGCTGGGCTACGAGGATGTCGTTGCGGAGCACCAAGGGATCGCGCAGGTGCTCGAGGATAGGAATGTAAATTTGCGAGTCCTGCTGCAGGTAGGTGTGGCCGGGAAACTGAACGAACGTCAGCAACGCGAGCGCCGTCACCGCGGCGGCGGACGCCCACGAGTTCATTTCGTGGGAGTCTTGTCCAATTGCTGCTTCACCCAGACCCGATTGGGATTGAGCGCCAGCGACTTCTGAAATGCCTGGCGCGCCTCGGTATCCTGCTTCGACTGGCGCAGGCTCACTCCCAGCCAGAGATAGGCCTCGGCGTTTTTAGGATCGAGCTGGATGGCCTTTTGGAAGTCGGGGATCGCGCCGGCGGGGCCGCCGCCCAATTGCGCGGGAAGGTAGTAGTTGCCCACACCTCGTGCCACGTACACGGCCGATGAATTGGGCGCCTTTTCGACCGCTTTGTTTACCGCGTCCTTCGCCTTGGGTCCGTAACTCAGGCCGCTCATGATGTCGGTAATCGCCTGTCCATACAGAGTCGCCAGCACGCGATAGTATTCCGCGACGTCAGGTTTGAGCTGAACGGCCTTTTCCGCGGCTTTGATGCCTCTTTCGGCCACGGCGCGGGCCGGCTTTTTTTCGTGCTGCTCAATTTCCACTTCCGCCAGATAGGAAGATGCCAGTGCCACACGATACTGTGCCTCGGCGTCGTTGGGAGCCTTGGCGGCGGCGTCGGCGGCATCGTTGATCATTCTGTCGAGCGCGCCGCGATCTTGCATATCGCGCGCGTTTTCGAGCGGCGAGGAAGCGGCGGCCACACATACCGCGAGAAGCGGGAGCCAGTGAAAGGTGCGTCGCATTTGTACCCTCTTCTCTATTAGAGCAAAGCCCGGTGCTGCCTACAGCTCCGCGACTCGCCTCTGCACGAGCAGAAAATACAATCCCAGCGCGACTAATAGCATGCCGTTTACAGCGAATACGGTAGGAGCCGTAAAGAGAGGGACGAGTTGCCCGGCCACTTCGTTTCCTACCGGCATGCCGCCGCGGAAGGTCAGGTTGTAGACGCTCATCACCCGGCCGCGCATCTGGTTGGTGACCACAAGCTGCACGAGCGACGAGACCATGGCGAATACCGCCATCATGGAAGCACCGGAAAAGAACATCATGGCGCAGCTCAAGATGAAAGATCGGGAAAACGCAAAGCCCGAAATCCCGACTCCCAGGCACATCAGCATGGCGAGGGCGATGCGGCCTTTGTGTTTCACATTGCCCAAACCGGCCACTGCCAGGGCGCCTACCACCGAGCCCATCCCCGACATCGAAAGGAGGGTCGCATAGGTCTCGGAACCGCGGTGCAGCACTTTGTCGGCGAAGACGGGGAGGAAGGTCCGCATCGGCACGCCGAGCGCAGTCATGCAGAAGCCCAGGACGATGAGCGCCTGCATGGCGCCCTGCTGGCGAATGAAGAGGATCCCTTGCTTCATACTTCCCAGAATGCTTTCCCCGGTCTTCTCAGGCAGAAAACGGATGGTCAGCATCAGGAGCGAGATGATCGGGAACAGGAACGAGAGAGTGTTGAGGCCGAAGCACCACGTATCGCCGAGGGTGTGCAGTGCCCATCCGCCCAATGCCGGCCCGACCATGACCGCGGCGTTGAACTGAATGGAGTTCAGCGCGATGGCGTTGGGCATGTCTTCTTTAGGTACCAGAGTCGGGATCAAAGCGGAATAGGCCGGGCCGCCGAACGCCTGTCCGAAGCCGGCGATGAAGGAGCAACACAGAAAATGCCAAACCTTCACCACATGCATTCCTACCAGCACCGTGATCACGAGCGCGCACGACATCTGGACGCACTGCGAGAAGATCAGCATGTGGCGGCGCTCGAAGCGGTCGGCGAGAACGCCGCCTATGAGCGAAAACAGAAGGATTGGAGTCGCCTGCAGGATTGGATCGAGTGCCAGCAACTGTGAGCTGCCGCTCATTTTCCAAATCAGCCACGCCTGTGCGGTGAGCTGCATCCACGTACCAATGGCGGAAGCACAAGCGCCCATCCACATCAGACGGAAGTCGCGATAATGAAAAGCTTTGAAGACCCGGCGAAGCACGGCAGCGGTTTTTACGATATCGTCAAACAGGAATTGTAGCAGGTTGGAATAGCAGGAGTCGGGTACAGCACTGTAGTATACTGGCCGCTTCCACCGGACCTGCAGTTCCGAAATCGAAAGGAGTGGCCATGCTGCCAGACTATCTAGCGAAAGCCGTGCCGAATCCCGCGGGGAAGCGCGGTCCGTGGTATGCCAATACTGCGCCAAGCTATGCCGGTATCTTTCTCTGGGTCGCGTTCTATCGGGACATGGCGGGAAACACGCTGCAACACGGCAGCCTGAGTCTCTGCCTGATTGCGCTGTTGATCGCGGGAGTACTCTGTTATGCGCTCTATTACCGCGTACCTGCGATGCTGGGAATGCAGACCGGGTACCCGTTGTACGTAGTAGGCAGTTCGACCTTCGGCACGGCAGGTGGCTATGTGATGCCGGGTCTGCTGATGGGCCTGCTGCAGATCGGGTGGTTCGCAGTAGCGACCTTCGTTGCGACCGACTTCATTTTGAAGGGTACTGGTTCCGCCTCGGCGCCCGGAAGCATGCCGTTCATCATCGTTGGCTTGGTTTGGGGGCTGGTCTTGTCCTGGGTGGGCGCCAAGGGCATTCAGTACGTCGCGAAGATTGCTACGTTTCTCAATTTCATTCCGTTGCTCATGCTGTTGATCGTGGTGGTGAAGATTGGGGGCGGGGCCGGAAACTACCAGGTACCCGCGGGACAGGAGAATTCGTACGGCGCTTTCACGGCGGTGATCGCGATCGTGATCGGCTTCTTCGCCACTGCCGGCGCGGCGGGAGCGGACTTCGGCACCAACGCACGTAACGAGTCGGATGTGAAGTGGGGCGGGCTGGTGGGCATTACCCTGGCAGCGTTGATCGCCGCGGGGCTGCCCTTGATCTCCGTGGCGGGCGCACATGGGTCGAATCCGGCACTGGGTTGGAATTTCGATGCCGTGATCCAGACCATCGGAGGGCCGATCGGTTCGGCGATGTTCCTGCTGTTCGCGATCGCCTCGGTGCCGCCCACCTGCTTCTGTGCCTTCATCGCCGGAAACAGTTTCAATACGATGATTCCGAGCGTTCCCCGGGTGGCTTCCACTATGGCGGGAGCGGCGGTGGGAATCCTCCTTGCGGTGACCGGAGTGGCGGCCAACCTGATCTCGTTTTTCACGATTGTCGGCGCGTCGTTCGGGCCGATCTGCGGGGCCATGGCGGCCGACTACATGCTCTCCGGCAAGCGCTGGTCGGGACCGCGCGAAGGGATCAATTTTGCCGGATATGGGGCATGGGCGGTCGGATTCGTAGTGGGAATTCTGCCTTTCCTGCCGCTGCCTGATGGTATCAAGCCCTACGTCGAACCGGCCGTCCTCTATAGCTTCGTTGTCGGATTCGTTGTGTATGTGGTGTTGGCCAAGGCGGGACTGCAGCCGAAGACTGTCGCCATGCCGAAATCGTCAGGGGCATAGTATTGCCAGGCGGCATGGGAAGGTGAACGCTCCCTCACGGTCGCGGCTCGTAAGTTCGCGCGATACGTGCGCTTGCGAGCAGCGCGCGTAAGCAAGCGATCTTTGAGTGCTTTTAACGGCGTGGCGGCAACGCTCCCTCACGGTCGCGGCTCGTAAGTTCGCGCGGTACGTGCGCTTGCGAGCAGCGCGCGTAAGCAAGCGATCTTTGAGTGCTTTTAACGGCGTGGCGGCAACGCTCCCTCACGGTCGCGGCTCGTAAGTTCGCGCGATACGTGCGCTTGCGAGCCGCGCGCGTTAGCAAGCGATCTTTGAGTGCTGTTAACGGCGTGGCGGCAACGCTCCCTCACGGTCGCGGCTCGTAAGTTCGCGCGATACATGCTCTTGCGAGCCGCGCGCGTCAGCAAGCGGTATCTCTGATCGCACACGCAGAAACTCTCATCCATCAGTGAGCTGAACTTCGTTTATTCCGGTATCGGCACGGCTGCCGCTTCGAACACGCAAAAGTGCGGGATAATCCCTTTTGGAGTACAACGCAAAAATGTCTTGCCGCGATCACTCACTCCGGAACGTGCGAGCTTTCTACCTTCTGTTCGCAGTCAGTCTCTCTCTGACTCCCCAATTGCTCGCGCAAAGCACCATCACCACTCTGGCAGGGACTGAATACATCTTCACTGGCGACGGGAAATCCGCTCTCGATGCGCCTTTGGGCCTGATGTCGAAGATCACATTGGACCAAAAAGGCAATCCGGTCTTTTCCGACCCCGGGAATGGGATGGTCTTTCGTTTAAATCCGGATGGCACGGTGACGGTTCTGGCTGGAAACGGGTTGCAGACCTACTCAGGTGATGGAGGGCAGGCGGTGAACGCCGCTCTGCACACACCGCAGGGAGTCGCGTACGACTCGGCCGGCAATCTTTACATCACTGACCTCGATAACAACCGGGTGAGGATGGTCACGCCGAGCGGCATTATTTCGACCGTGGCGGGCAACGGCTTGCAGAAATATGCGGGCGAGTCCATTCCCGCAGTGCAGGCGTCCTTGAGCTTGCCTCTATGTGTCGCAGTCGATCCATCGAATTCCATTTACATTGCCGATCTGACGCAATCCGGCGGAACCCGGATTCGGAAGGTAACACCGGACGGGATCATCGTCACCATCGCCGGCACCGGCCAACCGCCTGCCTCGAACGCCCTTCCGGAAGGGGTGGCCGCAAAGAATGCCGCGATTGGCGATGTAGAGAACATGGTCTTCGACGCCAAGGGCAATTTATATTTCGCGGAGTTCACCGCCAGTAAGATTCGCAAGATCGACACCAATGGCATTCTCACCACAGTGGCAGGAGACGGGCAGGATCGATTTGCGGGCGATGGCGGGCAGGCGGTCAAGGCGTCGTTGGACCAGCCGGGCGGCGTGGCCCTCGATAGCGCCGGCAACATCTACATCTCCGACACGAATAATAACGTCATCCGCAAAGTCAATCCGCAAGGCATTATTTCGACGATCGCCGGGACCGCAGGAGTGAGTGGTTTCTTCGGAGACGGGCGATCCGCTCTGAATGCCCGATTGAACGGCGCCTTTGGATTGGCGGTGGACCCGGGCGGGAATATCTTTATCGCCGATACCAACAATTTCCGCGTGCGGGAGGTGAAGAGTTCAGGAACCATCACCACCGTGGCAGGCAACGGCACGTTTCGATATTTTCCGGACGGCACCGGGGCGGTAAACGCTCCGTTATTCGAGCCTCACGGAATTGCGGTAGACAGCAGCGGAAATTTCTATATCTCGGACACCTCCAACAGCAGCATTCGTAAGATCGACCCGCGCACCGGACAGATCTCCACTATCGCGGGCAATGGCTCGCGCGAGTATGGTGGTGATGGCGGACCAGCGGTAAACGCGCAAGTCGACGATCCGACGAATGTGGCTTTCGATTCGGCAGGCAATATGTATATCGCCGATACCGACAACGAAGTGATTCGGAAAGTCGCTAAAGACGGGACGATCAGCACGGTCGCTGGGCTTCCCGATCCGACGGGCAATTACCTCTACAACGGAGACGGAATTTCGGCGACCAAGGCGTTCCTCGACACTCCCATCGACATCGCCGTCGACAGCGCCGGCAATCTGTACATCTCGGACTACGGTCACCACAGGATCCGGAAAGTCGCGACGAATGGCACGATTTCGACGATCGCGGGCGACGGGACGGCGAGATTTGCCGGTGATGGCGGCCCTGCGAGCAAGGCTAGTCTGCGGTTTCCGAGAGGCCTGGCGTTCGACCAGTCCGGCAATCTCTACGTCGTGGATTACGGTAACTCGCGAGTTCGCCGCATCGCCGCGGCGGATGGCACGATCACCACGGTGGCGGGCGGAGGGACCAGGATCGTGACGAATGTGGCGCTCCCCGCAACTCAGGCCCAATTGACGGCTCCTCTGGGGATTGCGCTCGACCGCGCCGGAAACATGTATATCTCGGAGTCCACGACGAGCCGCGTCTACGAAGTGGCCGCCAGCTCGGGCAACATTTCGATCCTCGCCGGCAACGGCAATTATGGCTTCTCGGGCGACGGCGGGCCTGCTCCGCTGTCTTCCTTCACGACTCCGTATGGGCTGGCGTTCGATTCCGCCGGCGACCTACTGATTGCCGACATTGAGAACAACCGCATCCGCGTGATTCTGGCGGCGGTTCCCTCTCTGACATCGTCTCCCTCCACGCTTTCATTTACGGCGAAGAGCGCGGGGGCCGTTACGGATACGCAGAATATCAGCCTCGGTACGAGTGTGGCTGGGCTGGTGTACACTCTGACCACTCCCACCACGACCGGAGGCAACTGGCTTTCGGCGAATGTCACCACCGGGACGATTCCGGCGACCGTGCAGATCAAGGCCGATCCAACCGGTCTCGATCCGGGCACCTATCAAGGTTCGGTTGTGGTGGCAACGCCCAATTCCCGGCCTTCCAGCACCACGGTGGGAGTGACCTTTACGGTCCAGCCCCCGGATGTACCGCATTTGGGAGTGGGATCGACTTTTCTGATGTTCTCCCTCTTGCAGGGCGGACAACCGAGCACGCAGAGTCTCTCGGTGCTTAATCAGGGTGGCGGGTCTCTGACCTTCGCGGCATCGGTACAGACTGATGTGCCCGGCACGTGGCTCAGCGTCAACCCTGGCACTGGGACAGCGACTCCCACTGCTCCTGGCGCGCTCACGGTGCAGGCCGATCCGACTGGCCTGAACCCCGGCACCTACACCGGTTCCATCATCATCATGGCGGGCAGCGAGACAAAGACGGTTCCAGTCACGCTGGCGGTGGCGGGGATCACGAAGACGATCCTGGTGTCGCAACCCGGTCTGCAATACAATGCGGTGTTTCAGGGCGGTGCCCCGCTGCCGCAGACTTTCGCGGTAATCAACACCGGGCAAGGCGACTTGAATTGGACGGCGCAGGCGAGCACGCTCTCCGGCGGACCCTGGTTGAGTCTCAACCCCTCGACCACGGGCGGTACCAGCACGGGTGGCACCGGCAATCCGCCAACCGTCGGCGTGATGGTGGACGCATCCCAACTTGCGGTGGGCGAATACTACGGACGGATCCAGATCACGTCGCCCGATGCGAGCAATTCGCCGCAAAGTGTAACGGTGGTTCTGGATGTCCTCGATACCGGTGTGGACCCGGGTCCAGACGTCCGGCCTACGGGGTTGGTGTTCACCGGTCCAGCCGGGCAGAGTCCCGGCTCACAGAATATCTTCGTCTCGAACTTGACGAGTAAGTCGACTACTTACGCTTCGGGCAGGGTGACGACGGATGGTGCGAACTGGTTCTCAAACGCACCGACGAACGACACCGTCCAGCCGGGCCAGCCAGCCAAGGTGCTGGTCCAACCCGACTTCACCAATCTCGCTCCGGGTACTTACACGGGAGCTCTCACCTTATTGTTCGACGGCAATGTCGTGCGAACGGTCAACGTGCTTTCAATCGTGACGGGCGGCGGCACTTCTCAATCGGCCACGGAGGAAGCGCATGCCATCACGAGCGGGCACGACGCCGGTAGTTGCACGCCCAAGTCGCTCAACGTGCAATTCTCGACTCCCGATCCGAGTTCCAGCCTGACGGCGACACAACCAGTGCCCGTGAAGATGAATGTGGTAGACAATTGCGGCACCCCGATGCAGTCGGGAAGCATCAAGGTGATTTTCTCCAACAACGATCCGCAACTGGACATGCTTCACACCAGTACCGGCACGTGGGAGAACATGTGGCAGCCCAGAGCTGCGTCGCAAGTGACCATGACAGCAATCGCGCTGCAATCGGGTGCCAACACAGCCGTCATCAGTGGCCAGGGGTTCATGACGGTCAACGTGAAGGCCACAGGTAAGACGATTCTGGTGGATCCGGCGATCTTGAACGGCGCGAGCCTGCAAGCGAACCCGGTCATCGCTCCCGGCGCCCTGATCACGATCAAAGGCCAGGGATTGGCGGGGGCTACTGTGGCGAGCCCGGGAACGCCCTACGACACTCAGTTATCAGACACGCAGGTCCTGCTCGACAGCACACCGATGGCACTGAGCTACGCCAGCGACGGCCAGATCAACGCTCAGGTACCCTACACCATTTCGGTAGACAGCGCCCATCAGATCAGCGTGCAGCGCACCAACGCCACGCTGTCGATTCCCATCAATGTGACCGTGACGCAGGCGCAGCCCGCGATCTTCACGCTGAGTCAGGATGGCAGCGGTCAAGGATATATTTATCTCACGAGGTCCGGTCAGCCTGATGTTTATGCCGACCCGTCTAATCCGGCGACGGCAGGCGATACGGTTTACCTGCTGTGTACGGGATTGGGTGCGGTTTCCCCGTCGGTGCCGGTCGGTGCCGGTCCACCAGACTCGCCGGTGGTCACTGCGGTGAACAACGTATCGATCACGATCGGCGGCCAGCCCGCTCAGCTTTTGGGCGCCACACTGTTCACCGCGGGAGTGTACAAGGTGTCGATCGGTGTTCCGACGGGGATCACTCCTGGCAATCAGGTCCCGGTGGTGTTAACGGTGGGGAATCAGGCAAGCCCGGGCACAGCGACGATGGCGATTCATTAGCAGGGCGGCAGATCGGCAACACTCCCTTACGGTCGTGGCTCGTTGCGAGCCGCGCGCGCGATGTCGCAATCGCTCCGAAAGAATCACTCCGCACCGTCGCAGCTCGTTGCGAGCCGCGCGCGTAAGCAAGCGATGTCGCAATCGCTCCGAAAGAATCACTCCCTTACGGTCGTGGCTCGTTGCGAGCCGCGCGCGTAAGCAAGCGATGTCGCGATCGCTTCGAAAGAATCACTCCCGCACGGTCGCAGCTCGTTGCGATCCGCGCGCGTAAGCAAGCGACGTCCCGATTCGCTCCGAGAGAATCACGCCCCCGCGGTAGTAGCTCGTTGCGAGCCGCGCGCGTAAGCAAGCGTTCAGTCGAGCAGGCCCTCGCGGAACAGCCTGCGCCCCGCGAGCGCAGTGTGAAATGACCACGCCGAGAGTGCCAGTACCGTTCCGAGGGCGAAGATGTTGCTGCCGGCGTACCACGTGGAGAAGTCCGCGGACACCGGGAACTCCGGCAGCATGCTGCTTACGAAAATTCCTACCACCATGGGAATGACGCCGAAGCGGATCAAGGTGTAGATGGCGAGTGCGCCCTGCATCGCCGTGAAGGTTCCACTGATTACGGGATGACTGCCCTGCAGAAGCGTGGATGCGGTGAACAGAACGACGAACACGACCGCCGCCAGCCAGAGTCTGCGGAGTAACGCCCGCAACAGAAAGAACAGAAAAAACATGGTGAGCGCAATGCCGATCGACTGGTGCAGGAAAAAAGCGAAGACCCCCACCGCGTGCCGGGCATCGACCAGCACGCTCAGGCGCACTAGCGTGGGGATGGAACCGTAGTGCTCCAGAAATCCGTTCTGCACAAAAAAGAAGATCGAGAACCAGACACCCAGCGCGCAGCCGATCAGCAGGTGACCGCCCACCAGCGGGTCGCGCCAGCCTCCACCCAATAAGCGGCTCCACGAGATCAGGCTTTGTGGCCAGCGGCGTCTCACGTACGGTTCGAGCGCCATGTACAGGACCCAATACGCCATCGCCAGGAACAGAGCGGAGCTGAGCGCCCACGTGAAATTGCGATATTCCTGCGTGGTGGGCACGTGGTGCGCTTCACACAGCCAATCCAGCAAGGAGCAACACAACACGAAGCCGGCGAGCCGGGAAGCTCCACGCGCATCGCCCTTTCCCCGTCCGAAGTGTTTACGAGCGAGCAAGGCAGCGATCACAAACAATGCGAACAGCACGACCAGATAGAGCCACTGTCCGGCCGCTTCCGATGCAGTGGTCTGATAGGGCTGCATGCGCGCGGGCCGGGTCCATGGGCCGATCACCTGGAAGTACACCGGCTTCCCGCGCCACGACGCAGCCTCGATGCGCATGGGCACATCGGGCGCGTGAGCGTAGTGGAAAGTCCAGGCGGCGCGCGCGTCGAAGCTGTAGAGAGGCAGCCATTGCGGATCGGCCTGAGTCAACGCCGATGGGTCGATCCCGGCGCCTGCGAACAGCGCATTCCACACCGATGCGGCGGGCGCGGCAGAATTCGATGCCGCCTCAAACTGCGGCGGCACCGCGCTGAAATAGATCAGCCGCCCTTGCGAGTCGAGGTTGACCGTGGCCATCCCGGACACGGTGGCAGGCGGGTCGCTGGTCGATACCTGGGCATCGCCATTGATCGCCTGCAGGTATTGCGGGCTCTGCCGATACCAGAAAAGAATCAGCGGCGGCTGGCCCTGATCTTTCTGCGCGGCGAAGACGGCGGGCGGCTCGTGCGACTCGGCATATCGCTGGAAATCGGAATTGTAGGCGAAACCGAAGGCGCTGTCGGCGGGCCGCTCCGAATATCCCAAGGTGCGGATGAGGTCGTGCGCCTTTTGGGCCAGAGCGTCGGTGCTCGACTCGAGCGGAGATTTCTGTATGACGCTGGTCTTGCCGCTCAACACAGCCCCGAGTACCAGGCCCGCCAACATCAGCGCGAAATAAATCAGAGCTGAGCGAACTGGAATGCCGTGCCGGCTTCCAGCCGCGGCCACCATGTCCGGCGACGGCATCACTCCGGCAGCCACCGCCGCGGCCAGACGATCGGAACCGGGTAACGCCTGTGCGACGGCGCGAGCGGACGCGGGCCGCTGCTCCGGATCGGCTGCCAGGCATCGCTGGATCAGTCGCTCCACCGCGGGATCGAGATCCGGCACCAGCATGGAAGGCTTGGACGGCGCTTTGCGGGCTCGATCCTCAAAGGCGCGTTTGCCGGTGAACATCTCGTACATGACGAGGCCCAGCGAGTAGATGTCGCTGCGGACGGTGACTTCTTTCCCCGCGAGTTGCTCGGGCGCCATGTAAGCGGGTGTGCCGCTGCGGATCTCGCCCTCTTCGATCTGACCCGCCAATCCAGCGAGTCCAAAGTCCATGATCAGCACCTGGCCGCGAGCATCGATCATTACGTTGGCAGGCTTGAGGTCGCGATGCAGCACGCCCTTATCGTGCGCCGCGGTCAGGCCCGAGCAAAGGCTGCGAACCATCTCGATGGCCTTGTCGCTGGGCAGGCGCCCAATGCGATGGAGCAGGGAGTCGAGGTCCTCGCCATCGACATACTCCATGGAGATGTACGGGGACCCTTCGAGCTCGCCAATATCGTAAACGCGGCAGACGTTGGGATGGGATACCTGGCGTGCGATGCGGACCTCGGAATGAAAGCGCGCCAGAACGCGCGGATTGCGGGCGGTCGCTGCCGGCAGAAACTTCAGCGCCACCGGCTGCCCGAGTTTCAGATCGTTGGCTCGGTAGACTTCCCCCATTCCTCCTCGTCCCAGCAGCCCGATGACGCGGTATCGATTGGCGAGCATGGTGCCGGCGGGGAAGCGGCCTTCGTCGAGAGAACTGGAAGAGTTGGAGGATGACGAAGAGCTTCCCGGCGCACTGCCCTCCGTAAAAGCGATCGTTGCCATGGCCGATCCAGTCTGCGCGAGAGCAACTCCGCAAGACGCGCAGAAGCGGCTGGCGTCCGGCATCTCGGTCGTGCACGATGGGCAACGAAGCATTTGGGGGACTTGTCCTATCTACGGATTGATAGACGAGGCGAAACCTGGAAGGTTGGGGCGGCTGGGACGAGCATCGGCACAACCGCTCGCGCCGACGTTATTTCACCAGATATTTCTTGGGTATTTTCAGGGCCATGCTGCCCGCGACGGTCACTACATCGTACTTACCCACGGCGCCGATCAACTGATGGGCTGCCCATGGCTCAAGCTGGAAATCGCCCGTCAACCACCGGACCATATCGGTGGTGGCCACCTGCAGTGCGCGATCGAGAGAACTGACGAATTCGGGTTGGGCACCCATGCTGATCAGGTACTCGGAGGTCTCCACTCTGGGCCCGTTGACGTGCGCGTTCTTCTTCACGTCCACTGAGAACTCCACATCCATCGAAGTCTCGACGCCAGTGCCGGTAGGTTCGCCATCCGCCATCAGTGCGTGGCCATCGCCCATAAACAGCAGGGCTCCGGGATGGTAGACCGGTAGGATGACCGTCGCCCCTTCCGCGATCTCGTTGTAATCGAGATTGCCGCCATAGCTTCCTGACGGACCCGAGGTGGGCGAAAAGTCACCCGGCGCGGCGACTCCGATGCAGCCCAGCATGGGACGAACCGGAAACTCCAGCTTCACCTTACCGCTGACCGGCTCCCTAAGGCGAACGGTATTGGCCTTGAGGTCGATATCCCAGGGCAGGATGTTGTCGCGGCCTTTACGGACGACGTCGGCCTTGTAGTGGTTGGGATAGGTCGATTCGATCGAATCGGCGGACAGCGAGAAGAGACCCAGGCGGTAGGACGTACTTCCCCAATTGCGATTCAAGCGGACCATACGCAAGTGAACCAGAATGGCGTCACCCGGTTGTGCCCCGTCGATGTAAAAGGGCCCAGTCAGGGGATTGCCTCCTTCCGTAGCTTGTTGGCCTTTGTCGTTCATGCCGCCGGAGTCGACGGTTTTGGTGGCGACCACATCACCCGGTTTGATCCGCAGAAACACCGGGTTGGTGTGAGAGAACGTGCGGTAGTACTGGCTGGGATTCGCTAGTTTCGGCTGGCTCCACAGAATTGCAGGCGCCAGGATACAGAAAGTAAACAGGAAACGCATGAATCATCATCACACGAGCGCCAGTACCGGGTGTGCAGGGTGTAGTCTTTCTTTTGGTTTGTCGTTCTGGCATGCTTTGGATGGACGGATTGAGGAAATTGAAACTTGCGTTCAGCCACATTGCTGGCCCCCTGCATCGTCCTCTTGCTCGGCGGCTGCAGCCGGATGGCCCGGTCTTACTATCTGAGCGGCTACGACCGCGATATTCGAAATTCCACTCGCGATATACAAGGGGCCCGCAGCGATGCAGAACGCGCCGTGGCGTACTCCCGGCGCGGGAGGGCATACTCCGAAAAGGGCCGCTACTCCCGATTTGCCAGAGTAATCTCGGATGAGGAATATGCGCGTCTGTTCGAACTGGCGATTTCAGACCACGGGACTGCGGTCAAATTGGCCCCTGCGAGCGGAGAGGTATATTTCAGCCGCGGACAAACCTACTACGATCGTGCGGCTTTCGGCGACCCGAAGGATTTGCGGCCGTGGTCGACACTGGCCACTGCCGATTTCCAGGCCGCCGCAGAGCGGGATGCGACGAATCACCTGGCTTGGGACATGCTTGGCATGGCCCACCTGCAGTCCGGGGAATTGGATGAGGCCATTCGGGATTTCACCAGAGAGACGGAACTGGATTCGTTCGGCAGAGTGCGGCTCGCCGATGCCTACTGCACGCGCGCGGGCGTCCGTCAACGGGAACACAGAGACGATGCGGCAACTGAGGACTACGAGAAATCGCTCAGTCTCGGCGCCCCGGCCGACAGTTGCGACTGCGAACCCTATAACCCGCTGCTGTATCTGTACGACCATCAAACCCGCTATGACAAAGCGTGGGAGATCGTAGCCAAAGCGAAGCAGGCGAACCGCTGGATCGCACCGGAGTTGCTGGATCAGTTAAAGAAGGACTCAGGGCGGATTCGTTGACTTCTGACTTTGCGGAGGGCAGACCGGCGATCTGCCCATGTGAGATTTAGTGGATGTCAATCTTGAGCATGGCGTCCGAATGTTCGTGCCGCCAATTCCAATATTGTGCTTGCTCTTCTTCCTTCAGTTTGGCGAAGTCCTTGTATTTCCGGTGGTTCTCCTTGACCCAGATGCGGTAAGCGCGATCTTCCTTGGAATCCCAGTGGTGATCCTCGTTGCGAGCCTTGTCGTGATAGACGTGATCGTCGGCTCGCAGGACGGTGGGCATCAGCGCCACCGGGGCGCATAATGCGGCGCCCAATAGAGCCGCCGTCAGGAAACGGGGTAGTTTTTGCCTCATGCGAGGAATCGGAGCACGTGAATTACCGGCGATTCCATTCCAGAGTTGTCGATCTGTCAGGTATGGCCCAGATTGCCTTTTGGTCGTTACCCGAAAATGTGGCCTTCTTAACCTTGGCCGGTCGTACGCGCACCTGCGGCCTGAAAAGTCATTAGCTTACGGCAGAAATTGGACCCTTACCCCTGGACGGAGTCCCCAAAATGAGTGCTCCGGTGACCGGCTATACGCTGGCGACGGCGTAGAAGGAACCAGGCGTCGGCGACCAATAGCACTATCGCGAAGTAGTGAAGGCGCGACAGCGTCCACAGGGCGGCCTGCACCCGCGCGCGGAAGCGGATGACCTGGCGGTTTTGGTCGGCGGATATGGTTGCCGGCTGATTCCAATCGAGCACCGTCAGCCGCTGCAGGAATCCTCGGTGCACGCTGCCTTCGAGGTTATAGATCCCGACTACCGGCGAAAAGTGACTGGCGACGATCATGTCATGGGACAGTTCCTCCCAGCTCAACGGACCCAAACGCGCATCCGGCTGCGGATCTCCGGCGGTAACGCCTACTGCGATGAGCTGTGCGGATGGGCCGTATTGCCAGATGAGCGCGGAATCGGCGCTGCGGTTGAAACTCGAGTAGAGCATCAGAATCTCGCGGTCGCCGCGAACGTCGACGATGCCGAACAGGCGCTCGAGTAGTGTAGAGCGGGCTTCTCGCTCATCGGCGATGAAGGGAAACTGGTAGGTTTCGACGCGGTAGCCGGCGGCTTCGATTCGGGCGATGAAAGCACCATACGCGATCCGGGCGCGAGCAACGGTATGGGGATCGAACAGCCGCTTGAGGGCGGCCGAAGCCGCGCGGCCAATGCTGGTGAATTCCTGAAGATTCGGTTCAATATCGAGACCGATGCCGGACCAGCGCAGTTGCGAATCGGCGGTCCACTTCTGAAATTCAGTAAAACGCACCTCGGCATCGGCCGCGTTCGAGGCGTTGAGATAATATCCCTGCTGGCCGGGCAGGGCCAGCCACGCCGTGACCGGAATGCCGGCGGAATTAAGTTGGCGGACGACCTGCGCGCGGCCGGGGCTGAGATCGATCAGCGAAAGAGTGATCCCGGCGTTGAGCTGCCGCAGATCGCGAATCACATCCGGCTCAGAGAAGAGAGATTGAAGCGCGTCCGTTTCCATCTGGCAGGCGAAGTTCAGTTGCGGATGCTGGGCTGAAGCGGTTACGCGGACTTCGTGCGCATCGCGATCGAGCCGGCGTGCGGCCAGAAAAGCCGTCGCACCAATGAACACCGCAAGACAGAGAGCAAGCTCGACCGCGAAAAGCAGCAACCACAGAAAAGCTCGCAGGAGCCGGCGAAACACGCTTAATTATGTCACCAGCTAACCTCCGACCGACTGATCTGCAAAGCAAAGCCGGGATTTCGGTTATCTGGCGGAGGCAAGTCCGCGCCGCCACCGCAGCACCTGAACGAGGAATTCGTCCCGTTTGGCGCGGACTTCGTCGGCGCTTTTGGTCGACCAGTCATAAAAGCCTCTGCCGCTCCTGGCGCCGACGTTCCCCTGGCGCACCAAATCGTGGAGGTACTCGGGCGCCCGAGGCTCATTGTAGAGATCGCGCGCCACATACTCCACCACCGAAGTTCCCAAATCGACGCCCGTCACGTCCACATGTTCGAGCGTGCCATAGGCGGGCATGCGCAGGCCGAATCCATTCTTGACCACCGTGTCGACTGCTTCGGCATCGGCGATCCCTTCGGCAATGATGTGGGCGGCCTCGCGAATCAAGGCCATCTGCAGACGGTTGCCTAACTGTCCGGGGCGGTCTTTCTTCACCACCACGGGCGTCTTGCCGCACGCTGCCAACAAGCGGCGGACGGCGTCCGCCACCTCGCCGGCAGTCTTCTCGCCCTTCACGATCTCCACCAACGGCATCAGATGCGGCGGATTCCAGAAATGGGTGGTCAACACCCGCTCCGGCCTGGTGCACCGCGACGCAATCGCCGTAATGCTAAGTCCTGAGGTGTTCGATGCCAGGATCGCATGTGGCGAGACCAACGCGTCCATCCGCTGGAACAGATCCTGCTTAAACGACAGGTTCTCAGGCGCCGATTCCACCACGAGGTCAGCCGCCCGGATCGTCTCATCGAATTCGGCGGACCCTTTGACCAGCATGGGAACACGTTCCGCGTCCTGAGCGTCGGCCAAGCCGCGGGCCGCTAACAACTTCGCCTGTGCCAGCGCCTTCTCGACCCCCTGTGCGGCTCCTTCCGCGGTGCGGCTCAAGATCGTACAGGGTAAGCCGGCGAGCGCGAACGTGACGGCGATTCCAGGACCCATCATTCCGGTCCCAATCACAGCCGCATTGGTGAAATCGATGGCAGGCATTTCCGGATGATATCAGGTGCCACCGCGTCCGACCCAACTAAGTTCACTCTGCGAAACTCTCTCCAGGCTTTCATGAAATGCCGAACCGCCGATTCAAAAACATGGACTGTGTCTATGGTTTTCAGTATCTGGCGGCAATTGCTAATTTCATGAAACTCCCCTTGAAACCGCTAACATCGCACCGTATAATCGAACTCATTGTTAGGGTGACCCGTCCGAAAGTCCTCATTGGAGGGACCATGTTCCGACGCCTACTTGTACTCGCCGCCGCCCTCGCGGGCCTTGTCGCGGCACAAGAATTCCGCTCCACGTTAACTGGAAAAGTCACGGATCCTTCCGGCGCGATCGTTCCCAATGCCAAGGTGACCGCGACCAAATCCGATACCAACAGCCATTTTCAAACCGTCAGCAACCAGGACGGCTTGTACACGGTGCCTTTCCTGCCGCCCGGTCCGTACGATCTCGTCGTGGAGGCAAGTGGCTTCAAGAAATACGTGCAGACGGGCATGCTAATTGGCAGCGACACCCGCGTTTCGCAGGACGTAGTGCTCGCAATCGGCGTGACCAGTGACACCGTAACGGTCACCGCCGATGCCGCCCAGTTGGAGAGCGTCTCGGCTTCCGCCGGGCAGGTCATCACCACACACGAGGTCGAAAGCCTCCCGGTGAATGGGCGCGCTCCCATGGACTTGGCGATCCTGGGCTACGGCGTTGTCAACACCGGCGTTCGCGACCAGAACCGGCCGTTTGAGAATAGCGGATTCTCCACCTTTGCAATGGGCGGCGCGGCTACTGGAGCCAATGCCGCGCTTCTCGACGGCGTCCCCAACATCGGCACCTTGGGGCAGGACAAGACGCGGGTCTCATTCAGCCCGCCCGTCGATTCGGTGGTCGATGTGAAGGTCGAGGCGTTCAACGTGGATGCTTCGTACGGCGGTTTCGGCGGCGGTACAGTGGAAGTCACCACCAAAGGCGGCACGAATCAGTTACACGGGTCGGCCTCGGAGTTTAACCAGGTCTCCGCCCTAGCGGCCACGCCCTTCTTCACGAACTCCGCCAAGCAGCCGAAGCCGCCGTACCGGCAAAACCTCTGGAGCATGACAGTCGGCGGCCCGATCTGGGTGCCCAAGGTCATCAACGGGAAGGACAAGCTGTTCTTCTTTTTCACCTACGAAGGATTTCAGGACGCCTACGCGACGCCGGCATACTTCACGGTGCCGACTGCCGCTGAGGAACAAGGCGATTTCTCGCGCCTGCTCTCGCTCAACAACAGCACCAAAAACTATACCCTGTACGATCCCAACACCGCGGTCCTCAACGGCAGCGTCATCACTCGCACGCCATTTCCCGGAAACATCATCCCCCAAAATCGGATCAATCCGATCGCCAGCAAGTTCCTAAGCCTCTACATGCCCTCGGCGAACACCCAGGGCGTCTACGACGACACCAACAACTACCTGTCTCCTGAAAACACTATCGACAAGTACCACGCCTTCTCCGGCCGCACCGACGTCAACATCAGCACGCGGAACAAGCTCACGATCGTGGGCAGGACCAGCAACTGGTGCCAGACCGGGCCTAGCGATATCGTGCTCAATTTGGCCTATTCGCAGCATCCCATCTGCCGCGATCTGTGGGGCGGCATGGTCGACGACGTGCACACCTTCTCACCCACTCTCGTGGGCGACCTCCGGATTGGCGGGAACCGCTACCAGCAGTACTCGTTCCAGCAGAGTGTCGGGTACGACCCGACGCAGCTCGGCTTCCCATCCTATATTGCCGCCAATTCGACGCACCTGATGTTCCCGCTGTTCACGTTCTCCGACGGGTACGCAGGCAACGCGGCGCCCTCTTCCAACTACATCAGCCAGCCTTACAACACCTATCAGATCTTCAACAGCTTCACCAAGGTCTGGGGCGCTCATACCATCAAGTTCGGCGGACAGGCGCTGCTGCAGGACTTCAGCAACCTGAGCTGGCTCAATGCCACCGGCGGTTACACCTTCGACGCCGGCACGTGGGTGAAGGCCTCCAGTACGGGCTCCAATCCGACACTCGGAGGATCGATGGCGGAATTCCTGCTGGGGCTGCCCACCTCCGGCAGCTTTGATATCAACTCTCCGGCCAAGGACGACTCGTGGTACGACGATCTGTTCCTGAACGACGATTGGCATGTGCGATCCAACCTCACCATAAATATGGGACTCCGCTGGGAGTATGACGGGCCCACGACGGAAAGCCACAATCGCCAGGTGGTCGGTTTCGATCCGAACGCGACTAACCAGGTGACGCAGGCCGCGGCCGCTGCATACGCCAAAAACCCGATCACCACGTTCCCCGGCGTCAACTTCCAGGCCACGGGAGGTCTTCAGTTTGCCACCGCCGATCATCGCGGCGCATACTCCACATCGCACAAATCGTTCTCGCCGCGATTGGGACTGAGCTGGTCGCCCAGCGCTCTTCACAATAAGACGGTGATCCGTACCGGTATCGGGGTCTTCAGTTACAACTACGGCGTGCTGCTGAGCCAGCAACCCGGATTCAGCGTCAGCAATGCCTACGTCGCGACGAATGACAGCTTCAAGACGCCGGCCACCACACTGAGCAATCCCTTTCCCAATATTCAGCAGCCGGTGGGAGCCGCCCTTGGCGTCAACACCTTCTTGGGCCAGAGCGTCACCTACTACGCGCCCAATCTGAAGGACGAGTATAGCCTGCGGTGGACCTTCGATATCCAGCAACAACTGCCCAAAGACACCGTGCTGGAGATCGGCTACATCGGCAATCACTCCGTGCGCCTGGTGACCAACTACAGTCTCACCTCGCTGCCCGCTCAGTATCTCAGCACGTCGCCATTTCGCGATCAAACCACCATCAACGCGCTCGCGGCGGTGGTTCCGAACCCGCTGTCAGGACTTCTGCCAGGCACTACGCTCAACGGCAGCACGACGGCGGTCTCCAACCTCCTGAGGCCGTTCCCCGAATTCACCGGGGTATCCGTGAACGACCTGAACAATGGCGGTTCGTACTACCACTCGCTCAATGTGAAGATCCAAAAACGGCTCACCCGCGGGCTGCAATTCGTGATGAATTACGATTACTCCCGCCTGATGGAGCGTATCAGTTATCTCAACGGCGGGTCGTACGCGTTGGAGAAGCGGGTCTCCGTCTACGACCGGCCCAACAGCTTCGTTTTGAGCGGAACGTACGAACTTCCCTTCGGCCGCGGCAAGCAGTATGGAAGCAACATGAATCCGGTGCTGGATGGCGTGCTGGGCGGCTGGTCGCTTGCCAGCATCTACTCGCTGCACAGTGGAGCGCCGCTGGCGTGGGGTAATCTGATCTATCTCGGCGCGCCGTTGAACTACAACGCCGAGAATGTCGACCACTCGTTCAATACCGCCGCTTTCAACACGGTATCGAGCCAGCAGCTATCGCAGAATTTCCGCACATTCCCGACGCAGTTCAACAATCTTCGGGTGGACCACACCAACAATATCGACATTACCTTGACCAAGACGTTCACCATCAAGGAGCGGGTTAAGATTCAGTTCCGCGCAGAGTCGTTCAATTTGACGAACAAGCCGCTGTTCGCCTCGCCGACGCTTACCGCGACCACGGCCAGCTTCGGCACCATCGGCAGCCAGACGAACAACCCGAGGTACATTAAGTTCGGCCTGCGGCTCACATTCTAATCACGTGAAACACCTAACCCTCACTCGGGCCGCTTCGGCGGCCCTTCTTTTTCTCCCCACCCTTCACTCCCAGGACACGCGCCAAGTCACCGAGCCGCACTTTCCTCCGTCGTGCGCCGTGCTTACAGCGCAATTAAGGGCAGAGAAGGGAGTTCTGTCCGATGCCGGCGAACAGAAGCCGGATACGGCGCGCATTCAATCGGCGCTCGACCATTGCGAGAAGGGCAAAGCCGTGGCCCTGCGAGCGGACGGTGCCCAGAACATCTTCCTCACCGGCCCTATCGAACTACGTCCGGGCGTGACCCTGCTGGTCGACGCGGGAGTGGCGGTGTTCGCCTCGCGCAATCCGCGGGATTACGATGTCGCACCCGGCGGATGCGGACTCCAGCCTGCGCGTGGGCCGGGATGCAAACCCCTGATCGTGGCGAATCATGCGCCCGGCAGCGGAATCATGGGCGATGGCGCGATTGACGCTCGGGGCGGCGCCAGACTCCTTGGCCAGGACGTCACCTGGTGGGACATCTCCAAAAAAGCGAAGGTGATGGACACCTCGTACAGCGCTCCGCGGATTCTCGCCGTCACGCAGTCCGACGACTTCACCTTGTATCGAATCACGCTCCGCAATTCGTACAACTTCCACGTGGCGGTCAACCAGACCAACGGCTTTACCGCGTGGGGCGTCAAGATCCACACTCCCAAAACCGCCCGCAATACCGACGGCATCGACCCATCGTCGTCGACCAACGTGACCATCGCGTATTGCGATATCGACACCGGCGACGACGATGTCGCGATCAAGACCGGCGCGACGGGACCGGCGTCTCACATGACCATCGCGCACAATCACTTTTATTCCGGCCACGGGATGTCGATCGGGAGTGGCACCAGCGGTGGCGTCAGCGACATCCAGGTCTCCGACCTCACCATCGATGGAGCGGACAACGGCATTCGCATCAAGAGCGACCGCAGTCGCGGCGGGCTGGTGCAGAACGTCACCTACCAGGACGTGTGCATGCGCAACGTCGCCAATCCGATCCTGCTGACCTCGATGTACACGACGCTCTCCGGCACGCGCCTGCCAATCTATCGCGACATAAGGCTCAAGGACGTCCACAGTGTGACGCCGGGCTGGTTGACGCTTCTTGGTCTTGACGCGGAGCACAAGATGGGCGTGACGCTCGACAATGTGACGGTGGATGGGCTTCGCAGCGACGAGATCGTCGTGGAAAATGCGGACGTTCGCATGGAGCGAGCCAGTCTGCCACTCAGCGGAAAAGGCGTGACCGTGGAACGTGGCGGAGGCGAGGGTTCACCTGTAAGCTGCCAGGCGCGGTTTTCCCAATTCCCCTCGATCGCTGCCCCCGAAGCAGCGGTGGCGATCCATCCCGAGGACAAGACGCTGTACGTGGCGGCGTCCGGCTCGGGTGATTTCTATTCCATCCAGCACGCTATCGACGTCGCGCCGCCCGAGGGCGCAGTGATTTCGATCGCCCCCGGCGTCTATCGCGAGGTTCTGAAGGTCACGAAGCCGAACATCACGTTACGCAGCCCTTACCCGGACCCGAAGAAGACAGTCGTGGTGTTCGACAAGAGCGCCGGCACGGCAGGCGGCACTATGAACTCGGCGACCGTGGACGTCCGCGCTCCTGGCTTCACCGCGGAGAACCTGACCTTCGCCAACGACTTTAACGCGACTCATCCGCAATTGCCGCAAGGGTCGCAAGCGCTCGCGATCGCAGTGAGCGACGATCGGGCCGTCTTCCGGAATATGCGCTTCCTGGGCAATCAGGACACGGTGTATGCGGCACACGGCCGGCAATACTTTTCCGGCTGTTATATCGAGGGCAACGTGGATTTCATCTTCGGCGACGGGCGGTCGGTGTTCGAGAACTGCGAGATCCACAGCACTCAACACGAGATCGGATTCATCACCGCGCACGGAAGGAACGCCGCATCGGAAGACAGCGGCTACGTCTTCAATCACTGCAGGCTGACGGCCGAGCCGGGCGTCGAGCACGTCTGGCTGGGGCGCCCCTGGCGGCCTTATGCCAAGGTGATCTTTCTGAATACCGAGATGGGCGCTCACATCGAACCGGCTGGATGGCGTGAGTGGCATCCTGGAGAGACTCACTCGATCGAGACGGCTTATTACGCCGAGTACAATTCGACGGGTCCTGGAGCACATGCCGCCGAACGTGACCCACACACGCACCACCTTACGGCCGAAGAAGCTGGGCGCTACGAGACGACGCGTTACCTCGCAGGGACAGACCGGTGGAATCCCAAGTAGCCTGCCTCGCTTCTACGCGCAGCCAGTGATCGTGCCAAATCCGAAACGGAAGGTGGCATCGTATACATCACCAGACCCCAGGCTGGCGCCTGAATCGGCACCGGCCCCGGGGGAGGGCCTCTGAATTACTGAGAGGAGGTTCTGTGCCTGATCATGATCCAAAGTGGGATCGTCTGATGCCTTCCGCAACCGGCGACATGGAACTGCCGGCGCCTGCACCCAAAATGCGGGAACTCACTTATGAAATCGGCTTACCCGGAAGCGACAAGGCCGAATACACCTATGTCTACCGATTCTTCAACCAGTACCGTTGGGAACGTGTCAAAGCGCGCGACAAGCGCACCTTCACTGACACTCCAACCGGGACGCCGAGCCAGGTCCATCGGACGCACTACCTGAACTGGGGCTACGTGCTGTTTCAGAAGTGCGAAATATCGCGTACCGACTTGACATTGGACGCGTACTATAACTTCGTGACCGGCGCCGGATTTGGTGTACCCGCCAGCGCATACGGAGTCGGGCGAACCGGGGTTGTTGCGGCAAAGTTGGCGCGATCCGCACCCGTCCGGCTCGCTCGCACTGCATTGGGAGTCACCGTCAGGGGTACAGGCGCGGCTGCCACCGCCGCCGCTGCTTCGACGGCGACTACAGTCGCGGTTGGGTTGGCGGACGCCGCGGCAGCCTTCATCTTCGTCAGCTATATCATGGCGTGGGTGGTGCCTGCCTCGACCAAGGAGTGGGAGGGTTGGATGCCAGTGGGTGGCGATTGGGACGAGTTCGTGTTCAAGGCGAATGACGTGCAACTGAAGTTTGAGACGAAGGTCGAGAAACGCGAAATAGTCACCGGCGTCAACAACGTTCAGGGGCGCCGCTGAGGACGCCCCCCTTTCCTGCAAGTCTACTTTCCGCTTTCGATCCGCATGCCGTAGAAGCTGCGGTACACGAAAAACACCGAGATCACGAAGAAGACAGCGGCCAAACCGGTAGTCAGCGCGGCGCCTTTTCCGGTCGGGCCCGTCAGTTCTACTGCCAGGGAAACTGCCAGCAATCCGAACAGCGTCGTGAACTTGATGATCGGGTTCAATGCTACGGAACTGGTGTCCTTGAAGGGATCGCCCACCGTGTCGCCCACCACGCAAGCGTCATGCAACGGAGTTCCTTTGGCTCTCAGTTCCGTCTCGACTACCTTCTTGGCATTGTCCCAGGCGCCGCCGGCGTTGGCCATGAAGAGCGCCTGATACAGGCCGAACAGCGCGATCGAGATCAGGTAACCGACGAAGAAGAATGGTTCCAGGAACGCAAATGACAGGGTCGAGAAGAAGACCACGAGGAAGATGTTCAACATGCCCTTCTGGGCATATTTCGTACAGATCTCCACCACCTTCTTCGAGTCGGAAACAGAAGCCTTTTCGGTGCTTTCCAGCTTGATGTTGGCCTTGATGAATTCCACGGCGCGATAGGCGCCCGTCGTCACTGCCATGGCGCTGGCGCCAGTGAACCAATAGATCACTGCACCGCCGGCGATGATTCCCAGCAGGAATGGCGCGTGCATCAACGAGATCTGCTCGAAGTATTCCTTTTGAAGTCCGTGCGTCAATTTCACGATCGTGGAGAAGATCATGGTGGTTGCGCCGACTACCGCGGTGCCGATGAGCACGGGCTTCGACGTCGCCTTGAACGTGTTCCCCGCACCATCGTTCTCCTCCAGATTCTCCTTCGCCTTGTCGAAATCCGGAACGAAGCCAAAGTTCTTCTGGATGTCCTGCCTGATGTTGGGCAGCGTCTCGATGGTCGAAAGCTCGTAGATCGATTGCGCGTTGTCCGTGACTGGTCCGTAACTGTCGACCGCGATCGTCACTGGACCCATTCCGAGGAAGCCGAACGCCACCAGGCCGAATGCGAAGACCGCCGGCGCCAGCATCATATCCGGCGCGAACCAGTTACTGATCATGTAGCCGAGGCTCATCAGCGCCAGCATGGTGAATCCCAGCCAGTAGGCACTGAAGTTGCCGGCCACGAACCCGGAGAGAATATTCAGCGATGCGCCACCTTCGCGCGAACTGGTCACAATCTCGCGCACGTGCCGCGAATTGGTGGACGTGAAGACCTTCACGAACTCGGGAATCAGCGCACCGGCGAGCGTACCGCAACTGATCACGGTGGCGAGTTTCAACCACATATTGTTGTCGCCGCCGAGCGTCGGAATCATAAACGAGCTGATCACGTAAGTAAGCCCGATCGAGAGAAGCGAAGTGATCCAGACCAGGGTGGTAAGCGGCGTTTCGAAGTTGAACTTGGAAGCGTTTCCGAAGCGCGCCTTTGCGATCGCGCTGTTTACAAAGTAACCGACCGCCGAAGAAATCACCATCATCACGCGCATGGTGAAAATCCAGACCAATAGCTGCACCTGGACTGTGGGGTCTTTCACAGCCAACAGGATGAAGGTGATCAGCGCGACGCCAGTCACGCCATACGTTTCGAAACCGTCCGCGGAAGGACCAACCGAGTCGCCGGCATTGTCACCGGTGCAATCTGCAATCACGCCTGGATTCCGGGCATCGTCTTCCTTGATCTTGAAAACGATCTTCATCAGGTCGGACCCGATGTCCGCGATCTTGGTGAAGATACCGCCCGCCACACGCAGAGCCGCGGCGCCCAGCGACTCGCCGATGGCAAATCCGATAAAACAGGCTCCAGCCAGAGCGCCCGGCACGAACAGCAGGATGAAGAGCATGATGAGCAGTTCGACCGAGACCAGCAGCATGCCGATACTCATCCCGGCTTGCAGCGGAATGTCATAGCAGGGATAGGCCTTTCCCGTCAGACTGGCAAAAGCCGTCCGCGAGTTGGCGAAAGTGTTCACCCGCATACCGAACGCCGCGACGCAGAAACTTCCGGAGATCCCGATCACGCTGAACAGCAGAATGATCACGACCTTAAAGGGTCCCATGGCCTGCAGGAATCCGAAGTAGAACACAATAATCACGGCGATAAAAACTTCCAGGAGGATCAGAAATTTCCCCTGAGTCGCCAGATATGTTTTGCAAGTCTCGTAAATCAATTCCGAGACCTCGCGCATGGATGAGTGGACCGGCATATTGCGAAGCCGGACAAAAATAAACAAACCGAAAACCAGCCCGAGGGCGCTGACCACCAAGCCGCCCATCAACAGGCTGACACCGCTGATTCCGCCGAGAAACGTGGCACGATGCAGGTCGGGAAGTACGAGATTGGCCTCGCCACCTCCCCCTTGCTCCTGGGCCATCAGAGGGGCAGCGAGCGCCCATAACGCCAGGAGAGCGAACCAGATGCGCGGAAATGTCGCAGTACGCGTATTTGCCGCTTTGCGGCGGCCGGTAAGCCGCCCGACACGAATCGTGTCCGTATGTGAGAGCATCTACGGAGATCCTCCTTAGGATTGCCGAGGTCTTTCTACGAGTCCGGATTCACCGGGTCAGGAAATTTCACAACTCGAAGAGGAACCGACCACACAGTATAAGAGATATGCAGGTCGGAATTCAATGCGGTATCGGCGAAGACCCTTGGGGTACTGGTGGTTTAGCGTCCTAAGAATTCGGCTTGGTCTGCTTGGGACTTACTCCCCGACCGGGCGGTCGGCTGGCTCTTCGAGCAGCAGCCGTTCGTAAACCCCCCGGGCCGCTCGCTGCGCCGCTACCTTTTTGGTGCGGCCCTCGGCTTGGCCCGTCCAATCCCTGCCCACGCGCACCTCGACCGTAAATGTCTTGCTGTGCTCGGGCCCCCGTTCTTTTACGATGACGTAGCGCGGTTGCGGCAGACGGCGCGACTGCGCCAGTTCCTGCAAAGCGCTCTTGAAATTCGTGATGGCCGGCTGGATATCGGTGCCGGCATCTTCGTCGCTTGCCACGGGGGCATCCAATACATGCACCGATACGAATGTATGTGCGGCCTCAAGGCCCCCGTCCAGGTAAACCGCGGCGATCACCGCTTCCAGGCCGTCCACCAGCAGTGTCTTCTTGGCGCGGCCGCCGCTCATTTCCTCGCTGCGGCCCAATTCCAGATAGCTTCCCAGGTCGAGCCGGCGGGCGACACCGTGCAGGTGCGCGGCACTGACCAGATGCGCCTTCAATCGCGAGAGTTCGCCTTCCCGATACTCGGGAAAACGGCGCACCAGCGCCTCCGCGATCAGGAATCCGAGCACGGAATCGCCTAGGAATTCGAGTTGTTCATTATCGTTGAGAGGCGAACCCGGTCCGGTACGCGACTCGTTGGCGAGCGAACTGTGAGTCAGCGCGCGGCGCAGCAGTTCGGAGTTGGAAAAATGGTAACCGATCTCCACTTCCAGCGATGCCGTGTCCGCGCGCATGAGCCTTGTGCGCTACTTCTTAGATGCCGCGGCTTTCACGTTCTGTGCCACAGCCTTGATCTGAGGATGGAGTTGGGGGTCGGCCAACAGCTTATCGCAAATCTCAATCGCTTCCTGGTTCTTGCCGGCCTGCTGATAGGCAGAAGCCAGCCGCACCGAGTACGCTGCCTGCGGATCGGCATCCGCCGCGGTCTTGAACTCGGTGATCGCTGCATCGTACTTTTTACGAGTCAGCGCCATCATTCCCAAATCGTTATGGGCTTCCGCGCTGAGTTGTTTCTTGGCATCGTCCCATTGCGCGTCCGTGATCTGCGGATTGGGCTTGGGAGCGGTCTTCAGATTCTCGATGGTATCGTTCAAATACTTGTCGGCCTTGGAGAGTTTCTCTTCTTTGTCGAGATCGTTTTCGCGAGTGGTGGTGGCCAGAATTTCGCCGAGCATCAGTGTGACCTGAAAACTCTTGGGATTGATTTCGAGCACGCGCTCGCCAACAACCTGCGCCTTGATGTTATCGCCTTTGCTCTTGTAAGCCTGTGCCTCCAACGTCAAAGCGGTCTCCTTGAAATCCGTGTCGGCGTACTTGGTGAGCAGATCTTCCGCCGCCTTGATGATTCCATCCTGGTTCTGGGAATTGGCCGCCATGAACAGATCGTTCAGCATCTGCGCCTCGGCCTGCGATTTGGGAGCGGGTCCCTTGGGGCCCTGCTTTGCCGGCGCGGGAGCTTGTGCCATCAGGCACGACAAACCGGTCGCCAATGCCAGGATACCGGTGAGAATCATACGTTTCATACCAAAAACTCCTTACGATGTAGCTGCTATTTCGAACTCTGACGCATACCATCCTGCGCCGCTCTGAGCGCCTCTTCCGATGCGCCGTTCACTTCCAGTGCACGCTTGAAATACTTGCCCGCCTCGCTGCCCTCTCCCGCCGCCAGCGACAACCTGCCGAGATAAACCAGAGTCCAAGCCTTAACCCACGGCTCGGGATCCAGTTCAAGAGCCTTCAAGAACATACGCTCCGCAGTTTCGGGGTCCTTCTGCCGGGCCGCCACCCTCGCGACCCCGTAGTAAGCAGCCGCGTGCATCGGTTTCTGATCGGTCTGCTGTAGAACACTCAGAAAAAGCTGTTTGGCTTTGTCGAGTTCGTTTCCTTTGTAAAATTGTTCTGCGTCATCCAGCGTCTTCGCAACGCCCGTCAACGGGGGCGGCGGCGGAGGGGGAGGTGTCTTTACCGCTGCCCGATCCGCCGCTTTCACAAACTCCACCTTGGAAAGCCGCGCGTCCTCTTTCACCAGGTCGATCGCTCCGACCATCTGCGAATAGTAGAGCAGCATCGACTGTTCCTGCTTCTCGTAAGCCGGCAATTGTTCCGCAAAATAGGGAGCCAACAGATAGCCTTCGCGCACCGCTTCCTGCACGGCTTCCGGCTTGTGATCCAAACGGGCTTCGATCGCCTTGATGAGCGACTCCGTGGTCAACAGCAGGAAATCATCTTTGAACGAATCGTCCAGCCCGCGTGCGCGCTGCAAGTGCTCGGCGAGCGTCTTCTTGCGATTCAGAATGTCCTGGTAACGTGTGGCCAGCGGCTCGAGCGAGTAGTGCAAATACGCATGCCGGACATCGAAGGTGCGGGGCTCGGGCGAGGGTGTGATCACCACGGTGTACTGGTTACCGTAACTGCGAGTCTGAATCTGGTTAGGCGCGGCCTGCAATTCGATGAGAATCTGGAAATGACTGCCGCGGACCCCGGAGGTCTGCTGCCGCAGCAGCGAATTCACCTGCAGAATTGCATCCGAGACCGGCTTCTGGTACCGCTCGCAATACTGATCGATGGCCCGCTGCGAGCGCTTCCAAAGGTCCTCGATGTTGGCTTCCTGGTAGAAAGCGGCGAGCAGGAACGAAAACTCCTTCATGCCGCTCACATCGGGCGGAATCTCGACGTCGCGCATCGTGATCGCAAAATTCGGCGGCCCACCAGCGGTCAGCGCAAACGAAATGTATTGGCTCAGGTCGAGGATATCGGTTCGCTTGTGGTTCTTGGCGACGAATTCCCGAATCGCGGGCAGCGAAGGAATCTGGCGCTTGGCCAGTTCCGCACGAATCGCATTGCGCAGCCCGTGATTGTTCCCCGAGGCCAGATCCGCGTCGTATCCCGCGGCGTTAATGGCAGCCATGACGGTGAATAGAGTGGGACTAGCGTCGAGCTGTCCAAGTTCGGGCGTGGCAGCACGGACCGTCGTGGCAAGCGCCAGGATTGCTGCAAAAGCTAACCGATACAAGAAATCCGCCTAGAATACAACCAGTCTACCGTACTGACCGGCATTAGCGCCCGGTCCCGAACCGTAAAACGGATCGGGAAGTCCGTTGGCGATCATTCAGGTTGGCGGCTGTTGACGCCTTACGACCGCCAGGCACCCGTCTGACTCAGACGGGTGCCCCCTTGCAGTTTCAATGATTTACAGAGATTTTCCGTTGATATCGAACGGAATTGGCACAAAATGAAATATCCCGATTCCCCATCGAGTGGCTGAATTTCTCGTGTCCGGCGCCGCACCTGCCCGCTCCCGTGTATGATTACTTGCGATGGCCATCATCGCGGTCCTTGGACGCAAAGGGGGGATCGGGAAATCGACGATCGCCGGCAATCTGGCGGGCGAGTTCGCCGCTATGGGGCGAAAAGTTGTTGCACTTGACGCCGATCCGCAGCATAGCCTTGCCGCGTGGGCATCGCAGGGCGAGGGCGTCCTCTCGCGCATCGTCGAGAAAGTAAAGACCGACACAGCCGAGGCGCTCGAGGCCAAAGTTCATAAGGTGCAGAAGGGAGTCGACCTGATCGTGATCGACACACCGCCCGGTATTCCTGAAGTCGGATACCAGGCGGCGCTGGTCGCCGATCTCGTGCTCCTGCCGTGCGGTCCCTCGCCGCTGGAACTGTTCGCGATGAAGGAAGCTTTGGCACTATCGCTCAAGGCCCGCGCCGAACGGCGGTCCAAGAAGCCGCGAATCCGCTTCGTTCCATCGAGAGTCCTGATGGGCACCAACCTCGGGCGCAACCTGTCCGCAGCGCTCGAGCAGATGGGAAAGAAAGTGCTTCCTGCGATCGCCCAGCGGGTCGTGGTGGCCGAGGCGACTGCCAGTGGGTTGACCGTCGGCGAGTACGCGCCGTCGTCCGTGGCTCACGCCGAGTTTGAGGTCCTTGCAAAATCAGTGGACGCGATCGTCAGACGCTGAGCATCCTCGTCTTCCGCACCTTCGGACGCATTTTCCAGCCGGCGGATCAGCCAGGGAATCTCTTCCTCGGGACACGGATCCGGCACCCGCAGATCGAGCACCGTCCGCGATCCATGATCGGGCGAAGGCTTGCCCAGCACGATGATCCGCGTGGCGAGCCGTAGCGCTTCTTGTGTGTTGTGCGTCACGAAGAGAACGGTCGTCCCGGTGGCCTGCCACAACGACCGGATGAGCTGCTGCATGCCCTTTCGCGTTCCGGGGTCGAGAGCGCTGAAAGCCTCATCCATGAGCAGAATCCGCGGCTCCGTCATCAAAGCCTGAGCGATCGCGACCCGCTGCTGCATGCCCCCCGAGAGTTGGTCGGGGTACTTCCGCGCGTCGGACTCGCGCAGACCGATCCGCCGCAGATAGTCGAACGCCTTGGCGCGCAGTTCGCTGCGGCGGCGGTAGAAGCGCGGAGTGAGGCGTCCCAACAGGCTGAATTCGCTGACCTCCGGTCCAAACGTGATGTTGTCCAGCACGGTCTTATCGGGGAAGAGCGAGTACTTTTGGGGCACATACCCGCGGGTCCGGTCGGGCTGGGTGTGCTCCATGCCATCGACTAGAATACGGCCTTCACCGGGGCGTTCGCAGCCCAGCACCAGGCGCAGGAGCGTGGATTTCCCGCACCCTGTCTGTCCCAGCACGCAGACGAACTCGCCCTCTTCGATGGCGAGATCGATTCTGTCCAGTACCTGCCGTCGCGGCGAGCCATACGCGATCGAGACGTGATCGATTTGGATCAGCGGCATGGCTTAGGACTCCATTTCATAAATACCGAACCCTGAATGTCCGGGAATTGCCGGACTTTTCGCAGCTTCTGACGGTGCCGGCTCGAATACGAGCCGCGCGCGTAAGCAAGCGGTCCGGCGATATGCGGGCGGATTTCTGAGACGCATGCTTAGGACTCCTGAAACCAGGGATGGAGTTTGCGATTGAGCAGGCGCATCGCCTGGTCCACCAGGAAGAGCAGCAGCGCCACCCAGAGTACGTATGGAATGATCACGTCCATCCCCATGTGCCGGCGGAGCAGGGCGATCCGGTAGGCGAGCCCGTCGGTGGACGCGATCATTTCGCCGGCAAACAGAAACAGCATCACCGACTTCAGGTTCAATCGGATGCTGTTCAGAACGCGCGGCGCAATCTGCTTGAGCACCACGCGATAGGCTACGTCGAAATCACCGGCGCCGAGTGTGAAGGCCTTGACTGTCTGTTCGCCGGGAACGCTCCTGGTGAGGTTAAAGGTGTCCAGGATGATGGTCGGCGTGACGCCGATCACGATCAGCATAATCTTCGACAACTCATCGATGCCGAACGCGATAAAGAGAATCGGCAGGAGCGAGAGCGCCACGATCTTGTCGAAGAAGAGGACGAAGCGCAGACAGAACGAGCCGGCATACGGGAAGAGCCCCATGTGCAGCCCCACTAGCACGGCGGGTATCAGCAGAAGCATGCTGTAGACGAATCGGCGCGAGGTGGCTTTGGTGTCCTTCCAGAGCATGCTGGCGAAGAACTGGTGGACGACGGATCCTTCCTGCGCCTGCTGCTCGTCGTCTTCAGCGGGCTTAAGAGCGGCGTCGAACATGCCGCGCGCCATCTGCGCTACTGTTGGCATGACGCGATCTTCGGGGTTGTCCGCGTGGCGCGCGTGGGAGACGTAGAAGTACAGTCCGATGCCCACCGCGAACAAGGTCCACGAGAGCAGCAGGCTGGTCGTGCGGCCCGGCCTGGCGTGGATCATCAGAAACCCGGTGGACATGGTTTACAGCTTCCCTTGTGCAGCCATCTGCATGTACGACAGGTCGAAGACCAGACGCACGCGATCGGCTTTGCCTTGCACGCTGTTGTCGGGGTAGCGGATGGCCACGTCGTCCACCGCTTTGGTATTCGCGCCCAGCAGTCCATGATCGAAACAGAACTGCCGTACCAGCGCCATCTTCTGCTTCAAATCGGCGGATGCGCCGAAGTCCACCGCCGACTGCGGGGTATAGAACATCTTGGTGGTGCTGAGTTGTTCCTTATAAGAAGCCAGAGTATCCTGCGAGCCTTCGGCAATTGCTGCCAGCACCTTGTCCGCGGCCGGGCCGCTCCCCTGCATCTGGGCCAGCATTTCGAACCACGCACCCGCAAGGGCTTTGGCGAACTTCTGTCCCGATCCATCGGGGCGATTCAAAACGTCGGTCCGCACCACGGTCAGATCGAGAATCTCCCCGGGAATCTGCGACGAATTGAACAGCGAAGTGACGCCTTTCTGCTTCGCAATCTGCGATACCATCGGCTTCCACGTGACCACCGCTGAGGCGCTGTTGTCGCTGATGAACGCCGACGCAATGTCGGAATCAGAGGTATTAATCATGCGGACACGCTTGATCTGGTCGTGCATTCCACCGATCGTCATGGCTCGGTCGAACAGGTACTCGGAGACCGTCTTCTCCACCAGCAGCATCTTTTTGCCGGCGAGATCTTTCATCTGCAGGCCGTTGCGCACCAGCAGCGCATCGTTGCCGTTGGAGTAGTCGCCGATCAGAATCGATGTGGTGGGGACGCCCGAGGCCGCCGGCATGTCGAGCGCCTCCATGTTGGTCATGGTGCAGGCGTCGATGTTGCGCGCCACGAAGGCGTCGAGCGACGGCGCGTAATCGAAGCGTTGGACTTTGATGACGATTCCGTACTTGTCTGCCCACTTCCGGAGGATCCCCGCTTTGTTCATGTAGTAATAGGGCGTCCATCCGGCGTAGATCGACCACCCGACAGTGAAGGTGGGTTTCTGAGCCAGGGCTGAGACTGCCAGCAGGAGTGTGAGGGAAAGGGTACGCAGCATTCGTCGCCTACAGGGTGCAAAAAGACTCCGCGGCGACGGGGCCGGCGGGACTGCTTCTTAGGGATTCTATCATGACGTCCCGGACCGCCGAATTCGTTTCTTCTATGCAGCCGATTGAAGTTACTGATTAGCCCCTTGTACAATCTGGCCTATGCCACGCCTGCTGTTCTGCCTGTTGACGTGCACCCTATTCGCCCAGGAAGCGGGCGACCTCGCACAGTCGCTGAAATCCCCACGGCAGCGAATCGACGCGCTCGACTCGCAAATCGTGAAACTCCTCAATGAGCGGGCCCAGATTGTGCGTGAGGTGGGAGAGATCAAGAAGCGATTCCACGCGCCTGCCGGCGCGCCCGGCCGTGAGGAGGAAGTTCTGCGGCAAGTGGCCTCCCAGGCCCGCGCCCCGTTGACTGGCGACGAAATGAGGAAGATCTATCAGGCGATTCTGGCGGAGATGACCTCCATGGAGCAGCGGGAGATGGCCAGCCAACCGCCCAAATAGGCTGCCAAGAATCGTCGGGTTTCCCCATCTTTACTTTCGGTGACGCCCATGAAATGGCTTCTGTTCACGTTTCTGATTTGTTCGCTTCACAGCCAGACCGTGATTCCCGAAGGTACTCCAGGCGGGTACCAGTTCGATGGGCAGGTGAAGGAATGGAAAGCCTCGCCACCTACCTTTCCGCTGCGCCCCTCACCCACCGGCGGACGTACGGCTTCCGTCTGGGTTCGCCAAGTCCCCGAAGGCATCCTGGTCGCCGGCGAAGTCCAGGGTGCCGCGCCGGACTTCGCGCGCACCGCTGCCGACATGGTTCATAAGGACCACGTGGAAATCTGGCTTGCTCCGGAAAAGGCGCCCCAGTTCCCGCCGGTCGGCTGGAGCAACAACATGATGGAGGACGTCGGCGGCACCGAAAAGGACTGCGTGGAAGTGGTTTCTCAGTGGGCCTCGGGACGAGAAGGCGAATGTAAGGCATGGCTGGCAGGAGTTGCTGCCCATCGGCGCCGTCTGACGCGGCTCTTCGTGCGCCAATATGGCCTGACTCCGTATGCGGTAACGGAGGCCTTCGCGACTCCCGCGTGGGAACAGATCGTGAAGACCACCACCTCTTTTAAGGAGATTTGGACACCTTTGCGGCCGTCCCGCATGCCCACGTTTCGCGCCGCCACAAACGACACCGGGTACAGTTTCGAAGCTCTCCTGCCCTGGGAGTCTCTGCCGCCGATGCCCACGCTGCAACTGAAATCACTGCGCCTGATGGTCGACGTTTTCAGCTCGCATCCGGGAGACCCCAAAGATCAGCCCTTCTCCACCAGTTCTCCGACGCGTAAATACGGCGACCCGGCGACATTCAACGTGGTCTCGCTGGCGGCCAGTCGAGACTACCGCATCACCGATTGCCAATACCCACTGGAAGGCCACAGCGACTCGGGTAGCCGCCAGCCCGCTGTTTTCCAGCCTGCGCGGGAACTGAACATCAGCCAGTCGCTGGTGCTGATGAATCCGAACAGCTTCCGCAATTGGGGACCGTCCGGCGAGTCTCCCACCGTCGTCGCCGCGAACCATTTCCAGAAGCCGGTCGCGCCCAACGTCGCCGTATGTGGCCCTACACTCGCGTGGAGCACTCCGTCGGGCATCCGCCGATTCAAGGAAGACGTCGACATGGCAACCCTCGATACACGGGCGCAGCCGGATGGCAGCTACCTGGTGAAAACCGGCCCGAACCTGGCAAGCGAGTCCTTGTTTCTGCGCATCGACCCTTGCCTGTACTGCGTGAACGTCGAAATGCACATCTACCAGGTGGGCCCGCAAGGCGAGCCGAAGCCCGTGTTCGATTTCCAAGAAGCTCTGGGCGAGCCCAGCGCCTCCCGAACCGTGGATTTGGATCTTCACTTGAGCCCCGACTGGAGCAAAGTCACGGTCTACCGGGAAGTGGCCGGCGACGGGGACACCCATTGGACCTCCGAGATTTTCTGCCGTGAGGCGACGGAGTACAAGTCGTGCGGGGAGAATCCGGCATCGCCCGCTCCTTCGCCTCGCGTGATCGAACCCGCCAAACAGTGAGCCCCACGCCGGCCACTGATATCATACCTTCGGAGACGAAATATGCACTCCAACCGAAGGAAGTTCCTGCTCACCGCCGGGGCGATGGCGGCTTCGACGGCGCCCGCAGCCGACCGTATCTCGCTGGGGGTGATCGGCAGCGGCAGCCGCGGCACCTTCGTCATGACGGTCTTCCAGAAAGATCCTTCCGTTCGTGTGGGCGCGATCTGCGATGTCTACGAACCGAACCTGGAGAAGGCCGTTTCCACCGCATCCCAAGCTGCCGGCACGAAGCCCAGGATCTATCGGAACTACAAAGAGTTGCTGGCAGATCGTGAGGTCGACGCCGTCCTGATCGCCACGCCCGAGCACTGGCATGCGCAGATGGTGCTTGACGCTCTTGCCGCGGGTAAGGACGTCTACGTCGAAAAGCCGCTCTGTCACACTCCGGAAGAGGGCGTGAAGCTCCTCGAAGCCGAGAAGCAATCCAAGTGCGTCGTGCAGGTGGGGATGCAGCGCCGCAGCTATGACCTTTACCAGGAGGCCAGCCGTCTGGTGGCTTCGCACAAGCTCGGTGCGGTCCGCATGGTCCGCTCGTGGTGGCTGAACAATTACCTCTCGGGCGGCGTCGCCACCAAACTGGACGGCCCGCTCGATTGGGAACAGTGGCAGGGACCCGCTCCGCCGCGTCCTTTCGACGCCAATCGTTTCCGGCAGTGGCGTCTATACTCCGACTACTCGGGCGGCATCCTGGCGGATCAGGGCGCGCACGTATTCGACGGCATTCACATGTTGATGGGGGCTGGCTTTCCTGCCGCCGTCAACGCGTCCGCGGGCAAGCCGCACAAGGCAGGAGTCGACCAGCCGGAATCCGTAGTTGCCATCGCCGAGTATCCCGAGGATTTCATCGCGGTCTTTTCGATTAACTACGCGGCGATGCAGTACAAGCTGCCCAACGACCAGTTGAACCAACTCGATGGCGATCTGGCTCGCCTCGACATCGGCCGCGAGGAACTGAAGGTCTTTCCCAAAGGAGCGGAGGATTCGCCGATCCTCGCGCAGCGCTCCGCGCGCGGATTCGGATACGCCACCGACCTGCACGTGCAGAACTTCCTGGAATGCGTGCGCACACGCAGGGAGCCGACCGCTCCGATGCGCATCGCTTTTCAAGCCGCACTGGTGGTGCAGATGGCGAATCTGTCGCTGAAACAAGGGCGCCGGCTGCGCTGGAATGCGGTTGCTGGACGCGTGGAGGCATGATGGAACGACGCACTCTTCTCAAAGCCGGATTGGGCGCCGCATCGTTGGCGTCGATGACGGTGGCCTCCGCAGACGTCCCCGCCTCAGATGTCCCTTGGCAGCGCAGGATCCGCCGCGTGGGCCAGGTCAACATGACCGAGCACGATCCGGTCGCCCTGAATGTGGAGGAGTGGGCCGACTACTGGGCGAGCCTGAAGGTAGATGCCGTGCTGGTCAGCGTCACCGGCATCCTCGCGTTTTATCAGACCAAGGTGCCGTTCCATCGCAAAGGGAAGTTCCTGGGCGACCGCGACTTCTTCGGCGACTGCTGCGCCGCTGCCAAGAAGCGCGGTATCCACGTCATCGCGCGCATGAGTCCCGACCTGAATTGGGAGGACGCCGTGCAGGCGCACCCGGAGTGGTTCCAGCGCGATGCGCAAGGCAACGTGGTGCATCACACCGAGGATCGGCGCCTGTTTCGCACGTGCATGTTCACGTCATACATGACGGACTACATCCCGGCGATCATGCGCGAGGTCAACTCCCGCTATGATATCGACGGCATCTTTACCAATGCCTGGCCGCCTCTGGGAAATGTTCCGCTTTGCACCTGCGAGCAATGCCGCCGCCTGGCTCGTCCGGGCACGCCGGCCTATTGGGATCAGTTCAACGATCGCACCATCTACCTTTGGAAGCTGTACGACTCGATTGCGAAGGAGAAGAAGCCTGGGAATTTCTATTTCGCGAATTTGGGTGGAGGCATCCGCGCAACACCCCACCTGATGCGTCTGGGAGAACTCTGCGAGTGGTTCCAGTGCGACAATCAAGGCCGCGGCGGCGACGATACGCCCATCTGGGGATGCGCGTTGCAGGGACGCGTCTGCAATGCGGTGCAGAAGGGCAAGATGAGTACGAATGTGACTGGGGCGTGGTCCACCGGCAACATCAAATGGCGCAATGCCTACAAATCGCCGCAAGAGGCGCAGATGTGGCTCGACGAGTCCGTGGCCAGCGGCATGGTGCCGTATCATCACTTCATTGGCGGCGAGACAGGAATGGGCGAGGACCGCCGCTGGCTGGAGCCAGGGCGTCAGTACTTTCAGTGGACCGCCAAACACGATCGGCACTTCGTCAACAAGCGCTCGATCTGCAATCTGGGCGTGGTGATGGGCCAGCGCACGCATCTCTTCTACACGCCTCCGCGCGGTGTCACCATGTCGCAGTACATGGATGGGATGTACTACGCGCTGCTCGAGGGCCGCTTCCTCTTCGATTTCGTGCATGAGGACGGAATGTCGCTCGACGAGTTGAAGAAATACACCGCGCTGATCCTGCCCAATACGGCGTTGCTCAGTGACGAGCAGTGCCGGCAGTTGAGTGCGTACGTCGCTGCCGGCGGATCCTTGCTTGCCACGTTCGAAACCAGCATGTACGACGAGCGCAATCAGCGGCGCGGGAATTTTGGACTGGCGGATGTCTTCGGCATCTCCAAGGCAGGCGAAGTCACCGGCACCAACGGCAATGCCTTCTACGCGCGCATCGAGAAGCCGCACGAGATTCTGGCGGGCTTCTCCAATACCAATTGGCTGCCGGGCGCCGAATACCGCTTGCCCCTCGCGCCGGTCGAGGGCGCGGTCCTGACAGTGGTGCCGGGATTCGTCGCGTACCCTCCCGAACTGGCGTATCCTCCGCAACCGCACACCAATGAGCCGGCGGTGGTCCTGAGCGAGAAGGGCAAGAGCCGCCTGGCGTGGTTTCCCGGAGATATCGAGCGGACGATGTGGCGGTCGGGTCACACGGACCTGAGCCGGCTTCTGCAGAATACGATCCGCTGGGTCTCCGGCGGGAACGCGCCAGTCTCGGTCCAGGGCGACGGCGTGATCGAGACCTTCGCTTGGGAGACCGAGGCCGGTTTCGCCGTTCATGTCCTGAACTACACGAATCCCAACATGCATCGCGGGTGGATTCGCGAATTCTACGCGATTGGGCCTCAGAGGGTCCGCATGACGCTCCCGGCAGGCAAGCGCGTGACGCGAGTAGAATTACTGCGGGCAGGCACGAATGTTCCTTTTCGCGTGGCGGGAGGCGGGATCGAGTTCACGATTCCCAAGGTCCTGGATTACGAAGTCGCGGCGATGTACGCGGAGTAGTGTCGGGAGCGATTGGGGCATCGCCTGTTGACGCGCGTGGCTCGCGGATCTTACTGGGCTGATCGAGCCTTCTGCTCCTCGCCCCACATCAGCGGATCCGGACCCGAAAGCTGCAGGAACAGACGATAGTTGGCGCGCGCCACGTCCGCCTTGCCCTCCTTGCTCGCCGCGACCGCCCGCAGGTAAAAGATGCGCGGGAAATACAGTGAGACTAAAGGACCAGTGCCTGTCAGCGGCGGAACTGGATTCAACTGCAGCAAGGACGCATCCAGCGGCTTTCCGGCTTCCATCTCACTCCACGCCAGCAAGACTCGAAACATGTCGTCCGAGGCGGGGCTGGTGTGGTCTTGGATCTGCTTCAGCACCGGAACAGCCGCATCGAATTCCCGATTCAGCAGGAGCGCATACGAAAGCGCCGCCTCCCTGCCAGTAGGATTGGCGAAGATCCGCTCGGCGCGTGCGGACCACTCGGCCGGAGTTGCCGCGGGCTGCGCCAGGTAGCGGGCCAAGATCGCGAGTGGTGGCGCCTGACCCGTCGGAGGCGCCGACTTCTGCGCTATCTGCTCCGCAGCAGCGTGGTCCCCGAGGCAGAGACTCCAAATCGCGAGTTCGGCGTGCGCGCCCGATGCCAGTTCTGGAATCTTGATCGACTCCGCAAAGGAGGCCAACTGTTGATACGCGGCTTTTCGCCGGCCGCTGACCCACTGCCACTCCGCTTCGAAGTAATCTATGACCACGTCATGCGCGTTTCGCCGGGCATCGATGTACTGCTTCGCGATTCCGTCAGCCCCTGCGACGTCGCCGGTCATCAGGCGAGCCATGGCGGCCTTGAAGAGGTCGGGCGCATTCGGGTACCCAGGCGCCTTGCGCGCTGCCTGTAAATACAAATCCTCGGCCTCCTTCAGATGACCCAGGATTAGTTGGACATCTCCCTGCGAGTCGATCGGGTCGGAACTGGTGGGGCGCAAAGCCTGGTAATGCTGCAGCGCTCCCAGCGCTCCGTCGAGCTCTCCCGAGAAGGCAAAGGCATAGCCGAGCTGGTTCCAGGCGTTGACGTTGTCCGGTTCCAGTTCCAAGGATTTCTGGTATGACTGAATGGTGAGCGGATAGTCGCGGCGGCGAAACGCCGCTTCCGCCAAAGATCGCCAAACGTTGGCGTCGCGGGGCTCCAGTTTAACCAGGGCGTTGAGGGCAGTCAGCCTCTTCACCGGATCGTCTCGCAGCGTGGCCGATTCCAATTCGATACTCGCGCGCTCCGCGGGCGGCATGCGGTCACCACGGGCCAGCGCCTGGTCCAGCAATGCCAGCGCGCCGGCGCGGTCCTGCCGCTGCGATTTCAGTTGCGCCAGCATACGATAGGGGGGCCCGAAATCGGGATCGGCGGCAATTGCCGATTCGAGCGACTGGCTCATCAGGTCCGGATTGCCCGTTTCCAGTGCCACGGCCCAAGCCTTCAGGGCGTTGGTGCTCCTGGTGTGGTAGGGCACGGCATGCGGAAAAATCTGGCGTGCCAATTCGAATGCCGCGCCCGCCACATCGGTCGACGGCGCGGAAGTGGCCAGTTGGCGCATCTTGCCGGTGTGCAGGTCTTCAATTGTGAGTTGGACCTCCAAACGCCCGCCGTGGACTGCGTAGTCGCCGTACCCGATCTGGCTGGCCCCCGATGCCAAGGCCAGGGTGCGCTCTGCCGAAATCCCGGGCAGGGCGGCGGAGCGCGGCCCATAGACCGGATTCAAGGCATGCATGCGATTTGGCGGGATCGGTTCGGCACCCGGCCATCCCACCAATTCGGTGGTCAGAATCTCGGAAAAGGCGCGGCCCATCCAGTCGGTTGCGCCGTCTGGGCCGAGATTCTCGAATCGTAAGATGGCGATGCGATCGACGCGTGGGCGCGCCGGCTGTCGAGTACAACTGGCGGCCACGAGACACGCCAGCAAAGCGGAGATGCGCCGGAGGCTACAATACACGCGGTTCCAGCGTCAGCAACTGCTTGAATTCGGGCAACTCCTTCATGCTGGCAAACTCCGGCTCCTCACCAAGCTTCTTTTCGCGGTACCCCTCCTCCAGAGCTTTGCGCAGATACTGGAGAGCGAGTTCATTGCGGCCGCCCTTGGCGTACATTTTTGCCAGGTAGAAGTGGAACTTCGCACGTTCCTCGACGCTGCGCTCTTCCAACATCACGCCGAAGTTACCGTGACGCTCGAACACCTCGGGGTCGAGGTGCAATGCGATCTGGAAGGTCTTAGTCGCCTCATCATAGCGCTTGCGGGCAAAGTAAGCCGTGCCCAAGTTCATGTAAATGGATGCCGAGCGCGGCTCCTCGGGTGCGATCTTCAGCGCCCGGGTGTAATAGTTGATGGCTCGGCGATTGTTTTTCTTCGCATACCAGACCGTGCCCAGGTTGTTGATCGCCTCAACGTAGTCGGGCTTCACCTTGACGGCCTCTTCGTAGCTCTTGCGGGCGCTGTCAAGCTGCATCAGCTGGTGGTAGGCGATTCCGATCTTGTTGAGCAGCACAGGATCCTTGGGGGGACCCTCGCGGAAGGTTTCAATGGCCTCACGGTACATCTTGCGGGCCATGAAGATATCGCCGCGCATTTCCGGAGAAAGCGCAGGTTTGGCACTCTGTGGAGCCGGCACCGGTGTCTTGGTACCGTCCAGCATGGCATTCGATTGCGGTTGCGGTTGTGCGATCGCGATGCTGAAAACCGAAGCGAGAAGCGGTAAAACTAGTCGTGAAACCATTTGGGGCCCACCCCCTATGTCGTCATTCTACTCCCAACCTGGGTTCAGGTGGGGATTCCATTTAGTTAGACGCCGGCCGCCGTCGGGTGGGTTGGGTAAGTGTTCGAATTAGTGCCCTTGGGGTGCCACTCCTTGCAAACTTTCCGCGTGACTCAGTCGGGACCATGTGAATCCATAAAGGGCCACAAAGGCGAAACAGACCATGGGCACGATGAAGCCTCGGGACATGTCAAAAATGTCAGCTACATGCCCCATCAGTTTGGGTAGAATTGCACCGCCCATAATCGCCATCACGATGAAGGAAGAAGCCTTCTTGGCGCGGACGCCCAGTCCGAAGATCCCCAGCGCAAAGATCGTGGGAAACATAATTGACATGAAGAAGTAGCTCAGGAATACGCAAATCGCACTCAGCCAGCCCAGTTTCAGAAAGATCAGACAGCAGGCGAGTACGTTGAGCACGCCGTAAAGACCCAGCACTTTGTGTGCAGAGAACTTCCGCAGCAACCCGGCACCCGTAAACCGCCCCACCAGAAAACAGAAAGAGCCCAGAGACGCGAGGTTCGACGCGCCCTTGTCGCTGACGTGTAACAGTCCATTCTTCCCGATCTCGAACCATCCAGCCAAAGTCCCCGACGCCCAGGAAGCAGGCAGGTTCGGCAGCTCAGAAGTCATGTAGTTGATGAAGAAGCTGAAGATCCCCGCTTGCGCCGCGACGTAAAAGAATTGCGCCAGCACCGCCGAGGAAAAGTGCGGATGCGACCAGATGCTATGGTGCGTAATCTTTCTGGCGACCGGCAACAGCGTAGCGGCAGCGATGACGGTCGCGCCTACTCCCAGAGTCCAAAGCGTGGTGGACATCACCGAATCGCTGACTCGCAAAGTTCCGAGAATCACCCATACGATCATGCCGCACGCGCCCGCCAGCACCACCGCATTGAAAAGCAGCAGAGCGTACACCAACGGGCGGTTGATCTGCCGTTCTTCCGTCTGCGCGACGGGACTCCCGGTGTCATTCGCGTCCAGGTGGTAGTCGTCCTTAGTTTTGATGTCGGGGATGTTCGAAAGCCGGAAGATCACCGCGATGACGATCACGGTAATCGCCACGGCGACATACGGGATATAGAGGGTCTGGCTTCCGGTGCTGACGCCTTGTGAGTTCTTAGAATAAAAAAAGGCGCCGCCGGCGATGGGCCCGAGAATCCAGCCGACGCCGTTGCAGGATTGCGCCAGGTTGATGCGGGTCGCCGCAAATCGCTGGTCGCCCAGCACCGTGGTGTACGGATTCGCAACGGTCTCGAGGAAGGTCAGTCCCGAAGCGATCACGCAGACACCCAGCAAAAATGCCCAGAACTCCGCGATGTGTGTGGCAGGAATGAACCAAAATCCGCCGGCCGCCACAATCAGCAGTCCCGCAACAATTCCGCCCTTATATCCCAGCTTGATCGCCATCCATCCGGCGGGCATCGACATCAGGAAATAGCCCAGATAATGGGCGAACTGCACCCACGCGGACTGCGACTTGGTGAGATTCAGCTCTTCCTGAAAGTGCTTGTCCATTACGTCGATCATGCCGTTGCAGAATCCCCACAGCAGAAACAGCGAGCAGACGAGGATGAACGTGAACATCAGGTTCGTTCCGTCCTCGAGTACGAAGATGCTTTTCTTCTGGGCGGCCGGGGGCGTGAGGTATGTCGATTGCTGGGACATGTTGCCTGACCGTCAACTGTATCGGAGGCGGTCCGAGGTGTCAAGCTATAGCGATAAAACTGGGGGTTTCACTGGGGACAGCGAGCTCCGTCAAGCGCCGTGGCAGCAATCTCGAACACGTTTCCCATGCCGTTCAAAGTCTTCGATAGGAGGCTGTCGATGGTTCGATAGTCGAGCGCCCTGGGGGGCCGCAATGTGGCGAATCCGCGCTCGCTTACGAAGAATAGCGACTTGCCGTCTGCCGTGAAGAAGGGGGCCGATTCTCCCGCGCCGCTGTTGACCGCCGGTCCAGCGTTGCACGGGGCCGTCCAGGAGCCGTTCTCGAAACGGCTCACGTAGAGGTCGCCCTTGTTGTACTCGCGGTGAACGCCGGTGATTTCGTCAGAACGCCCGAGGCCTTCGAAGACCAGAATTCGCTCGTCAGGACTCACCGCGGGGGCCAACTCGAACCCTTCGGTGTTGATCGGCGGGCCGAGATTCTCAGGTTCTGCGTAGCTCCCGTTCACCAGACGCGAGCGATAAAGGTCATAGGCTCCTTTGCCGCCGGGCCGGTTGGAGGCGAAGTACAGCGTCCCGTTGGTCGCTACCGAGACGCCAAACTCCTGGCCTGGTGAGTTGACTGCTCCCGGCACCGGATGAGGAGTCTTCCAGTCACCCGCCAGGTCGATGTACCAGAGGTTGAAATCGCGCCGGTCGCCGGTCTCCATCGGGCGATTCGATCCGAAGAAGAGCTTCGCTCCGTCCGGCGAGACTGCAGGCCCGACGTCGCGATAGCGTCCAGAGAAGGGCGCCACCTCGGGCTCGGTCCAACGTCCGTTGCGAAGTCGCGAAACACACAGCACGTCTACCGTGGGCGACGCGGTCTGTCCCGATCGGACGCTAAAGAACGCCGTCTTCCCGTCGGGCGTGAGGGCGAACCCTGTCTCGTCGGCCGGAGTCGAGATCGCGCCTTCCCCGAAAAGCCTGGGTCGCAGTGCGAGATTGGCCGCGGTCAGTACGCCCGCCACGCCAACCATCGTGCACAACAGCGAACGCATCATTTTTTGATCTCCAGCCCGATGGCGCTCAGGTCGATCTGGTAGATGTTGCCCCATCCGTTCAGTGTCGTGTGCATCTGCCGCCGCAGTTCCGCATAGGTGAACGCGTGGTCGGTGGGGTCGGTCGCGAAGCCACGTTCGCTGGCCCAGAACAGATATCGGCCGTCGAGCGAGAAGCGCGGACTGTAATCGCGGGCGCGTGTATTGATCTTCGGGCCAAGATTCTTTGGTTCGGTCCATTCGCCGTCGCGCGGATAGCTGGCGTAGATATCGAAGCTGCCGAATCCATCGGCACGTCCGTACGGCACGAGCAGCAGAAAACTCTCGTCAGGCGCGACCACCACTTCGAGCGAACCGTTCTCCGGGGAGTTGACGGTTCCTTTGAGCTTTTCCGCCGGGGCGTACGCACCGTCGATCAGGCGCGAGCGGTAGATGGCAATGTGCTCGCGGCCGCCATCGCGCGCTGAGGTGAAGTAAAGTGTACCGTTGGCCGCTACCGAGGCGAAGGTCTCGTCCTGATCGCTGTTGACATTGGCGTTCAGGTGTTGCGGTGCGCTCCATCCCTTGGCCGTCTGTTCCACCACCCAGATGTCAAAATCCTGATCCGCTTTCGGCTGCCCAGGAACCGGGCGGTCAGACGAGAAAAAGAGTTTGCGGCCATCCGGCGAGAAAACCGGGTCGAAGTCCCAGTATCTGCCGGAGAACGGCGCCACCCGCGGCTGGCTCCAGCGTCCGTGGGAGAACTGCGAAAGGCAGATGGTGTACATGTTGCTCCGCGGTACGCTACGGGAGAAGAAAACCGTGCGGCCGTCCAAGCCGAAGGCTGCGCCAAACTCGTCGAACGGCGTCGAGATCACACCTTCAGCGAAGAGTCGCGGCTCGGTGATGGGAGTCGGGGATCCGTAAGGAGGCTCCACGGCGAGGCACACGAATACGTTCGCGGCGGCGGCAAGAAATCGAATTCGCTTCCTCATTCTGACCGCCACATTGTAGGGACGGGCCGGGCTGCCCGTCTTGTACGAAATTGCGATGGCAGGCCGCCGGGATTTCCAGTACACTCGCTCCATGCGATGGTCATGGATTCTGGTTCTGGCCGCGGTGGCGTGCGCGCAGACCCCGGCAGAACGGGTGGCGGCGGTACTCGACGATTGGCATAACGCCGCCGGCGTTGCCGACGAAGCTCGCTATTTCGGCCACTTCGCGCCCAACGGAGTGTTCATGGGGACGGATGCCACCGAGCGATGGACCGTGAGCGAGTTTCGCGAGTGGGCCAAGCCCCAGTTCCGGCGCAAGACCGCCTGGAACTTCAAACCACGCGACCGCCATATCGACTTCTCGCCCGACGGGACCATCGCCTGGTTTGACGAGATGCTCGATACGCCGAACCTGGGTGTCTGCCGCGGATCTGGCGTGCTGATGCGCATCGAAGGCGCATGGAAGATCTCCCAATACAACCTGTCGATTGCGGTACCGAACTCGCTCGCCCGCTCGATCGTCAAGGAGATCGCGGGCGCAGCCAAGTAGCGCCGCGTGATACCTTTTCGATTGCTGCACGTCTAGACGCTCGATGGGGAGCAGCGCCCAAGGCCTCGGGTTCGCGGAGCCCCGGGACGTCGCGCGTGTCTCGATCGCCCAGGATGTAGGCGGAATCGAGTTGTTCTACGCAAGCTACCGAAGGCACCGCTTCGATGCCCATTTCCACGACGATTTCAGTTTGGGCGTCAGCCTCCGCGGTGGACTGGCGTTCGACCATCGAGGCTCCAAGCATGTCGCTCCCACGGGAGTGATCAGTGCGATCAACCCGTCTGATCTGCATAACTCCTACCCCGCGAACGATGAAGGCTGGACGATCGTTTGCCTTCTGATACCGGCCGCCATTTTCCGCAACGTGATTTCTGAAATTTCCGAACGCGATCTGGTCCCCGCGTTTCGGCAGCGTGTGATCGACGACGCGCTGATGGCGCGTCGAATCGTTCATTTGCATCGCACGCTCGAGCTATCGAGCGATCCCTTGGAGCGGCAGTCGCAGGTGCTCTCCACCTGCGCGCACCTGGTGCAACGCCATACCACCGGCGCATCCGAACTGCGGAGCGCCACACCTGAACGTGCGGCGGTGCGGCGTGCGCGCGACTTCCTCCACGACTGCTTCCGGCGCAGCGTTTCGCTCCCCGAACTCGCATCTGTCGCCGGCCTGAGCCGGTTCCATTTTCTGCGCGTCTTTCGGAAAGAAGTCGGGCTGACCCCTCACGCCTACCTGAACTACCTTCGCGTGCTGGAAGCCAAGCGCCAGTTAATCGCCGGCCGATCGATCGCGGATGCGGCCCTGGGCTCCGGATTTGCCGACCAGAGCCATCTGGCTCGCCGCTTCAAAGAGGTCATGGGATTTACGCCCGGGCTGGTGCAACACGGCCGAACCACGCATCAGGAACGCGGGCGCGGAACCAGGTAGTCGCATTTTCGGAGCGACACCGGCGCGCCATGCATAATAGATCCTATGTCGCTTGGCGATCTCCTGTTCGGCAAACCACTCGCCACCTATGAAGATTCAGAGCAGCGCCTCGGTCCGCTGGCAGGCATTGGAGTGTTCGGTCTCGACGCACTCAGCTCTGCCGCTTACGGTCCGGAGGCTGCGCTCACTCTCCTGATTCCGCTGGGGGCACTGGGATTACACTACATCGTCCCGATCAGTTTCGGAATCATCGTCCTGCTGACGATCGTCTTCATCTCGTACCTTCAGACCATCGCTGCCTATCCGGGAGGCGGCGGCTCGTACACCGTGGCGCGTGAGAATCTCGGCCCACGGGTGGCACTGTTGGCTGCCGCGGCACTGATCGTCGATTACATTCTGGTGGTGGCAGTCGGGATTTCGGCGGGAGTGGGAGCGTTGGTGTCCGCCATTCCAAGCCTTCAGCCCCACACTCTCGCCATTTGTCTGGGCATTCTGGTGGCGGTCACGCTGGTCAACCTCCGCGGGATTCGCGAGACCGGAAACGTCTTCATGGTCCCCACTTATGCGTTCATCCTGTCGCTGCTTGCCATGATTGTCTGGGGACTGGCAAAGGCGATGCTGGAAGGCGGCCACCCGGTCCCCGTGATTGCTCCGCATCCGCTCAAGAGCACCGCCACATTCGCCGGCGCCTGGGTGCTGCTGCAGGCTTTCTCGAGCGGTTGCACGGCGATGACGGGAGTCGAAGCCGTCAGCAATGGCGTGAAGGCGTTTCGCGAGCCCGCCGTGCAGTCTGCCCGCCGCACGCTCACCGCGATTATCGGAATCCTGATCCTGATGCTGGGCGGCATCGCCTGGTTGGCGCGGGCGTACCAGGTGGGCGCGTCCGATCCTGGCGAGCCTGGATACGAGAGTCTGCTCTCCCAGTTGGTGGCAGCGGTTTCCGGACAGGGAGTTTTCTACTACGCGACCATGGCCTCTGTCGTAGCGGTGCTGGCGCTTTCCGCGAACACGGCATTTTCGGATTTTCCGCGCCTCTGCCAAATCGTTGCAGAAGATGACTATCTGCCGCACGCCTTCTCGACTCGCGGCCGGCGTTTGGTCTTCACGCATGGCATCACGGTGTTGGCGTTCCTCGCAGGGGTTCTGCTCGTCGTCTTCAACGGAGTCACCGATCGCTTGATTCCGCTGTTCGCGGTGGGAGCGTTCCTGGCCTTCACGCTTTCCCAGGCAGGCATGGTAGTGCACTGGAAACGGCTCGGGGGCCGAGGCGCGTTGCAAAGCATCCTGGTCAACGGACTCGGCGCCACGGCGACTGCCATCACGCTGGTGGTCGTGCTGGCGGCCAAGTTCCTGGAAGGAGCCTGGGTGACGGTGTTGCTCATTCCGTCGCTTCTGTTGGTGATGTTTGCGGTGCAGCGCCACTACCGGAAGGTCGCGACGGAACTGGAATTGACCACGCCTCTCAACCTGAGGCACCTCGAACCGCCCATCGTGGTGGTTCCGATTCAAAGGTGGAACAAGATCGCCCAAAAGGGCCTGCGCTTCGCCGTAAACCTTTCAACGGAAGTCCACGTGGTGCAGGTAATGGTTGGCGAAAAGCACGAGGACCTGCGTGCGCACTGGTGTCATCTGGTAGAACGGCCTATCCAGGAACTCGGTCTGCCGGTCCCGAAACTGACGGTGATGGATTCGCCGTATCGGACGATTTTATACCCCATTCTCGATTTTGTTACAGATTTGGCCAAGAAGAATCCGGAGCGCTACATGGCGGTCCTCATACCGGAATTGGTGGAGGGCCACTGGTATCACTACTTCCTGCACAATCAGCGGGCCGCCGTTTTGAAGGCGCTCTTACTGGTGCGAGGCAACCAGAGAATCAATGTGGTGAATGTTCCGTGGTATCTCACGGAGTAACACTGGTAGGGATGCATCACTCCCTCACGGTCGTGGCTCGTTGCGAACTGCGTGCGTAAGCAAGCGACCCCCCGAACGTTCCGAAAATCAGTCGTTGCGAGCCGCGCGCGTAAGCAAGCGACGTCCCGATCGCCTCGAAAATCACTCGTTGCGAGCCGCGCGTAAGCAAGCGATGTCCCGACCGCCCCGAAAATCAGTCGTTGCGAGCCGCGCGCGTAAGCAAGCGATGTCCCGAACGCCCCGAAAATCACTTGTTGCGAACTGCGCGCGTTAGCAAGCGACGTCCCGAACGCCCCGAAAATCACTCGTTGCGAACTGCGCGTAAGCAAGCGATCTCCCGAACGCCCCGAAAATCAGTCGTTGCGAGCCGCGCGCGTAAGCAAGCGACGTCCCGATAGCCCCGAAAATCACTCGATGCGAACTGCGCGCGTTAGCAAGAGATGTCCCGCACGCCCCGAAAATCACTGGTTGCGAACTGCGCGCGTAAGCAAGCGATGTTCCGAACGCCCCGAAAATCACTCCCTTACGGTCGTGGCTCGTTGCGAGCGGCGAGCCGCGCGTTGCGCGCCGCGTGCGTCAGCACTCAGACTCAGCAAGTGGTCCGGCAATAAAAAAAGAGCGGGCGAACCTGGGGGTCCGCCCGCTCCGCACCAGAAGCCGCATCGATTCTGAATCATGGCACCCGCAGTTGGCGCCGATCAGGCGATCCGAAAGGACAAACAGACCGAGGAGGGTACCGGCCCGAGCGTCCTCCGCCGATTTCTGGCCCGGCTTCCAGTAGCGCGGCTGAAATAACTGGTAATCCGCAGCCGTAACTCCTAAATCGAATCAAAAAAAACTCGTCTATGCGGTGGCGGCTTCGGCGTGAGCGGCCTCTGACCGCTTGGAACCCGCCTTCTTCGCGCCAGCGGCTGGTTTACGAGACGCTTCCCTGCGAGGACGCTCGTGACCCTGGGTGTCTCCCCGATGCGCCGGTCTCACGATGTCCAGCAGCGCCTTCTGCGCCGTAACGAATGCTTCCACCGTCTGACGCGTCAAATCTGCCATGGCGTGCGATTGAAATGGATTAATCACTTCGATCGCCTTGCCGGCAGCCTTGAGGTCCACTGCTACCTGCTGCGAAGCGACGTCCAACAGCTTCTTTTGCGCATCGATGAAGGCTTCGGCACCTTGCCGCGCCAACTCGGTCAACTCGGTCTTCTTGGCTGTCTTGCGGCCGTTAGCGTCTTCTTCGCCGGTGGCGACGGCGGTCTCTTCTGCCAGCACATCCAGGAATTTCTTCTGGCTGCGAACGAAATTATCCATCGCTTCGCTCGCCAGCTCGCCCACCGTTTTGCCGTCGAAAGGCGCTCCGGTTTTCGCGGAATCGATCCATTCATCGGCTTGCTTGGCGGCGATCGTGAGGAAATGCTGCTGCATGTCGATGAAGTTTTCCACACCGCGGCCGATCAAATCGGTTACCGCCGCAACTGGCGCGAGATTTCCTCTTCGCTCCTTCACCCCTGCCATCACGATCTCGTTCTGGCGCTGCGCCAGGGACAGCAGCACGCGTTGCGCGGCGATAAAGTTCGAAATCCCTTCACCGGCAACTTCGGGCAGTATCTCGCCCGGCGCGGACCGCACGCTCGCGAACTGCTCCCGGACGGCATGCATGGTATTGGCGTTCTGCCGCATCACCAGATCCAAGAGGATCCGCTGCGTGGCAAAGAAACTCTCAGTTCCCTGGCGCACCCAATCCGACAGGATGGAGACGGGGGAAATTTCCCGCGCACGGGCTTCATGCTCGGTTTTAACTTTGACTGGCATCATTGGCTCCTTTTGCTGCATCGCAGCATTCTGAATTAACTATAGAACTGGCGGGGTTCTGTGTCAAGATGAATTAGGAAGTCCTGCAATGCAGCAAAAGGGAGACAAGGCGAAATCCGCGGCCGTCGTCATCAAAAAGTATCCGAACCGCCGCTTATACGACACATCTTCGGGCCGCTACGTGAATCTCGAGGATGTGGCCGCGTTGATCCGCCAGGGAACCGAGGTCCAGGTTGTTGACGCTAAGACCGGCGAAGACCTCACGCGCGTGGTGCTGACCCAAGTCATTGTGGAAGACGCCAAGGGCCAACCCACGGGACTACCGCTAGAATTACTTCGCCAGTTAATTGTCGCCTCCGACCACGCATCCCAGGAACTCCTCATGTGGTATCTGAAGTCCGCCTTCGACGCGTACGGTAAAGTGCAGGAATCCGTAGAGAGCAGGCTCGCGGACGTGCGGGCCGCCGCCATGAGTCCGATCAATATGGTCAAGAATCTCCTGATCCCATCTCCGCCTTCGCCAGACGCCGAAGTGGAGCAATTGCGGCGGCGCGTGGCGGAACTGGAAGAGCGTCTGAAAAAGTCGCCCGCTCCTCGCAAACGCGCGCGTAAGCGGACGCGGTGAAAGGAGGTTTTCCGATGACCGGCCTTGAAAACGGGGAGTCGACAGGGTTTGACAGTTCCCTCCTGACACAGTTCCTGGCAGGTGTAACATCCACCGTCGAACGGATACAAGCCGTCGAGGACGTCCTGAAGACCGCGGGTGCATCGTGGCGCAACCTGATCGGACCGTGGATCACCCGGCTCGTACCCGCCCAAAACCTGGTACCGGAAAGACATCAAGACCTCCGCCCTTTGGTCGAGGACGCATTCCAGTTTGTCTTCTCCCGGCTTTCCGACCACAGGCTCGCAGTAAAGCTCGTCGAGCAAGTGGAGATGCCCGTCGATGCCCCGCCCGAAACCAGACTGATCAAACTGATCGCGAAAATGCCCGGACTGCAAAAGCTCGGACAGGTGCTGGCACGCAATCGCCGGCTCTCTCCAGCCCTGCGCGAGGCATTGTCGGAGCTCGAAAACAGCATGGCCGATGTCGGGCCAGAAGAAATGACCAGCATCATTGCCAGCCAGTTGGGTTCCCGGATGCAAACCTATCAGGTGGAAATCGAGCCTGCGATCTTCAAGGAGGGTAGCGCCAGCGCGATTCTGCGATTCACCTGGAGGAATCCGGGCAAGGAGAGCGACCGCGGGGTCTTCAAAGTTCTGAAGCCTTACGTCGTCAGCTACTTTGCCGAAGACATGACGCTGCTTCAGCAACTCGGCGAGTATCTGTCGACCGGCGACCGGCAATATGGCTTCGCGGTGCGTGACCTCAAAGACTTACTGGCGGAGGTTCGACTCCTGCTGGAACACGAATTGGACGTTCCGCTCGAACAGCGGACCTTGGGGGAGGCTCGCGAGATGTACCGTTCGAGCATCGGGATCCGTGTGCCGCGCCTGGTGGCTCCTCTCTGCACACCGCAGATCACCGCAATGACGCAAGAGAACGGGGTGAAGGTCACGGAGGCGTGTCCGCGTTCGCCCATTCGCCGCCTTCAGATCGCCGTGCAATTGATCGAAGCGATCGTTGCCGTACCGCTCTTCTCACGCCAGGATCCAGCGGTCTTCCATGCCGACCCGCACGCCGGAAATCTTCTGTACGATGAGCCGAACCGCGAACTGATGGTGCTCGATTGGGCGCTCGCCGACCGCCTCAGCGTAGAGACTCGGCGTCGCCTGGTAATGCTGGTGCTGATGATGAATCTGCGCAATCGCGCCGGTGTGTGTGAGGCCATCCAGGCGCTGAGCGAGAGCGATCCGCGGCCGCAACGCGATGCGTTGATTGAAGAGATGGTAACCCGCTTCTTCGAACAGTTTCCAGCGGACCGTTCCCCCGGCACGTTGGACGCCATGCGTGTACTCGACGAGATCGCGCTGGAAGGAGTCCACTTCCCTGCGCCGTTGTTTCTGTTCCGCAAGATTCTGTTCACGCTCGATGGTGTGCTGCAGGACGTGGCAGGTAGTGAGGTACGCATCGATCACGTGATCACACGAGAGTTCGTCTCCAGAGGAATCGCGAGCTTCGGACTATTCCACTCGCCCCTTTCGATGAAGGACCTTGGTTCGATCCAGTGGAACGCGTTGTTGTACCCCACGCGGTTGTGGGCTCGAAAGCGGCTTCGCGCGGGCACGGCGTAGGGGCGAGCTATTTTGGAGAAACGCTTGCTTACGCGCGGCTCGCATCGGACCCGCCGTTGCGATCCCTACACAATCAAGCCGAATACACCGCCACGCGCGTTACCGTGCGAAAGCCCATTCTTTCGTATAACCGGTAACCCGCCGGAGTCGATTGCAGAATCACCTGTTCGATGCCGTGTCTCCGTCTTGAATCCGCCAGCGCCTCGCGCATCACCGCCTCGCCGTACCCGTGCCGCTGATGGCCGGGCATGGTTGCCACATTGTACACGCCGATCGCGCCGCCGCCCATCACTATGGCAGTCGTCGAGACCGGTTCCTGATTGACATAACCGACATAACCGGCAAAGCCTTCCCACACCGAGTCGCAATCGAAGACCTCGCGAAACCAGGAGATGGGCACATGGAAGCAGACCGAACCGATCGCGCAAAAGGCGTCCCGCGTGCCCGCGTCACATACGCGCCGCACCTCCACCCACGGCAGGGCCTTGACCGGCGGGAGCACGCGCTCCGCCACCATCCCCGGCAGGTCCACCGAATGCCGCAGTCCATGGCGTTCAAACACCTGTCGGGAACGCTTCCGCGCCTTGGGTTCGAGCCAGTCCTCGCACACCCAATAGGCCCACTCCAGACCACGAACGTCGAAGTGGAGAGCGGGCAACAGAATTCGCTGCGAGAGTTCCGCTTCATTGGAGACCGGCCCCGAAAGGAAGGCCGCATTGAACATCTGAAAGGTCACTCCAGCGGCCGCTATGCTCACCCCACGCAATTCGCGAACCTCGCCCGGCGGGCGGCTGGCCGCGATCACCCGAAACGACTCCCGTAGATTATCCGCAACATTGTGGAAGTCCATTGCTTCCAGTATCGCCCCACCGGAGCCGGTTTTACGCACTCTGCGCAAGCGGGCCGGCCGGCGGAATTCTTGTCGTAAAGTGAACCTATGGCCCAATGGACGAGCTATCGCATCGCGGAGTACGGCTCCCCGCTAGAGCAGCAGGTCGAGGAAGCGCCAGTGCCCCAGGGCACTGAGGTCCTCCTGCGGATTACCGGATGCGGCGTATGCCACTCAGACGTGCATACCTGGGAAGGATTCTTCGATCTCGGCGGCGGACGCCGCACCCAGGCGGGAGGTAAGAATCTGCCGCTGACGCCTGGTCACGAGATTGCCGGTGAGGTCGTAGCTTTCGGATCGCGGGCCCTGCACGTAGCAGTCGGGGACAAGCGCGTAGTCTATCCATGGATCGGCTGTGGACAGCCCGACTGTCAGGAATGCCGGCGCGGCGACGAGCAGATGTGCGGCAAACTCGCTCTCGGCGTATTTCAGCACGGCGGTTTTTCCGATCATGTCCTGGTGCCGCATCCGAAATATCTGCTCGACTACGGCCAATTGCCGCCGGCGCTGGCAGCTACGTTTGCCTGCTCCGGCCTGACCGCGTACTCCGCGCTCCGGAAGGTGGGAGCCCTCGGGCCGGACGACAAGCTGTTGATCATCGGCGCGGGCGGTGTGGGCATGTCGGCAGTTCGTCTCGCTCGCACGATAACGGGGAAGGATCCTATTGTTGCCGACATCGACCCGGCCAAACGTGCCGCAGCACTGGAAAACGGCGCCTCGCAAGCAATTGACCCGGCGGTGGCCGGGGCCGCGAAAGAGTTCCTGAAGACCTCTGGTGGAGCGGCAGTGGCCATCGACTTCGTGGGCGGAGAGTCGACCGTGAAATTCGGCACCGGCGTGCTCCGCAAGGGCGGAAAGTTGATCATCGTCGGCCTGTTTGGGGGCGCGATGCAGATGCCGATCCCATTGTTTCCGCTGCTCGAGATCACCATTCAGGGTTCCAAAGTGGGATCGCTTGGGGAGTTAACGGAGTTGCTCGGGCTGGGCCAGGCAGGCATTTTCGGAGCGATCCCACACACCACCCGGCCGCTCGCCGAGGCCGCTCAGACGTTATCGGACTTGAAGGACGGGAAAATTGTGGGCCGCGTCGTGTTGACGCCGTAGGTGGGATGTAGCGGTCGCATTTGGTTTAGAGTCGAATGCGAGGCGGCTGCGCTAAGTTCGCGGTTTTAGAGGTTCGGCGAGGTACCGCAGATCGCTTGCTCACGCGCGCGGCTCGCAACGAAATGCCAGATCGCTTGCTGACGCGCGCGGATCGCGACGAAATGCCGCATCGCTCGCTGGCGCGCGCGGATCGCGACGAGCCACGACCGAATGGCGTTGCGGAACCGATTGGGTGCGGCGCCGTTGCGCCCCACGAATATCAAACCAATGGACAGCTCCGACGCCGACCGCCCCGTCCTTTGCTTAAGTCAGGGCCGTTTCCAAGCGCGTGCTGACACCGCCTCGCTTCCCTCGGTGAGGCCGACCGTCCGATTCGCATTCACGCTCGTCCACGTCTGCGTCTCTCCCGCCGGCCAGCGCACTTCGATGCGATCCGCCTTCTCCGCCTTGCCTAATCCAAAGTACAGCGTCAGCGAATTTTGCGAGAAGTAGCTGCCACCGCTCACCACTTCCGCCATTTGACGGCGGCCTCCCGCTTCCACGGTGCAGCGCGCGCCGATCGCGCTACGATTCGACCGAATGCCGTTGAGCGTGATCGCGATGGCGTTCTGCCGAGGCCCGACATTCTTTAGCAACGTGGGCTTCTCATTCATATTCACGATGACGATCTCGGGCCTGCCATCGCCATCCAGATCGCCGGTCGCCAAACCACGCGAGGGGCGGCGTGGCGCGAATCCCGGACCTGCGGAATCCGTGAGGTCGGCGAACCTCCCATCGCCGAGATTGCGATACAGCAGCGTCCTCTGGCGGTAGGTCTCGCCGATTGGCGAACGATCGATTTGCGGATACACGTGGCCATTCGCCAAGATCAGGTCGGGCCATCCGTCTTCGTCGATATCCAGGAAAGCGATGCCCCAGCCGAGCAGTTGATTGCGCCCAAGGCCCGCCATTTCGGAGACATCCTCAAAGAACTTGCCGTCCTCGTTCTTGTAGAGCGAAGGCCGGTCGCCGGAGAAATTCGTTTTCGCGATGTCCAGGAAACCATTGCCATCGTAGTCGGCGACGGCGATCCCCATCCCCGCCTGCAACCGGCCATCGGCATTGTAGGCAACACCCGCGCGGTCGCCCACTTCCTCGAAGGTGCCATCGTGCCGGTTGCGATAGAACAGGCTGGGCGTCTGGTCGCAGGCCACGTAAAGGTCAGGCCAGCCGTCGTTGTCGAAATCGGCGGTGACCGCGCCCAAACCGTAGCATCCGCCCGGCGCAAGAATCCCGGCCTTCTCCGAGACGTCGGTAAAGGTCCCGTCTCCGTTGTTGTGATAGAGCGCGTGATGGGCCTGGGGGAGTCCGTGAGGCCCGCACCACACCGGCATACCTTTCCAGTCGCAGCCCGTGCTACTGCCGGGTTTGGGCAACTTCGCCGGGTCGAAGTCCACGTAATTGGCGACGAAGATGTCGAGGCGTCCGTCGCGATCGTAGTCGATCAAGGCGCAGCCCGACCCCCAGCGCGTGCCGGTTACGGGCAGGCCCGCACGCGCGGTGACCTCTTCGAACTTGCCGTTGCCCAGATTGCGATACAGGCTATTGTGCCCGTAGTACGTCACGAACAGGTCGGGATGCCCGTCGTTGTCGATGTCGCCTACACAAGCAGCCTGAGCCCACCCGGTGCGCGTCAGGCCGGTCTGCTGGCTCACTTCCGTGAAGTGACCGGTGCCGTCGTTCCTGTACAGCTCCGAGTGCGACGGTGGCCCGTTGGCGATGAAGATATCGTTCCAGCCGTCACCATCGAAATCGAAGATCGCGGCGCCGGTGCCGGTACTCTCCAGGATCGAGTCGTTCCTGTCCTTGCCGCCGAAAGTATTGGGAACGGTGAGATGCGCGTCCGCCGCGATATCGACGAAACGAACTCCCGGCGCTTCCGCGGCGGCGGCCACCATCACGGCGACGAGCAAAAGCCGCATGCTTAGCGGATTCCCATCTCGCGCAGCGCTTGCGCAGCCTGCCGCGCCACCGAGGCGTCCGCACCGTTCGCTGCCTCGCGAAAGTGAGTCGCGGCCTCGTCTTTCTCCCCGGTTTGCGCCAACACCATCGCCAGCCGCAGATGAACGCGCGCCACATCGGGCTTCAGCGCCAGCGCGGTCCGATACTCGCGCGCCGCAGCGGGGAGTTCCTGCTTGCGGACGTACAGCCCCCCGAGCAGTTCATGCGCTTCCACGAGTGATGCATCCGTGTGAACCGCCGACTCCGCTTGCGATTGCGCCTCGTCGAAGCGATCGGCGCGCACCAGCGCCAATGCATAGTCGTATCGATAGTGGGCGTCCGGGCGGAGCTTGATGGCCCGTTCGAAATCGAAGAAGGCGTCCGCGAATTCTCCCTTTTCCGCCAGAATGCGCCCGCCGACGTCCCAGGCGGCTTCGTCGAAGGGATCGGTGCGCAGTGCGTCGCGCAATGCCGCCACTGAGTGGCTCACTTCCGCGAGCCGGCGCGACTGGTCCGGAAGCCAGGGATCGAGCGAGATCGCCTTCTGAATGCGCTCGGCCGACGCGGTGAGCACGCCATACCGAAACCACGACTCCGGATCGGCCGGCGCCACCTGCACGGCACGCGCGAGAATCTGTTCCGCATGCGGCGCGTCGACGGCGGCCAGCGCCCGCATGGCGCGCGCGGAATCGGGTGCGATTCGCAATGCCTGCTGGTACGCGCCGGCAGCCTTCTCCAGATCGCCCTGACTCTTCCATCCGTCTCCTAATACGAGATAAAACTCGATGGGCTCGGGCTTGAATTGCTCCACCAGTCTGGCCAACTCCGGTAGCCCGGCAGCGACATTGTTCCCCAGCCCCACTTGAGCCACCGCACGATAGAGAGCGTTGCGCGGAGTATCCGGCAGCGGCGAAGGATAGTAGGGTACGACCTCTCCGTGATACTCTTCCGGCGGGCGTTCCGCGAACTCGGCGAGCGCGTTAGCCGGGGCCCGCCGCTGGATCAGGTGGTCGGTCATGATGACATGCGGGGCGTCATCCACCCGTCGCTTCGGCATGTGACAGGTGATGCAGTCGGCGGTCGTGGCCTTGGCATCTGCCGGGTGCGCGGATTCGTGGCACTGCCGGCAGATGCCCGAATAGTGACGGACCGCCTCCTCGCCGCGCGGGATCCGGTGGGGATTGTGGCACGTGGCGCACTCCAGTTTCCCAGCACTCTCGAGGAAGCATCGCGATTGGCGCAGTCGATAGACCGAACTGACGGCCTCGAACTTACCTTCGTGCCCGGTGCCAGGGGCATGGTCGAAGGAGATGGCGAATTCGCCAAGGGGCTGCCCGGGGACGTAGGAGAAGGTGCTGCGGTCGAAGCGCTGCAGCACTGCGGGAATCCGGCCGCTAGTGGTTTCGAGGTGGCATTGCATGCACATCTCCATGCGCCTTTCGGGGTTCAGCTTCGCCGGATTCACGATTTTGCCGCGCGCGGGATTGCGAGCATGCCCGTCGCCGGGTCCGTGGCATCGCTGGCAATCGATACCTTGGGGCAGTTCGCCAAGAAACACCGGCTCGCTACCGGGCAATTGATTCGCTGTGGGAATGCTCGGGTAGCCGTTGTGGCAGAACATGCACTTATACGAGACGAAGCGGCGGGTCTGCGGATGTTCGGTGTCTGACCCTGGCACCATGCCCCAGTGGCCGCCACCGTCAGGATACCAGCCGAGCGGCAGTTCGATGAGCATGCCACGCTCCGTCCGATGCAGGTACGACCGGGCGTGGTTTCCAGACCCCATCACGTAGTCGATCTTCAGGTCTTCCACATTGATCTGGTTGCCACGTCCATCCAACTGCCAGCGCCGTTGGAAATACCGACCGTCGCGGACTCTCATGGAGTAGTGGCTGTCGGACAGGGCGTGATCATACTCGGGAGTCTTCGCGTAATCTTCGATGGTGTTGGCTGCGGATGGGGTGAAGAACGATCGCCCCATGCCGGTACGGGCGTATTCCGCGGCGATCTCGCGGTGGCACTGTGCGCAGACCTTCGGGTCCGCGTACGTGTCGCTCGGGCCTGTTTGCGCCACCAAGGCGGGCAAACTTGCCGAGAGCGCGGCCGCAATCCGGAGAATCGACCCCATGAAACAACGATTCTACGCCGTTCCGGACTCAGAGACACGAGATACCATAGCGGCTTGACGCGCCAGAAACCGGACAGTTCGACGCATTGGTCGCACGCCATCGCGGCTGCCTTGCTGGCCGGGCTTCTGCTCTTGAATATTTATCGCGCCGTCACCCAGTCGTTCGTCCATGACGAGGCGCAGACCTATCACCTCTACCTGCGATCGTCATGGCGTACGATGTTCGCTGTCTACGACGCGAATCATCACTTCCTTTCCACTCTGCTCGTGAGGCTCTCCACGTCGCTATTCGGATTCTCCGAGTTGGCGATGCGGCTCCCGACACTAGTGGCCGGAGCCTGGTATTTCGTCATCGTCTTCCGGTTGGCGCGCCTGGCACTCGATCGCGGGTGGCGATTCCTGTTGGCGATTGTGCTCGCTGCCGCAAATCCGCTGGTGCTGGATTTTCTAGTGGCGGCGCGCGGTTACGGCCTCGCCATGGCGCTTCTCGCGTTCGGCATCTATCGAATCGTAGGATACTTGTCGGTTGGTTCGCGCGGGCGCAGCGCGCTGTGCGAAGCGGGTATCAGTCTGGCGCTCGCGGTCAGTGCCAATGTGACGCTGCTGGTACCTGTGATGGTGGCTGGCGCTTTGCTGCTTGCGGTGCTGTGGAAGCAGCAGGATTCGCGATGGCCCTATTTCCTGACCACCCTGTGCGCGGTACTCCTGCTTTTTTACGCGATCTCGCCAATTCATCAGGCGACCCAGGCGAATTTCTATTACGGCGCGCATTCACTGATCGAGAGCTTCGAAGATCTGGCAGCGCTTTCGCTCGCGCACAATCCCGGACCGTTCCACTGGAATCGATTGCTGGGGTGGATGGGGTGGTGGCGCCACTTCGCGATCTTCGCTTGTGCCGCGGCATGCCTGGGAGCGATGGCCGTTGCGGTTCGGACGTGGAACTGGCTGCTGCTCTTCGCGTCGTTTATGGTGGCCGGATCCTGGGCGATTCTCTTCGTGGCGCATCATGTCACCGGTCTGCTTTATCCTCTGGATCGGACTGGGTTGTATTTTCTTCCGCTCATTGGTTTGCTATTTCCCTGTCTATCAGCAGCGATCCGCGAGCATCCCGTTCCTTCGCGGCTTTGCGCCGTGATAGGAGCTGTGATTGCGTGCCAGTATCTCTTGCAGCCCAACACGAGCCGCTTTTATATATGGACATTCGATGCGGACACAAAATCCGTCGTCGATTTTCTGGACGCCGGGCATCCGGTGAGCGCGCGCCTGGGCACTTCGTGGCCGCTCGATCCCGCGCTGAACTACTATCGCGACCGGCGAAAGATCACCTGGTTTGCCCCTCTTACGCGGACGGGACCCGACGGGCAATTTGACTACTACCTCCTAATGGAGGCCGATCAGGATCGCGTAGTCCGGAATCAACTCAAAGTTCTGTATCGCGGACCCATCTCCGGCACCGTGGTCGCGACAAGATTGTTCTCTGTTCCCGATGGCCCGCGCGCCCACTGACGTGTAGAAAATCTTCGTAAGAGACAGAGGTGGCGCAAACACTCGTGTTTGCCGCGTCGAGACTCTTCTCGACGCTTTTCGGGTGTCCACCGAGTCCGCTGTACGGAGCGCTTCTTGAAGCCCCTTGCTGGCGCACCCGCAATCTCGTACCGGGCGCGAAAAGTCTCGACAGGAGTGTCGAGACGGCGAACAGGAGTGTTCGCGCCACGGCTTCGTGCGAGAATTAGCCCTATGCTGCAACGGGCAGCGGTGTGCGCCTGGCTTGGTCTGCTGGCAGTCTCCGTCTACGGATTCTTCTCCCGCCACCTGGCGGATCAAACTATCTGGCAACCCTCCGGGGTGTACCGTTTCCTCGTTTTTCTGGGCATCGTATGCACTGCCGCTGCTATCATCATTGCACTTCGGCCACAGTTGATAGCGTCGGCCACTATCGCCGCCGTAGCCATCTATACCATTTGGTCCGTGGGGATTCTGCCGCCCATTGCGACCGCTTTCTTCCTCTTCGCGTGCTTTGTACTGGGGCGATTGCTCTTCCCCGTGACCGACCTGCTGGCGCTCTTAGCGGGCATGAGCGTCTTCCTGTGGCTCACAAGCTTTCTTACGCATTTCCCTGTGAACTACCCGGCCACGTATCTCGGAATATTCGGCGTTGTTCTCGCTATCAACCCCGCAACCACCAAAACGTGCGCCCTGCGGATCTGGAAGCTGTCACGGCCGTGGAAACTCTCGAGCCGATTCGAATCCACCATGCTCGTCGTCGCACTGGTGCCTCTCCTGGCCCACTGGCTGGTCGCGTTGAAGCCGGAAATCAGTGCGGATGGCCTCTCCATGCATCTCGTGGTCCCCGCCTACGTCGCCGAACATCATCGATGGAGCTTCGATTTTCGCCATTTCGTGTGGGCAGTAATGCCGATGGGCGGTGTTTGGGGGTACACCGTTACCTACCTTCTGGGAGGGGAATTCGCCGCGAAGTTGCTCAACGTGAGCCTTCTCGCGGTGATCTGCGCTCTGCTCTATCAATCGGCGGTGCGTTGGGTCGGCCGTTCGACCGCGTTTCTGCTGACCGCGCTTTTCGCCGCAACACCCATCGTGCAACTGGTCACCGGATCGCTGTTCATTGAGAATTTTTACGCCGCACTCTTCATGGGTGCGCTGGTGGCTCTGTGGGAATATCATTCCGCCAAATTGCGTCCCGCCTTACTGGTCTCGGCGCTGCTTTTGGGCTTCGCGCTTAGCGTGAAAATGACTGCGCTGCCGTTCGTGATTCCCGCCTTGTTGGTGGTCATCTGGGAAGCATGGCAAGTCTATCGGGCCGGCGACCGCAGATGGCTCGTGCTCTGCGTTCTGGTTGTCGCGATCGTCGCGCCGGCGCCCTATCTTTATGCCTGGTGGATGACAGGGAATCCTGCCTTTCCTTTCCTGAACAATCTTTTCCGCTCGCCCTACTTCTCGCAGGTCTTTAATCCTGACCCGCGCTTCAGCGAGCCATTAACCTGGCGCACTCTCTTTGACCTCACGTTCGAGACCCATCGCTACTGGGAAGGACAGGACGGCTCCGCCGGATTTCACCTGCTCTGGCTTTGTCCACTCGTCCTGCTCAAGATGCGCCGGCAATGGCGCTCGGTCGAATGGACGCTCGCCGGACTCGCCTTTGCGGGCTTACTGGCGGGACTGCTGCTCAAGCCGAACCTCCGTTACCTCTACCCGGCATTTCCGGTGATGACCCTGTCTCTGGCACTGATCTTTCGCGATCTCTCCCCAGGCTTTCAAAACTTACTGCGCGCCAATTGCATTGCCTGTCTCGCTCTCAATCTCTGGTTTCTGCCCTCGTCCTCCTGGTACGACAAGATGTTTTGCCTGAACCCTCTCGACCGACACGCCGCGGAGACCTATCTGGCCGCCAATGCGCCGGCCCGCCTTCTGATCGATCGATTGAACCGGCAGTATCCGGGAGAGCCGGCACTGTTCCTGACCACCACGGATATCGCGGGACTGCGCGGCGAAGCCTGGTCGGACGGCTGGCACTCCTACGAACTCAACCAGCGCATCGAGAGGCAGCAAAATGAGACGGACGTCGCCCAATTGTTCCGCGAACTCGGCTTGCGACACTTCATCTATCCCAACCCCGCCGGCGGCACACTGGTCCGTGAGGCACAGGTGCGCCGATACCTGGCCGACTTCACCGAACCCGAGGAAGATCGCGGGACCTTGCGTCTGGCGAAGCTAAAATCCTCGCCCGCCCTGCCTGACGACGCGCAAACTTCGGCGGCCCCTCCGGGCGAATATGACGATTTCGACGCCAGAATCCGCTTCCGCTCGCATTGGTCACACGACACCCAGTTCGCATCGGCCGCCCACCATTCGCTGACCTACTCAGATTTGCCCGGGGCCTCCTTTCGCTTCGAATTCCGGGGCTCCGCCGTTACCTGGATGTACACCAAGGCGATGAATCGGGGGATTGCCGAAATCTATATCGACGGGGTTCGCCGGGAGGACGTCGATCTCTACTCCCCCGCAGTAGCCTGGCAGTCGCGAACCGTCTTTGGCTGTCCCGGCCCTGGAGTTCACACCCTGGAGGTTCACATCTCCGGAAGGCACAACGCTGCCTCTTCCGGAGCGTACGTCGACGTCGACGAACTCGTGGTGCAGTGACTACTTGGGGACATGGGCGACGGCTCGGGCCGCCTTGGGAAGAGTGCTGCGGACGAAAGTGCGGCGGGGGACGAACCGGTAGCGGATCAGGGTCCACAGCGCTTCGAACCCATCACGCGCGCGAATCTTCTTGCCCTCGGCGACTCCGCGGGCAAAATAGCTGATCGGGACTTCGTGAATACGGCATCCCAGACGCCGCAGCTTGGCAGTCACCTCGGGGCAGAATTCGAAACGCCTGCACCGCAGGCTGAGTTGGCGGAGCACACCCGCGCGGAACGCCTTGTAGGCTGTAGCCTCGTCGGTAATGTTTGCGCGATACAGGAGATTTGCCGCGACCGCCAGAATGCGGTTGGCAATTCGATTCCGAGCCGCCATGCCGGCAGGTCGACCCAGAAACCGCGATCCGTAAACTACATCTGCCTGGCCGTTGACAATTGGCTCGAGCAGTTTGTAGTAGTCGCTTGGATCGTACTCCAGATCCCCGTCCTGGACTATGATTATGTCGCCGGATGCTATTTCGATGCCCTTGCGGAGCGCCGCGCCCTTACCGGAATTCTGCGGCGAGTAGTGGCCCAACACGAGTCCCGCCTGTACCTCCTCGCCGATCATCTGGGTGGTGCCATCGGTCGATCCGTCGTCCACCACAATGATCTCTTTCGAGCAGCCTGGGGGAAGGGGAGCTTGGCGAACCCGTTCCAGGACCCGTTTGAGAGTTCGGAATTCGTTGTAAACGGGAATGATGACGGACACCTTCATGGGCGACCAAAGGCTTGCTGCAACATCCGTGCTTTTGCCAGAATAGCAGCCTTGGCGAAGGGTGCCGGAGGCCTTCCAAAATCCATAGTTTACAAGCTTTACTGGTCCGACCTTTCATAAAATGAACCCGAAAACGAAAACGCTTACTTTTTCGCGACGTTTTCGTTAAAACTAGTTGATTCCCACTATTCCGAAGTGATAGTATCCATCCCAGTCCATCCTGCCAAGGTTTGCAGAATAGGAGGGGAAATGAACTGCCTCAAGGGCCTACGACTCGCCCTGTTAGCTCTCGTCGCCGCCAGCACGGTCTTCGCGCAGCGCGATCTCTCAACTCTCGCCGGTACCATCAGCGATTCATCCGGCGGCGTAGTAGTCAATGCAAAAGTGACCATCACGGAAGTAGCCACCGGACAGGTGTACTCGATCCTGACGAACAATCTGGGCGAGTTTGTGCGCCCTGCGTTGAAACCGTCCACCTACACCGTCAGTGTGAGCGCCCCCGGATTCAAAACTTCCGAACAAAAAGACATTCTGTTGACGGCTGGAGAACGAACCGGTATCAACATCACTCTAACGGTTGGCGACGTCGGGCAGACTGTCGAGGTGGCGGCATCCGCTCCTTTGCTGCAGACGGAAAGCACGCAAGTGGGCGCCGACCTTAACAGCAAGACGGTGACCGACGTTCCTCTCGGCGGCACTCGCAATCTGGCCTACCTGGCGCGACTCACGCCGGGCGTGGTACCTGCGGAACCGGGCGCGCGCGACTCCGCCAATGGCGGCTTCTCGGCCAACGGAGTCCGCTCGAACGGGCAGAACAACTTCTTGCTGAACGGTGTCGACAACAACATCAACACCATCGACTTCCTGAACCAGACTTCGTATGCGATCGGGCCGGCTATCGATGCGGTGAGCGAAATCAGCATCCAGACCAACGGCTACAACGCAGAGTACGGGCGCGCGGCGGGCGGCGTGATCAACGTGACGCTGAAGTCGGGCACCAACGCGCTGCACGGCAGCCTGTACGAGTACCTGGCGAATAAGGACCTCGACGCCAACACCTGGTCGAACAATCGCGCCGGTGCGATTCGCGGGCCTTTCGTGCAGAATCAGTTCGGGGCCACGGGTGGCGGACCGATCCGCAAGAATCGGCTCTTCATCTTCGGCGACTATCAGGGCACGCGCATCGCCGATTCCGGCGGTTCGGTTCCCAACCTCGGCTACTCCGGATACACGACAATTCCCACGGCTGCGATGAAGAGCGGAAACTTTTCCAGTCTCCTCGGCACCAGCTACACTGGCACCGATGTGAACGGGCAGCCGATCAGCATCCAGAAGGGCGCCATTTACGATCCGCAGTCGACCGTTTATCAGACGAACTCGGCCGGCATTCAAATTCCGGTATCGCGGACGATGTTCCCCGGGAACGTTATTCCCGCGAGCAGGATGGATCCGGCATGGTCGAAGATCATGCAGCTCTATCCGAACCCGAATCAGCCAGTCATCACGGGCAATGCGCCGACCAACGACTACTACTACAACACCGTCGGCGGATTGACGACAGATCAGGGCGACGCTCGCGTAGATTATCGTCTCAGCGATAAGGACAGCTTGTTCGGTTCGTTGAGCTGGTCCAACACTTCGAAGACGGATGGTGCTCCGCTGCCTGGCGCTCTCGATGACACCGGCTTTAATGGCGCGGGCGAAATCGATCTCAGCCGCAATGGGCAGATCAGCTACACGCACGTATGGAGCCCGAGCCTGGTTACCGAGAGCCGCGTCGGATTCACGCGACTGGTCACCTCGCGCATCGGCGCCAATCCCGGCACGGATCTGTTCCAGCAGTTTGGCATCGGCGGCTATAATCCGACCACTGCTGCGGCCAACAACGGCGGACTACCGCAGATTGGTTTCTCCAACGGTTATCCGACGGTCGGCGCGACAGACTGGGTTCCCACCAAGGAATACAACAATGTGTGGGACTTTGTGCAGAACGTGGCGTTGAGCAAAGGCGCGCACGCCTACAAGTTCGGGTTTGAGTTCCGTTCTGTGAAGTTCCCCTTCTTCCAGGTTCCCGATCCTCACGGCAACATCGGCTTCAGCAACAATGAAACGGCATTCCCCTCGGGCAATTCCGCGTCGAACGGCAGCAGCGTCAGCAGTCTGACCGGTGACGCCATGGCGTCGGCGCTGTTAGGTGTGGTGGACAGCGGCAACATCTCGACCACCAACTTTGTTTCGTCTCAGAAAGTCGCCTATGCCGGTTACGCACAGGACGATTGGAAGGTAAGCTCGCGGCTCACCGTGAACCTTGGCGTCCGCTATGAGTTGTGGTCGCCCATCGGCGAGCGCTTCGGGCGCCAGGCGAACTACAACATTCAGACCAACACCCTTTACATCCCGCAGGGCAACAATTGCCAATCGCCGCTGCCTCCGAATTTCGGCGCTCTGTTCCCGACGGTACAGGTAGATCGCTGCAACGTATCGAACTATCTGATCCCGTGGGACAAGACGGATTTTGGACCGCGCGTCGGCCTCGCGTATCGCGTGATGAACAAGACCGTGATCCGCGTTGGGTATGGCATCTTCTACGGCGGCGAGGAGAATCAGGGTGGCAGCCCGAACCGCGGTGAAGGCGTGCCGTTCAACGAAACAGTAAACCTCATCCGCTATCAGGGCAACAGCACCTTTGTTGGCGTCAGCCAGCCCCAGTGCTTCAATTGCTACTTCTTCACCAACGGCTTCTCGGGTGGATATCCGCTGAGCCCCTTCACGCTGAATGCCGGCGTTTCCATGCGCAGCGTCGATAACAACTTCCGCAACCCGCTGGTGCACAAGTGGAATTTAGTCGTGCAGCGAGAACTGCCGTGGGATATGGCTCTCGAAGTTGGATACGAGGGCAATCACTCGGCTCACCAATTGATCCTGTGGAACGCCGACCCGTACCCGAACCTGGGCACCTTCAACACGGCCATCACCTCGGGGAGCCTGCAGGAGATCCAACCGGCGTGCTCCACTTGCCAGTCCATCGGCAATGGCCTGTCGAGCACCTCGAGCTTCACCTGGGGCAATTATGCCGCCGGTTCGGTGAAACTCGAGAAGCGCTTCAGCCGAGGCCTGCAGTTCCTGACCTCCTATGTCTGGAGCCACTCGATGTCGATCGGCAACACCCCGCTGAGTGGCAACACCTCCATCCTCGATCAGACCAACTACAACACGTCCTATGCCAGCTCCCCCTGGGATATCCGGCATAGCTTGACCACCAGCTTCAACTACGAGCTGCCCTTCGGCCGTGGCAAGCATTTTGGCAACAGCATGAACCGCGTTGCCGACGCAGTGGTCGGCGGTTGGCAGATGAACGGCATTCTCACTCTCCGCACGGGCATTCCGTACACCCTCTCAGGTACGAGCTGCCATGGTGTGTGGAGCAAGTGCATGCCCGACTACGTTCCGGGCTACACGGGGAACGGCAACACGCCTCCTCCGGGCGGCCGTACGGACAACGAATACTTCGACATCAACAACTACCAGGTTGCCTTCTCCAATCAGGCTGCGGGCATTGCGACCGGCGGCAACGTCGGACTGCAGACCATGACTGGGCCGCCGACGAAGACGATGGACTTCTCCATCTTCAAGAACTTCAAGATGTCTGAGAAGTTCAACTTGCAGTTCCGGGCAGAAGCGATCAATCTCTCCAACTTCGCGGTGCTGAATACGCCTGACGGAAGTTTGGGGGATGCCAAGTCGCTCGGCGGGAACGGCAACTTCGGTGTGATCACGAGCGGAGTCACCGGAACTGAGCGGCACGTTCAGTTCTCTCTCCGGTTGTGGTTCTAACTTCCTCCTGGATTCCAGGTAGAAACTAAAAAACGGCCCGCTTCGGCGGGCCGTTTTTCTTTTGTCCGATTGAAGTCTGATCGCGTGTTCTTCAGTACTTCAAGCCGTATCCGACCTTAAATAACGGATCGTACTTGGCGCTGTGGATATTGATCGGAACCTGCGCCATCGATTTTGGCCACGAGAACGAGAGCTTGCCGGTGGGCGCGTAGTCTCCAAAGAGCACGTCCGCCACACCTTGTCCCTCGGTACCCGGCAGCCAGGCTGCCACCACCGCCTCTGAGCGATCCAAAGCCTCTCCCAGAATCATCGGACGCCCCGAGATCAGGACGACCACAACCGGAATCCCGGCAGACTTCATATTCTGGAACGCATCCATATCTTCCTTTGCCAGCGAAAGGTCGGCGCGGTCGCCGTCGAACTCGGCGTATGGCTTCTCGCCGATCACCAGCACTCCCAGGTCGGCGCCCGCAGCACCAGTGCCGTCATTGGAATACGTCACTCGCGTGTCCTTCGACACCGTGTGCTGAATCGCCGCGAGTATGGTGGTTCCGCCAGGCGTTGCGTCTCCACTCTGCCCCTGCCAGGAGATCGTCCATCCGCCGCACTGATTCCCCATATCGTCTGCATTCTTGCCGGCCACGTGGATCCGGGCGGCCTTCTTGGAGATCGGCAGGATCTTGCGGTCGTTCTTCAACAGCACAATCGATTCGCGTACGGCCTGTCGGGCGACCTCACGGTGCTCCGGAGAGCCGAAGCCCTTTTGTAAACTCCGATCGGCCAGTTGCGACCGTTTCGGATCCATCAGTCCAGCAGCGAATTTAACACGCAGAATCCGGGTCACGGCATCGTCTATGCGCGACATGGGAACTTTGCCCTCATTCACCAGCGCTTTCAGGTCGGTAATGAATTCAAGGTATTTCGTTGGCACCATAGCCATGTCCATGCCGGCGTTGATCGAGATACCGATCGCTTCCTTGAAGTCCTTGCTGAGTTGATCGATGGCATTGTAGTCCGAGATCAGGAAGCCTTCGAAACCGAGCTCCTGCTTCAGGATCTCGGTGAGCAGCCGCTTGCTGGCCGAGCACTTCACTCCGTTCCAACTGTTGTACGACGGCATGATAGTGCCCACACCAGCCTCGATTGCGGTGATATATCCCTGCAGGTGGAGTTTGCGGAGAGTGGCCTCATCGACGCGCGTGTCGCCCTGATCGAGACCCTTGCCGCCGCGTGCGGTACCAAAGGTGGTGCCGCCATCGCCGACGTAGTGCTTGGCGCACGCCACCACCGCCAGGGGGTCCGACAAATCGTCGCCTTGAAAGCCGCGAACCGCTGGGCCCGCCAGCGATCGCACGATCCGCGGGTCTTCTGAAAAGCCTTCATAGCTTCGGCCCCATCGAATGTCCTGGGGCGCCGCAACACACGGACTGAACGCCCACTGAATTCCCGTCGCGCGAACTTCCAGGGCGGTGATGCGCTCGACCTTTTCAACGAGCGCCGGGTTCCGGGTGCAGCCGAGCCCGATCTCGTGGGGAAAGATTACGGCGCCAAGCACGTTATTGTGGCCGTGCACGGCGTCGACGCCATAGAGGATGGGGATCTTGAGGCGAGACTTCTGGGTGTGCTGCTGCAGACGGTCATAGAGGTCGGTCCAGGCCTTCAGGCTGTTGCCTTCTTTCGGGTCGGAACTGCCGCCGCTGAAAACCGACCCCAGCGCCAGATTCTCAATATCGGCAGGATCTTTTAAGGCGTCCTGCTCGGCCTGAGTCATCTGCCCGATCTTTTCGTCGAGCGTCATTTGAGCCAGAATCGGCTTGATCTGGGGATCAAACGAGGACAGAGCTTTCGGTTTGGGAGGTGCAAACCCCAGGAGTAGGCATCCCAGGGAAGCGCAAGCCAGCACCAATGCAACGCGGTAAGACTTGGTCATCACCAGACACCTTTATCATGTTTCGCAGGTCGTGAGGTACGCTTTAGGCTTGTCACTGGTCTCCACCATCGCCCAGGATCTCCGTTAGGCCGTCCACGGTCTTCGCAAAAATCTCCCGTTTGCGGCAGTCGCAATCGGCACGTTCGCCCTGGCAATCGGCGCCAACACCGCGATCTTCTCAGTGTTCGACGCTGCCATGCTGCGTTCGGGCGCTTGTATGCAGGCCTGCTGTTCGGCGTGAAGCCCTCCGACCCCGCGACATTTGCGGGCGTGACGGCCGTGCTGGTTTCGGTGGCATTGGCTGCGAGTTACACACCGGCGGCTCGCGCCACACGAGTGGATCCGGCAGTGGTGTTGCGCTCCGGAAGGGCGTAAGAGACACTCCCTCACGGTCGGGGCTCGTAGGCTACCCAAATAATGTCCCCTGCGATACGTGTGCTTGCGAGCCGCGCGTCTGAGCAAGCGTTACAACCTCTACGCTTCCAGGAACATTTCGCCGCAGACGTCGTCCCAATCTGCATTCGGGTACGCTACCGAGATGTCGTCCAACGGCACACCGCCATCCGCGAGCGTGGGCGCGGAACGATCCTGCGAGAGCGCCATTTGCAGGCGCTCCATCTCGCGCATCACCCACGGGCGCACTTCCGCTCCGCGCAGCAGATGGCGAACGTCCAGCGGGTCCGGCTGGACACGCAGATACCAGCCGCGCTCGGGACTACCGGTCTCGAGGACGCGTCCATCCACCGGTGACAGGACTCGCACATCCGCGTCCCGTTTGCGGAAACGGAAAGCTGTGCCGTTGACGTGCACCCGCTCACCGACCTGCGGAAGTTGGATGGCATCCGGGACTCCCAAAAGACGACGGCCCAGATCATCGAGCCCGACAGTCATCACTCCGTCTTTTTCCAGGCGCGCCCAAGTGTGTCCACGGTGGTAGAAGCGGTCGAGCGGGAACGACATACCGAAGAGGTCTTCCTCGGCCTCATCCACGGCGGGCAACGGCCTCTTCGCCAGCAGTTTGGGATGCGTCTCGCATTCGCGGCAATCGAAGGCATGCGGGCACTCGCGACTCTTGAACTCGCCGGTCAACACGTGGCGGCACATGCGATCCTGTTCCGGCAAATCGTGAAAATCGGAGTGCCAGCGGATCCGGTCCACTGCATTGGCCCGCAGTTCGCGGCGGGAGCGCACCAGGGCGATCACCAACGTGGTCGCCACAATCACCAGAACGGTGTAGAACGCGCCGAGAAAGATGTAGCTGGCGGCGCTCCAGTGAAATCCATAGTTCCAGGGCAACATGATCAATACCTCCCTACGAGTTCGCGCTCTTCCTCTTCGTGCTTGACTTCCACCTGTAGCTCGCGCTCGTCGGGAAACAACCGGAAATAGCGGAACGAGTACGAATACACCAACACGCCGTAGGCCACCACCGCGAGAAACGTCCCCGTCTCCTGCCAACTCGGTGAGTAAGAGAGGAACGGATCGAACGACAGGGTAGGCAGCGCCAGCGTCTGTACGGTCTGCACGTAGCGATTCAGGGCCACGCCGCAGCACGCCATCGCTGCGGCCGAAACCAGCCATCCGGTGCGGACACGCAGTTTCGGCGCCAGCAGGATCAGAGCCGGAATCAGCCCGAATACCACGATCTCCAGGAACAGAATCCAGGTTCCGAAGGGACGCCAACTGTAGTATTCCGCGGCTGGAAATCCATGCTCCGGTGACGTGCGATTGATCCAGACCAAGGTGTCGATGCTCTTGGCGAGTACATAGACGCCGAGCAGCAGTCCCGAGATACGGCCCAAAAGGCGCAGTACTTCGGGACGCACCAGGCGCTTCCGCGAGATCTTTTCCACCAGCCAGGTGGTCAGCAGAATGAAACTGGGGCCGACGGCAGCGGCGGATAGAATGAACAGGAAGAACGTGGACGGCCATACCGCCAGCCCCTCGCGGAACGCGAAAGGACGACCGCGCAACACCCCGTAGAGGCCGCCGAGCGAGCCCTGGTGGAAGAACGACAGGAAGGTGCCGACTCCGGCCAGCACGTAGACCAACTTATGCAGTTCGAACTCAAACACCAGGAACGAAGGCACCTGCCGCAGTTTCCTGTTCTTTAGCACGATGGGCAAATACTCGATCAGCAGCACGGTCAGATAGCAACTGATGCAGAAGGTCACCTCGGTCAACATTGAGTGGACGTTGGGGTACCAGAAGGTGAACCACGCGCGCAGAGGCTGGCCGACGTCAACGGCCAGCACGCAGACCGCGCCGCTGTAGCAGACCAGGCCGATGACCACGGCGCTGTTGATCACGGAACGCAGGTCGGCAATCTTCAGGATGTAGAGCAGAAAGCCCGTAAAAAAGGCGCCGGCGCCAAGCGCGATCACCGTCAGGTCGAGAAAGATCCAGAGTCCGAAGGCGAACCGGTTGTCCATGTTGGTCTGGTTCAATCCACGAACCAGGCACAGGCCGGCGGCATACAGGCCGAAAACCAACAGGGCCTCCCATGGCGCGATCCACAACAGGAACCGTGCGTTGGAGCAGCGCTTCACGCCGCGCGCGATGAAATGCTTATCCATGGAAGCTCTCCTTGTTCTTGGGCGCACTGGCGATCTGGCGTACCCAGTCTTTTCGCGAGCGATAGTAGATCTTGGGATCGGTGCCGATCTTCTCCAGCAACCGGAAGCTCTCCGGCCGCTTCGCGTCCTGGGCGACGGCCGTTGCGGAGTCGTTCAAGTCGCCGAAACGAAGGGCACCGGTAGGGCAGGCCTCGACGCAGGCGGGAATGTAATCGCCGGGTTGGATGTCGTCCAATCCAGCCGCGGCCGCTCGCTCTTTCGCGGCATGCCAGCGTCCGTGGCAGAAGTTGCACTTCTCCACCACGCCGCGCATGCGGGGTGCGACATCCGGATTCAACGTCTTCTCCATACCGGCCGGCCACGCCGGATCGAACCAGTTGAAGTAGCGCGCATGATAGGGGCAGGCCGCCATGCAATAACGGCATCCCAGGCAGCGCTCGGGCATCTGCCCCACGATGCCGGTGCGGGGATCGACATCCACCGCCTGCTGCGGGCAGACACTGGCGCACGGCGTGTGCTCTCCGCAATGCTGGCAGAGCACGGGCACGAAGGCCGACCGCTTGCCGGCATAGTCCTCGCCGTTGTCCACTTTGTACACGCGGATCCAGGTGGTGCCCTTCCGTTCGTTCACTCCCGCGTGGGCCGGCGGAATGTTGTTCTCAACGGCGCAGGCCACCATGCAGGCGCCGCAGCCGTTGCAGCGATCGACGTCGATCGACATGCCATATCGTTTGGGACTCATATGCGTACCACCTTCGCGCTGGTGAACGCGACATCCTCCCGTCCCGGCGCAAGCACCACACCGGAGCGAATGCTCGAGTCCACTGTGACGATGACTTCGCGCTTGCCGCTGGCTGTTTCGATCAGCGCACGGGCCCCATCGGCGACACCGCACCGGGAGGCATCGGACGGATGAAGAGCGATGCGATTTGGCGCCAGGCGCAAGTTGGACTCCTGATAAATCTGGGACAACGCAGGAGAGCACAATCCCGCGACTCGCCGCTCGGTGACAACGGTAAAAGGATATTCCGGGTCGACGTGGCGCAGAGACTCTTCTCTGCCGCGTCGAGCCTCATCTCGACGCCTTTCGGCCGGAAGTTTGGTGTCACCCGTCCAAGCCCCACCGGCGTTCAATGCCTTCCAAAAATCATCAGCTTTCAGATCCTTGACTGCGACCGATTTTCCGTCCGCGTAGGTGACAAGCAACCCTTGTCCCACCTTGTGAATCGCGTCAGCCCGTTCGCGGAGCCCGTCCGAAATTCCGAGCAACTCCCGCACGCTGGCCATTCCCGCCGGCGCAGCCACCAGAGGAGCAGCCAGGCGGAATGTCGCGGCCATTGAATCGACGGCCGGCGGAATATCGTCCATCGTCTCCGGGTAGATGGCCGCGGGCAACACATATTGCGCATGCCGGGCGTAACCGCCGTCGTATGGGGCAACTGCCACGACCAACGCATTGGCGGCCAACTTCTTCTCAATCGGTGCCCACGGTAAGTACGCGCCCGCCGCCGATTCGTCGATCAGCAGGACTCGAATCGACCCATTAGGAACCTTGTCCAAATCCGCAACCGGCGCCGCCTTGTTCCATGCATCCGGAGTCGGAGCTTGCGGGCGGGGCCCAATGGTGTGCCCCCAACCGCCGAGTCGCACGTTCGCGTCCACCACTGCGGGCGACATTTCACTATCCACCACGAGTGCCGGACCATTCTCCTTCAGTTCATTGAGCAGCCGTTCGACCTGTTCCGCTGAAAGACCTGTGATCCGCGCAGCATCCGCCGCGTCCACCTCACCGGTGACTGCCGAGGCGAGCGCACCTTCCGTGCCCGGCGCGACAGGCAGCCAGACATCCGCCAATGCCGCAGTCCGCGACTCGACAGCCTCGGCCTGAATGAGGCGGAACTGATCGCGTGCGGCGAAGACTTTCGACGGCGTCCCCCACCCATCCAACAGAGGGGCTCCCAAGCTCAGGACCGTCCGCGCCTTTTGCAGGTCCACCGCAACCAGCGGTTCGGGAGGCGCCAGGTACGTGCCATTCGGAATCGAAGCCATTGCCTGGCGATACATCCACGATGCCGTGCGTCCTGGCCGGAGATCGAGCACCGCCACATGTTCCGTGGGTCCACGATTGGCGATCGCGGACGTCACGGCAGCAGCCGCTTCCTTGACAGGACCTTCCTTCAGTCGCGCGGGGTGGAAAGGGAGATGATGCGCCGTGAGGCCGAACGGACAGAGTCCGCCGCCGACTCCCGCCAGCGAAACGGGCTGATCGCCGATGCAGCGGGCGCGCACCGCGCATCCTGCATCGCACAGCGAGCAGTTCGTGAATTTGTAACGCGCCTCGCCCCGCGCGGGCCGTGGAATTCCGGGCCAATTCTCGGACCAGAGCGCCGTGTCCGTGATCAGCCGCCACGGAGCCGGCGTAAACAGGGCGCCCACGGCCGAGCCGCCCAAGAATTGGAGTAAACCTCTGCGTGTAGTAGTCATCGCTAGACTCACTTGTGACAATCCAGGCAACTGTGTTCGAGCTTCTGCTGCCGATGGCAGGCGACGCAGCTGTCCATGGTCATGCCGGGTCTTCCGGCGGTTCCCCAAATGTCCCTTGAGTAGCCGCTGATCCGATCCTCCTGATAGCGCGGCAACTGGTCTGTGGAACCCTGGCTGCCGTGGCAGCTCTCGCACTTCACCTGGCCCAGTTTCACGTGGGTGATGTGGGAGAAGAAGACGTTCTCCGGTTGACGCGCGTAAGCGGCCCATTGCGGCTCACGGCCGGGCGTCACGTACTGGTCGATGAAGTTCTTCTCCGCGACGGTAGTGCCCATCGCCGCGGCGTGGCATCCGGTGCATTTGTCGAGCGCCGGAATGCCCGCGAAGGTGCCGTCTCCTCGGAACGCGTGGCAGTCTTCGCATTTGGCGCCGGCCTTCTCCGCGTGGACTTTGTGGCTGAAGTCCACCGGCTGCGGCCGGCTCTTGTAGATGGCGTGCGGGAAGCCCGCCCAACCCCCGCCCAGGGCGACCAACGCCCCTGCCACAAACGGGATCAATGCCTTCATTTCGATTCTCTCTTTCCACTCGCATACGGTGAGAAGAACTCATGGGATAGCGCCAGCAGGCGGTCGCGATCGAGGTGCCGCGCCACGCCTTCGGCGAATAGCCCGCCATCGCAGGCGCAAACCACCGGGCTCCCGGCCTGATGATCTTGCAGGAATTGATTGATGCGCCTTTGCTCTTCGTCCATCCAGCGCCTTGCTTCGGCTCCCGTGGCCAGATTGTCCGTGGTCTCCGGAGCCGGAACGCCTTCGAAGAGCCAGCCGCAGGTGTAAGGCTCCGCAGTCAGCTTCGCAGGGTTGGCACGGAGATACAAATTGCATTTCGTGATCAGGAATGGATTCGGAAAGACCACTTCCAGGTCGGTTCCGGCAACCGTGAGGACCGCAGTGGGCCGGTGCGTTCCCGATGTCCAGACATAAGTGATGCGATCGATCGTGCCCAAGGCGCGGCTGAGAAACGCATCGATGCCGGCGTGACAGGTGCCATCGTCGGTGACATCGAGCCACATGTGATTGGCCGAATAACGCAGCCACTCGGGCAGCGGAACGTCCTCCACGATTTCGGCGAATCTGCCGGGATGGGCCATGGCGAGATACAGTTCGCAGTAGCGATACCCGTCGTTCCCGCAGCGTGACAGCAGCGACTCGCTGTACGGCACGAGTTTGGCGACGGATGCGGCTCCGCAATACTGCATCAGGGACTCACGCAGATAGGGACACGGTCCGAAGGCAGACGCTTCGTCCGGTTGCGATTGGTAAACCGGGCAGGAAGTGTGGCTCGCGGCGGAGCACTTCTCGTCGGACTGCGCAGCCGGCGAGAGGGGAATCAGCTTCCGGACCGTGGACGACTGGCAATATCTGACCTGAGCTTCTTTAAGGAAAGGGCAGGTCATGATGCTACTGCTCCTTCTTGTCCTTCAGCTCTTCGCCGCCGTCTGCCATGGTGACGCCGAGCGAGGGGATGTGGAACGCGTGTCCATCGCCAAACGAGGCGACGAGGTTGGACACTTCAGAATCGAGTTTGGTCAGCGCGACTCGCTTCTTGCGCCGCGCGGCCACTTCCTGTAAGACGCCGATGGCGACGGCGATGCAGCAGATCAGGGTGACGAGCCCGAGCGCCGCGTTCGTGAGATTCAACCAATATGTGGACGGATCGTTCACGGGAGACTTCTCCTTCGGAAATGAGTAAATGCACGGGGATGGCCATGCACAGGGAAAAGGAGTTACCAGGGACAGGGATCTTTCAAGTGCCGGATATCAAGACGGTTTAATCTTGAATTCCGACAATCTCTACTTTGGCGCGGCTAGAATTGGATCACGACCACGACAAGGCGGCTAGTGCCTTCCTCCGCTATCACCGGGTTTGTCTGGTGAGACGCGAGCAGATGCGGAGAATGGTAAACATAACGCTTCGCGGATTGGGTCCAGATAATTTGCGGAACTTCTGGCCATCTCGGCCAGACATGGCGTTCAGCGTGTGCGTCTTTTCGGCTCCTTTGCGAGGGGAGATGCGCGCGAGGACCGCGATGTGGATCTGATAGTCGACGCCGGGCCATTGACGACGCCGTTGCATCCCGAGGCTCTTATCTTAAGGCGCCCTGTACGTTGTCAGTACTGTGCCAATCGTCTCGATGGGTGGAGCGAATAGCGACATCTGATCCGGATCGCCGAACACCACTTCGAAGTCCGCAGGCCGGAAAGCGCGCTCCAGGCGTGCGGCAAACGTGTCGCGCAACAGGCGAGCGTAGTGCTCGGCATCGTAATCGCGCACGTCCGCGCCTTCCGTCTCGTCCACCACGCCACCCGAACCCGATCTCGTGCGATAGACACGGACTCGATCGCCGGCGCTCCACCTGGTCCGGCCCCGGGCCAACATCGCTTCATACGGAAGCTCCCTCCGCTCCTCGCGAGACTTGCGGTATTCTTCGGGCGTCTTCGTGAGGCGCACGCTCGACGACACGTCATACGACGGCAACTCGCGCCGTCGCAGCCCGTCGAGCATATTCACATATGCTTCTCTCACTCCCATTACGTCACCTGCCAGCAATCGAGCAATAGCGCAGCGCAGGAATCGCTCGCCGTACGGTTCCGCGCGGCTCGACCGGAAGGCGACACCTCGCAACAGCAGGGACCCGTCGTATCCGAGCAGCACGTAGTTCTTCGGTTCGTGCGAAAGCATCGCCGCATAGCGGCCTTCGAATTCGAGTTGCACCAGCGGCGGGAGCAGCGCGGCCACTTCCGCAACCACGCGCCGCTCATCCGTCTCGCTCCAACCTTCGGGCACCGCGAAGTAGACGCCGTCGGTATCGGCCTCCAGCAGAGTCACGCCGCGCGCGGAGAATTCGCGGCACATTAGTTCGAGCGTCTCGCGGCCGTGGCGCGTGACCTCATTGGCCGCGTGGACGTCGGCAAATCGCGTCAGATCGCCGCCCGCCGCCAGATACCCATACGCCGAGTTCACCACGAGCTTCATGGCCGCCGACATCGCCTCATGCGCGTATCGTTCCGCCGACCCCGGTGCCGCCGCGCGTGCGCTGGCCTTCGCTGCCAAGCGGCGTTCCACCAGCCGGTCTACCAAACCCAGCAACGCGCCCAGATGATCGCGGGCGGGCCCGATCTGGTACGCCCGCATCAGCGACGGATAGAGGCTGGCCACATCGGCCTTCACTACGCGCCTTGCCACGCCCGCCGCGAACAGATGCAATGCCGCTCCGCTGTGAGGCGTACCGTCACCCGCCTGGTGCGCCGGCAGCGCCACACCCGCCCGTACGTACTCTCTCACCAGCAGAGGATCGATCACTCCGGTCGCCGCGCCGGCATCCGCCAGCCTCTCGTAGCGGCGTGGCGTCAGTTGCGCCAGTGCGAATGCCGCCCCGCCCAATAGACGCGCCAGGCCCGCGACCTCGTCCACGTCCGCGGCGGCGTAACGGCGCACGCGCGGTGGATCGCTCAGATACGTCGCATACACCTGGTCGCCCCGGATGTACTCGCGATCGGGCCCGGCGATTCCCAGGTGCCGCGCCACCGACTTCAGCCCGTGGTCGGGCAACTCACGCGTTGAGAAGTCATAGCGCAGGACCGCGTCCAGCGTATCGATCAGTTCGCGGCCTGGAGCGATGTAGCGCACGCGTCGGTCGGGATCGTTTCCGCCGGCGGTGCCGCGGCGTGCGGCACGCTGTCGAAGCCCGGGAGGCCCCGTGCGCCCCAGCATCAGAGGCACTCCGAGGATGCGCGCGCGGCGGACCAGAAAAGGCAAGTCAAATCCGTGGAGATTGTGGTTCTCGATCACATCGGGGTCGCCTTGCTGCACCTTTGCGGCCAGGCGGCGAATCAGATCGGCTTCGGCCGCGCGGCCGGTGCCCCGTTCTTCCAGAATCTCCGTCTCGCCCGAGGGGTCACGTACCGCGATTAGAAAGATGTGGTCGCGCTCCGGATCGAGTCCCGTCGTCTCGAGGTCGAACTGCATGCGGTGAAGCTGATCGAAAGCCAGATCGCGGAAATAGGTGCGCCCTGTTGCCACGAGGTACTGCTCCTCGGGCGGCAATACCAGGACGGACTCTTTGCCCAGATCTCGCAAGGTGTTGATTCGCCTCCCGAGTTGCCGGCCGGCAGCCTCCAGGACGGCGGAAGCCAACGCCTTTCCGTCCGGTCCGTGCACCAGGTACCGCAGTGCTCCTGGACCTTCGAGCTCAACGTAATCCAGCGGCAGATCATACAGGCGATCGAGCAGGAACCAGGGACGGAATCGATCCTCCTCACGAACCAGTTGGCCGGTTTCCGGCAGACGGCGCCAGATGATGGCGCGGCCATCCGCTTCGGCCCAAACCGATACGATCCCAGGCGTTGGATCCGATCGATCCGAAATTTGAGACTTGCTAACCGGCAATCATTTGCACGATGGCATGGGAAGCACCACGGGCGCCACCGGCGACCGATTCTCCTTCGCCAGTTCCCCGTTTAAGTTCGCAAGGTCGGCCTTCATCAGTTCGTTCCAACTCTGCGTCGCCGTGGTCAGATCGTGGCAGTAGCTCTCGAATGCGGCCTGCATCACCGGCGTGGGCGCGGCATCCTGTCCATCCACCACCGACGCCAACGAGCCAATGGAACGATTCAGCGCCGCGAAAGCCGGCGACTGTCGTCCTCCACGACCCCCTCCGCCGCCGAAACCGGCATCGTTACCTTGCAACCGCTGCGCCTTCTGATCGAACTCCTTCAACGCCGTAATGTCCTTCGACTTGCGCTCCAGCTCTTTCTGATCGCTCGCCAACGTCTGCCGCAGCGCGACAGCCTTTTTGTAGAAATCGTAGCTGGTGGCTACCAGGTCGAGAATCTTGCGTTCCAGCGTGAGCTGTTGGGTCAGCGCTTCGTTGGAAACGTCGACGCGCGGATCCATCGCGACCACCAGCGGTTGCTCGAACGTCCTACCATTGACCGTGAGCCGCGCGCGATAATTGCCCGGCGTCACGATCGCTCCCAGGGGCAATCCCGGAGTGTTCTGATAAAGCGCGGAGATCGGATATTCGTGCCGCAGAACAGGTGGCGGGGCGTAGCGCAGATCCCAGACGAAACGATTCATGCCGGCATTCCGGGTGAGCGGATCGGGATGTCCCACCCAATATTCGGGTACGTTGGGCGGCGGCTCCGGCGCGGCGGGCTCGCTCTTGGTGGAATACTCGCGGACTACTTGGCCGGCGCTGTCGTAGATGGCTAGAGTGATATCTTGCGACGGCTCCGACCCTAAATAGAAGTCGAGAATCGCTCCGTTCGGGGGATTCTGTCCGGCCGGCATCTCCGGCGGTATGGGCGTGTCCTGATTCAGATCCAGACGCACGCGGAGTGCCTTCTCCGGCTTAAAGAGAAGCGCTGTCGTGCCAGGCACGTTGCGATCGATCTGCCGCAAAGGCGTGACGTCATCGAGAATCCAGAAGGCGCGGCCGTAAGTGGCTGCCACCAGGTCGTCGCCGTGCACTACCAGGTCCCGGACGCTGGTCGTGGGCATGTTGAGCTGCAAGGAACTCCAATGATCGCCTTCATCGAATGAAACGTACGCGGCATTTTCTGTTCCGGCATACAAGAGGCCCTTGCGCAGTGGGTCCTCGCGCACCACGCGCGCGAAGCACCCTTCGGCAACGCCCGCATCGGTCTCCTGCCAGGTCTTGCCGAAATCGTGCGTGCGATAGAAGTGCGCGCGGAAGTCGTTCTCGTCGTGGCGGTCGACCGCAAGATAAGCGGTGCCCGCATCGAAATGCGACGCCTCCACCATGCTGATCTGCGTCAGCGGTCCCAAACCCGGAGGTGAGACATTCTGCCACATCGCGCCATTGTCGCGAGTGAGTTGGACGACCCCGTTATTCGTACCTGCCCAGATCTCGCCAGCCGCTACCGGGGAGGGCGCGAACGCATTGATGGCAGCCCGATTGTTGGGCGCGATCGTCTCCTGCTGCTCCTGCGCCCGCGGACGGGCGGGCAGTCCAGGAGCCTCTCCCGCTGCCGATTCGGAAGCCGCTGGCGCTGGCGCATCCGCCCGCTTGGTCAGGTCGGGACTGATCGCCTTCCAGTGCATGCCGCCGTCGCGCGTCTCGAGGAGGAACTGCGTGCCCATGTAGAAGATGTGCCCATCCTGCGGCGAAAATGCCAGCGGCGGATTGGTCGCCATCCGGTACTCCGTGTCGCCGCGAATCACACTCGGTGATACCGTGGCCACCTGGCGGTTGGTGCGGTCGATGCGCACCACGCCGCGGCTGGGACCGCCCGCATAGACGAAGTTGTTGTTCAGCGGATCGGGAACGATATAGCCGAACTCGTATCCGCCGACGGGATCCCAATCCATGAAGGTGATCTCGCCATAGTCGCCGCGGCTCAGCGTGCCTACGGAACCGCTATCCTGCTGCGTCCCGTAAACCCAATAGGGGTAGCGATTATCGGTGGAGAGATGGTAGATCTGGCCGGTCGGCTGGTTGTACCAGGAACTCCAGGATTTGCCGCCATCCATGCTGATGGTGGCGCCCTGATCGCTGGCCATAATCATGCGGCTCGAATCAGTCGGGTCGATCCACAGCGCGTGATTATCGTCGCCTCCGGGTGCACCTTTGTACGAGATGAAGGTGTGCCCGCCGTCTTCGGAGCGATAGAGCGAAGTCTGCGCAACGTAGACGATGTCCGAATTGTGCGGATCGAGGAAGACCCGGCTGAAGTAGCCGCTTCCTTGAATCCGCGAGTCCTGCGTGCTCTTGCTCCAGTGCTCGCCGCCGTCATCGGAGCGGTACAGTCCGCCCGCGGCAGCGCCACCACCGCCTCCACCACCAAATCCGCCGCCTCCTGCGACTATCGCGAAGACCTTCTGGCCGTCCCCGGCGACGGCCACGCCGATGCGGCCCAATCGCCCGCCGGGCAGCCCTTCGGTGAGCTGCGTCCACGTCTCGCCGCTGTCGATGGTTTTGTAAATCCCCGCGAAGCCTGACGACTCAATCGCGGCACGCCCGCCGGGCGCCGTGTAGTGCTCCCACATCGCGGCGTACCCGATCTTGGTATTGCCTGGCGCAAATACCAGGTCGACCGCGCCCGTGACATCGTCTTTGTGGAGCACATTGCGCCACGTCTTGCCGCCATCGTTGGTCTTGAACACGCCGCGCTGGTTGTTCTTCGAGTAGGTGCGCCCGAGCGCCGCCACAATCACGACATCGGGATTGCGCGGGTCCACCCACAAGTTCCCGATGTGCTCGGTTTCATCGAGTCCGATGTGCTGCCACGTCTTGCCTGCGTCATTCGACCGGTAAACGCCGTTGCCCATGTTCACCGAGCCGCCTACCATGCTGACGTCGCCGGTGCCGAAGTAGACGATATTCGGATTCGACTGCGCGACCACCACTGCACCGATCGACGAGATGGGCACCGTATCGGAGATGGGAGTCCAGACGGTTCCGGCGTCGACTGTCTTCCACAGGCCTCCGCCGGGAGTGCCCATGTAATAGATCGCGGCGTTGCCTGGAATGCCCGCCACCGCGGTGACGCGTCCGGCGCGAAACGGTCCAATCTGGCGCCAGCGCATGGCGCGGTACAAGCTGGTGTCGTCTGTTTGAGCGGCGAGCGAAGCGCAAACGATCAGAAGCAGGCTCCAGGAGTATCGGGACGGCATTTCCCGATTGTCCTACGATCGGGGCAGTATTTACACGGCCTGTCCGATCACACCAGCCATGGGACTGCTCGCCGCGGCGTACAGTTTTTTCGGCATGCGGCCTGCTTCGTAGGCGAGTCGTCCCGCCTCTACCGCGAGGTTCATCGCGCGCGCCATCTTCACCGAATCTTCCGCGGCCGCAATGGCAGTGTTCATCAATACGCCATCGGCGCCGAGTTCCATGGCGATCGCCGCATCGGAAGCCGTGCCTACACCGGCATCCACGATCATCGGGACGCTGGTGATGACTTCACGCAGGATCCGCAGATTCGTGGGATTCTGTATTCCCAAGCCCGAGCCGATGGGCGCAGCCAGCGGCATCACAGCGGCGGCACCAGCGTCAATCAGGCGGCGTGCGTTCACCACATCGTCGTTGGTATACGGCAGCACGACGAACCCTTCCTTCACCAGAATTTTCGTGGCTTCCAGCAGACCGGCATTATCGGGAAACAGCGTCTTCTCGTCTCCGATGACTTCGAGCTTGATCCAGTTGGAAAGGCCCACTTCGCGCGCCAGCATGGCGGTCCGCACGGCATCGTCCGCGGTGTAACAGGCCGCGGTATTGGGCAGGATAAAGATCTTGGTGCGATCGATATAGTCGATCAGCGATTCCTTGGTCCGGTCGGTCAAATTCACACGCCGTACCGCCACCGTCACCATGTCCGTCCCCGAGGCCTCGTGGCACCTTTGCATCTCCTGGAAGCTGCGATACTTGCCAGTTCCCACGATGAGACGCGAGCGAAACTCCCGTCCTGCAATCACTAACTTGTCCGGCATTCCTTCATTGTAAGCGCTCAGCGGTGATCGAGACAGTTTGCGCGGAAACGTCCGGTTCACCGCTTTGTAACCGCCAGCAGCTATCCTAAACGTCTATGCGGACGCCGATCCTTTGTGCCATTGCCCTGGCTGGCGCGGCCCTCATCGCACAGCAGACCCCTCTCTTCTCCGTGCTGAAAAGCACCGCCGCTCTCGGCAAACAGGCCGGCGACTTCTATCTCGTGCCGACGAACCAACTGCTGCGTCCCTGGGGCGAGTTGAGCGTCATTCCGGGCCGCCCGGTCGACATGACCTACGACTCCGACAAGCGCGTCCTGGCGGTACTCAACTGGCGCAGCGTTCTACTGCTCGATGGCACCACCGGCATGCGCCTGGCCGAAGTCCCGTCGCGATCCACGTCTTACGCCGGGATCGCCTTTCGTCCCGGCGATAAGGAGTTGTGGGCCAGCGAAGCCACCCGCAATGGACCCGACAGTCTCCTCGTCGTCGAGCTCTCCGAGAAGGGGCTGCCCGAGAAGACCAGCCGCATCAGTCTGGCGGGCCATCCGGTGCCCACTGGGATCGCTTTCTCGCCGGATGGCAAGCTCGCGTATGTGGCCTTCAGCCGCGGCAACCAGTTGGGCGTGATCGACGTTGCGTCACGCCAAGTGCAAAGCACGATTGATGTGGGCATTGCGCCTTTCGGTGTCGCGGCCTCCAAGGATGGCCATCAGATTTACGTGTCGAACCGCGGTGGACGCCGCCCGTTGCCGAGCGACACTGTGGCTCCCTCCAGCGGGTCGAACCTCGCAACCGATCCGGTAACCGGCTCCACCGTCTCTGGCACGCTCAGCGTGATCGACGCCGAGAGTCGCGCCGTCAAAGAAATTGCCGTCGGCCTCGCCCCCTCGCAAGTCGTGCTCAGCCCCGATGGCAAAGAGTTAGCCGTCACCAACGGCCATTCCGACTCCGTCTCGTTTGTAAGTACGTCCACGCTGGAACACTCCGAAGTCAAAGTACCGGCATTCCCAGATGGCACGATCGGCAGCCAGCCGATTGCGGCGGCGTTCGCCCCCGATGGCAAGTCGCTCTACGTGGCGTGTGCCGGAAACAATGCCATTGCGGTGATGCGGCAGTCCGGCAAGAGTTGGGTAGTGGGCGGTGTGCTTCCTTCGGCGTGGTTCCCCTCGGCGGTAGCGGTAGATGGCGAAGGGTCGCTCCGAATCCTGAATATCAAAGGGCTGGGGAACACCGCGGACAAGAAGGGCACCTTCAACTCGCACCAATACGAAGGCTCACTCGAGCGCATCCCCGCGCCCACTCCTTTACAAGTGCAGGCCGGCACGCGTGAGGTACGCGCCGCCAACAGCCCGGTATTCGAACCGGCCGGCGGCGTCGCCAATCTGGCGTCGCTCGGCATCCAGCACGTCTTCCTCATCGTGAAGGAGAATCGCACTTACGACCAGGTGATGGGCGACATCGCCAAGGCAAACGGCGACGCGAAGCTCTGCATGTATGGGCGCGACATCACCCCGAATCATCACGCATTGGCCGAGCATTACGTGGTGCTCGACAACTTTTACACAGGCGGCGCGATCAGCTTCGACGGGCATGATTGGCTCATGCAGGCCTTCGTGAGCGACTACGTAGAACGCGCCTTCGCCGCCTCGCCGCGAGGCTACGCATGGAATCTGGCCGACGCACTGGTGGTCGCGCCCACGGGTTTCTTCTGGCAGAATGCCACACGCCCGCTCGACGTGCGCATCTACGGCGAATTCCAGTTGGCCGCCCACTGGGACCCCGTGACCCGACAAGCCCAGGACATGGACGAACGCGGCGCACTGAGTTGGGGTGAATACTGGCGCCTCTATAAGGAGGGCAAGTGGCAGGACGCGGTGGGCGCACGCAGCGGCGTTCCGGCACTCGCGCCGTATTGCAGCCAGCGCTATCCCTACAGCTCGCTCAATATTCCGGACCAGATCCGCGCCGAGGAATTCCTGCGCGAATTGGCGGAACACGAGAAGAGCGGGCAACTCGCCAACCTCAGCATCCTCACCCTGAACCAGGACCACACCAACGGGACGCGCCCCGGCGTGCCGACTCCGCGCGCGATGGTCGCCGATGACGACCTGGCGCTGGGGCGCATCGTGGAGGGCATATCCAAATCGCGATTCTGGTCCACGAGCCTGATCTTTGTGGTGGAAGACGACGCGCAGGACGGCGTGGATCACGTGGATGGACATCGCACCGTCGCTCTCGCGATCGGCCCGCATATCCGGCGTGATCTGGTGGACTCCAACAATTACAATCACACCAGCATGATCCGGACTATCCAGGAGATCTTACGCATTCCGCCGCGCACCCGATTCTTAAAGTCCGCGCGTCCGATGACGAGCATCTTCACCGCGCAGACCGACGTGACTCCTTACGAGCACCTGGTGCCGAAGGTGGCGATCGACGAGATGAATGCGCCACTGCGCGCGCTCGGGGGCAGGCGACTGTGGGCCGCCCGTCAATCCGCGGCGATGAACTGGAACGATCTCGACGATATTCCCGAGGACACTCTCAATCACATATTGTGGTGGGACGCCAAGGGCTACGATACTCCGTACCCAGTAAGGCTCGGGGCGGCCCGCTCGTCTACGCACTAATTGCCTGTCCCCGTGGGTTCGCTGGCACGTGAGAAGACGCTTGCTTACGCGCGCGGCTCGTTATTATGGCCGTCGACATCATGGCTCCCGCTTCGCAACGTGAAACGCCGTCGACGCTTGCTTACGCGCGCGGCTCGCTATCATGGCCGTCGACATCGTGGCACCCGCCTCGCAAGGTGAAACGCCACGCGAGCGCTACGAGCCGCGACCGTCAGGGAGCGTTGCTTGCTCCGATGCGTTTCAATGTCTCATTAGTATGCAGGTCCAGATCCGTCTTGCGGAATCCTTTCAAGGTCGCCTCGACCAAGGCCCGCGCTTCAGGAACGCCTGCCAGTAGCCCGAGGAGATGAATCGATTCCACGCGGAGCATGAAGTCGACTTCCCGTTCGGAAACCACCGCGGCCAGAGCTTGCGCGAGATCGATCACCTCGGCTGGCACGGTGCGCCACTCGGGAAGCACGTTGGGATCCGCGTAACGCAGGAACTTCTCCAGACGCTGGCGGTTGGACGACTTCCTCACGATCTCTCGCGGCTTGCCGCTCCCTAAGAATCTCGTCAGAATCGGCACGAATGCGGCTGCCGATCCGAAGAACTCCCGGAGCGAAGCCGCCTCAATCCGAACCGGCTCGACGTCCTTCTGCTCCGAGCGGTCGTAAAACCGGAACAGGCACGTCCACGCCTGTTCCTGCACGCTGAACGACTCATCGCCGAAGACCACATTCACCAGGAACCGATGCAACTTGCGATCCGGATACTCCTCCAGTTGCATCTCGGCCATCCGGCAGAGTTCCACGCGGACCGTGTCATTTGCCTGATTCCAATGAAGCGGAACAAAGTCAGCGGGTAAGCGGCCTGCCTTGGCAACGTCCGACATGCCCCACTGTTCGGCACGAAACTCGCCTCGTTCGAGCAGGAACTCGCAGAGCGCCGCCAGTTCCGCTGGTTCCGCGGACGCGTTTTGCAGAAGGCCCTGGTAAATGTCGCGTTCGCCGCGAGCGGCACGCGCGATCCGCAGAGTATCGCCCGGCTGATGCTGGAACGCCAGGCAGGCGCTCGCGTCGCGTCGCACCGCCCGGTCCTCGGTGTTTTCCAGCAGCTCAATAAAGACTTCGCGCAATACTGCGGGAGGCTTGGTTTTCTGCCACGTCATGAAGCTGAGCAGGTCTCGCTGATGCTCCAGAGCTGCATGACGAATCACATCTCCCACTCCATCGAAACGGCCCATGGAGATGAGCCTCCGCGCCGCGGCATAGCGCATCATGGCGTCGTCCCCGCGCTCTGCGGCGATGAGCCGGTCAGCATCTCCCGATTGCATTGCAGCCGTGAAGGCAATCTCCGGATCGTCCGAAATCTTGGCCTCCGCGGGCAGGACGTCCTCCCGGCTTCCGACGAGCGCCAGATGGACGGCCGCCTGGAATTGGAAAGGGGATTCGCGCAGGAAGTTGATGAAATAATGGCGGTCGTCTTGAATGCCGGGGCCGTAAACCACACGCCAGTTCGTCAGCGCCAGAGCCGCCTCGCCGCGCAAATGGGGATCCATGTTGGCCAGCACGCTCTTCGCATCACGATAGGCGGTCCAGTCCTCCAGAAGCAGACGCACCAGCGTGGCCAGGGAACGCGTGAGCCGGACTGGCGAGTGCCCCGAAAGATAGCTTGCCAGCGCCAGCGATTCGGACCGCGACCTCTCCGCCGAGACCGTGCGCTCCGCTGGATCCAGTGGAAGGGAGAATGCCTCAAGACGCTCCTCGCTCCAGGGCAACTCGACAATCAACTCGTTCTCCACCACGTCGCTCCAGTCCTTGCGTTGCAGAAAGCGCTGGAGGAAGCGCATGTGATCCACATGGCGGGTGAGAGCTGCCAGATGACGATTGTAGATTTGCGAGAAGTTCTCAAGCTGCTCCGCGTCGAGTTCCACCAGCATTTTGGGGACTCCGAAGCGGTCGACACCCGCGTCCTTCAGCATGCGGGCGGCGCCGAACAGTGCGGCTTTCACCACTTCGGCGCCGCACGATCGGCAAAACTTGCCGGTAGCGGGCGTCCACTTCATACACCAGAAACAGCGGACTTCGGCACGAACCGGCTGGCCGCAGTGAACACAAAAATCGCCGGCTCGCCAATCGCGCGGTTGCGCGCTTGCACAAGCTTCGCAGATCGCACGCATCGTTATCCCCCCGAACCGCCGTTCCAGTGCTGGCGCAACGCCTCTTTAACCTGGGCAGAATCGCGAAATTGAATCCCGATTCCGCCCGCCATCTCCCAGTCCGCGATGTTCGGCTCCCAATCGTCAACCAGGATATTCGGCTGTCCGTCGGACATCCTGGCGTAGCGGTTTTTCTCCTTTTTGTTGGCGACAATCAGACGGTTCTCAGGAGCGATCCAGGGCAATTCCCTCTCGATCCAGTGCGCCTTCTCCTCAGCGCATTCCGGGACCTTCGTAGTAGCTGCTGAGAGAATCCCGATCTGGCTGGCGCTCACTCGATCGCGGGCATACAGAATCAGATCTTTTGCACCCGGAATCCAGAGAAGGTCGCGAAAGAAATAAGGGCACTTTTTTATCTGCTCCCACTTCGCGAGCTTCTGCTCTTCCGTTTTCGCCAGGCTGTAGTTCCAGACGATGCCCGTGAGGTTCGTGTAGGCTCCATCGAAATCCGCGAGGACGCCGTCCAGGTCGAAATAGATCATCCGCAGGAATCACCTGCCCTTGCCGGGTTCCGGCAAGAGTTCCCGGCTTTCCGGCGTATCGTCGATCGCGCAGCGAAATCCGATGTTGGCCTTGTCCGAGTTTTCGGAGTCACGGTAAGAGATGCGGAGGTGCTCCTTGGGATCGGACAAGAAGGAGCCGCCGCGTATCACATGCTTCCTTCCGGTGGCGGGGCCTTTGGGATCTTCAACCGCGCCCGACGGATAATCCCCAAACCAGTCGTTGACCCACTCCCAGACGTTCCCGGACATATCGAAGAGGCCGTAAGGATTCGGCAAGAACTTCCGCACCGGTGCAGCGAATTCAAAAGTGTCGTTGCCCTTCATGCCGTCGAAATTGGCGCGCTCCCGGCTACCCTCGTCATTCCCGGGGTAAATCTCGTCAACCTTGCCTCCGCGCGCGGCGGCCTCCCATTCTGCTTCGGTGGGAAGTCTGCCGGCGCCGCCCTTGCCACCGGCCCACGTGCAGTAATCCCTGGCATCCTCCCACTTCACATCTACTACGGGGTAGGTATCGTGTACCCACTTTTTGTCGTACATCGGGCCTTTTGGCATCTTTTTCTTGATCGAAGTGCGGTACTGCTGAAACGAATCCACTTTCACTTCGTTGCGACCGATCCAGAAACCCTTCGGTAGTTTCACCTCATGCTGCGGCTTCTCGGCTGCCTTGCACAGTTTCTCGCCAGCGGGGACGCAGCCCATCTTAAAGGTCTGAGCATCAATCCACATGTATTCTTCGTGGTCGCGATTATTCGTTACCGGCACATCCTGGCGGGGCCAGCGCGGCTTGAGGATCTCCGGCTCGTGAAAGTAGAAGGTGCCTTTGACGCTTGTCAGGTGGAGCGGATTCTGCGGACGGCGATTGCGATCCGCCGCCGCCGACACGTCGATTCTTACCTGTTCGAAGAGTGCATCCAACGGGACCTTCTGCTCGTTGATTGCCTTGGCGGCGGTACTGGTAAACAGGTCCACTCCATTTACCATAGACGCTGGAGCCGATTCGTTCAAATTCGCGGCAGCGATGAAGGAAGTCTCCTGTGTCTTGTTACCCGCGCCCTTGATTTGCGGATCTGCGAGTCCATTGCTGCTTCCGGCGATATCCACATTGATGGAAGGCGGCCCCTCGATCATGAAAATTCGCAGCGCCACTCCGCGTCTTTCCATCGCTTCCGAGAACAGGTAAAGAAGGTAAGCTCGATCCACCAGCCCCTTCGAGTCCTTTGGGTCAAAATCGACAGGCAACAAGAAGTTGTCTCCGTCGTGCTGAACCAGGTAACCCGCGTAATAGATCAAACACACATCGCCGCGATTGAGGCGATTCTCAAACTTCTCGGTCATGTCGCTGAAAACCGTCGCCGTCTTGAAGTCCCTCATCGGAATGACTTCAAAATCTGCCTTTTTTAGCGCGTCCGAGATCGCTTCCGCATCTTTCATTGCGGAAGGAAGGGGGTTCAAGTGAGTATATGCTGCGTTTCCGATTACTAAGGCGATGCGACGCGGTTTGGTCACATCCTGTGCATGGGCAGCCAGGAGGAGTAACGTGCAGGCCGCCAGGAAGGCTCTCACCATAGAAGTACTATAGTACAGCGGATCGCTATTTGACCGTCCAATGAAACTTCGGATCCCTTATAGGGTTGGGGGAGTTGTTCTTCATGATCACGACCGCGAAGTTATTCGAGGCATTTGGCTCTTGTGTGTCGATGCCATCCGTAAGCGACGTAATAGAAACCGGGCATCCGGGAATCGCACGCCCGGACACCGCGCCCGTCGGCCCAGGGGGCGCGGCGGCCACGGTATTTTCCGACCCTGTGCTGTCCCGGGCGATGGTTACCGTTTGACCAGGGGGCAGCAGTCCCTTCCACGTGACATCACCCTCGGTGGTCCCGTGGTATCCCATGGCACGATCGCAACTCCGCGCGGGCGGGTAGGTCGGCGGTGGAGGCGGTGGAGGCGCTGGAGCATCGTCGATGGTCAACCGGACGATCGCCTGGGTCTTTACTGCCGGCACACGTTTCGACGTGATAATCACCGCTCCAGGATGATCTCCCAACCCAAGGCCCTGCGGTTCTACCTGTACCGAGATCGATCCATCTCCGGTCAATTGTGTTGGATTCAATTTGATCCACGGGTCGCTCGCACTTACGGCCCAGGCTTCTCCAGGCGGCTTTCCGGTCAGCGTGAGGATCTTCAGGCCGGGCAGATCGCCTCCGCGGCGATAGGTAAACGTCAGCGTCTGCGGCTGCACCTTCGGCTCCGGTGCGCCCAGTGGAACCACTTCTGGAGGCAGCACGCTCAGGCGGACCTGCACAGACACAGGCGTCACCGGCGATGTTTTGGCCGAGACGGTGATCAACCCGGACTGGTCGCCCAGAGGGAGATTCTGCGGATCGACGTGGATCGAAATCGTGCCGTCTCCCTTCCTCTGTTTGGGAGACGCCGTCAACCACGCAGGCGTTGTCTTGATCACCCATGTCTCGATCGTGGGATTTCCGGTCAGCGTGATCGGCTGATCCGGCGGCAGCACGCTGCCCTTGCGATACGTGAAGGTGAGGAGATCTGGTGGCGTCACCTGCAGCGTCATCGGCGGAGGCGGTGGTAGGGTGATCGTGAGCCGCACCGCCACCTGCGCGGTGGCCGAAACATGTTTGCCCGAAATCAGCACGACTCCGGTGTGAACTCCGGGGCCTAGACTCCGCGGGTCCACATTGACCGTGATCTTGCTGTTCCCGATCGGCTCCGGCGGACTCACCGTGAACCACTTGTCACTGGGCTTGACTACCCAGACAGCATCCGCAGGCTTCCCCGTCAGTTGAAAGCTTTGCGCCGGAATCAGGGCATCGCCGGGCATGGACGAGAACGAAAGCTCTGTGGGAGCAACCGAAACTTCACCTACGCTAATGGGAACCGGGGGAGGGATGAGCTTCCACACGACGAACATCACCAGCAGCACACCAGCGCCGGCCGCAATCCACCGCCAGTTGAATTTCGAAGGCTTGGTCGAATTGGCCCAGGCCAGATACTGCCGCACCCGCGGATCTTCGACCTTAGTCAGCACCTCCTGGCATTGCGCGCGGACGCTGGCCGCATCGCCCTTGCGGAACAGCTTGTCGATTTCGGCGACCTTCATTTCCACCCACTTGCGAAGCTCGTGAACCTCCTTCGCCTTGACGGCCGCCTCGGCATCCGCCTCGAAGTTGGCATCGGGAAAACTGGACGCCAGTTGTAGCGCCTTCTGGTTTGCCTCGTCGAAGCGCTCCTGCTTCATCAACGAAGCCAACTCCGAGCGGCCCCGCGCGATCGCTTCCTTCTTTTCGGACTGTGCCAATGCTTCGCGCGCACGGCCCAGCGCTTCCTGCACATCCTCGTCGTTACCGAACTCGCGGGCGCCTCTCTCCAGGAACTGCACAGCCTTCAAATACTGCCGCTTCTTGCACAGTTCATCGGCCTCTGTGAGAAGCCTTGCGATTTTTTGCCGACGCTCCTGTTCCTGGCTCTCGATCTGCTGCTTCCGCGCATGTTCGAGACTTTCCCGTTCGATTCGTTTCAGCAGGTCGCCCGCGGCTGCATCCTCGGGGTCTTCCAGCAGGATCTTGATGACCAGGTCGTGCGCCTCCTGGAATTTCCGGCCCTTCAAGAGCCGTTGGGCGGTGTCAAAATCCTGATCACGCTTACGCCGGCGCTGTATGATCTGCTTGAGCCGCTGCAAGTTGCTGTCGCCCGGAGAGCGTTTGAGCAGCTCGTCGATCATCGGCTCTGCCTGATCGATTTCGCCCTGAATGACCAGGCGGTCGGCCTCCCTCGACAGCCTTTCGAATTCGAGCTGCCGGCGGCCCTGCTCGCGCAGTTCGAGGATGCGCGCCTCGCCTGGAAACTTCGCCAGCAGGGAATCCGCGGTCTGGATGGCGGCCTCCCACTCATGCCGCGACAGCATCCCTTCGACGTCGTCCTCGCCTTCTTGCGTGGCTTTCAGGCGGAGAATCCGCGACTTCTCTTGCAGAAGATCGGAAGTATTCGGCCACGTGGCCAGACCCTTGTCGAGTTCCGCAATGGCCTGGCTCCATCGCTTGGCGCCTGCCAGTTCGCCCGCGCGGCTCAACACTGCGTTGATGCCTTGTCGCTTTTTCTGCTCTTGTTCGCCCGCGATCGCCCTGGGCAAAAGCTCTTGAAACACGCGCTCGCTGGGAAACTGCGAGGTCAAGTTCGTCAGGCGGTTGGTCGCCTCGCCTGCGAAGCCCTGCTCGAGGAGCCGCTCGATTTCGCGGCGGGCGGCCTCGATCTGGCGATCCCGGCTCTCCTGCTGCTCGCGGACCTGCCGCTGCACTTCAGCGTCAAACGCCACCACACCCGGATGTTCGGGCTTCCTGGCCTTCAAGTCGTCGGCGGCGGCGACGGCTTCCTCGAGTTTGCCGTCCCTCAATAAAGCTCGGCCGTCCTGGACCAGGCGCTGAATCGCACGGTTTTCCTGGTCCGTCTGCCGGATCGCTAACAGCTTCTGCCGGATCCGCAGAGCTTTCTCATTGGCGGGATCCAGATCGAGCGCCTGGTCGACCAACTGCAAGCCCGATTCAAAATCACCCGACCCCGCACCCAGAGCCTGGCGAAGAATTTCTTCCACACGGCGTGCGCGAGTCTCTGCCTCCAGCCGTTCGCGCGCATAGCTCAGAAGTTCCGCTACCTGATCCTTTTGCGGAATGTCTTTGTCAAGGGCCTCCAGCAAATCAATCGCTCGCTGATACTGTTCCTTGCGCATCAGGTCGCGAATTTCCAGAATCGTCGCGTCGATTTTTTTCTGGGCGGCATACGCGGCTTCCAGGCGCTTCGCTTCTTCCAGCTTCTCCTTGATCTCCGCATCGCCGGGAAACCTGGTTTCGAGCTCTTTCAAAACCGACAGAGCATTTTCGTAGGATTGCACCAGGATCAGGCCCTTGGCCTTGTTCAAGCCCTCCTTACGCTGCGCTTCGGCCTCGCGGCGTGCCATCTCTCTGCGAATACGTTCCGCGAGATCGTGAGCCTCCGGATTGAGAGGATCGAGCCGCTCAGCCTCTTTGGCACGCTCAAAAGCACTCGTCAGAGCATTCCGCTCCAGCGCGGTTCTGGCCGCCGACAGTTCGGCTTGCGCGTTCTTCACTCGTGTCTGTTCCGCGAGTATTTCGTCCAAACGGCTCCGGACTAACTGGTTGGAGGCGTCGAGGCGCACAGCTTCGGCGAGTTTGTCGACGGCCGCCGGAAGATCCCGCCGCCCGAAATCCGACTCGGCCTGTTCCGCCAGCGAACGGATGCGCAACTGTAGGTTCTGCTGCTTAATCTTTCCCGGCAGTTGCCGGCGCCACTCCCGAGCCTGGGAGTCCGTCTGATCCATCTCGAGGATTCGGCGAACCACAGCCAGAGCCTCGTCGAGCCGCTCTTCCGCAATCAGGCGGAAGACGATCTTCTTGTCATCGTCGACCTGCGCGCGTTTCAGTTCGCCAATTACCGGGTCGAGGTCGAAGCGGAGATCTTCGAGCGTGGCATAACGGTCGTCGCGATTCTTCGCCAGCAGTCGCTTCAGAATGGGATCCAGGCTGCGAGGCAGGCCGGGAAGAGCCGACGAGATCGGCGGCGGATCCTCCGAGGTCACCCGAAAGATCATCTGCGGCGCGTTATCGCCGTGAAACGGATTCACCCCTGACAGAAACTCGTAGAACACCACGCCGTACGCCCAGACGTCGCACTTTTCGTCTGCCGTATCCGTAGTGAACTGCTCGGGCGCCATGTATTGCGGAGTGCCGATCATGATTCCGGCCTGCGTGAGCCGTGTATTGGCGCCGCGCATCAGGCGCGCGATCCCGAAATCCATGATCTTCACGGAGCCGTCGGATAGCCGCATGATATTGGCAGGCTTCACGTCGCGGTGCACGACCCCGTGTTCGTGAGCGAACTGCAGCCCCTGCGCCACCTCCGACATGATGATGAGCTTCTCGAGGGGCGGAATCGCGATCCTTTCGTTCAGGATCTCCTGAAGGTTCTTGCCCGACAGATACTCCATCACCAGGAACTGCTTCTTCGTTCTCTCGTCGATGATCTGCTCGCCGAATTCGTGAACGATTACGATGTTCTTGTGCTGGAGATTGGCGGAGGTTTTAGCTTCGGCCTCAAAGCGGATGATCAGAGAAGGGTCGTCCTGAACACTGAGGACTTTGATAGCAACAACGCGGCCCACGGTTGGGTCGAAGGCCTTGTAAACGCGGCCAAAGCCGCCGCTACCCAACTCTCCGGTGATCTGGTATTTGCCAATGTTCTCCATGGCAGTCGACTAGTTGTGGAGTCCGCGTAGATTATACCACCGCTATCCTAGGAGACCTGATTGCCAGTAAGGCTAGGCCAGGTACTCATTTAAACGAATAATCAGAGTCACCAGTGCAGACCTTTTGAGGACTTAAGTACTAGCGAGCCTGCGGCGACGGGAAAGGCTAAAATCGCGGGGCGGAAGACGCAGAGAAACCAAGGTTCGCAGATTGCGGGGACTCTATGCGGTGCGCTGCGCCAGCAATTGGCGTGCCCGCTCCATCTCGGGCGTGCTCAGTTGGGCGCCGAGTGCTTCGCGGGACTGCGAAGCGCCAGGAAATTCCTTCTCCGCCGCGATGCTAAACCACACCCAGGCTTCCACCTTGTCCGGCTCTACACCTTGACCGGTCTCGTACAGGATCGCAAAACTATGCGCGGCGGCGGGCTCATGCCGCTCCGCAGCGTCCCGGTACCAGCGTGCCGCATCCGGCATGCTCCGTTCGACACCTTGGCCGTTTTCGAACAGGGTGCCGATGTCGTACATCGCTTTCGCGTGTCCTTGTGCGGCCGCGGCCTTGTACCAGTGCATCGCTTCGCCGTAGTTGAGAGTCACGCCTTGGCCTTTTGGTATAGGACGCCCAGGGCCACTTGCGCCGCTGCATATCCCTGCGCCGCCGCGCGCTGGTGCCACCTGGCAGCCCCCACATAGTTTCGCGCGGTCCCGTTGCCTTCCTCGCACATCTTGCCGATGAGACCCTGACAGATCTTATGGCCGCGCTCCGCTTCGGGCAGAAGAGACTGGAATGCGGCGGCGTAGTCGCCCTTACCGATCGCTTCGAGGCCGGCGTCGATGGCGGCTTGCCCGCTGAGCGCCGGCTCTGCGGAGGGGGAGAAAAAGCTGAATCGCTTCACTGGAATCTCACTCGTAGCGTAGCGCCACCATCGGATCCACCGTCATCGCTTTGCGCGCCGGGAACCACGCTGCCGCCAGAGCCACCAGCAGCACCAGGACGGCCACCGCCGAGTAGGTCGCCAAATCCACGCTTTGCACGCCATAGAGGAATCGCGTCAGAAGGCCTCTGCCGGCGATTGCCACCGGGACTCCGGCGGCCACTCCCGCCAGCGGCGGCAACATGCCGCGGAGTAGCACCAGCCGCAATACATCCGCCCGTTGCGCACCCATAGCCATGCGAATGCCGATCTCGCGCGTCCGCAAACTCACCGAGTAGGCGATCACACCGTAAATCCCGATTCCCGCCAGTACCAGCGCGAGCGCCGCGAACGCACCCACCAGCGTGGTGTGGAATCGCGGCATCGCGACGCTGTCGTCGAGGATCTGCTCCATCGTCTCCACTTTGCCGAGAGGCTGATTGCGATCGATTGCCGCCAACTCGGCGCGCAACGCGCTCACCACCTGACTCGGCTCGCCGCTGGTGCGAATCGCCAGATCGAGGAAGACCCCGGGCTGCTTCGCGAACGGAAGGTACAACTCGCTTTCCGTGCGGGCGTTGAGCCTCATGTTCTTGATGTCGGGCACTACGCCGACGATCGTGCCCGTCCATTCGCCGAAATCCAGCCTGCGCCCCAGCGGGTTGATCTCCGGAAGATACTCGCGGACGAAGCTCTGATTCACCACCACGCCCCCGGAGGTTTGCGTGTCCGAAGAATCCAGATATCGCCCCGCCGACAGTCCGATTCCCATGGCGCGAAAATAATCCGGAGTCACCGAGCGGCATCCCACCTCAACGGGGCGTCCGCGCATCGGCCCCTGCTCCAGCGTGAGGCGGATGCTCAGCAGCATGTTGAACACCAAAGGCATGGAATTCGTGATCGCCGCCGACTCCACCGCGGGGATGGTACGGACGCGATCGAGAAACTCCTCCGCAAAGCGCGATTGCAGTTCTTTCGTGCTGTAGAGCTTCTCCGGTAGCAGGACTTGGGCGGTGAGCAGGTTCTGACGGCGGTAACCCGGATCGATCCCGCGCAACAGCAGGAAACTCCGGAGCAACAATCCCGCTCCGATCAGCAGCACCAGCGCCGCGGCCACCTGCGCCGCCACCAGCACACCGCGGACCGCCGCACCACGCCGCGAAGTAGACGATCGCGACCCCGATTCATTCCATACCGTCTGCATCTCCGGATGCGAGAAACGCCATGCCGGCAGCAGACCGAAGAGCAGTCCGGCGACTAGCGTCAGTCCCAGCGCGAAAAGGAAGACGGACGGTGACGCGCCCATCTGCTCCAATCGCGGAAGGCGGCCCGGGTACAGATTCGCAATCGCGCGCACCACCCATCCGGAGATCAAGAGGCCAGCGCCGCCCCCCGCTACTGCCAGCGCGATCGATTCGGTGAGCAACTGCCTCACGATGCGCCACCGGCCGGCTCCGAGCGCCGCGCGCACGCCCAATTCCCTTTGGCGCGCCGCGGTGTGGGCCAACATCAGGTTCGCGAGGTTCGCACAGGCGATCAGCAACACACAGCCGGCTGCGCTAAACAGAATCAGCAGCGCGGTCCCACATCACTCGCGACCTCATCCTGCAAAGGGACCAGGTTCGCTCCCCGCGGACTCTTGGAATCTTGCGTCTGGAGAGCGAGGGAATCCATTTCGGCGCGTGCCGCGGCGAGCGTCACGCCAGGCCGCAAGCGGCCGATCGCGAAAGCAGTGGTCGTCTTCAACGGACCTGTATACAGAACCGAAATTGGCGCGTAGAGATCGGGTTGCTCAGGCAGACTGCCGGCGCCGATACGCAAGCCTGCAGGCATGACGCCGATCACCGTGTGCGGATAGGCGTCCAGGTCGATGGTGCGTCCCAGGATGCCCGGGTCTGCGGCGAATCGGCGGCGCCAGAGTGCGTCGCTCAGAATGACCACATGGTCGCTGCCCGGGACCATCTCGGCGGGTATGAATCCACGGCCGATAGAAGGCGCCACGCCCAGCGCCGGGAGGAAATCGCTCGACACCATCGCGGCTCGCAAGCGTTCTGGTTCGCCTTCGCCCGAGAGCGTCAGGCTCCACGGACGATACCAGGCAATCTTCTGAAAGCTCCGGCTGGACGCGTTCCACTGCTCGATGGTTCGGACGGGAGTCGTGCGTTTCAGCGGGTTCGAGAGCGAGGCGGGTCCGCCGCGGGTCCGGTCAGCCGACCAGATCTGGATCAGCCGGTCGGGTGCAGGATACGGCAGAGGCTGGAGCATTACCCTTTGAATCACGCTGAAGATCGCGGTGTTGGCTCCGGTGCCCAAGGCGAGCGTGAGGATTGCGGCAGCGGTGAGGATCGGGCGATGGCGCCAGGTACGCAGCGCGAGCACCAGGTCGGCTGGAAGCAGCTTCACGCGTCGATTATACGCCTGGAGAAAAACAGCGGCCAGAAAGACTGAAAGGGCGAGGTGTGCAAAAAGGAAATGGTTCCAAGTGACCCGATTCCCAGCCTTGTTCACCACCGGCATGCACGGCACTGAACATCGCAGTCGGGAGGACCGAACGCCTTGCGCTTATGCTCCCTGACGACGGGTATTGCCCGCTGCCGGATCATTGCATTCACGCACGTCGCAGCCTGTTCCCGATTGGGGCCGGATGCTCGTAACGGCCTTTCGCTCGCCTGCAACGGTTGCTTCTTTCGAAGCCTCCATTCCAGGGTCAACGTTCCTGGCCTGCTACTCCGCTTCCAACTGATCGCTCCCGTTGCTCGTTCGACCTTTCGGCTCCGCTACCCACGCTGGTTGGCCCCAGCCCGGGTTGCCTCATAGCTTCTGGCCCGTTGCAGCTTCTGCGACCGGTTCGAGGACCGCTTCCTCAACCTCCGCTCCCCTTCTGGGAGAATTACCTCCCGTCAGGATCAAAGCGTTCTGCTGATTTCGCTGTCGCTCGGCCCGCCTTCCGAACTCGCCCGATTCCCTTTCGCTCCCTGCCGCCGCTTTCTATCTCTAGTATGCCGGCTGCAGATCACCGTTCCAGGTCCGCTACGTTTCCGGAGGCTTGCTGTTCCTCAAAACCTCTTGGAACCAGTCCCAATATGCGCCCGAAGGCTACCGGCGGTCAAACATTTTTCGTCCTTGCAGCCACCTTTTCCTCAGACTTTATTATGCTTTGTTTCTATTCGGTTACAGTCAATGACCAACGAATTGCCTGTGGATAAAACGACGCTCTTGCCTTCTGTTTTTGTGATATTGTGCGCAAAGTGCGCAGACTCGTCATCCGTCCCGGCGCGATCGGTGATTTCATCCTCTCTCTGCCGGCTCTCGAATGCTTGAAAACGGACAACGTGGAGGTCTGGTCGGCCTCGCGAAACCTGCCGCTTGTACGATTCGCCGACAAGGTGCGCTCAATCGCCGACACCGGGCTCGATCTTTTAGGGGTCAGCGAGCCTCCATCGCGGCTGATCGAGGAACTGCGCACATTCGACTGCATCGTCTCGTGGTACGGCTCCAATCGCCCCGAGTTGCGTGACTTGGTGCGCCGCCTGGGCCTCCCTTTCACTTTCTTCCGAGCCCTGCCAGACGACGATTCTCCGATCCACGCAGCCGATTTCTACCTGTCGCAAGTCCATTCGATCTCGCCCTGTGAAAGCGACGGCATCCCCCGGATTTACTGCGACGTGGTACCCGGGGATTTCGCCGTAATTCAACCGTTCTCAGGCAGCCCGCGCAAGAACTGGCCCCTGGCGCGATTTCAAGAATTGGCGCGGAAGTTGGAGCGGAAGATGCCGGTCCGCTGGTGTGCCGGCCCCGAGGATCCCCCGCTCGACGGCGCAGTTCACTTCGATGACCTCTACGATTTGGCGTGCTGGCTGGCGCAGGCTCGCCTTTACATCGGCAACGACTCCGGAATCACCCATCTGGCGGCTGCCGTGGGAGTTCCCGTTCTTGCCTTGTTCGGCCCCACCAATCCGGCAGTCTGGGCTCCGCGCGGCCCGCACGTCCGCGTCGGCCATTGGCGCCGATAGTCCGGTCAGTACTGCAGTGTTAACCGCCGTCATCTTTACCCGCTGTCCGCGATCGAGGGATGCTGTACGGGAGTTCAAGTGTCGGAGGTGTTACTTGAAGATCATGGGTGGACTTCTGGTCATAGTCGCGTTCTTCGCGCTGCGTCCGGTGTTGAGTGACATGTTTTCGGCTGGCGTGACCAAAGCGGTCAGCCGGAACCCGGCAACTTGCATGAAGATGCTGGGCAGCACGACCAACGAACAGGATGGCGGCACTTATATCGTCGGCAGCGTGCGCAACGACTGCGATAGCACGGTCGGCAGTGTCACCGTGACGTTCAAGATCCAGATGGGCTACGGCAAGGACAGTCCATGGCATGAGGGCGTGGGCTACGCCTACGTGAGAAACATCAAGGCGGGCGAGACGCAGAGGTTCAAGTCCGCCGTGCCGGTCGGAAAGAACGCGATCATTCGCTTCGACAAGATCGTGGCGTTCTAACGAGAATCCGCCGCGCCACCTCATCCGCTTCGCTCCAGACCATCCAATGGCGTGCGCCGGGAATGACTTCGCACACAGAGCCTGGGATCAGCCGTTGCAGTCGCTCGCCTTGGATGGGCGGGAAATGACGGTCCTGTTCCGCCCATAAGAGCAGGGTCGGGCAGGCGATCTTCTGATAAAGCTCCGGCAGCTTCGGCAGCGTGCCCTGATAGGCGGCACACAGGCGCGCGATGAAACGCCTTACTTCCGGCCGCCGGAAACTCTCCCACAAATCATCGCGCAGATCGGCCGGCAGCCTCGTGCCACGCGGCAGAAAAGTGCGCAATGCGCGCTCGAATACCGGGCGCGGAAGATTTCCCAAGATCCACCGATTCCAACCGAAGCGCCGCAGCATCGCAATCTCCCACGAAGTCTCCTCGTCCCAGAGCACCAGCGAGTTGAGCACCACGATGCTCTGCGTGCGGGAGGGGTGCCGCGCGGCAAAAGCCAGTGCCGGCTGCCCGCCCATGTCCAGGCCAACGATGGTGGCGCGGGTGATTCCCCAAACTTCCAGCAACTCCAGCAGACGATCCGCCATGTGTACAGGAGTGACCGCGCCTGGCCATTCCTCGCTTTGTCCCATTCCTGGCCAATCGAACGCGATCACCTGGAAATGGCCGGCCAAAAGCGGCGCCAGCGCACTCCAGATCTGGAGGTTGTCCGGATACCCGTGCAACAGCACCAGTGGGGGGCCGTCGCCCACTCGAGCAACGCGCAAGCGCCTTCCGTTGGGGAGCCTCTCCATCGTCGCGTTCAGCATCACGCGAGGTCCTGAATCACGCAATTCGCGGCCAGGATTCCCGAGATCGCGCAGAAGCTGACCCACTGGCCCGGGTGCGTCGAACTGCCCGTCAGATACAGGCCGCGGATGTGGGGGCTGCGGTGCGCCAGCCTTCCTGCCCGCATAAAACGCGCGGTCATCACGGGGTTCATGCTGTCGCGATGTAAGTGGAACTGTGCGCCCCATTGTGACGGCGTCCGTGTGGCGAGCACGTGGTGGGCCTCAATTCCCTCACGCCACCAGGTCTCCGCCAGCAACTGATCGAGATACTCTTGTTGGCCGGCCTGCCCCAGGCGCTGCGCTTCGTCGAAATCCATCGGACCCAACAGACGGGCCGGCGACCATCCCTCGCGGCAGAGACCAGGGTCCACGGCTGCCGGCGAAATCAGAAGGCGGCACCGTCCCGTTTCCGGAAGCCGGAAACGCAGGTACGGCTGGCGGGGATGCCCCTGAACCGCGAGATAGGCGCAGACTCCCGGCGACTGCAGCGGCTGGCCGCTCAGCTTGCGTCGGATTTCGGTTGGCAGGGAATCCACCAGATTCAGATACGTCCCTATGCCGTTGTGATTGGACACAACCACTGCGGATTTTAGGAATTCGTCCGCTTCGGTCTCCGCCCCGCGGACGGCGCCGTTGATGGTCCGGATGGTTCGCGCCTTTGTGCCGAATCGAAACTGCACTCCGGCCTGGCGCGCCGCATCGGCCAGGGCTTGCGGGATGCTTCCCATGCCCTGGGCAGGATAGTAGCAGCCCACGGTATGGATTAATGACGAAACGAACCCCATCGGGCTGGGAGCTTCGCGGAGTGACTGGCCCGCCACGTGAGTCCAGATGGCGATGGCATCCTGCACCGGCTTCGGCAGCGACGTGCCCGCCAGGACCGAACCCAAAGAGCGATGCAGAAAGATCGAATCCAGCCAGCGGGAGCCGCCGAGCATGTCGGCAGGCCCGGGTTCGGAGCGCTCTTGCAGGGGCCGCAGGCGGCGATAGCGTTTCCCCATCGATTCCACGTGGCGCAAGTAACGAACGCCGCTGCCCGGCCATGTGCGGTCGAAACCGGCGGCGGTCCGTTCGGCACTGCCATAAAAAGAGACCGTGGCGTCGCGGCTGGCGACCTCGTAAATCTCCTCGACTGGGCGGAGATCCACCCGCTCCGCCAGGTCCAAGTCGAGCGCGCGAAAGGCCCACTCGAGCCCTGGCCGGTCGAGCAGAACGTAGGGACCCGCATCGAAGCGGAAGCCATCCGTCTCGAAGGACGAAGCCAGCCCGCCGGCGTCGGCACGCGCCTCAAGTACCGTCACCTCAAAACCACGGCGAGCCAGTCGCACCGCCGCCGCCAGACCGCCCATCCCCGCGCCGATCACGATCGCGGAGTTCATGAGGGAAGGTGCAGCCCCAGAATCCGCTGCGTGATGATTCGGGCCGCGCGCACCAACGGTGTCGCCTCCAGGTGCGGAAAGGCAGTCTCGTCCATCTCTGGCACGAAGTAGGAACCGCGTCCACTGCCGAAGACGTAAACGGGGAAGGCGAAGAACGCGAGGAATGCAGAAAGCTCGTTGCGATAAGGCCCTCGCCATTCCGCGAGCGGTTCATCCACGCCGATGACTTCGATGGCGGGCGCGGGCACTCCGAACCACTGCGTGGCGGCCCGCAAGATGCTGGAGTCTCCCGGATTGCCGGCGCCCATGTGACGGGCCGCAACCATGTCGACGGCGAGTGCGTCGGCTCCCGCATAGAGTCGTTGGGGCGATTTTGGGCGCGGACAGCCCATCACCCCGATCAGACCATCGGCCGCCGAATCGTACGCGTCCAGCACGGAGAAGTGGGGCGGGAATTCGTCGAGTAGCATCATGATGGCGGTTTGCCGCTCGGCCTGACGCTCCGGAAAGACGAACTCATCGCAGCGCCCGCCCATCCACTCCACGTTGCCGGTTGTGAGATAGGCCAGCTCGATGGGATGACTCCGCATCTTGCCGAACGTTATTCGGAAATCGGCTTCGCTCCAAGTGCGCGCGATGCTGTACTGCCCCATCCCTCGGACATAGGAATGCACGATCTGCTCCGACGAACCATCCACCAGGCGATATTCGGGCGAGGCGTATCCGAAGTATCGAGCCACCTCCTCCACGGAGCGGTGGGCGAAGAAGCGGTCGTAGATGTTGCGGCCCTCCATGACCACCACGTCGCTGCAGCCCGCGCGGCGCAGCCAGGCGGCCAACTCGCCCACCAGCACCGGATCCGTGATGATCGAGGTGTCCTGGCGGTGGTATCCCATCATGAAGGCGGGCTTGATGACGACACGCAACGATTCGAGGGGCTTGCCCAACTCGCGCGCGCGGCCGCCAAGCCGCGCGGCGAGGCCCGCATCGTCGAGAAGCTGCCGAAAGAGCGGGACCTTTTGGTCCGGCTGGGCTCCGGCCATCACCCAGACTTTCCCGCCCGATCCAAGCGGATGGTTCAGCGCGGCGGAGCTGCGCAGGCGGCGCGGCACGAAGAACTCGCTGACGGCGCCAATCCGCCGCGCCAAGGTCTCGGCACTCTCGTCGGCCACCAGGCCGTCACTGTCATCAAAGGCATTGGCCAGGATTTCAAAGATGCGCTGATGGCGTTCTTCGTCGGCCTCCACGCGGCGGAAGTCTTCCACCAGGTGGGGCGACATGCCGGAATCTGCTCGCGCCAGGTGGGTGAGACGTTCCCAACAGAGCCGGGCAGTCATCTCGGCATCGATATTGAACTGGCAAAAATGACGAAACGAACTGTACTGCAAGAGGCGGTGGACTTCGTCTGGGACCTGACCCATCAGGTAGCCGAGCCACGTGATGGCGGATGCGAGCGTGAACGAAATCGGCGCGTCCCGAAAGCGCACGTGTTGCCGCACGGAGCCGGCCCACCCTCCCAGTCCTCCCGCCATCTGGCGCGAATAGGCCATAGCGCGCAGGCGCCGGCTACCCAGCTTGAGGATCATGCCGCGGATGTAGATGGCGTGCATCTCCTCGTCCTTCCAAGCCCAGAGGAGTGCGTGATGGACGATCTCGCGCACGTCAGGATGAACGGGCATCGCCGCCAGCCGCTTCACCATCAACTCTTCACGATAGGCGATGGAGACGAGTTCTTCGCGTTCGAGTGCCAGCAGGCAGAGACGAATCATCTCCCGCCGCGGCTGTCCCGCATAGCGAGCGCGCCACTGATCGAGTTGCCGTTCGAACTCCTGGTAAATGGCACCCACGGTCGTATCCCAGCTTAGCTCGCTTCGCTCGCGGGGTTGGGGGGAGAGGCTCGCTGCGCTCGCGGGGCCTGGGGGTTGGGGGGAGAAGCTCGCTGCGCTCGCGGGGCCTGGGGCCAGGGGCCGGGGGCCAGGGATAAGTCTCGCTTCGCTTGCCGAGTAGTCGTCGGGGAGTCAGTGATCCGAGCCCTCCGAACCCCAATCCCGGTCGTGCGATGCTGCTGGAGCCCCGGCCCCTGGCCCCCGGCCCCAGGCCCCGCGAGCGGCAGCGAGCCTCACAAATATCTTTGCAAATCGTCGGTGCGGAAGCAGTGAGCCAGGGCGGTATCGCGGGTGATGCGGTTGTTGCGGACCAAGTCGGCGAGAGATTGCTCCATCGTCATCATGCCTTCGGCCCGGCCTACCGAGATTTGCGAGCGGAGTTGGTGGTCTTCGCCTTTGCGGACCAGCGCGCGGACGGCGTCGGTGGCGATCATGATTTCTGTCGCGGGCCATCGGGAGATATTGTCGACACCGGGCACCAGTTGCTGCGAGAGGACTGCGGCGAGGGCGAGCGACATCTGTTGGCGAATCTGCGGCTGGTTGGCACTCGGGAAGGAGTCGAGAATGCGGCCCACCGCCTGGATCGCATCGTTGGTGTGCAAGGTGGAGAGCACCAGGTGGCCGGTCTCCGCAGCGGTCAGCGCTGTCGCCATCGTCTCTGCGTCGCGCATCTCGCCCACCAGAATCACGTCAGGCGACTGGCGCATGATGCTGCGCAGAGTCACCGCAAAATCGGGCGTGTCGCGCCCCACTTCGATCTGTTCGACGATCGAATTGCGATTCGAATGCTGATACTCGATCGGGTCCTCGATCGTCACCACGTGCGCCGCCCGCCGCGTGTTGACGATGTCGATCAGGGCGGCCAAAGTGGAGGTCTTCCCACATCCCGTAGGACCGGTCACCAACACCAGGCCCTGGCGCCGCTCGGCAAGTTTCGCGAGCGTGACCGGCAGGTGGAGCGATTCGAGCGAAGGAATTCGCGAGGGCAGCAGGCGGATACTGGCCGCCAGAGTGCCGCGCTGGTGGTGGATATTGATGCGGAAACGTCCCAGGTTTTCGCGTACGAAACTAAGGTCGACCGATTTCTTCTTCTGCAGCTCTTCGAATTGCGTTGAATCCAGGAGAGGCAATACAAGACTACGGACGTCGTCGGCTTCGATCGTGCCTGCACCGCCGGTGGTGAGGACTCCGTTGATCCGCACCATCGCCGGGGCTCCTGCGATCAGCAGAACATCGGACGCATTGCGGCTGGCGGCCGCCTGCAACAATTTGTCGAGCGAGGCGGTGGATTGCGGGACACGCACTGCGGACGAAGCGGTTTTCTGGCTGGGGGCAGCGCGATTCAGTTCGGCTACGATCTTCGAAAGCTCGCTGTCGTACTCGCTCATTTCCGGTGCGGCAACCGTCCTACGCTCAGTATAGCCGTCATGGGATACTAGGCAGAAATTGAAGCTATTGATCTTCTCGGACATACATAATAACTGGAAGACGTTGGAACACCTGCTCAGCGTGGAGGCCGATTATTACATCGCGGCCGGCGACCAGGTGACCTGGTCGAAGGGAATCGAACGGTGCGGCGAGATTCTGCAAACGCGCGGTGAAAGAGTTTACGTGCTGCCCGGCAATCACGAGTCGGCGGACCAGGTTGCGGGAATGTGCGCGCGTTACGGACTGCATCACTTTCACGAGCGCCATTTCCAGGTGGGCAGGTGGTATGTGGCGGGGCTCGGCTATTCGAGCCCGACACCGTTTAACACACCGGGAGAATACAGCGAAGCGCAACTGGCCACCCGGCTGCAGCGCTTCGCCGAGTTAGAACCGCTGGTGCTGGTGTGTCACGCGCCGCCTTTTGGCACGCCGCTGGATCGCATCCGCGAGGGCCTGCATGCCGGGTCCACCGCGGTGCGCGACTTCCTGCAACAACACCAGCCCGCCTACTTTTTCTGCGGCCACATCCACGAGGCCGAGGGCGTTTCCACGCAAATCGGAAAGACCCAGGCCCGCAATGTGGGCAAGGCCGGATACATGCTGGAACTGACCTGACGGTCATGCCTTCAATCTGCGGCCGATTCCGGTCAGGAATCGCTTGGTCCATGACCCGAAGGGCTGATCCGTAGTGAGGTACGTCCAGAGCGCGCCGCGGTCGCCAAGTCCCGCGAGGTCGTTCGGATTGGCTTCCGCGAGTCGTCTGGCAACCTCCTCGGGAATGGACGCCTCCAGTGCTGGAAACCACTCGTCGATCTGCCGCAGAAAGGCATTGAGCGGCGTGCGCCGGTCGAGAGACAGAATAAAGGCCGGGGACGTCGCATACGCCTGCCACGGAATCCCGGCGCGAAAGTCCTCGAGTTGCCCGAGGTAGTCGGCCCAGAGATCGTCGATGGTGCGCAGCGTAACCAGGCGCTCCAGTTCCGACTTGCAGGCACCCCGTCCTTCCAACACTTCCTTTCGATGGGCATGAATCTTGTTTCGCTGCCCCTCGATCGGGGAGTCGTAAGACAGCAGGAACAGGCGCTGATCCAGATGTTGCCCTTCCACCAGGCTCTGTACAGCGGCGGGATTGTTGCGGTACTTCGGCTTCAAGTCGCCATATCGGACCAGCATCGGATCCTCCAAAGACACGAAAAAGCGCGAGCATCCCGGATCTCCCTGCCGGCCGCTGCGTCCTCGCAGTTGGTTGTCGATGCGTCGGCTCTCGTGCCGGTTAGTGCCGATGACGTAGAGTCCTCCCACGTCGGCGACGCCATCACCCAGACGAATGTCGGTGCCGCGGCCGGCCATGTTTGTCGAGATGGTCACGGCGCCTCGCTGCCCCGCTCCCGCGACGATCGCCGCCTCCGCTTCGTCGTTCCGGGCATTCAAGACGAAGTGCGGGATGCCGTCCATCATGCTGCTGATTCGCTCCGATTCTTCCACGCTGGCGGTGCCCACCAGGATCGGCTGGCCGGTTGCGTGTGCCCGCCGAATCTCGGCGATCACTGCGCGCTCCTTCTCCTCTTTCGTGGGGAAGATCCGGTCGGGATGATCCACGCGAATCATCGGACGGTTCGTGGGAATCGGCTCTACCGGCATTTCGTAGATATAGAGGAACTCGCGCGATTGCGTCATCGCGGTTCCGGTCATTCCGCAAATCCGCGGATAGAGCGCAATCAGATCCTGGAGCGTCGTGGTGCCCAGGATCATCCCTTGCGATTTGGGCGCGACGGCCTCCTTAGCTTCGACTGCCGTGTGTAAGCCCGCGGGCCAGCGCCGATTGATGGCGATCCGACCCTTGAACTCATCCACCATCTCAATCGCGCCGTTCTTCACCAGGTAGTCTACATCGCGATGCAGCAGGGCATGCGCATGCAGCGCATCCTGGAGCGCGGTGTGCAGGCGAAGATTCCTGGGGTCGAAGAGATTCCCGCAGGCCAACGCCTCTTCGGCCAACCGAATTCCGGAATCGGTGAGCGCCACGTTGTGCTCGCCCACATCAACTGTGAAATGGACGTGAGGCTCGAACTGGCGCGCCACGCGATCGGCGACGTACGCGAGGGCGGTGTCGTCCGAATCCCCACCCGCCACGACGAGGGGAATGCGCGCCTCATCAATGAGGATGGAATCGGCCTCGTCGATGACCGCCGCCCCGAAGGGGCGATGCACCTGCTGCTCGGGAAAGAGCGCCAGGCGGTCGCGCAGCAGGTCGAAGCCGATCTCGTTCGGTGTGGCGTAGGTGATATCGCAGGCGTACGCGGCGCGACGTTCGGCGGTCGTCATGCCCTGCTGCACGTACGCGCACGTGAGCCCTAGGAACCGGTAGATATCGCCCATCCACTTCGCGTCGCGCCGGGCAAGATAGTCGTTGACGGTCATCACATGGACGCCGCGATGCTCCCGCGCGAACCAGGCAATAGCGGGCACAGCGGCCAGCGTCTTGCCCTCGCCGGTCTGCATCTCGGCGACGCTGCCGCGCGTGAGGGCGAGCGCTCCTCGTAACTGCACGTCGAACATATCCTGCCGCAGAATGCGCGATGCGGCGGTCGCGGTGATAGCCATGAACTGCAATAAATCATTAGCTTGCGCGGCTGCGGTACGCAGGCGGTCGTCGCCCCATTGGGCGAACTCCGTCCGCATGACATTGATCCGCCGGATGGCAGATCGATCGCGATCCAGCAACGCAAGCAGGGGACGTAGAAATTGGCGCATCAGCGCCCTCCTCTCTTCCTGACTGCTGATTGAGTTGTGTTTATGCGAGAGAGAAAAGGGCGGACGGCGGAGGCCGTTGGAAACGCTCGCCGGTGACGAAGTAACGTGGAGGATTTGGCGCCGGTTCGAAATACTCCGGGGGATCTGGCCGCGCCGGCGTGGGAGTGATCGGCCGCTCGGAGACCCGGCTTGGTTTAGACTTTTCGGCGACTGCCGCGTACACGGTGACCTGCGTCGCGCTGGCCACGGCAATGCTAGCCAACTGTCCCGTGAATGCCGCGAGAACGATCAGCAGTACGGTAACGAGACGGCTTTTGGAGCGCGCAGTCACTAAAGGTCAGTATGACACACGGTCCGTGGCGCAAACACTCTGTTTGCGCCACTACTGTTTTGAAAAGACGTACTTCTGCTGCGCTTGATCCAACAGCAGCGTTTTGCCTTCGGGATCGACCAGTAGTTTCATCGATCCGCGCCAGGGCGGAGCCAAGAGCCGGAGCAATCGGTCTCCGCTGGCTTGAATCTCGCACCCGAGAGCGCTGCCCCATTCATCGAACTGCACCCAGAAGCCATCGCCGCGCCGTTCAATCGTCGCCGAACCGAGTTCCGCGCAGTGATACGTCCCGATCAGGTCCGCGATCCACTCCAGAGCGGAGGGATCGGTGCTGGTTTTCTGCCGCAGCACCGCAACACCATCCTGAATCATCTTGGCTGCCGCCGCGATCGTCTTCTCCGCTTTGGGCTCCGCTCCGAATGCCAGTTCAAAGATCTTTTGCCGGACCGCGACAAGGAACAGGTTGGCCGCGTACAAATTCGTAAGCACCACCACGCCGAGGCCTCGCTCCGGGACGAAGAACATATCGGTAGAGAACCCAAACGTATTTCCCCCGTGATGAATCACGCGCAGGCCAGACTCGTCGCTGATGAAGAGCCCCAAACCATAGCACGATTTCTCATCGATCTTGATGCCTTTCGCACGGCGCTCCAGCAGGACCTCTTCGGAGACGACTCGCTCTCCTTCAGGCATCTTGCCATTGCCCAATTCGAGCAGCACGTAACGCGCGAGATCGAGCGCGGTAGACCACGCGCCTCCCGCCGGCGCCACACTGTACACCGCGCGTTCAATGTGCAGGGGAAGCGGACTGACCCCGCCTTCGAAGTTGAGCGCATGCGGCATCGCTGCATCCCCGTTCTGCGCATCCTCCTGCCGCAGAAATGTGTCGCGCATGCCGAGGGGCCTCCTCACCAGCTCAGTGAAGGCGCTCTCATACGCGGCTTCCAATGAACCGCTGGAGGTGAAGGCGCGGGCTGCAGCGTACCCCCCGGCGGCCACCAGGAAGTTCGAGTACTGGAACGTCTCGCCGAAACCCGTGGTGGGGCGCATGCTCTTCATCTCGGCGATCCGCTCTTCAGGTGTGATTTTCGAATACCGGAAGACAAACTCGGCGTCCTGCCGTGGCATCCCCGTGGACGCCGACGCCGTATGCTTGACGGTAAGCAGGCCGCTCATCTCGGGATCCGCCAGCGCAAAGCCCGGCAGAAGATCGCAGACCCGGGTCGCCCAGCTGAGTTTCTGTTGATCGATCAGCATGGCCATGAGCAGAGTAGTCAATGGCTTGGTCGCCGACCCGATCATGAACCGCGTCTCCGCATGCACCGGAGCTTGCTCACCGGCACGCCGCACGCCGAAGCCGTCGCTCCACACGATTCGACCATTCTGTACCACCGCAATGGAGACACCGGGGATTTGCATCGCCGCCATCGCCGGGACGATAAACTCCTTGAACTTTTGGCACTGCTCGTCTGTCCACAACGAAGCGGCGCGGTCCTGCAAGCTCACTTCGCGATAGCCCTGCGGCTTCCAGCCACTGAAAGCTTCGCTGAGTTGGGCCCCCCGGCGGCTGATGGCGGCGGTGGATCCGCGCACCAGATTGACGAACGCGCGTGATCCCAATCTGCGTACGATGGCAAGTTCCATGCGCGCTTCTTTGGCCGGCACCTCATACAATACCTGGTGCAATTCGTCCCAGCCATCCATTGGAGGAAGGGCGGCCTCCCGCAGGACTTTGGAACCGAACCCAGGGTCGATCTGCCGCCACCCGGCGAGCGCAGTTTCCACGATAGTGGCGGCGGGTTCCAGTTCCACAAAAGTAATGCGGAGGTCGCCCTCGGGGCCGACTAGCGTCGATGTACCTTCGAGCGTCCAACCCTGAGGAATTGTGAAGTCGTGGGGCATACTCAACTATTCATACCGCAGGGCGATTGTCGGATCCATCTTCATCGCCGCGCGACTCGGGATCCAGCAGGCCAACACCCCGACTACGAGCAGCACAATCGAAATGGCGCCGAACGTCAGCGGATCGGTCGGCGTGACTCCTACCAGCAAGCCTTTGAGCACGCGTGCCAGCCCAAACGCCCCGCCGAGACCGAGCACCAGACCGATGGTCAGTTGTTTCAATCCCAGAGAAAGCACCAGCCGCAGAATATTGCCGGAAGAAGCGCCCATTGCCAGGCGTACGCCGATCTCCTGGGTCCGCCGCGAGACGGAGTATGACATCACTGCATACAGGCCGACCGACGATAGCAGCAGCGCGATCAGCGCGAATATCGCGAACAGGGTTCCGAATACGCGGAATGGCCATTGCTGCTGCATCGCTCGCTCTTGCAGAGTTGCGACATCAAATGCCGGCATATTGCTGTCGACGGATGCGATCGCCTGTCTTACGGCGCTGGTCAGTTGCGTGGGAGACAGAGCCGATCGGGTCACAATGGCAAACCAGTCCACCGGCTTCCCCCGATAAGGAACGTAGATCACCGGTTCAATTTCGTCCCGGTCCATCCTTTGCCTGATATCGTGACTGACGCCCACCACCGTTAACCACGGACGGTCGCCGTCCCACGCGAGGCGCACTTGCTTACCGATCGGGTCTTCGCCGGAGAAGTATTTTGCCGCGAAGCGCTGATTGATAATCGCCACGCCGTGATCGGGCGTTCCGTCGGTTTCAGTGAATCCGCGGCCGCGAACCAAGCCGACATCCAGCGTCGTGAAGTATGTAGGGCTCACGACGAGGCCATTTACGGTAGGCCGGTTTGCCTCCTCGACGGGCGGACGGCCAGCGATCTCGAGCTGCCAGCCCATCGACCCCTCCAAAGGCAAGTTGGTGGTGAAGGCGGTCGACTCCGCTCCCGGTACAGTCGCGAGCCGCTCCTCGAGCCTCTCGTAAAAGCGAGTGCGAGCGGCAGGATCGGGATACCGGTCTTTGGGCAATTCCAGGCGCATGGTAAGAAACCGCTCGCCGTGCAGGCCTTGGGTGCGATTGTAGGCGTTCAAGAAGCTTCGGACCATCAATCCGGCGCCCACGAGCAGCACCATGGAGAGCGCAATCTCGGTCACCACCAGGAATCCGGAGAGATACCGGGATCGCGCGCCGGTACTACTGCCGCGGCCGCCTTCCTTGAGCGTCGACGTGATCTCCACGCGCGAAAGTTGAATCGCCGGCGCCAGCCCGAACAAAAGGCCTGTGGTCACGCAGATGGCCGCCAGGTATGCAAAGACTGTGAAGTCCATACGGAAATCGATCCAGTAAGGCTTCCCAATGTTAGCCACCGCGAGGTCAAACATGCGCACACCCCACCGGGCGATCAACAATCCAGCCGCTCCCCCCAGCAATCCCAGCAGAACGCTCTCCACCAGAAGCTGGCGGATGATACGCCACCGCCCCGCTCCCAGCGCGGTTCGGACAGAGATCTCCCGATGGCGTGCCAGCGCTCGCGAGAGCAGCAGGTTAGCCACATTGGCGCACGCCACCAGAAGCACAAACCCCACGGCGCCCAGCAGCGCGGTAAAGACGATATGGATCTGGCCGCCATTGAACTGGTCGTTGTACGGTGTTACCTGGAAAGTGATTCCGCGGTTCGACTTGGGATACTGCTGCTCCAGGCGGCGCCCGATCAGGTCCATCTCCTCGCGAGCTTGGGCAAGGGAAGCGCCATCGCTCAGGCGGCCGAAGACCGACATGTCTCTCGACTCGCGTTTCTCCGACTGAGCGGTGATCGCGAGGGGCGTCCAAAGGTCGGCATTCAGCGGGAACTTCATGCCTTTGGGCATTACTCCGACGACCGTGGTGGGCACGTCGTTGATGCGGATACTCTTACCGAGGATATTCGGATCGCGGCCGTAGCGGCTCTCCCAGATTGCATGACCCAGAATGCAAACCGGGGTAGCGCTGGGAAGATCTTCGCCGGCGAGAAAATCACGGCCCAGCATGGGAGCCTGGCCGATCAGTGAGAAGGCGTTCGGCGTCAGAGGCCAAACCCGGTAGCGCTCCGGTGTGGAACTGCTGTCACTGATCACCATGCCGCGCTGGGTGAAGGCGGCGAGCCCTTTGAAGGTCTTCGACTGTGCGCGCCAATCGCGAAAATCGGGATAGGACACACCGAGATCGTTCTGATTCCTGGCGTGGTTACTCGAAGTGAGATACATCACGCGATGAGGCTGTTCGAACGGCAGGCCGCGAAACAGCACTGCATTCACCAGCGTGAATACCGTGGTGTTCACGCCGATGCCCAGTGCCAGTGCCGCTACCACCACCGCCGTGAAGCCGGGTTCGCGCAGCAGGCGGCGAACGCCGAATCGAACATCCTGGAAGAAACTCATACGTCCCCTTACACAGACTTGGATTGGAAGTAAAGCTTAACAAGCACGGACGCACTTTTCACGCGAAAAGTTCCGCAAGTCTGGGATGCGTCATAATGCTTAACCGTGAGTCCCGACCGCCGCATCTATGCTTCCTTCCTGTTCCTGGCCCTGAGCATCCGCGCCGCGGACGTGGAGTGGCCCGTCAATGGTGGACGCGATAACATTCGCTATTCGCCGCTGACACAGATCTCGCCCGCGAATGTGGATCGTTTGCAGGTGGCGTGGAGCTTCGACAGCCACGATGCGTTCAAAGATTCCGAAATGCAGAGCAACCCGATCGTAGTGGAAGGCATCCTTTACGTCACGACGCCCAAACTTCGGGTGGTCGCTCTCAACGCAGCGACGGGGAGTGAAATCTGGAACTTCGATCCGAACAACGGCCAGGCGCCGGCGCGCCGGTACCGCCACCGCGGAGTGACGGTCTACAAGGATCGTGTCTTCTTCACCCATCGCAATTTTCTGTGGGCGCTGGACCGCAAGACCGGCAAGCCCATCCAGGCATTCGGCGACAATGGCCGCATCGATCTGCGGCAGGGACTCGGCCGTCCTCCGGAGAACATGACCGTGAGTGCGAGCAGTCCCGGCGTCATCTTCGAAGACATGATCATCATGGGCAGCACGGTGCCGGAGACCCTGCCCGGATCCCCGGGCCACATTCGCGCTTTCGACGCCAATACCGGCAAGCTCCGCTGGATCTTCCACACGATTCCTCAGCCCGGAGAGTATGGTTACGACACCTGGCCCAAAGATGCCTGGCAGATCTCGGGCGGCGCCAACGCCTGGGCGGGCCTGTCGGTGGATACCAAGCTAGGCATGATATTCGCCGCCACCGGGTCCGCATCCTTCGACTTCTACGGCGCCAACCGGCACGGGGACAATCTCTTTGCCGATTGTGTGCTGGCGCTCGACGCGCGGACTGGCAAGCGCATCTGGCACTTCCAGGCGATCAAGCATGACGTGTGGGATTACGATTTCCCGGCTGCTCCGAGCCTGGTGACCGTGACCCGCAATGGCCGCAAGGTGGATGCAGTCGCGCAGATTACCAAGACGGGCTTCGTTTATGTCTTCGACCGCCGCTCCGGAGATCCGCTCTTCCCCATCGAATATCGCAAGGTGCCGGCGTCGCCGGTAGATGGCGAGAAGCTTTCCGAGACCCAACCATATCCGGTGAAGCCGCCGCCGTACACCCGCCAGATCATCACCGAAGACATGCTGACCACACGCACGCCGGAAGCGCATGCCAGCGTGCTCGAAGCATTCCGCAAGCTCAACTCCAAGGGCATCTTTTTCCCTCCCACCACCCAGGGAACCTTGATTTTCCCCGGTGTGGATGGCGGAGGCGAATGGGGCGGCGCTGCGTTTGACCCGGAAACCGCGCTGCTGTACGTCAATTCCAACGAGATGCCGTGGATCGCACGACTGGTAGCGCGTGACGAGAAATCGGCATACAAGAGCAATTGCGCCAGTTGCCATCGCAACGATCTGAAGGGTACCCCGCCGACCTTCCCATCGCTGGTGGACATTGGCAAACGCCTCTCGCGCCTGGAGATTGCGGCAATCGTACGGCAGGGCAGCGGCCGCATGCCGGGCTTCGCGCCGCTCGGGAATCCGGCCATCAATGACATCGTGGAGTTCCTGGTGAGCGGCAAGGATAGCGCGGGCGATCCCAAGCGCGCGGCGCAGGACCCCAACTGGCTCAAGTACCGCACCGATGGAGAGGTGATCTTCCTCGATCCCGACGGCTACCCCGCGATTTCGCCGCCCTGGGGCACACTGAACGCGATCGATCTCAATCAGGGCGAGATCCGTTGGAAGATTCCGTTCGGCGAGATTCCCGAGTTGGCGGCCAAAGGATTGAAGAATACCGGCAGCGACAACTATGGAGGTCCGGTAGTGACTGCCAGCGGCCTGCTTTTCATCGGCGCGACGAGTTTCGACAAGAAGTTCCATGCGTACGACAAGCTGACGGGAAAGCTATTGTGGGAAGCGGAACTACCCGCCGCGGGCAATGCCACACCTTCGATTTACGAAATCGACGGGCGCGAGTATGTGGCGATCGTCTGTGGCGGAGGTAAGAACGGCGCCCCGTCGGGTGGAAGTGTGGTCGCTTTCGCATTGCCGCGGTAATCTTAATCCGCGATTTCAGAAACCAGCCACTACTTGTAGCAACCTTCCACACATCCACTACCATCTGGAGTATTGAATTCGTCCGCCGTTGGCGCAAAATCGGACTGGGGTAACGGGAATTCCATGAAGAGCGCCTCTAGCCTGGCCCGAATTGCGCTTGCGGGTATCCTCTTGAACTTGACATGTGCTGTCCTGTCGAAGGCGCAACAGACTTCGGGGGAGCCGCCCGACCCAACGCGAGTGGAGACAGGCCACTCCATTCATTTCGGAAAGGGTCCCGCAAGGGGAACGATAGTCTTAGATGTAACGGAACCCATCGAAGCAGGGGATGTAATTTCGGGTGTGGTCAGCACCGATAAGCTGATCATAGCGATGACTCTGCCCGACGGCCAAACAATTCGCAAGGAGACTGCGCATTCCGCCGGGTTCGACTGGTCGGAGTCGCCCATGGAGGCGCCGATTGGATCTACCGACGGCGGCCACCTGGTAACCATATACTTTTCGAAGCCGTTGCCGTCGGGACACTACGTTCTCGAATTCACGGCGAAGTCGCTGAATGCTTCCGCGGATGCACGGTTCGTATTTATCTCGCCAACCAATCGGTACTGGGCCGAGATGCGATCGCTCCCCCAAGTCCAATTTCCAGATCCGGTGAAACTTACTCAATCTTCGCTGGTGAGTCTCGAACTTGCGGAAGACGAGCACGGTGCTTTGATGGATATTGTCGTTCCCGATCGTACGGTCAAAGGCAGTATCACGATGCCGGACGGGCGCACGCTGCAGGCGGGGGTGGCCGCCGCGGGGATCGAATGGAAAACGGTCGATGATCCGGTCAAAATCGACCCTCCCGGAGCGTGGTTCGGCATCAGTGGGTTCCTGATGCCCGTGAAGGGTATCCATCATGTGATCGGAGGCGAAACGCTGCCCAAAGGCCGGTACGAGATCAGGGCCGTAGCGGGCGGCGAAGTGCACGGCGAAATGCGCGTCGCTTTCATTCCCATCAGCCGGCTTTTTGAGATGGCGTCCAAGCAGGATCATAACCCCGCCATCGCGCCGGACGATGTACACATCCAACCCGTCGGGACTGTTTATTCCTGCTTCGCCGGTGATGCACTCGACCTGCAATTCGTGATGGTGGGCGACGTACGGTCCGCCATCGACTTCTCCCTCAAGATCGAGCATACGGAGCAGTTGCCCTGGAACGGCTCAGGGCCGGTACAGTGGGGCCCACCCCACGTAAACGCTGTCGCGGTAAAGTTCACTCGCGCGGCGGACGGCAAGTATTACGGCAAGGTTGTGTTGGGCAAACCTGGACTCGTGCGCATCTTGCTGCGAGCATCCGGTAAAAAGGCTTCGGGAGCTCGGTTCGCGGAGGAGGTTGTATTCCCGCAAGTGAACGTCGCGCCGCTGGTCGCGCGTCTCTCGAAAGTCAGTGCCGCTGCCGTGGACACGAATGGCGACCACAAACTGGATCGGCTGGATGTGATATGCCAGCTCGATGTCGTGATGCCCGGGGAATACGATTTCAGCGCCCTCGTGCGGGATACCGCGTCGGGAGGCGTGTACGCGAATGCGAGGGCGACGTTGAAGGCCGGCCCTCAGCGCCTGGTGGCGTCGCTGGATGCCAAAGAAATGCGAAAGCTTAAAGATGGCCCCTACGAGATTCAGGAGGTCCGCATCTATCGGTCGAGGAACACCAATTATGGTGACTACGTAGGCGTGGGCGTTCAGCCCGTACGAACGGCTCTGTACAAGCGAGAGGATTGGGATCCAGGCCCTCTCTTCGGCGCCGAGAGCGTAAGTGTCCGCGGCATTCGACCGGCGCCGTCCGCGCGATTTCAATTTGCCGAAGTTGAGTGGGGTGTCACCACCCCCGGAGGGAACTGCTACTGGGATGGCTCGCTCGTTCCGCAAAGAAAAGGCGACGCACACGTGCAAGGATCTGGCAAACTCCCCGCGGGCCGTAGCGATTTGAGTTTTGTCTTCCCCGCCGCGGTTATCGCCGCGGCGGATACGACGGATTGGACCTTCTGGGGTATGGTGGCCTGCGATAATTCAGAGGCCGCCACTTCGCCCTTTCTCAAACTGAAGATCGACCGTAAGCGTCTGAGCAACCGCACCCTTTTCATGCGCCGCCACCAGTGATGAACTGGAGGGGTGGACAAACAGACGCAAGCCACGAACATCAAGCGCCGCCGGAACCGAGCGGAAATCCAGCAACTGGTGGCGGAGTTAGAAGCCAGCGGCCTGGGCCGGACGGCCTTCTGCCAGCAGAGAGGGCTGAGCTTATCGACGCTGGCTCGCTATCAAAAACGGCAGGAGCAGAAGGCCGCTGAGGGCGCAGAGGGCAAGCGTTGGTTGG